>Ga0268264_10000030_pt1 | contig 418542 bp, 368 predicted proteins | sample KBSSwiS32_FD_190357 | JGI IMG/M metagenome (GOLD analysis project Ga0268264, IMG submission 190357) | Switchgrass rhizosphere microbial communities from Kellogg Biological Station, Michigan, USA - KBS Switchgrass S3-2 (SPAdes) (version 2) | ecosystem: Host-associated > Plants > Roots >...
AGCATCGTCGCCGCTCAACTGAGGTGATGATCTCGACACGTTCGTTCGTCATGTGACTATTCCTGTGAATAGTCACATGACTCACACCCTCAGCCGATCAACAAGGCGGCCGCTATCGGATGGGTACGAATCATGCCCTATCGATCGCGATGAGGCGTGCTGATTGCGCGCAAAATCGCATGCCCGCGAAAATGAGTTTCGTAAGCCGGATCAAACCGATCCCGGTGATCCCGTCCTCCCTCGAAAAATATCTCTTCTGCTTTTCAGAAATATGTGGTAGCTCTCTCGCCATCCCGCCTCATCGAAGAGGGGCGTATCGCGATCGTCACGAACGCGGGGTGGGATGCGGTGGACGCGACGGTGTCGTGTGCGCATGAGGTCGCAGGGCGGAGCAATTCGTGAGCGATCAACAGAGGCGTGCAAGACGAGCGGCAGTGTTGCCGACGGTCAAAGCGTGTGGTCCTGACACCCCAATGCTGGTGTCAAGTTTGGCTGGAGTCGCGCGAGCCCGACCGGGCAGCGATGCGCGATCATCCAGGCAATGACGGGGGCACAGCCGGTCCCCGGGGAGATCGCGCCATAGACTGTTAAAACCATCGCGTGGGGAATGCCGGGCGTTTCCGGTGCCTCCGCTGTGAATACTCGTGCGCATACTCAAACTACCCTAGCGCGCACGAGGCTGCGGGTGCATTGGGCACCCGGCATTCCCCGCGCCCTCTTTGTTGCAGAGGGGCACGATGATGGATCAACTCGGGGCGCGCGCATCGCCGCCTGCGGGCGCTGAATTGTATCGACGTGACGTCTGGTGGACCTTTTCCATGAAACCTGTCGTTTCCAGTTTCTCTGACCCCATCCTGAGAGCCCGACCGACAAGGTAACCAGTGAAATGAGATGTTTGAATGCGTCATTGCGAGCGCAGCGAAGCAATCCAGCTCTGCGCACGGAACCAGTGGATTGCTTCGTCGCAAGGGCTCCTCGCAATGACGGGGAAACAGCTCTATTTCATGGCCCTACATTTTGAGTCAGGCTCTGAGGAGACTCGACGAGATGTGATCTCTCGATCCGGTGACGCTCTTGTACGGGTCATATTTCAGGTTTAGACAATAGAACAATGAAACTTAAACGCGAACTGATGTCTGGCTGCGCCATTGGAGCAATCGAGACGGGACGAGGTCTAGCGCCGGGAACGGTTCGCGGCCGGTCTCTCCGTGGGAGGTTCATGTGAGCGTGACGGTCATCAAGGACCTCGGCAAGGCCGTGCTTGAACAGGATGAGCACCGCAAGGCGTTGCGCGAGGCGGAGGCTGGGCAAGAAGCCGAACGAGAGGCCGAACAAGAGATCGAGCAAAAGACCAAGGCCGGGTCGAAAGCCGGCGAGGCGGGCGATCATCAGCCTCCTGCCGGCGAGGCAGGGCCGGACCAACGGATTTCCGGAGATTCATCAGATCCATCAAGCGGTTCGTCAACAGAAGCGGCACCGGACGACAGCTGAACCGGCTACTGTGCATGGGGTTGTTTTTCAAAATTTCAAAATCGATGGTTGGGGGAGGGGAGATTCATGGCTGTCACGATCATCAAGGACCTGGCGCAGGCGGCGTTGCTGCGCGCCGCACCGGTCACGATCGGCGAACTGGCCAACGGTCCGGGGCTCACCTACCGGCATCCCGATTCGGCGCAGATCTCCTATCCGCGCACCGTCCAGACCACGCTCGGCGGCGTTCCGGACGGCCGCACCAGCGTGGCGATCATCGGTGCGGGACCGGGCGGCATCGCCGCGTTGTATGAACTGCGGCAACTGGCGAACGCCAATCCGCGTCATGCGTTCGAGGTGGCCATCTTCGAAGTGGATCCCTCGAATTTCCTGTTCACGCCGCGGCCGGTCAATCCGGGCCACGTCGTCCCCCGCCGCGCCGGCCGGGTCTCATCCTACACGACGCCCCACACCGTCTACGAGATCGGTGCGATGCGGTTTCCCTCGATCGCGGGCCTGACCTGGCACTATGCCGAACGTGCGTTCGGCGCGGCGACGGTGGTCAATCCGTTTCCCAATCCGGGCACGGTGCCGACCGAGTTCGTGTTCGGCAGCAGGTTCGATCGCTATTTCGGTGCGCAGTGGCTGGATCCGAACTCGCCGACCAAGACGGTGCGCGATCTCGTCATCGCGGGCCTGGTCGGACTTGGGCCCAATCCGCCTTACAAGATCGGGCCCTACACGGCGGAGGATCTGATCAAGCTGCTCAAGGATCCGAACACGCCGCAGCCGACGCTGGCGCAGATCCAGGCGTACTGGGAGGTGTTCATCAGGGACCATGACGGCACCACGCTCGAGGCGGCGGTGCGCTTCATTCTGACCACGGCGCAGCAGAACGGCCACCTGCCGGCGTTCTCCGGATTGACCGGACATCAGTTGCTCGACTGGTGCGTCGAGCTGTTCGGCCGTTTCGGTTTCGGCACCGGCGGGTTCAAGCCGCTCTACAACATCTCGCTGGTGGAGATGATGCGGCTGGTGCTGTGGGATTATTCCAACGAATACACCCTTCCGCCGAATCTCGCCCCCGGCAATGTCGATTTCATCGCCAGGCTGCACGACATCGCGGCCGGCTCCACCGCCAATTTCAGGGTGACAGCGCTGCAGGCGCGGGTGTCGGACGTCTTCCACCGCGACAGCCAGCGCGTGGCGAGCCTTGCCTATTACGACACGGCCGGCGCGCTCAACTTCCGCTCCTTCGATTACGCCATCATCGCGCTGCCCCACGACGCCGCAACGGCCATGGTCAACCGGCTCGGCTATGCGCCGCAGCCGCTCGGCAATCCGCTGATCGGGGATTTCGGCAATTCTGCCCGTCCCGGATACAACGTGCTGCCGGCGCTGCTGCTCTCGACGCAGCCGGGCCAGGACGCGGTCAATGCGCGGGCGGTGACAGCGGTGAGCATGCTGCACATGACACGCTCGTCGAAGGTGTTCGCGACCATCACCAACGCCGTTGCGACCGAGCCGCCGGTGCCGCAATTCCCGGCCGGACATCCGGTCAGCGCGGTGGTGTCCGATTGCGGCCTGGCTGCGACCTACATGGTGCCGAGCCCGACCAATCCGAATTATCGAAGCCTGCTGGTCACCTATACCTGGGACGACGATTCGACCAAGCTCGAGCACTCATTCGCGCAGTGGCCGCAGAACATCTCGCCGCCCGGCTCGGCCGCGATGTTCAACGCGATGCTCAACCGCGCCTATCGTCAAAATCCCGCAACCCCCGCCGACGTCAGTTCGAAGTGGTGGCTGTTCACGGTCCTGAGCAGGTCGGTGCAGACCGATCGGGTGTCCTGGGATTGGAGCACCTATCTGACCGCGGGCGGATTCAAGCTCGACATGACCGGCGATCACAATCAGTCGGACCTCTGCTTCCGCTATCACACCCACGCGCTCCATAATAATCCCGCGCTGCCGCCGGCCGAGCGGCTCGACAGCCGGGTGTTTCTCGCCAGTTGCTCGTTCTCCCATCTCGGCGGCTGGCTGGAGGGCGCCTTCATGTCCGCGATCAACGCCGTGGCCGGCATCGTCGTCTCGCTCAATCGGGGCCAGGTCGCCCCGCTCAATCCCGAGGCGCGCAAGCTGTTCACCACGCTGAAGCCGGTGATCCCGATGACCTGAAGCGCTGCGGCTTCAGTCGACCGCTTGCGGCCGGGATCGGGACCGCTAGGGAATCGGATAGTCCTTCCACAACCATTCCAGCGCCGCCGGCAGGGTTTGCGCAATGGTGGGGCGGTCGACGTGCTTGGCGTTGCGGACAAACAGGAACTGGTAGTGGTAGCCCTTGTCGGCCAGCACCTTCGCCATCAGCTCATTCGACAACGTCCAGTCGTGCATGCCGTCGGGGAGCACGGGATTGGGATAGAACAGGTCCTGGTCGCCGACAAAGAACCAGAAGCGGATCGGCTTGGTCGGCGCGCTGGGAATCAGCGGCGCGCCGGGCGGCTCCGACGGCGTCAGCACGCCGGCCTTGACGATGAGGTTGGGGGTCGCCGGACCGGTCCACGCGCTGTGATATTCCCAGGCACCGCCGCGCAGCGACGGATCGTGCGGCCATTGCTGGTTCACCATCGTCGGCGAAAAGGCCAGCACCCGGCGATAGAGCTCGGGATGAAACCACGCCATGTTGAAGGCTGCGGAGCCGCTCGAGCTCAGGCCCATCGTGGCGCGGCCGTCGGGGTTCTTCGTGAGCCTGGCCTCAGTGCGCTGCTCGACCAGCGGCAGCACTTCGCGTTCGACGAACTGGGCGTAGGTGCCCGACACCGTGTCGTATTCGCGGCCGCGCTCGCTGCCCTGGGCGTCCTGACCGCCGTTGCCGATCTGGATGGCAATCATCGGCGGCACGCGGCGCTGCGCGATCAGGTTGTCGAGGGTGGTGGCGAGGTCCTTGTAGGCGGTCGACCCGCCGTCACCGATCACGATGAACGGCGCCTCCGTGCCGCGCACATATTGCGCCGGCACATAGACGTCGATGGTGCGGCTCCAGGTGCCGGGATGGCTGGTCGTGACCACCATATTCGATCTGTCGCCAGGCGCCGTCGACGCCACCATGATCGAGCTGTTGGTGCAGCCCGCAATATCGTCGCGGATCAGGCCGGGGTTGTAGATCACGCTGTCCTTCGACGACAGGGTGAAGGATGTGGTGGTGCCGCGCGGCACGCCGTCCTTGGGCGTGGTCTCGGGGGCAGGCGCGTGGGTCGGACCGATGATGAAGTTTCCCTCGGCGCCCGACGGCGGCAGGGTGCCGTCTGGCAGTTCCGTCGCACGCGGATAGTTCGGGTTCGACGGGTCACGCGTGGGTGGCGCTGTCTTGAAATCGAGGCCCGTGGTGTCGATGAAGAAAGGCGCCGCCTTGTCGCTCGTGTTGGCGCCTGGGGGAACGGCCATGTTCTGGGTGACGCACGCCGTCTGGGCGAGAGCGTCCGGCATGAGCCACGCGGCGGATATCAGCGTCCCTGCGAGGACGACCAAAGCGTTGTTCATTGTCTTCTCCCGGAATCGGCGAGTCTTCTGGGCTCGTCTTCACGGGAAGTATGTCGAGCGGCCGAGGGACGGTCAATTCTGATGGGACTGCTGGCAGGGTCAGTCGCCGATCTGGTCGATCTGCTTGAAGTGATCGCCTTCAACCACGTTGACGAAGATCACGGCGGACTTGTTGTCGCCCTTGTCGGTCCATTGCACCGGCTTGGCATAGGCGATGCCCTGGAATGTCAGCTTGCGCAGGGCTGCCACGACATCGGCGCGTGTCGGAACGCCTTGCCTGGTGGTGGCGGCCTCGGCGATGGCCGCCATCAGCACGCGCGCCGAGTCGTAGGAACTCGCTGCATAGTTGTTGATGGGCCCGTACTTCGCCGTGTACCTGGCGCCGAATTCGGACGATCCGGGAACAGTGCCGATCGCGGGGGCTGCGGAGAGAATACGAACGCCTTCGGCCTTGGTGGCTGCCCCGTCGGCGGCCTGGATAAAGGCCTTGGTGTCCCAGCATCCGTCGCCGCACGAGAACAGTTGAACAAGACCCTGTGCCCGCATTTCCTTGAGGATGAGCGCACCTTCACGAATGCCGGCAAAGAACAGCACGTCGAATTCCCTGGGGAACGACTTGACGAAATCGGCGAAGTCGCGGTCCCCGACGTGGACGGATTTGCGTGCGACCACGGTGCCGCCGGCGCCAAATCCCGCGACGAACTGGTCGGCCAGTCCGACCCCGTAAGGCGTTCCGTCGTCGACCACGAGCGCGCGCGTCTTGCCCATCTTCTGCATGAGATAGCGCGCAAGGCCCGGCCCCTTGCGGTCGTCGCGGTTGGTCAGGCGGAAGATGGTGGCAAAGCCGCTCTCCGTCACCTTCGGGTTCGACGCCATCGGCGTGATCACGGCGAGGCCGCAGTCTGCATAGATCTGGCCGGTGGCGATGGCGACGCCGCTGTTGACGTGTCCGACCACGCCCAGGATCGCCGGATCATCGCAGAAGGTCCTGGCGACGGCCTTCCCGGTCTCGGCGTCCGCCTTGTCGTCGAGCGCCATGGGAACGACCTTGGCGCCCGCGACGCCGCCTGCGGCGTTGCGCTCATCGACGGCGAGTTCCGCCGCCTGTTTCATCTCGACACCGAAGCCGGCCGAGGTCGTCGTCAACGGCCCGCCAATGCCGATCTTGACATCCTTGCCGCCCGGTTGCGCCCTGGCCGGGAGCACCATCGCGACAGCGACAAGGAGCAAGAAGACGAGCAAGGAGACGAGCAAGGAAAGGGAGTCGCGACGACCGCGCATGGTAACCTCCAAACCACGTTTGACCGGTCGAGGCTGTCACGCACGCCACAACCAGTCAATGATGGATAGATGGTTACAAATTCCCGGTGCGCCGGCGCCGCAAAACGCTTAAGGTCGAGCGGGTTCATGGCGCGGCGGTCCAGCAGGTTGCTTGCCGCTGTCCCGCACAGGACGTTTGGTGGTTACACATGAGCGCTCGCAGCCGCATCAAAGTCGTCCTCCCACCGTCGCGCGCGGGCAGTCTGGATCTCGTCGGCGGGGAATTGGCGTGGGACTTCACGAACACATCGTCGGCGCGCGGGTCTCCGGCTCACAAGGAGCATCTGCGGGATTTTGACACGCTGATGCAGTGGGTCGAGCACGCCCGAATCATGCCGCCCTCCGATTGCGCCTATGCGTGCACCGAACTCGGCGGCCATCCGCGTCGGGCGCGGCGCATCTTTGAACGCGCGCTCGAGATGCGCGAGCTCATCTGGACGATCGGGACAGCGTTGGCCGAGCAGCGGCCGATCGCGGGGAAACTGCTCGAACTGCTCTCGGCCAGCCACGCCGAGAACCTGAGGCACGCCGAGATGAAGATGCGCCTTGGCAGCTACATCTGGGTCTGGGATCCGCGTCGGGACATTCAAGCGGCCATCCTCGGCCCCATCACGCTGTCAGCCCTGACGCTGGTCATGGAGAAGGACCTGCTGCGCACGAGGCGGTGCGCAGGCCAGGACTGCGGCTGGCTGTTCTTCGACACCACCAAGAACAATCGCCGCCGCTGGTGCGACATGCGTGTCTGCGGCAATCGCGCCAAGGTGCGGGCCATCCGCAACAGGCAAGCTGTGCGAAACAGCTGATCGCAGGCGTGTGCATGGCCGCCCGAGGCGGCGACCGGAGTTTGAACCCGTCATTGCGAGCGTAGCGAAGCAATCCAACTCCGCGCACGGGGCAAGATGGATTGCTTCGTCGCAAGGGCTCCTCGCAATGACAGGGAAGCAGCTCATTTCGCGGGCTACATTTCTAATTCCTGACCGCGTAGAGCGGGGTTCGCACGATCAGCTGGTAGGCCGGCTTCGGCGTCCATGCGATCTGCGCGGTGAGGCCGAACAGCCGGTTGTCGCTGTCGTCGTTGCGATCGAGGTCGAGCCTGACGATCGGCTGGGTGAACGGCTGAACTTGCGTGAATGCGAGCAGCCGTGCGCCGCCGAAGGACTGGACGCCGATGCGGCCCGACACCTTCCAGTTGTCGGGCCATTGATAGTAGGCGCCGACATAGCCGACGAGATTGCGGTTGATCGCGGCCAGCGGCGAGTCGACCGCGGTCCTGGTGTCCTGCACGCCCGCGAGCAGCCCCCTGGTTTCGTCCGCGTTGAGCGCGTAATCGAACTCGATGATGGTGTTGAGCGACGTCGTCGCCAGCGGCGAATCCGGGACCGACCGCGTCATGGTGGCCTGCAGCGTCACGGTCGGGATCGATCCGCCGTTCTGCTGGTAGAGGTCGGCCTGGATGCCGACATTCCAGCTGGTGATGGCAAATGCCGACCAGTCCGACATCGGGCCTTGCGACGTGCCGGCACTGAAGCCGCCATACACCGAGATCCGATCGTTGAGGTCCATGGTCAGCGGCACGTCGAGTGCGACGCCCTGGCTCGACGACGATCGCGTCGCGGGGGCCGCGACGCCCGCCGCCGCGGCGAGAGTCTGGAAGGCGGCGATGGCCGACGACAGCGACGGATTGCTGAAGCCGATCGACAGCGTACCGGCCGGCACGGTGGAATAGGACGTTCGCAGGTCGAGATAGAGGTTGGGCAGCGTCGACGCCGCTTCCGGCTCGTCGTCGTCAAGATCGGCGGCCTGGGCCATATCCCGGGATCCGACCGACGCGATCATGGCGAGCGCCGCGACCGCACCAAAGGCGCGCGCAAGCCGGTTGGCTCCGCCCGCCCGCAACGAACGATGGCTCCCCCGGCCGATCTGCAACTCGCGTCCTCGCCCTTGCATCACGCGCGTGACCGGCGGGCCACGTCGGCAAAATCTAGCAATGGGCGGGATCGCGCGTCCAGTGGGCGTGCTTCGAAGTTGGTCGCATGTTGATTCGTCGCAACATCAGCCCGGTCGTCCGGGGCGCGAGGCCGGTGAGCGGTGTGGCTGCCGTCCTCGCGCCGATATCGTCAGCCGTTGGCGAGGGATACGACGTTCCCACCTCCCGCTGATGCCGCCCGCCTGCGCCTGACCGGAAGCGAAGCGTCCAGTTCGTATCCGGGTTCGTCGCCATACATGTCCGACTGCTGCCATGGCGCTGGTTGCGGGTTGTGCCGGGCCGGGGCGAGCGAGGGCGCCCGTTCTGCCATTGGCTCCTTCTCGCTCTGCGGTAGGCTTCGCCGCGGCTGCACCAGCGTCTTGAGCATTCCGAACAGGCCGGAGGGCTGGTCCGGAGCGGCGGCCTCGAACGGATCAGCGTAGAAGGTCGCGCCGGCTGCGTCCACCATGCCGGCCAAGGCTTCGACCATGCGCGGCGATCCGCAGGCATAGACGATGTCGGAGGCGTTGAGCGGCGGCATCTGGGCCTCGATGCGCCCAATACGCACCGCGGGGCTGGGGCTTGGCCCTTCTTCGATGGTCGGAATGACGGTCACGTTGGGCAACCGGGCGAGCAGTGCCAGGACCGGCGTCATGTAGAGCGCGGACAACTTGCGTGCCCCGGCGATCATGACGATGGGGCGGTCCCTGTTTTCGCGCAGCGCCATGCAGGCGACCGCCCAGATCGGCGCGAAGCCGGCACCGCTTCCAGCCAGGACCAGCCTGCCTTTTCCTCCGGGACGCAAGAAAGCCTGCCCAAACGGGCCCTCGATGCGCAGCCGATGTCCCGGCCGGATGGCGGTGCCGAGATGGGAGGTTACGCGCCCATCGCGCACACGCTTCACATTGAGATGAATGACGCGCCCGCCGATACGGCCGTCGAAGGAGGCCGTGGGACTGTAAGGACGTGCCGGGAAACCCTTGAACGTGAACCGGAAATATTGTCCGGGAAGATAGGCGATGCTCTTCTCGGGGGCGATCGTCAGCTCGAGGATGTCGGGTGCGAGTTCGCGCAAGCCGACCAGCCGCGCCCGCGCCGTGTCGATCTCGGGCACATCTTCCATGTCCACCTCGAGGTCGGAGACGACACGCGCCTGGCAGGCATGGACCATCCCTTTCGTATGGGTCTCGCCGCAGACGGTCTGCCCCTTGACGACCTGCACCAGGCAGGTCCCGCAGGTGCCGGCGCGGCAATCGTGCGGGATCTCGACGCCATTGGCGAGCGCCCCGTCGAGCAGGACATCCCCCGCGCGAACGCGGAACGCGCGGGCCCTGACCGTGACAGTCTTCAAGTTGCTCATCGTTCACTCCTCAATCGGGTACGCTGCTGCCGCGCGTGGTTCGGAAGGCGCCGGCCAAGGTCACGCCTTGCCTGGCGCAACACGGATCAGATTTTTCTTCGCGGTCGTCTCGAACCGGGTGGACCAGTAGGTCGACGCCATCACCGGCCGTTTCAGCCAGCTCACCTTGGGTGCGCGGAGAACCAGGAACCAGAAGAAGAACGGCGTCGTCACCATGTGAGAGGCCATCGGGAACCAGTCCGGCAGCAGGGCGGCCGGTCCGGGAAGTCGGTACCAGTAGTAGGTGCTGACCGCGGCGGCCGCGAAGATCCGATGCAGGACCGCGCGGGCTTTCGCCTTGTGGCGGAAGACGTGCTCCACCATCTTGAAGACGACGTAACTGACGATGCAGGCGCCCAGCGGCCAGACATAGGCCGTGATGATTTCCTGGCTGCCGACCCGATGCGGCGCATAATCCGGGACCTGAAACCATCCCCACACAAATCCGGGAAAGCTTCCCACCAGGAAATTCCCGAGAACCTGCTGAAGCTTGGTCGCGCCGGTGATGGTCGGCGTCATTTCCTGCGTGGAATCGGGGCAGGGATTGCTGCAGGCTTCGCACAAGTCGCAGCGCGCATTCTTGAACACGAAGGCGGGGTTGGTGCCGTAGAGCCGTTCCACCGGATGGATTGGGCACAGCGAGGTGCACCACCCGGATCGCATTTCGAACAGGCACCCCATGACGGATGCGACCGCGGCCGCCGACAACAGCATCATCGCGGTCAGTGGGCCGTCGACATTGAGGCCGATGCGCCGCATCGGAACAACCACGAACAGCAGGATCATGCTGATCAGGCCAAGGGCCGCGGCGCCCCATTCCGGCATCCTGATATTCTGCGCGATGCCGAGCTTTTGCGGCAGCATATGAAAGGTCGCCATGGGGCAGATGTTGCGCCACAGGCCGGGCGCGATGGTCACCAGGGCCGGGGCCACGGGGATGAGGAGATTCCACATCAGCGCAATACCCAGGGCCGGCCAGAATATCAGCAGACTAACCAGCGCCACGCCCACCAGCAGCATGATCGCCTGCAGCGTCAGCCAGATCGGCCGGTGTTTCGGATCGACCGTGCGGCTGTTGGCCGGCGATAGCGGCCGGTATTTCGAGGGCGATACCCGAACGGCCATGTTGGGCTGCCGCGATGTCTCGCGGGATCGCCTGGATGAATTGTGGCTGAACGTTTGAGTGGCAGCGTGTTTTTGCATTGCTTTCCTGGGTTCGGAAGGACGCGTCAGGCAAGATTCTTCACGGCGGACCCGGCGAGCGGCTCGGAGCCCGCGCCGCGACACCGCGACGGCGTGGACATGCCGACGCGGCGCGTCAGGCTCGCCGTGATGGTTCGGGGATTAACCGGCTGCCGGCCGTGTTCGCGTCAGGCGAAATGGCCCTGCCAAAGCCATTCGGAATTGTCCGATGCTCAGGACGTCCACGCCGCGCGATGGCGAGACATCGATCTTATACGTACACATGACTCGATCCCCATGAACTTCGCAGTCGAACTCATCATCCATCATCCAGAGATCAGTAGTTATGTCGCGCTCACTACGACAATACATTTCATAAGCTACAGAACATCGAATCTGATACTTGTGAATACTCTGAATGATCTTGTATTTGACGATGAATTACGGCGAATTACTGGGACAGAATTGGGCAATTTGCTGATGCCCGAGGTGTGGAAGATCGCTGCGCGGCAGCGATGACGGACCGCTACACCAGCGCAAGAGCCATGCGGGTTCGTTGATCCAGATCAATGCGAGAGGATTTGTGCCGAGGCGGATGCGACATCGGGGCTGTGTCGTAGTCGCTCTCCGCCTGATGAAGCAGCCCCGCTGTTTCAGCGTTGCGCATCGGCGCTGCGGACAACACATCATCGGCGCGGTCGAGTCGCGGGAGCGTCACACGGTGCTCGGCAAACGCGGCAAGCAAGCTTAGCCGGGGTCAGCCAAACGATACCCGAGCGCGTCGGCGACATCCAAGACCCGCCGGACCGCGAACGAGTTGGTATCGCAGTGACAATGCATTTGGTTTCTGAGTATTGCGGTGACAGTGAATCTGGATTGTCGGGTGGGTCTCGCTAGGAACGTGCACTGTCACGCTACACCTCGTATCGTTACCGGCGTAGGTCGTTCCTCCCCGTCTCGACGCGCCCCACAATATTCTCCACCGGAATGTAGCCCACTGTCGCTAAGACACGACTGTCCATCGAGTTATCCCGATTATCACCCAACACGAAGATCCTTCCCTTAGGAACCGTGTAGATATTTGTGTTGTCGTAAATCCCGTTGGGGATGGTATCCAAAACGTCAAAGCTCACGTTGTTGGGCAACGTCTCGGTTTTAAGAGTGCCCTTCAAATCAGAACGTTTGTTCGCGTCGGCAGGCGATATCGCCGTCTGCACCGGCCTATCATTGATCAAAACCGTCCCCTGCTTCATCTGAATGCGGTCGCCACTCAGCCCGATTACACGCGCTATGTGGTCATCACCCGTCTTCGGATTACGATACTGGATGACATCTCCGCGTGGGGGCTCCGAACCAAGGAAGCGCCCTTTGAATTCCAGCGGTGACAAGGGAATACTTACCGGGCCGTAGCCATATGCAAACTTCGAAACATAAACGAAGGTTCCGGCGGAGTAGTTGGGCTCCATTCCGGTCCCTGTTATATTTGTCACTTGAAATGCGGCCGATCTGAACACCAGAAATACAATGCCGGCGCATATGACCGCCGCGATACGCTTGCCATAAACGTCTTCTTTCACCTCCTGGTCGGTAAATTGATCAGCCAGGTAGTCATCACTTGTTTTCAGATGACGGCGCGCCAAGAGCGGCCACAATACGAACCCCAGCCCGCCCAACAGGAAAACGGCTAGAAACCACAATCCTATCGACGGCGATGCCGCCGTGATATTTCCCAAGAGCGGCACGGAGTAGACAATGAGCAGCCAGAGCATTGATAATATCAGGGTATAAAGGCCAAACTTCCGCACAACTCACCCCCTCGTTGAGGTTGCAAGGTAGCAGGCGCCAGTTAAACGTAAAGGAGACGGGCTTTCGAAAAGTGGCCCGACATCCCTGTGCAATTCTTTACGCACAAGGGACCATGCGTGCGTGTGGGCACTCGGTCTGCGCCCTCTCGATTTTCGAGGAGCCGATGATGCATCGACTGAGGTTTGTCGACGTCATTCCGGGGCGCGAGCAGCGAACCTCAGGTGCGCGATTGCGCATCTGGGGATCTCGAGATTCCGGGTTCGATGCTTCGCATCGCCCCGGAATGACGGTGTTTCGCGGCCCCTTCGTCAATCAAATCAGTTCAGAGAACCAGACCCAAACATCAGGCGATCGCATGCGGCAGCAAGCATAGCCCGGGTAAGCGAAGCCGGGACCTCGTGCCTTCTCATCCCCGCATCTCGCTGCGCTCGTGCGGGCCCATGCACGCAGCCAGGATGCACGCGGCGAAAAACCGTCCGTTGGACTTAAGCCCCGCCCGGCCCAACCGAGGAACTTCGCTCTTCCCCGCGGCGATTTTCATCGCGACTGTTCCGCATGGATCGAACGAGCCGACGCACAAACTGACCATAGTTTCCGCGCGTCGCTGCGTTGAAGTCGTAGTCGTCGTCGATCGCCCTCTTGATCGCGATCACGTGTGCCTGCCGTTGCGCATCGAGCGCGGCGAAGAATCGCTGCTGCTCCGAAAAACCCAATGTGATGTCGTATGTGCCGCGGTGCTCGATCACAAGGGCTGATCGATACTTCCTTGGCAGGCACCTTATGTCGAACACCTTGTCGCTGCCCTCTGCCTGGCAGTTCGGAACGAGCGCGTAACACCAATCCAGGGATCTCTCTCCCTTGAACGCCTCGTAGATCTTGACTCCCTTTTGCTGGACCAGAGGGCCGCGTCTTTTTTGTCTTTTGCCCAAGGATACGGAAGCGGGGGGCTCCGCGCTCGGAGCGGCCAAATAGCGTAGTCTGCGAGCGAGATTGCGCTCGCGTTGCCGCTCCCACACCAATATCCATCCATCGTTCCAGCATTGCACAGAACGACAACACTCGAAGATCTCCAGCAGCATGGAGTAATGGTGCTCGGGACCGAAGTGGCGCAAACCAAAGATGCAGGGATGACCAAACACGCCGGTTTGACGATCCCGTTTCTCGCCGTCGCCATACCACATACCCCAGTGGGCATCGTCGTTCTTCGAGATGATGTACTCGCCGGCAAATATCGCGATATCGTTGATGATATTCAGCCCATGATATTGACCGACCCAGGCCGGCTCGTAGTTGAAAAACGCCGAAGCAATTCGAGGGTCGTTGCTGAGCGCCACTTGACCGCTGTGGGCCGGAACCAGATGACCGCCGTAGCGATAGAGCCAGCGCTCGAGTGTCAGCAGCGCCTCCGGTTCGAGGCGCAGTTGCACCGAGAACGCGGCCAGATATCCGGCAAGATACGCGAGACGAGCCGCCTTATGCTCCAGAAAGTAGTTGTAGTTCGCGTCCATTTCCTTGCGTGACAGAGACGGTTCGGAGCGGGCGAAAGGCGGGGTGTAGATCGGATAGTCGCGCAATCTGCGCCGCACTTTCAGCCGATCGATGAATTTCGCGCTGACTCGCACCTGCTGCCTCCGATACCGTCGCCGGCGACCCCGCTGGGTCGGCGAAGAAGAGCAATATGTTTCATCGTGGCACCATCATGCCATGCGGCACGATTCGCGCCAATCCATAAGGCCGCGCACATCATGATCCGACGCGGAGCCTGTCATCGAGCCGCGCTTCGCGCGGACCCGTTGGGCGTCGGCCCGGAATGAAGGTGCGATCGACATGCGTTGCGGCTCTATGACAATCGGATCGATCAGATCGGGAACTCGGACGCTCTCGCCCGCGTGCTGTCGCGGATGACGACCTCGGCGGACAGGCGAACGTCGCGGCTGGTGAGCTTGTTGCCCTGCATCAGGTCGATCAGCATCGCGGCGGCGCGGGCGCCGATGTCGCCGCGGGACTGGTGGACGGTGGTGAGGGCGGGGATGTAGGCGGCGGCGAATTCGATGTCGTCGAAGCCCGCGATCGAGATTTTCTCCGGCACGGCGATGCCGGCCGCCGTGAAGCCACGTATCAAGCCCATCGCCATCGTATCATTGCAGGCGAAGATCGCGTCAGGCAGCTGAGGACGCGCCAGATAGTCGATCGCCGCGGCCTCGCCGGCGGCAATGGTGAAGTCGCCTGATAGCACCAGCCGCGGGTCGAGCGTCAATCCGGCGGCGGCGAGCGCATCGCTGTAGCCGGCGTAGCGATCGTGTTCGAGCACGTTGGCCGCCGGCCCGCGGAGGTAGCCGATGCGGCGGTGTCCGAGCCGCACGAGATGCTCCGTCATCGCGCGGGCCGCATCGCGATTGGCCGTCTCCACATGGGGAAGTTTTGAGCCAGGAATGCGCTCGCACAGGCTGACGGTGGGCACCGCATGGCCGCGTCTGGTCGCGGGCAGGGGCAGCAGGCGGCCGTTGAGCAGCAGCACGCCGTCGACGCGGCCGCCCTGGATGAAGGCGGCATGCTCGCGCTCGCGCGCGGGATCGTTGGCGGTGTCGGCGATCACCAGACTATAGCCGTGCTGGTGCAGCGTGTCGGAGATGCCGCGCAGCACCTGCGAAAAGAAGATGTTCGAAGCGTCCGGCAGCACCGCCAGCACCGCGTGGCTGCGGCTGGTGCGCAGGTTGCGGGCGGCGACGTTGAGCACATAGCCGGTCTCGCGCACCGCCTTCATGACGGCTTCGCGGGTTTTCGGCCTGACCTGGTCGGGGCTGGCCAGGGTCCGGCTGACGGTCGCGGTCGACACTCCCGCGCGCGCTGCGACGTCGCCGATCCTGGGTTTGCGTATCGGCTTGTGCATCGCCTCCGACAATCTCCCGCCGCCGCTCACCGCGTCAAGGCCGGCAATTAGGCATTGACTCCGACCGCGACTGTGGCAGTGTATCCGAAAAATGTAATCGATTACAAATCGACCCGAGGGAGGACGACATGACAGCGAGGCTCTGGACGACGTCGCTTGCGCTTGCCTTCACGGTGGTTGCGGCCACCCAAGGAACCGTTCAAGGCGCGAAGGCTGACGAGATGAAGGCCGAGGTCATCCACTGGTGGACCTCGGGCGGTGAATCGGCCGCGGTGAAGGTGTTCGCCGAGCAGTTCGCCAAGGCCGGCGGCACCTGGGTCGACACCGCGATCGCCGGTGGCGTCAACGCCCGCACCGCCGCCATCAACCGCACGGTCGGCGGTACCCCGCCGACCGCCATGCAGTTCAACACCGGCAAGCAGTTCGACGATCTGGTCGAGAACGACCTGCTGCGCGACGTCGATCAGCTCGCCACCGAGCAGAAATGGCGGAGCATGATGCCGGAGGCAATCGTCAATGCGGCGACGCGCAACGGCAAGATGTTCGCGGTGCCGGTCGACATCCACGGCCAGAACTGGCTCTGGACGTCGAAATCGGCGCTCGCCAAGGCCGGTGCATCCGAGCCGACCGACTGGGACGATGTCTTCCCCGTGCTCGACAAGCTCAAGGCCGCCGGCCTGATTCCGCTGGCGTTCAGCGGCCAGAAGGTATGGGAGCGCAATCTCTTCAATGCCGTGCTGGTCGGCAAGGGCGGCAATGCGCTCTGGGTCGCGTTCTACGGCAAGCGCGATAACGCCGCGGTCATGAGCGCCGCCTTCAAGGCGGTGGCCGAGACCTACGGCAAATTGCGCGGTTACGTCGATGCGGGCGCGCCCGGACGCAACTGGAACGATGCCACCAATCTGGTGATCCAGGGCAAGGCCGGCATGCAGATCATGGGCGACTGGGCCAAGGGCGAGTTCGCCGCGGCAGGCCAGACCGCCGGCAACGAGTTCGGCTGCACCATCCTGTCCAAAGAGGGCGGTTACGTCATGGGCGGTGATGTCTTCGCGTTCCCGAAACTGAAGGATCCGGAGCAGCAGAAGGCCCAGCTGCTGCTCGCCAAGACCATGCTCGACCCCGACACGCAGATCAAGTTCGCGCAGAAGAAAGGCGCGATCCCGGTCCGGCTCGATCTCGACGTCAGTTCGCTCGACGCCTGCGCCCAGAAGGCGATGAAGCTGCTGGCCGACAAGACGCATCAGGTCCCGGCGCAGGAGTTGCTGGCGCCGCCCGCCCTGACCGGCGCCATCGAGGACGTGGTCTCGCAATACTGGAATACGCCATCGATGACCACTGACGCCTTCGTCGCCAAGATCGCTGCGGTGTTGAAGGAGCCGTACTAGGCAATCGATTCCATGAAGACGCACCGCTTTCTCTCCTCGTCATTCCGGGATGCGCCCTCTTGGGCGCAGGCCCGGAATCCATAACCACAGTCAGGGGTTATGGATTCCGGGCTCGCGCAAGGGCGCGCCAGGGAATGACGGTGGAGTGATATGTGTGAAACCATTAACTGCGCAGGGAGACGACGCGTGGTCTCCGATCGGTGAAAGAGGATGCCGATGAACTTCGTGAGACAGCGTTTGGCGTCACGGCTGTCGATTGGTCTGGCGCTGTTGCCGGCGATCCTGGTCGTCGTCGTGGTGTATGTCGGCTGCACCGCGTGGACGATGTGGATCTCGCTCACGGCGTCCCGCATGCTGCCCAATTCCACCTTCGTGGGCTTGCGCCAGTACGCGTCCCTGATGGGCAACGAGCGCTGGCAGGTCTCCGTGGTCAACCTCGCGGTGTTCGGCGCGCTGTTCCTCGCCGCGAGCCTGGCGCTCGGGTTCCTGCTGGCCGTCATGATCGATCAGCGGGTGCGGGCGGAAGACCTGCTGCGGTCGATCTTCCTCTATCCCTTCTCGATGTCGTTCATCGTCACCGGCCTGGTCTGGCAATGGCTGCTGAATCCGAGCCTCGGGATCGAGAAGATGGTGCGTGATCTCGGCCTCGACTGGTTCCGCTTCGACTGGATCGTTCGCCAGGACATGGTGATCTACACGCTGGTGTTCGCGGCGGTGTGGCACGCCGCCGGCCTCGTGATGGCGATCCTGCTCGCCGGCCTGCGCGGCATCGATCCGGAAATCTGGAAGGCGGCGCGGATCGACGGACTGCCGCCGTGGCGGGTCTATCTCTCGATCGTGATCCCGATGCTGGGCGCGAGCTTCGCCACCGCCTCGGTGCTGCTCGCCACCAGCGTGGTGCGGCTCTACGATCTCGCAGTGGCGATGACCAATGGCGGGCCGGGGCTCGCCTCCGAGGTGCCGGCCAAATTCGTCATGGACCATTTGTTTGAGCGCGGCAATCTCGGCCTCGCCACTGCCGCGGCGACCTCGATGCTGATCACCGTGGCGGCGGTGGTCGCTCCCTGGCTCTACTGGCAGGCCCGCCAGCGCGACCGGAGGTTGGCGGCATGATCGCGTCCCCCGCACTGCAGCCGAACGGCACGCCGCCGTCGCGGATGACGCCCGGCCGTATCGGCATCTATGCCTTCCTGGTGGTGACGGCGCTGTTCTTCCTGACGCCGCTCTACGTCATGATCGTGACCTCGCTGAAAACCATGGGAGAGATCCGGCTCGGCGCGATCCTGGCGCTGCCGCGGGCGCCGACGTTCGAGCCATGGATCGTGGCGTGGTCCTCCGCCTGCACCGGCTTGCGCTGCAACGGAATCAGCGTCGGCTTCCTCAATTCGGTGAAGATCCTGGTCCCATCCGTCGTCGTGTCGATCGCTGTCGGTGCGCTGACCGGCTACGCGCTGTCGTTCTGGAAGGTCCGCGGGGCGGGCCTGTTGTTCGGTACGCTGATGGTGGTGGCCTTCGTGCCCTATCAGATCTTCATCTATCCGCTGGTGCGGGTGCTCGCCTTCATCGGTCTCAATAATTCGATTCCGGGCATCGTGATGATTCACACCATATTCGGCCTGCCGACGATGACGCTCTTGTTCCGGAATTATTTCGCCGCGCTGCCGCCGGAGCTGTTCAAGGCGGCGCGCGTCGATGGGGCCGGTTTCTTTCGCATCTTCTGGTCCGTCATGCTGCCGATGGCGACACCGATGCTGGTCGTTGCCGTCATTCTGCAGGTCACCGGCATCTGGAACGATTTCATTCTCGGCCTGGTGTTCGCGGGCCGCGACAACCTGCCGATGACGGTGCAGCTCAACAACATCGTCAATTCCACGCAAGGCGAGCGCGCCTACAATGTCGACATGGCCGCCACGATCCTGACGGCACTGGTGCCGCTCGTCGTCTATTTCGCCTCCGGGCGGTGGTTCGTGCGCGGCATCGCGGCCGGCGCGGTGAAAGGCTGACCATGAACAAGCGCTGCGACGTCTCCATCCGCGGGGCCGAGATCGCCTACGGCACCATCAAGATCCTGGAAAAGTTCGACCTCGAGGTCGCGCAATCGGAGTTCATCGTGCTGCTCGGCCCGTCCGGCTGCGGCAAGTCGACCCTGCTCAACGCCATCGCCGGTCTGGTCGATCTGCGCGACGGGCAGATCTGGATCGGTGGCAACAACGTCACCTGGGAGGAGCCCAAGGATCGCGGCATTGCCATGGTGTTCCAGTCCTACGCGCTGTATCCGCGCATGACGGTGCGCGGAAACATGTCGTTCGGGCTGAAGGTGGCGGGCATGCCGCCGGCCGAGATCGCCAAGCGTGTCGACAACGCCGCGGCGATGTTGAAAATCACCGAACTCCTGGAGCGCCGGCCGGCCGAATTGTCGGGCGGCCAGCGCCAGCGTGTCGCGATCGGCCGCGCGCTGGTGCGCGATGCCGGCGTCTATCTGTTCGACGAACCGCTGTCCAATCTCGATGCCCAGCTGCGCGCCGAATTGCGGGTCGAGATCAAGCGCCTGCATCAGCGGCTCGCGGCCACGATGATCTACGTCACCCATGACCAGATCGAGGCCCTGACCTTGGCCGACCGCATCGCTGTCATGAAGGACCGGGTGATCCAGCAGCTCGGCACGCCCAGCGACATCTACCGCCGGCCGGCGAACCGTTTCGTGGCCTCCTTCGTCGGCTCGCCCGCGATGAACTTCCTGCCCGGCATGTTCGCGGTGCAGGACGGCGAGCCGTGCTTCGCCGCCGCCGGGATCTCGATTCCACTCGACGGCTACGCCTTCGATGCGCGGCCGCAGCAAGGCGCCGCCATCGAACTCGGTATTCGTCCCGAGCATGTCGAGGCGGGAGGCGATCTGCCGGCTGCGGTCGAGATGGTCGAGCCGATGGGAAGCGATCAACTGGCCTGGCTGCGGCTCGGCAGCCAGCCGCTCTCGATGCGACTGCCGGCCGATACCCCGATCGCATCAGGCCAATCGCTGCAGCTGCGGCTGCCGGCCGACAAGCTCAATCTGTTCGACGCCGCCTCCGGCCGCCGACTCTAATTCGCGTCTCGAAAGGAATACCCATGACGTCGCTCGACGGCCTCTCGTTTCAGCTCTACTCCGCCCGCACGCTCGAACCTCTGGAGGCTCAGTTCGAGCTGCTCGCCGAGATCGGCTACAAGCAGGTCGAGCCCTATGGCGGGCTGTTCGGCGATCCGCAGAAGTTGAAGTCACAGCTTGACGCGCACGGGATGTCGGCACCATCGGCGCATGTCGGCCTGGACCGGCTGCGCGTCGATCCGGTCGCCGCGGCCGGGCTGTGCCGGGACCTCGGCATCCGCACCATCTACGCCCCGGCGCCACCGCCCGGCGAGCGCGACGGCGGCGAGGCCGAGTGGACCGCGCTCGGGCGCGAGCTCGATTCGATCGGCAAGATCGTCACCGCCGAGGGCCTGAAATTCGGCTGGCACAACCATCACTGGGAATTCGCCAAGGCCGCGGACGGCCGGCGTTTCATCGACATCCTGCTGGAGCAGGCGCCGGACATGCTGTGGGAAGCCGATCTCGCATGGATCGTGCGCGGCGGCGCCGATCCGGTCGCCGAGCTGAAACGCTATGCGGGGCGGATCGAGGCGGTTCACGTCAAGGATATCGCGCCGGCGGGGCAGTGTCTGGACGAAGACGGCTGGGCCGATCCGGGCCACGGCGTGCTCGACTGGTCGACCCTGGTGCCGGTGTTGCGGGAGATCGGCGTGACCCAGTTCGTGGCGGAGCACGACAAGCCGAACGACGTGGCACGGTTCGCGCGTCGCGCCTTCGCGACCGTCGCGTCCTGGCAATAGGGAGCGACCGATGAAGCAATTGGGTGTCGGCGTCGTCGGCTGCGGCGTGATCTCGACAATCTACATGCAGAACCTCGCGGCGTTTCGCGAGGTGCGACTGGTCGCATGCGCGGACATGGTGCAGGACAGCGCCCGGGCTCAGGCCGAGCGGTTTGGGATTCCTGCGCTCGGCATCGACGCCCTGCTGCGCGATCCCGAGGTGGACATCGTGCTCAACCTGACCACGCCCAACGCGCATTTCGAGGTCAGCCATGCGGCGCTGACCGCGGGCAAGCATGTGTTCTCGGAAAAGCCGCTCTGCGTCAGCGCCGACGACGGCCATCGGCTGGTGGCGGAGGCGGACCGGCGCGGGCTCAAATTCGGCTGTGCGCCGGACACCTTCCTCGGCGCAGGCGGGCGGCTGGCGCGCGAACTGGTCGATGCCGGCAAGGTCGGCTCGGTGCTGGCAGGCTCCTGCTTTCTGATGTCGCACGGCATGGAACACTGGCATCCGAACCCGGAATTCTTCTTCAAGCCCGGCGGCGGACCGATCCTGGACATGGGCCCCTATTATCTCGCCGCGCTGTGCAACCTGCTCGGCCCGGTCGCGAGTGTGCAGGCGCACGCCTCGGTCGGCTTCGCCGAGCGCGTGGTGACCGCCGAGGGACCGCGCAAGAACAGCCGCATCGCGGTCGAAATCCCGACCACCGTGATGGCGCTGATGCGCTTCGCGTCGGGCGCCGACATCGTGTTTTCCATGAGCTGGGATGTATGGAAGCATGGCCATCCGCCGATCGAACTGTACGGCACCGAGGGCTCGTTGCGGGTGCCGGATCCAAACTTCTTCGGCGGCAGCGTTGAGGTCACCGAGCGCGGCGGGGAGTGGCAGCTGCTGGATTCATCGGATCGGCCCTATGGCAAGCCGAACTGGCGATCGCCGATGTGGCCCGCCAGCGCGCCCGATCGCGCCAATTATCGCTGCCTCGGGATTGCGGACCTGGCAAGTTCCGTTCTCAATGGAACGCCGCATCGCTCAACCGGTGCTTTCGCCGCGCACGTGCTCGAGGTCTTGAATGCGTTGCTGCGGGCTGGGGCCGATGGCGGTACTGTCAAGATCGCCTCGCGGATCGAACGGCCCGCAGCATTGTCGGACGACGAGGCGGCGACGTATTGGCGCGGCCACGCCACCTGAATGGGAGAGAATAACGATGCCAGCCACCAAGCAACCGGCCACGATGAAGGGGCCTGCGATCTTTCTGGCGCAGTTTATCGGCAATGCCGCGCCGTTCGACAGCTTCGATGCCATCTGTGGCTGGGCCGCGGGCCTCGGTTACGAGGGCGTTCAGGTCCCGACGTCAGATCCGCGCATGATCGAGCTCGACAAGGCAGCGGACTCGCAGACCTATTGCGATGAAATCAAGGGCGTTGCGGCGCGCCATGGTCTCGTGATCACCGAATTGTCCACGCACATGCAGGGACAGCTCGTCGCCGTGCACCCGGCCTATGACGAGGCCTTTGATGCGTTCGCGCCGGCCGCGGTCAAGGGCCGCCCGAAGGAGCGCCAGGCCTGGGCGGTCGATCAACTCGTCAAGGTCGCGAAAGCCTCGCGCCGGCTCGGCCTCAGCGGCAGCGTCAGCTTCACCGGGGCGCTGGCCTGGCCGTTTCTTTATCCGTGGCCGCAGCGGCCGCCCGGCATGATCGAGACCGCGTTCGACGAACTGGCGCGACGCTGGCGTCCGATCCTGGACGCCTATGAGGAGGCCGGCGTCGATCTCTGTTTCGAGATTCATCCGGGCGAGGACGTCTGCGACGGCATCACCTTCGAGATGTTCCTGGAGCGCACCGGAAACCACCCGCGCTGCGCCATCAACTACGATCCCTCGCATTTCGTGCTGCAGCAGCTCGACTACCTCGCTTTCATCGACATCTACGCGGAGCGCATTCGCGCCTTCCACGTCAAGGACGCCGAATTCAATCCGAGCGGCCGGCAGGGCGTCTATTCCGGGTTCCAGCCCTGGATCAATCGCGCCGGTCGGTTCCGGTCGCTCGGCGACGGGCAGGTCGACTTCAAGGCGATCTTCTCCAGGCTCGCCGCGATCGGGTTCGACCGCTGGGCCGTGCTGGAGTGGGAATGCTGCCTGAAGAATGCCGAGGACGGCGCCCGCGAGGGCGCGGCCTTCATCCGCGATCACATCATCCGCGTCACCGATCGCGCCTTCGACGACTTCGCCGGCGGCGCGGTCGATGCGACGCAGGTCAGGCGCATGCTGGGACTTGATCCTGCTGCGTCATAACCGGCGCTGTCTTCTCTGGGTTGACCGTCAAAGCAGCGAGTGAAATTGTGATGTTTGCCCCGTCATTGCGAGCGCAGCGAAGCAATCCAGCTCTGTGCACGCGGCCAAATGGATTGCTTCGTCGCAAGTGCTCCTCGCAATGACGGGGAAGCACCTCGATTTCATGGGCTACATTTCGAGTCAGGCTCTCAGGACGAGCGCATGAAGCCGTTTATGACGCAATCGTACTAACGCAAGCAGGAGCACATCATGGCCGAACCACGGATACGACTGGGAATGGTCGGCGGCGGCGAGGGCGCTTTCATCGGCGCCGTCCATCGCATCGCAGCCCGCCTCGATGACCGCTACGAGCTGGTGGCCGGCGCGCTCTCCGCGTCGGCGGACAAGGCGATGCGCTCGGCCGAGGCGATCGGGCTTGCGCCGGATCGCTCCTATCCCGACTTCCAGACCATGGCGCGCGCGGAAGCCGCGCGCTCCGACGGGATCGAGGCGGTGGCGATCGTGACCCCGAACCACATGCATGTCCCGGTCGCCGAGGCGTTTCTCGACGCGGGCATCCACGTCATCTGCGACAAGCCGCTGACGACAACCCTGGAGCAGGCGCTTGGCCTGCGCGACAAGGTGCGCGCGAGCGGGCTGGTCTTCGCCGTCACCTATAATTACACCGGCTATCCGCTGGTGCGGCACGCCCGCGCCATGGTCGAGGCGGGTGAACTCGGTGCCGTCAGACTCGTGCAGGTCGAATATCCGCAGGACTGGCTGGCCGGGCCGCTGGAGGCGTCAGGTCAGAAGCAGGCCGACTGGCGCACCGATCCGGCGCGCTCCGGCGCCGGCGGCTGCATCGGCGATATCGGCACCCACGCGTATCAGCTGGCGCATTTCGTCAGCGGCATGATGCCCGACCAGATCCTCGCCGAATTGACCACCTTCGTGCCGGGCCGCCGCGTCGATGACAATGTGCAGATCCTGCTGCGCTACGCCAACGGCGCCCGCGGTGCGTTGTGGGCGAGCCAGGTCGCGCCGGGCCAGAATAATGGATTGCGCCTGCGGGTGTTCGGCGAAAAGGGCGCGCTCGAATGGAGCCAGGAGGAGCCCAACCGCCTGATCTGGTCCCCGCTCGGCGAGCCGCCGCGATTGGTCAATCGCGGCACGGCGGCGATGAATGCGAGCGGCCAGCGCGTCAACCGCATCCCGGCCGGCCATCCCGAAGGTTATCTCGAAGCCTTCGCCACGATCTATGCCGAGGTCGCCACCACCATCACCGCGCGGCGGAATGGTTCGGCCGTCGATCCGGCGGTGACCTTCCCGAGCATCGAGGACGGTGTCGCCGGCGTCGCGATGGTCGACGCCGCCTTGCGCTCGAGCAGGGATGGCGGGGTGTGGGTGAGGATGGCGGACTGACGACCCGGGGCGGCGCGAACGGAAGCCCGCGTCATCGCCGATCGCTTGACAGATCGGAGGGTTGGCCTAATAGTAAACCAAATGGTTAAGTCTTGAAAGGAACCCTGGATCGATGAGTGATGCATCTGAAGAGACGAAATCTGTTCGCGGCAGCTGTCACTGCCAGGCGGTGTCGTATGTGCTGGCGGACGTGCCGAGCACGGGGATCGCCTGCAATTGCTCGATCTGCCGGCGGAAAGGGCATCTCCTCGCGTTCTATCCCGCGTCAAAATTCAGCCTGGAAACGCCGCGCGAGGCGCTGGCGACCTACACCTTCAACAAGCATGTGATCCAGCACCATTTCTGCAAGACATGCGGCTGCGCGCCCTTCGGCGAGGGCAAGACGCCGGACGGGAGAGAGATGATCGCGATCAATCTGCGCTGTGTCGAGGATTTCGATCTGGCCAGCGTCGAGATCACTGAATTCGATGGAGCAAGTCTGAGATGAGCAAGCATTGCCGGTCAGGCGCAGCGACACCCGAGATCTCTGCGCTTTCATTCCCGCATCTCGCTGCGCTCATTGCGGGTGACGGGCTACCGGCTGAAATTGCGGATCGCCCGCGATCGATCGGCATCGACGCCCGGAACCGTCAACGCGCGGCGGTATAGACATCCCGCAGGACGTTGGTCTCGAGTTCCAGATCCTCCAGTCGATACTTGACGACATCGCCGATGCTGACGATACCGACCAGCTTGCCGTCGCGCAGCACCGGCATGTGGCGCACGCGATGGTGCGTCATCAGGTTCATCACGCGATTGACACTCTCGTCCGGGGACACGGTGGTCACGCCGTGTTGCATGATGTCCTTTACCTGCATCGACCCGGCTGTCTGGCCATAGCGAGAAAATGCGTGAACGATTTCACGTTCGGAAACGAGACCAAGAACTGCGTCCCCACTCGTCACCACGAGAGCGCCAATGTTCTTGGCGAGGAGCCAGTCCGCCGCACGCTTGATGCTGGCTTCCGGAGCTATCGTGGCGACGTCGGTACCCTTCCGCCTCAGAATGCTTTCGATGGACATCGCGTCCTCCCATCGTGTGGCCTGGCCGCCTATCTCATTGATTTGCGTGGCAGTGCCGGTCATGCCCCGCGACTGGGGGCAGACCATGGAAGCCGTTCTACTCTACGACAAGCGGCAGCCTATCATATCGGCAGGAAGCAGTCAGCAAGCATCGGCGGTCGCGGCCGATCCGCCTTTGACAAAATCGCGCGTGACGGCTTCGGGTCAGCGCGTCGTCCGATTGCCCGTCGACCGATGAGCCAGCGCGCCGACAAAGGCCGGTTTGATTGACGGGACCGCTTTCCCGTTGAACGCGATACCCGCCTGATCCGACCAAGCTCCATGTCCACCGATCGACAAGCCGGCGTCCACGCAACGCCGCGGCATAGCTTCGCCACCGAGGGATTGGAGTTCACGACATGGCGGCATTCGAGGTTCCGGGATCCGGCGGCCAGTTCTTTGCGGAGAACACGGCGGGGGAGCCGATGGTGTGGCTTCCCACCGGCGTGACATTGACGCTGGACTTCATCGCGCCCGCGGGTTCCGGCGCCGACGCCCGAAACGTCGTCGGTTTCAAGCCCACCATCGCCGTGACGGTGCTCGATCGCACGCCGCGCAAGCTCGGCTTTTCCATCAAGGCCAGCGTTGCCGATGCGTTCTACGTGCAAGGCCAGGACGCCCAGGGACGCAAGACGAACATCGGCGTCTTCGCTGGCGATTTCAAGAATCATCCCGGCATGGACATCGATCTCCTGGCGAAACTCTGCCGCGCCGGCGACGCGCTGAACCTCTTGCGCGTTCAACAGCTGCTGTACAATCAGGAGGGAAACATTTTCAACCAGAACAGCAGCACGAATCTGCACAAGTTCGGCCGGATGATGTGCGGCGCCGTGGCGAAGGGACGCGCGATCGAATTGTTCGGCGACGTCAATGTTCTCGACTACACGCACCCCTACCACGAGCCGCTAGGCGACAGCCGGGTGTCGAGCCGCTGGGATGTGAAATACCGCTCGGACGTCATCACCAAGGTGCGTCACAAGATTGTGTCGCTGCTCGGCAAAGGCATGCCGGTGCGGGTCGGTGTGCTGGATTCGCCGGTGGGGATGATGCCTCACAATCATAACCTCATCGCCTGGGACGCCGGCGGCCACACCGTCGTGATCGTCGGCTGTGACAACGAGGGCATGAACTTCATGTACGTCGATCCCTGGTTTGGCGGCTCGAAAATGACCTACGCCGGAGGATCGATGCAGCCCGTCGAATGCAAATCAATGGGAATATTCAACGCGCAACTGCATCTGGAGCGGAGAGCGGGCGACGATCCCGTCGACGTGCCCAACCTGCTGGTGCAGAAGTGGGACACCTACGGCACCTTCAGTTCCTCCCGCGGGAACTACCTCGAGGTGGTCGCCGGACCTTCGATCTGAACCTCGCGGTCACGGGACGGGCCGCCGATGAACACCATTAACCTTTATTCTCTTGCGACCGGCTGCAACTTGGACGCGGTTGCAGGTTGCTGATAGTGTTAACTTTGCGTTCACTCTGAGGTTATTTCAGGTTTCCGATGAATTCACTAGCGATGGCCATCGCCGATTTCGATAGAGACGTTCTGCTGACGCTCAACGCGTTCGGTGGAGGAAACAAGGATCTCTGGGAACTCGCGAACAATTCGCTCTTCAGGGGATTTCCGTTGTTGTTGTCTCTTCCCGCGCTGTGGTTCTCCGGTGGTGACCGGGAACGCCGCGGTCGAATGCTGGCCGGACTGTTGGCGGTCTGCTCGACGACGATCTTCTCGGTCTGGTTTCAGTTTCACCTCGACGTCCATACACGTCCAATTCTGGACCCGACACTTCATCTGGAAACCGTCATTCCACCCTGGACCTGGGATCGCACGAGTTCGTTTCCGAGCGACACGGCGACGTTGTTTTTCGGCCTTGCCGCCGTTGTCTTTCTGGAGGAGCGGTTGGTCGGGCTGTTCTGCTTCGTCTGGGTCGCCGTGATCATCGCGATTCCCAGGGTCATCTTCGGGTTTCACTATGCGAGCGACATCATCGGGTCGCTGATGCTGGCATCGGCGTGCGTTTTCATGTTTGCCAGGAGTCCGTACCCGAGGCGCCTGTTTGAACGCACGCTGATGTGGTTCGAAGGCCGCATGTATATCGTTCACGCGCTCTTGTTCGTTTTCCTGGCGGAAGCGTCCAACTTGTTCCTGAGCTTGCAGGCTCTGGGAAAAGAGCTCGTGCGATTGCTTCACTCGTAGACGATTGGACCCAAGACCGCCGGATGCGGGGCGTCGAGGGAGGGCGACCACAGGGGTCGCCCCTACGGGATCGACGTGGCGTAGGGGCGCCCCTTGTGGGCGCCCCTGTTTGAACTTGCGACGAAGAGCAATCCAGCATTCGATCTTGCCGGGTCGTGGACTGCGCGGCTGGCGCGCCTCGTAACGAGATGTGGAGGTCTGGCGTGCCGTGCGCGTCAGCCGTAACTGGCATGGGTGAGCGCCGCGCGAGCGCGGATCGCGTCCCATTGCCCGGCGGCGATTTCAGCCGCGGGCGTCAGCCATGAGCCTCCGACGGCGATGACATTGGGCTGCGCCAGCCATTCACCGGCGTTGCCCTCGGTGATGCCGCCGGTCGGGCAGAAGCGCGCATTGGGGAATGGTCCCGCCAGCGCCTTCAGGCCGGTGAGCCCGCCGGCGGAGGTGGCAGGAAAGAATTTCGCGGTGTCGAAACCGCGGGCCATCGCTTCCATCAGTTCGGACGCAGTCGCAATGCCGGGCAGGAACGGAATCGGCGCGGCCGCGGCCGCATCGAGCAGGGCGGCGGTGGCGCCGGGGCTGAGCGCAAAGCGCGCGCCGATGTCGATCGTCCGCTTCAGGTCGTCCGGCGTCAGCACAGTGCCGATGCCAACGATCGCATCGGGCACGTCGCGGATGATGGCTTCGGCGCCCTTGAGTCCGGCCGCGGTGCGCAGCGTGATCTCCAACAGGCGAATGCCGCCCTCGACCAAAGCGCGGGCCAGCGGCACCGCGTCCTCGACCCGGTTGATGGTGATCACCGGAATCACGCGTCCTGGTTTGAGCAGTGCTGCGAGCTGGTCCCGGCGCTGGTCGTTGGCGGTCATGACAGGGCTCCCTTGACGCAGGTCGCTCGGCGCATCACATGGCGCGGCACGATCGCGCCGGGATGTCCGACCACGAGCCCTGCGAGTTGATGCCCGGCGCGGGCGGCGGCGTCCGGTGCGGCGCCGTTCAGGCGCGCGGCGAGGTAGGCGGCAGCGAAACTGTCGCCGGCGGCGGTCGTATCCACGACCTGCGCGACGGCTGCGGCTTCGACGATCTCATCGCGGCCTTGGCCAAGGAGGCGGCAGGCCGGACGATCCAGCCGCAGCACGATCTCGGTGTCGGCGGCATGGGCGAGCAACGCGGCTTCGCCGGTCTCGCCGAAGAGCAGGCCGAGATCCTCGGTGGAGGCGAGCACAATGTCCGCTGTTGCAAACATCCGTCCATAGAGGCTGCGCGCCAGCGCCAGATCAGGCCAGCCGCGGAGGCGGAAATTGGTGTCGAACACCACGCGCGCGCCGCGGGCGCGGGCCTGCGCGAGAATATCGAACAGCCTGATACGCGAGGTCGCGTCATAGATCGAGAGCGTGATGCCGGAGAGATAGAACACGTCGAAGACGTCGAGCGCTGCCGGGTCGAGATGCTCGAACAGCCGCTTCGCGGCGGAATTGTCGCGCCAGTACAGGAAGCGCCGCTCGCCTTTCGGGTCGGTCTGGATCACGTAGATGCCGGGCAGGAGGCCGGCGAGAATCTGCACCCGGCCGGTGCCGATGCCTTCCGCCTGCCAGGCCGCGAGCATCTCGTCGCTCCAGGCATCGTCGCCGAGCGCGGTGACGTAATCCACCGCTATGCCGAGGCGGGCGAGATAGACGGCCGTGTTCAGGGTGTCGCCGCCGAAACCGCGGCTGAGCTGTCCTTGCGTCAACTCGCGCAGCTCCACCATGCATTCGCCGATCGATGCGACGCGGGCGGTCATGGCTGCACCGCTCGGCGAGCGCCGTGCGCGTAGAGCCGCGCCAGCGCGTCAGTGACTGCGCTGCGCACGCGCGGGTCGTGCGCGAGGTCGCCGAACACTGCGCTGACATTGAGGAGAGCCGGTGCGAGGTGCTCCGCGACCGGGCCGGTGGTCGCAGCGATGGCTGCCAGTTCCTTGGCGAGGGGGTCGCGCACGTCGATGCTCCGCCCTTGTTCGTCCGTTGCCGTGACGTAGCGCATCCAGCCCGCGACGGCCAGCGCGTGGGTGTAGATCTGAAGTCCTTTTGCGAGCCGGTCGCGCATGGTTCCGAGCAGCCGCTGCGGCAGCTTCTGCGATCCGTCCATGGCGATCTGCCAGGTGCGGTGCTGCAGCGCCGTGTTGGAAAAGCGCCGGAGCAGCAGGTCGCAGTAGGTTGCGAGATCAGTCCCGGGCGGCATGGTCAGCGTCGGCGCCGACTCGTCCATCAGCCGGCGGGCAAAGGCCGCGAAGTGCGGGTCGGCCATGGTGGCGGCGATGGTCTCAAAGCCCGCGAGATAGCCCAGATAGGCCAGCCCCGAATGGCTGGCATTGAGCAGCCGCAGTTTCATGTGCTCGAACGGAAGGACGTCCGCGACGAATTGTGCGCCGACCGATGCAAAGTCGGGCCGGCCGGCCGAGAAGCGGTCTTCGATGATCCATTGAATGAAGGGCTCGGCGATCACGGGCCATGCGTCGGTCATGCCAAGCGCGGACGAGACCGCGGCGCGATCGGCATCGGTGGTCTCGGGCACGATACGATCCACCATCGTCGACGGGCAGGCGACCTCGCCTTCGATCCAGCGGCCGAGCTCCGGCGAGGTCAGGGCGGCGAACTGGGCCAGAACCCGCTGCACCGTGTGGCCGTTGGCGGAGAGATTGTCGCAGCAGAGCACGGTGAACGGGGCCATGCCCGCGGCCCTGCGGCGCGCCAGCGCGGCGACGAGATATCCCGGCGCCGAGTGCGGCGCGTCCGGGTGTGCGAGGTCGTGCACGATGTCGGGGTGACGCTCGTCCAGTTCGCCGGTCTGCGGCGTGTGGCAATAGCCCTTCTCGGTGACGGTGAGCGAGACGATCCGCGTCCTTGGATCCGCCATACGGGCAATCAGGCGCGCAGGATGGTCCCTGGCGACCTCCGTTTCGAGGATGGAGCCGATGACCCGGTGCTCGGTCTCGGCGCCTGCGCGAATGGCGACCGTGTAAAGGCAATCCTGCGGTGCGAGGGCCTCATAGGTATCGCGACTGCGCAGGCTCGCGCCGATGATGCCCCAGCCCGTCGCGCCCTTTGCCAGGAGGTCATCGACGAAAATGGCCTGATGCGCCCGATGGAAGGCGCCAATGCCGAGATGGACGATGCCCGGTGTGACGCGTGTGCGGTCATAGGCCGGTCGGCGGATACTGTCCGGAAGCCGGTCGAGGCTGGCGTTCGAGAGACGCAAATTCCCCCCTGTGCAGTTTGGAGCCCTGATTTTTGCCTTTGACTTGACACACGGGCCTTTTGCCGTCAATCCTTCGGTCAATTGGTATGACCAATATACCGAATGATGGCGATCCGTTCCAGATGCGGAACTCGATCTGCCGGGGGAAACCAAAAGTGCCGCTCGAAGCCGTCGAAGCGCGACGCCTTTATCGTCAGGTTGCCGATCAGCTGCGTGCCTTGATCGACAGCGGCGAATATGCCGTCGGCAGCCGGCTGCCCACCGAACGCGATCTCGCCGAACAGTTGAAAGTGTCGCGGCCGACGGTGCGCGAAGCGCTGATCGCGCTGGAAGTCGAGGGCAGGGTCCGCATCCGCGTCGGCTCCGGAATCTATGTCAGCGAGCAGGCCGCAGCCAACACGCCCTGGCCGACAACCGTGACCATCGAAGGGCCGTTCGAGCTGTTGCGGGCCCGCGAGTTCATGGAAGGCGCGATTGCCGAGCAGGCCGCGCGGGTGGCAACGGCGGAGGATATCGAACGCATCGACCTGGCGCTCGCTGCGATGGCATCGGTGCCTCATCCCGGTGAAGCCTCGATGGTCCACGATCGCGCCTTCCATATCGCGGTCGCCGGAAGCCTCGCCAATGCCGTGCTGGTCCGCGTCGTCGGCGACCTGTTCGATCAGCGTCTCAACCCCTATTTCGCGAAGCTGGCGCATTATTTCGAAAACCCCGAGACCTGGCGGACCGCGCTCGCCGAGCACCGGGCGATCCGCGACGCTATCGCCGCGCGCGATCCCGATGCCGCGGGAGCCGCGATGCGCAAGCATCTGGCGCGCTCGCAGGAACGCTTCGCGCAGAATTTCGGCGCTGAGACCGCTGTCGCATCGCGCGGTTTGATGAGGAGCGGCTGAACCCTCTAGACCAGCCATTCGGCCCATAATCGGGCGATCTGATATCAACAAGAGAAAATACCAACGGAGGAAATGACATGTTCAAGAAAACGATGGTTTTATTTGCGGCGTCGGCAGCGGCGTTGTTGGCCGCGACCAGTGCGGGCTCGGCGCAAACAAAGCTCAAATGGGCGCACGTCTACGAAACATCCGAGCCGTTTCACACCGCCTCGGTCTGGGCCGCGCAGGAGATCGGCAAGCGCACCAACAACCGCTATCAGATCGACGTCTATCCGGCCTCGCAACTCGGCAAGGAAGCCGACATCAATCAAGGCCTCTCGCTCGGCTCCGTCGACATCATCATTTCCGGTTCGAGCTTCGCGGCGAAGAGCTATCCGCCGATCGGCGTGACCTATTATCCCTACACCTTCCGCGATGCGGATCATCTTCTGGCCTACACCAAGAGCGACGTCTTCAAGGAACTCACCAAGGGCTATGAGGACAAGACCACCCACCACATCGTCGCTGTGACCTATTACGGCGTGCGGCATACCTCGTCGAACCGTGCGATCAAGTCTTGCGCCGACATGAAGGGGCTCAAGATGCGGGTGCCGGACGTTCCAGCCTATCTCGCGATGCCGCGCGCCTGCGGCGCCAACACCGCGCCGATCGCGTTTGCGGAAGTCTACCTCGCGCTGCAGAACGGCACGGTGGAAGCGCAGGAAAATCCGCTCACCACGATCGAGGCGAAGAAGTTCTATGAGGTGCAGAAACATATCGTGCTGACCGGCCACATCGTCGATCACCTCAACACCGTGGTCGCCGGCGGACTCTGGAAGAAGCTCTCCGAAGAGGACCGCAAGATCTTCACCGACGTGGCGCAGGAAGCCTCGGCGAAGGCGACGGCCGAGATCAAGGAGAAGGAGGCCAAGCTGGTCGCTTTCTTCAAGGACAAGGGCCTCACCGTGACCGAGGTCGACAAGAACGAGTTCCGCGACACCGTGATGAAGACGACGAGCTTCGAGAGCTTCGACTACCGCAAGTCGGACTGGGATCGGATCCAGGTGGTGAAATGATCAAAGGCCTTCCGCTCCCCGCTGCAGCTTCGGCGGGGAGCGGAGGCCAGGCCGCAGTTGCAACGCCAAGCTTCGGAAAGAGACCAGATGTCGACGGCTGAAATCCACAAGCCAATTACCGCGGATGAAATCGCGCATACCTTCGAGGAGGAGGCGCCGAAGGCCGCCGATCTCAGCCAATATGCGCCCGAGGACTGGCTGACGCTGGCGATCTTCTGGATCATGGCGCTGTGCGTGTTCCTGCAATTCTTCACGCGCTATGTCCTCAACGACAGCTATGCTTGGACCGAGGAGATCGCGACCTATTGCCTGATCGGCGTGGTCTTCCTGGGCGCTGCGATGTGCGTGCGGCTGTCGCGGCACATCCAGGTCGACCTGATCTACCGCTATTTGCCGCATCTGCCGGGGCGCGTGGTGTCGACCGCGATCGACCTGATCCGGATCGCCTTTCTGGGCTACGCGGTCAAGCTGGTCTGGATCTACATCCAGGTCGTCGCCGACGAGCGCATGACGACGATCAAGTTTCCGAAAGGCTTCGTCTACTATGCCGTGCTGCTCGGGTTCATTCTGATGTTCGCGCGTAGTGTGCAGATTGCGGTCGAGAACTGGCGCCGCGGCTATTCGATCCTGGAGCGCCCCGGCGCATTCGACGGTACGGAAGGGTAAGGCGATGCTGCTCCTGCTTGGCGCCTTCCTCATCCTGATGCTGCTCGGCCTTCCGGTCGCGTTTGCGATGGCGACCTCGTCGCTGCTGTATATTCTCGTCACCGGCATCACGCCTGACGTCACGCTGGCGCAGCGCATGATCGCCGGTGTCGAGAGTTTTCCACTGCTGGCGGTACCGTTCTTCATTCTGGCGGGCAATCTCATGAACATCGCCGGCGTCACCGGGCGCATCTACCGCTTCGCGGTCGCGCTGGTGGGGTGGATGCGCGGCGGCCTCGGCCACGTCAACATCATCGGCTCGGTGATCTTTTCGGGGATGTCGGGCACCGCGATCGCGGACGCGGCGGGGCTCGGCACCATCGAGATCAAGGCGATGCAGGACCACGGCTATTCCACGGAGTTCTCCGTCGGCGTCACCGCGGCCTCGGCGACGCTGGGGCCGATCATCCCGCCGTCGCTGCCATTTGTGATCTACGGCATGATGGCGAACGTCTCGATCGGCGCACTGTTTCTCGGGGGCGTCATCCCCGGCGTGGTCATGACCTTGTTCATGATGGCCACCGTCGCCTATTTCGCCCACAAGAACGGCTGGGGCAGCGACTCGCCGTTTTCCTGGCCGCAATTGGGATCCGCGCTGCTCGAGGTCGCGATCGTCCTCAGCTTCCCGATGGCGGTCTGGCTGCTGACGGTCGCCGGTCTCTCGGTCAACCTGGCGGTCGGGTTGGGGCTCGCGGTGCTGCTCGCGATCGACTGGTACTTCGATTTCTCCGCGGTCATGGCGCTGATGGCGCCGGTCATCCTGATCGGCGGCATGACGCTCGGCTGGTTCACGCCGACGGAAGCGGCGGTCGCGGCCGTGATCTGGTCGCTGTTCCTGGGGTTGGTGCGTTACCGGAGCATGACCTTGCAGACGGTCGCCAAGGCGACCTTCGACACCATCGAGACCACCGCGTCGGTGCTGTTCATCGTCACTGCGGCCTCGATCTTTGCCTGGCTCCTGACGGTGTCGCAGGCCGCGCAGACGCTGACCGATGCGATGCTGGGCTTCACCCAGAACAAGTGGGTGTTCCTGCTGCTCGCCAATATTCTGATTCTGTTCGTCGGCTGCTTCATCGACACCATCGCGGCGATTACCATCCTGGTGCCGATCCTGCTGCCGATCGTGCTCAAGCTCGGCATCGATCCGATCCATTTCGGCCTGATCGTCACGCTCAATCTAATGATCGGCCTGTTGCACCCGCCGCTCGGCATGGTGCTGTTCGTTCTCGCCCGCGTCGCCAAGCTCTCGGTCGAGCGCACGACGATGGCGATTCTGCCCTGGCTGGTGCCGCTGTTCCTGGCGCTCGCCGCGATTACCTACATTCCTGAACTCACTCTCTTCCTGCCGAAATACATGGGACTCGTGAAATGACATCGATGGCTTTGGCCGCAACGCTGTTCGGCCCCGAAGATCTGCGCATGGTGGAGCGGCCGCTTGACGCGCTCGCGGACGGCATGGTGCGTATCCGCTTCGGCGCGGGCGGAATCTGCGGCTCCGACATGCACTATTACCGACACGCCCGGACCGGGGATTTCGTCGTGACGTCGCCGCTCGTGCTTGGCCACGAGATCGCCGGCGAGGTCATCGAGATCGCAGGCCAAGCACCCGGGGTGACGATCGGCGACCGGGTAGCGGTCAATCCATCGCGCTGGTGCGGCCACTGCACACCGTGTCGCGAGGGTCGGCTGAACCTCTGCGAGAACATCTTCTTCATGGGCTCGGCATCGAAGACGCCGCACATGCAGGGTGGCTTCGCCAGCGTGTTCGATGCCGTTCCCGCGCAATGCGTGAAGATTCCCGATCACGTGTCGTACCAGGCAGCGGCACTCGCGGAGCCGCTGGCGGTCTGCCTCCACGCGGTCGCCCGTGCCGGCGATGTCAGCGGCAAGCGCGCGGTCGTGTTTGGCGCGGGGCCGATCGGCCTTTTGACCATGCTGGCGGCGCGTCGCGCCGGGATTGCCGAGGTCACGGTGGCCGACGTGGCCGTGGCGCCTCTCGCATTCGCAGACCGGCTCGGCGCCGACCATGTCGTCGATGTCTCGGGCGGCGATACCGCCCTGAGGGCGCACGGCGCCACACGCCCGTTCGATGTCGCGTTCGAAGTCTCCGGCACGGCGGCTGGTCTTGCCAGCGCCATCGGCGTCGTCAGGCGCGGTGGCGTCGTGGTCCAGATCGGCAATCTGCCGGGCAACCTGATCCTGGTGCCGGCGAATGCGGTCATGGCCAAGGAGATTGACGTGAGGGGCTCGTTCCGCTTCGGGACCGAGTTTGCTACCGCGGTCGAACTGATCTCCGGCGGCAGCATCGACGTGCTGGCGCTGGTGACTGCGGAACGGCCGCTGGCTGTGGCGCCCGACGCCGTGAGGCTGGCGCTCGATCGCTCGCAGAGCGTCAAAGTCGTGCTGACAGCGCACTGATTGGAAGCAAGGGAGCCAGCGTGATGCTGCAGGGATGGCGATGGTACGGGCCCAATGATCCCGTATCGCTGGATGACATTCGTCAGGCCGGGGCGACCGATGTCGTGACCGCGCTGCATCAGGTTCCGATCGGCGAGGTCTGGACCCGCGCGGCCGTCGAGGAGCGCAAGGCGATCATCGAGAACGGACCGCCCGGTCGTACACAGCTGACATGGTCAGTGGTGGAATCGATTCCAATACCGGACGATGTCAAGCGACTCGGTGGCGGGGCAACCCGCTCGATCGAGGCGTGGATCGCGAGCCTCGAGGCAGTCGCCTCAGCGGGCATCAAGATCATCTGCTACAATTTCATGCCGGTGGTCGACTGGTGCCGTACTGATCTGGAATGGGAACTGCCGAACGGCGCCCGCGCGTTGCGCTTCGATCAGGACCGCTTCGCCGCTTTCGATCTGCACATTCTGGAGCGGCCCGGCGCCCCCGCCGATTATTCGCTGCCCGCGCAGGCGCGGGCCAAGGCTGTCTTCGATGCGATGAGCCAGGCCGATATCGACTATATGGTCATGGCGATCGCCAGCGCCTTGCCCGGCTCGACGACCGACCCGCTGTCAATTCCGCAATTCCGCGACCGGCTGGAGCAATACCGCGGCATCACCTCCCAGGTGCTGCGCCAGCACCTGATCGAGTTTCTTGCCCGCGTCGCGCCGGTCGCCGAAGCGCTCGGTGTGATCCTGACACTACATCCCGACGATCCGCCGCGCTCGCTGTTCGGCCTGCCGCGGATCGCATCCACCGCGGAGGATTATCAGGCGCTGTTCGACGCGGTGCCCTCGAAGGCGAACGGGATCTGCCTGTGCACCGGCTCGCTCGGCGTGCGCGCGGAGAACGATCTTCCTGGCATGGCGCGGCGCTTCGCGCCCCGCATCGGCTTTGCCCATTTGCGCGCGACCAGGCGATTGGCCGACGGCCTGTCGTTCTTCGAGGCCGATCATCTCGACGGCGATGTCGACATGATCGCGGTCCTGAAGGCGCTGCTTGTGGAAAACCACCGGCGGTCCGAGGCGGACAAGATCGTGTTCCGGCCCGATCACGGCCATCGCATGCTCGACGATCTCGCTGTGACCAAGCGGACCAATCCCGGCTATACCGCGATTGGCCGGCTGCGGGGGCTGGCCGAACTGCGCGGTGCCATCCGCGCCATTGAGCACGCCGGCTGAGATCCGCGTCGATCGGCCGTCGGTCGATCTGCGTGGGAGGGCAAACCATGCTGGACAGCTACAGCGGCGCGACGCGGGTCTATTTTATCCTGGGCGATCCGATCGCGCAGGTAAAGGCGCCCGCCGGGCTGACCGGCGAGTTCGAACGGCGCGGCCGCGATGCGATCGTGGTCCCGTTGCAGATCGCGCCGGCTGAGATCGGGGCGGGGATCGCGGCGCTGTCGCGTGCGGCCAATGTCGACGGATTGATCGCGACGATTCCGCACAAGTTCGCGCTGGTTGTCCATTGCGCGACGTTGTCGGACCGCGCGCGATTCCTTGGCGTGGCCAACGTGGCACGCCGCAATGCCGACGGAAGCTGGCATGGCGACATGCTCGACGGGGAGGGATTTGCCGATGCGATCGCCGAGGCCGGCTGCCGGTTCGAGGGACGTCGTGCGTTGCTGATCGGCGCGGGCGGTGCGGGAAGTGCGATCGCGCTCGCCCTGCTCGAGCGCGGCGTGGCGACGCTCGCCGTTCACGACAGTGATCCGGCGCGACGCGATGCGCTGACCGGCAAGCTTGCAGCGAAGTTCGGCGATCGTATCGGGCCGGGGGCCGACGATCCGGCGCATGCCGACATCCTTGTCAATGCGACGCCGCGCGGCATGGCGTCAGATGATCCGATGCCGGTCGATGTGTCGAGACTGACTGCCGCGACGTTCGTCGGGGACGTCATTACAGTGCCGGAAGTGACACCGCTGCTGCAGGCGGCCCGCGCGCGGGGCTGCCTCACACAAACCGGCGTCGGCATGTTCCTGAGCGTGCTCGGCCGGATGGCGGAGTTTTTTGAAGGTCCAGCCTGGAACAACCCGCGGCCGTCCCCTTGATGCAAACTGCGTGCTGGATTGACCGGCTGCTTTGCTGGATAATGGTGCTGCGTCTGGCCTGTCGTCTTGCTGCGTCGCGCGAGGGCGGGCATTTTCCTGGTGATCTTGATGAGTCCCGTGCTACGCGACTGGCTTGATGATCTCGGCGCCGCGGCCGCATTTCTCACGCGCGTGCCGGCGCTGCATCGTGATGCGCCTCCCAATCTTGCGCGCGCCTATCGTGCATTTCCGCTAGTCGGCGCCGTGATCGGCGCGGCGATCGGCGGGGTCGATCTGCTGTTGCTGCGGCTCGGACTGCCCGCCATCGCCGCGGCGGCGCTGGCGCTGGGCGTTGGTGCGCTCCTGACCGGAGCGCTGCACGACGACGGGCTGGCCGATGTCGCCGACGGCTTCGGCGGCGGCAGCGACAAGGCCGCGAAGCTCGAGGTGATGCGCGACAGCCGGCTCGGCACCTATGGTGCTCTCGTCCTTGTGACCGCGTTCGTCGCCAAGGTCGGGGCGCTCTCCGCGCTGTCGCGCGGAGAAGTCATCCTCGCGCTGATAGCGACCCATGCGCTGGCGCGGGCACCGTTGGCGGTGCTGGCGGCGAGGATGCCCTATGCGCGCGAAGGACTGGCCGCGTCTGTCGGACGGCCCGAACCGTCCGTGGCTTTCGCAGCCTCACTGGTGGCCGCGGTCATCGCATTTCTTGCGCTGCCGGCAGGCGTCGCCATGACTGCGATCATCGTCACCGCCGTCGGCGCGACGTGTTTCGCAGTCCTGGCGCAGCGGCAGATTGGCGGACAGACCGGCGACGTGCTGGGCGCCGCCGAACAGGTCTGCGAGGTCGCGGTTCTGCTGACTCTGGCTGCTCGTTTCGCGCAGGCCTAGGCGGTGATGCGCGTGACCCAGCTCTGGCTGATCCGGCACGCCCCAGTGGACGGGCCGCGCGGCGTCATCCACGATATCGATGCTGCGGCCGATGTCGGTGACACGGCCGCCTTGTCTCGGTTGCGATCGCTGCTGCCAAATCCGCATGTGGCGATCTCAAGCCCCGCGCGGCGCGCCCGCGAAACGGCTGAAGCGCTCGGGCTTGTCGCGGCCCCCGATCCCGCGTTCGGTGAACAGGATTTCGGTCGCTGGACCGGGCGCACGCACGAGGATATTCGACGCGATACTGTAGCAGCTTATGATGATTTCTGGCGCGCGCCCGCAACCAATCGTCCGCCTGGAGGCGAAAGTTTCGTCAATCAGATTGCACGAGTGAGAGATGGGATCGCCGCGCTGCCTGCGGGCGACGTCGTCCTCATTGCGCATGCCGGCACGATTCGCGCCGCGCTTGCGGTGGCGCTCGAGATACCGCCGGAGAAGGCACTGAGTTTCGTGATCGATCCCTTGTCCCTGACGCGGCTCGATCGCCTCGACAGGAACTGGCGCGTGGTCGCCGTCAACCGGATTTGAACACGACGCGCTATTTCAGCCGCATCGGCAATCCCGCGACCACGAATTCGACCTCGTTGGCAACGCGCGCGATCATCTGGTTCAGGAGGCCCGCCGCGTCGCGAAAGGCGCGCGCCAGAGCATTGTCCGGCACGATGCCGAGCCCGACTTCGTTGGTGACCAGCACCACCGGGCTCTTCTGGCGCAGCAGCGCGTCGGCGAGGGTGGCGGCCTCCTGCGAGCAGTCCTTGTTCGCGTGCATCAGATTGGATAGCCACAGCGTCAGGCAATCGACCAGCCGGGCGCCACCGCCGTCGGTGGCGTCGAGGGCCTCGACCAGCGCCAGCGGCGCCTCGCGCTCGATCCAATCATTGCCGCGTCGCGCCCGGTGCCGCACAATGCGCTCATGCATTTCTCCATCGAGCGCCTCGGCGGTCGCGACATAGATGGGCTGGCCCGGAAAGCTCCGAGCTCGCGATTCCGCTCGCAGGCTCTTGCCCGATCTTGCGCCTCCCGTGATGAGAATGATGGTCATGCCGGCCTCCCGTCCGAACCGCAATATCAATCACTGGTTGTTTGATATTTTATATTCGCCCAGTGGTTTCGCGAGTCTTCATTGCGATGTCAAACCCAAAAACCACGCCAGAACGAAATATTTGCTGTGTCCCTTTGGCTCTCGGGGTGGGCAAACAAACCGCTGCGATCGATGCGAATGTTTGAACCGGGACACCAGGCGATGACAAGGCAAATCCGGACTTGCACTGGACCTGCATTCTTGCGCATCAGGACGTCGCGATCACGGGGGGCGTGTGCGTGGGCTTCGTAGGTGCGATGGCGGTGGCGATGGCGATGGATGCCCTGGTCGGGTGGCCAGCGTGGCTATTTGCGCGCATTGGTCACCCCGTGACCTGGCTCGGCGCGCTGATCGGTGCGTTGGACACGCGCTGGAACCGGACGACGGATGCGCCGGCGCTGCGGCGTGTGGCTGGAACCGCAGCTGCGCTTCTCGTGATCGGGCTTGCCGGTGGACTTGGCTGGGTGCTGCAAGCCACGTTTCCCCCGGGCTGGAGCCGCATGGTGCTGACCGGTATGGTTGCATGGCCCTTCGTCGCGCTGCGCTCGCTACATGATCACGTGGCTGCGGTCTCCGCTCCCCTGCAGGCCGGCGATCTTGCCGGGGCGCGCGTCGCCGTGAGCCAGATCGTCGGGCGCGATCCGGCAACCCTGGATGAGGCCGGCATTGCCCGCGCGGCGATCGAAAGCCTTGCCGAAAACACCTCCGACGGCGTCGTGGCGCCGCTGTTCTGGGGCGCGTTGTTCGGCCTGCCCGGCATCATCGGCTACAAGGCGATCAATACGCTCGATTCCATGATCGGCCACCGCACCGAGCGGCATAAGGCATTCGGCTGGGCCAGTGCGCGCATCGACGATCTCGTCAATCTCGTGCCGGCACGCCTGACCGGATTGCTGTTCGTGCTGCTCGCGCCACGCCGGTCCGAGGCGATGTCCTGCATGCTCAGGGATGCGCGGCGCCATCGCTCGATCAATGCCGGCTGGCCGGAAGCGGCGATGGCCGGCGCGCTCGGCGTGCGGCTGAGCGGACCGCGCGTCTATCACGGTGGCATTGCCGATGAGCCCTGGCTGAACGCAGCCGCGCGCGATCCGCTTGCAGCCGATATCGTCGGCGGATTGGCGATCTATGTGCGCGCGATGACGGTGTTGGCGGGATGTCTCGCTTTCCTGACCTTTGTGTGATCGGAAGTACGGATGCTGGAACATGGCGGCAACCTCGATCTGGCCCTGCAGCGCTTCGGCGGGAGGCTGGACGACTGGATCGACCTGTCGACCGGCATCAACCGACAACCCTATCCGCTGCCGAAACTCGAAGCGCGGCACTGGCGCGCGCTGCCTTCTCGCGCTGACATCGAGTCGCTCCTTGAAGCGGCCCGCGGGGCTTACGGCACGCGCGCGCCGATCGTCGCATTGGCGGGGGCGCAGGCGGCGATTCAACTGCTGCCGAGGTTGTTGCCGCCGGGGCGGGCGCGGATTGTCGCGCCGAGCTACAACGAGTATGCGGCCGTTCTCGGCGCCGCGGGCTGGGACGTGGCCGAGGTCGCCGATCTTGCCGCGCTCGCCGGCGCCGATCTTGCCATCGTGGTCAATCCCAACAATCCCGACGGGCAGCGTCATGATCCAGCCGAACTGCTGGCGCTGTCGTCTCGCGTCGGCCGTCTTGTGATCGATGAAAGCTTTACCGACGCTGCGCCCGAGCTGTCGCTCGCGCGGGAGGCCGGACGGCCGGGATTGCTGATCCTGCGTTCGTTTGGAAAGTTCTATGGGCTCGCGGGCGTCAGGCTGGGCTTTGCGCTCGGCAGCGAGGCGGATATCTCTGCACTGGCGGCGCTGGCCGGTCCATGGCCGGTCTCGGGCGTTGCCATCGCCATCGGACGGTGCGCGTTGCCCGACCGCGACTGGGCGGCCGCGACATCGGCGCGTCTGGTACGTGACGCCCAACGGCTCGACGGCCTCATTCGGGCGCAACGCTGGACGCTGGTCGGGGGAACGGCACTGTTCCGGCTCTATGACACCGGCGACGCTATGGCCGCGCAAGTGCGGCTTGCTACCGCGCGGATCTGGTCGCGGGTGTTCGCGGGGCGATCGGGGTGGCTTCGCCTGGGCCTGCCCGGCGACGAGAGCGAATGGGCGCGTCTCGCCGCTGCGCTGGCGCGGTGATCGCATCATCACGCGCTCAGCGGGCGAGAGCGAGCAAGCCTTCGACGTCGAGATGTGCTTCGATATGATCGGCCAGCGCATCAAGCGTCTGATCGACCCGGGTGCTGTAGCTCAGATCCGAGCCTTTGATTCCAAGCCGGTCGAGATAGGCACGCCGGAATCCGTCCGAGGTGAACAGGCCATGCAGATAGGTGCCGTGCACGCGGCCGTCGCCGGCAATGGCGCCCTCCGGTGCGCCGTCGACGAACGCGAACGGGCGCGCGCGGTCCGGTCCGTCGCTCCGGCCGATATGGATTTCGTAGGCACTCACGCGCTCGCCGCTCGCGGCGTGAACCGCCTCGACGTGGCTGAGGCTCTTCTGCGCCGTCATCACGGTCGTCACATCCAAAAGGCCGAGTCCCGGCGTGTCTCCCGCCGCGCCCTCGATCCCATCGGGATCGGCGACGCTCGTTCCCAGCATCTGATAGCCGCCGCACAGGCCGAGCACATGGCCGCCGCGGCGATGATGCGCAAGAAGGTCAATTTCCCAGCCGTGTGCGCGCAGGAAGGCGAGATCGCCGCGGGTCGATTTCGAGCCGGGAATGATCACGAGGGTCGCATCGCCGGGGATCGCTTCGCCGGGCCGGATCATCACGAGGTCGACGTCGGGCTCGAGCTTGAGCGGATCGAGATCGTCGAAATTCGCGATTCTGGACAGCGCCAGGCAGACGATCTTGCAACGCCCGGGTTTGCACGCATCCGTAAGGCCGAGTGCATCTTCCGCCGGGAGTTCGCGCGCGCGGGCAAAATAGGGCAGGACGCCGAAGCCGCGCCAGCCGGTGCGCGCTTCGATCAGCCTGTAGCCGTCGTCGAACAGCGTGGGATCGCCGCGAAACTTGTTGATGATGAAGCCCGCGATCACAGCGGCATCGTCGGGATCGAGCACGCATTTGATGCCGACCAGTTGCGCGATGACGCCGCCGCGATCGATGTCGCCAACGAGCACGACGGGCACATCAGCTTTGCGAGCAAAGCCCATATTGGCGATGTCGCCGGCGCGCAGATTTACTTCGGCGGGGCTGCCGGCGCCCTCGATCAGAACCAGGTCGGCGCGCGCCTTCAGGCGCTCGAAACTTTCCAGCACCGGCGCCATCAGCGACGGCTTCATCCTGGCATAGTCGCGCGCGCGCAAGGTCGCGACGCGGCGGCCCTGCACGATGACCTGGGCACCGACATCGGTCTCGGGTTTCAGCAGCACCGGATTCATGTCGGTATGCGGCTCCACTTTCGCAGCCAGCGCCTGCAGCGCTTGCGCGCGGCCGATCTCGCCGCCGTCGACGGTGACGGCGGCGTTGTTCGACATGTTCTGCGGCTTGAAGGGGAGCACGCGCAGGCCGCGCCGGGTGGCGGCGCGTGCGAGGCCTGCGACGATGAGCGACTTGCCCACGTCCGAACCCGCTCCCTGAATCATCAGCGCCCGCGCCATATCGGCATTTTCCCTGGTCTATTTCTGCCCGTCATGGCGAGTTCTGTACCAACCTGACGGCCAACCATGACGGATGAAACGGGCGGTGTATGCCGACGGAGGGCGCCCACAAGGGGCGCCCCTACAAAGAACGATACGATGTAGGGGCGCCCCTTGTGGGCGCCCTGCATACCAAAAATCAAGAGCCTGATGTATCCTTTCTTCTTAGCCGACCGAGCGTGCGAACGCGCGCACGATTGAGCGAAGCCATCCATCGCCGTCACAGAAGAAAAAGCTGATGGCTTCGCCGCAACAGCTAAACAGAAACCGCGCGTCAAGGCATTGTTTATTGCGAGGAAACTGCCGCGGGGCGTCGTCTTCGCCTCTCCCAGCATAACGTGCCGAGGTTTAACGAAAATTCCCCGCAACTGGTGTCGCAATGATTGAAAATCATCCCATCAGCTGGGGCCTAGCCCTGAGAGTCTATTGGACGACCCTATGGCGTAGCTGGGCCATATCGATCGCAATGGGCTAGTCCTCAACGCTCCGCTTTTCTGGATGCTAAGCAGCCATCGGCTAGATTTATCCACCTTTTTGGTTCTGACTAAACTCATCGCTTTGTTTGCGTATGTAGTTGGCGGACTTGTTGCGGTCAGGATGGCGCTCCGGAAGCGCTATCGTGGATTTTGCATCCAAATCGACCGTGATCTGGTGTCCTGATCTGCTTTGATCGATGTACGACAGTACCCCAGTCTCTATAGGAACGGTTAGGCAACCGGGAACCTTCCCTGAACTAGGCATTCGTCGCTACAGCAAGTCTCAGTGACGGCACTTCACAGGCCTCGGCCATCCAAACGGGTTCGCCAAAAAGGCCGATACAGAAGTCGCAATGACGGTCGGAAGTTTCGCATCCTGTTGGCTAAAACTCGACGCCGGGTTGGGCCTTGATGCCGGACCGGAACGGATGCTTCACCAAGGTCATCTCGGTGACGAGATCGGCGGCGTCGATCAATTCCTGCTTGGCGTTGCGGCCGGTGAGCACGACATGGGTCAGCGGCGGCTTCGAATGGGTCAGGAATTCCACGACCTCGGCGATATCCAGATAGTCGTAGCGCAGCGCGATGTTGATCTCGTCGAGCACGACCATCCGAAGACCATCGTCCGCGATCAACTCCTTGGCCTTGGCCCAGCCGGCTTGCGCCGCCGCAACGTCGCGGGCGCGATCCTGCGTCTCCCAGGTGAAGCCTTCGCCCATGGCGTGGAACTGGCACAACTCGCCGAAATGTGTGGTCAGCAGCCTGCGTTCGCCGGTATCCCACGCGCCCTTGATGAACTGCACGACGGCGCAGGGAAAGCCATGCGCGACGCAGCGCACGATCATGCCGAAGGCGGAAGAGGATTTGCCCTTGCCCGCGCCGGTGTGCACGATGATGAGGCCTTTTTCCCCGCTCTTGGTCGCCATCATGCGGTCGCGCGCGGCCTTCTTCTTGGCCATCTTGGTGGCATGGCGCGCGTCGAGCGACGCTCCGGGAGCATCGAGCGATGCTCCGGGAACTTCGGTCTGGTCGTCCTCGGCCACATCATGTTCTGACGTCATGCGGGCGCTCCTTTGGCTTGACAAGTTCCAGGCTTGGGCAAATGGTGGCCCTGCATTGGTTCCTGTCCTACGACAGGCTAAGAGGGAATGCGATAGGGCAAGAGCCTTCAAATCTTGAGCCCGAAACGCAGCCGCCCCCGCGACCGTGACCGGAGAGATCCTCACAGCCACTGACCTATTCGGTCGGGAAGGCGGGGATCGGAGGGGAAACCCTGCTCCGCAAGCCGGGAGACCTGCCAGCGCAGACTGAAACCGGCGGACGGGGTGTTCCGCGACGGGGAACGAACCTTGTCTCGCAGGGTTCGTCTGCCTCATCGCCTCCCGCAACGATCCGTGCAAGGACCCGAGGAGAACGATGAGCGTCACGCTTCACGTCTGCATCACCTGTCGCGCCGGCCAGACGCTGGGCGAGGGCGAGACGCCGCCGGGCGCTCGCCTGCATGCCGCGATCCTCGAGGCCGGAGCGCCGGCCAACGTCAACGTCGTTCCGGTCGAGTGCCTGTCCGCGTGCAGCCAGGGCTGCTCGGTCGCACTCAGCGCGCCGGGACGCTGGTCCTACGTCTATGGCCGTCTCTCCGAGGTCAACGCACCGGACATCGTGGCCGGGGCCGCGGCCTATGCTGCGTCGGCTGACGGCATCGTACCATGGCGCACGCGCCCGGAAATCTTCCGCAAGCAATCGCTCGCCCGCCTGCCACCGATCGCCATGCTGCCGGAGGCCGCCGAATGACCTCGCTTGCAAAAATTCCGGTGACCGTCATCACCGGCTTTCTCGGCTCCGGCAAGACCACGCTGATCCGCCATCTCCTGACCAACGCCAACGGCAAGAAGCTCGCCGTGCTGGTCAACGAGTTCGGCAGCGAGGGCGTCGACGGCGAGATCCTGAAATCCTGCGCCGACGCCAACTGTCCGGAGGAGAATATCGTCGAGCTAGCTAATGGCTGCATCTGCTGCACGGTGGCCGATGACTTCATTCCGACCATCGAGAAACTGCTGTCGCGACGCGTCAGGCCCGATCACATCCTGATCGAAACCTCGGGGCTCGCGCTGCCGAAGCCGCTGTTGAAGGCATTCGACTGGCCGGAGATCCGCTCGCGCATTACCGTCGATGGCGTGATCGCGCTGGCCGATGCCGAGGCAGTCGCAGCGGGCCGCTTCGCGCCCGATCCGGCCGCGGTCGACGCCCAGCGCGCGGCGGATGCGAGTCTCGATCACGAGACACCGCTGTCGGAGGTGTTCGAAGACCAGATCTGCTGCGCCGATATCGTGCTGCTCACCAAGGCCGATCTTGCCGGCGAAGACGGATTGCAGGCGGCGAGGGCGGTCATTGCGGCGGAGATGCCGCGCGCCATTCCGATGCTGCCGGTCACCGATGGCGCGATCGATCCGCGGCTGATCCTCGGTCTCGGAGCGTCCGCCGAGGACGATCTCGCCGCGCGCCCCTCGCATCATGATGGCGAGGAGGAGCATGAGCATGATGATTTTGCGTCCGTCGTCATCGAGCTTCCGGAGGTGAGCGATATCGAGGCGCTGGTCGGATCGATCAAGCGGCTCGCGCGCGAGCAGAACATTTTGCGCGCGAAAGGCTATCTCGCGGTCGCCGGCAAGCCGATGCGCCTGTTGGTGCAGTCGGTCGGCGAGCGGGTGCGGCACCAGTTCGATCAACCCTGGGGGACGCGTCCCCGGCGATCGCGGCTGGTACTGATTGGCGAACACGCCGATATCGACGAGACGGCGATCAGGACGGGACTGGGTCTCTGAGCATTGGGGACTTGGCTGAGGATCTGAAATCCGATGCACATCGTCTTTCGCGAGAGTCATGGGCTGGAGGAGACCGCGACACCTGTCGATCTCGGTCAGGATCCGGCCGACCTCGTGATGCTGTCGTTTTCCGACAGCGATCTCGCCGCGTTCGCTGCCGGCTGGCGTCGCGGCCGTACCAGCCTGCCATCGTTGCGACTGGCAAATCTCTCAGCGCTTCGTCATCCGCTATCGGTCGACACCTATATCGAACGGACGCTGGCACAGGCGCGGGGCGTGCTGGTGCGCCTGATCGGCGGCGAATCCTACTGGTCCTATGGTCTGGCGGCGCTGCATCAACTCGCGCAACAGCGCGGCATCGCACTCGCGGTGCTGCCGGCCGACGGGCGCGACGACGCGTGCCTCGACGCGCTCTCGACCTTGCCGGTCTCGACGCTGCGGCGTCTGAAGGCTCTGTGCGACAAGGGTGGCGCCACGGCGGCGCAGGCGGCGATCGCCCAGCTGGCGCTGGCCTCGGGTCTCTATGCCGGACCCGTCGACGGCGAGGTCGAAGTCCCCGACATGGGCTTCTATGATCCGGCGCGCGGCGTGCTGACGGCATTGCCGCCGGCGGACGGGCGACCCTTCGCAATGGTCAGCTTCTACCGCTCCTATCTCACCGCGGCCGACACCGGTCCCGTCGACGCGCTGATCGCGGCGCTGCGCGCCAAGGGTTTTGACACCTACGGCGCGTTTGTACCTTCGCTCAAGGCGCCGGGCGTGGCGGATTGGCTCAACGCCTGTTTTGCGGACCGGCCCGCGGCTGCGATCGTCAATGCCACCGCCTTCTCGGCGGCGAGCGATGACGGCACGACGCCTTTTGATGCGGCGTGCTGCCCGGTGTTCCAGGTGGCGTTGTCGACCGCAAGCCGCAATGATTGGGCGGGCTCGCTGCGCGGCCTGTCGCCGTCAGACCTTGCGATGCATGTGGTGTTGCCGGAGGTCGATGGCCGGCTGTTGGCCGGCGTCGTCAGCTTCAAGTCGGCCGGCGAGCGCGATCCCGATCTGCAGTTTGCGCACTGGTCGCATCGCGCGGATCAGGAGCGCGTCGAGGCCGCCGTCGCGCGCATCGCGCGCTGGCACGCGCTCGCGACTAGGCCGGTCGCGGACAAGCGGCTTGCCATCGTGCTGTCGAGCTATCCCGGCCGGCCGCACCAGATCGCGCATGCGGTTGGCCTCGATGCGCTAGCGTCCGTCGAAGCCTTGCTGCCCGAGCTTGGCGCCGCCGGATTCGAAGTCGGCGCGATCGATGCCCTTGGTAGATCCCTGCAGTGTGCCGTGCTCACCTGGAGTGTGGCCGACTATCGCGCCGCGCTGGCAACGCTCCCGCGCGAACTGCAGGATGATCTCGCCAACGCCTGTGGCGCGCCGGAGGACGATCCGTCTTGCGTGGCCGGCGCATTCCGGTTCGCCGCCATTCGCTGCGGCAAGGCTGTCATCGCCGTGCAGCCGGAGCGCGGTGAGACGACACATCGTGCGGCCGAGTATCATGATCTTTCGCGCACGCCCCGTCACGCTTATGTCGCGTTCTATCTCTGGCTCAGGGGCGAGGGGATCGACGCGCTGATCCATATGGGCGCGCATGGCACGCTGGAATGGCTGCCCGGCAAGTCGGTCGCGCTCTCGGCGTCGTGCTGGCCGGAGGCGCTGGCCGGCGATCTGCCAGTGATCTATCCCTTCATCGTCAATGATCCCGGCGAGGCGGCACAGGCCAAGCGCCGCATCGGCGCCGTCACCATCGGCCATCTGCCGCCGCCGCTCGCGCCATCCGCGCTGCCGGAGGCCTTGCAGAGGCTCGAACGGCTGCTCGATGAATATTCGACCGCCGACGGTCTCGATCCGGCGCGTCGCCAGCGCCTGATCGGCTCCATTCGCGACGAGGCGCGCGCTGCTGGCGTCGAGCACGATCTCGGCCTTGCGGCGGCGGCCTCCGCGGCGGAGGCGATCCCTCGCATCGACCGCTTCGTCTGCGATCTCAAGGAAAGCCAGTATGGCGACGGCCTGCATGTGTTCGGTCGCGGCGACTGCGGCGCGGCGGAGTTCGCTGGGTTGATCGCGGCGTTGTCGGGCCGGCGCGTCGCGCCGGGACCGGCGGGTTCACCGCATCGCGGACGCAGCGATGTGCTGCCGACGGGACGCAACCTGTTTGCCGTCGATCCCCGCGCGGTGCCGACCAGGGCCGCGCATGCGCAAGGCATCAGGCTCGCCGAGGAATTGCTGCGCCGGCGTCTGCAGGATCAAGGCGACTGGCCCAGGGGGATCGTCGTCGATCTCTGGGGCTCGGCCACGATGCGCACCGCCGGCGAAGAGTTCGCGATGGCCTTGCATCTGGCGGGCATCGCGCCGCGCTGGGACCAGGCCTCCGGCCGCGTCTGCGGGTTCGAGATCATCCCGCTGGCGCAACTCGGCCGGCCGCGCATCGATGTGACGCTGCGGGCGTCCGGCCTGTTCCGTGACGTATTCTCTGGGCTTGCGCAGTTGTTCGCGGCGGCGTCCGAGGCGCTGGCGCAGCGTGATTTCGAGGCCGAGGAAAATCCTTATCTGCAACAGGCCGCGCGCGCCTTCGCTCCCGCTCCCGGGCAATATGGGGTCGGCATGACACCCCTGCTCGACGTCTTCACGCAGGAAGCGCGCGATGCGGCCGGCGAGGCCTGGCTCGCGGCGTCGTCATGGGCGTTCGCGTCCGATGGCGAGATGAAACCAGATCGCGCCGGCATCGAGGCGCGGCTCGCCGCAGCCGACAGCGTCGTCCATGTCCAGGACTTGCCCGAGACCGATCTGCTGCTCGCCGCCGATTATGCCGCGCATGAGGCCGGCGTCGCGGCCGCCGCGGCGCGGCTCGGGGCGGCGCCTGCGCTCTATCATCTCGATGCGACGCGTCCCGACGCGCCGCACGCGCGCACGCTGACGGAAGAGATTGCCCGCGTCGTGCGCGCACGCGCCGCCAATCCGGCCTGGATCGCCGGCATGATGCGGCACGGCTTTCGCGGCGCGGCCGAAATCACCGCGACGCTCGAACATATGGCCGCGTTCGCGCATCTCGCCGCGGCGGTGCCGCCGCATCTGTTCGACCTCTATTACGATGCGACGCTCGGCCGTGACGAGGTCCGCGCCTTCATGGCGCGCGACAATCCGGCGGCGCTCGCCGCGCTCGAATCCTGCTTCGCGCGGCTGCATGAGGCCTCGCTGTGGACGACGCGACGCAATTCCATCGCCGCCGCGTTGCGGGTGGCGTCATGAACCAGTTCGCGATCAAGGGCTGGTGCCCCGGAGCGTTGCGCCCGATGCGCTCGGGCGACGGGCTCGTGGTCCGCATTCGCTCGCATGGCGGGCGGCTGTCGCCGGCGCAAGCAACGGGGATCGCAGAACTGGCCGAGCGCTTCGGTAACGGGCTGATGGACGTCACCAATCGGGCGAACCTGCAGATCCGGGGCGTCAGCGATGCAGGCCACGCCCCTCTGATCGCGGAACTGGCGCAGCTTGATCTCATCGATGCCGATCCCGACGCGGAGGCACTGCGGAACATCGTGGTGACGCCGTTCTGGATCAAGGGCGACAACACCGCGTCCCTTGTCACCGAGCTCGAGCTTGCGCTCGTGGCTCGACGTCTTCCGCTCCCGGTGAAATTCGGTTTTGCGGTCGATTGCGGCGCCGCGCGTGCGCTCGCCGACACGTCCGCCGATATTCGCATCGAGCGCGACGAGGCGGGCGGATTGATCGTGCGTGCCGATGGCGCGGAGCTTGGACGTTCCGTGGTGCGCTCGGACGCCGCGATGGCGGTGTTGGCGCTAGCGGACTGGTTCATCGCCTCAGGCGGGGTAACCAATGGGCGAGGACGCATGGCCGCGCATCTCGCTGCCGGTGCACAAATTCCGGATGTCCTGGCTGGCCTCACCATCCCCGCGCCGACGATGCCGCGCCCCCGCCCGGGCCTGCAGGCTGGCGGCGCGCTGGTTGGTTTCGCCTTCGGGCAGTTGAAGGCCGCAGCGCTACGTGCCCTCGCGGTGACGGCGGACGGCCTGCGCCTGACGCCATGGCGCATGATGTTTGCGGAAGGCCTGCGCCACATGCCTGACGCCGACGGTCTCGTGACCGAGGCTGACGATCCGATCCTGCGCGTCATCGCCTGCTCGGGCGCGCCTTCCTGCAGGGAGGCGCATGCACAGACGCGCGCGCTCGCGGCAGAACTCGCGGCGCACATTCCGGCAGACAGCAGGCTTCACGTTTCCGGCTGCGCCAAGGGCTGCGCGCACCCGGGTGCAGCGCCGCTCACGTTGGTCGCTACGGCGGATGGCTTCGATTTGATCCGCGATGGGTCGGCGCGCGACGCGCCGGTCATGCGCGGGCTCGACCGCGACCAGATCGTCGCCGATCCCTCTTTGCTCGGGAGGACCGGCTGATGCCGCATGTCTATGAGACCGATGGCGCCGCGATCTATCGGCAATCCTTTGCGACCATTCGTGCCGAAGCGGACCTTGTGCGTTTCACCACCGACGAGGAGCCGGTGGTGGTGCGCATGATCCATGCCGCGGGCATGGTCGGGCTCGAACAACATGTCCGCTTTACGCCCGGCATGGCGCGCCTTGCGCGCATGGCGTTGCAGGATGGCGCTCCGATCTTGTGCGACGCGCGCATGGTCTCGGAAGGCATCACGCGAGCACGGCTGCCGGCAGGCAATGCCGTGATCTGCACGCTCAACGATCCCGCCGTGGGGTCGCTGGCGCAAGCAATGGGTAACACGCGCTCCGCCGCCGCACTCGAGTTGTGGCGGCCGCATCTTGCCGGCGCCATCGTCGCCATCGGCAATGCGCCGACCGCGCTGTTCCATCTCTTGAACATGCTGGAGGACGCGAACTGCCCGAGACCGGCGGCGATCATCGGCTGCCCGGTCGGCTTCGTCGGCGCGGCCGAATCGAAGGCTGCCTTGATGGCCGATCCGCCGGTGCCGGCGCTGACCGTGGTGGGGCGGCTCGGGGGGTCCGCGATCACGGTCGCCGCCGTCAACGCGCTGGCGAGCCGGAGCGAATAGTCATGGGACGAGTCATGGGGCGCATCATCTGCTGCGGGCTCGGGCCCGGCGATCCCGATCTGATCAGCGTTCGCGCCGATCGCGAGGTCCGCGCCGCGCGGCATGTCGCCTATTTCCGCAAGAAGGGCCGGCCCGGCCAGGCGCGGCGCATCGTCGATGGCATGCTGGCGCCGGACGTGCGCGAGTATCCGATGGAATATCCTGTCACGACGGAGATTCCGTTCGACAGCCCGGAGTATGCGCGCCTGCTGGCGCGCTTCTACGATGACTGGGCGCAACGCCTTGCGGAAATCGCACGCGAGACCGACGTCGTCGTGCTCTGCGAGGGCGATCCGTTCTTCTATGGCTCGTTCATGCACCTCCACACGCGGCTGCAGGGCCGCGCAGCGGTCGAGGTGATCGCGGGCATTCCCGGCATGGCCGGCTGCTGGAACGCGGTCGGCGTGCCGATCGCGCTCGGCGACGACGTGATGACGGTGTTGATGGGCACGCTGCCCGAGGAGGAACTCATCAGCCGCGCGCGCGGCAGCGACGCGCTCGTAATCATGAAGACGGGACGCAATCTTCAGAAGGTGCGCCGCGCGCTGCAGGCTGCCGGCCGGCTCGGCGACGCCTGGCTGATCGAGCGCGGCACCATGCCCGGCCAACGCGTGGCGCGGCTCCGGGATGTCGATGCAACCGAGTGTCCCTATTTCGCGATCGTGCTCGTCCATGGCCAGGGCCGGCGGATGGAGCTTGCCGCCGAATGACGGGGATGCTGACCATCGCGGGCCTCGGGCCGGGGAATGAGGCGATGATCACGCCCGAGGTGTCCATGGCACTTGCGGAGGCCACCGACATCTTCGGCTATGGCCCCTATGTTGCGCGCATTCCGGCGCGCGAAGGACTCGTGCTGCACGCATCGGATAATCGCCAGGAGTTGCAGCGCGCCACGGCGGCGCTACGGCTTGCGGCCGAAGGCCGCCGCGTCGTCGTGGTTTCCTCCGGCGATCCCGGTGTGTTCGCGATGGCGTCAGCGGTGTTCGAAGCGCTCGAAGCCGCGCCACAGTGGCATGGGCTCTCGATCCGGGTGTTGCCGGGGGTGACCGCCATGCTGGCGGCGGCGGCAAGCGCGGGTGCGCCGCTCGGCCATGATTTCTGCGCCATCAATCTCTCGGACAATCTGAAGCCGTGGCCGGTGATCGAGAAGCGCCTGCGGCTCGCCGCCGAGGCCGACTTCGCCATCGCGCTGTACAACCCGCGCTCGGCGAGCCGGCCCGACGGCTTTGCCCGCGCGCTCGACATCCTGAACGGCGCCGGCTGCGGCGATCGCATCACGATTTTCGCCCATGCCGTGACGACGCCCGAGGAGCGCATCGAGGCGTTGCCCCTGCGGGAGGCGCGGCCCGAGATGGCCGACATGCGCACGCTCGTCATCATCGGCAATTCGTCGACGCGGCGTGTCGGCCGCTGGATCTATGCCCCGAGGCGCGCGTCATGACCGAGGAAAGCCAGCACATCCTCGATGCTTTCAGTTCGTGGACGCTCGGGCAGATCGGGCCGCGTGATCATCACGACGGGCAGACCGAGTTCGCGCGCGGCATCGATCTTGGCGCGCGCGCCGCTGCCTCCCGCATTGCGCGCGACGATCCATTCGATGCCGTGCGAACGCATCAACTCGAGATCGCCTGCGAGCGTGAAGGGGCCGCGCGACACGATCACGCGGGCATCGGGCAGCGGCAGCGCCGTGTCGGACGCATCGACAAAGCGTACAGTGTAGGCGTGCTGCGGCCTGCTGGCGAAAGCCGCGAGGTGCTGCCGGCCGATGGCGAGGAAGACACTGGCGCGTTGGTCGGGCAGGGTGGCAGCGGCGGTAGCCTCGTTGACCACCTCGACCCAGTTATCGCCGGCCATTTTCGTCCATGGCGCGCGCTCCAGCGCGATCAGCGCGGTGCCGGTGGCGGCGCAGGCCACGACCGCGTTGCGGCTCATCTCCGCCGCGAACGGATGCGTCGCATCGACGACATGCGTGATGTCCTGCTGCCGGATGTAGTCAGCCAGACCGTTCGCGCCGCCGAAGCCGCCGCTGCGGGTCGGCAGCGACTGCGCCACCGGCGCCACCGTGCGTCCGGCATAGGAGTAGATCGCATCCCAACCAAGGCGCGCGACGGCGTCGGCGAGCCGGTTGGCGTCGCTGGTGCCGCCCAGGATGAGGGCGCGCGTCGTGGCTGATCTTCTGCTCAATCCTCAACTCGATCCCTGGCTGACCATCATCGGCATCGGCGAGGATGGCCTTGCCGGGCTCTCGGAGGCAAGCCGAAAGGCGCTCGCTGCGGCCGAGACGGTGTTCGGCGGCGAGCGTCATCTGGCATTGGCCGGGATCTCTGATCGCGGCCAGCCCTGGCCGGTGCCGTTCGATGCAAGCGGCGTGCTCGCTCGCCGTGGTCGTTCGACGGTGGTGCTCGCTTCCGGCGATCCGTTCTGGCACGGCGTCGGCGGCAGCCTGGCGGAAAAACTCGGCGATGGCGAATGGACCGCGCATCCCGCGCCCTCGACATTCACGCTGGTCGCCGCACGGCTCGGATGGCGACTGGAAGCCGTTACCTGTCTTGGCCTGCATGCGGCCCCGTTCGAAACGTTGCTGCCGCGACTGGCGCGTGGAGCCCGCATCATCTGCCTGGTACGCGACGGCAAGGCAGCCGCCGATCTCGCCGCCTGGTTGACTGCGCGCGGCTGGGGCGCCTCGCAATTGTGGACGTGCGTGTCGCTCGGCGGTCCCCGGGAGCGTACCAGCAGTCATCGCGCTGAGACTTACGTTGCTGACACGACCGCGAAGCTCATCACGGTGGCGCTGCAAGCCGACGGCGGCGAGGGACTGCCGCGCAGCTCAGGACTTTCCGACGCCCTCTTTGCGCATGATGGCCAGATCACCAAGCGGCCGATCCGCGCGCTGGCGCTGTCGGCGCTGGCGCCACGCGCGGGCGAACGATTATGGGATATCGGTGCCGGCTCGGGCTCGATCTCGGTCGAATGGGCGCTGTGCGGCGGAACGGCCGACGCGATCGAAGTGCGCGAGGATCGCGCCGTCGCTATCCGCACCAACGCGGCTTCCCTTGGGCTCGCCGATAAGATCGATATCACAGTGGGCCGAGCGCCCGCGGTGCTATCAGGCCTCGCGCCGCCGCAGGCGGTGTTCTTCGGCGGCGGCTTTGACAGTGCGATGTTCGACGCCGTTCGCGCTCTGGTTTCGGCGGGAACGCGTTTGGTCGCGCATGCCGTCACCCTGGAAACCGAGGCGGTGCTTGTGGACTTGCAGCGCCGTCATGGCGGCGAATTGATGCGTGTCGAGATCGCGCATGCGGCGCCGCTCGGGGCCTTCAGGTCCTGGGAGGCGACGCGGCCCGTCGTGCAGTGGAGCGCGGTGACATGAGGGTCGCGGGTCTTGGCTTCAGGCAAGACGTCAAGGTTGCCGCGCTGCGCGAGGCGCTCGATGCGGCCGGCGGGCATCATGGCTTGGCCGCGCTCGCGACCATCAGCGACAAGGCCGCGGCGAGCGCGCTCGTATCCTTGGCCGGCGAACTCGGCCTGCCAATCAAGTCCGTTTCAGCCGACATCCTCGCCGGCGTCGAGACGGCGACGCACTCCGAACGCATTGAGGTGAGTTTCGGTGTCGGCTCCCTGGCCGAGGCCGTCGCGCTGGTCGCGGCCGGCCGCAATGCGCGGCTCGTCAGCTCCCGCGCGGTTTCGCAGGACCGGACCGCGACCGCCGCGATCGCCGAAGGAGATGGTCCATGACGGTGCATTTCATCGGCGCCGGGCCGGGCGCCGCCGATCTCCTGACCTTGCGCGGCCGCGACCTCATCGCCGCCTGTCCGGTCTGCCTCTATGCCGGCTCGCTGGTGCCGAGCGACATTCTGGCGCATTGCCCGCCGAAGGCAAAGATCGTCAACACTGCCGCGCTGTCGCTCGACGACATCATCGCGGAAATCGCGACAGCGCATGCCGAGAACAAGGACGTCGCGCGTCTGCATTCCGGCGATCTCTCGATCTGGTCGGCGATGGGCGAGCAGTTGCGTCGCCTGCGCGCGCTTGGAATACCTTATTCGATCACGCCCGGCGTACCAGCCTTTGCGGCCGCTGCCGCGGCGCTGGAGGCGGAGCTGACACTTCCAGGCCTGGCGCAATCGGTGGTTCTGACTCGCACCTCCGGCCGCGCCAGCGCGATGCCCGACGGCGAGACGTTGGCCGCCTTTGCGGCCACCGGCGCGGTGCTTGCGATCCATCTGTCGATTCATCTGCTCGATCAGGTGATTGCCGAACTGATACCGCATTACGGTACGGATTGCCCGCTCGCCATCGTCTGGCGCGCGAGCTGGCCGGACCAGATCATCGTGCGCGCCACGCTGGGAACGCTGGATTCGTCCTTGAGCGGCGCGCTCGAACGCACCGCGCTCATACTTGTCGGCCGCACGCTGGGCACGCAGGATTTCGACGAGAGCCGGCTTTATGCCGCCGACTATGACCGCCGCTACCGGCCGGTCGGAACCAACCCGCGCTTCCCGGAGGCGTCGTGATGGCGCGCTGCCTGGTCATATCAGCTCCCGCGTCCGGCGCCGGCAAGACGACGCTGACCTTGGCGCTGGCGCGCGCCTATCGCGATCGCGGCCTGACCGTGCAATGTTTCAAGAGCGGACCCGATTACATCGATCCGGCTTTTCATGCGGCAGCGACGGGGCGCACCTCGGTCAATCTCGACAGCTGGGCGATGACATCAGACACGATCCACTCGCTCGTGGCGCGCGGCGCGGACGCCGATCTGGTCCTGGCCGAGGGATCGATGGGCCTGTTCGACGGCGTCGCAACGCTTGGCGCCTCCGGCATCGGCGCCAGCGCGGATCTGGCAGCTATGATGGGCTGGCCGGTGCTGCTGGTGCTCGATCCTTCCGGGCAGGCGCAGACGGCAGCGGCGGTGGCGGCCGGCTTGCGGGATTTTCGTCCCGGCGTGCGCATTGCGGGCGTGGTGCTGAACCGGGTCGCAAGCCCCCGGCATGAGGACCTAGTGCGCCGCGCGCTGGAGAGTGTTGCGATTCCCGTGCTCGGCGCTTTGCCCCGGCACGCGCCGATCGCGATGCCGGAGCGGCACCTCGGCCTGGTCCAGGCCGAGGAACAGACCCGTCTGTCCGATCTGATCGCGGAGGCCGCGCGCCTGATCGCCGAGCGCATCGATCTCGACGCGCTGCTGCGACTTTCGGAATGCGACTGGACCGCGCAGCGCCCATTCTCCGGTACGGGCGTGACGCCGCCCGGGCAGCGCATCGCGCTGGCGCGCGATGCCGCCTTTTCCTTCATCTATCCGCACATGCTCGAAGGCTGGCGCGCCGCTGGCGCCGAACTCCTTCCGTTCTCGCCGCTGGCGGATGAGGGTCCGAGTGCCGATGCCGATGTCTGTTGGCTGCCCGGCGGCTATCCGGAATTGCATGCGGGCCGGCTCGCGGCCAATGATGGCTTCCGCCAAGCGCTGCTGTCCTTCGCGGAGACGCGGCCGGTGCATGGCGAATGCGGGGGCTATATGGTGCTCGGCACGGGGCTGGTGGACGCAGCAGGCACGCGGCACGCAATGACTGGATTGCTCGGGCTGGAAACGAGTTTCGCCAAACGCCGCATGCATCTCGGCTACCGGCTTGCCGATCTTGCCGTGCCGATCCCTGGACACCCCGCGCAATCGCGCCTGCGCGGCCATGAGTTCCACTATGCCTCGATCCTGGCGCAGCCCGATGCGCCGCTCGCCAGCGTCCGCGACGCCACCGGCACGGCCGTTGCCGAGACCGGCTCGCATCGCGGGCGGGTGACCGGGACATTCTTTCACATGATCGCGGAGGCGACGTGAGCGGCTTCGTGTCCTTTGTCTCGGCCGGACCGGGCGATCCCGAGCTTCTGACGCTGAAGGCGCTCGCGCGTCTGCGCGACGCCGATGTCGTGCTCTATGACGATCTCGCCTCTGGCGCCATTCTCGATCACGCCCGTCCCGGCGCGAGCCTCGTCGCGGTCGGCAAGCGAGCCGGCCGTCCCTCGGCCAAGCAGGAGCACGTCAATCGATTGCTGGTCGACTATGCGACGTCGGGCGTCCGCGTCGTGCGGCTGAAATCGGGAGATGCGGGAATCTTCGGCCGGCTCGAGGAAGAGATCGATGCGCTGCGCCAGGCGGGCATCGGCTATGAGATCATTCCCGGCGTCACCTCGGCCTGCGTCGCCGCCGCCGCCGGCGGCATTCCCCTGACCCGGCGGCACACGTCACGTCGAGTTCAGTTTATCACCGGCGCCGATGTCACGGGCCAGTTGCCGACGGACCTGAACTGGGCCGCCTTGGCCGACCCGGATTCGACCACCGTGGTCTATATGGGCAAGCGGACATTTCCAGCGCTGGCGGCGAAGCTGATCGAACACGGCATGTCTCCCGACACGCCGGCATTGCTCGCCGAATCGCTCGGACGTGACGATCAGCGGCTGCTTCGCAGCACGATCAGGGAACTTGCCGAAGAGCTGGCGGAAGGCGTTGGCCCTGCCACCGGCGTCATTCTGTTCGGCGCGCTGGCCGGAGACGATCGGTGAGCGCGCCATGCTGACGCTGTCCCTGATCGGTATCGGTTGCGGAGATCCCGAGCAGCTGACGCTTGCGGCGATCCGGGCGCTTCACGCGGCCGATCTCGTGCTGATCCCGCGCAAGGGCGAGGACAAATCCGATCTAGCGGAACTCAGGCGCTCGATCTGTGCGCAGGTTCTCAAGGCCGACGGCCCGCGTCTCATCGAATTCGACCTGCCACAGCGCGATGCCGGCCGTGACGATTACCGCGGCGGTGTCGACGCATGGCACGATGCAGTTGCCGCGACATGGTCGCGACAGATCGCAGCTCATCTAGGTCATGAGGGGCGGGTGGCGCTGCTGATCTGGGGCGACCCGTCGCTGTACGATTCGAGTCTTCGCATCGCACGCCGGCTCGATCCTGTGCCGGAGATCGAGGTGGTTCCCGGCGTCACATCGATCCAGGCGCTGTGCGCCGCGCATCGGCTGCCGCTCAACGATATCGGCGAGCCGTTTCTGGTCACGACGGGACGGCGGCTGCGCGAGGGCGGCTGGCCCTCCGGCGTCGATACATTGGTGGTCATGCTTGACGGCGGCACGGCGTTTCAGTCTTTGGACCCGACGGGAGTGCGGATCTGGTGGGGCGCCTATCTCGGCATGCCGGACCAGATCATCATGGCCGGCTCCCTTGCCGAGGTCGGCGCCAGGATTGTCGAGATCAGACGCACGGCGCGAGACAGCCACGGCTGGATCATGGACAGCTACATTCTCAAGCGCGCGACCGCGTGAACGATAGAAAGCCAGATCGATGCTTCCTGAATGGGTCCACCATGATTGCCCCGCTATCTCGCTGTCGCATCGCGACGCAGCGCTGGTCCGCCAGGGGGAACTGACCAAGCCGCCCGGCGCGCTCGGCCGGCTGGAGACGCTCGCGGTCGAACTGGCCGCCCTTCAACACACCGACCGTCCGTCCGCGGACCGCGTGCCGATCATCATTTTCGCCGCCGATCACGGGATCGCCGCGCAGGGCGTGTCCGCCTTCCCGCAGGAGGTCACGATCGCGATGCTCGCGAATTTCGCCGGCGGAGGTGCCGCGATTTCGGTGCTGGCACGCGAACTGGGGTCGACCCTTGAGGTGGTCGATGCCGGAACGTTGGCGGATGCGCCGCTACCGGGCATCGTCACCGACAAGCCGCGCCGGGGCACGCGCGATTTCAGCAAGGAGGCCGCGCTCGACGCCGGCGAGGTTGCGTTTGCCCTCAACTGTGGCGAGCGCGCAGTGGCGCGCGCGTCGGTTCAAGGGCCCGACCTTCTGATCTTCGGCGAAATGGGGATCGGCAACACCACGACGTCGGCCACGATCGCGGCCGCGCTGCTTGGAATCGGGCCCGACCTGATGGCAGGCCACGGCACTGGTCTGGATAGTGCCGGTCGCGCGCGCAAGGTGCAGATCATCGCATCCGCGCTGTCGCATCACGGTTTGGCGACCGGTGCGTCTCCCGAGCGGGTCTTGTGCGCCGTCGGCGGACTGGAAATCGCCGCCATCTGCGGCGCGATCATCGCCGCTGCCCAGAGCCGGATCCCGGTTCTGGTCGACGGCTTCATCGTCTCGGTCGCCGCACTTGCGGCGGTGCGCATCAATCCATCCTGTCGGCCTTATCTCCTATTTTCGCACAGGTCGGCGGAACAGGGACACCGGCTGGTTCTCGACGCGCTGGAGCCGCGTCCGCTGCTCGATCTCGATCTGAGGCTCGGCGAGGGATCGGGCGCTGCGCTGGCGCTGCCGATCGTGCGGCTCGCCTGCGCATTGCATAATGGCATGGCGACGTTCGCGGAAGCCGCGGTGCCGGGTCGCGCATAATTGAACCGGACGCGATCCGGTGCGTTGATAAAAGCAAAACTCAAACCATCTATTGCAGGTCTGCACGAGACGACCGTCGAGATTCTGCAAATAGTTTGCACCGCAAAAAATAGTAACCCTCTTTTGCAATCTCTGGATGGAATGGAGGCGCATGGACTACAAATAGGTGTAGTCTTCGGCATGTTGTCAGGAGGCGGCCAGTGGTCCTGAGATATGAATATATGTTGCGCGTTTTGCCGATTGTCTTGAGTTCCGTGCTGGTGATGTCGAGCCCCGCATCAGCGGCGGCCGAGCAATATCATCCGGGCGAGTTCCTCAATCTCGATCTGCCTAAGGCTGCGCTGTCGCCGAAACCGCTCGGGCCGGCCAATACGTTTGGAACGGTTCCGGCAACGGTTCCGACCAAGGCTCGCGCCGACAGCCACGTTGCGGGACCGCGTGCGCCTGCCAGGTCGGCGCCGCATCTTGTGCGAACAATGGCGCCGCATGTTGTGCGAACAGTGCATGTGCGCGCGGAGAAGCCGCGCGGCACAGCACGAAACAGGCTTGCGCATCGCCATCGCAATCTGCTGGACGCCCAGGCCATGGATACGCGGATCCAGGTCTGGCCCTGCAAATCCGGCGGCATTTGCAAGTGGAAGCAATAGTCACGCGGCCGTCGTAAAACCGTAAGCCGCGGTTCAAGAAACCGTCGGCGCCCAGTCAAGTTGGGCGGGCAAACCTTCATCGTGATTCGATGAAGGTGATTCCGACATGGCAAAGACGACCCGCGGCCAGCCCGCGCTGACCCGGCGTCAACTGATAGTGCGCTCCGGCGCGTCGCTGGCGCTCGCAGGCCTTGGCGGTCTTGCCAGGCCCTATCTCAGCCGCGCCGCCGACCGTCCCATCATCGCCTCAGGCATTCAATCGGGTGACGTCAGCGATGGCAGCGCGGTGGTCTGGGCGCGGGCCGATCGGCCGGCTCGCCTGCAAGTGGACTATTCCACGGTCGAAAGCTTCCGGACAGTTCTCGGGACCGCGACCGCCGATGCGCTGCCCGATAACGATTTCAGCGCCAAACTGTTGCTGAACAACCTGCCGCCGGGGCAGGACATCTTCTACCGCGCGCGGTTCGAGGCGATCGCCGACGGCGGCATTTGCGGCGATGCGCGGATCGGGCATTTCCGCACCCCGGCGCGCGACGGTTATTCGATTTCCTTCCTGTGGTCGGGCGATACGGCGGGGCAGGGCTGGGGCATCGATCCCGCACGCGGCGGCATGCGGACCTACCGGACCATGCTGGAGAACCGCCCCGACTTCTTCATTCATTGCGGCGATCATATCTACGCCGATTGTCCGGTGCCAGGCGAGCTCAGCCTGCCGAACGGTGAGGTGTGGCGCAACCTCGTCACCGAGGAGAAGTCCGCGATCGCGCACAGCCTCGTCCAGTTTCGCGGCAACTACAAATATAACCTGCTCGACGACAATGTTCGCGCCTTCCATGCCGAGGTGTCGATGTTCGCGCAGTGGGACGATCATGAAGTGACCAATGACTGGTCGCCAATCGGCTCGATCGACGAGACCGGCTATGACGAGACAGGCTGCTCGCGTCTGGTGGCGCGCGCCCGCCGCGCGTTCTTCGAATTCATGCCGATACGCGAGATCCCCGAACAGGCCGGGCGGGTCTATCGCAGGATCGGTTACGGCCCGCTGCTCGATGTCTTCATGATCGACATGCGCAGCTATCGCGATTCCACGTGGAACAAGGGCGAGGAACGTGAGGACACGTTCATCCTCGGCGCGGCGCAGCTGGCCTGGCTGAAGCGGGAACTCGCCGCGTCAAAGGCGGTGTGGAAGGTGATCGCGGCGGATCTGCCGATCGGCCTGATCAGCCTGGATGCGATTGCGCTCGGTGACGGACCGCCGGAGCGGCGTGAGCACGAGATCGCCGATCTCCTGTCATTCATCAAGCGCGCCGGCGTGGCCAATACGGTGTGGCTCACGGCCGACATGCATTACACCGCCGCCCATCACTATGATCCCGCCCGCGCGGTGTTCACCGATTTCGAGCCCTTCTGGGAGTTCGTCTCGGGGCCCCTGCACGCCGGCACCTGGACCCCGGGCCAGCTCGACAACACCTTCGGGCCCAAGGCCATGTTCGAGAAGGGCTGCAGCGCCGAGCAGGGCGACAATCTCGCGCCGTGCTTCGGGCTGCAATTTTTCGGCCGTGTCGACATCGATGGCCGCTCAGGGGTGATGACCGTGACCCTGAAGGATGTCGATGACCGCGACCTCTGGTCGGTCGATATCGTGCCACGGCCGGATGCGAGGCCGTCCGCCACGCTGGCGCAGCATTCCTGACCGGCGTCCGCCCCGGCGGAGTTGCCGTCCGATCTAGGTCACCAGGAGATAGCCGCCCAGCACCAGCAGCATGGCGAGCGCGAACAATGCGCCGACCACACCCAGGATGATGACGGATAATTCGTTCGTCTCCAGCCAGCGCTGCAGGGACTTCACCATCGTGTTTCCGGCCAATCTTGATTTGGACTTTGCGTTACAGCCAGACTATCAAACGATGATCCCGCCGTCTCGCCCGTCAGCGGAACTTTCCGCGCCCGCACGGCGCCTTCCGTCCCGCCATCCCGTGCTCTGGAGGAGCCATCATGGACCATCTGCAGACCCAGGGCATCAGCCTGCCGCGGCTCGGGCTCGGCACCTTCCGCCTGCAGGGTGACGCCTGCCGCGCGGCGGTCGAGAGTGCGCTGTCATCAGGCTATCGCCATATCGACACCGCCGAAATGTATGGCAACGAGGAGGCGATCGGAGCTGCGATCGCGGCCTCCGGCGTCGCCCGCAACGACCTTCACGTGACCACCAAGGTCTGGCACGAGAACCTCGCACCGGATGCGATCCGCAGGGCATTCGACACCAGCCTGGACAAGCTCCGGCTCGATCATATCGACCTCTATCTGGTGCACTGGCCGTCGCGAAAGATGGACCTGCCGGCGGTCTTCGAAACCCTGATGGCGCTCAAGGAGCAGGGCCGCACCCGCGCCATCGGCGTCGCCAATTTCACCACCTATCTGCTCAAGATCGTGGTCGAGGAGATCAAGGCGCCGATCGCCTGCAACCAGGTCGAATATCACGTGATGCTCGACCAGACGCCGTTGCGCAATTATCTCACGGCGAAATCGATCCCGCTGGTGGCCTACTGTCCGCTGGCGCAGGGTCGCGTGGCCTCCGATGCAACGCTGGCTGCGATCGGCAGGAAGCATGATGCGTCGGCCGCGCAGGTGGCATTGAAATGGCTGCTGGACCAGGAGGGTGTCGCCGCGATCCCGAAGGCCTCGCGTGCCGAGAGCCAGAAGGCCAATCTCGGCGCGCTCGATGTCAGGCTCGACGACGAGGATCGCCGCATGATCGCCGGCCTGCCGAAGGACAAGCGTTGCGTCAACCCTGGCTTCGCGCCGGGCTGGGATTGACCGGACTTTCTCGTCGCGGGCAAGGGCACAGCGTCGAGCATTGCATGCGATGGCCCCGGTGCCATGGCGTGGGCGGCGATCGACTCGAACATCGTCCCTGGACACAGATAGACAAGAAAATGGCCGGAGCCGGCAATATGCGGGAAACACCAAGCGGCTATAGAGTCAGTCAGCCGTAGCGCCTTGAGCCCCTTGGTGTTCGGTGAGGCCCGGTGCGCATGATTCCCACAAGCCAGCGCACCGGGCCGCTCCCCTTGAAATGGACGGACTGATCGCCGAGAACGCGGTCGATCGCGCATGATCTTGGCCTGCAGGGCCGGTCGCGCGCAAACCGGATGGCGGTTTCCATCACCACACCTCATTCGTATGGAGCGATCGGCACCGGTTCGTGTCGCGATGAGCCGCAACACAAAGGCCTCGCTTCCGAGTCCGCCGGAAACGAGGCCTTTCCGTTTTGGGGCTTTATCAGAACGACGTGCCGCCGCCGAATTTGAACTGCTGGACGGTATCGTATTTCCCCTTGGTCAGCGGCACCGCATAGTCGAAGCGCAGCGGACCGAACGGTGACGCCCAGACCAGGCCCACGCCGACGGAACTCCTGATGACCTTGCTGTCGTCATACTGAAGTCCGCATTTCGGACAGCTGGCCGAATTGACTTCACCGGTCGCAGTCCATGAGGTCGGTCCCCTGTAGTCCCAGAGTGCGCCGGCGTCGGCGTAGACTGCGCCCTTGAGCCCGACTTCCTTCGGCAGGAACCAGAACGGCATCTGCATCTCGTAGGATGCGCCCCAGTATTTCGTGCCGCCCAGCGCATCCCCCGTCGCACCGAGGCTCGCATAGGTGATGTCGCGCGGTCCGATGCCGTTGGAGGCAAAGCCACGAACGAGGTTGGGTCCCATCTGGAAGTGATCGAGCATGCGCAAGTCCCTGTTGCCGATCTGCGTCAAGACTCCGCCCTGCAGGTGGATCAGCCCGACGATGTCGGACACCAGCGGCGTGTAGTATTTGGTGTCGATCGCGGTCTTGAGATACGTCACGTTGCCGCCGACACCGGCGAAGTCCTGCCGGAAGTCGACGAGCAGTCCCTCGGTCGGATTCTTGTTGTTGTCGAGCGTGTTGTAGTTGAGGGTGTAGCCAACGGCGGAGGCCAATGACGCACCGTTCGCCAGCTCCTTGCGTACCGGAAGCGCGGCTTCGCCATCGCCGTAGCAACCATATCCGTAGACTGATGAGGTCGAGGCATTGGTCGGATCGACGCCGCCCAGGACACTCTGGATATAGGCCGGCGTCGGGTTGAAAGCGAGCAGCGAGTTGGAAGCATTGTTGTTGCAGTTGTTGTAGGCGCTGGTCAGCGTGACTTCCTGACGGTAGAGGGAATAGCGCAGCTGCAGCGTCAGATCCTCGCGGAGTTGTAAACCCAGCCGCGGGCTGAAGCCAAGCGTCGTCGTGCCGTAAGTGGTGGTGCTGGTGGCCAGTTGCTGGCGATAGGACACGTCGAGTCCAAGCGCCACGCGATAGTCGAGCAAATAGGGCTCGACAAAGGACAGCGTGGCGCCGCGGGAATATTGACCGTAAGTCACGGAGGCCTTCGCAAAGAGGCCGCGACCGAGGAAATTCCGTTCCGCGATGCTGACTTCGGCCAGTGCGCCGTCGGTGGTCGAATAGCCGCCCGAGACCGAGAAGTCGCCGGTGGATTTTTCTTCGAGCTCGACGATCAGGACCACGCGATCGCTGGAGGAGCCGGGTTCGGTCGTCATCTTCACGCTCTTGAAGAAGTCGAGATTCTTCAGCCGCCGCTCGGCACGGTCGACCAGCGCGCGGTTATAGGCGTCACCCTCGGAGATATCGAATTCGCGACGGATCACGAAGTCCCGGGTCCGGGTATTGCCGCGGACGTTGATGCGCTCGATGTAGACACGCGGACCTTCATCGACGGCAAACACCACCGACACGGTATGGGCATCGAAATTGCGGTCACCGCGCGGACGCACGACGGCGAAGGCATAGCCGCGGCGCGAGGCCTCGATCTGCATTTCCTCGACGGACTTCTCGACCGCTTCGACGTTGTAGAGCGAGCCGACGTTGACGCGCGAGAAGCCGCGCAGCGCGTTGCCGTCGAGCGTCGCGATGCTCGACTGGAAATCCACCGTTCCCACGCGATACTGCTGGCCTTCCTCGATCTTGAAGGTGACCAGGAAGCCCTTGCGCTCGGGATCGTATTCGGTAAGCGCGGCCACGACCTGCACATCGGCAAAGCCGTTCTTCAGGTAGAAGCGGCGAATCAGGTCGCGGTCGGCCTCGACCCGGTCCGGATCGTAGACGTCGTTGCCGCCGAGGAAGCTCAGGAGATTCGATTCCCGCGTCTTGATGACGTCCTTGAGCCGGTACGACGAGTAGGTGGTGTTGCCGACGAAGCCGATCGACTTGACGCCGGTCTTCTGCCCCTCGGTGATCGTGAAGACCAGATCGACGCGGTTGTTGGGTTGCTCGATGATCTCGGGCATGACGCGGACGTCATAGCGGCCGGAACGGCGATAGATCTCGGCGATGCGCTGCGCATCGGACTGCACCATCGGGCGCGAGAACGTCCCGCGCGGCTTGGACTGGATTTCCGCGGACAACTGCTCGTCCTTGACCTTCTTGTTGCCTTCGAAGGCAATGCGGCCAATCACGGAATTTTCGACCACGGTGACGACGACGCGACCGCCGGGCCGGCTGATCTTCACATCCTGGAACAGGCCCGTCTCGATCAGGGCCTTGAGGCCGTCATCGATTCGGCCGGCGTCGAGCGCGCCATTCGGGCCAGGCTTGAAATAGGAGCGGATGGTCTCCGCCTCGACGCGCCGGTTGCCCTCGACCGTGATTGAGGCCGTCGTCTGCGCCGCAGCCGGCGCCGGAACGAACATGGCCCCGAGCGGGGCGGCCAGGGGCAAAGCGAACACGATGCGGGCGGCCAATACGCCGCCCCGCAGACTTGTACCAACATGCATGCAATTCGACTCCGTCGATCCGAGGAGTGACGGTACGGTGTCGATATTGCTGCCAAATCTCCGTAGTGTGTCTCTTCGTTCCGAAATGTTGCTGGACGGCAAAGAAAAGGTCCCGCAAGGAAAGATGCGCCGCCGGGGTATGCGAAATGGATCACGAACGCGCGTAACCCGATGCATGGCGCTGTGGTGATCGTCGCCGCAAAAAGACTTGCATCAGAAAAACTGCAGAAACAGGAGCATGACATAACTGGTCCGAGACAACATTTGGAGGACCAGTCATGAAGGAACGGAACGAACGGAATTCATACCTTCGCCCATGGGGCGTCGTGCTCCTCGGCGCGCTCGCATTGTCCGCCGTGATCGCGGTCGACGGCGCTGCGTCGCTGCCCGCGGCGTTACGTGGTGCTCGGGATCAACTGCACGGTGCAAAAGACGATACGCGGTTCGAAGCCGAGGCCGCAGCCGGCCGCTCCACGAACGGGCAACCGGATGGTGCGAGCAAGGGCGACTTGGTCCAGACCGTTCAGTTCATGCCGCATCCGGATTTTGCGGAAGGGCCGATGCCGGGAAGGATGGAGCCGCCCCCATTCCCGAGTCACGGGCCGGGCTTGCCGGAGCGATCGCCGCCGAAATTTGCGCCGCGATCCCGCTGTCTGGAAGATATCAACCGGCACATGGCGATCTACGGCTACATCAGAAGCAAGCTTCAGCTCACCGACAATCAGAAGGCGGCGGCAAAGGCCGTCGACGACGCGCTGCAGTCCTCGGTCGGGAAGTTGCAGGCCGTGTGCCAGACCTTGCCGAACGACATGGTGCCGCCGCCTGGTCTCATGGAGCGAGCCGACTTCATGGAGAGGCAGCTCTCGACCAGGCTCGATCTGCTCCACGCATTGAAGGCGCCGATGCTGGACTTGCTCGCCCAGTTGAGCCCCGACCAGCGCGCGGTGCTTGACGCTCCGCCCCCGTTTCCGCCGTTTTGATATCGGCTGGGCGCCAGTATCGAACCCGGGGGTGCTTCGCTGCTGCCTCCGGGCGACAGCGGGGCGCATTGTTCGCCGGGTTTGAAGTCGCGAAGTGTTTCCAGATATTTTGGGGCCACGCAATCGCCGCCATTGTTGGCTTCGGCTGTCTTCGGGATCGCGCTACAGAGACGTTTCCAAAGGGCATGGTCGGAAGTGGCATGAACGCGAAACAGGATCCGCATATCCTCGTCGTCGACGACGACCAGGAAATCCGCAATCTGCTGGGAAGATATCTCGCGAGTCAGGAGTTCAGGGTTTCGCTGGCCGGCGATCTCAAGACCTTCAAGAAGGTCGTGGCCACGGGCAGCATCAATCTCGCGGTTGTCGATGTCATGCTGCCGGACGGCTCCGGCCTCGACATGTGCCGCGACTTGCGTACGCAGAATTCGAAGCTGCCGATCATTCTCCTCACGGCGCTGAAGGAAGATGTCGACCGGATCATCGGGCTCGAATTCGGTGCTGACGATTATCTCGGAAAGCCATTCAATCCGCGCGAGTTGGTTGCGCGCATCCGTGCCGTCCTGAGGCGACAGCAGGAAGCCGGCACCGCAGCGCCCGACAGCCTCGTCTACAAATTTGCCGGCTTCGAGCTCGAACCGGTCAGGCGTCGTCTGACCAATCGGGAACGGCAGGAACTCGATCTGACCAGCGCCGAGTTCGATCTCCTGCATGTCCTGATTGCGCGGGCGGGACGGCTCTTGTCGCGGGAGCAATTGCTCGATCTCACGAGCGCCAGGAACTCGGATCCATACGATCGCTCGATCGACGTGTTGATGAGCCGTATCAGGCGCAAGCTGCGCGATGGCGGCGGCGAGGACGTGATCAGGACCGTTCGCAATTGCGGCTATCAGTGCAACGTGACGGTGGAAGTCGCGGGAGCACCTGCGTGACCAGTCTGCGGGCGCGCATTGCCTTCGTGCTCGTGGTGTCGATCGTCGCCGTGGTCGGCCTCGCCACGGCCGTGGCCATTCTGGTGCTCGGCCCGCGCGGACCGGATGGATTTGCGCGTTCGACCGCCATGCAGATCGAAATGCTGATTCCGCGTCTCGATGGTCTCCCGGCGGCGCTTCAGGATGCGCCGGCCGAGGGAACGCCGCGCGGACACTTGACCCGGATGCTTCGGGACGCGCTTCGCGAAGCGGGAATTCCCAACCGGGTCGTTGTGACCAGGCCCAGGCATCTGCCGATGGCGATCGTGTCGGTCGAGTTGGCAGACGGCTGGTTGACGTTGCCCGTCCCGGATGACTCGCCGCCCGGCGGGCCCTGGTTCGTTCTTGGCGGCTGGATGAGCCTCATCGTCATTGGCGCGCTGGCGATTGCCCTTGGCGTGGCCCACCGTATCGTCCGCCCGCTGGCGCTATTGGAAGCCGTGGCCGCGTCGATTGCACCACGCGGAGAAATGTCGGTCATCCCGGAAGCCGGACCTGCCGAAGTAAGAGCAACCGCCCGCGCGCTCAATCGTCTGACCACGAACCTGAAGGCCGCGATGGAAAGCCGGATGCGACTGGTCGCGGCCGCAGGGCACGATTTGCGAACGCCCATCACCCGGATGCGGCTCCGCGCGGAGTTTCTGTCGGACGAGGAGAGACCGGCATGGCTGCGTGACCTGGACGAACTCCGCCACATCGCGGATAGCTCGATCCAGTTGGTTCATGAAGAGGTCGAGGGAAAAAGCGGAGGGGCGATCCGACTCGACGAATTGACGCAGACGGTGGTCGACGAGTTGGCCGCAGCGGGCCTCGCGGTCAAGCTCGCCGGATCAAGCCCGGTGTTGGTCCGGGGCGCGCCGCTTGCCATGACCCGCGTATTGCGAAACCTCTTGACCAACGCCGCCACCCATGGCGGCGGTTGCGAGGTGTCGGTCCACCATCAAATGTCCCGCGTAGTCGTCCGGATCGAGGATTGCGGACCGGGGATTCCGGAGGCCGTGATAGGACGCGTGTTTGAGCCGTTCTTCCGCATCGACCCGGCCCGCCAGCAGCCCATTCCCGGCGCAGGACTTGGACTTGCGATCGCCAAGGAGATTGTCGCGCGCCACGATGGGGAAATCACTCTTGCCAACAGGGCGAGCGGAGGGCTGCGGCAGGAACTCAGATTTCCGCGCTACGTCGAGCCGTCGTCGCTGGCTGCAGATGTGCGCGCATTCATCGATGCGGCGTAATCTCTGCGGTCGATCCAGAAGCGAGTGCGGAAAGGGTTCGCCGATCGCGATCTCGCTGCGCTACGCTGCGAAGTCGGCAGCTTGATGGGGGCTTCCGAGTTGCATTTATGGTTCGGCGGCGTCGGCTTGCCGTTGGCGCTGAATAGTCCGTTCCTGATCGAATAACTGCCTTTCTGGTCCCGGTTATAGAAAGCACGGATGGAGCCGTCAGCCTCCATCCGCAGCCCGTATTCGCGGGTCTGTTTCAGCTTGGGGAAGAACACGCGTAAATTGAGCAGGTTGTCGGCGGAGATCTCTGCCGCGATCACATCGGCACTGTCGCTGGAGTCGCCGAAATCGCGCCGGTACACCAGCCTGCCGTCGGCGCCGACCTCATAGGCGAGCACGGCGCCGCGGTCGCGATCGGGCGGAAGGCCGCAATCCAGCGACCATCGTCCAATCAGGCCCCATTTGCTTGCGGTCTGCGCGGCAGTTTCCGCCGAAGCCGTGCCGGCCAGAGTCGAGAACAAGATGATCACCGGCAAAAGCCGGTCAAAACGCCCGCTCAACTCTGAGTCCCCAGCTGTCCCTGCGCGTCGGCAATTGCAATTTGCCATCCCGGCATCGACGCTGTCCAGCAAAGATCAATCGGCCGGCATCAAACCGGCGTCTTGCGGACGATCGGTCGCGGGCGCATGATCGGTTCAATAAAATACAACCCTGGGGAGGGGCGCCATGTCCGCTTTGTCGCGTCGCAATTTCCTTGCGCTGACGGGAGGGGCCGCTGTCGCAGGCCTCACGCAGCAGGCCGATGCGGCAATGGGGCCGAACGACAAGTTCGATCTGGTGATCAAGGGCGGCGACGTGCTCGACCCGAGCCAGTCGCTGAGGGGCAAGCGCGATATCGGCATTCGCTGGGGCGTGGTCGAGGCGATCGAGCCTGAGATTGCGGCCGCCCGGGCCTTGAAGACCATCGACGCCACGGGCAAGCTCGTCACCCCGGGCCTCATCGACCTGCATTGCCATGTCTATCCCTATGGCTCGGCAATCGGCATTCCCGCCGACGAACTGGTGCAGTTCCAGGGCACCACCACCGTTGTCTCGGCGGGCGATGCCGGCGTCAACAATCTCGCGGCGCTGCGGCGCTACATCGTGGCGCAGTCGCGCGCGCGGATCTATGCCTTCGTCCACATTGCCAACAACGGCCTGTCCGCGTTCCCGGTCGCCGAGCTCTACAACATCGACAACGCGCAGGTCGAAGCCTGCGCCATGGCGCTGGCGGAAAACCAGGACTTCCTGATCGGCGTCAAGGTGCGGATGTCGGAGAATGTGATCTTCAAGCACGGGCTCGAGCCGCTCAAGCGCGCCATCCAGGCCTGCGAGATGTGCGGCTGGCCGGCCAAGATGATGGTCCATATCGGTGGCGTCGAAACCAGGGAATTGATGTCGCAGATTCTCGATCTGCTGCGGCCGGGCGACGTGCTGACCCACGCCTATTCCGGAGCGCCGAACATCGGTGGCGCCTTCACCAACATCGTGCAGGACGGCAAGCTGTTGCCGGCCGCGCTCGCGGCCAAGCAGCGTGGCGCGCTGTTCGATGTCGGCCATGGCGGCGGCAGTTTCGATTTCACCGTCGCCGAGGTCGCCATTCCCGGCGGCTGCACGCCGGACACGATCTCCTCCGACATTCACGTGTTCTCGGGGAACTCGCCCGGCATGCCCTATCTGCCGAACGTGATGAGCAAGTTCATGGCGATGGGCCTTTCGCTCGAGCAGGTGGTGAGCATGGCCACGACTGCGCCCGCGAAGATCATCAACCGTGCGCCGAAGATCGGCACCTTGCAGATCGGCGCGCCCGGCGACGTCGCGATCATGGACCTCGTGGAAGGACCTGTGACGTTCGTCGACACCCGCAACAACAAGCGCGACGGCAAGGTCCTGCTGAAGCCGGTGCAGACCGTCATCAACGGCGTGCCGTTCGGCCGGCCATATCAAGCGCCGTTCGCGGTGAGGTAGGCCTGAGCGCCCTCCCACAATAGGCCAACCACTTCACCGGCCGGTCGCGCGCGCGCGCGCGCACCCGATTGGCCGGCCCATGCCTGCATGCGGTCGATGTCGTTGGCTTTTACGGCGGCGTCGCGCATGGCTTGGGTCAGGCCACGTTGCACCGGGTAAGGCGCCGGGGTCGGCGCATCCACCGACACCGCGGCGCGGGCATAGGCGGTTGCGATGGTGCGGCCGGCCCGGCCGGAGAACGCGCGCGTCACGATCGTCTGCTCCGGCAAGGTCCGGCCGATGGCATCGGCCCACGCCTGCGGTAGCTTTGCTTCCGGACAGCGCAGAAAGCCGGTGCCGATTTGAACCGCCGAGGCGCCCAGAAGCAGGGCTGCGGCGACACCGCGTGCATCGGCGATGCCGCCGGTCGCCACCACCGGGATGCTGAGGGCATCGACGACCGCCGGGATCAGCGAGAACAGGCCGACCATATTGGCTTCCGCCGTCGCGGCGTCGAAGGCGTAGCGATGGCCGCCAGCCTCCATGCCCTGCGCGACAACCACGTCGGCGCCGGCATCCTGCGCGGCCTTGGCTTCGGTGACCGTGGAAATATTGGCAAACCACTTGATCCCTTTTGCCTTCATCCGGTCGACAAAGGCCGGCGGATAAAGACCCATCACCGACGAGATGATCGGCGGCGCGACCTCCAGCATGGCCTCGCATTGCGCCTCGAAATCCGGCGGTGTCGCATCGCCTGCTTCGGGCGATACCTCCGGTCCCCAACCCTTCAGGAATGCGCGGACCGCACTTTCCGCCGCGGCGTTGCGATGCGGCTTCGGATCGGGGATCCAGAGATTCAGCGCAAAGGTGCCATTGCTGCCGCCGCGGACCTCCGCCGCCCACGCCTTGATGGCAGCCGGCTGCATCAGCAGCGCCGCGCAGCTTCCAAGCCCGCCGGCGTTGGCAACGGCGATGGACAGCGACGGCGGGCAGGCGCCAGCCATCGGTCCGAGCAGGATCGGCACGCGAAGATGATGGGAGTCGGCAAAAGCCGCGGCACGCGCGAGGGCCGGATGGGAGGTTGTCATTGGTATCACCTGGTTGACTCGATTTCATAGACAGCGGCGAGTGACGATGTCCTGATGGCGAGCGCGGCGGCGGCCATCGCCGCCAGCCCGCCGCAAGCCAGGGATCGATCAGGTCGCATGAGTTGTCCGTGCCGAGAGGTTTCTCCATCAAGGCTAGGAGAGATCGGGTCCGCCTCGGTAACGGTTTGATCAGATCGCTGCCATCACTTGCAGTGATGATGCGGGGATCTGTTCGGCGGCGACGTCGCTGGCCGGGGCCGGCCGGGCGATATCCAGAAACGCCCTCAGGCTACTGGAAACATAGGCCTCGCGATGCCGGATAAACACGGTGTCGACCCACTTCTCGCTTTCCGGCAAGGGATGGACGCGGACGCGCCCATTCTCCCCGACCGATCCCAAAAGAGCCGTGGGAAGCAAGGTCACGCCAAGGCCGGCGTTGACACAACTGACAATGGCCTCGAGCGTGCCGAACTCCAGTAGCCGGGTGCCGACGATGCCGCGCCGCGCCAGCATGCCCTCGAGTTGCAGGCGATATGAGCACCCGGCGCGCAGCACGATGATCTTCAGACCAGACTTGACCGCCAAAACGTCGAAATCGGCGATATCGGGGGCTGTCAGGATCGCCAGTTCTTCGCGGAAAAACTGTTCGACGAGCAGATCGGGATGGTTCACCGGGCCACAGACGAACGCACCCTCGAGGCTGCGATCGAGCACCTGATCGACCAGCTCGCAGGAGGTCCCGGTCCGCAACGACAGATCGACGGCCGGATATGCCGCCGCAAACTCCGCGAGGATCGGCGATAGCCGCAGGGCGGCCGTGGTTTCGAGCGAGCCAACGACCAGCGCGCCGGAAGGCGTGCCCTCATCGGTGACCGCACGCATGGCGTCATCGAGCAGCCGGGCGGCGCGCGCCGCGAATGGCAGCAGCCGCTGTCCCGCCGCTGTCAATGTCACTCCGCGATTGGTTCGCTCGAACAGGGCAAGCCCGACCTCATCCTCAAGCGCCCTTATCCGCGCGGTGATATTCGACTGCACGGTGTTGAGTTCGAGCGCAGCCTTGGTCATGCTGCCGGTGCTGGCCACTGACTGGAACACCCGGAGGTCGGCAGCGTCCATTGCAAAAGGCTCCTGTCGCGCCCGCGCTCCCCGCAACCATCCTACAGGATCGGAGCGCGCCGCGCCATGCCACTTGGCCCACGCCATGCCTCCCGCCGGCCGGGCGTCCGCGCCCTGCGATTTGATCCGCATCAATGCGACGGCCCGATCACCCGGCGACCATTCCGTTTGTCAGGGATCGAGCGTGACGAGCATGGATACAGAATTCAGGGTGGATATGTCGGAAGGCTTTTCGGTTCGGACCGTGCCGCGTGCCCGGCGGCCGTTGCCGTTCTCCGAAGACGATTTTCTCGTTCAGCTCGGCGCGCGGGTGCGCGCGACGCGGCTGCTGCGCGACATGTCGCGTCGGGAACTCGCCGGGAGATCCGGGGTCTCCGAGCGCTATATCGCCCAGATCGAGGCCGGCAAAGGCAACGTCTCCATCGTGCTGTTGCTGCGGATCGTTCACGCGGTGAGTTGCGACTAGTGCATGATCCGGACCCGCGCTAGCGCAAGGTGATGACGAGTTAACGTGGAGTTTCAGTCGCCGCGTGATCGGCACGTCCCCGCAACCGATCGACGAGATGTGTGACCCGGTCCGGCACGGCATCGCCGCGCCACGCGACATGCTGATCGGCGCGCACGAGGATCAGCTTGCGATCATAGGCCAGGTTCGAATCCGCTGACGGGATATCGACGATGTCCATGGGCACCTCGGCCTCGCGCATGGCGTCGACGAGCGGCGCAATCGCAATCTCCGGGTCGAGGCGGAGCAGGGTATAGCCGGGTCCGAAAGCGTCGTAGATCGGGCGGCCGTCCGGCAGGCGCGAGAACGGCACGCGGCAGCCCGGCACGGTCGACGGCGTGAAGTCGGCCATCGTATAGGCCGGTTGTGCGGCTCCGTCGTAAGCAATGATCGGCGATGCATCGTAGAAATAGCCGTAGTTGAGGCCGCCGCAGCAATACTGCTGAACATTCAGATCATAGGCCGCCTGTCCCACCCGCTTGCGAACCTCGTCGCCCTCGGCGCCGGGCTGCTCGATCTCGTCAGGCACGGTGCGGCGCTGGCCCAGAACCTTGCCGGCCATGTCCATGGCGAAGCGGGACACCTGCTCCGTGATCGGCAGCCGCTCGGCTTCATAGGCATTCAATATCGTCGCATCGGCCCAGCCCTGTAGACAGGCAGCCAGCAGCCACGCCAGGTTGGTCGCGTCCGCGATCCCGGCATTCATGCCGTATCCCGCGTAGGGCATCCACAGATGCGCCGCATCGCCACAAATGAAGGCCCTTCCCTTGCGAAACCGATCGGCCACCAGCCGTCGGCCGACCCAGTCTTCCTCGCTCAGGATGTCGTAACTGAAATCAGGTCCGACGCCGAGGATCGCGCGGATCGATCCATCGCGATCGACCGAGTCGAAGGTCTCGTCGTCGCGATTGAGATGATTGTGAATCAGCCAGGTCTCGCGACCGTCGATCGCAACCACCGTTCCGCAGCGCCGCGGATTGAGCGAGAGCGTCATCCACGCAGGCCGGCCCATCAGGCCGAGCAATTGCGGCGCGCGGATACAGGTCGACTGCACACGCTGGATGATCGGGGTGCCTTGCAGTGTCGCGTCGATTGTCTTGCGGACCACGGATCGCGAGCCGTCGCAACCGACGATGAATTTGGCGCGCACCTGAAAGGTCGTGCCGGTATCGAGATCGCGCGCGGTCGCGACGATGCCGCCCTCGGTTTCCTCGAAATGCTCGAACGTGGTGCGGTTCAGGATGGTCAGGCCGTCGATGCCACGCGCATGCGCGAACAGCACCGGCTCCATGTAGATCTGATTGATGCGATGCGGAGGTTCCGCGGTCGGCCAATCGGTGTCGGGTCCTTCGGTGGCGGTATAGCGATCGCGCCGGCATGGAATCGGGATGCGCGACAGCTCGATGCCCGTTGTCGTGGTGCGATAGGCACAGTCGTTCGGATAATCAGCCGGCAGGCCGGCGTCGCGCAGCTGCGATGCGACGCCGAGCCTGCGGAAGATCTCCATCGATCGCGACGACACGTGATTGCACTTGACGCTCGGCGGCTCGCCGGCGCTCCTGATTTCAAGCACCACGACCGCGATGCCGCGCTGCGTCAAATCCATCGCCAAGGTGAGCCCGACGGGACCCGCGCCGACAATCAGCACGGTGGTCTCGATTGGCCTTGTTGTCGTTGCTGGATGATCGTGCATAATCGGTTGGCTCAATCTCTTGTTGGCTCAAGGGGCTTGCGTTCGCCCTTCGGAATTGTCGGATCAGAGGATAGATGCTTCAGGCCATCAGGCAAATAGCGCTGTGGAGTTTCGTTGCGCTCGCGAGCCTGCCATGGCTTGCCGTCAATTCCGCGCACGCCTACCCGGATCAGCCGATCAAGATCATCGTGACGTTTCCGCCCGGCGGCAGCGCCGATATCGTGATCCGTGCGCTGCAGCCGTTGCTCGCGGAGGACCTGCACCAGACCATCGTGATCGAGAACCGGGCAGGGGCCGGCGGCAACATCGGAATGGCGGCCGTGGCTCAGGCTGCCGGCGACGGATATACGCTCGGTGTCGCCGCAGCGGGCGTGCTGACGGTCAATCCGCATCTGAACCGCGCCGCGATGCCGTTCGATCCGGCCAAGGATCTGGTGCCCGTGACCCTGCTGGCCGAAATTCCCTTCGTACTGGTGGCATCAAAGGCGTCGGGATTGTCCTCGGTCGCGGATGTCATCGCAGCCGCCGGGACGCGCGCCGGCGAGTTGTCGATCGGCCATGGCGGCAACGGCACCGCCATGCACCTGACCTCGGCGCTGTTCAATCAGAAGGCGGGGTTGAACCTTCAACTCGTGGCCTATCGCGGCACCGCGCCGGCCGCGGTCGATGTTCTCGCCGGTCACATTCCCCTTGCGGTCCTGGATATCCCGGCGTCACAGCAATTGATCCGCAGCGGACAATTGAAGGCGCTGGGCGTATCGGCGGCAAAGCGCGTGGTGTTCCTGCCCGACGTCCCGCCGTTGTCGGAATCGGGCCTGGCTGGATTTGAATCGGTTGGCTGGTTTGGCGTCGTCGCACCGGCGGCGACGCCGGCTGCCATCATCAGCAGGCTGAATGCGGCGTTTGTGAAGGCGTTGAAGGACCCCACGGCGATCGAGAAGATCCGCGTTCTCGGCGCCGAACCGGCGCCGTCCTCGCCGGAGGCCTTCGCGGCATTCATTCGCAGCGAAGACAGGAAATGGGGCGAGTTGATCGCCGCCATCGGACTCAAGGGCGAGTAAGGCGCCTCTCCAGCGAGAGATATCACTCTGCCTTGTGCTCTCCATAGGCCTCGCCGCGTCCGAGCGACCAATCGATCGGCTTGTTCTCAAGCAGAGCTACCATCACGTCGTCGGGACGGAAGCCGCCGGCCACCGCACCGGCAACGATTGCTTTGTAGAGAGCTCTCTTCTTCTCCGCGTTTCGCCCGGCCAGCCATGTGATCTCCACGATCGATGCATCGGCTGTGCGGTCCATATCTGGAAATGTTGGGTCGATGATCATATCCCGATCGGCGAACCGCGAAACGAGCTGAAAGCGTTCATTCGCCGGGATGTCGCAGGTCGACACCAGTGCCTCGTGCACCGCATCGGCCAGGGTTTGTATCTTGTCCGCAGTCATGTGAGCCGGGACAGAGATTCTTGCTATCGGCATTGGTTGTGTTCCCTAGGGTTGACGGAGTGTCGGACCAGCGGGATAATTCATTCCGAAACCATGATAAATATGGAATTATGGCGGACACTCCATACTTTTTGTTACCAATTGACCCATGACCGCAGCCCACGACATCGCCATCTTCATTCGCGTCGTCGACCTCGGCAGCTTTGCCGCCGTGGCCAAGGAGTCCGGCCTGACGCCATCGGCGATTTCGAAAATCGTTTCCCGGTTGGAAGATCGCCTCGGCGTCAGGCTGCTGCAACGAACGACGCGTCGTCTTGTCCTGAGCCAGGAAGGCGAGACCTACGCGATGCGAGGACGGGACATCCTGGCTGCCATTGAAGCCGCCGAGGCCGAAGTCACTGCCGGCCGCGGGCAGCCGCGCGGGCATATTCGCATCAACACCGGCACCGCATTCGCCAAGCATCGTCTCGCCGGTATTCTGCCCGAGTTTCTGCGGCGATATCCGGACATCACCGTCGAACTGTCCGTGAACGACCGCCGCATCGACGTCGTTGCCGATCAGGTCGATGTTGCCATACGCGTGGGGCCGCTCGGCGATACGTCACTCGTCACGGTGCGCCTCGGAGAAGTCCGCCGCGTCATCGCGGCCAGCCCGTCCTACCTGAGACGTCACGGCAAGCCGCGACAGGCGCAAGACCTGATCTCGCACAATTGCCTGTTGCTGCGTGGCTTCTCGCGCCTCGCGCAGTGGCCGATGTACGTCGACGGCGAACGGCACCTGATTCCGGTGAAGGGCTCGATGACGTCCGACAGCGCGGACGTTCTGCTCGAACTGGCCATCGCAGGCGTCGGTATCGTGCGTTTCGGGGACTTTCTGGGCCAGTCCGCGCTGTCTGCCGGGCGACTCGTTCCTCTTCTTGAAAGTTGCCACGACGACGATCCAACGCCGCTGACGGCGCTGCTGCCGCCGGGCAGGCAAGACATTCCCCGCATACGCGCCTTCGTTCAGTTTCTCCAAGGCAAGCTCGGCAGGCGCGAAGCTGTCAGACGTTCTGAAGCCAAGTCGTATCCGCAGCCATGAGGAATGTCAGGCGCGCGCCTCCACATTGGCACTGCGTGTCGGCACGCCGAATTCCCGGCGGCACACCTCTGCCAGGACTGCGACGCCCTCGCGGATCTGATCGTGCGAGGGGCTCGCGAAACACAGCCGGAGGCGACTTTTGGAATAGGTCTTGTCGGTCGACCATTCCGGTCCCGGATTGATGGAGACGCCGGCTGCGAGTGCTGCCTGGTAGAGCTTCAGGGTGTCGACCTGGTCCGGCAGCTTGACCCACAGGAAGATGCCGCCCGCAGGGGTCTCGAATTCGGCCGAGGTGCCGAACTGCTCGTTCAGCGCCTCCATCAAGGTGTCGAGCTTGGCGCGCAGTCCCCGCGTCAATTTCGGCACATGGGTGGCGAAATGCGGTGCGCAATACTCGGCGAGCACCATCTGTTCCAGTGCGCCGGAGCCGGCATCGGTCTTCAACGCCAGCATGCGCGACAGCATCGCCCAGGGCGCCACGATGAAGCCTATGCGCAACGCCGGCGCGATCGATTTGGAGAACGAGCCGATGTGGATGACGCTCCCTGTCCTGCTCATGGCGTAAATCGCGGGCGGACGCTGTCGGTCCCAGATCAGGTCGGCATAGCAGTCGTCCTCGAAGATCGGCACGCCATAGGTCTCGGACAGTCTCAGCAGTTCGGCGCGGCGCGCCTCCGGCATGATGGTGCCGGTCGGGTTCTGCACGGTCGGTATGGTATAGATGTATTTCGGGCGGATGCCGCGCTGCTTCAGGTCGGCCAGCGTCGCGGCCAGCGCGTCCATGCGCAGGCCCTCGTGATCGAGCGGGACACCGACCGCGGTGACACCGAGCCGGCTCAGACGGGTGAGCGCACCGTGATAACTTTCCTGCTCGACGATCACGGTATCGCCGGGCGCCAGCAGCGTCTGGTTGACGAGATCGAGCGCCTGCAGCGAGCCGGATACGATCATGAGATCGTCGGCGGTGCAGACGATACCGGCATCGCGCTTCAGTTTTGTCCTGAGAAATTCGCGTAATCGCAGGTAGCCCTGCGGACCGTTGGCAAGGCCATAGGTCGCGAGCGTCCTGCCCTCGCGCTTGAGCACCGCATCGACCGCCTCGATCAGGCCGTCGACCGGAACCTGCTCCGGATCGTTGTTGCCGCCGACGAAGCTGAACTTCGCAAGTCCGGTCCACTTCGCAGCGGGCGGCGGCAGCGCCGCCGAAAGCAGCGGTGCGAAATCGAATTGCGCTGGTGTCATGGACGTTTCCCTGGTTGTTCTTGTTGTTGAGAGGCGGTCGTTCCCGGGGCCTCGCAGGCTAGTTCTTGCCGATCACTTTCACAGGCCGGCCCTGGGTCGTAAAGGCGTAGTGTCCGCTGCCGAGCCCGCCGACCATCAGCGCCTCGATCACGGGTTCGGCGATCTCGCCGGTGGCGGCCCAATCCACCACGAAATTGGCGCCGGTGCCGCCGCGTATGTCGGTGGTCGGAACGAAGACCTCGATGGTCGAGAACGGTTTGAGCGCCACGGGGCCCCTGAGGTAGCTTTCGACCATCTTGCCCGCCGTGTCGAAATAGGCAATGCGCCGCAACACCAGCGGCCTGGTCTCCGAGGCGTTGTGGATGCTCAGGGTCACCGAGAAGTCGGCGCGTACCTTGCCCTGGCTCATCGACACGCTGGAATAGACCGGAACATAGAACGAGCCGGTCGCGGCGACATTTTCGGTGGGCAGCGCCGTCAGGGAATTCGCGAAGGTCTGCTCGATGCTGCCGGCCGTCTCGGCATGCGCCATCGGCGCGCAAGATACCGACAGGCAGGCCAGCACCGCGAAAACGAGATGCCTCGTCCGGATGTGACAGATTGCGGCTTTGATCTTCACGGCCCTGCCTCTAGGCTGCAGCGAGGAGACAGGTTCGGTCATGCATGAGCTTATTGGCGATATCACGTTATGCATCCTGTTCGCATGGGTGCTCGGGCTTTTCGCTCATTTCTTCCGCCAGCCGTTGATCCTCGCCTACCTTATCGCCGGCTTCGTCATTGGTCCATTCGGCATCGGCTGGGTCAAGTCGCAGGAGTCGATCAGCATCATTTCCGAACTCGGTCTGATTTTCATGCTGTTCATGATCGGGCTGGAAATCGACCTCAAGAAGATCGTGCGTGCCGGCCGTGTGATCCTGTTCGCCGCCGGCGGGCAACTGGTGGGCGGCTGCGTGCTGGGCCTCGCATTCTTCATGGCGGTCGGGATGTCAATGGGCGGCGGCGGCTTCGATGCGCTCTATCTCTGCATCGCCTGCGCGCTCTCCAGCACGGTCATCATCGTCAAGGTGCTGTATGAAAAGCGCGAGCTCGATACGCTGCCGGGACGCATTACGCTCGGCGTGCTGGTGCTGCAGGACATCTTCGCCATCCTGTTTCTGGCGGTGCAGCCGAGCCTCGCCAACCTCCAGGTCAGCGTCATCCTGCTGTCGGTCGGCCGGGTCGGCGTGCTGGTCGCGACCGCGATCGTGCTCAGCCGCTACGTGCTGCCGCGGCTGTTCCACCAGATCGCGCGCCGTCCCGAACTGATCCTGCTCGGGGCGCTGGCATGGTGTTTCCTGATCGGCGAGATCGCCGAGAAACTGGGGCTCTCGCGCGAAATGGGGTCGCTTGTCGCCGGCGTGTCGCTCTCGACCTTTCCCTACGCGCTCGACGTCACCGCCAAGGTCACGACCCTGCGTGATTTCTTCATCACGCTGTTCTTCGTAGCCCTCGGCATGACGATCCCGATTCCCGGCCTGTCGGTGATCGGGCTTGCGCTCCTGATCGCGGCGTTCACGGTGGTGAGCCGCGTGGTCACGACGTTCGCACCGCTTTACCTGATGAAGCAGGGATTGCGGGCCAGCCTGCTGCCGGCGCTCAATCTGGCGCAGATCAGTGAATTCTCGCTGGTGGTGATCCAGACCGGCGTCGCCGCGGGGCACATCCAGACCAGGACCGCGAGTGCGGCCTCCTTTGCCTTCGTGGTCCTGGCTGTGCTCAGCACCTTCGTGATCATGCGCAGCGACCAGATCACGCGGTTTGCGATCGGTCCGCTGAAACGGATCGGGCTCCGCGATCTCGATCACGGCCATGCTCCCGACACCGGCCACGAGGATGGCCACGGCCAGGCGCGGCGGATCGTCATCCTCGGCTTCTTCCGTGCGGCCAGCGCCTTGCTGAGCGAGATCGAGCGACGAAACCCGTTTCTGCTCGAGCAGATCAGTGTGGTCGATTTCAATCCGAATGTCTTCCAGACCCTTGCCGATCGCGGCCTGCACGTCATCTACGGCGATATCAGCAACGTCGATATGCTGCTGCATGCCGGCGTCGGCAAGGCCGAACTGATCATCCTGAGCGTGCCCGACGCGCTGCTGAAAGGCGCCGATAACGAAAAGCTGGTCCGGCATGTGCGCGCGCTCAATCCGACCGCCAAGATCGTCGCGACCGCGGATCTCCTGGCTGATGTCGACGATCTTTACGCGGCCGGCGCGGACTATGTGACGGTGACCCGGATCACCGATGCCCACGAACTCTACGCGGTGATCGCGGCCGCCGATGCCGGTCTGCTGGAAGACAAGCGCACCGAGATGGATACGCAACTCGCGGAGCGCAAGGAAGTGCTGCCGTAGCGGGATGCGCAGGCCCTCGCGCCGCCGGTCGCCGGACCTCGAGTCTCCGCGAGTCTTAAAAAAGTCTTTGGATCGGATGCATCCTTGGCAAGCTGTCGCCGGCAATGGCGAGAACTCCGGGAACCATACGACTAGCGGAGCCGGGCGATCCCGGCTAATGGTCTCTAAGGAAACGCGTGAGACATCAATAGAATGCCCAATTCGGTTCAGGACGTTCCACAGGCCTTCGCCGCCGGCGAACTGACGAACGCTGACGGTTCGGTGATGAAGCGCGAGCAGGTCGTTCGCTTCGCCACCGCCCGCGATCTGAAGTACGTCACCATCGCCGACATGATCGCATACCGCCAGGCGCGCGAGAAGCCGGTCGAGCGCGTCTCGACCTTCGCTACCGAAAGAGATCGTCTCCAACGAACGCCTTGAAGGCCGAACCTCAAGGATTTAACCTGATGTGGCCGTGTTGATCGCTACGGCCTCGCTACGAAAGGATTTTTCATGAGCGCACGCCCTCAGGCCAAGGACAAACCGTCCGGCGCAAGCTTCCAGTGGGACGATCCGTTCATGCTCGACGAGCAGCTCACCGAGGACGAACGCATGGTGCGCGACACCGCGCGCGCCTATGCGCAAGACAAGCTCCTGCCGCGCGTTACCAAGGCCTATCTCGAAGAGAGGACCGATCGCGAGATCTTCCATGAAATGGGCGAACTTGGCCTGATCGGGATCACGCTGCCGGAAGAATATGGCTGCGCCAACGCGAGCTACGTGGCCTATGGCCTGGTCGCGCGCGAGATCGAGCGGGTCGATTCCGGCTACCGCTCGATGAATTCGGTGCAGTCCTCGCTGGTGATGCATCCGATCTACGCCTATGGCGACGAGAACCAGCGCAAGAAATACCTCCCCAAGCTCGCGACCGGCGAGTGGGTCGGCTGCTTCGGTCTGACCGAGCCGGATGCGGGCTCCGACCCTGGCGGCATGAAGACCCGGGCCGAGAAAGTCTCCGACGGTTACAGGCTGAACGGCAGCAAGATGTGGATTTCCAACGCCCCGATTGCCGACGTGTTCGTGATCTGGGCGAAGTCGGCCGCGCATGACAATCAGATCCGCGGCTTCATCCTCGACAAGGGTATGAAGGGGCTGTCGGCGCCGAAGATCGGCGGCAAGCTGTCGCTGCGCGCGTCGATCACCGGTGAGGTCGTGATGGACGGCGTGGTGGTGCCGGAAAGCGCGCTGCTGCCCAATGTCTCCGGCCTGAAGGGGCCGTTCGGCTGCCTCAACCGCGCACGCTACGGCATTTCCTGGGGCGCCATGGGCGCCGCCGAGGACTGCTATCAACGGGCCCGGCAATACACGCTCGACCGCAAGCAGTTCGGACGGCCTCTCGCGGCGACGCAGCTGGTGCAGAAGAAGCTCGCGGACATGCAGACCGAGATCGCACTCGGGCTCCAGGGCTCGCTACGGGTCGGCCGGCTGATGGACGAGGGCAAGATGGCGCCCGAAATGATCTCCCTCGTCAAGCGCAACAATTGCGGCAAGGCGCTCGACATCGCGCGGATGGCGCGCGACATGCACGGTGGCAACGGTATCTCCAGCGAGTACCACGTGATGCGCCATGCGCAGAACCTGGAGACCGTCAACACCTATGAAGGCACCCACGACGTCCACGCGCTGATCCTGGGCCGCGCCATCACCGGCATTCAGGCGTTTTTCTAGAGGAGATGAGAGCCCGGACGGTGCCTCGCATTTTGCCGTCATCGTCCGCGAAGGCGGACGATCCAGTACTCCAGAGCACATCGATTTTTTCGAACGCCTGTGATTACTGGATACCCCGCTTTCGCGGGGTATGACGACCGTGCTTGTTTCGAAAGCCTCGTTCCCGAGGCCGTGTAGGATCCCATGGCCGACAACGACGACATCCCGTTCAACCGCAACTTTCCGCTTCGTCCCGGCGTCGCCGACGCGGTTCGGCCCGGCGTGCGACGTGTGCTCTGCGACAATCCGAGCCCGTTCACCTTTACCGGCACAGTCAGCTACATCGTAGGCAGCGGCAAGGTCGCGATCATCGACCCCGGTCCGGACAACGAGGCTCACGCGGCGGCGTTGCTCGATGCCGTGCGCGGCGAGACCGTGACGCATATCCTCGTCACCCATACCCATCGCGACCATTCACCGAACACCGCGCGCATCAAGGCCGCGACCGGCGCCATTGTCTATGCCGAGGGCCCGCATCGGGCCTCGCGGCCGCGTTTCGAAAGCGAGAAGCACAGCCCGGAGTCCGGTGCCGACCGCGACTTCATGCCCGATGTTGCCGTGAGCCATGGCGACAGCATCGAGGGTGATGGCTGGCGCCTGGAAGCGGTGGCGACGCCGGGCCATACCGCCAATCACCTGGCGTTCGCCTGGCCCGAGCAGAAGCTCTCGTTCGTCGGCGATCATGTGATGGGCTGGTCGACCTCGATCGTGGCGCCGCCGGACGGGTCGATGATCGACTACATGGCCTCGCTCGAGCGGCTCGCGAGCCGCGATGAGGATCTCTATTTCTCGGGCCATGGACCCGAAATTCCGCAAGGGCCGCGCTATGTCCGGTTCCTGATCCGGCACCGTCAGGCGCGCGAAGCCTCGATCCTGCACCGCCTCGCCAAGGGCGAGGCCGACATTCCCTCCATGGTGCGCGCGATCTATATCGGCATCGATCCGCGCCTGATCGGCGCGGCCGGCTATTCCGTGCTGGCGCATCTGGAGGATCTGGTCGCGCGCGGTCTCGTCGCGACCGACGGCGATCCGGTGATCGGCGGGACGTATCGGTTGGCGGGGTCTTAGTATGTCATTCCGGGGCGCGCGGTAGCGCGAACCCGGAATCTCGAAGACGCTCTAAAGAATGCGGCCGAGATCCCGGGTTCGCGCGTTCTACGCGCGCCCCGGGATGACGCCTTCGGCGTCATTTCTTCACGGTCTTGGCGGGGGCCTTCGGCACCACCACCGGGACCTTCTTCACCGGCTTGAGTGCATCGACTTCGGCGGCGGTGTTGAGATCGTCGATGAATTTGGTGACGCGCGCGGCATTGCTGCCGAGGTCGCTCTCGAAATAGCGCGACGAGGAGCGGATATCGACCCGGGCATCGTCGCCATCGGCCGATACCCTGATCGAGATATCTTCGCGGAAGCCCATGATCGGCGTGCGTGCGACCGCCTCGATGCGGCCGACCCGACGCGGCGGCAGTGGCGCCCGCTCGTCGATGACGAGCCACTTGCGCTTGGTGGCGAGTTGCAGCGCGAGCTGATAGGCGCGCTCCGCCGGGATCTCCAGCTGCACCGGCTCGATATCGGGATAGGCGAGCCGCTGCTGTTCGGCGGAATAAAGCCCCGCATAGACGGCGGTGTTGGTGCCGTCGCCGTTGCGCAACCGCGCCAGGGCCTCGAAGCGTGGCGGGTCGATCGGATCGGTGGTGATGTCGTGGATCGCCGGCACCTTGCGGTATTGCAGGGCGAGATAGGCCGGGTAGGCCAGCACCACCGCGTCGATCAGGAACGCCAGCAGGACACGGCTCATGCCGCGCGAGCCGTTCTGCCAGATCGCGACAAAGGCGGCCAATCCCACCAGGATCGAGAGGCCCGCGCAGCCCAGCGCGCCGAAGAAGGTCGCGATCGCCGGCTTCATTTCCAGAAAGCCGAAGCGGACGATCATGATCGAGACCGCGACCACCACCACCGAGAAGACCGCAAGATTGCGTGCCCATGTCGCGAGGCTGGACACGGGCTCGGTCTGATAGGGAGCAGAAAACCTGCGGGCCATCGAGAAAGATCTGCCGGGTTGATGCCGTCCCGCGGATGATGCCGGGGTCGGCCGCTGCCCGTTTGAGACCACGACGCCGCGGCAAATTCAAGAGACTTTGCCGGCGCGGACGACGCCGCGCAAGGCGCTGTTTCAGCGCGAGCCCGAAGGCTGTCTTGACCCGGGCGACAGGCTTGGCGTGTGTGGGCCAAGACAAATCGGCCAAGACAAATCGGCCCCTCCCGGCAGAGCCGGGAAGGGCCGTGATGGTCACGTCCCGTCGTCGTCGACCTCAGGCGGCGGCGTTCGGGAACCGGTAGGCCTTGAACTGCTCACGTAGCGCGGTCTTGAGAATCTTGCCGGTCGCCGTGTGCGGAATGCCGTCGACGAACGCGACGTCGTCCGGCATCCACCATTTGGCGATCTTGCCTTCCATGAACTTCAGGAGTTCCTCGCGCGTCGCAGTCTGCCCCTGCTTGAGCTGCACGATTAGGAGCGGCCGTTCGTCCCATTTCGGATGGTAGATGCCGATGACGGCGGCTTCGGCGACCGCGGGATGGCCGACCGCGAGGTTCTCCAGATCGATCGTCGAGATCCACTCGCCGCCGGACTTGATCACATCCTTGGAGCGATCGGTGATGCGCATGTAGCCGTCGTCATCGATGGTCGCGACGTCGCCGGTGTCGAAATAGCCGTCGTCGTCGAGGATCCCGGTGTCGACCTTGAAATACGCCTTGGACACCGCGGGTCCGCTGACCTTGAGGCGGCCGAAAGTCTTGCCGTCCCACGGCAGATCCTTGCCGGCATCGTCGGTGATTTTCATCTGCACGCCGAATGGCGGATAGCCCTGGGTCTGCAGGATGTCGAGCCGCGCTTCGCCGGTGAGGCCGTTGAACGGCGGCTTCAACGCCGCCAGCGTGCCGATCGGGCTCATCTCGGTCATGCCCCAGGCGTGGCGTGCCTGGACGCCCATGTCGAGAAACGCCTTGATCATGGAGCGTGGCATCGCCGAGCCGCCGCAGACCACCATTTTCAGGTGCGGCAGTTTCAGATTGTGCGTGGACATGTGGTTGAGCAGCATCAGCCACACGGTGGGAACGCCGGCGGTGTGCGTGACCTTCTCAGTGTCGAGCAGTTCGTACACCGAGGCGCCATCGAGCTTGGCTCCGGGCAGCACCAGCTTGGTGCCCATCGACGGGGCGGAGAACGCGATGCCCCAGCTGTTGGCGTGGAACAAAGGAACCACCGGCAGCATGGTGTCGGCGGCATTGGCGCCGAGCGAGTCGCCGGTGTTGGCCATCAATGCGTGCAGCACGTTGGAGCGATGCGAGTACAGGACACCCTTGGGATCGCCCGTGGTGCCGGAGGTATAGCACATCGCGGCGGCGGTGTTTTCGTCGAAGGTCTTCCACGTGAAGTTGCCGTCGGCCTCGGCGATCCAGTCCTCGTAGGCGACCGCGTTCTTCAGCGTGGTTTGCGGCATGTGCGCCTTGTCGGTGAGCACGACATAGCGTTCCACGCTCCCCAGTTGGTCGGCAATCTTCTCGAGCATCGGCACGAAGGTGATGTCGACCATCACGATGCGGTCCTGCGCATGGTTGATGATCCAGGCGATCTGATCCGGGAACAGGCGCGGGTTGACGGTATGGCAGATCGCGCCGATCCCCATGATGCCGTACCAGGCCTCCAGATGTCGCCAGGTGTTCCAGGCGATGGTTGCGATGCGGTCGCCGAGCTGGATCCCGTTGCGATCGAGCTGTTGCGAGACCTTCAGCGCCCGATCATGGATCTGCCTGTAATTGGTGCGATGGATCGGTCCCTCGACCGATCGCGTGACGATTTCCTGGCTTCCATGGATTCGTGCCGCGTGTTGGATAATTCGATGGCATAGCAGGGGCCAGTCTTGCATCAAACCAAGCATACGGACGTTCCTCCAAGGGTTGTGTTATTGCTTGTGGTCGTTGAAATCCGGGATGTCGATGAATCTTAGCGCGGGGAACGCACGCCGCAAATGGCCTTGTGTGGGCCCGGGGCGCAGGTGGACGGCAATGGTTACCGTTGCCGCGGTCGTACTGGTGCTGGTCGCGCCGGCTGCGGCGTCGCGGAAGCCGCTACGGGGTGGTCAGGACGATCTGCTGGGACACGAGGAGGGTCTGAAATCGCGCGGCGGTGCGGTGTCCGCCCCGGTGCCCTTGCCACGGCCACGGCCCGTGGAGGCCCCCGGGGCCAAGCCGGAGAGCGGAATCAAGCCGGAAACGGCGCCTGACGACAAGGCCGCGCCTGCGGAAGCCAGGCGCCCCGTCGAGCCGGCCCCTCCGGAGCCATCCGCCTGCAGGCGCGCGCTCACGGAGGAGGTCGCCATCGCACCCAGCATTCCCGACATCCACGGCCCCGGCGGCTGCGGCGGCGAAGATCTGGTGCGGCTGGAAGCGGTCGTGCTCGCCGACAAGCGACGGGTTGCCCTGACGCCGGCCGCGACACTGCGCTGCAAAATGGCCACGGCGATCGCCGATTGGGTTCGCACAGACGTGGCGCCGCTGGCCGCCAGCCTCGGCAGTCCGCTGAGCGCGCTCGACAATTATGACTCCTACGAATGTCGCGGCCGCAACCGCATCGTCGGGGCCCAACTGTCCGAACATGGCCGCGCCAACGCGCTCGACGTGCGCGGCTTCAAGCTGGCCGATGGCCGGTCCATCGGGCTCACCGATCGGACGGTGCCGCACGAGTTGCGGGAAACCGTGCTGCAATCGGTGTGTGCGCGCTTTCCCACTGTGCTCGGACCGGGGTCGGACTGGTATCATGAGGAACACATCCACCTCGATCTGATGGAACGGCGCAACAGCAGCTACCGGATCTGTCAGTGGAACGTGTGGGAGCCGTTGCCGCGGATCGCGCCGCTGTTGCCGGCCGAGCGGCCGGAGGAAGCGCCGCCGCGCGAGGTCGCCTCGGGTCCCGGGGACGCCAAGCCTGAAAGCAAGTCCGAAACCAAGCCCGCGGCCCAGCCCGAAACCAAATCAGAGCCGGCGCCGGACCCGAACGCGTCGGATAGCGCCGAGTCGGACGATCGCGCCAGCCAGCCGGCGACCAAGCAAACCACGAGCAGGCCGAAGACCGGCAAGCAGTCGGCAACAAAAAAGCGCCGGTAAGACCGGCGCTTTCAACGATCGAGGAGGGGGCGGCTCCTACTGCATCATGGCAACGCCGCCACCCTGTAGCGCCATCTGCGAATTGAACGGCGAGTCGCCGTGCTTGGGCTCCAGGACCACGACGATGGTCCCCACCTTGGCGCGGTTGTAGAGGTCGATCACGTCCTCATTGGTCATGCGGATGCAGCCCGACGAGATCGATGCGCCGATATATTCCGGCTGGTTGGTGCCGTGGATCCGGAACAGCGTATCCTTGCCGCCCGAGTACAGATACATCGCGCGCGAACCCATCGGATTGTCCGGACCGGGCGCCACGAAGGTGGGAACGCCGAGGCGGGAGATCTCGCCCGGAGTGGGGTGCCAGGCCGGCCATTCGGTCATGCTGCCGATCTTGGCGATGCCGGACCAGGCCATGGCCTCTTCTCCGACGGTGATGCCATAGCGGATGGCCTTGCCGTCGTTGAGCACGTAGTAAAGGTAGTGGTTGTCGGAATCGACCACGATCGAGCCGGGCAACTCCTTGCGATGATAGTCGACGATGGCGCGCCGGAACGGCTCGGCAACCGGCGTCTTGACGTACGACACCTTTGCCAGAAGTTCCTTGTCGCGCGGTTTGAAATTCGTGGTGTTGGTCGCCTCAAAGGTCGTGGCCTGCATGCAGCCCGACAACATCAGGCCGGCGGCCAATAGTCCCAACTTCATCATCAGCGACGGCATGGTGCATTTCCGATCGACAACATTTCATGCGCGGTAGAGTGCAGCGCGCCCCACCACGATTCCGTTAAGGCTATTATCGTCGAAATGGCTCAAGTTTCCAGAACTTAAAATGTTTTCCTGCGTTGCGGCAGACCGCTGTGTCTTTTTTGCCGCAGCACTTGCACTTGACCCGCCACAATGGGGCCGAATGGCCGTATGGGTGTCACGCATCGGCCACACCGGCGCCCCAGCTGTCTAAACTTCGTTAATGTCATCAGTCCCGGCAAGAATCGGGCTAAGCCCTGACTGGGTGAAATGTCCTGCCGTCCCGGAGTCCCTCCATGTTTTCGGTTTTCGTTCCGTCCGAGTCCGCCCTCAAGAAAGCCACGATCGGAGATATCGCCGCGCTGCCCGATAGCGCGGTCTGGATCGACCTGTTCAATCCGTCCGCAGCCGAGGACAAGGCGGTCGAACGGCTGGCCGGAATCGCCGTTCCGACCCGGGAGGACATGCAGGAAATCGAGATTTCTAGCCGGCTCTACATCGAGAACGGCGCCCGCTACATGACGGCGACGCTGATGTGCCACTCCGACAGCGAGATGCCCAAGACCACGGCGGTGACCTTCATCCTGTCCGGCCACCGCCTGGTGACGGTACGCTACGACCAGCCGAAGCCGTTCGCCCTGGTCGAAAGCAAGCTGGCGCGGTCGTGCTCGCCCGCCATCACCGGCGAGATGGTGTTGATGGAGCTGCTCGACGCGGTGATCGACCGCTGCGCCGACATTCTGGAGCGCATCGGCAGCGACGTCGACCAGGTGTCCCACGACATTTTCGAGCCCGAGAGCGAGCGTCACGGCCACGCCAAGCAATATTCCAGGATCCTGACCGCGATCGGCCGCAAGGGCGACCTGACCTCGAAGGTGCGCGAAAGCCTGGTCTCGATCGGCCGTCTCGTCACCTTCCTGTCCGCGGTAATGGAAGGCGTGAAATGGACCAAGGACATGCGCGAGCAGCTCAAGACCATGCAGCGCGACGTGGCCTCGCTGACCGACCATGCCTCCTATCTCTCCAACAAGATCACCTTCGTGCTCGACGCGATGCTGGGTGTCGTCAATCTCGAGCAGAACAACATCATCAAGCTGTTCTCGGTGATGGCCGTGGTGCTGATGCCGCCGACCCTGATCGCCTCGATCTACGGCATGAATTTCAAGATCATGCCGGAGCTCGAATGGACGCATGGTTACCCGTTCGCGCTGGTGCTGATGCTGATTGCGGCGATCGTGCCTTACTACATCTTCAAATTGAAGAAGTGGCTGTAACGCCAGGGTTTCCGGTTGACGACGCGTCACGCCCGCGCCTGCGATGAGGTGAATGAATCGTTGCGACGGCTCACAGGTTAAGACGCGTGAACCCGCCGCGTGCGGCGTGCGAAACCTCAAATTCACCTTCGAGCGGTCTCGAAAAGTCACCGGTAAAATTTGAGCGGAGCACTGAACGTTTCCGCGAAACTTGCCTGCGATAGTTCGGCTCGTGCCACCCTCCGGGATTCCTGCGCTTGCGGTGCTGGAATTTCGGGCCGGTTGCACGAGCCGAGAGGGCAGCAATGGTTGAAAAACTGATAAGTCCAGCCCGCAATGTCGTGGACCTTGCGCGCTACCAGAGGGAACGCAACGGGGCCGCGGCGACGCTTTCGATTTCCGCGCGCATGTGCCGGCATTGCGGTGCAGCGCTGTCGGAAGGCGAGCGCGAAGACGAATGCTCCGGTGCCTTCGACGTCGAGGCCAGACTGCGCTGGCAGGCCGCGCAGATCCTGCGTGGATTGATGTGAGCGCGTGTCATTGCGGACCGGCGACGTCCGCAATTGCACGCAAGGCTGAGCAATCCATGATGCAGCGGGAAAAGATATTTGGCTGATCGCGGAGCCCCTTCGCAAATCACGGTGGAGCCGGATCCGGCCTATCGCCTGGTCACCTGTGCGACCGATACGACCACCTCGGTAACAACGCCGTCGCGACTGAAAGGAAAGAGACGCTCCTGGACATCGCGCAGCATCGCCTCGGTCCTGCCTCCGAGTACGGTGGGTGAGGACGACGAGAACGTCAGCACGCGGCGCGCGAGGTCGCCCACGCTGATGTCGTGGCTGGTCTCGACCTCGATCGCATCCGCGACGTGAAACTGCGAACCGCGAAAAAACGCCGCAAGGTCGCGATGGACCCGCGCGCCGCTGCCTGACTCCGACCACAGGCTTGGGTCCGACCAGGCGCGCCGCGCCTCATTGTATTCGTCCAGCCATGGGTTGCGTGCATTGGCGGCCGAGTGTGACGAGCAGACGAGAATCATGCCATCGGGGGCAACAAGCGTGTCGAAACGCGCCAGCGTGGCCTCGCGGTCCATCCAGTGCAGCGCCCTCCCGAGCGCCACGACATCGAAGCTGCCGATATCGCCGGAAAGCTGTTCGGTCTTGCTTTCGATCAGGGTAAGGGCTGCAGAGGCGCGCGATGCCGCTGCTCTTGCCGCGGCGATCATGGCCGGTTCCGGATCGACACCCACGATGCGGCCGACATAGGGGGAGAAGCCGAGCGCCAGCAGCCCGGGCCCCGTCCCGAGATCGATCAGTGCGTGCGCATGGGTCAATCGCAGCCGCCGGGCCACCTCGCGAAAGAAGGCGGGCGGATAAGGTGGCCGCAATTCCTCGTAGAGCGCAACCGTAGTGGCAAAGCGTCCCATCGTCAGGCCCGGTGATCCTTTCAATTGTATTGAATCGGAAGCCGCTCCAATCTCGATGTCGTCCCGGCGAACGTCGGACCCATAGCCACAGATGTCCGTGGTGCGCCAAGCTCGGGCTGCTATCTCGCCAACAATAGCCGCCTGTGGTTATGGGCCCCCGCCCCCCGTGCGCAATTGCGCACCAGGCGGGGGCGACGACGGACGAACCCCGTCACACGTGCTGGCCGCCGTTGATGTGGATCTCGGCGCCGTTCACGTAGGAACTGGTTTCCGTGCACAGTACATAGATGATCTTGGCCACTTCGTCCGGGGTGCCGAGCCGGTGCAGCGGGATCTGCTGCTCCACGATCTTTTCGGTGCCCGGCGACAGGATCGAGGTGTCGATCTCGCCAGGCGCGATGGAATTGACGCGCACGCCGATGCGGCCGAAATCCGATGCCATTTCCCGTGTGAGCGCCGCCAGGGCCGCCTTCGAGGTCGCATAGGCCGCGCCCGCGAAAGGATGGACGCGCGAACCCGCGATCGAGGTCACGTTGACCACCGAGCCCTTCACCGCCTTCAATTCGTTGATCAGTCCGCGCGCCATCATGATGGGGGCGAAGAAATTGACCTGAAAGACATGGGTCCAGGTCTCGAGGTCGGTGTCGACCGAACCGAGCCGGCTGCCGTCAACACCCTTCGGCGAGATGGCGGCGTTGTTGACCAGCGCATGCAGTTCACCGCTGTCGAGCCGCGCACGGATGTCGGCAATGGCGCGCATGGTATCCTTGGGATCGGAGAGATCGACCTGGACATGGTCCTCGGGTCCCGCGCCCCAGGGACATTCCTCCGGAAAGGGATGCCGCGAGCAGGTGAGGACGCGCCATCCGGCGCTGGAAAAACGGATCACCGTGGCATGGCCGATGCCGCGGCTGGCTCCGGTCAGAAGCATCGTGCGTCGCGGCGTGTTGGCTGAACTCGGCATGAAGGCTTCTCTCGTTCTGAGCTCACGCCCGGCCATACGCGATCTGCCTTGCGCAGACTACGTATATACTCACCTGCGCTGCAGGGCATCCACGTCTTGATTCGATCGTCCTGGTACAAGCAAAAAACGTGCATGGCCCGGACCAGCCATGACGGTTTCCTTTGGCAATTTCACTAAGGGTAGAGCCGCGTCTTGGACCAGGGCTGGTCGGCCGTGTCGCGACGGAATTCGATGCGGTCGTGCAGGCGGAACGGACGGTCGTGCCAGAACTCGAACCGCAGCGGCGCGATCCGCCAGCCGCTCCAGCCCGGCGGCCGCGGCACCTCGCCGATCATGTGCCTGGCCGCGACCTTGGCGATCGCCTGCTCGAACGCAAAGCGGCTCTCCAGCGGCTGCGACTGCTTGCTGGCCCAGGCGCCGATCTGCGCCTGTTTCGGCCGGGTGGCGAAATAGGCGTCGGCCTCGGCCTCGGTGACCGGCGACACGTTGCCGCGGATGCGGACCTGCCGGCGCAGCGACTTCCAGTGAAACAGTAAGGCGGCCTTAGGATTTGCGGCGAGTTCGCGGCCCTTCTGGCTGGCAATGTGGCTGTAGAACACGAAACCTTCGGCATCATGGCCCTTCAGCAGCACCATCCGGACGTCAGGCAGGCCGTCATCGGCGACGGTCGCCAGCGCCATGGCATTGGGATCGTTGGGCTCGCTCTTCGCGGCTTCGGCAAACCAGTCTCCGAACAGCGCGAAAGGCTCCTCCGCGGCGGTGAAATCACCGGATGTTAAGGGTGATTGTTGTTTGATGGAGATCGTGTCGGTCATGTCAGGAGTCCGAGTTGCGTCCGCCCGCGGCCAAGAGCGCGTTGCCGCCGAAGGTCAGCCAGCCCCTATATAGGGTATGGGGGCGCGTTGGCCTATCGGCGATCCACGCCACCGGCGCGGTCATGACACTAATTCTAATCGGGCTCGGATCGTCCGGGTGCAGCATGTCGAAGGGCGAGGGTGCTTTCGCCCAGATGAGTGAGAGCGACGTCACCACCGGTTCGATTGGTCCAGGACGCACGCAGGGGCCGACCGACAGCGATCTGGCCTTTGCCCGCGCCGCCGCCTCCGATGTGTTGACCAAGGGCGGCAAGGATTCCAGCCAGCCCTGGGAAAATGCCAAGACCGGCGCGCATGGCTCGGTCACGCCATTGGCCAAGGCCTATGCAGCGGACGATGGCCGCAACTGCCGGGATTTTCTGGCGAGTTACGTCAATGGCGAGACCGAGAGCTGGTTGCAGGGAGCGGCCTGTCAGACCGCGAATGGCCGCTGGGACATTCACACCCTGAAGCCATGGCGCCGTGGCTGAAGAAGAGTTGCAAAAATACAACGCAAACCCCAAATGAAATCGAAGCGGGCGTCCGGTCCGTAGGCTATGATTTGATCCTGATTTTCCCTGAAGGAGACGTGACGGATGCGCGACCCCTATGAGGTCTTGGGGGTGCCGCGGGGCGCCAGCGCTGCGGCGATCAAGAGTGCCTATCGCAAGCTTGCCAAGAAACATCACCCCGATAGCAACAAGAACGACCCGAAGTCCGCGGCGCGTTTCTCCGAGATCAATACCGCCAACGAGATCCTCGGCGACGAGGATAAGCGCAAGCAGTTTGATCGCGGCGAGATCGATGCCGAAGGCAAGCCGCGCTTCCAGGGCTTTCCCGGCGGTGGCCGTGGCGGTCCGGGCGGCTTCGAAAGCCATACCTTTCGTTCCGGCGGTGGTCCCGGTGGCCAGGGCGGGTTCGGCGGCGGCGGTTTCGAGGACATCCTGAACAGCATGTTCGGGGGAGCCGGGCGCGGGCAGCGCGGGCAGGGTGGTGGCAGTCCGTTCGATTTCGAGGCCGGCGGGATCGGACTCGATCTCGACGTCACCGTGGCCATGACGGTCACGCTGGAAGAAGCGGTCCACGGCGCCGAGAAGCGCGTGCGTCTTCCGAATGGCCGGGAACTCAACGTCAAGGTACCCGCCGGGGTCAGCACCGGCCAGCAGATCCGCCTCAAGGGACAGGGCGAAAGTGCGCAAGGCCACCGGCCCGGCGACCTCCTGATCACGGTCAACATCGCGCCGCATGGATTCTTCAAGGTCGACGGCGTCGATCTCAGGGTGGATCTGCCGATCAGCCTTTATGAGGCTGTGCTGGGCGGCAAGGTCCGGGTGCCGACGCTCGGCAGTGCGGTGGAGCTGTCGCTTCCGAAAAACACCTCGAGCGGCAGGATTTTCCGGCTCAAGGGCAAGGGCGTTCCCAAGGCGGGCGGCGTCCCCGGCGACCTGTTCGTTACCACCCGCATCATGCTGCCTGACGGGAACGATGCCGAACTCGAAGCCCTCATGGAAAAATGGCGCAGCATCCATCCCTACAATCCCCGACGCGATTTTGATTAGTCGCGCCGATCTGAAGCTCGCGCCCCAGAAAACGGCCGGTTCGCCCTGCCGGCGGGTCGAGTTGCGAGTCATGGGACGGGTAGCTCTATCGAGAGATGCTAACCGCCTCACCCCGCGCTATGTTGGGCTGGCGTGCTGCAATTTTAAGTTGTCTTGAAGGACGGGTGCGGCCTCGAGGGGGGACCAGCGCGGTACAACCCCGCTCGAGGCCGCGGCGTCGATCGGCGGATCGTACGCAACTCATATTTGCGTGATCATCCGGAGCGATAATGAGACGCAGCAGTGTTCTCATTCCAGATTTTCGATGTCCGAATTGAGGCCCGGCCGGTAACCCTCGTTACCCGCCAATCTTGTCGGTCTGATCGTAGACCAGACGCGCCACCTGGGTCAGACGATCACGGTCGCCGCCGCCGGTGACGACAACGCCGACACCGCGCTCGATCCAGGCCAGCGCACCGTCATTGTCGCGCGCGGTGTAGCGCATCTCGGCCGTGCCGGCGGTTGTCCGCGCGGCATAGACGGTAAATCGCTCCCCGGACGGGCCTTCATACATCAGGAAGGAGGCCGGCCCGCCCGGGCCGGGCAAAAGCCTGCCACCGACGAGCTTCAATCCGGTCCCTTCCAGGTCCGGCGCGTGCACGTCCCAGCCACAGCGCCGGGTCAGCCACTGCTGCAGATGTGCGCGTTGATCACCAGGCACCTCCACGGGATGCCGGACCTCAACGACATAGAGCCGATAGGCGTCCAGCGCATCCAGCGTCAGACTTTGGAACGGCTTGGGCGCGGCCGCCACGCCGTGGGCAAACCAGCCGGCGCCGCCACCGGCGATGAATGCCGTCAAGGCCGCCGCGATCATGCCATAGACCCACTTGCGCGGCTGCTGCACCACGCGCTCGAGTTCGAGCCGCTTCGGCACGGGTTCGTTGACGACGGAATCGTAACGGGTATGCAACTCCTCAGCCATCCTGATCCATGACTGCACCCGCTCGGCATCCTCGGGATGGGTCGCGAGCCACGCCTCGACGTCGCCGCGGCGCTCCGGCGGCAATTCGTTGTCGACAAAAGCGTGAAGCTCGTCTTCGGTTACGGGAATGTTCGGGTCGGTCATCGGGCTGGTCTCTGCATGAATCGGGTCATGGGATTGAATCGTTGGGGAGCGCCGGTCATTTCACCCGCCTCAGCGCCGGGCGTTCGCCCTCGAGCGCGGCTTTGACGTGGGCGCGGGCCCGGGCCAGGCGCGACATCACGGTTCCGATCGGCACGCCCTGGATATCGGCGACCTCGCGGTAGCTCAGCCCTTCGAGCATCACCAGCAGCAGCACCGCGCGCTGCTCCTCGGCCAGCGTCGCGAGCGCGCGGGCGATGTCGCGGCCCTCCGCCTCGGTGCCGCTCGCATCGGGATTGTTGTCCAGCAGCGGGATGAAGTGCGGTCGCCGCGCCAGGGACCGCCGCCGGTTCTTGTTGAGATTGGTCAGGATCGTATAGAGCCAGCTTCTGACGTCGCCGCCCAGAAACAGCCGCTCCGAACGCAGCGCCCGCACCAGCGTGTCCTGCACCAGATCGTCGGCGATATCGGCGTCGCGCGCCAGCGCGCGGGCATAGCGACGCAGGGCCGGAATCATGGCTTCGACACTCTGGCGAAATGCGCTCATGGCCTGGGTCCCGGACGGTCTGCTCTGGTGCCGCCGATCTGGAATTCGCGTGCGTCTCGCGAACGTCGGATCGAAAAGCGGCACCAGTATTACAAGCTTTCTCGTACCCACGACTTACCCGAGTTCGGGAAAGGCGTCGGCTGGTGACGGATCACGAACGTCGGAAGTGGCTACGAGGGCCTTGCAAAACATAACACCGAATTGGAACGACTATTCCGGCCGATAAAGTCTCCACGGTAATCCTACGGATTGGGGCTGTACCGTGATGGAGGGCTGGTGTACCTCCAAAGTCCTAGGCAAGCTGACAGGAACCGGGGATGGCGCACAACACAGGTCTGATGCAGGGCAAGCGCGGGGTCATTCTCGGCGTCGCCAACAACCGCTCGATCGCCTGGGGCATCGCCAAGGCCTGCCACGCCGCCGGTGCCGAGATCGCGCTGACCTGGCAGGGCGATGCCTTGAAGAAGCGGGTCGAGCCGCTCGCCAAGGAGATCGACGGGCTCCTGCTCGGGCATTGCGATGTCACCGATCCCTCAACCATCGATGCCGCCTTCGACATGCTCAAGGAAAAGTGGGGCAGGATCGATTTCGTGGTGCACGCGATCGCCTTTTCCGACAAGGACCAGCTCGACGGGCGCTATCTCGACACCACGGCGGACAATTTCTCCAAGACCATGCTGATCAGCTGCTACTCGCTGACCGCGGTCGCGCAGCGCGCGGAAAAGCTGATGGTCGACGGCGGCTCGATCATCACGCTGACCTATTACGGCTCGGAGAAATGGATGCCGCATTACAACGTCATGGGCGTTGCCAAGGCGGCGCTGGAGGCGAGCGTGCGCTATCTCGCCGCCGATCTCGGCGAAAAGAACATCCGCGTCAACGCGATCTCGGCCGGCCCGATCAAGACGCTGGCCTTCGCCGGCATCGCCGACTCCCGCTACCTGCTGAAGTGGAACGAGATCAACGCGCCGCTGCGTCGCAACGTCACGATCGAAGAGGTCGGCGACAGCGCGCTCTATCTGCTGTCCGAGATGTCGCGCGGCGTCACCGGCGAGGTGCATCACGTCGATTCCGGCTATCACGTCCTCGGCATGAAGCGTCCCGAGGCGCCGGACATCTCGCTCAGCAAGGACTGACCGCCAGCTTCCATGCCCGTGCAGACAATCTACTATATCCGCCACGGCGAGACCGCGTGGAACGCGCTCGGCAGGCTGCAGGGCACGCAGGATATTCCGCTCAACGATCTCGGGCGCAGGCAGGCTGCCGATGCCGGGTTCATTCTCGGCGACCTCCTGGCGCGAGACGGTCGTGACCAAGCCCGCATCTCCTATGTCGCAAGTCCGCTCGGCCGTGCGCGCGCGACCATGGAACTGGCGCGCGGCGCACTCGACCTGCCGCCGAACGACTATGCGATCGACACTCGCTTGCGCGAAATCGGCTACGGGCAGTGGGAAGGCTCGACACTGGCCGAGGCGCAACTCGCCGATCCCGCGCTGTTTGCGCAGCGCCAGTCGGAGAAATGGACGGTGCCGGCGCCCGGCGGCGAAAGCTATGTCGACGTCGAGCGGCGGATGCGCGATTGGTATGGTGAGCTTCGGGCCGACACCGTCGCCGTCGCCCATGGCGGCACGGCGCGGGCGCTGATGGTGATGCTCGGTATCGAGACGCCGGTGAGCGCGTCGGATCTCTACATCGAGCAGGGCGTGGTCTATGTCTTCAGGGACGGCGGGGTGACGAAGTATCGGTGACCTCCCGGCCAAGGCCGGCTAGGCGCCGTTTGACCCCGCGAAGTCAGCGCGTTACCACAGGCCCCGATTGCAGCACCGGGCGCCACGATGTCCTTCAATACCTTCGGCCACATGTTCCGCGTCACCACCTTCGGCGAAAGCCATGGGGTTGCGATCGGCTGCGTGGTCGATGGCTGCCCCCCGCTGATCCCGCTCGAGCCAGCGGACATCCAGCGCGATCTCGATCGCCGCCGGCCCGGCCAGTCGCGCTATACCACGCAGCGCCAGGAGGCGGATGCGGTGAAGATCCTGTCAGGCGTGATGGCGCATCCCGAGACCGGCGTGCAGGTCACGACCGGTACGCCGATCGCGCTGTTGATCGAAAACACCGACCAGCGCTCCAAGGACTATTCCGACATCAAGGACAAGTTCCGCCCGGGCCACGCCGATTTCACCTATGAGGCGAAATACGGCCTGCGCGACTATCGCGGTGGCGGACGTTCGTCGGCGCGCGAGACCGCGAGCCGCGTCGCGGCCGGCGCCATCGCGCGGAAGGTCCTGCCCGAGGTGTCCGTGCGCGCGGCGCTGGTGCAGATGGGGCCGCACAAGATCGACCGCGACAAGTGGGACTGGGACGAGATCGCGCGCAATCCGTTCTTCTGCCCGGACAAGGACAAGGCCGCCTTCTTCGCGGACTATCTCGACGGCATCCGGAAAAGCGGCTCCTCGATCGGCGCGGTCATCGAAGTGGTCGCCGAAGGCGTGCCGGCCGGACTTGGCGCACCGATCTACGCCAAGCTCGATGCCGAGTTGGCGGCTGCGCTGATGAGCATCAACGCGGTCAAGGGCGTCGAGATCGGCGCCGGCTTCGGCGCCGCCGAACTCTCGGGTGAGGACAACGCCGACGAGATCCGCATGGGCAATGAGGGAGCGCGCTTTCTCTCCAACCACGCCGGCGGCATTCTGGGCGGCATCTCCACCGGCCAGCCGGTGGTGGCGCGCTTCGCGGTCAAGCCGACCTCCTCGATCCTCGCCCCGCGCCAGACCATCGACCGCAAGGGCGGCGAGACCGACATCATGACCAAGGGCCGCCACGACCCCTGCGTCGGCATCCGTGCCGTCCCCGTGGGCGAGGCCATGATGGCCTGCGTGCTGGCGGATCATCTGCTGCGGCACCGGGGGCAGGTGGGGCGGTAAGGGGCGGCACTTCACTTGAGCGGGTCACGTAGTAACACTTAGTAACCCGGCACCTGAGAGCCTGACCGATAATGTAGCCAGTGAAATGAGGTGCTTGAATGCGTCATTGCGAGCCAACGGGTCCGCGCAAAGCGCGGCCCGATGACAGGCTCCGCGAAGCAATCCAGCTCTGCGCAAGGGGCCAAATGGATTGCTTCGTCGCAAGGGCTCCTCGCAATGACGGGGAAACAGCTCTATGTCATGACCTACATTTCGAGTCAGGCTCTAAGGCAAATTCGCGATGGCTTAATCCGCCATCTCTCTCGCTGTTCCCTGGTCTCGGTGTGGTGTTACGATGTCGCCTGACCCGCCAAAATCAGCCCAACTCATACTCCCCCGCATCGAACCGCGACGTCATCTTCCAGTAGTCAACCAGCCGCCATGGCGTGATCGCGAACACGCGGCCGTGGCGATTGCGGTACCAGTTGGTCATGCCCTTGTGGGTCCACACCATGTGCGCATGCATGGCGTCGACCGCGCGATTGTAATTGTCATAGACATCGCGTTTGCATTCGATGGTGCGATGGCCGCCTTCGTAGAGCTCCCGCAACGCCAGCATCACGTGGCGCACGCCGCATTCGGTCATGAAGATCTGGTTGCCGCCATGGGCGAGGCCGGTGTTCGGCCCCGTGAGGATGAAGAAGTTCGGAAACCCCGGCACGGTGAGGCCGAGATAGGCCTTGGCGTCATCGTCGCCCCAGACCTCGTGCAGCTCCCGTCCGCCGCGGCCATGGATCGCCATCGGATGGAGCATCTTCGAGACCTTGAAGCCGGTGGCGAACACCAGCGCGTCGGCCTCCCACAGGCGGCGATCCCTGGTCCGCACGCCCTGCGGCTCGATCCGCGCGATCCCCTCGGTGACGAGATCGACATTGCCGCGCTTGAGCATCCTGAACCAGTGATTGTCGATCAGGATGCGCTTGCCGTAGGCGGGATAATCCGGAATGACCTTCTGCAGCAGATCCGGCCGGTCGGCGAGTTCGCTCTTCATGTGCTTTTCCATGAAGCGGCGGTGCTTCTCGTTGAGCGCATTTAGCGCGCGCGCCGGCTCCGGCCAGTCCGGGTCGACCTGAAGTGCTGCGTGCAATCCGTCGGCAAAGCCCCAGAACAGCTGGAAGCGATACCAGCGCAGATAGAACGGGATGTTGGCGAGCGCCCATTTCTTGCCTGCGCTGACGCCCTCGTGATAGTTCGGGTTCGGCACCACCCAGTGTGGCGAGCGCTGGAAGATCATCAGGCGCGCGACATCGGGCGCGATAGACGGGCCGACCTGGTGGCCGGAGGCGCCGGTGCCGATCATGGCCACGCGTTGTCCCCGCCAGTCGAAATCCTTGTCCCATTGCGCGGTGTGGAAGGCAGGGCCCTTGAAGGACTTCAGGCCCTCGATATCGGGCAGCTTCGGCCGGTTCAGCACGCCGACCGCCGACACCAGCACGCGCGCTGTCAGTTCAAGCGTGGCGCCGTCCTTGTCCTTCGCGCCGATGCGCCAGACCGCCTCATCGTCGTCATAGCGCGCCTCGGTCACTTCGGTGGCGAGCCGGATGTGGCGGCGCAGATCGTAGGTGTCGGCGACCTCATCGAAATAGCGCCAGAGCTCGTCGCGCTTGGCGAAGAAGTGTGACCAGTCGTGATTGGGCTGGAACGCGTAGGAGTAGAAATGGTTCGGCGTGTCGACGCCGCAGCCGGGATAGACGTTTTCATACCAGGTACCGCCGACGGCGTCGTTCTTCTCGATGATCACGAAGGGGATGCCGGCCTCGCGGAGCTGGATCCCGGCATAGAGCCCGGACATGCCGGCGCCGATGATGACCACCTCGGTCTCGCGGAAAGACTCAGGGGAGAGCGGCTGGCGCCAGGCCAGGCGGCGCGAGGCGAGATCATCCTGGGTGAGGTCCTCGCGCATCATCGCAATATAGTCGTCGGGCACGGCTTCGCCGGCCGCGAGTGCCATCATCTCGGCGAGCAGCGCATCGTCCAGAGGCGGAGTGTCGGAGCGTCCGGTCCGGGCCAGCTCCGCCAGCACCCCGGCGAGGCGCTCGCGGATGCGCTCGCGCAGTTCGGCCGGCATGAACTCCTGATAGCTCATGGGGCCGCGAATGAACGGCCTCGCCTCAACCAGCCAGTGCCGTTCGCCCGTCAGCTGCACCAGCGACAACAGCAGCGTGGCCGGATCGGCCGCCTTCAGCGCAGTGCGCAAGTCGGAAGTTCCGTCCGATCGTGTCGGTTGGGATTGCGGCATCATCCTCGCCTGATAGTCTGTGTCTGTCCCACTTTGCCCCGCTGTCGGCGCAGCGCAAAGTCTTTGTGCCGGCTTGACGCGTCATGGGCTTACGCAGCAAATGCAGATCCGATGAACACAGTGGAATTCCAGGCCATCGTCGATTGGATCATCGATGGCGCCCGATCGGCATCCGGCCCGAGCGAGCTCATGGCGCAGGCGTGCGAGCGCTGCGTCAAGGCGGGTTTGCCACTCTGGCGCGTCGCCGTTTTCGTCTGGACCTTGAATCCGGACATGTTCGGTGTCGCCTTCTTCTGGCGGCTCGGCCGCGAGGTCGTCGTCACGACCGCGGAATCCGATCCGCGGACGAGTCCGGACTACAAGACCAGTCCGCTGGCTCTCCTCTCCGAGGGCCGCCGCGAGGTGCGTTTTCGCATGGATGATCCCGAGACCCGGCGCTTTCCGTTTTTCGACGAGATGCGTGCCGAGGGCGTCACCGACTACATCTTGCTGCCACTCGTGTTCATCGAGGGATCGATCCACGCCTCGAGCTGGACGACGAAAGAACCGGGCGGATTCAGCGACGAGCATCTCGATGCGCTGCGATTGATGGTGCGGCCGCTGGCGCGGCTGGTCGAGATCATCAACCTGCGGCGCATCGCAACGACGCTGCTCGACACCTATGTCGGCAATCGCGCCGGCGAGCGCATCTGGGGCGGTCAGATCCGCCGTGGACACGCCGATACCATGCAGGCCGCGATCTGGTTGTCGGATCTGCGCGGCTTCACCGCGCTGTCCGATCGACTGGCGCCCGAAACCGTCGTCGAGATCCTCAATCGCTATTTCGATTGCCAGGTCCCCGCGATCCGGAAACACGGCGGCGAAATCCTGAAATTCATGGGCGACGGGCTATTGGCCGTGTTTCCGATCGCGGATGACCGGGGCAATCTCGCCGACGTCTGCGGCCGGGTGGTCGAAGCGGCGCGCGAGGCCCGCGCCGGCGTCGGGATGATGGAGTATTCGCACGACGCGGCGATCGAGCGGTTCCGCTTCGGCGTCGCGCTGCATATCGGCGGCATCCTGTTCGGCAATATCGGCGGCAGCAACCGGCTCGACTTCACCTGCATCGGCCCCGCCGTCAATCTCGCCGCGCGCCTGGAAAAGATCGCCGGCCGGCTCGGCCGCACCGTCGTGGCGTCGGAGGCGTTTGCCGGCGTCTGCCGCGGCGAGTGGGCCGATCTCGGCGAGTTTCCGATCGCCGGCATGGCGATCGGGCAACGCGTCTATGGATTATCGGACGAGACGCCGGGGCAGTGAGACGTTACTTCGGGGCGCAGGCCTTATCGCCCGGCTTCGCTTGAGCGCACTTCTGACTTTGCGGGACATTGTAGACGGTGACGGGCAGCGGCTTCGGCACGTGATGATGCCGTCCGAGCGCTGGCACCGGTCTCACCACCATTGGTCCTGGTCTCACCACCGTTGGTCCGGGTTTCACCACCGTTGGCCCAGGCCTCACGAGAACGGGTGCTCTGACCATCGGCTGAACATGAATGGGTGGCGGGGCGTGCACGACGGGCGCGACATGGATGGGCGGCGGGATGTGCACGATGGGCGCGACATGAACGGGAACGTAGGTAAACGTGGCGGCCATGGCCGAACTCGAAAACAACAGCAGCAATGCGACGGCGACAGTCCTCATAGCGTGATCACCCCCCAGGAAGCTCCAGCCACGCACGAGCGGACCGGATGGGCGCCGCTACGATGTCCAGAATGCGATGGAACCCTAGCGACGGATCAGCTAAGCGTAAAGTCGTTCTGGCCGATGGATGCAGCTTTCACGCGATTTCTTTCATCGCGATGCTCTTGGTCCCTTCGACAGCCACCATTCGGGGAAGTGGTCCTGAAACCAGGGCCTCCCGCTCATTCCTCCGGTTCGGTGGTGAACAGCAGCGGATAGCCCTTGGCGCGGCCGGCGTCGGTGGCGCGCGTCGCCTTGGTTTCCGCCACGTCCCGGGTGAACACGGCGACGACACAGACGCCGCGGCGATGCGCCGTGATCATCACCTTGTAGGCCTGCTCCTCGGTCATGCGGAATTCCCCCTTCAGGATGCCGACCACGAAGTCGCGCGGGGTAAAATCGTCATTGACAAGGATCACCTTGTGCAGGCGGGGGCGTTCGGTCTTGGTCCGGACCTTGGTCTTGGGTTTGATAACGGCGTCGATCATGTGGCGGCGTCCGTTGCGCAGATCACCGTAATTCTACCGTCAATTCTACCGTCTCGTGGCGACCAGTGGAACGCCCTGTTTTCGCCGAGGTCTCTTGCAGTCCGGTTATACCCGGTTCCGCCGTCCGTGAATGGCGGTCGCCCAGCCGTGGCGAATCGTTGCGCACAACTAACCGGAATGTGAACGGTGCGCCACCTTCCGGCTTTGCGCGGCCTGATTTGCGTGTCACCATCGCAGGATACGGGAGGACCGCTATGCGCTGGTGTGTCTCGATCGGAGCAGTGCTCGTTGCCGGGATGCTGGCGGGCGGCGACGCCACGGGGGTCGCCGCACCGGGGGCGGGATCCCAGGGAGATCGCGCGCTTGCCGAGAAGGGCGACGCGACGTCGGTCGATGTCGAACTGATCCTGGCCGTCGACGTCTCCTACTCCATGGACATGGACGAACTGGCGGTCCAGCGCGAGGGTTATGCGCAGGCGATCGTGTCCAAGGAATTCCTGCAGGCGCTGCGGAGCCTGCCAAAGGGCAAGATCGCGGTGACCTATTTCGAATGGGCGGCGGCGAGCGACCAGAAGATCATCATTCCCTGGCGCCTGATCGACGGTCCGGAGACCGCCGATGCCGTCGCCAACGAAATCCTGAGGACGCCGATCCGTCGCGCCTCGCGCACATCGATCTCCGGCGCCATCAATTTCGCGATGCCGCTGTTCGACGAAAATTCATTCAAGGGCACACGGCGTGTCATCGACATTTCCGGCGACGGCCCCAACAACAATGGCGAGCCCGTCACCATCGCCCGCGATGCGGCGCTCGCCAAGGGCATCACCATCAACGGCCTGCCGATCATGGTGAAGGAGCCGTCCTACTCGACCATGGATATCGAAAACCTGGATTTCTATTACGAGGATTGCGTGATCGGCGGACCAGGCTCCTTCGTGGTGGCGATCAAGGATCGCGACAAGTTCAAGGACGCGATCCGCACCAAGCTGCTGCTGGAGGTCGCCGGCCGCACCCCGGATCATCAGGTGGTTCCGGTCGCGGATCCTCAGCCGCCGCAGCCGCGGGTTTCGTGCCAGATCGGCGAGAAGATCTGGAGCGACCGCTGGGGCAGGTGAGGGGACTGAGACGAGCTTTCTCTTACCCTCCCTTGGAGGTCCGGGAGGAACAGTCGGTCGCGAAGCGACCCGCCGAAGCGCCTCTTCGTACGCCGTCAGAGCGACACGATCCGGTTGAGAAACTCCAATAATTTGCCTTGTTCGCTTTCGCTGAGCGGAGCCAGCATCTGACGATTGTAGGGCTCCGTCGTGTGCGCGGCCTCCTGGATAACTTTCATGCCCTTCGGAGTCAGGATCAATTCGACAGCCCGGCGATCGGCCTTCGATCGATTGCGCCTGATGACGGCAGTCGACTCGAGTTCGTTCAGGATCTTGATCAAGTTTGGCAATTTCAGCCGCAGCAGGCTCGCCACGGTGCTCGGGGGAATGCCGGGGTTGTCACGAATGAGCGTGAGGATCGCATAGGTCGCGGGCGTCAGGCCGAATTCGGCGAAGTGCTGGTAGAAGCCTTCAAAAAACTTCAACTGCACCAGGCGGATCATGAAGCCCGGCGTCTTCTGGAGCTCCCGCAAATCCAGCGATGTCGTCTGCCCCGGCTGCTGAAGTGGCTTCACCTCACGACTCCCTGTGTTTCCCTCGCTTGCATTCTGGCCGACATTCCGGCCATTGACACTATAAAAAATAGATATAAAATATAACTATCATTTTTGGCGGCGTTCAAGACCGCGACAGGAGGAGACAATGAACAGCAACTTGCTGCAGAAGGCGTGCATCTGGGCCTCGTTGCTGGTGCCGGCGCCAGCGCTCGCACAGGACGCGGTGAAGATCGGCATCCTGAACGACCAGTCCGGTCCGTTTGCGAGCTATCAAGGCATAGGCTCGGTCGTTGCCGCCAGGATGGCGGTGGAGGACTACGGCGGAAAGGTGGGCGGAAAGTCGGTCGAGGTCGTGGCCGCCGATCACCAGAACAAGACGGACATCGGAATCGGCATCGCGCGCCGATGGTACGAGAACGAGGGCGTCGATGCGATCTTCGACGTTCCCAATTCCTCGATCGCGCTCGCCGTCGTGGGCATGAGCGCCGAGAAGAACAAGGTGTTCGTTGGATCTGGCGCCGGAACAGCGCTCCTGACCGGGGAAAAGTGCACGCCGAATACCGTGCACTGGACCTACGACACCTATGCCTACGGCCGCGGCCTCGGCAAGGCGATCGTCCAGCAGGGCGGCAAGAAGTGGTTCTTCATCACCGCCGACTACGCCTTTGGCCATGATCTCGAGAAGCAGGCGACAGCGGCCGTGAAGGCGGCAGGCGGCGAGGTGCTTGGTGCCGTCCGTCATCCCCTCGGTACCGCGGATTACGCTTCATTCCTGCTTCAGGCCCAGGCATCCGGGGCGGACATCATCGCCATCGCCAATGCCGGCGACGACACGATCACGTCGATGAAGCAGGCCGCCGAGTTCGGGCTGACCAAGGACCACAAGCTCGTCGGATTGATCCTCGGCCTGAATGGATTGCCGGCCCTCACACTGCGTTTTGCCCAGGGCGCGCAGATCATGAATCCGTTCTACTGGGATCTGAACGACGACACACGCGCCTTCGCCAAGCGCTTCGCCGAACGCATTCCCTCGAAAGCCTATCCGAACGACATGCAGGCCGGCGTCTACGCGTCCGTCATTCATTATCTCAAGGCGGTCGACAAGGTTGGCAGCGCCAAGGACGGCAGGGTTGTCGTGGCTGCGATGAAGGACACACCGACAGACGATCCGCTGTTTGGCAAAGGCTACATCCGCAAGGACGGACGCAAGATCCACCCGCTCTACCTCCTGCAGGTGAAAACGCCCGACGAGTCGAAATCAGCTTGGGATCTGCTGAAGGTCGTGGGCACGATCAAGGGCGAAGATGCGTTTCGGCCTGAAGGCGAGGGCCAATGTCCTCTCGTGAAGCAGTAGCATCCGGAAGGACTGGGGATGACTGGCATTGCGTCTACCGCGGCGGACCCGTTTGCACCTGATTTCCTGACGGATCCGTACCCCGCCTACGAAACCCTGCGCGCGCTCGGGCCGGTCTTTTGGGTCGAGCGTCATGAGGTCTGGGCCATGGCGCGCCATGCCGAGGTCGAAGCCGCGCTGAAGGACTGGCGCACCTTCATCAGCGGCGAGGGTGTCGGCCTTCAGGGCATGAACCCTGCGCTGCCGAAGCCGCTCACGCTTCAGATCGATCCTCCCGATCACGACAAGGGGCGCCGCGTGCTCGGCCGCACCTTGTCGCCGGGTATCGCAAAGCGGCTGCGCGCGACCTTCCAGAAGGAGGCCGAGACGAAGATTTCGGAGCTGGTCGACAAGGGCACGTTCGACGCGATGCGGGATCTCGCGGAAGCCTATCCGATGAAGGTCTTTCCCGACGCCATCGGCATCCGGCCCGATGGACGCGAAAAGCTTCTGGCCTGGAGCACCTTCGTCTTCAACAGCTTTGGCCCTGACAACGAGCAGCTCGCCGCGACGCGGCAGGCGGGCCTCGCGGCACAGAGCTGGATCATGGAATGCTGCGCACGCAGCGCGTTGCGGCCCGACGGATTGGGCATGATGATCTACGAGGCCGCCAACGAGGGCGAGATCACCGAGCAGGAAGCGACCCATCTGGTGCGGCCCTTCCTCACGGCCGGGGTCGATACCACCGTCAACGGCATCGGCAATGCCTTGCTGGCGCTCGCCACCCATCCGGATGAGTATCGCAAGCTGCGCGAGAGGCCCGAGCTGGCGCGCAACGCGTTCGAGGAAGGCCTGCGTTACGATTCGCCGGTGCAGACATTCTTCCGCACGACCTCACGCAGCGTCGAGATCGGCGGCGTGGAGATCCCGGCCCACCGCAAGGTGTTGCTGTTCATGGCCTCGGCCAACCGCGACCCGTCGCGGTGGGACCATCCCGACCGCTTCGATATCGAGCGCAACGCCACGGGGCACGTCGGTTTCGGTGCCGGCATCCATGCTTGCGTCGGTCAGATGATCGCCCGGCTGGAAGGCGAGCTGATCCTGGGCGAGCTTGCGAGGCGCGTGAAGAGCATCGAGCTCGCCGGCGAGCCCCAACGGATGCTCAACAATTCCCTGCGCGGGCTGAAGAGCCTGCCGCTCCGCGTGACTGCAGCCTGAGGTGCGCGCGCTGGCCAGCTACTTCACGAACCTTGCCACCAGTTCGACATGCGCGGTGTGGCGGAATTGATCGACCGGCGTGACGCCCTCGATGCGGTAGCCGCCATCGACCAGAAGCCGCGCGTCGCGCGCGAAGGTCGCGACATTGCAGGACACCGCGACCACGACCGGAACTGAACTTGCGGCCAACTGCGTGGCGACGGCCTGCGCGCCCTGGCGCGGCGGATCGAACACCACTGCATCGAAGTCGCGCAATTCCTGCGGCATCAGCGGACGCCGGAACAGGTCGCGCGCCTCGGCCTTCACCGGCTTCAGTCCCGGCGTCGCAGCGGCTGCCTTCTGCAGCGCTGCGACCGCGCCGGAATCGCTGTCGAATGCCGCGATCCCAGCCTTCGCGGCCAGCCGCAAGGCGAACGGGCCGACGCCGCAGAACAGGTCGGCAATGTGCTTGGCCCGCCCGCAATGTGTCGCCGCCTGTGCGGCGAGGGTTTCCTCGCCGGCCACGGTGGCCTGCAGGAAGCAGCCGGGCGGCAGGGTGACGCGGGCCGCGCCGATGGCGATGGTCGGCGGCGTCCGCATCAGCACCAGTTCGCCGTGCCGCGTGAGGCGCGCCAGGCCATGGATTTCCGCCAGCCGAGACAGCGCCGCGATCATCCGGGACGGGAGCGGCCCGGAGCCCCTGATATCGACGTCGAGCCCGTTGTCGGTGGCGGTGATCTGGATGTCGAGCGGCTTGCCTGTCGGCGTCAGCGGCTCGGCCAGCGCCCAGGCCGCATCGAGCGCGCCGTTCAAGGCCGGATCGAGAATCGGACAGCGGTCGACCGGAATGATGTCATGCGAATTGGCGGCCGCGAAACCGACCTTGAGCACCTCATGCGTGCCCATGCGGGCGTGCAGGGTGATGCGACGGCGGCCCTTGCCATGCGCGTCGATCAAAGGCGCCACTTCGCAATCGAGGTTCGCCTGTCTCAGCGTCTCGACCACGAGGTTGCGCTTCCAGGCCCGGTAGCGCTCGATCTCCCAATGCTGGATGGCGCAGCCGCCGCAGACGCCGAAATGCGCGCAGAACGGATCGATCCGCTCTGGACTTGAGGACTGGATCGAAAGAAGCCGGCGGCGGTCCGGATGTCCGGGGACGGTGGCGACCTCAACGGTCTCGCCGCCCAGCGCATAGGGCACGTAGACGGCGTCGCCCGTGACCAGCGACACGCCGTCGCCGCGATGGCCGACATGGTCGATGACGAGATGATCAGCCACGGCGCGCTCCCAGGAAGAATTCGGCGTTGCCGTCGCCGCCGTGGATCGGCGATGGAAAGACCTCGATGTCCTCGCACCCAAGCGAGGCCGCGAACGCCGCGATGTCAGCGCAGACCTCGCTGTGGATCGCCTCGTCGCGGATGATGCCGTGCTTGGAATGCGCTGGCCCTGCCTCGAATTGCGGCTTGATCAGCGCGAGCAGGCTCATGGGCGCCGCCGCCAGTGACAACGCCACCGGGAGCACGGCTTTCAACGAAATGAAACTGACGTCGATGACGACGATGTCCGGGCGCGCCGGCAGGCGCTTGCCGTCGAGCTTGCGGATGTCGGTCGCTTCCATCGACACGATCCTGGGATGGTCGTGCAGCGAGGGATGCAGTTGCCCGCGGCCGACGTCGATCGAAAACACGATGCTGGCGCCGTTGGCGAGCAGGACCTCGGTAAATCCGCCGGTCGAGGCGCCGACATCGAGACAGACATGCCCCTCGACATCGATCGGATAGCGCTCCAGCGCGCCGGCCAGCTTGACGCCGCCGCGCGACACGTAGGGGTGTGCGGGCTCGGCCTGCAGCACGGCGTCGGCCGGAATGGTCTCGGAAGGCTTTGTGACCGGCTTGTCATTGGCCATCACGAGGCCCGCCGCGATGGCGGCTTGCGCGCGCGCCCGGCTCTCGAACAGGCCGCGCTCGACCAGGAGGACGTCCGCGCGTTTGCGGGGAGGGGGCATGGAGTCAGCTTTTGGCTCTCGTTCGATAGAGCCGCTCGGCGGCCGCGCGGACGCAGGCCTCGAACGCCGTCAGGTCATACCACAAATCCAGCGGCGGCAGGCGCGGCTTCACCAGAGGGCATTTGTAAAGGTCGAGCGTGTGGACCAGCATCAGATTGTCGGACAGTCCGAAATCTTCCACCGTCAGCCCCTGCGCGTCGACCAGGCCTGCATTGCCCGTACGCACCTCGCCGGCGCGGCGGACGCGGTCGACATAGATCGAACCGTCGTTGGAATAGCCGAGGCAGAGCTTGCCGCGTCCCGCCATGTAGCCGAGTTCGAACGCGGTGCCGGCATCGGCGCTCGGGCCGCGAAACGGGGTCAGATTGGCGATGACGGCCACGGCTTCATTCATCATCCCCACATTGCCCTTGAAGATCGACAATGAGACATCGTCGGCCGCGAGATCGATCTTGTTGTCGAGCGGGTAAAGGCCCGTCAGACCGTAACGGGCGCACATCTCCATCTTGCGCTGGCCGAAATCGACGGCATCCGGCAGGAACACATCAGGGCCTGCCAGATAGACCGCCGGTGGTTCGCCAGGAGCCTGCGTCAGGCGAGCCTCACCACTTCGGCCTTGAAGTCCTTGCCGAGCGCTTCGAACACCTTCGCGACGATCCCCTTGGCGTCGAGGCCGGCGCGGCCATACATCGCGTTCGGCGAGTCGTGGTCGAGGAACACGTCGGGCAGCACCATCGCGCGCATTCGCAAGCCGCCGTCGAGCATGCCGCGGTCCGCCACCAACTGCATGACGTGTGAGCCGAAGCCGCCGATCGAGCCTTCCTCGACCGTGATCAGGATCTCGTGGTCGCGTGCGAGCTTGAGGATCATCTCCTCGTCGAGCGGCTTCATGAAGCGCGCGTCGGCAATGGTGGTGGACAGCCCGTGCGCAGCCAGTTCGTCGGCCGCCTTCTCGCAGTCGGCGAGGCGGGTGCCGAACGACAGCAGCGCGACCTTGGTGCCTTCGCGGATGATGCGGCCCTTGCCGATCTCCAGCGGAATGCCGACTTCGGGCATCTCGACGCCGCGGCCCTCGCCACGGGGATAGCGCACCGCGCTCGGGCGATCGTCGATCGCGACCTGGGTTGCGACCATATGCACGAGTTCGGCCTCGTCGGACGCCGCCATGATGACGAAATTGGGCAGGCAGCCGAGATAGGCGTTGTCGAAGGACCCGGCATGGGTCGCGCCGTCGGCGCCGACCAGGCCGGCGCGATCGATCGCAAAGCGGACCGGCAGGCTCTGGATCGCCACGTCGTGGACGATCTGGTCGTAGCCGCGCTGCAGGAAGGTGGAATAGATCGCGCAGAACGGCTTGTAACCCTCGCTGGCGAGACCGGCCGCGAAGGTCACGGCATGCTGCTCGGCGATGCCGACGTCGAAGGTGCGTTCGGGGAACGCCTTGTTGAAGATGTCGATGCCGGTGCCGGACGGCATGGCGGCGGTGATGCCGACGATCTTCTTGTCCTTCTCGGCCTCCTTCACGAGGCTCTGGCCGAACACGTTCTGGTAGGCGGGCGCATTCGGCTTGGCCTTGGCCTGGGTGCCGGTCGCGACGTCGAATTTGGCCACCGCGTGATACTTGTCGGCCGAGGCCTCGGCCGGGCCGTAGCCCTTGCCTTTTTGCGTCACGACATGGAGCAGGATCGGGCCGGTCTCCATATCGCGCACGTTCTTCAAGACCGGCAGCAGATGGTCGAGATTGTGGCCGTCGATCGGGCCGACGTAGTAAAAGCCGAGCTCCTCGAACAGTGTGCCGCCGTCCATCATGAAGCCGCGGGAATATTCCTCGACGCGGTTGGCGCGATTGGCGAGGATTTTCGGCAGGCGCTTGTTGATCTGCTTTGCCGCCTCGCGCAGCGTGCGGTAGGTCTTGCCCGAGTAAAGCCGCGACAGGTAGGCCGACATCGCGCCGACCGGTGGCGCGATCGACATGTCGTTGTCGTTGAGGATGACGATCAGGCGGGAGTTCATCGCGCCGGCATTGTTCATCGCCTCATAGGCCATGCCCGCCGACATCGCGCCGTCACCGATCACGGCGATAACGTTGTTCTTGCCACCGGCGAGGTCGCGCGCCACGGCCATGCCGAGGCCTGCGGAAATCGAGGTCGAGGAATGCGCCGCGCCGAACGGATCGTAATCGCTCTCTGTCCGCTTGGTGAAGCCGGACAAGCCGCCACCGGTGCGCAGCGTCCGGATGCGGTCGCGTCGGCCGGTCAGGATCTTGTGCGGATAGGCCTGGTGACCGACGTCCCAGATCAGGCGGTCACGGGGCGTGTCGAACACGTAGTGGATGGCGGTCGTCAACTCGACCACCCCGAGACCGGCACCGAAATGCCCGCCGGTGACCGATACCGCGTCGATGGTCTCCTGGCGCAACTCGTCGGCGACCTGCCGAAGCTGCTCCACCTTGAGCCGTCGCAGGTCGTCTGGCGTTCGGATTTGGTCGAGAAGCGGCGTTTTACTGAATGTGGTCACAGCGATATTCCAATTTTGCATGTCGGACTGAAGGTCCGACGGGAGAGGGGTTTGCACATATCAGCCCCGCCAAAGAGCGAGGCTCCCGGTGTCACCTGCGCGGGCCGAAACCCGTAATTGTTAGCCTAGATGGACCCCGGATCAGTCAATGTGATGTATGTCACTCTTCGTGGCTTTTCCCGTCCCAGCCATTTTTACCAGTCTTTGGAAGCGGTTAACCCCACCGCGCGCCGGCCGGGGCATCGCTTTCAAAAGCCCATAGAGGGGCAACCTTTACACCAAAGCCGATCCTAAAGCCAACCCGCCGCATCCCTCGAAATACCCGTCCGACGGCGGGAATGGCGCAAAGGCCTAACCGCTGAGGCGGGCCGGTGGTTCCACGTCGCTCGCTTTGGCACCGCCTTGGGCGGTCGGGAGCGCGGATTCCAGGCGGGTCCAGGCGCCTTCGCGGGCGGCGGCATCCCCGGCGATGGCGAGCGCAAGCGCCGCCTCCGGCTCCGCCATGCGCTCGCGCACGGGGATCGGCCCGCACACGATCATGAAGAAGTCGTAGGCATGCGGCCGCTCATTGGCCATCACGAACTGGAAATGGACGCGGAAGAACTGCCAGCGGAACAGGCCGTAATTTTCGGGCTTGATGATCTCGCGGAAGCGCACCGGTACGACCGTGGGATTGCGCCGCGAGGGACCTGCGTCGATGCCGTGCGCGGCCAGCGGATCGAACTGGAAGAAGTTCATCACGTCCTTGCGCGACTGGCAGTCGATCCAGTCGATCGCAGGCTCGACCGCGAGCTGGCGCAGATGATCGCGGAAGCCCCGCGATGCCTTGTGAAAGCCGACGATCGGGAAATTGCCGCCGATCGTCAGCAGCACCACGCGCGGGCCGTGCCGGCCGAGCGCCGGATCGAGCTGCAGGGCACGCGCCAGGATCTCCGTTCCCAGAAACGATCCCGAACTGTGCCCGACGACGAGGATCTCGTCGGCATCACTGCTGCGCACCGCCTTCACGAGATATTCGGCAAAGCGGTCGATGCGTTCGTCCCATTCCGGCCGCTGGCGATGGGAGAACTGCCAGGTCCAGATCGTGTCGCACAGCAGATAGAGCAGATAGGTCCGGTTTTCTGTGTATTTCAGCGCGGTCCAGAGCAGGGCGACGAAGACCGCGGCCGCCGCCGGCACGCTGAGCAGGATCGGGATGCCGAGCGCGTCGAGCCCCTTGCCGAACACGAAGCCGACCGCAGCAGTACAGACCGCCTCGAGCAGGAGCAGCAGATGCGGATAGGTGATGAAGGTGGCAAACCGCCAATTCGCCCGCCAGAACCTGCCGATGGTGCCGCGGAACACCAGCCGCCAGTAGATCCAGACCGCCTGGAATACGGTGCGCCAGATCGGCGAGGCGAGGTCGCGCTGAATGAAATCCTCGAAACGCAGGAAATCGTAGGCCGTGCGGGTTTGCCAGCCGTCGGCCTTGGTCTCGATGGTCCAGGAGGTGATTTCGCCGTCGGACGTGCTCTGCGGGCGGCCGAGCGTGGCGGAGGCCTGGTACAGGCGGCCGAACTTGCGCAGCTCGGTGCGGAACATGCGGTAATATTGCGCAAGGCCCCGTGGATCGTAGCCCTGCACGTAAATGATGTGGCGGTGCTGAACGCGCACGTACTGGTAATCCCCGGCGGCGAGGCCGGGACTATAGCAGCCTGACGACAGCGCCAAGAACTATTTCGTCCTCGGTGAGGGGCTGTGCTGTCGTGTCGCCGCAATGGTTTGTCTGCGGCGCTGGTCGGCTGGCCGCCGGCGCAATGCCCTGCGCCTTAAGCCAATGGCCGGTCTATTGCACGTCCAGCGGTTCCGCGCCCTGGAATTCGCCGTTGGCATCGGTGGTGATCTTTTCCACCCGTGCTTCAGCCTGCCGCAACAGTTCTTCGCAGCGTCGTTTCAGCGCTTCGCCCCGTTCATAGATCGCCACCGACTCTTCCAGCGGCACCTTGCCGTCCTCGAGCCGCTTCACGATCAATTCGAGTTCCTCGATCGCGCGTTCGAAGGAGAGCTTGCGAACGTCCATTTGGGTGTTTTCTGCCATGCTGCCTGACTCTGACTGCACTCTGAACCACAGATTGTAAGCGAACCACTGCGGGCGGAATGTGGCGGCTCGTCCGTCCGCCTGTGGATCACGCGCCGATGGATACGAATCGGCTCATGAATTCATCTCCTTAAGTGGAGTGTGGACGGTGTGCAAACGGTTCGTGGCCTGACGGTAAATCGATACGAAGACGGTTGTATATTACCGTCAATGCGGCACCATCGCGAGAATCAGGAGCGAATTACTACCCGTTCATCAACGTCGTGACATGCGCGGCGACCGATTCCTTCAGGCCCTGGAGGTCATAACCACCCTCGAGGACCGAGACGATGCGCCCGCCGGCGGTCGAATCGGCCACCTCCATCAGTTTGCGGGTCACCCAGGAAAAGTCGTCCGCCCTGAGATTGAGCGAAGCGAGGGGATCGCGGTAATGCGCGTCGAAGCCGGCCGAGATGATGATCAGTTCGGGGCTGAACTTGCGCAGCTGCGGCAGGATCAGATTCTCGAACGCGGATTTGAACTGCGCGGTGCCGTCCTCCGAGGCGAGCGGCGCATTGACGATATTGTCGTGCTCGCCGCGCTCGCCGCTGGCGCCGGTGCCGGGGAACAGCGGCATCTGATGTGTCGAGCAATACAGCACGCTGCGGTCGCCCCAGAAAATGTCCTGGGTGCCGTTGCCGTGATGCACGTCGAAATCGACGATCGCCGCGCGTGCGATGCCGTATTTGCGCTGGGCGTGGCGCGCTGCGATGGCGACATTGTCGAAGAAGCAGAAACCCATCGGCTTGTTGATCTCGGCGTGGTGGCCGGGCGGCCGCACCGCGACGAAGGCATTGCTATGCGTGCCCGACATCACGGCCTCGGCGGCGGTGACGGCGCCGCCGACCCCGCGCATCACGGCCTCCCAGGTGCCCGGCGACATCGAGGTGTCGTTATCGACATAGATCGAGCCGGTGGTGGGCGCTATGTGGCGAAGCTCGGTGACGTAATGCTCATTGTGGCAGAGCGTAACCAGATCGAGATTGCCCTCCGGCGCCTCGCCGCGCGACAATGCGCCGAAGCGGTCTTCCGACAGCACCTGGTTGACCACGCGCAGCCGGTCGGAGCGCTCCGGATGCCCTTCCGGCGTTTCATGATCGAGGCATGCGGGATGGGTCAGAAACAGTGTGGTCATGAGCTACCCTGCGCACGAAAGAAAGTTGCGGTCAGCGACAATCTAAGGTGTCAGCAGGCCCGCGGAAAGAGCCGGCATGCCGATTTGGGGAGCCCGGCGGCCCGCGGCTCCGCTAGTTGGTTCGCGTGATGCGACCACCGGGCGGCGGCATAATCGGGCTGTTTGCCTCGAAATAGTCGAACAGGGCGTCGACATCGTAAGCACCGACCTGCGCTGCGGTGCCGTCCTTCAGCACGGTGAAGCCGTCGCCACCTTGCGCGAGATAATTGTTCACGGTGACACGGTAGCTCGCTGAAGGCTCGAGGCGCGCGCCGTTGAGCGAGAGGCTGTCGGCGACCACGCGCTGGCCATCGCTCCTGCTGCCATCCCAGGCATAGCCGAACCCGCGCGAGACCTGCAGGACGCGTGGCCGAGCCGGGTCGGCCCATTGCTGTTCCAGCACGGCCTTGATCTGCGCGCCGGTCAGGGTCAGCGTCACCAGCTGGTTGCGAAACGGCTGGCTCGCGAACAGGTCGGCATAGGTCACGGTGCCGTCGTTCCGCTTGCTGACGTCGAGACGGATGCCGCCGGGATTGGTCAAGGCGATCACGGCGCCGCCCTTGTCGACCGCGCGCGTCGCCGCAAGTTGGGCATCGGCAATGACGTCACCGAGCGGGCTCTCGCCGGTGGTCATGTCGGGCAGGCGCGACAGCGTCTTGGTGATGGTGCCGGCGCGGCGGTTGGCGAGCGGGGCGGCGAGCTTGTCATAGGCTGCGATCAGCGCGGTCTGCTCGGGGTCCTTCGCAAGCTGATCGCTGCGCACGATGATGTTGTCGGCCGTGGCCGAGACCACGTCCCTGGTCACGCGATCGAGCTTGAGGTCGATCGCGGTGACCAGCGTGCCGAACTTGTCGCCCGAGGTGACGAGACGGCTGTCGATGGTGCAGACATAGGCCCGATGGGTGTGGCCGGAGATCACGACGTCGACGGCGGAATCGAGCTGCTTGACGATCTCGACGATCGGCCCGGAGATCCCGGGGCATTCGTTGTAGTCGCCCGAGGGCGTGCCGCCTTCGTGGATCAGCACCACGATGGCCTCGACCCCCTTTGCCTTGAGTTCGGGAATCAGCGCGTTCACCGTCTCCGCCTCGTCACGGAATTCGAGTCCGGAGGAGGCCTCCGGCGGAATGATGCCGGCCGTGCCCTTGAGGGTGAGGCCGATGAAGGCGACCGGAATGCCCTCGAACTCCCGGATCTCGTAGGCTGGAAACACGGTCTTGCCGGTCGCCTTGTCGATCGTGGAGGCGGCGAGATAATGGAACGCGGCGCCCTTGAACGGCTCCGGCCCACGGCAGGTGTCCTCGCCATTGCAGCCGCCGTTCTGCATCCGCAGCAGTTCGTCCTTGCCCTCGTCGAATTCGTGATTGCCCACGGCAGTGATCGCAAGCCCCATCTTCGACATGGATTCGATGGTCGGCTCGTCGTGGAACAGGCCGGAGAGCAGCGGGCTCGCGCCGATCAGGTCGCCGGCCGCGACGAAGATCGCGTTCTCGTGACCGTCGCGGAGCTGCTTGACCAGCGTGGCCATGTATTCGGCGCCGCCAGCCGCGACCGGAATCTTCCTGGTCTTGTCGTTGGGGTCGGTGATCCTGATGCCGCCGGGTGGCGGCATCAGATTGCCGTGGAAGTCGTTGATGGCGAGGATGCGCAAACTCACCGGTGCGGTGCTCTGCGCCAGGGTTTCCGAGGCGGGGCCCGCGAGAACGGCCAGCGTCGCCGCCGCCAGGATCAGTCGAAGCAAATGAGTCATGACGGCAATGATAGTCGTTCGTGACGACGATTCCACGACTCTTGGTGCACTATCCCCGATCGCGCAGCGCTATCGCCGATAGCGAAGCGCCTCGGCCAGAACCGCGAAGGCCGGCGCGGGCTGCCGGCGGCTCGGATAATAGAGGTGATAGCCTGAAAAAGCCGGGCACCAGTCCGGCAGCACGCGGATCAGCCGCCCGTCGCCGATCTCTGCCTGCACCTGGTCCTCGGGCAGATAGGCGAGGCCGAGCCCGGCGCGCACGGCCTGCAGGCGCAGGCTGATATTGTTGAACACAAGCTGTCCATCGACGCGCACCCGCAGGCTCCGGCCGCGCTTTTCGAATTCCCAGGCATAGATCCCGCCATGGGTCGGCAGGCGGATGTTGATGCAGGTGTGCTCGGTCAGCTGCTGTGGCGTCTTCGGTTGCGCCCGTCCCGCGAAATAGGCTGGCGCGCCGACCACCGCCATGCGCAGGTCCGGTCCGATCCGCACCGCGATCATGTCCTTCGCCACCTGTTCGCCGAGACGGATGCCGGCGTCGTAGCGCTCCGCGACGATGTCGGTGAGGCCGTAGTCGATGATGAGCTCGACCTTGATGTCGGGATAGCGCGGCAGCAGCTCTGCCAGCGTGGGCCACAGGATGGTTTCGGCGGCATGCTCGCCGGTGGTGATGCGAATGGTGCCGGCCGGCTTGTCGCGTAACGCACTGAGCGCCGACAGCTCGCTCTCGATCTCCTCGACCCTCGGCCCGACGCTGCGCAACAGCCGTTCGCCGGCCTCCGTCGGCGCCACGCTGCGCGTGGTCCGGGCCAGGAGCCGCAGCCCGAGCCGCTCCTCGAGGCCGCGGATGGTGTGGCTCAGCGCCGATGGCGACAGCCCGAGCTGGGCTGCCGCGCGCGTGAAGCTCCGCTCTCGCGCCACCGCGAGAAATGCCATGATATCGCTGAGGTTTTCACGCGCCATTTGTGAATAAAACGCAAGAGTGCGTGCCGATTTTATCAGCTAATCGCAAGGCGAGCCAGCACCTAGATGTCCCCCCAACGCCGCTGACGATAAGCCGCTGGCGATAAGGAGATTGACCATGGAGATCAGGCGCGCCGGGTCGCGGCCCTCCGGCAAAGGGCCATCTGACTATTTCACCGGCACCGTCCGTATCGATCCGTTGTTCGAGGCGCCGGAGCCGGCGCGGGTGCGCGGGGCGAGCGTCACCTTCGAACCCGGCGCACGCACCGCCTGGCACACCCATCCGCTCGGCCAGACCCTGATCGTCACCGCAGGGTCAGGCCTGGTCCAGCGCTGGGGCGGCGCGATCGAGGAGATCCACTCCGGTGACGTCGTCTGGTTCGCCCCGGGCGAGAAGCATTGGCACGGTGCGACGCCCTTAACCGCCATGACCCATCTCGCCATCCAGGAGGCGCTGAACGGCAGCCCTGTCGACTGGATGGAACAGGTGAGCGGCGCGCAATACCCGTCGTGACGAGAAGAAGGAGAACCACAATGCAAAAACGTAAACTTGGAACCAGCGGCCTCGAAGTCTCGGCGATCGGCCTCGGCTGCATGGGGCTGAGCTATGGCTATGGTCCCGCCACCGACCGGTCGCAGGCGATCGCGCTGATCCGGGCCGCCTTCGAACGCGGAGTCACCTTCTTCGACACCGCCGAGGCCTATGGTCCCTTCGTCAACGAGGAGCTATTGGGCGAGGCGCTGGCGCCGTTCCGCGACCAGGTGGTGATCGCGACCAAGTTCGGCTTCAAGGACGGCAAGGTCGAGGCCGGGCTCGACTCGCGGCCCGCGCGGATCAGGGAGGTCGCCGAGGCCGCGCTGACGCGGCTCAAGACCGATCGCATCGATCTGTTCTACCAGCACCGCGTCGATCCTGAGGTCGCCATCGAGGACGTCGCCGGCGCGGTCAAGGATCTGATCCGCGAGGGCAAGGTCGGGCATTTCGGCCTCTCGGAGGCCGGCGCGCCGACCATCCGTCGCGCGCATCAGGTGCAGCCGGTCACAGCGCTGCAGAGCGAATACTCGCTGTGGTGGCGCGAGCCGGAACGGGACATCCTGCCCGTGCTCGAGGAGCTCGGCATCGGCTTCGTGCCCTTCAGCCCGCTCGGCAAGGGCTTCCTCACCGGCGCGATCAACGAGACCACGACCTTCGACAGCACCGATTTCCGCAACGTCGTGCCGCGCTTCGCGCCGGAGGCGCGCAAGGCGAACCAGTCGCTGGTCACCCTGCTCGGCGAGATCGCCGCGCGGAAGCAGGCGACGCCGGCGCGGATCGCGCTCGCCTGGCTGCTGGCGCAAAAACCCTGGATCGTGCCGATCCCGGGCACCACCAAGCTGCATCGGCTGGAGGAGAATATCGGGGCGGCCGATATCGCGCTCACGCCCGACGATCTCGGCGCGATTGCCGCTGCGCTCGCAACAGTGACGGTGCAGGGCGATCGCTATCCGGCCCATCTGCAGGCCAGGGTCGGCCGTTGAACGGGGGATGCGCGCGTGTGGTCCGGTTTTCAGCCACACGCGAAAGGACGTGTTAAAGGTTGATTGCAACTCATTGATATACGCATCACGCAGCGCAAACTAAGTCTCCAAGCGCGTCCGGGGTATTTCCACGCGTCCCAGTCTGGACTAGCGTCTTGCTGTCCGTTCGTCGGTCGCTGATGCTCACGGTGACCCGGAAGGCCTGATGTCGAGTCCATCAGAGTTTCAGTCTCATCGAGTCGAATCCCAGAGTTGGTTGCGTGATCGCATGACACGTGTGTTGGCCCTTCCCACCGGCTTTGCCAGCCGGATTTGCGCGCTCTGTTCCGTCCTTGTGTTGCTGACAGGCGCTGCCGCGCGGGCTCAGTCCGCTGACCCGGCGGCTCCACCGCCTGCACCAGTCCGGCCGTCCGTGCAGGACGAGGCGACCGCGGGCTGCGAGCCGATCGGCCTGACCGCCTCCGGCGAAATCGTGTTTCCGTTCCGCTGCAAGGACACGGTCGAACGGCAGCGGGCGGCAGCGTCAAAACCGTCGGAACCGAAAGCCGCGGTCGCGGCACCGGCTGCAGCGCGAGAGGCCCATCAGGAGAAAGCCCCGGCGCAAGCCGTGGTGGCCGCCAAGCCGGCTGCCGTCGCGCCGGCGACCATCAAGCCCGCGGCCCAACCGGCTGCCACCGCGGCGCACGACCACGCCGTGGGTCCGCGCGGCTGCTCGCTGTTTCGATCCTACAATGCGGCGGCCGGCACCTATCTGGCCTTCGATGGCCAGCGCTATCCGTGCCGCGAGGTCGCGGGTCAGCCAGCCCGAAATCAGGTGGCGGGAAACCAGCCGGCCCGGACGCAGGCGCCTCACAAGCCGTCGCCCGCCGACATCAAGCACTGAGGCTACCGCGCGGTCGAAGCTGGCGGCGTTGGTGCAGCCGTCGGACGACGCGGACGAGGTCGCTCCGCAAGGTCAGTAGATCCGTCTCGGAGGGTCTGATTCTCCGAACGTGAGCGACCAGACGTTTTGCGCTTCGCCGTCGGGAACCATGCCGAGGAACCTGAGGAAGCCTTCGAATTCGTCGAGCGTGCATCCCTGAAACGTGAACACCAGCACCGAGTCCTGGCCAGCTCCCAGCATCATGAGACCCATGATGCTGAGAACGCTGACGGTGTCCGGATCGCCCAGTCTTCTGACGAAGGCGGCGAGCGACGGGTGTCTGTCCGCAGGGAAGCCCGCTGACCACGTTTCAAAGCCCATCACCAGTTTTGCGGCAGCGCGGGCGTGAAGGCCCTTCCAGTTCCTGACCATCACGCGGATTCCCTGCGAGACGTCGGTTTCCTGGTCAAACGAGGCGTTCAACATTTTCCGGAGATTTCGCATGTCGGGTCGATTGACCGCATGCCAGGGACTTTCGAGATGCTGGCCGTAGAGGGCGCCACGCGCCTGCAATTCGATGTTGCGGAGCAGGCGAGGATCCGACGACGACACGATGTCCTTGAACGGACCCGACATTTGGAATTCGTCAAGCCGCCCCTGCCTGACCTCGGCAAGTCCGGCCCAGAGCTTGGCCTGGTCGACCGATGGGAGGCGCGCAGGCCGCCCCACATCTCCTTTCCCCCACTCGGAGTTGTCCAGGAACCACATCGAAACAAAGTAATCCAGGAATGCAGGAACAAGAAAATACAGCTTGCCCCTGATGGTCGTGAAAATCCCGGTCGTCTGCAGGTCCATGACCAGAGCATCAAGGCCGCGAGACCCGACCTTGACCCGGAAAAATGCCTCGACAGCGCGTTCGAAGGCGTCGAATTCCATCGACATCGTGACTTCGTTGAAGAGCTGGCGGCACAGGAAGGCCATGAAATCGACCCTGTCCTCCGCCGACAAAAGCCACCTCGACTGGCCTTTTTCGATATCCCTTGCGATCCAGAACTTGATCAGATGTTCAATGATATCTCCGAAGCAATTGATTCCCGCGCTCTGCCAGGGCCTGCTTTCGAGAATGAGAAACAGGTAGAGCGGGTTGCGTACGATCATCCGATAATAGTTGCTGACGTCGTGATCCTGCATGCTGGCCACGAAGGTGGCGGCAAAATCGTCATCCAGCTCGCGTTTCTCGGCATATGAATCGACGTATTGCCGGACTTGATCCGTGTTGAAGTCGAGCAGTGTCAGCGCAGACGCCGTATGCCTGCGGCGTCCCTCGGCAAGATGCTTGGCCATTCTTGACCAGAGCGGATGATCCTCGTCCCGGCCGAAGAGACTCCAGAATTCATCGAGCCCGCGAAAGTACGAGGTTCGGACCGTGATGATCATCTTGTCGCACTTGTCGGCTGATCGAAGGATCGAGAGGATATTCTTCTTCCGTTCGGTCGGCGTCATCGCGTTGTGGATTTCGTCGATGCCGTCGAGGAGGACCAATGTCCGCACCTCGCTCGGTCGTCTGGCGCGTGCAAGCTGGGCAGCCTTGGCGACGACGCGAGGCAGATCATCGCTCGACGCGATCTGCCGGAGCGCGACATAGGCCGCGGAAAATTGCGGGAGCGTCGGCAGGTGCGCACTGATGAGATGGGCACATAGCGCGGACTTTCCCGTTCCATAGCCGCCGAATACGAACAGAAGCCGTCGTTCCGGGTCGGTGAGGAATTTGTCGATGATGCCCAGCGCGGATTCGGCGCGATCGAGCATTCTGTGATCGAGAGCGTCTCCCAGGGGGGAAAGCACGGCGTTCGGTTCGACGTAGAATTCGTGAACGTTATAGGTCTTGGCGAGCAACTCCGCGCCCAGGGCGCCCACCACGTAACGCTCGCTGGAGGTCACGCGCGTGAAGGACTCCCTGAAGCCGTCGATGGACAACACCGAAATGCCGCGCCGTTCTGCGTATTTCGCCAGATCGGGCCGGGGTCCGTTCGCAGCGATAAAGATGATCTGGGAGATCTTGCCAGCGCCATTTGCCGAACGCAGGATACCGTCCAGATCGTCTTCCGTCGCGTCGCCGTCTCTGGCGGCGACGTAGAGTCTGACGGGGAACGTGCTGGATGGGTCGGAAATGATGACGTGGAGCTCCTTGTCTCCGGCCTCCAGAACCTCGCATGGAAGCCCCATGGTTTCGACGAACTCCAGGATCTGTGTCGAGAGCGGCCGGGTTCTTTCCTTGAACGTCACGTTGCTGCGCGCCAGCGCCAGCACCTCTTCGCGCAGGGATTGGACGATATCCAGGGTCTGGCGGGAGGCGCTGGCGATATAGAGCGTCGTGAGTTGTTGATCGTGGACGTAGAAATATGCCTCGTATTCGGCGATGAACTCCGAAAAGAAGTTTTCCAGATCGTGATCCCTGGGCCTGTTGAAGACCCAGGATTCCGACCGAGCCCGGAGATGCTCGGCGAGATAAGGATAGATCCCGGACGGCTCCACGATATTCTTGGACTTGAAATAGGAGACGAAGTCATCGTGGGTAATGCGACAGGCTTCAATGACGTGATCGTACGAGGCCGGAAGAAAAAGCGGTTCGTATTTTTCGCGCAACCGCTCCCGGGCGAAGCGGAACGCCTTCTCGTTGGCAATCATGGGCTTGAAGAAGTCAAACAGGGACGACACCGCGGCGCCGCTTGCCTTCGAAAGTATGGCATTTCCGATTGTTGCGAGGAGCATGGGCGTCACATTCCCTCAACCGCAAATGCAGCAATGAATAGCCTAATCCTCGTAACAACGGTAGGTTTAGCTCGCCGTGCTGGCCGCAACGCGCGATCTACCGGCTGCTGACGTCCCAATGTCCCGGACGGGTTCTCGGGACCGCAATGAAGGGTATTTCGATGCAACTGACCGGCATCCACCATCTCACCGCGATCTCGGCCAAGCCGCGCGACAATCTCGCCTTCTATACCGGCCTGCTCGGCATGCGGCTGGTGAAGAAGACCGTCAATCAGGACGACGTCAGCGCCTATCACCTGTTCTATGCCGACGGCAAAGCCAATCCCGGCACCGATCTCACCTTCTTCGATTTTCCGTCGGCGCCCGAGCGGAGGGGGACCAACGCGATCTCGCGCACCGGCCTGCGTGTATCAGGCGAAAAGACGCTCGGCTATTGGCGCGACCGCCTGAAGCAGGCGGGTGGCGTGACCGGCGATGTGATCGAGGTTGACGGCCGGCTGACACTTCCGTTCGAGGACGGTGAAGGCCAGCGCCTGGTGCTGGTCGATGACGGTGGTGCGGGCGAGGCCTCGCCGTGGGAACGCAGTCCGGTGCCTGAAGACCATCAGATCCGCGGCCTCGGCCCGATCGTGCTCACAGTGCACGAATTGACCCGGACGGCGTTCGTGCTGACCGAGGTGATGAACATGCGCCGCGTGCGCGACTATTCTGCGCACGGCGCGCAGATTCACGTGTTCGCGATGGGTGAAGGTGGGCCGGCCGCCGAGCTGCATGTGATCGAGCAAAAGGATGTGCCGCCGGCGCGGCAGGGCGCGGGCGGGGTGCATCACGTCGCGTTCCGCACGCCGGACGAGGCGCAGTATCGCGCCTGGACGCAGCGGTTGACCGAGTTGCGTGTTCCCAACTCGGGCGAGGTCGACCGCTTCTATTTCCGCAGCCTGTATTTCCGCGAGCCGAACGGCATCCTGTTCGAGATCGCGACCGACGGTCCGGGCTTTGCCACCGACGAGCCGATGGAGACGCTCGGCGAAAAACTGGCGCTGCCGCCATTCCTCGAACCGCGCCGCGCGCAGATCGAGGCAGGGCTGAAGCCGATCGGGTGAGATGTCGCCCTGCGTTTGAATGCACGATGACAACTGAGTTCTCCCAATCCGACGCGAGCATCTTCGCCAACGACGGGGCGCTGCGTCTGCGCGCCGTGCTCGATGCTTCGGAGTTGAAGGCGCTCGACGATGCCGTCGCCGGTTTGCCGCCGGATCAAGCCGGAATCAGGCTTCACGGCATTGCCGCGTTTCGCAGGTTTCTGACTTCACCCGGACCGGTCTGGCAGGCGGCGGCTGCCGTGCTGGGCGAAGCCGCTCAACCGGTCAGGGCGATCCTGTTCGACAAGACCGCGCGCACCAATTGGGGATTGCCGTGGCATCAGGATCGAACGATCGTGGTCACCGATCGTGTCGAGGTCGACGGCTTCGGGCCATGGACCGTCAAGAGCGGATTGCTGCACGTGGCGCCGCCATTTGACGTGCTGGCCGCAATGGTGACCCTGCGCGTCCATCTCGATGCGGTGCCGGACACCAACGCGCCGCTTCTGATCGCGCCCGGCTCGCACCGCCTGGGTCAAATCCCGGAGCGCGACCTGAAGTCTGTCGTTGAAGAATGCGGTACCGCCGTCTGCCTCGCCGAGGCCGGCGATATCTGGCTTTGTTCGACGCCGATCGTTCACGCGTCGGAGCCAGCGACCAGCCCGGCCCATCGCCGAGTGCTGCAGGTTGATTTCGCCGCCCGCGATCTGCCCGGTGGGCTGGCCTGGCTCGGTGTTTGAGGCGTCGAGATGGCGGGCTTTGACCCGTGTGCCAGGTCGAATATTCAAGTGCCCGACTTGGACTCTATTTCGCAGAGCGAAACCGAATTGCCTCGACTTCGGGATGAAAAGGGCCTCCAGTCTCAGGCATCGCCGCCCCCGCTTATGGCCGTTATCGGTGACTGAGAGTGCTGCACGCTCCCGCCGTCATCAGGAGAGCAATTTGGCGCCGATTCCAGATAACCAACCTTCGCTAGCGGAACGCCTGGCATCGGAGACCGTGCGACTGACGGACGGCGCCAAGGCGCTCCGGCCCGGACGTGAGCAGGACGCGATGGTCCGCAAGGCTCGCCTGATGGAGACGGCCTCGCAGATCAACGACTGGCTGACAGCTCCGGGCCAGCGAGCCCCGCGCTAATCCGGCTGCGTCTGCTGCTGCACGGCGGTGCCGGTTGACTTCGCGGGCGCGAGCGCCGCCAACGGGATGTCCAGTTTGCAAACCACACCGGACGGCTCATAGGCGAGATGCGCCTGGCCGCGGAGTTCGCCGACAAAGCCCTGCTCGATCAACCGCGTTCCGAAGCTTTGCCGCGTCGGGACTTGAACGGCCGGGCCACCGGTCTCCGTCCAGGTCAAGCCAAATCGCTGCTTCGAGGCGTCAATGACCGCCGATATCGCGACGGTGCCGTCGTTGTTCGACAGGGCGCCATACTTCACGGCATTGGTGCAGAGTTCATTGAGGATCATCGCCAGCGGAAGAACGGCGGCGGGACTGACCTCGATATCCGGACTCTCAATCGAGAAGCGCGCCCCCTTGTCGAACGGCTCGATCGCGGTTTGAACGATCGACGCCAGCGTTGCGCTGGTCCATTGGGTCCGCAAAAGCAGGTCATGCACGCGGCCCAATGCCAGCAGCCGATGCTCGATGGCGACCCGGCCATCCTTGACGTTGTCGGTATTTCTGAGCGTCTGCGACGTGATCGCCGTCACCGTCGCAAGCACATTCTTGATGCGATGATGCAGTTCTTCCAGAAGGAGACGTTGCAGGCTCTCCAGCACCTTGTGCTCCGCCGCGTCGAGTCCGGCCTGTGCCAGGAGCCGCCGCAAATCGGCGTTTTCGACGTCGAGCCTGATCTCCTTTTCGCTTGCCAATGCTCCAATCCCTTCCTGATCAGTGATCGACAAGACGGCATATGCATATCATGTCGAGCGTTGTCGGATTTTCCGAAAAAGCCCTCGTTGCGCGTCACATATTTGGATACCTTGGGGCGGATTGGCAAGTTCGCATCATTAGATCCAGGGTTCGGGCAGGTGCTCCTGCTGCAAGGCACGTTGCACGGCTGGTCGTCCGAGAATGCGGTGCAGGTAGGGGCCGATACGCGGCCAGCCTGCTCCGGGCCGCGGCATGCCGCGAGACCAGCGACAGAGCGTGACCGCATACGCGTCAACCGCCGAATATGTATCTCCCAGCAACCACGGGCCGTCATGGGCTTCAAGCGCGGAGTCGAGGATATCGAACAAGCCGCTCAATTTCTCTTCCGCGCAGGTTCGGAGCTCGCCATGGGTCGTCAGTTCGTTGGCCCATTTGTGGGGATGCAGATACATCGACAACGCCGGTTGCAGCGTGCTGGTGAACCACAGCAGCCATTTGTAGAAGATCGCGCGATCGGGGCTGCCAACGGCCGGCGCCAGATTGCAGCCCGGATGGGTATCGATCAAATGCAGGCAGATCGCGCCTGACTCGTACAAGACCAGATCGTCCTGCACGAGAACGGGGATCAGCCCATTCGGATTCAGACGGAGATGATCGGCCCGCTTGTGAGCGCCTCCGCTCAGATTGACGAACACCAGCTGATACCGGGCTCCGATTTCTTCCAGCACGATATGCGGAACGAGGCTGATAAAGCTGGGATAGTAATAGAGCTTTATCACCGACGATCTCCACGCAGGCGGTTTGATCCGTCCAGGCCGGATGGTTGATGAATACCTCATCATTCACGCATGCGCCACCGGATTTGGGCGAGCGCCCGCGGGATCGGCGGCGCGAGGCGAAATCCATCCGCTGCAGTTTACGACGATGACGGGCTTCGCGAGGATCTCAACCTTCAACGCGGTTCACCGCTCCTCCTCGTCCGGATGCACCCACTTGTAGGGCGTGATTTCCCGCGTCTTGGTCAGCTTGATCATGTGCACCGGCGGCGCGGTGCGGCCCCTGCGGCATGAGCGGCATTTCAGCGAGGCCTCGAGTTTCCACAGCGGCGTGTCGCGTGGCCGGCGGATCGCATCGAGCGGCAGGCTCGCCTTGGTCTCGCAGCGATTGCACTGGATCTCGAGCCAGCCCAGTCCACCATTGAGGCATTGCGCGATGGTCGGCGATGGCTGCGCCGGTCCGCCTTGCCCCTCCATCCGGATCGACCACGCCTCGGCGTCGGCGCGGTCGGCCTCGCGAATGGCTTTGGTCGCGGTCGCGCGCGCGCCGTCGGCACGGATTTTCGCGGCCATGATCCGGCCACAATAAAGTCTCTGGCGCGACTTGGTGCTCATGTCAGCCGATTACAGCGCCGCCCGCCGCGCCGCGCAACGGCACTAGCTGTTGCGCATCGGAACGCACCAGCCACACCACAGCTTCGTCAAATCGTGCGTTGGTATCCGAGTGCGACGTCAACATGGGTCGTGAGCATCGCGCCGTGGTCGATGCGGTGCGCGGGTGCGCGCATCGCTGCCGTCATGCGCGCGACATTAACCATCGCGGGTCGCGCGCAGGCGCGGAGCGACACGCTTAATGCGGGTTTAAGAGATTTGCCAAAGATTGAGGGAGCCAGCGCAAAACACTCTTCTCGCAACGAGAATGCGGGCGGAAGCGGATTTTTCAAGGAGAGACCGCGTGAGAATATGTCTCATCGGTGCGCTGGCTGTTTGTCTGGTCGGCTGCAGCCGTCAATCACCCCCGGAACTGGCGCTCGCATCATGCGCGGTCCCGAACGCACCGGCCTGTTTCGACAGGTGGGGCGAAACCGAGCCGCCGGGGCCGGCAGCCGCGGCGATGGACATCAGGCCATCAGTTGCGGCGAACCCCGTCAGCGCTTCCGCCGCCCAGGTCCATCACCGCACGCACGTTGTCCGTCGTGCGGTGAAACCAGCGGTGACGACGGCGAAAGCCGAGCCTGCCGCATCGCGCGATGTGGCGAGTCCGGCGCCAACAGCAGCCGGCAAGGAGACATCCGCCTCGCCTGACCGCGCGCGGCAAGGCGTCGTGGCGGGACTCGAACCGTCCTCGTTCAGCAACCCGGACTTGCTGGTCGCCATCCTGATGGCTGCTCCGGACATCAGGTCAGTCTCCGATCTCAGGGGCAGGACGATCGCAATCGACGACAGATATTCCGCGTCCGGCAGCATCGTCCGAACCGCCATCGTGGCAGCGGGCGCACCTCAGGTGCAATTGAGTGAGGGGCAGGGGACGGCGATGAACCGCTTGAGCAATGGCGAGGTGCCGGCCGCCGTGGTGGCCCTGGTGACGCCGGACGCCGCGGACAAGTTTCCGGCCTTTGCGGGTTACCGGATCTTTCAGGTCCCGCTGTCGCCGGATTCCTTTAAGACGAGGCCGTGAGGAACGCGTCGGCCGAGCCCATCATCGTCGTCACCGTGTACGTTATTCTTGCGATCCTACCCCAGCAGCACCGCGTCGGCGCCCATCACGCTCTCCGCGCCGTCGGTCACGGTCTTCTCCAGCGACGGCGCCTGCACCGACATGGTTTCGGCGAAGAACCGCGCGAGGGTGACATGACGTTGCGCATCGCCTCCCTCCTTGCGCGCGCCGAGCGCTTCGGACGCCAGCATGCAGCCGCCGAGCGTGGCGCCGAACAGCCGCAGGTAGGGCGTCGCGCCGGCCAGCGCCTCGTTGGGCTGCGACGACAAACGCTCGAGCAGCCAGCGGCTGGTGCGATCGAGCGCGCCAAGCGCGTCGCGCAGTTTCGCGCCGGTGGTGCCGAAGGCCGGATCGTTCGAGGTCTCGACCTGTTTGACGATGCCGGACAATTCATCGATCAGCGCGAACACCGAGGCGCCGCCCTGGGCGCCGAGCTTGCGGGTCACGAGATCGATCGCCTGGATGCCGTTGGTGCCCTCATAGATCGCGGTGATGCGGGCATCGCGATAGTGCTGTGCCGCGCCGGTCTCCTCGATGAAACCCATGCCGCCATGGATCTGCACGCCGAGATAGGCGACCTCGCTGCCGATGTCGGTGGAGAAGGCTTTCGCGATCGGCGTCAGCAGCGCGCCGCGCGCGGCCGCGTCGGAGCGCACCTTGGCGTCGGTGGCGCGCGTGGCGACGTCGAGCGCCACCGCGGTGGCGTAGCAGATGCTGCGGGCGGCGGCGGTCAGCGCGCGCATCTGCATCAGCATGCGCTTGACGTCGGGATGCACGATGATCGGATCGGAGCCGTCACCCTGCTTGCCGATGGCGCGGCCCTGCTTGCGTTCCTGGGCGAAGGCGAGCGCCTGCTGATAGGCGCGGTCGGCGATGCCGACGCCTTCGAGGCCGACGCCGAGGCGGGCCTGGTTCATCATCGTGAACATGCAGCGCATGCCCTGGTTTTCCTCGCCGACCAGGAAGCCGACCGCGCCGCCTTGATCGCCCATGCTCATGGTGCAGGTGGGCGAGGCATGCATGCCGAGCTTGTGCTCGACGCCGCTCGGATGGATGTCGTTGCGTGCGCCCAAGGAGCCGTCGGCATTGACCATGAATTTCGGAATCAGGAACAGCGAGATCCCCTTGGTGCCGGCGGGCGCATCGGGCAGTCGCGCCAGCACGAAATGCACGATGTTGTCGGTCATGTCGTGGTCACCATAGGTGATGAAGGTCTTCGAGCCGGTGATCCGGTAGGAGCCGTCGGCCGCGCGTTCGGCGCGGGTGCGCAGCGCGCCGACGTCGGAGCCGGCCTGCGGCTCGGTGAGCTGCATGGTGCCGGTCCATTCGCCCGAGATCAGTTTGCCGAGATAGATGCTCTTCAGTTCGTCGCTGCCATGGGCGTCGAGCGCCTCGATCGCGGAGAGCGTCAGCAGCGGGCAGAGCCCGAAGGCGATGTTGGCTGCGCTCCAGATCTCGGTGCAGGCGGCGTTGATGGCGAGTGGAAGGCCCTGGCCGCCGAACGCCTCCGGCCCCGACACCGCGTTCCAGCCCGCTTCGCTCCAGCGCCTGTAGGCATCGGGCCAGCCCGGCGCGGTGGTAACTTTACCGTCTTTCAGCTTGATGCCGTTCTGGTCGCCGATCCGGTTCAGGGGCGCAAGCACGTCGGTTGCGAACTTGCCGGCCTCTTCGAGCACCGCGGTGGTGATATCGGCGTCGAAATCGCCGTAATGGCCGGCCTGGACGGCCGCCTGCAGGCCCGCGCCGTGATTGAGGGCGAGCAGCATGTCGGAGATCGGCGCGCGGTAGGTCATGGCGTTGCCTCGCTGGCGGAAAATGGGCTCTTTTCAAGGTCTTTCCCACGAAACCGCCCGGCTCTCAACCGTCCTCGATGGAAAATAGCGCCGCATCGGCTGTTGAAATGGCCGATCTCCCTCTGTAGACCCACGGGGCCGGACGGGATTCTCGCGGGGCAGGGTGTCCTGCCCGATCCCGGAACACCCAGTTGGGGCGTAGCCAAGCGGTAAGGCAGCGGATTTTGATTCCGCCATTCGGAGGTTCGATCCCTCCCGCCCCAGCCAGGCAGCGCTTAACCCCTTGAAATGATGCAATTCGCCGGCTTTGGTTGGGGAGTTGTCTCGCGCCTGTGTTTACGTGCGCGTGGTTCAGCATGTCCGGCGCCGGCGGCTTCTCAAGCAAGCAGGGGAGAGCGAAGTGCTATCGGCTGTTCAGGTCCGGTCGATGCTGGCGGAAGGCGACATCCAGCAGGCGGAGCGGATATTCGACCGTGGGCAGGCCGTCGCCTTGCTGTCAGTTGATGGACGATGGTCTGGGCAGTATCGCGAAGACGCCAACCTGATTGAACGGTTTCTTTCGGATTGGACGTCAGATGGCGGCCGCGGCTTTGGGTGAGCCTTTCGTCCCAGAACCGATCAGACGCGCGACGTCATTGCTTGATCCTGCGCGTGCGTCAGCAAATGGACGTTCGCCGGTTCCGCTTCACGAACTCTTTATCCCCATGTTGCCGCCGGTGAGTTGCAAACACCGCGGTGGTCTTCCCATCTGCTTGGAATGATGATCGTCATTTAACACAACAGAGTACCAATTGGGGAGCCGCACATGGGTGAAGTCATTCGATTTATTCCAAAGTCTGAGCTGGAGCGGGCCCGCTTGGTCCGCGAAGCGCGCGCGATTTACGACAGGATCTTCCCGGGTGCCGATGCGATCAGCGAGCAGCGGAACGACACGATGCCGCTCCATCAGGGTTGATTTTAGGCCGCCGCCGGTGCCCGGCCGGACTGTGCGCAAGTCGCCGTCGGTATCCGCCTTCCTGGTTTGGACGGGCGGCAGCCCAAAAAGTGCCTGGACCTCTGAACTGGAGATTCGTCCGTTCGGCGAGAAGTGGTGGCGGAAGCCACTCACGATGGAATTCAATCTTTCCAGCGAAGACGCCGCGTTTCGTGACGAGGTGCGCATTTTTACTGCGGAGAGGTCTGCGGGAAATGCGCGTTCCAAACCCGGGGACCGATTTGACCAAGCAGCAATCGCTGCTCTTTGAACGGGCGCGCCGGGACGCTGCCGCCGCCTGCGTTGAGCGTCACCATGGTCGGCCCGGTCATCTGCTGCAAGGCGGGCGGGCGACGCGATTCGCGTCGCCCGCCCCGGCTTTTTTCCGGATCGCCCGTGCTATCGGCGGACGACGCGCTCGATCGCGATGGCGGTGGCTTCACCACCGCCGATGCACAACGCGGCGACGCCGCGTTTCAGGTTCTGGGCTTCCAGCGCATGCAGCAGCGTCACGATCAGGCGTGCGCCGGTGGCGCCAATGGGATGACCGAGCGCGCAAGCGCCGCCGTTGACGTTCAGCTTCTCGCGGGGGATGCCGAGATCTTTCTGCGCCGCCATCGCCACCACGGCAAAGGCCTCGTTGATCTCGAACAGATCGACATCGCCGACGCTCCAGCCGACCTTGTCCAGCAGCTTGCGAATGGCGGGGATTGGCGCCGTCGTGAACCATTGCGGCTCCTGGCTGTGGGTGGCATGGCCCTTGATCTCGGCCAGCACGGGTAGCCCGTCGCGATCGGCGAGGGAGCGTTTGGCGAGGATCAGCGCGGCGGCGCCGTCGGCATTGGCGGAGGAGGCGGCCGGCGTGATGGTGCCATTGGCGCGGAACGCTGCTTTCAAACCGGGAATCTTGGCGGGGTCGACCTTCAGCGGATGTTCATCGTTCGCGATGATCCGTGGCCCGGCCTTTTCCGTCAGCGTGATCGGCACAATCTCGGCCTTGAACGCGCCACCTTCGACCGCCTTGCGGGCGCGCGTGAGCGTCTCCATGGCGTAGGCGTCCTGGTCCCCGCGGGTGAACTGATAGGCCTCCGCGGTGGCCTCGCCGAAATCCCCCATCGAGCGGCCGGTCTCGTAGGCGTCCTCCAGCCCGTCCATCATCATGTGATCGATAATCCGGTCATGGCCGGCGCGATAGCCGCCGCGCGCTTTCTGCAGGAGATAAGGTGCATTGCTCATGCTCTCCATGCCGCCGGACAGTACGATCTCGGCCGAGCCGGCATTGATGATGTCGTGCGCCAGCATGGTCGCCTTCATGCCGGAGCCGCAGACCTTGTTGATCGTGGTGGCGCCGGTGGCATCCGGCAGTCTGGCGCCGCGTGCGGCCTGGCGCGCCGGGGCCTGGCCTTGGCCCGCCGGCAACACGCAGCCCATGAAAACCTCATCGATCCGTTCGGGCGCAAGCCTGGCCCGCTCCAGCGCCGCACCGATCACGTGGGAGCCGAGCTTGTGGGCGCTGAGAGGCGACAACTCGCCCATGAAGCGGCCCAGCGGCGTGCGGGTTGCGGACAGGATGACGACGGGATCGGAAGCAACGGCCATGGCAAACTCTCCTGCAGATCGCTGTTGTTATATGACGATTATCATATATGATGACAGGCATTGCAATGTAATGTTGCCGTGACCTTCAAGGAAGCGCGGTTCCAGAATTGCTCGGCAGGGGCGGTTTGCAGAACCGGTCACCCTGGGAGCTTCTACGGAGTGGCAATGCGTTACGTCGGAGACCACAGGCGCCAAACCCACAATCGGATCGTTGAAAAAGCCTCCTGCGGTTTGCGCCAAAAGGGTGCCAATGGGCTCAGTGTTATCGACTTGATGAAGCTCGCGGGTCTGACACACGGCGGATTCTATAACCATTTCGATTCACGCGCAGCGCTTGTCGGCGAGGCGATCGCTTTTGCAATGGACCAAATGACCGAGCGATGGAAAAAAATGGCGAACGGGAAGGCCGACGGGGAGGGCTTCGAGGCGTTGATCGCCGATTATCTTAGTCCCCGGCATCGCGATAATCCTGAACACGGTTGCGCGCTTCCAGCCCTGGCTGCCGACGTCGCCCGATCGAGCCCGAGCGAGCGGCGGGCCTTTGCATCCAAACTGGAGAAGATGATCGACGTGTTTGTCGAGCTGCTTCCCGATGAGGCACCCCAACCGGCTCGCCAGATCGCGACGGGCGCTATCGCAACCATGGTCGGATCGATCGTGCTGTCGCGTGCTGTCGGCGCCGGGAAGCTTTCCGACAGCATTCTCGATGCCGGACGCATGACCGCCAGCGGCCGGATTCGGAAGCCCAGCGAAGAACAATAAAGGCGATGGACTGCGACAAATCACAACGTAAGGGAGGTCAGCATGACGGCCGGCAAATGGCTCAAGACAGCCTGCAACCTGTGTTACATCAATTGCGGGATCGAAGTCTGGGTGGATGACGGGCGCCTCGAGAAAGTACGGGGTGACAGGTCGAGCCCGAAATCACAGGGCTATCTCTGCAACAAGGCGACCCGCATTCCATATTACGCGCATCACAGGGATCGGCTCACGACCCCGCTGCGTCGTCGCGCCGACGGCGGCTTCGATGCAATCGAGTGGGACGTGGCGATCGCAGAAATCGCAGAGCGGCTGCGAGATATCGTCGACAGGTATGGCGGCAAGAGTATCGCCCTTTACGGCGGTGGCGGGCAGGGCAACCACGCGGGCGGCGCCTACGCCAATGGACTGTTGCGCGCGCTCGGTTCGCGCAGCGTCTTCAACGCCCTTTCGCAGGAGAAAACCGGCGACTTCTGGGTCAACGGCCACATGTTCGGCAGCCAGACGTGCCACACCGCCGAGGACGTCCATCATTGCGATCTGTTGCTTGTCATCGGTGCAAATCCCTGGATCGCGCACGGCTTCCCCAACGCGCGCGATCATCTCAATCAAATCCGCAAGGATCCCGCACGCAAGCTGATCGTCATCGATCCCAGGCGAACCGAAACCGCCGAAATGGCGGATCTGCATCTCGCGGTTCGTCCCGGTGCCGACGCGTTTCTCCTTGGCGCGCTGCTGGCGACGCTTGTCCGTTCCGACCGGATCGACCACGCCTTCATTGAAGAGCATACGACCGGCTTCGCGGAAGTGAGGCAAGCGCTGTTGAACATCCCCGTTGAAGAATGGGCTGCCGCCGCCGATATCTCGATCGCGGACCTGGAACGTTGCGCCGCGATGATCGTAGCGGCGAAGGCCATGGTGGTTCGGGTCGAGCTTGGCATCCAGCAAGGCATCAATTCGACGCTCAATTCCTATCTCGAAAAGCTTCTGATCATGCTTTCCGGCAACTTCGGCCGCAAAGGTACCAACCAATTGCATAGCTGGCTTCAACCGCTATGGGGCAATTCTCCGAACCAGACATTCGCACCGACCGGCGACGTGATCATTGGGGGCCTGTTGCCGCCGAACATTTTCCCCGAAGCGGTGCTCAAGGATCATCCCGACCGGTTGCGTTGCGCCTGGATCGACAGTTCCAATCCCGCCAACACGGCAGCAAACACCGAGGCCGTGGAACGCGCGCTGCGCTCGCTGGAGCTATGCGTCGTGGTCGACGTTGCGATGACCGAAACCGCGCGGCTCGCACATTACGTACTCCCGGCGTCCTCGCAATTCGAGAAGACAGAGTTCACCCTGTTCAACTTCGAATTTCCGACGAATTATTTTCACGTACGCGCCGGTGTATTGCCGCCGCTCGCCGGCACCTTGCCGGAGCCCGAGATCTACACCCGGCTTGCCATCGCCCTGGGGCTCCTGCCGGGTGACAATGTGCTCGCGCCCCTGCGCGAGACGGCGCGGCGTTCCCGCGCCGAGTTCGCCACAGCCTTTCGTGCTTTCATCGCGGAGAACCCTTCGATCGGCGCAGTTCCTGCCTTGGTGCTCTACCATACGCTGGGGCAGACGCTTCCGGATGGCACGGCGGCTGCGGCGCCGTTGTGGAGTGCGGCGCTGGCCTGCGCGAAGCGATCGCCGCAAGCGGTGCGGCGGGCGATCGGCGCATCCGACGAGGTGGCGGATCATCAGCTCGGCGATCTCCTGTTCGACACCATCGTGGCCTCCCGGCAGGGCACCGCCATAACCCGGCACGACTATGACGAGGTCTGGTCATTGATCGGCCATTCGGACCGCAGGGTTCGGCTGGTGGTCCCGCAGATGCTGGAATGGCTCGCGCGTCTCGATCCGCAAGCCGCGGGCGCGCCCAAGGAGTTCCCGTTCATGCTGGCCGCTGGGGGCCGCCGCATGTTCAATGCCAACCAGATCTTTCGCGATCCCGCCTGGCGGCGCGACGATCCCGACGGCGCCATGTTGATCAATTCGAGCGATCTGAGCGAGTTGGGCGCAGAGGACGGCGACTGGGTCGCCGTCGAGTCGGTGGTCGGGCGGCTCGTCGTCCGCTGCAAGGTCGATGACGCCATGCGGAATGGCCAGTTGGCGCTGCCGCATGGTTACGGTCAGGCATACCCCACGTCGGACGGAGAGCGTCTGATCAACGGCCCGCGGATCAATCTGCTCACCGAAAGCGGCAACCGCGATCCCATTGCGGGCACGCCCTACCACAAGAACGTCGCGGTTCGTCTGGCTCTGGTGCCCGCCCAGGAGGCTGCCGCCTATCAGTCGCAGTCGGAACGAATTCATATGAAGGCGGCCGGGCGATAGCTCGAAGGGAGCATTCAATGACCGAGAAACCAATCGCGATCGTGACCGGGGTAGGGCCGGGCACGGGAACTGCCATCGTCAAACGTTTCTCTGCCGGCGGGTTCCGTATCATTGCGCTTGCCCGTTCAGCGGAGCTCATCAATTCCCTCGCGCAAGAGCTTCCCGACGTTCATGCCATGACCTGTGACGTCTCGGACGAGACCCAGGTGCGCACCGTCGTCACGGATGCAAAGCGCCGTTTCGGGGCGGCCGAGGTTCTCATCCACAACGCGGTCGGCGGAGGCTGGGGAAGCTTTCGCGAGATCGATCCGAAGATGCTGAAGGGCAATTTCGAGGTCAACGTGATGGGCTTGTTGTACCTGGCACGCGAAGTGGCGCCTGACATGATCGATCGAGGCAAGGGCGCAATCCTGGTGACCGGAAACACGTCGTCGATCCGAGGCAAGGCCAATTTCGCCGGCTTCGCTCCGACAAAGGCGGCGCAGCGAATTTTGGCCGAGTCGATCGCGCGTGACATGGGGCCTCTCGGCGTCCACGTCGCATACGTTCTCATCGACGCCGTGATCGACACGCCCAGGATGCGCGCGCGGATGAGCGACAGACCGGACGAATTCTTCATCAAGCCTGCCGCCATCGCCGACGAACTGTACCATCTCTACGGTCAGGATCGATCGGCCTGGTCATTCCTCACGGAACTGCGGCCCTTCCGCGAAAACTGGTGACGCCAGGCCGGTCAGAAACACGGTCTCAGCGGCTGGCCTAGGACGGGGACGGCGCGTGCCCGCGAACTGATGTCTTTGTCCGAACGGATCGATGCGCGCCCCTGTGTAAAAACTCCGCTTGACTTTTTTCATTACGGTCGTCATTTATCACGAAAGGTGACGATCGTAATCAAAGAACTGAAACGAACGGCGACTGCGCTGCCCGGTCGGCGCCGACCGTTTCATGGCCAAGAGGTAACGCAATGCCGATCTTGAGGACGCAGGCGCGGCAGCCGACCGCGTTCCTCACCGGCGCTGCAGGGCCGCGCGGCAAAGAAAGAACGGCGCCATCTGACCGAATGTCCCTCCCGTCCTGGGATTTCCGGGTCCGAGCCGGACAATGGAGTAGGTGATGACCAGTTCTGTCGGCTGCCTCGGATCAGTCATGCGCTACATAGATGCACCCACCCTCTCGATAAATGTCGGGGGAACCAGTTTCGTCTACCGCGACATCGGTCCCCGAAGCGGCGTGCCGCTGATTCTTCTGAACCATTGGGGCGCGGTTCTGGATAATTTCGATCCGCGGATTGTCGACGGCCTCGCCACCAAGCATCGCGTGATCGCGACCAATTACCGAGGGATCGGTGCGTCGGGCGGAACAGCGCCTGTCACCATCGATGAAATGGCGCGGGATGCGATTGCCCTGATCCGCGCGCTCGGCTTCGAGAAGATCGATCTGCTCGGCTTTTCCCTCGGCGGGTTTGTGGCGCAGGATGTTGCACTGAAGGCACCGGACCTCGTGCGAAAACTCATTCTGGCCGGCACCGGCCCGGCGGGCGGCAAAGGTATCGACAGGGTGGGGCCGGTGTCGTGGCCGCTGATGATCAAGGGCTTGCTGACTTTGCGAGACCCGAAATTCTACCTGTTCTTCACGTCCACGACCAATGGTCGCCGAGCCGCGAAAGCCTTTCTCAAACGGTTGAAGGAGCGCAAGGCAGACCGTGACAAAGGACCCACACCGGAAGCCTTCTTGCGTCAACTCAAGGCAATCAAGAACTGGGGCCAGCAGGTGCCTCAGGATCTCGGCAGCATCCGCATCCCGGTGCTGATCGCGAATGGCGATAATGACATCATGGTGCCGACCGCAAACAGCATCGATATGGCGCGCCGCATCCCGGGCGCGCAACTGGTCATCTACGAAGATGCCGGTCATGGCGGGATTTTTCAGAACTACGCCGATTTCGTATCGAAGGCCCTGTCCTTCCTCGACGCCTGACGTCGCCACTGGAATTCAGATTGGAGAGACGCCATGAAGGCATTCGTCGTCGACAAATACAAAAAGAAAGGCGCTCTGCGCCTGGCCGAGATGCCGGAGCCGGAGGTGCGGGACGATGATGTCCTGGTTCGCGTTCATGCAACGGCGGTGAACCTTCTGGACTCCAAGGTCAGGGACGGAGAATTCAAGCTCTTCCTGCCGTATCGTCCGCCTTTCGTTCTCGGGCACGATGTTGCCGGGATCGTCAGCAGAGTTGGCCCCAAGGTCAGGCGGTTCAAGGCGGGCGACGAGGTCTATGCACGTCCCCGCGATCATCGGGTCGGAACATTCGCGGAATTCATTGCCATCAATGAAACCGACGTGGCGTTAAAGCCGAAAAACATCAGCATGGAAGACGCCGCCTCCATCCCGCTGGTGGGGCTGACCGCGTGGCAGGCGCTGGTAGAGGTGGGCAAGCTGAAGCCCGGGCAGAAGGTCTTCATTCAGGCCGGCTCCGGTGGTGTGGGAACTTTTGCCATCCAACTCGCCAAGCATCTCGGCGCGACAGTTGCGACCACGACGAGCACGAAGAATGTCGAGCTGGTCCGGAGTCTCGGCGCAGATGTGGTCATCGACTACAAGACGCAGGATTTCGAGAAGGTTTTGTCGGGCTACGATCTGGTCCTGCACAGCCAGGATGCCAAGACGCTCGAAAAATCTCTGCGCGTGTTGAAACCGGGTGGTCTCCTCATCTCGATCTCGGGGCCGCCGGATCCCGATTTCGCCAGGGAGCAGGGCATGAACCTGTTCCTGAAACTGGTGATGCGCTTGCTCAGCCGCGGTGTGCGGAAGAAAGCCAGAAGTCTTGGTGTCCACTTCGCATTCCTGTTCATGCGAGCGCATGGACAGCAGCTGAGCGAAATCACTTCCCTCATCGAGTCCGGCTTGATCCGTCCGGTCGTGGATAAGGTCTTCCCGTTTGAGAAGACCGGAGATGCGCTGGCCTATGTCGAGACCGGGCGCGCCAAGGGCAAGGTCGTCATTACAGTCGCAGACTAGAACCCCTCTGCGGCCTCATCGGAATCGATGCCGCGCAATAGAGTCCTTTGAAAGAGAACAAAGATCATGGCTAAAAACCCTACCGTCCTTATTACCGGCGCCTCCTCGGGCATCGGAGCGACTTATGCAGACCGTTTCGCCCGCCGCGGGCATGATCTCGTGCTGGTCGCCCGCGACAAGGAACGAATGGAGGCTCTTGCTGCGCGGCTTCACGACGAGACGGGTGTTGTGATCGACATCCTGCAGGCCGATCTCACCAACCCGCGCGACCTTGCAGTCGTCGAAACGCGGCTGCGTGATGACCCCCGCATTGGTGTCCTCGTCAACAATGCAGGTGCGGCCTTGGGCGGAACCTTCGTCGCGCAATCAGCCGACGATGTCGGACGTCTTGTCGCTCTGAACACGATGGCCGTCGTTCGCCTGGCCAGTGCCGTGGCGCCACGGTTTGCAGAGGCCGGCGAAGGCGCGATCGTCAACATTTCGTCAGTGGTCGGACTCGCGCCGGAGTTCGGCATGTCGGTGTACGGCGCGACCAAGGCTTTCGTGACGTTCCTGTCCCAGGGGCTCAGCCTCGAGCTCGGCCCCAAGGGCGTCTATATCCAGGCGGTGCTGCCCGCCGCGACGCGCACCGAGATCTGGGAGCGTGCCAGCATCGACGTCAACACGCTTTCCGTGGTGATGGACGTGGGAGAGCTGGTTGACGCTGCGCTGGTTGGCTTCGACCGCCGTGAACCGATCACCATCCCGCCGCTCCACGACGCTGGGCAGTGGGACGCTTATCAGGCTGCTCGACAAGCCATACTCCCGGGCCTGCGGCAGGAACGTGCGGCAGCCCGCTATCAGTCGCCGCTATGATTACTCCCGACGCCACCGGCGACACAAGCGTTCGTCTGATCGTCCTGGAAATCGTGGGAACATCTAGCTGAAAGAATCTGCGGTTTTCGCGATCTCCGCCGCTGCGGAGGTTCATGTCCTCCAGCGGAGGCGGACGATGCTGCAGGGAATGCAGATTTATGACCTCAAGGCGTGAATCTTCAAACTATTGATGAAAGCGACAAATGACCAACAAGACACTCTTTGAACCTTACGTACTCGGCTCTCTGACGCTGTCCAACCGGATCGTCATGGCTCCGTTGACGCGCAACAGAGCGGGCGGCGGGTTTGTGCCAGGCGATCTGGCTGCGGAATACTACGCACAACGCGCTTCGGCGGGCCTGATCATTTCGGAGGCGACCCAGATATCGCAGCAGGGTCAGGGTTATCAGGATACGCCCGGCATCTACACCCAGGCGCAGATCGACGGTTGGCGAAAGGTGACGGATGCCGTTCACGCCAAGGGAGGTCATATCTTCCTGCAGCTCTGGCACGTTGGCCGGGTGTCGCATGTCGATCTGCAGCCGAAGGGGCTGGCCCCAGTCGCGCCTTCGGCCGTGAGGGCCCAAACCAAGACATTCGTGAACAATTCCTTCGTCGAGGTGTCGGAGCCTCGGGCGCTCGAACTGGGCGAGATCGCAGGCATTGTCGATGATTTCCGTCGCGGCGCCGCCAATGCGATTGCCGCCGGTTTCGATGGTGTTGAGGTTCACGGCGCGAACGGCTACCTGCTCGACCAGTTCTCCAAGGACGGAGCCAACACACGCACCGACGCCTACGGCGGATCGATCGAAAACCGCGCCCGGTTGACGCTTGAGGTGACCGCTGCGGTCGCCGAGGAAGTTGGAGCCAACAGAACCGGGATTCGGATTTCTCCGGTGTCGCCGGCAAACGGGGTGTCTGCAACGGATCCGCAGGCACAGTTCAACTACATCGTCGAGAAGCTCGACGAACTCGGTATTGCCTATCTCCATGTCGTCGAGGGCGCGACGGGCGGGCCGCGCGATATTGCATCGTTCGACTTCGAGGCGCTTCGGCGGAAGTTCAAGAACACCTACCTCGCCAACAACGGTTACGATCTGGACCTCGCGACGGCCAGGCTAAAGCAGGGGCTGGCGGATTTATTTGCCTTCGGAAGGCCGTTCATCGCCAACCCGGATCTTGTCGAACGCCTGAAGATCGGTGCGCCGCTGGCCAGCCTCAATCCGGCGGCGCTCTACGGAGGTGGCTCGGCGGGCTACACAGACTACCCCGCCATGGCTACGTCAGCCTGCTGACGATACAGGGCCGCGCATGCGCGGCCCTATTGCTCGCGTGTACGATTGGAGAGAAAGACCCTGCCGGCCGTCAAACTCATCCGAGGAAGCAACATGACTCAGTCCACCCGCGACACCCAAACTTCCGCACAGGACGTTGCACTGATTGTCGGCGGCGGTCCGGGCATCAGCTCGAGCTGCGCCCGGCTGTTCGCGGAAGGCGGCATGCGTGTCTGCGTGGCAGCCAGGAATCCCGAAAAGGCGGTCCTCGAGACTCTCGAGAAGACGCATGGTGTCCGTCGATACGCCTGCGATGCCAGCGAACCGGCAGCCGTGGCGCGGCTGTTCGGAAATGTCGTCCGAGACATCGGGACGCCGAGGCTTGTCGTGCACAACATCGATGGGCGGGTGCCCGGCATTTTCCGCAAGAACGTGGTCGATGCTGACCCGGGCATGGTGCTCGAGACCCTTCGAAACTCGGCGTTCTCTGCGTTTCTGGTCGGTCAACAGGCCGCTCGGCTCATGCTCGGAAACGAACCCGACGCCAATGGTGCGAGAGGAACGATCATCTTTACGAATGCCAGCGCGGCGCTCAAGGGCTTCCCGTCAAGTGGCGCCTTTGCGATGGCATGTCATGCCAAGTCCGGACTCGCGCAAAGCATGGCAAGAGAACTGATGCCGCAGGGGATTCACGTGGCGAATGTGCCGATCGACGCCGCGATCGGCTGGACTCAGGAGGACGGGACCCGCGCGCATCGGCTGGCGGGAACGGCTGTCGACGACAACATGGCCGACCCCGTCCATATCGCGAAAACCTACCTGCAACTGCACCGTCAGCATCGGTCGACCTGGGCGTTCGAAGTCGTGCTCCGACCGTGGGCCGAGAAATGGTGATCAAGACTCGCATCGGCGCGCGGCTGAGGGATAGCATCCGAGTCTGCGATGCTCGCCGACCTCCATTCCAATTGTCATCCTGAACGCTAGCAGGACATACGGGGATGTACGCGGCGCCGGGGAAATGTGAACTTGCGTTTTGAAAGCATGTCGGTGATCTTTGCCCGCAAAGCTACTAACTGAATCATGGAGCATGAATGTCCAGCGACGTCCTTTTCCGGCCTTTCAAACTGAAGGGGCTGAACCTGCCGAACCGGGTCGTGATGGCGCCGATGACGCGTTCATTCTCGCCGGGCGGAATTCCGACCGAAGACGTCGCGCGGTACTACCGCCGCCGGGCCGAAGGAGTGGTCGGGCTCATCATATCGGAGGGTACGGGCGTGGATCGGCCGGCATCCCTGAACGATCCGAATGTTCCCCGCTTTCATGGCGAGAAGGAACTGGCGGGGTGGCGGCGTGTGGTTGACGAGGTGCACGCCGCGGGTGGCCTGATGGCACCGCAGCTATGGCATGTCGGCGCCGTTCGCACGCGTGCCCAGGACTGGTCTCCTCCCGGTGCCTACGACAGTCCGTCCGGTCTGTCGCGACCGGAGAAGAAGTTCGGCGAGCCGATGAGCGAAGAGGACATCGCAGACGCCATTCGCGCTTTCGCCGACGCGGCGCTTGCGGCGAAGCGCTTGGGATTCGATGCCGTCGAATTGCATGGCGCGCACGGCTATCTGATCGATCAGTTCTTCTGGGAGGGTACCAATCGCCGCGAGGATGCCTATGGAGGCAAGGACCTGCCCGGCCGGGCCCGGTTCGCTGCCGATATCGTCCGCGCGGTGCGCGCCTCGGTCGGAACGGAGTTTCCGATACTGCTTCGGATCAGCCAATGGAAGCAGCAGGACTTTGAAGTGAAGCTGGCGGACACGCCTCGCGCATTGGAAGCTTGGCTCAAACCTCTGGTCGATGCGGGCGTCGACGTTCTGCATTGCTCGCAACGGCGCTTCTGGGAGCCGGAGTTCGATGGCTCCGATCTGAATTTCGCCGGCTGGGCCAAGAAGGTGACGGGAGTGCCGACGATTACGGTTGGTTCGGTCGGTCTGACCGGCGAGTTCATCGCCGCCTACGGGGGCGAGGGCTCCCGGCCGGCGTCCCTCGACGAATTGGTCCGCCGCCTTGATCGTGGCGAGTTCGATCTTGTCGCGGTGGGCCGGGCGTTGCTTCAGGATCCGCAGTGGCTTCTGAAGATACGTGACGGCCGGACGGAAGACCTGATGGCTTTCGAACGGACTGCGTTCGCCGAACTGAGCTAAACGAACGACGAAAGGTTTCAGGGCAGGGCGCATCGCCACTGGATGCTTGTCACACCCGATATCGTCACGCCCGATCCGATCATCCAACGAAGCGGCAGGCTTCCGGCGTATTTCATCGCCAAGGCCTTGTCGACGAAGGCCTTGTCGACGACGGCCCTGACGATGTTGAAGATCGTGGTGTGGCCGCAGCCGCTCGGCCGATGGCGTTGACGACGTCGCGCTCCCCGATGCCAAGGCCGAGATCGACGAGGACGCGACCCTCGCCGCCATTGTCGAAAATCTTACATAAATTTGGAACGCCCCGATAACCGTGGGTTCGGCGCGCCGGCGGGGTATTTACAAAAAAGCAAACATTGCAACTTCAATTGAACGTGTGAGGTAATTTCGCACCGCATCGTCCGCAACCAACCAACCAACCAACCAACCAACCATTGGAAGTGCCGCCGTGTCTGGAATCCAACGTTTCCGGGATCTTCGAGCTATGTTCAACAAATTTTGCCACGCGCGAGAAGGAAATCTCGCCGTGATCTTCGCGCTCGCTGCCATTCCGGTCATTGGCACGATCGGAGCCGCGGTGGATTTCTCCAAAGCCAGCGACGTGAGATCGCAGATGCAGAATGCGCTGGACGCGGCCGTGCTGGCCGGTGTCACCCAGGCATCGGCGAATCAGGTCTCGACGGCAAGCGCGGTGTTCGACGGTGACTTCAGCAAGAAATTTGCCGGCTCGAGCACGCCTTCCTTCACGCAGAATGCCAACGGCTCGCTGAGCGGTACGGCAAGCACCAGCGTCACCATGTCGTTCCTGCCGGCGTTTTCCCTGACGGTGAACTCGACGGCAAATCCCGGCAGGCAGGCGACGGCATCGCCGGCAGCCAGTGTCTGCATCCTGCTCCTCAATCAGACGAAGCAGGGGCTGCTGGTCAATTCCGGGGTCGTGCTCAATGCCCCGACCTGCGACGTTCATGTCGCATCGACGAATAGCACGGCCGCCATGTTCAATTCGACCCTCGGCGTCAGGACCATCTGCATCAAGGGGTCGTCGATCACCAAGAACGGCGGTGTCACGCCTCCCACGGTCACGAACTGCTCGACCGTCAGCGATCCCTTCGCCAGCAGGATGCCGGCGGTGACCGTCGGATCCTGCGACTTCAACAACCAGACCTACAACGGCAGCACGACGCTCAACCCTGGCACCTATTGCGGCTGGACCAACTTCAACGGCTCGGGAACGCTGACGCTCAACCCCGGCCTCTACGTCATCAAGAGCGGCGGGATGACGTTCAACTCGGGCTGGACCGTCACCGGTGCCGGCGTGACATTCTATCTGGTCGATCAGAACGCGACGCTCACCTTCAACGGCAACGTCAACGCAAATCTGTCGGCGCCCACGTCAGGCACCTACGCCAACATCCTGATGTTCGAGCCGACCGGACTGAGCAACTCCAACCTCCCCATCAACGGCACGAGCGGCTCGAGCTTCACCGGGCTGATGTATCTGCCGAGCCGGGACGTCACCATCAACTCGGTCTCGAACGTCACCTCGACCAAGGTGACGATGGTGTTTTCGACGCTGATCCTCAACACCATGAACTGGGCGATCTCACCGGGCGCCGCGTCCACGGCGCTGTCCAGTGGCACGACGACGAGCGCCTATCTGTCGAGATAGCGAAGTCCGCTCTTCGATACGGCTACGAGATCAGCGCCCCCTTCGAGGGGGCGCTTCCATTTTTGCGGTGGTGCGGGCACACTCTCTACCTGAGGTCGGCCGCCTCGGCGGCATGCCGTTTTCTTGTGCCGGTTGACTAGCAGGTTCGCCCGATCCTTGGACAAATGGCTCCCGGCGCGTCGTCGGTAGATGCGGTCGCATGGCCGCACCGCCGAAGTTGAGGGTTGTTTCCAGTTGTAAGGACTCTGCGTATCTGTACTATCCGCGCAAATTCGCGGGACATCCGATGGAGAGACAAAGATGATCGAGTTGAGAAAAGCCATCCTCGCGGCGGCCTGCGCTGCCGGGCTTTCGCTGGTGGCGACGCCATCGTTCAGCCAGACGACTCTCAAGGCGGTCATGCATTCCGACCTGAAGATTCTCGATCCGATCTGGACCACCGCCTACATCGTCCGCAATCACGGCTACATGATCTACGACACGCTGCTGGCGCAGGACGAGAAGGGCGCGATCAAGCCGCAAATGGTCGACAAGTATGACGTCTCGGCCGACGGCAAGACCTACACCTTCACGCTGCGCGATGGCCTGCTCTGGCATGACGGCAAGCCGGTGACCTCGGAGGATTGCGTCGCTTCCATCAAGCGCTGGAGCGCGCGCGATTCCATGGGTCAGAAGATGATGTCGTTCGTGGAGTCGATGACGCCGGGCGACGCCAGGACGTTCACGATCCAGCTCAAGGAGCCGACCGGTCTGGTGCTGCTTGGCCTGTCGAAACCATCGTCGAACGTCCCCTTCATGATGCCCAAGCGCGTCGCCGAGACCGACCCGACCAAGCAGATCGAGGATTTCACCGGCTCCGGCCCGTTCGTGTTCGCCAGGGATGAGTGGAAGCCCGGCGACAAGACGGTCTATGTCAAGTTCGACAAATACAAGCCGCGGCCGGAACCGGCGTCCGGTCTCGCCGGCGGCAAGGTCGCCAAGGTCGACCGTGTCGAATGGCTCGCCGTGTCCGATCAGCAGCAGGCGGTCAACGCGTTGCAAAAGGGCGAGATCGATTTCCTCGAGCAGCCGAGCATTGACCTGCTCGGGACGCTGAAGAAGGATCCGAACATCACCATCGTGGAATCGCAGCAGCTCAAGGCGCAGTACGTCTTCCGTCCCAACCATCTGCACAAGCCGTTCGACAATCCGAAGATCAGGCAGGCGCTCTGGTATGCCTTCAATCAGGAGGATTTCCTGATGGCGACGGTCGGAGAGTCGGCCTACATCAAGGAATGCAAGGCGCTGTTCATCTGTGGTTCGACCTTTGGGTCGACCAAGGGTACCGAGGATGTGCTCACCTCCAATGTGAAGAAGGCCCAGGAGCTCCTGAAGGAGGCGGGCTACGACGGCACGCCCGTGGTGCTGATGCATTCGACCGATCTGAAGGCGCTGACCAATCTGGCGCCGGTGGCCAAGTCGCTGATGGAGAAGGCAGGCTTCAAGGTCGACATGCAATCGATGGACTGGCAGACCCTGGTGGCGCGGCGCGCCAAAAAGGATCCTCCGAACGCCGGTGGCTGGAACGCCTTCCTGACGTCCTGGGTGACCGCCGACGTGATGAATCCGGTTTCGACGGCCTATCTCAACTCCTCGTGCGACAAGGCCCTGTTCGGCTGGCCCTGCGACGAGACGATGGAGAAGCTGCGCGACCAGTTCGCGCGCGAGTCCGATCCCGCCAAGCAGAAGGCAATCGCCGAAGCGGTGCAGGCGCGCAACATGGAGATAACGGCGGAAATCCCGGTCGGCGAGTATCTGCAGCCGGTGGCGATGCGCAAGAACGTGACGGGACTGCTGACCGCGCCGGCTCCGGTGCTGTGGAACATCGAGATCACGAAATAGCCTCGTGACAAATGCCCCGGACGGGGACCTCCTGTCCGGGGATCAAGCGGGACCACTTCCGTGAACATGCTCGGTTACATCCTCAGGCGCCTGCTCCAGACCATCCCGGTGATGCTGGTCGTTGCCATCTTCATCTTCCTGATGTTGCGACTGACGCCGTCCGATCCCGCGGCGATCATCGCCGGCGACAATGCCAACGCCGAACAGGTGGCGCAGATTCGCAGTCAGCTCGGCCTTGACCAGCCGATGCTGCAGCAGTTCGTCATCTGGATCGGCAAGGTCGCGCGAGGCGATCTCGGCGAAAGCTTCTTCTTCAAGAAGACCGTGGCGGCGCTGGTCGGCGAGCGCATCGAGCCCACACTCTCGCTGGCGTTCTTCACCATCGTGATCGCCGTGCTGATCGCCGTGCCGCTCGGGGTGCTCGCGGCCCAGCGCCAGGACACCTGGATCGACCGGCTGGTGATGGGCTTCTCGGTGCTGGGGTTTTCGCTCCCGGTCTTCGTGATCGGCTATCTGCTGATCTACGTGTTTGCGATCTGGCTCAACTGGCTGCCGGTGCAGGGCTATCAGCACATCAGCGAGGGCGTTCTCGGCTGGGCGCAGCGGCTGATCCTGCCATCGATGACGCTGTCGGTGATCTACATCGCGCTGATCGCGCGCATGACGCGGGCGAGCGTGCTCGAGGTGCTGTCGGAGGATTATATCCGCACGGCGCGCGCCAAGGGGCAGATCGAACGCAAGGTGCTGTTCCGGCACGCGCTGCGCAACGCGGCCGTGCCGATCGTCACGGTGATTGGCCTCGGAATTGCTTTGTTGATCGGCGGCGTGGTGGTGACTGAAAGCCTGTTCACCATTCCAGGACTCGGTCGCTTGACGGTCGATGCCGTGCTGGCGCGCGACTACCCCACCATTCAGGCGGTCATCCTGTTGTTCTCCTTTGTCTATGTCATGATCAATCTCGCAGTCGACCTGATCTACACGCTGCTCGATCCGAGGATTCGGTACTGATGGCGGATGCCGCGACAACCGGTCCGACAATAGCGGTGGCGCCGAGCCGGCCCGGCGCCTCGACGCGGGCGCTGCGAAATCCGGGCGTGATCGGGGGCGGAGTCGTCATGGTGCTGGTCGTTCTGATCGGGCTGCTGGCGCCCTGGCTCGGGACCATCGATCCGACCGCGATCAATCCGGCGGCGCGCAATCGCGTGCCGGGGGCCGAATTCAGCATCCGGACCGATACCGGCGAGCGCATCAAGATGGTCGCGCGGTTTGGCACCGACAGCCTCGGCCGCGACATCTATAGCCGCGTTGTCTATGGCGCGCGAGTCTCGCTTCTGGTCGGCGTTGTCGTCGCCGTGATCAGCATCACGGCCGGATTGTTCATCGGGCTTTTGGCCGGCTTCTTCCGCTGGCTCGACGCGGTCATCATGCGCATCATGGACGGGCTGATGGCGATACCGGCCATACTGCTGGCGATCGCCATGGTCTCGCTGTTTCGCGCCGGGGTCTTTGCCGTGATCGCGGCGATCGCGGTGCCGGAGATTCCCCGCGTCGTGCGGCTGGTGCGATCGATCGTGCTCGGCGTCCGCGAGGAGCCCTATGTCGAGGCCGCGGTGACGCTCGGCACGCCGACCGCCAAGCTGATCTGGCGCCACGTTCTGCCCAACACGATCGCGCCGCTGATCGTCCAGGGCACCTTCACCTGCGCGTCCGCCATCCTTGTCGAGGCGATCCTGTCGTTCCTCGGCATCGGCGTGCCGCCGGAAGTGCCGACCTGGGGGAACATCATGGCGGAGGGACGGCAGGTGTTCAGCCTCTACCCGCACAACATCATCTATCCCGGCATCATGCTGGCCGCGACCATTCTCGCCGTGAACGTGCTGGGCGACGGCCTGCGCGACACGCTGGATCCCAAGATGGCGAAGCGCGTGTGACATGACCGCGCCGGTTCTCGAAATTTCCAATCTGTCCGTCGCGATCCATGGCGGCGGCGATCGCGCGCACGCGGTCAGGGGTATCGACCTGACGGTCGGCGCCAACGAGATCGTCTGCGTCGTCGGTGAATCCGGCTCCGGCAAGTCGGTCACCGCGCAATCCGTCATGGGCCTGTTGCCGAAGGGCCTGATGTCGGTCGAGCGCGGTTCGATCCGGCTTCAGGGCGAGGAGTTGACCAGCAAGAGCGATGCGGAATTGCGCGCCATTCGCGGGCAGCGCATGTCCATGGTGTTCCAGGAGCCGATGACGGCCCTCAATCCGGTGGAGCGGGTCGGCAACCAGATCGCGGAAGTCCTCGAAATCCACACCGACCTCGATGCGCGCGGCCGCCGCGAGCGCGTGCTGGAGATCATGCGCGCCGTGCACCTGCCCGATCCCGAGCACATGATCGATGCCTATCCGCATCAGCTGTCCGGCGGCCAGCGCCAGCGCATCATGATCGCTGCCGCGCTCGTGCTCGATCCCGCACTGCTGATCGCGGACGAGCCGACCACCGCGCTCGACGTCACGACGCAGGCCCAGATCCTGAGCCTGATCCGCGAAATGCAGGGGCGCAAGAAAACCGGCGTCCTCTTCATCACCCACGATTTCGGGGTGGTCTCCGATATCGCCGATCGCGTGGTGGTGATGCAACTCGGCCGCGTCGTCGAGCAGGGGCCGCGCGACGACGTCCTGCGCCGGCCCCGCGAGCCCTATACCAAGATGCTGATGGCGTCGGTGCCGAGCATCACGCCCCCGAAGCGCGCTGCCGTCACCGGCGCGGTGACGCTCGAAACGCGAAACCTGTTCAAGACCTATGGCAAGCGCAGCTTCTTCCAGCCGAAGGCACGCGTGACCAACGCGGTCAGCGACGTTTCGCTCTCGGTGCGGCGCGGGGAGACGCTCGGCATCGTCGGCGAATCCGGCTCCGGCAAGTCGACGGTGGCCCGCTGCGTCGCCCGCCTCGTCGACCCCAGCGCGGGCACCATCGCGGTCGAGGGCAGGGACATCGCCGCGCTCTCCGAATCCCAGGTCCGTCCGCTGCGTCGGCGGGTCCAGATCGTGTTCCAGGATCCGTATCGTTCGCTCAATCCGCGGCGGACGGTGGGGGAGGCCATCATCGAGGGGCCGATGAATTATGGCCTGTCCCGGGATGATGCGGTCAAGCGCGCCCGCCAATTGATGACGACGGTGCATCTGTCGCCGGATGCGCTGGAGCGCTATCCGCACCAGTTTTCCGGCGGGCAGCGCCAGCGTATCTGCATTGCGCGCGCCTTGGCGATGGAACCCGTGCTGCTGATCGGCGACGAACCCGTCTCCGCGCTCGACGTCTCGGTGCAGGCCCAGGTGCTCAAGCTCCTGGACGAGGTGAGACAGAAGTTCGATCTCGCCGTGCTCTTCATCACCCACGACCTGCGGATCGCGGCCCAGGTCTGCGACCGTCTCGCGGTCATGCAGAAGGGCGTCATCGTCGAGCAGGGCACGACAGCCGACGTGTTTGCCAATCCGCAACATCCCTACACCAGGGCGCTGTTCGAGGCCGCGCCGGGCCGACACCAGGAGTTCGGCGGCGGTTAAAAAAGACAACAAGGGGAAGGACGGCCAATGAAGATCCGGGAATACGCCAAATATGACGCGACCGGGCTGGCGGAGTTGGTGCGTAAGAAGGACGTCACGCCGAAGGAACTGGCGCTGACCGCGGCCGAGGCGATCGCCAAGGCCAATCCGGACATCAATGGCGTCGTCGAAACCTATGACGACCGTATCGACGGGCTCGACGAGAGATCGCTCGGCAACGGGCCGTTCCGCGGCGTGCCGCTGCTGATGAAGGACGTCTTCGGCCACGAGAAGGGCCGCAAGATCGAGTTCGGCTCGCGGCTGTGCGAGGGCATGGTCGCCGAGATCGACAGCAACGTCGCGATCCTCCTGCGCAAATCGGGCGTCAATATCCTGGGACGTTCGGCGGCGCCGGAATATTCCATGGCCGGAACCACCGAAGGCCTGTTGTACGGCAACGCATCCAATCCATGGAAGAAGGGCTATTCCACCGGCGGCTCCTCCGGCGGCGCGCAGGCCGCGGTGACTTCCGGGATGGTGCCGATCGCGCATGGCTCCGATATCGGCGGCTCGATCCGGATCCCCGCGAGCTATTGCGGCGGCGTCGGCTTCAAGCCGTCACGCATGCGCGTGTCGGTCGGCCCTACGGTCGACGAGGGCGGTTTCGGCTATTCGACGAACCACGTGCAAACCCGCACCGTGCGCGATTCCGCGGCGATGCTCGATTGCCTCGCGATTCCGCTTGTCGGTGATCCGTTCGTGATCCCCAAGCCCGACCAGCCCTATGCCGCGCTGATCAAGCGCAAGCCGCGCAAACTGCGGATCGGCATGATCTTCGACGAGTTCTCGGGCGTGAAGGTCGACCCCGAGGTTCGCAAGGCGGTCGAGAAGGCCGGCAAGGCGCTCGCCGGCATGGGGCATCATGTCGAACACGCCAGCGCCAGCCTTGGCGGTGTCGAAATGCTCGTGACGATCCGCGATCTCTTCTTCTTCGATTTCGATAACCGGTTGAACTATTATGGCGAGAAGACCGGGCGGAAGCCGGGCCCGGATAATCTCGAGCCGATCATCTGGTCGATCTACCAGCGCGCGCAGGAGATTACGCCGTCGCGTTTCCTGGCAGCCTGGAGCAAGGCCAATATCATGCGTCGCAGCCTCGGCCAGTTCTGGACGAGTTACGACATCTGGCTGTCGCCGACCACCGCGACCACCGCGCCGCCCTGGGGCCTCGTCAACCTGTCGGTCCCGGGCATCGACTTCGACAGCTTCACGCAAGGCATCTTCGCGCTCCCGGTGCAGTTTACGCTGCCGCACAATGTGATGGGGACACCCGCGATCTCGCTGCCGCTGGCGCAGCATTCGAACGGCCTGCCGATCGGCGTCCAGCTCGCAGCCTCGCCATCGCTGGATCATCTGGTGCTGCAACTCGCCGCCCAGCTGGAACAGGCGATGCCCTGGGCACGCCGGGTACCGCCGCTGCATGTGAGCAAGTTGTAAGCGGGGAGGTGTCCCATGCAGCGCAAGACATCAGCGATTTCTGCCGCTGCCGCTGTCGTTGCCGGCTTCCTAGCCATGCCGGTGTCGATGCCGGCGCTGGCGCAGACGCACCCGATGGATGCCCTGACCGGTGCGGAGATCAGGGCCGCCGCGGCTGCTCTCAAGGCTGATGCGCGCACCAGGGACGCGGCCTACCAGCTCATCACGCTCAAGGAGGTGCCGAAGGCGGAGGTTCTCGCTTGGAGGCCCGGCATGAAGCTGCGCCGCCTTGCGCGTGCCACCGCGGTTGCCGGCGACAAGGTGTTCGAAGCCGATCTCGATCTCGCCGCCGGCACCATCACCAATCTGGTGGAGCGTGCAAACGTGGAGGCGCCGCTGACGCTGAACGAGCTCGGCAATGGCGTCAATCTCCCGCTGGAGAATCCGGAATTCCTCGCGGCCTTGAAGAAGCGCGGAATCGCCGATCCCAAGACAGTCTATTGTGCGCCATTCTCCGCAGGCAATTACGGCATCAGGGAGCATGAGGGGAAGCGGCTCCTGAAGGTCGGCTGCTTCGATATTTCGCGTTCGACCAACAATCGGTTCGGCTGGCCGATCGAGCGTCTGTATGCGCTGGTAGAGTTGCGCGAGAAGAAGGTACTGCAGGTGGTCGACGACGGCATCGTGCCGGTCGCGGGCCAGGACATGAACTTCACGGAGGCCGCGGTCGGGACGTTGCGCGATTCGCGCAACCCGGTGCAGCAGGCGGCGCCGAAGGGCACCAATGTCAAGATTGAGGGCGGCGAGGTGAGCTGGGGCAACTGGCGTTTCCATGTCCGCATGGAACGCCGGCAGGGCACGGTGATCTCGCTGGCGCGCTGGGCCGATGCGGGCCGTGAGCGCTCGGTGCTCTACCAGGGCTACATGTCCGAGATGTTCGTGCCCTATATGGATGCCGATTACGGCTGGTACTCGCGAACCTACTTCGACATGGGCGAATACGGGCTTGGTCTTCTGGCGTCGCCGCTGAAGCCGGACATCGACTGCCCGTCCTATGCGGTGTTCCTGAATGCGACATTGAACGACGACAGGGGCGAGCCGTTCGAGCGGCCGAATTCCATCTGCATCTTCGAGCGCGCGACGGGAGAGCCGGCATGGCGTCACTTCGAAATCGACAACCAGACCTATGAGGGCCGCCCCGGCGTCGAACTCGTGGTGCGCATGGCGTCCCAACTCGGCAACTACGATTACTTGATCGACTGGTTGTTCAACGATGCCGGCGAGATCGACGGCCGCATCGGCGCCACCGGGATCGATGCCTTGAAAGGCGTGATGGCGAAGACCATGCGCGATCCGACCGCCAAGGAAGACACGCAATACGGCACGTTGGTCGCGCCCGGGCTGGTCGCGGTCCAGCACGACCATTATTTCAACTATCGGCTCGATCTCGATGTCGACGGCGCCGACAACAGCTTTGTAAAGGACATCTACCGGCCGGTGACGCTGCCTGCTTCAAGCCCGCGCCGTTCGATCTATACGGTGACGCCGGAGATCGTCGCGAAGGAGGGCGCGGTCGTCGGCGGCGAACATGGGGATCATGAAGGCCCGATGAAGCTGCGTGTCGTCAACGAGGCCGTCACCAATGCCATGGGCAATCCGGTCGGCTACGAGATCGTGTATGCCAATCACGACCACCTGATCATCGATCGCGACGACACCCCGGCGCAGCGCTCGGCCTTCCTCCAGGCCGACATGTGGGTGACCCCCAATGATGCCAGCGAACGCTTCGCGGGTGGCGACTACGTGTTCGCCTCGCGCGGCGTGCAGGGGCTTCCGGTGTGGACGCAGAAGGCACGCCCGGTCCAGAACAAGGACCTCGTGGTATGGCTCAATATCGGCATGCATCATTTGACGCGTGCCGAAGATCTGCCGGTCATGCCGATCGTCTGGCACAGCTTCAAGCTCAGGCCATTCAACTTCCACGACCGCAATCCGGCCGTCGATCTCAGGACTGAATTCGCAAGATAGGGCGTGCTGCGCGATGGCAGCAGCGCTGGCTGTCTCGAACCGTCGCTACTGATACACTGCGACGATGTCGGCCACCGCGCGGTTGCGGCTATTTCCTATTGTTGTGCGGCCAATTACCGCCGACGCGAACGTCTGAAATTTTTCGGGAATCAGATTGCGCTTGGAGGGAAATCCTCCAATCCTTCGTCCGCTCAGACGTAAACTCCACGCGATGCAGGGCACCGCTTCCAGGGTTGGCATACTCAACCTTGAGCGCGTCCTCGATCGAGACAGTCTCCGGTTCTATCCACATCGCTACGCCCAGGAAGACGTGTCCCAGCAGCCGGGGGCCTTCCGAAGTCTCGACAGTAACTGTTCCAGGGTAGGGAATGCGTGCGGTTCGCACCACGGCTGGCGCCGCTTTCTCAATCTCAGCGTACGGATTCAATGTCTCTTGAACCTTTAGCCATATGTCGTTGAGCGACCAGCTCGAACCATCTTTCACGTCCCGAAAGATCGGTGCGAACAAATCGGTGTCCGGCGGAAGGACATAATCCATGTCGTCAGGTTCCGGTACTATCTCCTCGCCAGCGCGATGGGCGCGAATGCCGGCGCCCGCGATCGCGCATGCCTTGTGCCAGAGTATAACGAAGTCGAGGCCCAGGAGCGGATTAACGTCCGCCACCGTCAAATCGGAAACTTTGCGAAGCTTGATGCCAGAGTACGATGCGGCAGTTTGAGCATCGGCCGAAAAGTCAGATACGCTCACTGCAATCGTCCGATCAGCGCCGATCGAAGTCTTCTTTGTAGCGAGCTGCTCGATCCAGGTTACATCCTGAACCTTTTTGCGACGTCGGCACTCGATCGTGACGATTATCTCGGTCGTTCCAATCCTTGCTCGAATGCTCGCGTCAACTTCTCTTAGCCGCCCCGTGAGCTTACATCGCAAGCGATCCGGAGATTTGACGATTAGCCCCTTCGGTCCGGCGTCCGCTTCAATCCGCGCAATCAACCGCTCGAATTCGCGCCACTCAGGATCTCGACGGCGCCTGGCGGTCATTTCTTGCTTCCGTCCTTCGTACCGGCATCGAGGAACATCGGGAAAAAACTGCGTTGTATCTTGACCTTGATGATATCGTTGACGCCGATCGTATTAGCCTTCCTGCGCTCGCCGCCGGCGGGAGTGATCACTTCGAGGTCGGGGTTCTCGATGATCGCGGCATGCACGTCGTCGGCATGAGCCGGCGTGATATTGTAAATGCTCTCATAGAAATCCATGACGGGCATGGCATCCCCGGATTCCATTATTAGGCGCGGAATATCGCCGAGCAATTGCTCCTTCGCTGAGGCGCGACCGCTGACATCGAACAGGTACAGCATGCCCTCGTCATGCTTTGGATTGTATGAAAGCATATTGAGCCCGGACCGGCCGAAATGCGCCTGCAAGCTGGCATTGTCGTGGAGGATATTGTTGTAGACCTGTCTTGCGCGATAGGCGTTGGCGAAGTGGATTAGCCAATATCGCCATCCGCCAGGATTGTTGATCGAGAATGGGCTGACGTAGGGGGCGCACAATCGGAATGCATCGAAGACGATCTTCTCCGCGGTGCCCAGCCAATCCTTTTGACTCATCAGCGCGTCCAACGCCCGGATGTCATTGCTCGTTAAGCCGAGATGGTCGAGTTGGGCGCGAAGGCGTTCGGGCTCGTCTTTTTGCAAAAAGGCTAGCAGCGAACTGATGACGAAGGTGTAGAATATCTCCGCAGCCGGATAGGAGTGCATGATGTCGAGGATGGTATTTCGCTCGACGTGACTATGCCCGCACTGATCGAGATTGAAGATGACGCTTCGGTAGCGACCCTGTTCCAGAAGGTGCTTCACCTTGGGGTAGGCGGCTTCGAAATGCTCGTTCAGATATTCGACGCGCAGATGAAGCTTCGGGCACGTCTCGCGGGCAGCTGCTTGCATTGGCGCGACGTGGGTCTTCAAGATCTCGATCGCGTCGCGGCTGGAGTCGTTGAACACCAGAAAACACTCGACTTCGACTGTCCCAAGCCCCTGGGCGACGCGTTGAGTGTTTACCGCCTCGACTGCCCGTTTCAATTCCTCAATGAAAATCAAAGGCGATCCTGGCGTACCGCACTGGTATCGCCCACCGCCAGCAAAGCCATCGACAATCGCGAGCCGAAACCGTTCCTGCTGAGGCAGCTTGCAGCGGACGGTTAGATAATCGAAGAGATACTCACGCAAGATCTTATGTTTGCGCCGTGAGTGCCCCTCAAGCTTTGCGCCATCTGCCCATTCATAAGGTTTTTCGACCACTGCTGCCCCCGACGTATGTGTTCCTACATTCGAGCGGCGTCCTGCGGAGTGGTTGGCATATCATCCCAGGTTTGGCCGCGGTACTCACGTCCGTTGGCCTTTTTTGAACGTTTCTTGTTGTCCTTGCCCCACGTCCCCCACTGCTTGAAGAAGAAGACAGTGCCCGCGGCGAGGCATTGGCTGTAAATCTCGTCTATCCACTTTTCTTTGATCGGTCGAGCAGATTTGCCGCTTTCGCCTCCGACGATGGCCCAATGGATGCCGCTGAGATCGACGACGCCAACCGATCCAATCAGAGGCTCAAAGGAGATGAAGCGAATAGCTGCGGGAGCCAGACGGAGGTTTTCGACACGTTCCACGACTTCAGCATTTTCAATGCTGGTGCCGAGCCAGACATTGGGCAGGACATCGCCTATTTGGGAGGCGACGAGCGTTGCCATGCGTTCTGGCCGCTTTGTCAGGATTTGATAGTTGTGGCGGGGTGTCTCGCGCATGACCTTCCATACACGGAGGATGAATTCGTCGCTGACGCCCTCGTGGAAAAGATCGCTCATGGAGTTGACGAAGATCTTCCGCGGCTTTTTCCATCCATAAGGGATAGCAAGTGCCTCGCGATCTTCCCGGACCACGCCATTCCAAACCGTGCGCTTGCCCGTCTTTCGGGTCAGCCCCGAATATTTTCCGATGCCCATGGCCTCAAGCCGTTTGGCCATTTCCATTGCATAACAGTGGGTGCATCCCGCGGTGATGATCGAGCACCCTGCGACGGGATTCCAGGTGGAGTCAGTCCACTCGATCTGAGTTTCAGCCATCTCGTCCTCCCGGCCATTCCGTACTCCGCCGCTTCATCAGATCGCTCCTCGTATCGGATTGACGACCTTGAGTCCGACGAAGTCCTTGTCGTTGTCCGTTACCATAACACACTCGTTCGCCCCGGCGACTGCGGCGATGATCATGTCGAGCCCGCTTCGCGGCTTGCCGGCCGTCTTGCCTTTAGCCATCAAGCGCGCCCAGATCAGCCCGGCCTTGTCGTCGAACGACAATATGCGGCCCGCAAAGATCGCCTGGGGTCCCTCGGGCCCGGAGAATCACTGGTCGAGTGCGTTGCGCTTCTTGCCGCGCGGCTTCTCCAAAATCCCGCGGCGGATTTCTGCGACGGTCAGCGAGGCGATGAATAAATCCTCGTCGCGCTGCATCGACATCCACGACAGGAGAGACTCCGATGGGTGGGGCTTGACGACATGACTGATGATATTTGTATCGAGCAGGTAGCGAGTCACAGGTCGACTTTCCGCCCCTTTTCACGAGGTCGGGAAAGATCGAGATCGGCGCCTACGAGCGGTGAACGACGCAATGCAGCAAGAATCCCGCCAGGCTTGGGCGGCTCGCCGGCGATCGACTTGCTCATGGTGGCGCGAAGCTCTGACGCCTCGGGCGTATCTTCCGAGAGGCGCCTGGCGACCGATCGGATAAGATCGCGGTCGGTGTCTCGACCGAGCACCTCGAAGCGTGCCAAGGCGCGCTCGCCGAGGCGGGATCGATAATTCTGGATGGCGCGCTTCTGTGAACGTCCCATGGTCACCTCCGGCGTATTTCCAGTAATATGGCCAGAAGCGTGTCGTGAACGCTATGGCTCGATAACGCGCCTGGTACGCAACACTTCACGTTGAGTACGAAGGCGAGAATTGTCGATTTCGGAATAATAGAATTATGCACGTGATTTGCCCGACGTGTCAAGCTGCCCTCGTGGCATCATGCATGCCAGCAACCGCAAGGCTACTTTGCATGGGGTTGTTTTCGACATTTTAGCTGCGAGGGGATTTGGCCGTTACTGATACACCGCCACGATATCGGCCACCGCGCGCTCCAGTTGCTGGGCGGTGGCGCACTGGCGGGTCAGGGTGCAGAAGGTCTGATAGCGCGGCATTTCGGAGTCGCCGAAGCCCCAGCTGATGCGTCCTTCCGGATTGAGCCAGACCAGCCGCTTGGCGCGTTCCGAAATGCGCCGCAGAATATCGGCGCGCGGATCGAGGTTGTTGCTGCGCGCGTCGCCGAGCACGATCACCGTGGTCTGCGGCGTCACGCTATCAATCCATTGCCGTTCGAAATCGACCAGGGAGCGGCCATAGTCTGACGATCCGAAGCCGACCCTGGACATGATCTGCTTCATCGCCTCCTCGGGGTCGTTCGACTCCAGGATCTCGCTGACCTCGATCAGGTGGCCCGAAAAGGCGAAGGAGCGGACGTCGGACACCACCTCATGCAGGCTGTGGATCAAGAGCAGGAAGAAATCCGAGACCCGCGCGACCGAGCCCGACACGTCGCACAGCGCGACGATCCTGGGCTTGTCGCGGTGGCGGCGCTTCCAGGCGGTCAGGAAGGGCACGCCGCCCCACGCCGCGTTCTTCCGGATGGTGCGGCGGACGTCGAGATGGCCGCGGCGCTGGCGCTTGCGCGGCTTGCTGTAGCGCTCGCGCAGCCGGCGCGCGATCTGGCGGATCAGGGCGCGCATCTGTTCGATCTGGCGCGGTTCGATGCGGGCCAGCGGTGCGTTGCGCAGGATCTCGTTGCGCAGGTTCTCCGCTTCCTCTCGCCCGAACAGCAGAAGCGCCTGCGACACGGCGTCGCGAACGTTGTCGCGCAGCGCGTCGGTTGCCGCGGCCAGCCGTTCCGCGAGCGCGGGATTGTTCGCCGTGAGATCGTCCAGATCGTCGCGCAGCCGCTGAATACCCATCAGATCGAGAATGCGGCTCGAGAACAGCCCGCGCTGGGTGAAATAGCGGATCTCGGACAGCGACGCGGCACTCGAGGCGGTGGCGATGGCCGCCGCGATCGCCGAGGGATCCGGGTTCAGCAGCATCTGGGCGAGCGGCCCGAGACTCTCGCTCTCCGCCGGCGAGCCGTCAGCGGGCTCGGTGTTGGTCTCCGACTGCGAGGACGCTTCGTCGGCGCTGTCGGCGTCATTGGCCGGCTGCAACGGCTGCGGCGGCGCAAAGAACAGGTCGAAGCAGTCGCCGAGCGCGCGCTTCTCGTCCGCGCTCTTGGCGAGCGTCAGCAGGAAAGTGTCGCGCAACAGGTTTCGGTCGGCAATGCCGACGCTGGCCACCGCCCGCATGGCATCGATGCTCTCGGCCGGCGAGATCCGCACGCCGGCGCCCCGCGCGGCGCGGAAGAAGCGATGAATGTTGTCCTGCATGGGCGCGCGCGCCCCCTACTGACCGAAGACGTTGTGGCGGATGGCCTTGGCGACGAAGGTCGAGACATGCGGCATGGTCGCCTCGACGTCGGATTCGTATTTCAAGAGCACGTTGAGGGTGTCCCTGACCACGTCGTGACCGAGTTCGGCGGCCTGCAGCAGCACGAGCACCCGCGCCCAGTCGATGGTCTCGCTCACCGACGGCTGCTTCTTCAGATCGAGCGTGCGGATGTCGTGAATGAAGCCGACCATCTGCTTGCGCAGCTTCTCCGAGATGCCGGGCACGCGGGTCTCGACGATGCGCTCTTCGAGCTTCTGTTCGGGAAAGCCGATGTGAAGATGCAGGCAGCGCCGCTTCAGCGCGTCGCCGAGATTGCGCTCGCTGTTGGAGGTCAGGATCACCGTCGGCGGCACCATCGCGGAGATGGTGCCAAGCTCGGGAATGCTGACCTGGAAATCGCTGAGAATTTCGAGCAGGAGGGACTCGAACTCGGCGTCCGATTTGTCGATTTCGTCGATCAGCAGCACGCAGCCATGGGGCTGTTCCAGCGCCTGCAGCAGCGGCCGCGGCTCGACGAATTCCTTGGAGAAGAACACGTCGCCGAAATCATGCAACTGGTCGAGCGCCGCATGCAGCGTCTCGGCGCCGCCGAGCACTTCGCCGAGCTTGTCTTTCAGAATCTGCGTATACAGAAGCTGCTTGGCGTATTTCCACTCATAGAGCGCCTTGGCCTCGTCCAGTCCCTCGTAGCACTGCAGGCGGATCATCTTCAGCCCGCGCCAGCCGGCGATCGCTTTCGCAAGCTCGGTCTTGCCGACACCGGCCGGACCCTCGACCAGGATCGGCTTCTCGATTGCCTGCGCGAGGTAGACCGCCGTCGCGATCTGCCGGCTCGCGATATAGCCCTGCGAGGCCAGGCCGGCTTCGACCGCTTCGATCGAGGCAACGGGCCCGTTCTTGTCGAGCTTGTTATCAGGGGGCCGCTGGTCAGCCACGTAGCCGAACTCCGATTGTTAAGGTGCGCCTTGTCTTGTATCCGCGGTCATGACCGGGCTTTGCGATCTTGGCTACGCGCGTTCCCTCTGGTTGTCCATAGCTCCGCAGCGGCCGGAAAACACAGCGGATCGCGTCGACGGGAGCCTTCCGGGAGCCGGAATATCGTCTTGCGCATGTTGGTAGGTGGTGCGTCAGGCGCGCCCTTCCTGCGTCGCTTTCAGTTCGGGCAAATGAACCGCCCTCTGCTCGCCGAGCTGCTTGATCTCCTCCGCGGTAAATCCGGCCTCGCTCAGAATATCGCGGCCATGTTCGCCGAGGGTGGGAGCGGGGCCGCCGGGCTCGGGCTGGCTCGCGCTCCAGCTCGACGGCACCTGCATCTGACGGATGCGGCCCTCCACGGGATGTTCAATGGTCTTGAAGAAGCCGACCGCGTTGAGATGCGGATCGTCGAGGATGCTCTCCAGCGTGTGCATCGGCATGACGGGAATATCGGCGCGCTCCAGCAACTCGCGCCATTCGGCGGTGGTGCGGCCGAGGAAGATGCGGCCGACCTCCTCGTAGATCTCGTCGATGTACTTGTGGCGCGCGGCGTGGCTGGCAAAGCGCGGGTCGTCGAGCAGCTCGGGCTGGCCGATACTCTCGGAAAAACTGCGCCATTGCTTGTCATTGTAGATCAGCGCGCAGATGTGACCGTCGCTGGTGCGGTAGGGCCGCCGATGCCGCGACAACAGCCGCGCATAGCCGCCGTGATCGAGCGGGGGAGCGTAGGTGAGCCCGCCGAGATGATCGATCAGGACGAACTCCGTCATCGATTCGAACATCGGCACGTCGATGCGTTGACCAGTGCCGGTTCGCTGCTGATGCATCAGCCCGCCCATGATGGCATTGACGGCCATCAATCCCACGACCCGATCAGCCATCGTGATCGGCACATAGCGCGGCGTGCCGTCGCCGGAGGCGGCCAGCAACGTGGCAACGCCCGATGCGCCCTGGATCAGGTCGTCGTAGGCGGGTTTTGCGGCATAGGGCCCGCTCTGGCCGTAACCGAACAATCCGGCATAGACGATCGATGGATTGGCGGCGGCCAGCGCCTCATAATCGAGGCCGAGCCGGGCCATCGCCTGCGGGCGCACGTTGTAGACGATCGCGTTCGCCTTCGTGGCGAGGCGAAGCAGGGCGTCGCGGCCTGCGGGATGTTTGAGGTCGATGACGATGCTGCGCTTGCCACGGTTGGCGTTGAGGAACATGCCGCCCATGCCGGGGGTGCGGCCGGGGCCAAGCTGGCGGACGATGTCACCTTCCGGGCTTTCCACCTTGATGACACGGGCCCCCATGTCCGCGAGGATCTGCGTGGCATAGGGCCCCATCAGCACCGTGGTCAGATCCAGTATGGTGATGCCATCCAAGGGACCCATAAAAGCGCCTCCCATTGAGTTCTTATGCGTGTATGTAGAGTTCAGAAGATAAGGCCGAGATCAAGAGCATCAGCATGGACTTCGCACTCACCGACCAGCAGCAGGCCATTCGCGACGCGGTCGCCAAGGTCTGCGAGGATTTCGACGACGCGTATTGGCTGCGGAAGGACCACGAGGGCGGTTTCCCGCACGACTTCCACAAGGCGCTGGCCGATGCCGGATGGCTCGGCATCTGCGTTCCGGAGGCCTATGGCGGTTCCGGGCTCGGCATCACCGAGGCCGCGATCATGATGCGCGCCATCTCGGAGAGCGGCGCCGGCATGTCGGGCGCCTCCGCCGTCCACATCAACGTGTTCGGCCTCAATCCGGTCGTGGTGTTCGGCACCGAAGAGCAGCGCCGCAGGATGCTACCGCCGATGGTCGACGGCCGCGAGCAGGCCTGTTTCGCCGTCACCGAACCGAACACCGGTCTCAACACCACGCAACTCAAGACGCGCGCCGTGGCCAAGAACGACCGCTATATCGTCAACGGGCAGAAGGTCTGGATTTCCACCGCGCAGGTCGCGCAGAAGATCCTGCTGCTGGCGCGTACGACGCCGCTGGACGAGGTGAAGAAGCCGACCCACGGGCTCAGCCTGTTCTACACCGATTTCGACCGCAAGGGGATCAAGGTTCATGAGATCGAGAAGATGGGCCGCAAGGCCGTCGACTCCAACGAATTGTTCTTCGAGGATTTCGAGATCCCGATGGAGGACCGCATCGGCGAGGAGGGGCGGGGCTTCGATTATATCCTCGAAGGCATGAACCCCGAACGTATCCTGATCGCGGCCGAAGCCGTCGGGCTCGGCCAGCTCGCGCTGTCGCGCGCCGCCGCCTATGCCAAGACGCGGATCGTGTTCAACCGCCCGATCGGCCAGAACCAGGCGATCCAGCATCCGCTCGCCAGGAACTGGGTCGAACTCGAGGCCGCCTGGCTGATGGTGATGTCGGCGGCCTGGCAATACGACAAGGGCCTACCGTGCGGCGCGGCGGCCAATGCCGCCAAATATCTCGCCGGCGAGGCCGGCTTCCAGGCCTGCGAGCAGGCGGTCATGACCCATGGCGGTTTCGGCTACGCCAGGGAATATCACGTCGAACGCTATTTGCGCGAAGCGCTGATCCCGCGCATTGCGCCGGTCAGTCCGCAACTGGCATTGTGCTTCATCGCCGAGAAAGTGCTCGGCCTTCCGAAATCCTATTGATCCGACCGGAACCACACATGACCGACCTTCGATTTGACCGGGCTTTCGCCGGCCTCGTTGCGGCGCTGTTGATCGCGCTCGTCATCCCGCAGACCAAAGCGCGCGCCGAGACCAAATATCCGACCAAGGCGGTGCGGATCGTGCTGCCCTTCGCCGCCGGCGGCATTGCCGACATCACCGCGCGGGTGGTTGCCGAACGGCTTGGTGCGAAACTTGGCGGGCGCTTCTATGTCGAGAACCAGCCGGGCGCCGGCGGCATCGCCGCGGCGCGAACGGTGATTTCCTCAAGCCCTGACGGACACACGCTGGCCTTGCTCTCCAACGGCACCGCGATCAGTGTCTCCCTGTTCAAGCAATTGCCGTTCGATCCCCTGAAGGATTTCGAACCGATCTCGAGTCTCGGCTATTTCGACTTCATCTTCGCGACCGGCGCCGACTCCGAATTCAAGACACTGGCGGACGTCATCAAGGCGGCGAAAGCCAAACCCGGCGCGCTCAATGTCGGGACCATCAATGTCGGCAGCACTCAGAACCTCTCCGCCGAGCTGTTCAAGACGGCGGCCGGCATCGATTTTCAGATCGTTCCGTTTCGCGCCACGCCCGATGTGCTGGTATCGCTGATGCAGGGCAATCTCGCCCTGATGATCGAAGGTTATTCGTCGATGAAGGGCAACCTGGCCGACAAGAAGATCCGGGCGCTGGCCTCGTCCGCCGCGAAGCGCTCGGAGAGCTCGCCTGAGATTCCGACCGTGCAGGAAAGCGGCGTGGCCGACTACGACGTGGTGTCCTGGAACGCGCTGTTCGCGCCGGCCGGAACGCCACCGGAGATCGTCAAAGCCTTGAACAGCGCCTTGCGCGATGTCCTCGCCGAGCCTGCGGTGAAGACGCGGCTGCTCGAGCTCGGTATCGAGGCCAGGGCCAGCACGCCGGAGGAGATCCAGGCGCGGTTAAGGTCCGATATCGACAAATGGCGCAAGGTGATCGAGACGTCTGGTATCGAACGGCAATAGAGGAGCGCACGGCTTGGTAGTGGAGTGGCTCCGAAGTTCGACTTATGTCGGACCTCATCCTGAGGAGCATCGCGCAAGCGATGCGTCTCGAAGGATGGCCGCAGGCGACGACCGTGCAAGCCGCCATCCTTCGAGACGCGCGCAAGGGCGCGCTCCTCAGGATGAGGTCTGCGCGTGCAGATCCCGAACTGATCGGTTTCATGGAAGCGATCCACTCGCGGGCCCATCACCATGAACCTCAAGCAGCTCGAATATTTCGTGCAGGTGGCTGAGCTCGGCAGCTTCAGCAAGGCGGCGGTGGTGCTGGACATCGCGCAGCCGGCGCTGAGCCGTCAGGTTCGCGCGCTGGAGACCGAGCTGCACCAGCAGCTGTTCTTGCGCAATGGTCGCGGCGTGGCGCTGACCGATGCGGGCAAGCGGTTGTTCGACCACAGCGTTGCGGTGCTGCAGCTGGTGTCGCATGCGCGCGAGGATCTTGGCGCCAGCCGCGACGAGCCGGTCGGCCGCGTCACCATCGGGCTGCCGCCGAGCATCGGCCGTCAGTTCACGCTGCCGTTGATCGATCGCTTCCAGAAGGAGCTTCCCGCTGCCAGGCTTGCAATCGTCGAAGGACTGTCGAGTCATATCGTGGAGTGGGTCACGACCGGCCGCGTCGATGTCGGTCTGGTCTATAATCCCGACGCGCAGCCGGGTCTGGAGATCATGCCGCTGCTTCAGGAAGAGCTCGGCCTCGTCAGCTTCGCCCCCAGGGATAAGCCCAAGGTGACCGCACCGCTGCCGATGAAGGAGCTGTCGGGCTATCGCCTGATCGTGCCGGAGCGTGTCCATGCGATGCGGCGCCTGCTGGAGACCCAAGCGGCGCTGGCCGGTGTCAAGCTCGATATCGCCTGGGAAGTGTCGAGCGTCCCGTCGATCATCGAACTGGTCTGCGCCGGTTACGGCCACGCGGTCCTGACCGCCAGCGGCGTTGCGGCTTCGACGCGCGCCGGAGATCTGGTGATCCGCCCGCTGGTCAAGCCAACCACCACGAGCGTCCTGTGCCTGGCGACCTCGGCGCACAAGCGTGCGACGCCGCTGATCCAGCGCACCATGCAGCTGCTGACGACCCTGGTTGGCAGGCTGCCGGCCTGATCCATTTCAGCATGGCTGCCGCCTGACCCTATGCTCAGCCGGAATAGCTGTTATAGGAGGCGGACGCTGGCGAAGAGGCGGCGGAAGCGCCAAAGTGCAACCGTTCAGCACACTCTCCGGGCCGATACCATGCAGAAAGCAATTCCCTGCCTATTCATGCGCGGCGGCACGTCGCGTGGTCCGTTTTTCAAGGCCAGCGACCTGCCGGCCCATCTGCCGACCCGCGACAGGGTGCTTCTGGCGGTGATGGGCTCCCCGGATCGGCGCCAGATCGACGGTCTCGGCGGCGCGCATCCGCTCACCAGCAAGGTCGGCATCGTCTCCAAGGGCTCCAAGCCCGGCGTCGACCTCGATTTCCTGTTCGCCCAGCTGCAGCCGGACAAGGACACCGTCGATACGACGCCGAACTGCGGCAACATGCTGGCGGCCGTGGTGCCCTTTGCGCTGGAAACCGGGCTGGTGAAGCCGCAGGGCGATACCACCACCCTGCGGGTGCTGACGCTCAACACCGACATGCAATGCGACATCACGGTGCAGACGCCGGACGGGCAGGTCGAATATGAGGGAACCGCCCGCATCGACGGCGTGCCCGGCACCTCGGCGCCGATCACCATCAACTTCCTCGACACCGCCGGTTCGGTGGCGCCGGGGCTGTTGCCGACCGGAAACGTGCGCGACCGCATCGACGGCCTCGATGTCACCTGCATCGACAACGGCATGCCGCTGGTGATCTTCAAGGCCGCCGATGTCGGCCGTACCGGTTATGAAAGCGCCGAGCAGCTCAACGGCGATACCGAGCTGAAGGCGCGGATTGAGCGCCTGCGCATCGCCTGCGGCCACGCCATGAAGCTCGGCGACGTCACCACGAAGAACTATCCGAAGATGACGCTGGTCGCGGCGCCGCGCACCGGCGGCAGCATTTGCACGCGCAGCTTCATTCCGCATGTCTGCCACGACGCGATCGGCGTGCTCGCCGCGGTGACGGTCGCGACCGCCTGCGTGCTCGATGGATCGACCACGGAGGGGATTGCGGTGCTGCCGGAGGGCAACATCAAGAACATCTCGGTCGAGCATCCGACCGGTGAGTTCAGCGTCGAGATCGAGGTCGATCCGAACGACCGGCAAAATGTCACCCGCGCCGCACTCCTGCGCACCGCGCGGCTTCTGATGCGTGGCGAGGTGATGGTGCCCGGCGCAGTCTTCGCGGCGCGGCCCGCACTGGCCGCGGCGGAATAGCCAGCGAACGCAAGAAGAATAACCGGGGGCAAGGCGCCCGACCAGGGAGAAGCACGTGATCATCGACGTACACGGCCATTACACCACGGCGCCGAAGGCACTGGAGGACTGGCGCAACCGCCAGATTGCCGGGATCAAGGACCCTTCAGCGAAGCCCAAGGTCAGCGAACTTGACATCAGCGACGACGAACTGCGCGAGAGCATCGTCAACAATCAGCTCAAGAAGATGCAGGAGCGCGGCAGCGATCTCACCATCTTCAGCCCGCGCGCGAGCTTCATGGCGCACCACATCGGCGACTTCGAGGTGTCCTCGACCTGGGCCGCGATCTGCAACGAATTGTGCGCACGCGTCGCCAAGCTGTTCCCGGATCACTTCATTGGTGCTGCGATGCTGCCACAGTCGCCGGGCGTCGATCCCAGGACCTGCATTCCCGAACTCGAGAAATGCGTCAAGGAGTACGGGTTCGTCGGTATCAACCTCAATCCCGATCCCTCCGGCGGGCATTGGACCTCGCCGCCGCTGTCCGACCGGCACTGGTATCCGATCTACGAGAAGATGGTCGAGCTCGACATTCCGGCGATGATCCACGTCTCGACCAGCTGCAATGCCTGCTTCCACACCACCGGCGCGCATTATCTCAACGCCGACACCACCGCCTTCATGCAGTGCCTGACCTCGGACCTGTTCAAGGATTTTCCGACCCTGAAGTTCCTGATCCCGCATGGCGGCGGCGCGGTGCCCTATCACTGGGGCCGCTTCCGCGGGCTGGCGCAGGAACTGAAGAAGCCGCTGCTGAAAGACCATCTCCTGAACAACATCTATTTCGATACCTGCGTCTATCACCAGCCCGGCATCGATCTCCTGACCAAGGTCATCCCGGTCGACAACATCCTGTTTGCCAGCGAGATGATCGGCGCGGTGCGCGGCATCGACCCCGAGACCGGCTTCCCCTATGACGACACCAAGCGCTATATCGAGGGCGCAGGCACGCTGAGCGCAGAGGACCGTCACAAGATCTATGAAGGCAATGCGCGGCGCGTGTTTCCGCGGCTTGATGCCGCGCTGAAGGCGAAGGGCAAGTGACCATGACCGCTTCCATGAACGATATCGGTATCGTCAAACGCAACATCGTGCGCGCCGACAAGGCCGCGGTCGAGCGACTGTCGCAGTTCGGCGTGGCCACCATTCACGAGGCGATGGGGCGCGTCGGCCTGATGCAGCATTACATGCGGCCGATCTATGCCGGCGCGCAGGCCTGCGGCACGGCGGTCACGGTGCTGCTGCAGCCCGGCGACAACTGGATGCTGCATGTCGCCGCCGAGCAGATCCAGCCCGGCGATATCGTGGTCGCGGCCTGCACGGTCGAAAATACCGACGGCTTCTTCGGCGATCTGCTGGCGACCAGCTTTCGCGCCCGTGGCGCCAGGGGCCTGATCATCGATGGTGGTGTCCGCGACGTGAAGGATCTGACCGAGATGCAGTTCCCGGTGTTTTCGCGCGCGATCAGCGCGCGCGGCACGGTGAAGGCGACGCTCGGCTCGGTGAACATCCCGGTGGTCTGTGCCGGCGCCGTGGTCAATCCGGGCGATGTCATCATTGCGGATGCGGACGGCGTGGTCGTGGTCCCCGCCGGCATCGCGCATCAGGCGGCGGACGCCGCCGCGGCGCGCGAGGCCAATGAAGGAGAGAAGCGAGCCAAGCTCGCCGACGGCGTGCTTGGCCTCGACATGTACAAGATGCGCGAGCCGCTGGCCAAGGCCGGCCTCAAATATATCGATTGATCCGGATGTCCACAGCTTCCAACCAGTGGCATGTCGGCCTCGTCGGCTATGGCGAGGTCGGCCGGATTCTGGCCGAGGACCTGCGCAAGGATGGTGTCAGGGTCTCTGCCTATGACATCAAGCTCGACGGCGCTCAGGCGAGGGCGTTGCAGGAGCACGCGGCGGGCATCGGGGTGACGCTCGCATCATCGCACGCCGATCTGGCCGCGCAGGCCGATTTCATCGTCTCCGCCGTCACTGCGAGCCAGGCGGTGGCCGTCGCGCGCGCCTGTGCCGGAACGGTCAAACAGGGCGTCTGGTTTCTCGATTTCAACTCGGCCTCACCGGGGGCGAAGCAGCGCGCGGCCGCCGTGATCGACGGTGCCGGCGGGCGCTATGTCGAGGGCGCCGTGATGACCTCGGTGCCGCCGTACCGGATCAAGGTGCCCTTGTTGCTCGGCGGGGCAGGGGCGCGCGAGCTTGCGCCGCTGCTGATCGATCTCGGTTTCAACGCCAAGGTCGCGAGCGACCAGCTTGGCGTTTCCTCGGCGGTGAAGATGTGCCGCAGCATCATGATCAAGGGCATGGAAGCGATGGTCATCGAGGCCTTCACCACGGCGCGGGCCTATGGCGTCGAGGACGCCGTGCTCGCCTCGCTGGCGGAGACCTTTCCCGGCATCAACTGGGAGAAGCAGGGCGCCTATTTCTTCCAGCGCGTCATCGAGCATGGACGGCGGCGCGCCGAGGAGGTTCGCGAGGTCGCGGAGACCGTGCGCGAGGCGGGCCTCACGCCGTGGTCGGCGCAGGGCACGGCCGAGCGCCAGGCCTACATCGCCGACCTCGCCGATGCCGGCGTGTTCGGTACCAAGGGCACGGACCAATTCGCGCGCAGCGCGGACTGGCGGGTCGAGGCCGACCGGATTCTCGCCAGCGTCAAGTCGAGCAAGTGAAAGGTCACACGCAGTTGCAGACACCCGTATTTCAGAAGACGCCGGGCTGGCTCGATTGGTACGCCGGTCCCTCGAAACCTCGCTTCAAGGTGCCGGCCGGCGCGGTCGATGCGCATTGCCACGTGTTCGGGCCGGGGGCCGAATTCCCCTATGCGCCGGAGCGCAAATACACGCCGTGCGATGCGTCCAGGCATCAGCTCTCAGCGCTGCGCGATCATCTCGGCTTTGCCCGCAACGTCGTGGTCCAGGCCACCTGCCACGGTGCCGACAACAGCGCGATGATCGACGCCCTGATCCATTCGGAGGGCAGGGCGCGCGGGGTCGCCACCGTCAGGCGCAGCGTCAGCGACGCCGAACTCGCGGCGATGCATGATGCCGGCGTGCGCGGCGTGCGCTTCAATTTCGTCAAGCGCCTCGTCGACTTCACGCCGAAGGACGAGTTGATGGAGATTGCCGGCCGCATCGGCAAGCTCGGCTGGCATGTCGTGATCTATTTCGAGGCGGTGGATCTGCCCGAACTCTGGGACTTCTTCACCGCGCTGCCGACCACGATCGTGGTCGATCACATGGGCCGCCCTGATGTGACCAAGCCCGTCGATGGCCCGGAGTTCGAGCTGTTCGTGAAGTTCATGCGCGAGTACACCAATGTCTGGTCGAAGGTGAGCTGCCCGGAGCGGCTGTCGGTGCAGGGGCCGCGGGCGCTCGACGGCGAGCAGAACGCCTATCGCGACGTGGTGCCGTTCGCGCGGCGTATCGTCGAAACCTTCCCCGATCGCGTGCTGTGGGGCACCGACTGGCCGCATCCGAACCTGAAAGATCACATGCCGGATGATGGTCTTCTGGTCGACTTCATCCCGCACATCGCCGTCACGCCCGACCTGCAGCGCAAGCTTCTGGTCGATAACCCGATGCGGCTCTATTGGCCCGAGCAATAAGGAGACCACCGATGTCGCTCGACAAACCCTATATGGATATCCCGGGAACCACGATCTTCGACGCCGACATGTCGCGGCAGGGCTATCACCTGAACCAGTTCTGCATGTCGCTGATGAAGGCGGAGAACCGCGCGCGCTTCAAGGCCGACGAACGCGCCTATCTCGACGAGTGGCCGATGACCGAGGACCAGAAGCTGGCGGTGCTGGCGCGCGACCTCAATCGCTGCATCGCGCTTGGCGGCAATATCTATTTCCTTGCCAAGATCGGCGCCACCGACGGCAAGAGCTTCCAGCAGATGGCCGGCAGCATGACCGGCATGAGCGAGGAGGCCTATCGCGACATGATGGTGAAGGGCGGTCGCTCCGTCGAAGGCAACCGCTACATCGGGGAGAAAAAGTAATGGCCCATATCACCGCAAGCGTTTACACCTCGCATGTGCCGGCGGTCGGGGCCGCGCTCGATCTCGGCAAGACCGGCGAGGACTACTGGAAGCCGGTGTTCGCGGGCTACGATTTCTCCAAGCAGTGGCTCAAGGAGCACAAGCCGGATGTGATCTTCCTGGTCTTCAACGACCATGCCACGGCGTTCAGTCTCGACATGATCCCGACCTTTGCGATCGGCACCGCGGCCGAATTCAACCCGGCCGACGAAGGCTGGGGACCGCGTCCGGTGCCGAAGGTGATCGGGCATCCGAAGCTTGCCGCGCATATCGCGCAGTCGGTGATCCAGGACGATTTCGATCTCACCATCGTCAACAAGATGGACGTCGATCACGGTCTCACCGTGCCGCTGAGCGTGATGTGCGGCCAGCCAGACGCCTGGCCGTGCCCGGTGATCCCGTTCGCGGTCAATGTCGTGCAGTATCCGGTGCCCTCGGGACGCCGCTGCTTCATGCTGGGCCAGGCGATCCGCAGGGCGATCGAGTCCTATGAAGAGCCGCTCAACGTGCAGATCTGGGGCACCGGCGGCATGAGCCACCAGTTGCAGGGACCGCGCGCCGGCCTGATCAACAAGGAGTTCGACAAGATGTTCCTCGATCGCCTGATCGACGATCCGGACGGCTTGTCCAAGGTGCCGCATCTCGATTACGTCCGCGAAGCCGGCAGCGAGGGCATCGAACTCGTGATGTGGCTGATCGCGCGCGGCGCCATGAGCGACATCGAAGGCGGCAAGAAGCCGACGGTCCGGCACCGTTTCTATCATGTGCCGGCGAGCAACACCGCCGTCGGCCACCTGATCCTGGAGAACAATTGATATGGCCAAAACCATCAAGGTGGCCCTTGCCGGTGCCGGCGCGTTCGGCATCAAGCACCTCGACGGCATCAAGAATATCGACGGTGTCGAGGTGGTGTCGCTGGTCGGCCGCAGGCTCGAGCCAACCAAGGAGGTCGCGGCCAAGTATGGTATCGCCCATGCCTCGACCGAGCTTGCCGACAGCCTTGCACTGAAGGAAGTCGACGCCGTCATTCTGTGCACGCCGACGCAGATGCACGCCGAGCAGGCGATCGCCTGCATGAAGGCCGGCAAGCATGTCCAGGTCGAGATTCCACTCGCCGATTCCTTGGCGGACGCGCAGGCCGTCGTCGATCTGCAGAAGCAGACCGGGCTGGTGGCGATGTGCGGTCACACCCGCCGCTTCAATCCCAGCCACCAATGGGTGCGCAACAAGATCGTGGCCGGCGGGCTCAACATCCAGCAGATGGATGTGCAGACCTACTTCTTCCGCCGCAGCAACATGAACGCCTTGGGCCAGCCGCGCAGCTGGACCGATCATCTGTTGTGGCACCATGCCGCCCACACAGTCGACCTGTTCGCCTACCAGGCCGGCTCGCCGATCGTGAAGGCCAATGCGGTGCAGGGCCCGATCCATCCCGATCTCCGGATCGCGATGGACATGTCGATCCAGCTCAAGGCCGCGAGCGGCGCGATCTGCACGCTCAGCCTGTCTTTCAACAATGACGGTCCGCTCGGCACCTTCTTCCGCTACATCGGCGATACCGGCACCTATATCGCCCGCTACGACGATCTCGTGAACGGCAAGGAAGAGAAGATCGACGTCTCCAAGGTCGATGTGTCGATGAACGGCATCGAGCTGCAGGACCGCGAGTTCTTTGCCGCGATCGGCGAGGGGCGCGAACCGAATTCGAGCGTCGCCCAGGTGCTGCCCTGCTATCAGGTGCTCGACCGGCTCGACCAGCAGCTCGCGGCGGGGTGAGCGCGACCCTGATCGCCGGCGGCCGTGAGGCCGCTGGCTATTCCGCGGCTGCCTGCTCCGCGAGTGAGTAGCTGATCCGCGTCACGATGCCATCCCACCGCCGTTTCTCCGCCGCCGGGTAGTTGATCAGGATGCAATTCATGTAGCCGCCCGGTCCGCCGTCGGTGGAGCGGTTGCAGCGATTGTACCAGATCCTGTCGTTGCGGACGCTGGAGACGACGAAGAAGCTTGGCGTCACGCGCTTGTAGACGATGCCGGACGGAGGCTGCATCTTCGCCAGGAACCTTGCTGGCGAATCGTTGGCAGAGTTCGGAATCGCCTGAACGGTCAGGTCGGCCCGGCCGTCGCCAGTCGTAAAGCGCCTGCCGAGACCGCCCTCCGGCAGTTCTGCGTCCTTGCTGAAAATCGTGACCGGAACCTCGACGGCGGTGCCGGATTTCGGAAGCACGTAGCTTCGCCAATCGGTGTCGCCGGCATCGGCCACGGCTGGCACCAGGCTCAGCGAGATCGCGCAGGCGGCGCGGAACATGTTCATGAGATGATCTCCCTGAGGCCCTCGATCACAAGCGAGGGACTTCATATTCGTTCCGCGGAGATAAAGGCCCTCCGGCCGGAACGCGGACTCGCTATTTGCGTTGGCTCGAAAAGGTGGAGCACGCACATGGCTTTTAACATGCCTTCTTTCTTTGTCGGCGTCGGAACCGTGTTTGCCGCCATCGTCGTGGGGTTCGGCGGGGGAGCGATGATGACCTCGTCGGTCAAGGTCGAACAACCACCAAACAAGCTTGAAAGGGCGGCGGCCAGCACGCCCGCGCCGACACCTGCTGCAGCCGCGAAGGCACAGACGCCCGAGGTTCCATCCGAGGTTCCAACGACGTCAACCGCGATGGCGCCAGAAGCACAGCCGGCAGTCGCCAGAAACGACACGCCGCCCGCAGCAGTCAGAAACGACACGCCGGGAAGCCCGCCGACGCCCGACCGCACCATAGCGTTGACGCCCGCACCGGCCTCCCAGGCAGCTCCGTCCCAGCCTGCGCCCGTCATGGCCAAGGAAACGGCCAAGGAAATGGCCAAGGAAGACGCGAGCTCGAATGCCGACAGCGTGAAGAAAGTCGAAAACGGCGAACCGAGCAAAGAAGCCGCCGTCAAGAAGCCAGAGCGACGCGCTGAACGGCATCGTGAACGGCGAAGGTACCAGGACGTTGACTCTGCGGCCAATGCGGTACGGCAGATCCAACGTGATGACGAGGGACGTCCGCTTCAACGTGATGACGAGGGACGCCCGTTTCAACGCGATGACGGGGGACGGCTATTTCAACGTGATGATCGGGTGCGGCAGATTCAACGTGATGACGGCCAGCAGGAAGTCATAGTGCGTCGGTACGAAAGTCCCCGCTTTGGCTTCTTCGGCGATAACTGATGCCGTCAGACGTCGTCAGGCCTGAACGGCCGCGACGCGAGCCTCGGCCGGAGCGTCGGACAACGACCGGCCGATGCTTCTCAGCATTTCGCTTGCGCGCCCGGCGCTATGTTCGAGCAACCAACGCCCGAACGCGGGCGGTGACAGCGCGGGCGCATACAGGAAACCCTGAACCACGTCGCAGCCCAGTTCCGCCAGCACATTGAACTGGCCTGCGGTTTCGACGCCTTCGGCAACGACGGTCAGATGCAGACTCTGGCCGACGCGCACCACGGTGGTCACGATCGCCCGTGCGCTGGGATCGCACTCGACATCGCGCATGAAGCCGCGGTCGATCTTCAATTCGCGGATGGGAAGGTGCGCCAGCCGGCTCAGGCTCGAGTAGCCGGTGCCGAAATCGTCCAGCGAGAGGCCTACGCCAAGCTGTCGAATCGCATTCATCGTCTCGATCGCAACCGACCGCTCGTTCAGGATCACGCCTTCGGTGATCTCGAGCATGAGGATATCAGGCGGCAGCCCATGATCCGCCAGGATCTCGGCGACCGATGTCGCCAGGCTCACGCTCTGGAAATTGATCGGCGACAGATTGACCGACACGCACGGAATATCCAGCCCGGCGTCGCGCCATTCGGCCATTTGCCGGCAGGCCTCGCGGAGTGACCACAGGCCGATCTGTTCGATCAGTCCGCACTCTTCGGCCAGGGGAATGAATTTCGCCGGCGACACCTCGCCAAGCACCGGGTCATGCCAGCGCGCCAGCGCCTCGACACCATGGATGGCGCCGTCGCTGGTCCGGATCTGCGGCTGGTAGTGCAGTTTCAGCGCCTCGTTGGCGATCGCGTTGCGCAGTGCCGCGCTGTGCTCCAGCCGCTGCTCGGCCAGCCTGTTCATCTCGGCGCTGAAGAAGCGGTAGGTGGAGCGGCCGGCGCGCTTGGCGTGGTACATGGCCGCATCGGCCTGCTGGATCAAGGTATCGATGTCGGTGCCGTTGTCCGGAAACAGGCTGATGCCCATGCTGGTGGACATCGGCACCTGCTTGGCTTCGATCTCGAACGGCACGGCGAGCGACTCGATGATCCGCGACGCGACGACCGACGCAGCGGCGGCGTCGCGGTTCGGCAGCACGATCACGAATTCGTCGCCACCCAGACGCCCCAGCATGTCACCCGGCTGGATCTGCGCGCGCAGGCGCTGGGCAAACTGGACCAGCAATTCATCGCCGGCCGAATGCCCGAGCGTATCGTTGACGTCCTTGAAATTATCGACATCGAGAAATGCCAGCGCGACATGCTGTCCGGCGGGACAGTCGGCCATCGCCTCGGACATCAGATGGCGCAGCCGCGCGCGGTTCGGCAGGCCCGTCAGAGTGTCGTAATAGGCGAGCCGAGCAATCTGGGCGCGCGCCTCCTTGCGCTCGATCGCGAGCGCCCCGAGATGGACGCAGGCGTCGACGATGCGCTGATGCCAGCGGCTCGGCGGGCGGCATTCCCGAAAATAGAAGGCGAAGGTTCCGATCACGCGGCCGTCCTTGGCCATGATCGGCGTCGACCAGCAGGCGCGCAGGCCGGCCTCGAGCGGCATGGTCTTGTAGGGCTGCCAGCGCGGATCGTTGTCGAGATCCTGCGCCAGGACGGCCCTTCCGAAAAATGCCGAAGATCCGCAGGAGCCGACATCGGGACCGATCGCGATGCCATCCAGCGCCCGGGAATAGTCGACGGGAAGGCTGGGACCGCCGAGGGGACGAATCAATCCGCGGTCGTCAATGTGCAGCAGCGAGGAGACCACGTCGGGTGCGATCGCCTCGACCCGCCGGCAAAGCTGGTCGGCAATGTCCGCAATCGGGATTTCATCGGCCAGCGCCGTCATGATCAACTGCTGCAGCGACCGCAACTGCTTGGTCTCGGTGATATCGGTCAGCAGCGCGAAGGTGTGCTTGACCCGCCCGCGGCTGTTGCGAAAGGTCTGGATGTTGGCCGAGATCCAGATGTCGTCGCCGTTCCTGTCGTAGGCGAGGATCTCTTCTTCACCGCCACCTTCGTCGCGGATCCGGCGTCGCAGCCTTGCGAGGGTCTTGCGGTCGGTATGCCGGCCCACGAGCAACACGAGAGCCTGCTGCCCTATCGTTTCCTCGGGCGCGTACCCGAACATCGCTGCGAACGCGGCGTTGGAATAGATGATCCTCAGATTGCGATCGGTGACGACGACCGCGCGATTGGTGGTGTCGGCGACCAGCGTCAGCAGCGCCATCCGTTCGCGTCGGTCGACCTCGGCGGTGATGTCCCGAACGAACGCGATGGTGCGGCTTCGATCGCCGGCATCGAACCGGGATAGCGACAATGCGGCGCGAACCCGGCTGCCGTCATGGCGCTGGATCGTGATCTCGGAGTCGCTTCCCGCGATCGCCTCCTCGCCATTGAGCGGACCCCCGGCGGGCGCCGCGATGTGATTCGCCGGGAGGTTCCCAAGAGGATTCTCGAGACCCAGACGGTTGACATGGCAGCCGAGCACGTCCGCGCGGTTCAGTCTCCAGATGCGCTCCGCTGCCGCGTTGAAATGGCTGACGTGACCATCGCGATCGACGATCACCACGGCCTCGCCCGCCCGCTCGATGGTGGCGAGCAGGACATCCGGGTCGTCGATCACAGGGACTTGGTTTGCGCGCATCGTCCGACCCAGCGGCCTGTTGAGAACCCATCGAGGCCTGCCCCGGAGGAAAGGCGTTATGTGGCGCGAAAGCATATCGGTCGAACGGTGTTGAAAGCGTTTCGATTCCGCCGCCGCCGGCGCAAACAATGCATGCTTAAGAATTCGCTAAGATGAGCTGAAGGTGGAGCGAACGAGACGGCGCCGCGGTTGTGGTCGGCTTTGACCCGGGCGGAGACCTCGCGCGCCAACGAAGCCGCAATCCCGGCAGGTATTTTACCGCCATGCCCAATGCGCGCCGGTATGATTTTCTTCGTAACTATACGTTCCAATTTAGCTTTCCTTTCCGGAATGTTCCGCCCTAAAAGTTTCTGATTGGCATTTGCGTAAAACCAGTCCTCGGTCGGCGGGGCGATCCAGGCCGGGTGACGGATTTGCGGCGGACCCGGCCGAGATGGGCTGGCAGCCGGATCGCAACTCCGATCGAGTTGGATTGTGCGAGCCCACGCGCCGCACCGAAGCATGACGAGATAGAGAGAGAGGTCGGAGTCCTTCAGATGGCGCGTTCGCCGTCGCGGAAACGCGATACATTTCATCATGGAAACCTGCTGGAGGAACTGATTGCTTCAGCGCTTCGGCGCATCAGGACCGAGGGCGCCGGCTCGATCACGCTGCGCGCCCTTGGCAACGACGTCGGCGTCAACCACCGCGCGATCTACCGGCATTGTCCGGACAAGGAGACGCTGCTGGCCGAAGCCGCGGAGCGCTGCTGGCGGGATTTCCTCAAGCATCTGAGGAAGGCCGCCGCCGACCAGGCGCCCGGCAAACCGATGCTCGTGGCTGCCGGCGTTGCCATGTTCCGATGGGGACGCGAAAATCCGCAATACTTCCTTTTCGCGACCGGCGCATATCCCAGCCTCGGGAGAAAGTTTCCGAATCTGGAGGCCGCGATCGCGGACGTCGTGGAATTTTTTGCGATCGGCTTTGCCGGCTCCGGCACGGCTCCTGATCTCGTCGCGCGGCGGGCTGGCGTATACCTTTCAGCGATGCATGGCGTGACCGCGCAGCACCTGTATAGCCGGCTCCGTTTCGATCCCGAGCACGCCAGCGAATGGATCGGGAATGTCTGCACGATGCTGATCGAGGGATTGACGTAGAGCCAGTGGATCGACTCCTTGAAACCTATCGTTTCCAGGCCCTCAGGCTTCTCCATGAGTCTGACTCGAAATGCAGCGTATATAATAGAGCTGTTTCTCCGTCATTGCGAGGAGCTCTTGCGACGAAGCAATCCATTTTTCCTCGCGCAGAGATGGATTGCTTCGCTGCGCTCGCAATGACGTGTTCAGACATCTCGTTTCACGAGCTGCATTATCGGTCAGGCTCTCAGGATGAGGTTCAATCGTGATATCGATATGACGCGAATGTTAGAACCGCGACGTCAGGTGTCCTCGTGAATCCTGTCGCGGAATCGGCGTGGCGACACGCCCGTTGCGCCCGCGAACAACCGGCTGAAATAGGCGGGGTCGTCGAAGCCGAGTGCAAAGGCGATCGTTGAGACCGGGAGATTGGTGTAGACGAGGTTACGCCGCGCCTCGCGAACGATCCGCTCCAGGATCAACTGCGACGCAGCCTGTCCGGTCGCGGTGCGAGCGATGCGGCTCAGATGCGTCGGGGTGATGGATAGCGCCGCCGCGTAGTCCGATACCGTCCAGTGCGCGAGGAAATGCTGCTCCAGCAGCGCCTCGAAAGCTCTGAACAGATCGGTGCTGGCCGATCCTTGCGGCGCGTCTTCGGTGTCCGCCATCTGGCGCGCGACCTGCCCGATCAGGACGGCCGACAAGGCGCGCAGCAGGTGCGCTCTGGCAAAGTGTCGCCCGGCGAATTCCGCGAAGATCTGCTCCATCGCATTGCGCATCGCCACCGTTCCGCGCACCACGGTCGATTGCGCGAGCACGCGCCGCAGGCCCTCGGCCGGGGTCAGCACCTCGTCCAGCATTTCGGCCGCCATCGTCAGCACGAAGCCCTGCGTCCCCCGCTTGAAGGAGAAGCCGTGGACGTGGCCGACCGGGACGTTGACGACCCGCATCGGCCGCAGCGGATAGCTCCGTCCTTCCAGCGACGCCTGTCCGCCGCCGCGTTCGATCAGCAGGATCTGGTGCAGCCGTGCGTGGCGGTGGGCCGCGAATTCCCATTCATGCAGCACCGAGCGCGCCGCGATGGTTTCGCAATGCACCACGTCGGGCAGGTCGCGCGCTTCGCCGAACAGGTTGTAGCTTTGGATGGAGCGACGGCTGATGAGTTCGGTCATGTTCGAATTGTACAAGAGATTGCGGGGTCCATCCATTTGATTTGCCGGCGGGTCTGATAGATTCGTCCAATGGCGGCGGCCATCAAGAAAGGCAAGGGAGAGGAAACCAGATGAAAGTCCAGGTTTGCATCATCGGCGGAGGACCGTCGGGACTGCTGCTGTCGCAGCTGCTGCACCTGCAGGGCGTCGACACCATCGTTCTGGAAAAATCCAGCCGCGAACACGTGCTCTCGCGCATTCGCGCCGGCGTGCTCGAACATGGCTTTGCCAAGCTGATGCGGGAGGCGCAGTGCGGCGATCGCATGGACCGCGAGGGCGAGATCCACAAGGGCTTCTACATTGCCCATGACGGGGTGCTCGACCACGTCGATCTCTTCAGATATTCCGGCGGCAATTCTGTCGTCGTCTATGGCCAGACCGAAGTCACGCGCGATCTCTATGCGGCGCGCGACCGGATGGACGGCAAGGTCGTTCACAATGCGGAGGACGTGACGCCGCACGACATTGCGTCCGACCAGCCGTTCGTCACCTATCGCGAGGGCGACAAGACCATCCGTGTCGATTGCGACTATGTCATCGGCGCCGACGGTTTCCACGGTGTCAGCCGCAAATCGATTCCGAAGGACAAGCTCAGGGAGTACGAGCGGGTCTACCCGTTCGGCTGGCTCGGGGTGTTGTCGCGGACCAGGCCGGTCTCGCCGGAACTGATCTACAGCAGGCACGAGCGCGGATTTGCGCTGTGCTCGCTGCGTTCGCAGGTGCTGAGCCGGTACTATATCCAGGTGCCGCTAACGGATTCGACCGAGGACTGGTCCGACGATGCGTTCTGGGACGAACTCAAGCGACGCCTGCCGGCCGACGTCGCGAACGAGCTGATCACCGGCCCGTCGATCGAGAAAAGCATTGCGCCGTTGCGCAGCTTCGTTGCCGAGCCGATGCGTCATGGCCGGCTGTTCCTCGCCGGCGATGCCGCCCATATCGTGCCGCCGACCGGCGCGCGCGGGCTCAACAGCGCGGCCTCCGACATCTATTATCTCTATCACGCCATGCTCGATCACTACAAAAAAGCCGACGATGCGGGGCTCGATGGCTATTCGCAGCGGGCTCTGGCGCGGGTCTGGAAGGCGCAGCGGTTTTCGTGGTGGATGACCATGCTGCTGCACCGTTTTCCCGATCGCCTCGCCTATGAGGACAGGCTGCAGGACACCGACATCGCCTACCTGTTCTCATCCGAAGCCGCACAGCGCTCGCTGGCCGAGAACTATGTCGGGCTGCCGTTCTAGGTCAGTGTTTCCCTGGTTCGAAGCATATCGACGTCGCAAGCGTCGCCATGATTCGTAATTCGAAAACACTGTACTCGCGTCGCCGCGACGGGTTGATCTGCGTCAAATCAAAAAACCGGCCGTTTCCCTATTCTGTCTCGCAATCGTATTTGAGGGGAGGAGACCGTATGGGCCAGTCCGCGACCGTGGTCGCTCAGGAGCGTTCGAGCCGCGAGATTTTCGGCACGCCCATTTTCGGGCCGGCGGCGGCCCAGAAGGGCTACGGGCTCAACAAGATGTGCTTCTCCTTCAATGAGGCCGCCAACCGTGCCGAATTCGTGCACGACGAGGCGGCCTATTGCGCGAGGTTCGGTCTGAGCGATGAGCAGATCCAGGCAATTCTCAAGCGCGATCTGCTGAAGCTCCTGGACTGCGGCGGCAATGCCTATTACCTGGCGAAATTCGCCGGAATCCTCGGGCTCAACATGCAGGACATCGGCGCGTTGCAGACCGGCGTGACGGTCGAGCAGTTCAAGGCGAAGCTGCTCGCCGCAAGGGACAGCTGAGACAACCAACAAGGGATAGTTGATATGGCACGTATCGTTGGTGGATTGGCGACGTCCCACGTTCCCGCGATCGGCGGGGCGATGGCGAAGGGCTTGCAGAAGGATCCTTACTGGGCGCCGTTCTTCGACGGCTTTCCCGCGACCCATCGCTGGCTGGATAGTGTCAAGCCGGATGCCGCCGTGGTGATCTACAACGATCACGGGCTCAACTTCTTCCTCGACAAGATGCCGACCTTCGCGGTCGGCGCCGCGCCCGACTACCGCAACTCCGACGAAGGCTGGGGCATTCCGGTGCTCGCCCCGTTCAAGGGCGACACCAGACTGTCCTGGCACATCATCGAGACCCTGGTCGACGCGGAGTTCGATCCGGTCTCCTGCCAGGAGATGCTGGTGGATCATGCTTTCAGCATCCCCATGGAACTGTTCTTCCGTGATCGGGCGCACGGGATTCCGAGCGTGCCGGTGGTCGTGAATACCGTGCAGCATCCGCTGCCCTCGTTGGCGCGTTGCTTCAAGCTCGGTCAGGCGATCGGCCGCGCCATCGAGAGCTATCCGGAGGACATCAAGGTGGTGGTGATCGGCACCGGTGGCCTGTCGCATCAGCTCGAAGGCGAGCGCGCCGGCTTCATCAACAAGGACTTCGACAAGGCCTGCATGGATGCGATGACCGGCGATATCGGCAAGATCACCCGGATCAATCCGCATGATCTGGTCGAACTGGCCGGCAGCCAGGGCGTCGAGGTCATGAACTGGGTGGCGATGCGCGGCGCCCTGACCGGCGATGTCCACGAACTGCATCGCAACTATCACCTGCCGATCTCCAACACGGCCTCCGGCATCATGCTGCTGGAGAATCGCCCGCGTCTGGCGCACGCAGCCTGACGCACCTAACCTCGGTCGCCGGGCGGTCCATCGTCTTCAGTTGAAGCAGGCAAGTCCCCCGGCAGGCACAAGAAGCGATCGGCTCATTCGACCTTGATATGCGCTTCCTTGAGCACCGGTTCCCACTTGGCCGCTTCGGACCGGATCAAGGCGTCAAACTCCCTTGGCGAACTGCCGACCGGGGTCGCTCCCATCTTCTCCATCGCCGCGAGCACGACGGGGTCGCGCAGCGCGCCTGCAACATCGCGATACAGTTTCTCCGTGATCTCCGCGGACAGTCCCGCCGGCGCGAGCAGGCCCCACCACACCGAAGCGTCATAGCCCGCCACTCCAGATTCCGCGACGGTCGGCACGTCGGGCAGCTGCGGTGCGCGCTGGGCCGTCGTGACCGCGAGCGCGCGCACCGCGCCGCCGTCGAGCTGGCCGAGCAGCTCCGGCAGGGGATTGATGCTGATCGGCACTTCGCCCGCGATCACCGCCATCAGCGCCGGCGCACCGCCCTTGTAGGGGACCGGAACGATCTTGATCTGCGCCATGTACTTCAGCAGTTCGCCGGCGAGGTGCGCCGACGTGCCATTGCCCGCCATGCCATAGGAGAGAAAATCCGGCTTCTCTTTCGCGAGCGCGATCATGTCCTTTGGGGTGGCGAGGCCAGAGTCCTTCTTCACGACGATCGCGAGCGGCGAATAGGCCACCTCCGTGATCGCGGTGAAGTCCTTGAAGGTGTCGTACGGCAGTTTGGGATAGATGAACTGATTGAGCGGATGGCCGCTGGCCACGAGGATGAGGGTGTAGCCGTCCGCCGGCGATTGCACCAGCGCCTGTGAGGCGACGATGCCGCCGGCGCCTGCGCGGTTTTCGATCACGGGCTGCTGGCCCCATGATTTCGACAGCGACTGCGCCAGCGTCCGCGCCAGCACGTCGACCGCACCTCCCGCCGCATACGGCACAAGGATCTTGACGGGCTTGGACGGAAACGCGTCGGCCGCAAGCGCGCTGGTAGTCAGTGCGAGCGTCGCCGCGAAGAGCCAGGGGAGCGCGGTTCTGATCGGGGCCATGTCAATTACCTCGTGGTGGGCGATGGTCTAGTGTTCAAATCTATTGGGTCCGAAGCATGATCTGGTCGATGGCGGCTCAGGGATCAAGCGCGCCCTTGAGCCCGGCGCGACCGATCGCGGCACGGACGAGACCGGAGGAGATGATCTCGCTCGTGAAGGTCCTGAGGAATTCATGTCCCGCCTCCCGTCCCCTGGGAATGGCGATCGCGTGACGCTCGACACCCCAGCGTCCGTCGAGCAGCCGCGAGCCCGGCAACTTCTCGGCGATCTCAAACAGGGTGGCCTTGTTAGTGGCGAAGGCGTCGATCTGGTGCGATGCGAGTTGCGCGATGGCGTCGTTGAAAGTCGGCGTCCGCACCACCTCGGCATTCCTGAGGTCCTTGGATAGGGTGGCGTCGGACGTGCTGCCCGTCGTCACTCCGATGCGCTTCCCGGCTGCATCGATGTCGTTGACGTCGGTGATCGAAGATCCCGGCGGCACCAGATAGCCCAGTTCGATCTGCAGATAGGGCGGGGCGAAGTCCACGTCCTTGGCGCGGGCGGCGGAGGCATTGGTGAAGGCGACGTCGACCGCGCCGGTCTTCAGCGCCTGCTGCACCTCGGCATTCCTGGAAAAGACGACCGGTTCGTAATCGACGTGAAGCTGGCGCGCGAGTTCCTTGCCGATCTCGTAGCCGACACCGCGCGGATCTTTGTCGGTGTCGTTGACAATGGAGGTCGGTGTTCCCGTATAAAGCCCCGCGCGCAGCTTGCCACTGGGCGCGAGGACTCGTGATACGTCGCTGTCCAAGGCCAGGGCCGGGCGGGGAGACACGATCAGGCCCGCAAACGTCAGTGCGATCGCGCGTCGGCGCGTGGGAAGCTCGGTGGCTGAGGTCATGCGTCGAACTCCGAGGTCGTGGCAAGATGTTCGTCGGCAAGGGACAAAGCTGGATCAGCTCCTGGATTCGAACTTGAACAGGCGTTCCGGATTGGTGACCAGCAGCTTGCGCTGGATCGCGGCGTCAGGGGCATACAGCGGGATCAGGTCGACCAGATCGCCGTCGTTCGGCATGATCTTGACGTTCGGATGCGGCCAGTCGGTGCCCCAGATCACGCGATCCGGCGCGTTGCCGATGAGCTTTTGCGCAAACGGCACGGAGTCATGGAAGGGTGGTCCCGAGGCCGAGGCGCGCTCGAGTCCGGTGATCTTGACCCAGCATTTTTCATCGCCGGCCTGAAGCTCGAGCAGGGCCTTGAAGTCGGGATCATCAAGCCCCTTCGCGGCACTGATCGTGCCCATGTGGTCGATCACGTAGGTTACCGGCAGGGCCTTCAGGATCGGAACGAACTCCTGAATGGTTCCGGCTTCGAGATAGATGTCGACGTGCCAGCCGATCGCAGCCACGCGGTCGACCAGGGTGCGGAACACCTTCATGTCGCCGACGCCGCCGAGGCGCTTGAGAAAGGCGAAGCGGCAGGCGCGGATGCCGGCCTTGCCGAGCGCAGCCAGGTCGTCGTCGGACATCGCATTGTTGATATTGGCCACGCCCTTGTAGCGGCCGCCGCTCTGCGCAATGGCGTCGGTGACGACGCGATTGTCGAAGCCATGCACCGTCGCGTTGACGATCACGGCGCGCTCGACGCCGATTGTCTCGTGCAGTCTGCGGAACATGTCGAGCGGCGCGTCCGGCGGCGAATAGGGCCGCTTCGGCGCAAACGGGTAGGTCGCGGCCGGTCCGAAAATATGCGTGTGCGCGTCGACGCTGCCCGCCGGCGCCTTGAATGTCGGCGTCTTCGTTTGCGGGTCGGGCCCGGCGATAGTTGGGATCGCAGTGTCGTCGGCAGCGTAGCTGAGCCGTGCGCCGGACACCATCGAAAGGCCGAGCCCCGCCATTCCTATGAGCGCTTCGCGTCTCTGCATGCTGGTCTCCGTGTTCAGTGTGTTCATTTTCGGGGCGGCAGCGCGCGTCGCATGATATCCTCCGCGTCACAGCCACAGGATCTGCTTGCGATAGTCGAGGTCGATCAGAAGCGGGGCCGCGGGGCCGGTGTGAAATACCGCGCCGCGCTCGAGCGCGAACACGCGGTCGGCGAGCGCGAGCACCAGATCGAGATTGTGTTCGACGATGACGATCGACAGCTGCTGTCTGAGCCGGTCGAACACCTTGAACAGTTCGAGCGTCACCGCCGGCGCCAGTCCCTCGAAGGGTTCATCCAGCAGCAGCAGCCGGACATTGCCCGACATCGCGCGCGCCACCGCGACCATCTGCTGCTCGCCGCCGGACAGGTAGTCCGCCGCGATATCGAGGCGTTGCTTCAGGCGCGGGAAATAATCGAGGATCTGCTCCTCGCTCCACACCGCGCCCTCGCGGCCGTCGGTGCGTCGCGCGAGCCGGCCGAGCGCCAGGTTGTCGCGCACCGTCATGCCCGCGAACAGGCCGCGGCCCTGCGGCACATAGCCGATGCCGAGCCGGGCAATGTCCGGCGCTGGCAGATGCCCGATCTGACGCCCCGCATATTCGATGCTGCCGGATCCGAGCGGGACCAGGCCCGCGAGCGTCTTCAGGAGCGTGGATTTGCCGGCGCCGTTGCGGCCGAGCAGGGCGACGATCTCGCCGCTGCGGACGTTCAGCGCGGCATCCTGCAGGACATGGCTCTTGCCGTAGAAGGTGTTCATCTTCTCGCAGGTCAGAACCGGAGTGCCCTGATCGCCGGCATCATCAGTTCGGTGATGCTCGACCGCGGGGATGCCGGTGCCGGTGTAGATCTCCTGCACGCGGCGGTCATTTCGCACCGCCTCGGGCGATCCCGTCATCAGCACCTCGCCCTGGTTCATGACGGTGACGACCTGCGAAAAACCGAGCACGCGATCGATGTCGTGCTCGACGATCAGGACCGGGATGTTCGCGGCCACGTTGACGACGAGGTTGGAGACGCGCTCCCGTTCCGTCGCGGCGAGGCCAGCCAGTGGTTCGTCGAGCAGAAGTACCCTGGGCCTGGACGCGAGCGCGATGCCCAGATCGACCAGCCGCTGCCCGCCATAGGAGAGATCGCCGCCGGCGATGCTCTCGATCCCCTCGAGACCGAGGAATTTCACGAGCTCCGCCGTCTCCGTGCGGGTCTCGGCATAACTGTCGACGTCGCGCCATACATTGAAGCGGCCGGGACGGCGGGCCTGCAGCGACAGCCGCAGATTTTCGTGGATCGAAAGACCGCGGAACAGGTTCGTGATCTGGAACGATCGCGCCAGCCCCTTGTGGCAGATCAGGTCCGAGGGGATGCCCTGGATCTCGCGGCCGCCAAGCCGGATGGTGCCGCCGTCGGGGGCATAGAGGCCCGAGATCAGATTGAACAGCGTGGTTTTCCCGGCGCCGTTGGGACCGATCAGGGCGTGAATCTGTCCGGCGCCGATCGTGAGGCTGGTGTTGGTCACCGCGCGAATGCCACCGAACCGTTTCGAGACGCCGTCGACTTCGAGCACCGTTCCATGAAGGCCGTCAGGCCTCAGGAACGAAGGCAGCGGCAGGCCCTCGTGGATTTTTCGTCGGCTCATCGCCGCCTGCTCTTGCGGCCCCGGTCGTAAGCGCCGCGTCAGCGTCGCCCAAATACCGACCAGACCGTCGGGCGAATACAGCACGAAGCCGACGAAGATCAGCCCGAACCAGAGCAGCCAGTTCTGGGTCCAGATCGAAAACAGTTCGCGAAACAGCACGAAGAACAGCGCGCCGAGCGCGGGTCCGAGCATGTTGCGCATGCCGCCGATCACGACCATGGCCAGCAGTTCGCCCGCGAACGGCACCGAGACCGCCTCAGCCGATACGAGGTAGTTCTGGAAGGCGATGAGTCCGCCCGCAAGTCCGGTGACGACGGCGGAGATGACGAAGACGCCGAGCTTGTAGCGGTCGATCGGATAGCCCTGGAACGTGGCGCGCAGCTGGTTTTCGCGGATCGCGACCAGCACATGCCCGAACGGCGATCGCACTAGGCGCATCAGCAGGTAGAGCACGCCGAGCGCGATCAGGGCCACGACGATGTAATAGGCCAGCGCATCGTCGAGGCTGATTCCGGCGATGGTGCCGCGCGTCAGGCCGCCGAGGCCGTCTTCGCCGCCGGTCAGGCTGCTCCAGCGGAAGGCCGTGGTGTAGGTGAGGGCGGCCAGCGCCAGCGTCAGCAGCGAGAAGTAGACGCCGCGACGCCGCAGCATGACGAGCCCGATGATGGCCGACGCGACAGCCACGATCGCCATCGAGAGCAGCAGCGGCAACCAGATCTCGCCGGGAAACCAGTGCAGCTGGATCAGCCCGGCCGCATAGGCGCCGATGCCGAACCAGGTCGAGTGGCCGAACGACACCAGCCCGGTATAGCCAATACATAGATTGAGGCCCATGGTCGCGACCGCAAACGCTACGATAATGATGCCGCTGTTGAGCGACAGGCCCAGCGCCCGCAGTAGAAATGGCAATACGATCACCGCGAGGGCGGCGAGCAGCAGCGGACGATATTTTGCGCTGAAGCCGATCGTGTTCATTCGAACTTCTCGATCCGCTCGCCAAGGAGACCGCGCGGGCGCAGCATGAGCACGACGAACATCAGGACATAGATCGAGGCCTCGCCGGCGGCGGGTACGAAATGGATGGTGATGCCGCGCACCACGCCGACCAGCGTCGCCGCAATCACGACGCCCCAGAAGCTTCCGAGACCGCCGATCACCACCACGACGAAGGCGACCGTGATGATCTCGGCGCCCATCGCCGGGTGCACGACGGTGATCGGCGCGAAGAAGGCGCCGCCGAGCGCGGCCATGCCGACGCCGAGCATGACCACCGCGGTCATATAGGGCTGCAGTCTTATGCCGAGCGCCGCGACCATGTCGGGACGCTGAATGCCTGCGCGCACCACCCGACCGAACGAGGTCTTGTGCAGCAGCAGCCAGACTCCGAGCAGCACCAGTGCGACCACGGCCAGGATCAGCAGGCGATAGCGCGAGAACAGGAAGTCGCCGACGACAACCGATCCGCGGAAGGCAGGCGGGATCGAGGCCGACAACGGGGCGGACCCCCAGATGATGCGAATGGCCTGCTCGGCCACCAGCGCGAGGCCAAAGGTGACGAGCAGGCTCAGGATCGGATCGGCCGTATAGAAGCGGCGCAGGATGAAGCGTTCGAACAGGATGCCGAGCAAGGCCACCGCGATCGGCGAGAGCACCACGGCCGGGCCGAAGCCGAGATGTCCGGTGATCTCGACGGAGAGGTAGGCGCCGAGCGCGTAGAACGCGCCATGGGCGAGATTGACGATGCCGCCGACGCTGAAGATCAGTGACAGGCCGAGTGCGATCAGGAGGTAGTAGCCTCCGAGCACGAGGCCATTCACGACCTGTTCGAGCAGGAACCCGATCTGCATATGTGTTCCGCTGTCCTGACCTCGGTGGCGCCGGCTTTCATTGCCGGGCAGCGCCAGTCGTCGACCGATGCGCCCCTGCGCGCTATGCCTTCATCTCGCAGGGGTTCTGGGTCTTGTTCGGGTAGATCGAGTCCAGCGGCTCACCCGGCGCCGGCACGACGTTCCCGAGCACGAGCATGTCCCATTTGTCCTTCATCTCGGTCTTCGGCTTGACCGTGAATGGATAGGCCTCCTGAACCAGTTGATGGTCCCAGGAGCGGAAGTAGCCCTTCCGCGCCTTCATGATGTCGAACTGCGTTTCCTTTTCGAAATAGGCAATCAGCGCGCCGCTATCGGTCGACTTGATCTCGTTCATCGCCTGCGCCAGGAGTTTGAGCGAGACGTAATCGATCCAGGCGTGGTTTTCCGGAGGCTTGCCGTAGGCCTTGGCGAAGGCGGCGACGAACGCCTGGGAGGCGGGATTGTCGAGGGTGTGATACCAGACGGTCGGCCAGGTTCCGCTCAGATTGCCTTCGCCGGCCGCCCAGGCGTCACCTGTGTTGAGGTTGAAGCCTACCAGCGGGTAGGGCAATCCGAACTCCGCGTACTGCTTGACCAGATTGGTCACCTGATTGCCCGCGAGGTTGCAACAGACCACGTCCGGGTTGGCCTGCCTGATCTTCAGCAGATAGGGACTGAAGTCGGTGACGTCGGTGGCAATCAGTTCGTCGCCGATCAGGTTGGCCTTGTTGGCGTCGAAGAAGGATTTGGCCGCCTTGAGCAGATCGTGACCGAAAATATAGTCCGCGGTGAGCGTGAAGAACTTCTTGTCCTTCACCATGCCCTTTTGCAGCAGGGCCGTTCCAACGGCGTTGACCATGACGGTGTTGGGAATGTCGCAGTGGAAGGAGTATTTGTTGCAGTTCTTGCCACGCAGGGCGTCCGAGCGCGCACCGGTGCTGAAGAAGACCTTCCTGTTGCGTTCCGCGACCTGCATGATGGTGAGTGACGATGCCGAGGAGATTTCGCCGAGCAGGACTACGGCGCCATCCTGTTCGATCATGCGCTGCGCCTTGGTCGCTGCGGTCGCGGGGTTGACCGAATCTTCCGAGATCAGGTCGATCGGCCTGCCCATGATGCCGCCCGCCTGATTGATGTCCGCGGTGGCGAGCTTGGCGCCGAGCTGGGCGTAGCTGCCGATCGCGCCGAGAAAACCCGTCAACGGGGTGACGTGGCCGATCTTGATCTTGTCGGTCTGGGCGCTGACGATGGATGGGAATCCGAGCGCGGAGGCACCGGCAAAGGCGGCGCCCGTCGTCAACAATGTTCGTCGGCTGGTGCGGATCATGGCGTCCTCCCGGGGCGATTGCGCTGTCCCCCTTTCAATCTCATCTACGAGAATGTGAGAGACGTTTTTTCATTGCTGGATAATATCGACGCGGGGGACGGCGGCTGTCAACGCCAAAAGCGCTGGGGCAGGCTCCGGCGCCTCAAGTTTCGGGCGGACGTGGAATCCGGAGCGCGGGGGCACGAGCGTGAGAGCCGAACATGGGACCGGGACCCGATCAACGGGACCGGCTCGCATCGCCGTGCACGCGCCGATGCGTTCGCATCTGGCGGGGCAGGAGGGCCTTGTGTTGATCCGCCAGGACGCTAAGGCGTTTTCGCGATGCTTTTTGCGCCGAATTCGGCCGACAGGCGGTTCGCCGCCGCACGCACGAGCTTGGCGTGGTTCTGCAGCGCCTGGTTGGACATCCGCCAGATCGGGCCCGAAATCCCGAGCGCGCCGATCACCTGACCGGTGAAGTCCATCACCGGCACCGCGATGCAGCGGACTTCCGGGTTGAATTCACCGTCGTCGAAGGCCACTCCGGTGCGTCTGACCTGTTCGATTTCGTCCAGCAGCACCGCGCTGCTGGTGATCGACTTGTCCGTCGACGGCTTCAGCTCGATACGCTCGAGAAACCGCTTCAGCTGATCGGGGCGCAGCGCCGCCAGAATGATCTTGCCGAGTGCGGTGCAATGCACCGGACGCACCACGCCGACACGTTCGGTCAGCTGGTAGGCGCCGGGACCGCTGGTCCGCGCGATCACTACGACCGCGTCGCCCATTCGTACGCCAAAATGGCCGCTTTCGCCGCTTTCGCGCGACAAATCCTCCAGTAGAGGCGTCGCCACATTGACCATTTCGATCTCATCGAGTGCGCTGGCCGCCAGCGCAAAAAGCGGTCTCCCGATCCGGTACCGCTTGGACTCCTTCTCCTGCCGCAGATAACCCAGCGAGACCATGGTTCGGGCGAGATGGAACGTGGTCGAATTGTGCAGGCCAACGACCTTGCTCAGCTCGGCTAGGCCGATGCCTTCGCGGTTGCGCGCAACCTCCTCAAGAATCGCAAAGGCGCGGCCGAGCGACTGGACGCCGCCGCGCTGCCGGTCCTCGGCATCATCGTCGATATCGGGGCGCGCAGGCTGGATCAGCTTGGCAATATCGCCCTTGCGCAAGCGTTCGGGCTTCTCGGCCGTCTTTGGCTTGGTACGTGGTCTCAATGAACTCAGCCTCCATGCGACCGGATTCGCCAGTGTCCCATCATTGGCTGCTGCCGCGCCCTGATACAAGCGCGTCCGCAGCCCGGTTGCACATCGATCGGGACATGATGCGCAGCATGCGGTATCTGGTCAAGAGCGTGCGACCATGCGAATTGACGTGCAGCATTATGAGAAATATGATCGACCTGCCACCGGCGCCGGCGGCGCAACCGTTCGGCAAATAAGAAGCAAATCCGGGCAGGGAGGTCTCATGTCGCGCAACGCACTCAACGGCGCCCAGGTCATCGTCGACTACCTGATCCAGGAAAAAGTTCCGCAGGTGTTCGGCCTGTGCGGGCACGGCAATATCCAGTTCATCGATGCGCTGTACGAGCGTTCGGCCGACATCAAGACCATCTCCGTGCATCATGAGAGCGTCGCCGGCTTCATGGCCGACGTCTACTACCGCGTCTCGGGCCGGCCGACGGCGACCTTCACCTCATGCGGGCCGGGGTCGGCGAACCTGCCGATCTCGCTTGGCAACGCCTTCCTCGATTCCGTGCCGTTCATGGCGGTGACCGGCAACGTGCCGACCTCCCAGTTCAACCGCGGCGCCTTCCAGGAACTGTATCGTCACTATCAGGCCGACTTCCCGTCGACCGTGCGCGCCTACTGCAAGAAGGTGTTCCAGCCGACGCGCGGCGAAATGGTGCCGCTTGCGGTGCGGCAGGCCTGGAAGACGATGATCTCTGGACGCCCGGGGCCCGTGGTGCTCGACGTGCCCTTCGACGTCTTCATGGAATCCGCGGCCCAGGAAGCGCCGAACGCGCTCGCCTGGAACGGTAATATTTCGAGCCGCTGCGGCGCCGATCCCGACGGCTTGGTCAAGGCGGTCGACATGCTGCTCGGCGCCGAGCGACCGGTGATGTTGGTCGGCCAGGGCGTGCGTTACGGCGGCGCGGCCGAGGAATTGCGCCGGCTGGCCGAGCGGCTGCAGATTCCGGTCGCAGCGTCGGCCAGCGGACTCGGCGCGCTCGACGTCAATCATCCGCTGGCACTGGGTCTCGTTGCGCGTGCCGGCCACTATCAGGCCAACCACGCCACCCGCCAGGCCGATGTCCTGCTCGCGCTCGGCGTTCGCTTCGATGACAGAACCTCGAGTTCGTGGATTCCCGGCTATTCCTTCACGATCCCGCCGACGCGCCTGATCCATGTCGATATCGACCCCGAGGAGATCGGACGCAATTATCCGGTGGCGCTCGGCCTGATGGCCGATGTTCGCACCTTCCTGCGTCAGATCCATGCGGAACTGGATCGGCGCGCCGACCTGACCCGGCGCGCCGACGCGCGGCAGAAATGGCTGGCGCAGATCGATGTCTACCGCAAGGAGTGGGACAGGTTCCTCGCGCCCGGCTTTTCCGACGACACCACGCCGATCAACCCGCAGCGCGCCGCGCACGAAATCGATAGGGCATTGCCGGAGGACGCCATCCTTGTCAGCGACATCGGCGTGCATCACAACTGGCTGCTCGGCTTCTGCAAGCCGAAGCGGCCGGATTCCTTGATCGGTTCGATGGGTTTTGGTCCGATGGGATTTGGCGTCGCCGGCGTGATGGGCGCGAAGTTCGCCGCACCGGACCGGCCCTGCGTCTCGGTCTGCGGCGATGGCGCCTTCTTCATGCACGCCAACGTGCTGGGTACGGCGGTCGAATACAATCTGCCCGTGGTCTGGGTGGTCTGGAACAATTACGCCTATGCCTCGATCCGCGGCCTGCAGCGCGGCTACCTCGCGGGCCGCGAGCTTGCCACGGACTTCCACGATCCGCAGACCGGCGCCCGCTACAATCCGGACTTTGCCGCCATGGCGCGATCCTGCGGCGTCGAGGGCGTGCGGGTCGACCGCGCGGCCGATCTCGGCGAGGCGATCCGCAAGGGCATCGCCGCGAACAGGCCCTATCTGATCGATGTCGACATCGCCGCCGACGTCAATCCGCAGGGCGCCGGCGTCTGGGAATTGCCGGGTCTCGGCCGCAGCAAGCCGGGTATCGGTACGCAGTATGAACCGAGCTGACGTCGTCTGACGACCAGCGCGAACGAAACGGCCGGAAGCGGCAAAGACGGCGGTGCGCTGGTATCCTGACCATGGGCGCCTCGTTCATCACGTGAGGCAGGGAGAGCAATCCATGACTTCCGAAGAGATGGCTTTCGAAGAGAACGGCGCCTTCATTCGCAATATTGCCGAGGTGCCCTGGCGGCAATTCCCCAATCATTTCGGCGGCGCGTTGTCAAAACCTCTGGTGATGCCGGAGACCGCGGGGTCGCGTCATATCGACTACCGCATCTCGATGTACCAGCCGATGGCGCATGTCGCCCGCCACAAGCACACGGTGCAGGAGCAGATCTATCACGTGCTCGAAGGCGAAGGGCTGATGGAGATCGCCGGCAAGAACCATGTGGTCAGGAAGCACGACTACATCTTCCTGCCGCCGGGCGTCGAGCACGCGATCTCCAATTCCGGCCTGGTGGACCTGGTGTTTCTGGTGGTGACCTCGCCGGTGACGGATGACGAGAAACCGGTCTGATCGAAACGGCTTTGCGGCATCAGCTTCACGTCGATGCGGCTGCGCGGCATTTGCGATTTGTCCATACATTCGCTGTTAGGGTGATGATGCGGATCGAGACTCCGTTCCGTCGGCATCGCCGGCGATTGAACCGAAGCCTCAATCGAGAGGCAAATTGTCTCGCAGCACCATCCCGTTGCGCCGATATCTTCCAAGACCGCATCAGCTGCGTTGCGGTACGCGGATGTTTGCGGTCGGGCACGGCGCGTGCACTCCTGCGGTTGAACGTGAACGGCAACAGATGCGGCATTCGCGTTGCCCCAGCGCGAGCGCCATGTGCCGTATCTCGCGGTGAAGGCCCGCGCATCGCTGCAAGCGGCGCGGAACCGTCCAGCTCCAGATGTCCATGTCCTCGCGTCAATCCAAGATCATGCCAAGGCGTGCTCAGATCGGGTGTCACGGGTCCCCTGCGGATTCCGGCATTCCCAGTCCGGATCGCGCCTGCTAACCATGGCCAACAAAAACAGGTGGGAACCCATGGTTGACGCACTCATCATCGATGCCTGCAGGACGCCGCGCGGCATTGGCAAGGCCGGCAAGGGGGCGCTGTCGGGCATTCACCCGCAGCAGCTTGGCGCAACGGTGCTGCGCGCGCTAGCCGAGCGCACCGGTATCAATACCGCCGATGTCGACGACATCATCTGGGGCACCAGCTCCCAGCGCGGCCCGCAAAGCGGTGATCTCGGGCGGATGTCGGCGCTCGACGCCGGTTACGACGTGCGCGCCAGCGGCGTGACGCTGGATCGCTTCTGCGGCTCCGGCATCACCAGCGTCAACATGGCGGCGGCCTCGATCATGGCCGGCGCCGAGGATCTCGTGGTCGCCGGCGGCACCGAAATGATGTCGATGGAGGGCCGCCGCGGCGAGGGGCCGTTCATGATGGACAACGGCAATCTGCGCTTGCGCGCGCGGCACCCGCAATCGCACCAGGGGGTCTGCGCCGACGCCGTGGCGACGCTGGAAGGCATTTCGCGGCAGGACGTCGATGCGCTCGGCCTCGAAAGCCAGAGACGTGCCGCGAAGGCGATCGCGGGCGGTCATTTCAAGAGAAGCCTCGTTCCGGTTTGCCGCGAGGACGGCAGCCCGGCGCTCGATCGCGAGGAATATCCACGGCCGCAGACCACGATGGAAGGGCTGTCCAGCCTGAAGCCGGCGTTTCCGACCGTCGCCGATGTCCCGATCGACGACAAGGGCACGACCTACCGCAAGCTGATCCTGCAGAAATACCCCGATCTCGACATCAACTTCGTGCACCACGCCGGCAACTCCTCCGGCGTGGTCGACGGCTCGGCCGCGATCCTGCTGGCCTCGCCTGATTACGCCAGGGCGCATGGCCTGAAGCCCCGCGCGCGCGTGGTCGCCATGGCCAATATGGGGGATTCGCCGACCCTGATGCTGAATGCGCCGGTGCCGGCGACGCGCAAGGTGTTGGCCAAGGCGGGCCTCGCCGTCGACGACATCGACCTGTTCGAGATCAACGAGGCCTTTGCGGTGGTCGCCGAAAAATACATCAGGGATCTCAGGCTCGATCGCGACAAGGTCAACGTCAATGGCGGTTCGATCGCGCTTGGTCATCCGATCGGGGCGACCGGATCGATCCTGATCGGCACGCTCCTGGATGAGCTGGAGCGGCGCGATCTCAGGCGCGGGCTGGTGACGATGTGTGCGGCCGGTGGCATGGCGCCGGCGATCATCATCGAGCGGGTCTGAGCCGTATCGTCGTCGTCTGGGCCTTGAGCCGGGGCCTTCGACGGGTACGCGAAGGGGAATTGGGCAGAGCCGAACCCGGACGACACAGTCACCGGGCGTCGCAGGAGGGCGACCACAAGGGTCGCCCCTACCGGATCGGTGCTGCGTAGGGTCACCCCTACCGGATCGGCGCCGCGTAGGGGCGCCCCTTGTGGGCGCCCTCCTTGAACCCTCGTAGTGTTTCTTGCCCGCCTGCTCAGGCCACCGGAAACAGCAGCTCGAAGGCGACGCCCTGGTCTGACGGCAGCAGCCGGATCGATCCGCCATGGCTGGTCATCACGGCGCGCACGATCGCGAGCCCCATTCCGGTGCCGCCGGCATCGCGCCGCGTGGTGAAGAACGCGTCGAAGATCTTCTCCCGGTTCGGCTCCGAGATCGGATCGCCATCATTGGTGATGGTCATTCTGACGGCGTCGCCGTCGGCAACGGCGATCAGTCGCAGGTTGCTGGCGTTGTGGCGGATCGCATTGTCGGTGAGATGCGACAGCACGATCAGCGCCTTCTCGCCGGACATCCCGATCGCGCGATCGAGGCAGCCGCTGGCGTCGATATTGCGGGTCGGGAACAATGTCTTCAGGCTACCGACGATCTGCGTCAACTCGCTGCGTTCGTTTTGCGGCGGGTTCTCGGCGCGAGCGAGCTCACGCAGCCGCTGGCTCATGGCCTCGAGGCGCTTTGTGTCGGCCAGAATGTTCGACAGGAAGGTCGTCTGTTCGATCGGCGTGAGCCGATCCGATTGGCTCTGCAGCGAATCCAGCAGCAGTTCGGCCGCGCCCTTGATCGAGGTCAGCGGCGATTTCAGTTCGTGCGTCAGATGCGCCGAGAAGGTCGCGATGGTGTCGCTGCGCTGCGACAATTGCCGGGCCATGTCGAGGAAGCTCTGCGACAGCTGGGCAAATTCCCGCGTGCCGTAATGCTGCAGCGGCTGGAACGCGTTGCGGTCGCCGCGGCCGATGCGCGTGGCGCGATCGATCAATTCCCGCATCGGCCGGGTGATGGTCCGGGAGAATACCAGCCCGATCGCGATCGCCGCGACGATGACGGTCAATCCCGCCAGGATGAACTTGGCTCGTTCCTGGTACAGATGGTCGAAGATGTTGTTCGGTGTCCGCGACGTATAGATGACGCCGGCCACGTGATTGTCGACGATCACCGGCATCGCCGAAAACACATGCACCCCGACGCCGCGGCTGATCGAATAGATCGGCGGCGGCGGCTTGTCCGGGACGCGAATCCGCAACGCGGCGCGGTACTGCCCCTGCAGGGCGGCCGCGACTTCCTCGATATGGGCAAGCGATTGTCCGACCTCATCGCGCCCGGCGACGACGACGCCATTGGGATCGAGCAGCCGGAAGCCGGCCAGCGTGACCCTCTGCGTGTCCAGGATGATCGGCATCATGTGCGCGCCGATCTCGACAAAGGCTGGATCGGCCGGCCTGCTCGCGGGAAGCGCGTCGGGGCGGCGCCGGCGCAGATCGTCGCCGGCCAGATCGAGCGAAGGGCGGATCGGCGTCAGGCGTTCGGGATCGGCCCGCGCGTCCACGGGGATTTCGGCACCAAGCGGAATCCCCGCACCAAGACGCGCCTCCACCTCCCGGGCATAGACGGCCGCGAGCACCCGGCTCTGGGCGATCAACTCGGCCTGGGTCTGATGGATGAGCTGATTGTCGTAGACCCGGAAGAAGAACAGCCCGACCAGCGGCAGCGCCGCCATTGCGGCCAGCACGGTGAAGACGATTAGCCCGATTGATGGCCGCCATTTCTCAGGCGATCGTCTCGCGGATGTCCGGCCGGTCATGGCTGCGGCTCGCAGCGGCCGAGCTTGAAGCCGACGCCGTGGACGGTCTCGATGACATTGTCGCAATTTTGCGCGGACAGCTTGGCGCGGATGTTGCGAATATGGCTGTCGATGGTGCGATCCGACACCTGGATGTTGAGTTGATAGGCCGCCGTCATGATCTGCTCCCGGCTGAACACCGCGCCGGGCCGGGTCAGGAAGGTGCGCAGGATTCCGAATTCGATGGCGGTCAGGCGCAGCGGCGTGCCGGCAAACGCGGCGACGTGCTGCTCCGGATCGATCGACAGGCTGCCTTGCGCCAGCGCCGCCGCCTTGGCGTCTGCACCGCGCGAGATCATGCGACGCAGGATCACGTTCACCCGCGCCACCAGTTCGCGCGGGCTGAAGGGTTTTGTCACATAATCATCGCCGCCGATCTCCAGTCCGAGCACGCGATCGATTTCATCGTCGCGCGCCGACAGAAACAGGATCGGGACGTCGGAGGATTTCCGGATCTCCCGGCAGACCTCGAGCCCGTCGAATTCCGGCATGCCGATATCGAGCACGATCAGGTCCGGCCGGTCGCTGCCGAAACGGCTCAGCGCTTCCTTGCCGTCGCGCGCCTCGGTCACGGTCATGCCGGCCTTCTTGAGCGCGACGCGAATGACCTCGCGAATGTGGAGGTCATCGTCGACGATGAGGATGCGGTGCGTCAAAGGTCTCTCCGGCCGGATCGTTGTCATGAGCCCGCGGTCGAGCGATCCTGCGGGACGTTCATATAGCGCTGCAGCCGCCAGCTACGGAAGTCCCAGGCGCGCCACGACGCCATCCGTTTCGCCTGTTCATCCGCGATGCGATCGCGGCGGTCCGCAAGGCAAGAATCCGGCGCGCGAAGCCGGAGCGCTTTGTCGATCGCAGGCAGGGCCTGCGGTCCCAGCAGGAGCAGGTAGCCGACGTCGATGGTGACGCCTTTGCCTCCCGCTTCGCGACTGTGAGCGACGTTATAGTCGCCGATGATCGCCGCGAAGTTCGTCAGCGAACCGGCATAGATTACGGACGTCAGGACGATCAGGTTGGCGCGGATCAGCCAGCTGTTCGGGCGCTCCAGCGCGATTCGGGCCACGATCAGGACGAGGCCGAGCGCCACCAGGAGCATCCAGATGAAGGCCGCGATCCGCCAATAGGTCAGCAGATAGATCTGCACATAGAGGTCGAGGCGCAGAATCGAGGACGCGACCAAGAGGATGTTCTGGCCGACGAAGAGATAGACCAGCGGCCGGATCACCTTCGCATCCCCGGCCGGACCGCCTGGGCGCATCGCCGCCAGAACGAAGCCGCCCGCCAGCAGTGCGGTGAGGATGAGGGCATAGGCGCCGCGATGGGCGTAGGACGCATAGGTGATGCCGGCCGGGAGCTCGGCGTTGCCCCAGAGATAGATCAGGTCGAGAGCGGTCTGCACCGCGAAGACCAGATTGAACAGGATCAGGGAGCGCAGGATCGCCGCTGCGCCGAGGAGCTCGAAGACCTCGGATGCTGTAGCCTGGTCGTCGACGGCCGGTTCGGCTGAACTCGCGACAACCTCGGACTTGGCCCGCCACCAGACATGAACGAACGGCCACACCAGCGATATCGCCGCGATCCAGAACAGGATGCGTTCGAAGCTGACATGCGATGCGGTGTTGTGCGGACTCAGTTCGCGGATCCAGCTTTCGATGATCGGGTTGGCCGTTGCGAACAGGACGATGAAGAACCCCCCGAGCACGAGCGGAATGAACCATACGGTGAGACCGCTGGCGATGCGGGGAAGGCTGACCATGCCCGCCGCATCGCGCAAGAACCTGAGCGGGCCGATCACGAACAGATCGCGGAACGCCAGCGCGAACTGTCCCGGACTGTCGGGGGCCGCATTGGTCGTACGGAAAAGCGCGTAGCCGAGCGCCAGAACGGCAAAGGTCAAGGATAGTGCGTTGGCTTCTTCGATCGCCGGGACGAGCCCTGCGGTGAGGGCGAAGCACGCCAGCGATAGCCTCCGTTTGTCCATGTCCGCGAAGTTCGCAATTCCCGCGGCGCTAGCGAGCGCGATCGCGAAGATGACCACGGACATGCCGATGGCGTGGCCGTAGAACAGCCAGTCCGCCAGCGCCGCCAGGACGAACGCAATCGCCAGTTTGAACGGGAGTGAGGAGTCTCGCGCGGCCAGGGCTGCGGGAACTGTTTGGGCAAAGCTCATATCGACGTCACTCCCTTTGAATGGTCTCGAAGACCGGCTGCTGCGCTCAACGTGCCGTGCACGCGAGATTCTGCGAGGAGCGAACTGTGAACGTCTGTCGTGCAGGGAGCGGGAAGGGTCTCTGCAGAGCTTCAGGATTCTTATGCAGATTTGGTGCAGACGCAGCTTCAGCGCTCGCCTGCAGGAAAGATGTTTGATACCGGCGGTGGTCTCGCACGTTCCTCCGCAAAGGCGCATGAGTCTCCATGTCGATCATCAAACGTAGCGGTGTCATCCTGCTCTGGCTGGCCGCGCTGTTGCTCCTGTTCGCCGGCATCAACAAGAACGATCCCTACATGGTCCCGCTGCGCGGGACAGGAAACGTGGTCCTGGCGGTGACGAGCCTCGTCATCGTCGTCGCGCTGATCCGCCGCGGCATCTGGCGCAGACCCGGGATCGCCGGACGGTTGCTGGTCCTGCTGTGGTGCCTGCCGCCGCTCGCGATGCTGGGCGCGCATCTCTCTTTCGAGATCCGCAAGCGGGACGTGCTGCGGACCGAGACCGCGGAGGCGATCCGCCTCGGGCGGCATTTCGTCGTCGGCTATACGTCATTCGCCGAGGTGGCGGTGCTCGCCGAAAAAGGCCTGATCGCCGGCATCTACGTCACGCGGCACAATGTCGTCGGCCGCACGGCGAACGAACTGACATCGGAGATCGCGGCGCTTCAGCAGAGGCGGCACGCCGCGGGGCTGCCGCCCTTGATCGTCGCTGCCGATCAGGAAGGCGGCATCGTGTCGCATCTCGGTCCGCCGCTGACCCGGTTGCCGGCGCTGTCCACCCTGGCGGCGCTCGAGCCCGAGCGCCGCGCGCAAGAGGCGGAACGCCTGGGCCGGATCCACGGCGAGGAACTGGCCTCGCTCGGCGTGACCACCAACTTCGCGCCCGTGCTCGATCTCAAGCCGCCGACGAAACGAAATCGGCTGGATTTCAACACGCTGATCGGCCAGCGCGCGATCTCGGACGATCCGGCAACCGTCAGTGCCATCGCGCTACCGTATATTCGCGGCCTCGGAGCGTCGGGTGTCGGCGCCGTGGTCAAGCACTTTCCGGGACTGGGCCGGGTGAGTGCCGACACCCATCATTTCGCGGCTGAACTCGCCACGCCGATCGAGGACCTGGAGGCCTCCGACTGGCGGCCCTTCAAGGACGTGCTCTCGGGCTCGAAGGCGCATTTGATGATCGGGCATGTCAAGCTGAGGGCGATCGATCCCGATCGCCCGGCCTCGCATTCCCGGCGCATCGTCGATGGCCTCATCCGCAAGCAATGGCACTATCAGGGCATCATCATCACGGATGATCTGGTCATGGGGGCTATCTATCAGCACGATGTCTGCACGGCGGTGGTCGAGGCCCTCAACGCGGGCGTCGATCTGCTGCTGGTCGCCTATGACGGCGCGCAGTTCTATCGCGTGTTTGCGTGCGCCGCGGTGGCGGCAGGTCGCGGCAGGATCGCTTCAGCCGTTCTCGTCGAGAGCGAAGCCCGCCTCCGGCGAGCGTTTCCAATCGATTAGTTTCTCAGGGATTAAGAGGCGCGCGCGAGCTTGAGTTTTGTTGTCCGATCCACTTTAGTCGTTTCGGCGGCAAGCAGGCAGATTCTTTTCTCATCGGGCATTTTCGGCCGCGCCTGATGCGCCGATGTATGCAGCGAGGCTGCGAGGCATTGACAAGGCCAACCTCACGGCCGATGACATCGATCTGTTCGTCGTCATCGAACGGGTTCGATGCGGGGTTGAGAAAGGCGCCGGCGGAGATGACCAGGGACGAAACCGGCAAACGGCAGGCCATCATCGACGCGTGCCGCCGCATGAATGCGCTCGGCATCAACCAGGGCACGTCGGGCAACATCAGCGTGCGCCACGACGGCGGCCTGTTGATCACGCCGACGAGCGTTCCCTACGACACGATGACGGTGGAACAGATCGTCTTCATGACCATGGATGGTTGGTTCGCCGACGGCCAAGCACCCTCAACCGAGTGGCGCTTTCATCTCGACATCATGCGGTCTCGAGGCGAGACCAACGCGGTGGTGCACGCGCACCCGACCTATGCGACGATTCTCGCGATCATGGGGCTGGAGATTCCGGCCGTTCATTATATGATCGCGGCAGCCGGCGGCGACACCATCCGCTGCGCGCCCTACGCGACCTTCGGCACCGCCGAACTGTCGGCCCATGTGGTGAAGGCACTCGACGGGCGCATGGCCTGCCTCCTCGATCACCACGGCATGATTGCGATCGGGGCGTCGCTCGAACGGGCGCTGTGGCTGGCCGTCGAGGTCGAGACCCTGGCGCGTCAGTATCACGGCTGCCTGCAGATCGGGAAACCCCCGCTGCTGCCGAGTGACGAGATCGAACGCGTTCGGCGGAAAATGGCCGGATATGGACACGCGGATGGCTGAGACGAGCGAGCAGGACCGACGCACGCTGTTCCGACTGCGGAGCGTGATCGATCGAAGTGGATCGGACGCGGTTCTGACGAGGCTACGTGCTCTGTTCCGCAGCAATGAATTCTATCTGATACCGCTGGCGCTCGTCGTTGGATTCCTCACCGGCGCCATCGTCACGCTGATGAGCGAAATCGCCCAGACCGCCCATGTGATGATCTACGGCATTCCGATCGACGTGCGGCTGAGTGCGAATGCCTATGTCGACCCGCTCACGGCGATCCTGGCGCCGGCCTGCGGCGGGCTTCTGCTCGGCGCGATGGAGTGGCTGCGGCGGCGCTGGAAAATCGCCAACGCGGTCGACCCGGTGGAAGCCAATGCCCTTCGTGGCGGACGCCTGTCGTGGCGCGACAGCGTGGTGGTGAGCACGCAGACCCTGATCTCCAACGGCTGCGGCGCCTCGGTCGGTCTGGAAGCCGGTTATACCCAGATCGGCGCGGGCGCGGCGTCGATGCTCGGACAGTTCTTCAACCTGCGGCGCAACGACCTGCGGCTGATCGTTGGCTGCGGCGCGGCCGCCGCGATCGCCGCAGCCTTCGGTGCGCCGATCACGGGGGCCTTCTTTGCCTGCGAATTGATCGTCGGGGTCTATTCGGTCGCGAGCGCAGCCCCGATCCTGGCCGCATCGCTGGCGGGTGCGTTGACCGCACAATGGCTGGGCGGCGCGCCCTATTCGCTGGAGGTGCCCAAGGTCGGCGCCGTCGGGGTCGAGCAATATCTGGCGCTGATCGTGCTTGCGCTGATCGTGAGCGCGATCGGGATCGCGGTGATGCGGCTCTCGCCGCTGGTCGAACGCCTGTTCGCGTTTCCCAGACTGCCGGTGTGGATCAGGCCGGTGATCGGTGGCGTTTGTGTCGGCGCCATGGCGATCGTCACGCCGCAGGTGCTGGCGGCCGGCCATGGCGCCATGCTGCTCGACCTGCACCGTGAGATGGCGATCAGCCTCATCGCGATCATCATCGTCCTGAAGCTCACCGCCTGCCTCGTGTCTCTGGCGTCGGGTTTCCGCGGCGGCCTGTTCTTCGCGTCGCTCTTCGTCGGAAGCCTGCTCGGGAAGCTTTTTGCCGCACTGCTGTCCCTCGCAGTGCCCACGTTCCCGGTCGATCCGCTGGTGAGCATGCTCACGGGCATGGCCACCCTCGGCGTCGCCATCGTTGGTGGTCCGCTCACGATGTCCTTCCTGGTGCTGGAAATGACCCGCAATGTGGACGTCACCGCCGTGGTGCTGGCCGCCTGCATCGTCACCAGCGTCTGCGTCCGCTTCATGTTCGGCCATTCCTTCTCGACCTGGCGGCTTCACCTGCGTGGCGAGACCATTCGCAGCGCCAACGATGTCGGCTGGCTGCGCAACCTCACCGTCGAACGCATGATGCGAACCGATGTCGGCAAGGTGCCGTCGACCACGACGATCGCGGCCTGTCGTCGCGAATTCGTGCTGGGGTCGCGGCCGGCGGTCGTCGTGGTCAACAATACAGACGATTATTGCGGACTGGTGCTGCTGCCGGAATTGTTTTCGGGGGAGCTGGACTCGATCGTGGACGATATCCAGGTGGTCGATCTGGCCAGGTTCGGCGACGTCGTATTGCTGCCGGAAATGAACATCAAGACTGCCATGAAGATCTTCGACCGCGCGGAAGCCGAAGTGCTTGCTGTCCTGGAATCGGCGGAAAGCCGCAAGGTGATCGGTTTCCTGACCGAATCCTTCGCCCGTCGTCGCTATGTCGAGGAAATCGACCAGGCAACCCGCGGCGTGCTTGGCGCGTTGTCGTGACCGCAGGCGCGTCGGCGCCTGCGGGATCAATGGTCGGCGAAACAGAGGCAAGCATGCCAAGACCCTCCTTGTTGCTACTCTCAGCGTTGTCGTTTGTGACGTTGGCAGCGGGTTCGGCGGCCGCTGAACCGGACGTGCTGAAGGGACGTGACGCCTTCGGCGACTGGCGGCGCGACAAGCCCGGCACGATCCGTCTGATCAGCCCGCAGGATCTGCCGCGGCCGGGTGCGACAGCCTCCGCCTCCCGGGGGGCGCGCGTCGTGCCGCGCCCGGCCGGCGCCGCGCTGCAGGTGCCGCCGGGTTTCAGGATCGAGCGGTTTGCCGACGGCCTGAACGATCCCCGCGTGCTGAAGGTTGCGCCAAACGGCGATATCTTCGTTGCCGAAACGGGGAGCGGCCAGATCCGCGTGCTGCGTGCGGCCGATGGCGCGTCGAACCCGAACGTGATCGAGACCTTTGCGAGTGGTCTGAGCGAGCCCTTCGGCATCGCGTTCTTTCCGAGCGGCGACAACCCGCAATGGATCTATGTCGCCAACACCGACAGCGTCATTCGCTTCGCCTATCGCGCCGGCGACCTCAAGGCGTCGGCGCCGCCCGAAACCCTCGCGAGCCTGCCGGCCGGCGGACACTCGACGCGCAACATCGTCTTCACCAAAGACGACCGGCGCATGCTGGTCTCGGTCGGCTCGGGGAGCAATGCCGGGGAAGGCATCGGCGCGCCGCCGGGCGGGCTTGCGGCGTGGAGCGAGAAGCGTCCGCTCGGCGCGGCCTGGAGCTACGAACAGGGTCGCGCCGCGGTGCTCTCCTTCGATCCCGATGGAAAAAATCCAAGACTGTTCGCCACCGGAATCAGGAACTGCGTCGGTCTTGCGATCTCGCCCGCCGACGGCACACCCTGGTGCGCGACGAACGAGCGCGACGGACTCGGGGATGATCTCGTGCCCGACTATGTCACCCGCGTCAAAGAGGGGGCGTTTTATGGCTGGCCCTGGTTCTACATCGGCGCCAACGAAGATCCCCGCCTTGCTGGCGCGCGTCCCGATCTCAAGGACAAGATCACCATTCCCGATGTCCTGCTGCAGCCCCATTCGGCCCCGCTCGGCCTGACGTTCTATGACGGGACCAGCTTCCCGGCGGACTACCGCGGCGATGCCTTCGTCGCCTCGCACGGCTCATGGAACAGGTCGCAACGCACCGGCTACAAGGTCATTCGCATCCGTCTCAGGGATGGCGTGCCGACCGGCGCATATGAGGATTTCGTCACCGGCTTCGTCCTCAACGACCGCGACGTCTGGGGACGTCCGGTCGGCGTTGCCGTCGCCCGCGACGGCGCGCTGTTGTTCTCGGAAGACGGCAACGGCACCATCTGGCGCGTCAGCCATTAGGCGCCCTGCTTTCCTCCGGCAGCGCGGATGCAGTCTTTGCCATTGCGAGACGCCGGAATTCGGTCGGGGTCAGATCGGTGGCTGCCCTGAAGGCACGGTTGAATGGCCCGACCGACTGGAATCCAGCATCCATGGCGATCGTCAACACCGGTACTTCCCTTTGTTCGGGGTCGGCCAGGGCCGCCTTGGCTTCCTCGATCCGATAGCGATTGAGGAACGCATTGAAGTTGCGATGCCCCAGACCCTCATTGATGAGCTGTCGCAGCCGATATTCCGGCACGCCAAGCTCGGCGGACAGCGATCCGATGGTTAGTCCCTCGCGCCGGTAGGCGCGTTCGACAGTCATCAACTGCTCCAGCCGGCGTAACAACGCGGGCTCGATTTCGGGAGGCTTGCCCCCGCCATCCCTTGCCGAGGCGCGCGTGGCGCCGGACGCATCGCCTGTCGCCGCGAGAAGGATAGAGCCTTGCGTCTCGGCTGCCCGGAGCAGGTTCCATGCGCTGAGGCTGACCAAACCGAACAGGCCGAAGACGTTGACGACGCTCGCCATCGAGGAACCGGAATTCGGAGGCGTCGGGAAGAAGTTCGCAGCAGCTACGATGACGATATAGGCCGACGTTCCGATCAGGACGACCAGCCGCAGCCGGCGCCGTCCTGCCACCAGGTCTGCCCGCCACGTGGCCAGCGCCTGCGCCGCGGCCAGCAAAGCGAGGCCGAGAGTGGTCAACGACAGCGCCCGATCGATCGCCAGATCAAACGTCGGCCACACGCTCCAGCCGGCGACATAGAATTGCAAGCCTGTGATGGCTGCCCACAAGCCGCCGTGCCAGGGCTTGACGACAAAGTCGTCATCGAAAGCTGCGCGCGCCCATAGCCAGAAGACCACCGAAGTTCCGCCGGACACTGCCAGAACCAACAAGCCCCACCACTGGAAGGGCCGCGGGAACGTCGGCGCGGAACCGATCGCGGACGCGGCGGCGCCGACCGCGAGCGCCGCACCCAGACATGCGACCATGCTGTCACGGCGATCTCGCAGCGCCACGCCTGCGATCAGCAAAGACAGGGCAACGACGGCGCCACGAAGACCCAGATCGATCGACAACAAACCGCTACTGCCCACGACCGGGAATACTCCATGTGGCTTTCCCGCCGAGAGGCCGTGCGCATTCGCCCAATCGGGCGGCCTCGGGAATACGGGAACGTTGTCGTTGCAAGGCAAGTTGTCGCCGCACGGCCTGCTCATACGCCCCAAGCTCCGCGAATGTCGAGTCAGGGCGGAGTCGAAATCGTCCTTTCTGGTTGTCGCCTTCGCTACCTGGGGCCGATGCGCATCGCCGCGGGCAAGCTCGCCGGCAGTTGTCCGGCGCCCTGCAGCGCGGCCTGCATCGCAACGATGTAGCCGTACGGCCCGAGGCCGGCGATGACAGCCTTTACCGCAGCCGAGAGTTTCGAATGCCGGTGCAGTTCGTCTCGGGCATGGATGTTGGAGATGTGAACCTCGAAGATCGGCCCCTCGAAGATCTTCAAGGCGTCGTACATCGCGATCGAGGTGAAGGAGTAGGCCGCCGGATTGATGATCAGGGCATCAGCCTCGGTGCGGGCCGACTGAATCAGGTCGACCAGGACACCTTCATGGTTGGACTGGTGAAACGACAGCTGCGCGCCGGCGAAGTTCGCCAACTCCTCGCAGTTCGTCCTGATCGCGTCGAGCGTCGTCGATCCGTAGATGTGGGGCTCGCGTATGCCCAGGAGGTTCAGGTTGGGGCCGTTGATGATCATGATGCGCATGATGGTCCTCTTTGTTGATGGCAAGGCCGGCCGGCTGTGGTCGCGCTCATCCCTTGTATCCCATCAGCCGCGGCAGCCAGAGGATGGTGTCGGGAAACAGGCTGATGGTCAGCAACACCAGCAGGGCTGCAGCGATGAATGGCAAGGCCTCGCGCACGATCGCGCCCAGCGGCTGCCTGGTCATGTTGGCGAGAACGAACAGCAACAGGCCATAGGGCGGCGTCAGTAGCCCGATCATGATGTTGACGACGACGACGACCCCGAAATGCACGAGATCGATCCCGAGCGCCTTGGCGGTCGGAATGAAGATCGGGACGATGACGAGCAGGATCGTGCTGCCTTCGAGAAGGCAGCCAAGGATCAGGAGCAGGATGTTGGTGACGAGCAGGAAGCCTCCCGCCGACAGCTGATATCCGGCCAGCATCCTCGCCAGCGATGCCGGGACATTCTCGATGGTGACGACGTAGTTGAACACCAGCGCGCCGGCGATCAGCATCCCGATCGAGGTGGTCGCCCGCCCGCTGGTGAGAATCGCCTCGTACAACTGCCTCCAGGTCACGGTGCGGTAGAGCAGCGTCGAGGCCAGCAGCGCGTAGAACGCCGCGGCCGCGGCGCCTTCGGTCGGGGTCATCACCCCGCCATAGATGCCGAACAGCAGGATCACGGGAAGCATCAGGGCAGGGAACGCGCGAAGGGTGATCTTCGGGATTTCGCGTGCCGGGATCGGAGGTTCGACCGGGTAGTTGCGGCGTCGCGCCAGGATCGAGTTCATGGTCATGAAGGCGACACCAAGCATAACGCCCGGCACGAAACCGCCAAGGAAGAGGTAGCCGATCGAGGTGTCCGATATCAGCGCATACAGCACCATCGGGATCGACGGCGGAATGATCGGGCCGATGATCGCCGCCGAGGCGGTGATTGCCGCCGCATAGGCCACGGGATAGCGGTCCTCCTTCGTCATCATCCCGATGATGATGCGCCCGATCCCGACCGCGTCCGCGATCGCGGAGCCGGACATGCCCGCGAAGATCATGTTGGCGACGACGTTGACGTGGCCGAGGCCGCCGCGGAAGCGTCCGACCAGGACAAGGCAGAACTGCAGCAGCCGATCGGTCAGGCTGCCGATGTTCATCAGGTCGGCCGCGAGAATGAACAGCGGTATAGCCAACAGCACGTAGCTGTTGAACAGGCCATTGAGGATCTGCTCGGCGGCCGTGCCGAGATCGAGGCCTGACAGCAGGAGATAGAAGATCGAGGCCACGATCATGGAATGGCCGATCGGCAGGCCGAGCGCGCCGAGAGCGACGATCGTGATGATGCAGAGCGCGAAGGGCGAAAGGGGCATGCTAGTTCAGCGATTTTGAAGTTCGAATCATATCGACACCTTCTCCGAGCCTCATCCTTCCAGACGCAAACCGTCGCCCCGGGGGCAACGGCTTGCTCCCCAGCACCTCACTCGAAATGTGGCCTTTGAAGTGGAGCCGTTTCCCCGTCATTGCGAGGAGCCCTTGCGACGAAGCAATCCATCTAGCCGCGTGCGCAGACATGGATTGCTTCGCTGCGCTCGCAATGACGCATTCAAACACCTCATTTCAGCGGCTACTTCTATCGGTCAGGCGCCTCGGGATGAGGTCGGAGAGCCTGGAAACGATGGGTTTCATGGCAGCGGATCCATTAGTCGGCGATCCTTGCAGCATCCGTGTTCGGCGGGCTGCCGCCACGCATGGCGTCGACGATCAGCCAGCAATAGCGGCCGATGCAGGCGACGAGGAAGATGATGTAGATCGAGTACATCAGGTCGATCGGCACGTGCAGATAGGCCGAACGTTCGACCTTCATGAAGCTCACATAACTGTACGACGCAGGGAGCGAGATGCCGTAGAGCGCAACCAGCACGATCCCGGTGATGATCGTCAGGATCCGCCTGACACCTTCGGAGAGCGTGGAGTAGATGATGTCGAACCGGATTTCTTCGGCTTCGGAGACGACGAAGGCGGCCCCCCACAGCACCGTCCACAGCCACGCCGTAATGATGACTTCCTCCGACCAGCCCACCGGATTGTTCAGCACATAGCGGGCGAAGATCTGGATGATGAACGTCGCGAACATCACCGACAGCAGCGCCACCATGACGTTCTCGGCGCGGCGCCGCAGCCACCTGCCGATGGTTGCCGGGCGTGATGTCAGCGGGGTGTCGGACATGAGGTGACCGTTTCGAACAGGCGGGCCGGTCGTGGCCGACCGGTCCTGCTTTGCTGCGCAATTGGCGTCGGGTTGCTATTTGATCGCGTTGATGCGCTCCAATGCGTCCTTGGGCCAATCCTTGCCGTACTGGTCGAGGTACTTCTTCTGGGCATAGGTGCGAAAGGCATTCTGGTCCGGCTCATAGACCTTCTTGCCTTCCTTCTTGAAGTACTCGATCACCTCGGCTTCCTGGGCAATGAATTTCGCGGTGTTGTCATCCATCGCCTGATCCGCGGCGCCCTGGAATTTTGCCTGCTGCGCGGCGCTCATGGCATCCCAGATCTTGGCGCGGATCGCCATGACGTCGTAGCCGATGACATGGCGCGTCAGCACGAACTGCGAGGTGACCTCGTCGAACTTCATCAGCTTGCTGTTGACCATGGGATTGTCTTGTCCGTCGACGGTGCCAGTCTGCAGTGCGGTGTAGAGCTCGGCATAGGCAACGGGTGTCGGACTGGCGCCGAGCGACTCGCCGAGAAACTGCCAGAACTCGCCGGGCGGCATGCGAAGCTTGACGCCCTTCAGGTCCTCGGGCGTCTTGATCACCTTGTCCGGTTTCAGATTGACGTTGCGCGACCCGAAATAGACCGGTGCGATGATCTGGATCCCCAGCTGATCCCGGGCCGTCTTGGCGAATTCCTTGCCGATGTCGCTCTTGAACGTCTTCTTCAGGTGGTCGGCGTCACGAAACAGGTAGGCGGAGGTCAAGAGCGACCACGCCGGAATCTGCTTGGAAATGTCCGCGGGCGCGAGGTTGCAGAGGTCGAGGTTGTCGCGCTGCAACGCGACGAGTTCGGTGCCCTGCTTGAACAGGGTGTTGCCCCAGTACGGTTCAAAATCGAAGTCGTCCTTGATGGCGCTGGCGAACGCCTTGTAGGCCTCCGCGCGTGGATCGGCTTCGGTGAATGCGCAACTGAACCGGAGCTTGGTTTTGCTCTGGGCCTGCGCGCGTTGCACAGCCAGCGCCGCAAAGCCGGCCGCGCCCCCCGCCATGAGTGATCGTCGCGACAACCGGATCATTTTTATCTCCTCCTCGACATTGCCCTTTCTGGGCTGTTGGGCCCACGTTCTCCTATGTTGAAAGACAAATCAACATATGATTTTGATAACATCATAGGATATATGTTAGATATGAGGAAGAAGCAGGAGCGCTCATCCGACAAGCCGTGCATAAGACGCCCGGTTTGCAATGCGATAGGTCGTGCGCCTTGGCGGCCCGCCGGAGGCGCGAGATGATGGGCATCGCGCTAGGTAAGTTTGGATAGACTGATGACTTTAATGGATCGGGCTGAAGCGGCAGAGGCCGTCGGGGATGACGGCTATCGCCGGATCCGTTCAGACGTCGTGTTCGGTCGCCTCCCCCCGGGACACAAGCTCAGGCTCGAGGGGTTGAAGGACACCTATGGTGTCAGCGTCAGTACGCTACGTGAAATTCTCAACCGCCTCGCTGCAGAGGGCCTCGTCGTCGCCGAGGGCAAGCGCGGTTTTGAAGTCGCGCCGGTCTCGGCCGGTAACCTCAGAGAACTCGCGGACCTGCGGCTGCTGCTCGAATTGCACGCGATGCAGGTCTCGTTCGAGAATGCCGACGTCGAGTGGGAGGGACGTGTCGTCTCCGCCCACCACAAGCTTGCCGCGACGGAGCGCCTGATGGAACAGGGCATCGGGGAACTGGAGCATTGGAAGCGATACGACGGCGAATTCCATCAGGCCCTGATCTCGAATTGCGGTTCGCGCCTGCTGATGGAAACCCATACCCTGATCTTCGACAAGTACTTCAGATACCAGATGGTCGCCTTCACCTATCGCGGCGCCGAGCCCGCGCAGCAGCACAAGGCGCTGCTGGACTCCGCCCTCAAGCGCGACGCGGAGACGGCGAAGGCGATCTTGACCAGGCATGTGAACAACTGCGTCCAGCATGCGCTGGCCACGACGTCGCTGCGTTAGACCTTGCGCGGCGGCAGCGTGAAGCAGGCTCGAATCCGGGGCGCCTCGCAGCCGCGCAAGGCCCACAGTTTCACGAGCCTTTTCTCGCCCTGACCGAATAAGACAGGGGCATGCGAGGCACTCCCTCGGGAAGCCGCCACATCCGGTCCGACGCGGGCACCAGGCTTGGCAGACCCTGCCAGGGCAAAACCTCGTGTTCACGAAACATCGTAATTGCGAGTCCGGCATCAATGAGTCCGCCAATGACCGCCGAGAGCGAGTGTATCCACTCCCGTGTCGATTGATGCGACATGATGGTCGGGTCGCCGGTATAGGTGGTCTCATTGACGAACCGCAGCGGCGCGTCGGCAGGCGTTTGGAAATCGTGGGTGAGCGCAAGCCTGCCGGCGTATTCTTCCAGCACGTTAAATCCGGGATGCGCGTCTGCGAAGTAGAGCTCTCCGCCCGGCACCAGCACGGACGCAATGACCTCTGCCCATTGCTTCACATCAGGCAGCCAACAGATGGTTCCCCAGGTCGTGAAGACGAGATCGAACGGGCCAGGCGTGAGATCCGGGGCTTGATAGACGCTCCCCTCGACGAAGTCTGCCTTCAGGCCAGTCTCGGCGGACAAATGCCGTGCAACACCGAGCGCGGCGCTGGAAAAATCAAGTCCGGTAGCCGTCGCGCCGCGCCGCACCAGGCACAATGTATCCACACCGATATGGCACTGCAGGTGCAGAACGCGCTTGCCGCTGATGTCGCCGAGTTCGGCCGCTTCAATCGCATGCAGGGCGTCTTCGCCCGCACGAAACCGGTCAAGCATGTAATCGCCGGTGGTATCGCGCGCATGAATAGCGGCGCGCTCGTCCCAGTTCCGGCGGTTCACTTCAAGGTGGTCGGTCACGTGAGCTCCGTGTGACATATGCAATAGCCGCGCAAGGCGCGCCGGGCTTCGTGCTCATCTTTTTTGAAACCGCTACTTCCGACGGCCGTGGCTCGGCAAGCAAGGGCCGATAGGCCCGCGCGTGACCGGGGCGTGCATTTGTGCAGGACATGTTCTGCAACCTGCCGACGCACTATTCGTTGAAACAGCGTTCATCGCATATCTCGGTGGCTGCCCGGCGCGGCGGCGATCCGCAAAACTACGTAGTCAAACGGATCGGTGCGCTTAGGGGATTGGCAACCTGAAGATGACAATAATTTTTTCGTTCAAATTTTAAATCCTGGAGACCTGTACATGCGTAGAACAGCAATGACGCCGGATGCCTTCCCGCATCGCGGCACGGCCGCCCCTTTCCGTGTCGCCATCATCATCGGTCTGGCGATCGCAGCGGGCGCGAGTATGACGTTGTGGAGCATCGGCACCCGCAGCGTCTCCTTCGCGAGCGAGCTTGGCAGCAACGCCGCGCCCGAAACTCCCATGACGCTCGAGGACCGCGTCGCTGTCCTGACTGCAGAGCTCGCCCAGGTCAAGGCGGAGACCGCCAGGCTGCGCGAGGGCCAGAGCGAAACGTCCGTGGAATTCTCCCATATCCGGGCGAGCCTCGCCAATGCCGAGATCGGCCTTGACGCGCTGCGCACCAGCGTCGACGAGAACAAGGCGCGCCAGGGCGATACGGTTGCCCAGATCGCGTGGAATCTCGCCCAGCTGAAGGACCAGACGCTCCACCTCCGCATGGCGCGGGACGAGATCGCAACCGAGATGGGCTGGCTGCGCGCCGGCGTGGCGAACAGCGAGATTGGCGTCGACTCGCTCCGCGCGACCACGGGCGAAATCCGCAAGCAGATCCAGCGCATCGAAGTTGCGAGGGAAACGACCAGTTCGATCGCCAAGAGCCACAAGCATTACGGCCACGGGAAGTGGGTGGCGCAGCGCTGAGACGCGGGCACGATCGTCTTCAGCGCCTGACTCGAAACGCAGACCATGAAACCGAGCTGCTTCGCGTCATTGCGAGGAGCACTTGCGACGAGGCAATCCATTTTTCCCCGTGCGCGGAAGTAGATTGCTTTGTGGAGCCTGTCATCCCTACGCGAGCGCTCTCGCGCTCGTCGGGGGCGCGCTCTGCGCCGACCCGTCGGATTCTCGCAAAGACCGGGCAAAAGCGAGCGCCCAAACCGGCTATCATACCCGCCACCGGGTCTCGCCTTTGGCGAGCCCGATGACAGGCTCCGGCGGATATCCAGTACGCCGCGACTTGTCAGATCGGTCACTGGCGTCCCGGTGTACTGGGTCGTCCGGTCAAGCCGGACGACGACGCTTGAGAGCGGCACAGTCTCGCGCAACGACAAACATGCCTTCGCGCCCCATTCAATCTGGCCGAGGCTACCAACTAGACTAGCCTCGCCGCACGCTCGCCCCGCCATCCACCGGCAGGGTGACGCCGGTGATGAAACCGGCTTCGTCTGACGCCAGGAACAGCGCCGCGTTGGCGACGTCCCAGGCGGTGCCCATTTTCCTGCGCAGCGGCACCTTGCTGTCGCGCTCGGCCTCGACCTCGGCACGGGTCTTCCTGAACTCGCGGGCGCGGGTGTCGACCGCCATCGGCGTATTCATCAGTCCCGGCAGGATCACGTTGGCGCGGATGCCGTATTCGGCGTTCTGATAGGCGAGCTGTTCGGTGAAGGCGATCATCGCCGACTTCGTCGCCTTGTAGGCGACGTAGGGATAGGTGGTGATCGCAGCCATCGACGAGATGTTGATGATGGCGCCGCTGCTCTGCTGCCGCATGATCGGGATGACCTGTCTGGCGGCGAAAACGCAGCTCTTGAGATTGATGGCCACGCAGCGGTCGAAGGCGTCTTCCGTGATCGCAAGCAATTCGGCGTCGCCGCCGGAAAGGCTGACACCGACATTGTTGTGCAGGATGTCGATGCGGCCCCAGCGTCCAGTCGCGTCCGCGACCATGGCCACGATGTCGGCCGTCCTGGTGACGTCGGCGTTGAACGCCGCCGCCGTGCCGCCCGTGCTTGCGATGATGTCGACCGTCTCCTGCGCGGAGGCGAGGTTGTGATCGACGCACAGCACTTTCGCGCCTTCGCGGGCGAAGGTGATGGCGGTGGCACGGCCGTTGCCCATGCCTTCGCCGGGACTCTGTCCGGCGCCGACGACGATGGCGATGCGGTCTTGCAGGCGCATGTCAGTCAACTCCCTTGCATCGGATATTGTCGCAGGACCTCTTTGTAGTGAGGTTCGTTGTCGATCTGCATGGTGGCGAGCACGCGCACCACGGCGCAATAGAACGCGATGGTCAGCACCAGATCGACCATCTGCTCGTCCGATAGCTGCTGCTTGATCTCGGCAAAGGTCGCCTCGCGCATCGCAAGCTCGCGCGTCATCTCGCGCGCGCCCTTCAGGATCGCTTTCGCCAGCGGCTCGAGGCCCGATGACTTGCCGTCGGTCTCCGCCAGCAGGCCCGCGATGTCATCGTCGGTGACGCCGAATTCCCTGCCGATCCTCACATGGTGGGTGAACTCGTATTCCGATTTCTCCAGCCAGCCGACCTGCAGGATCGCGAGTTCGCGCAGGCGCGGGTCGAGCTTGCTCTTGAAGCGGATGTAGCCGCCGACGCCGTTGAAGGCGCGCGCCATGTCCGGTGAATTGACCAGCAGCTTGTGCAGATTGGTGTTGCGCTTGAGCATGTCGCGGTATTCGGGCGCGACCTGGTCGGCCTCGAGATAGGGCAGGCGGGCCATCGTCTCATGTCCTCTTGTGACGTTCAGTGACCTTGTGACTCGCGTTCCGGCGCCTGCAAGGTGACGCCGCCGTCGACCACCAGCACCTGGCCGGTGATGTAGCGGGCGTGGCTGCTGAGCAGGAATTTCACCGCATGGCCGACGTCCCAGCCGGTGCCCTCGCTTTTCAGGAGCGAAGCCCCGGCGCGCTGGGCCCGCGCGGCCTCGCTCATGCCGCGGGCCGAGACCATCGGCGTATACATCGGTCCCGGGCAGATGCAATTGACGCGGATGTGGTCGCGGCCATGATCGACCGCCATGGCGCGCGTCAATCCGATGATTGCCGCCTTCGAGGTGGTGTAGGTGGTCAGCCCGCGCGGACGCAGCGCCGAGATCGAGGAGATGTTGACGATCGCGCCACCGCCCGCGGTCTTGATCATGGCGGGGATGGCATGTTTCGAGAGCAGGAACATGCTCTCGACGTTGACTTGCATGACGCGCCGGTATTGTTCGGGCGTCTCGTCGACGACACTGCCGCGGCTGCCGATGCCGACATTGTTGTCGAGAAAGTCGAGCCGGCCCCAGCGATCGAGCGCAGCGTCGACCAGTTGCCTGCAATCGGTTTCCTCGGTGACGTCGCCGCCAGAGGCCGCCGCCGTGCCGCCTTCTGCCGAGATCATCTCGACGGTGCGCTCGGCAAGCCCGAGATCGCGGTCGGCCACCAGAACTTTGGTCCCCGCACGCGCCAGCAGGATGGCTGCCGCCCGGCCGTTGCCGATGCCATCGCCGGCCGCGCCGCCGCCGGAGATCAGCGCGACCTTGCCGGCGAGGCCGGCATCATCCTCAGAACCGATCATAGCGTTTCGTCCCTGGTCGTTGGCTCACGATAGCATGCCATCGACGGGCGAGAAGGCGGTTGTCGAGCACCACGATATGCTGCCAATGCATCGGTTCATGCCGATGCAGCGATGCGCGCCGCAGCGCTCATTTGCCGCGCGGTGCCCGACAATTGAACGCCTTGCGGAATCCGGCCGCCTGGGCGTCGTCTTCCGTGCAGAACCAGCGGTCCGGCTCGGTGATCGCGGGGTAGCTCGGGCAGCCGCGCAGATGATAGATGCCGATGTTGAAGGTGACGCGGGCGCGCACTGCGAACTTGCCCTTGATGTTGCAGCCGGCGGGTGCGGCGAAATCCTCAGGGAATAGCGCCGCGCGAATCTCCTTGTCCCGGTCCGATCGGCAGGCGGCACCGATCAGCGCGCCGTCTTTTTTCCCGACGCGGAATTCCTTCGGCGCGACGAAGCAGCCTTTCCAGAGGCCCGTCCTGGCGTCCCGGGCGCTCAACGCGTCGGCCGCGAACCGGGCGCTCGCGCTGCCCGCAACGCTCAAGGCGAGGCCCTGGCGGAGCAGTTGCTGGTTCAGGCTCACCGTTTGTCCCTCGACGCTGCAAACGCCGAGATGTCTCTTTTTGGAGGTCTTGTCCGGACCCAGATCGTCGCAGCGTACCGGACGGCCCGCGATCAGCTTGCTCAGTTGGTCGCGCGCCTCGACCCCGCAGGTCGACGGATCGGCGTGATCGTCGATGCAGAGCTGGTCGTACTCGGGAGCATCGATCCCATCGAGCCGGAAGGTGACGTCGCCAAGCTGGATGGTGTTTCCGTCGCGGACGACAACGCTCGCCGCCCAACCGGCATTTGTCGACAACAGGATTCCGAGGACGGCCACAAAAAGGTGCAACCCTGCGCGGAAACAATCATTTGATCGCATCATTTTCACTGGAAAAGGTCTCAATTGAGGTTCGGACGTCCTGGTTATCATACCTCGGGCCGGCGCAATACCAACCTCCATCCTGTGCCGATGGGGTGGAGGCGTCTCGTCTCTTTACTCATCACCGGATCTGACCTTATCGTCAGGCGGTTGCCCCGCAAGCGGCAACGGCAGGCGAGGGAGCGGAACGATGGCTCAGGCGGACACGCTGCGGCGCGCATCGGCATCGATCGACGTCAGCGATCCCAAACTCTATCAGGACGACAATTGGCGGCCGCTGTTCGCGCAATTGCGCCGCGACGATCCGGTGCATTACTGCGAGGCGTCGCCGTTCGGCCCCTATTGGTCGGTCACGCGTTACGACGACATCTTCCAGGTCGAGCTCGATCATGACAACTATTCCTCCAGCGCCGAACTCGGCGGCACTCAGATCGCGGACCAGCCCAAGGGGCAGGAAATCGTGAGCTTCCTTCGGATGGATCCGCCCGGTCATACGGCGCAGCGCCGCACCGTCGCGCCGATCGTCACGCCGTCGAACCTCGCCAATCTCGAATCCCTGATCCGCAAGCGGACCTGTGACGTCCTCGACGCATTGCCGCGCAACGAGACCTTCGACTGGGCCGAGCGGGTGTCGACCGACCTGACCAACATGATGCTTGCGACGCTGTTCGATTTCCCGTGGGAGGATCGCGCCAAGCTGACCTGGTGGTCCGATGTCGCGATCGCCAACGTCGATGCGCCCGACGCCGTGGTGCATTCGGGAGAGGAGCGGATGGCCGAACTCGGCAGGATGGCCGAGTATTTCCGCAGGCTGTGGGACGCGCGCGCCGGTGCGGCGCCGACCGTCGACCTGATCTCGATGCTGGCGCATTCCGAAGCCACGCGTCTTCTCGAGCCGCGCGAATTCATCGGCACGATGGCGCTTCTGATCGTGGGGGGCAATGACACCACGCGCAATTCCATGACCGCCGGGCTGATGGCGCTGGTCGAGAACCCGGATCAGTTCGATCTGGTGCGCAGCCGGCGCGAGCTGGTCCCGAGCCTGGTCAGCGAGATCATCCGCTACCATACGCCGGTCCTGCATATGCGCCGCACCGCGCGCAACGATGTCGAACTGGCCGGCCGCAAGATTGCCAAGGGCGACAAGGTGGTGATGTGGTACATCTCCGGCAATCGCGACGAGGACAAGATCGCGCGCGCCGACGAGTTCATCGTCGATCGGGCCAAGCCGCGGCAGCATCTGGCGTTCGGGGCCGGCATCCATCGTTGCGTCGGCGATCGCCTTGCCGAGCAGCAGATCCGCATCCTCTGGGAGGAAATCCTGCGCAGGGACCTCCGCTTCCAAATCGCGGGGCCGCCCAGGCGGGTCTATTCGAATTTCATTCGCGGCATCCGCTCGCTTCCGGTGCGCATCGTGGCCTGATGGATATGTCTGCTGGGCTGCCAAGAGGTGGGTGGATCTCATTGGACGGCGTGTTCGCTTGAGCCGCTGGCGGCAGGCTTTCGCGATGTGCCGGCAACGGCCATTACGGTCTCTGCGCAAATCGGATCGATCGACCATGCTCGCTCACGCCGGGCACTATCGGTATTGAGTTTCGCCGGACTTGCATGCCGCTTCCGACGGCCGCTGCTTGGACTGGCGCTTCCCTTCAAAGTCCCGACACCTTCCTTTCGCGGTGGCGTGGCGATATGTTCAACGGGCGTCGGCACCTCCACGGGGAGTAGAGGCCGTGGCAGGGAGGCGACTATGGTGTCAACTCTGGTCGGCAAGCAGGCCGTCGTCATCGGCGCGGGAATGGGTGGACTAACCGCCGCGGGGGCGCTCGCCGACTTCTTTGATCAGGTCGTTGTTCTGGAGCGTGACACTCTGCCCTCAGAGCCCGTGCCTCGCGCCGGGACCCCACAGGCGCGCCATGTGCATGCGCTGCTGCTTAGCGGCCAGCGCGCCCTTGGCGCGCTGTTCACAGGGTTTGAGCAGGATCTCGCGCAGGCGGGAGCCGTGCCGCTCCGTGTCGGTCTCGATGTTCGCATGGAACGCCCGGGCTATGATCCGTTCCCGCAACGCGACCTCGGCTGGTTCAGCTACGCAGTGTCAAGGCCCACCATCGAGCACCTTGTGCGACGCCAGGTGGTGAGCCGCGCGAACATCACGCTGCGCCAGCAGTGCCGGGTCGAGAAATTGCTGGCGTCTCCAGATGGAGCGACGGTTTCCGGCGTGCATTTTGAGAACGACAACGGCGCGAGCGAGACGATTGCGACGGACCTCATCGTCGACGCCTCTGGAAGCGGCGCCCTCACGCTGGATTTGCTGCGATCGATCGGCCGACCACTCCCGGAGGAAACCACGATTGGCATCGATCTCGGCTATGCGACCTGCGTCTTTGCCATTCCGGACGATGCCCCGATCGACTGGAAAGGTGTCATGACCTTCGGCCAGGCACCCCACAACAGCCGTGGTGGCTTGATGCTGCCGCTCGAGGGCAACCGCTGGATGGCATCCATCGGCGGGCGTCACGGCGATGTGCCGCCCGGCGATGTTGAGGGGTTTCTGGCCTATGCCCAGGCACTGCGGACGCCGACGATCTTCAACGCGATCAGTCGTGCCGAGCGCCTTGGCGGGGTCGCGCGCTACGGCTTCCGTGAAAGCGTGCGTCGACACTTCGAACGGCTCGACGCGTTTCCCCGCGGGCTTTTGCCGATCGCCGATGCCATCTGCCGCTTTAATCCCGTCTACGGGCAAGGCATGAGCGTGGCCGCCCAGGAGGCGGGCCTGCTCCAGACGCTCCTTGCGAGACTTGCGGGAGACGGCGATCCCATCGCCGCATTGGCGCCGGCTTTCTTCGCCGAGATGCAGGCGTTGATCGAGACTCCATGGGCGGTCGCCATACTCGACTTCGTGTTTCCCGAAACGCGGGGGCAGCGCCCGGCCGATTTTGAGACCGCGCTCAAATTCGGTATGGCTCTCACCCGGCTCGCTGCCGAAGATCCGGCCGTGCACAAGCTGACCGCCGAGGTCCAGAATTTATTGAGGCCGCGCAGCGCCTATCGCGACCCCGCCCTGGTGAAGCGCGTGATGGCGATCATGGCCGAGACGTAACGGGTGCAGGAGAAATGAACATCGCCCGGAAAGCCCGTGCCGGCCGGATCCAGTCTTCCTTGCTCAACCTGTCTATGCTCAAGGTCCGGGATGATTGGTATCTTGGACTTGTTTCTTGGACTTGATCGCGCAGGCGAGTGACAATTCCGCGTAGCGTCCACGACGACTTCGTCGCACCGCGCGGTAGGCCGGCGCGCGGAATGTTGCCGAGCGCCGTATGCGGTCCCATCAGCATCATCATGTTGGGGAAGCCGTCCGCCATGATTCCGGGAAAGGTCTCGGGTCCGTTCGTCCATTTGTCTTCCAGGTTGATGCCGCCGACGCCGCGAAGGTCGATCCGGTCGAACGCGCCGACGATGGCATCAAAGCCGGTCGCATGGATGATGATGTCGAATTCAGATGCGTCAGCCGGGCATGCTGGAGAACTGCGGGACGTCGAGTGCCTTTTCCCACGTCATCCGGCGCTTGGTAAACATCTCCAGCATAGGCGCGACCAGTTCGGGTCGATCCAGGCTGCCAAGGGTCACAAAGACCGCACCGGGAAAACTGTCCAGATTGGTGCTGAACAGGCGAGCGCCGCAGTCGGGACAGAAGTTGCGGTCAAGCCCTTTGCCGGATTCAGCGACATAGTGGAACGATGTCGGCTTGCCGCTGAGGAGCGTGAAATCATCTTCGGGCACGCCAAAGAACGTCGCCGTCGCGCCACCGGACGCTTTCTTGCAGTCGTTGCAATGGCAGGTCGCGATAAAGGTCGGATCCGTATTGAACTCGAACTTGATGGCACCACAGGCGCATTGGGCCGTGTATTTCTTGGACATGTCATCTCCTTTCTGGTTGATCCCGCCAGGGCCTCGTCCGAACTCGCCGACATCGAACCCGGGCGGCATTGCTGCCGACCGTGCGGATCGGCCGTCATCGGCAGAGCGACGCTTCGGGCAGTCGCGTCCAGCTCAACTATGCAACTGCCATGCCCGTCGTAGCGATGGTGAGAGTCGCGACCGGTTGCCGCGGGATTCCGGTCGTGCTCACTGCCGGCCAAGTGGCGTTGCTCCCTCGCTGGCCGGAAGGCTATCCGTCCTGCGTCCGCGAACAAACCCCGACATCCATGCGCGGCAGGCTTGCAGGGTTGTCCGCCGGTCAATGCACCAAGCTTTACGACCTGCTTGCTTTGCCCCTATCGTTACGATGCCGAACGCCCGGTACGAGGTGTGCGCGAGGGAGAAAAGGCTAGCGATGAATGATCCCGTTGATGTCCTGATCATCGGCGCCGGCGCCTCCGGCGCCGCGGTGGCGTGGTCTCTCGCCGACACCAAAATGCATATCCTGTGCATGGACCAGGGCGGCTGGATGAACCCGGCCCAATATCCGAGCACGGGGCGCGACTGGGAAGCGCGGTTCTATGGTGACTATTCGCCGAGCCCGAACATCCGCGCGCGGCCTGAGGATTATCCCATCAACGACGACGACTCACCGATCAAGGTGGTGAACTTCAACGGCGTCGGCGGCTCGACCGTGATGTACACCGCGCATTTTCCGCGCCTGCATCCGTCCGACTTCAAGGTGAAGACGCTCGACGGCGTCGCCGACGACTGGCCGATCGACTATGACACTCTGGTGCCGTTCTTCGCCGAGAACGATCGCATCATGGGCGTCTCGGGTCTTGCTGGCGATCCCGCCTTTCCGCCGACGGCGCCGCCGATGCCGCCATTGCCGCTCGGCAAATCCGGCGCGCGTTTTGCGAAGGCGATGAACAAGCTCGGCTGGCACTGGTGGCCGTCGGATACGACGGTGGCCACGATGGATTACGAGGGGCGGGCGCGCTGCATCAATCTCGGCCATTGCACGCCGGCCTGCGCGCAAGGCGCAAAGGCCTCGACCGACATCACCTACTGGCCGCTGGCGCTGCGCGCCGGTGTCGAACTGCGTACACATTGCCGTATCAGAGAGATCACCACCAACGAGCACGGCATGGCCTCGGGCGTCGTCTATTACGATCAGGACGGCGTCGAGCAATTCCAGGCGGCCGAAGTGGTGGTGATCGCCTGCAACGGCATCGGGACGCCGCGGCTGCTCTTGAATTCAGCCTCGGGCCGCTTTCCGAACGGGCTGGCCAATTCGTCAGGGCTGGTCGGCAGGAATTTCATGTTCCATCCCTATGCCCAGCTCTACGGCTATGTCGACGAGGTGACCGACAGCAACCGCGCGCCGCCGGTGTGCCTGTGGAGCAAGGAGTTTTATGAAACCGACCGCTCGCGCGGTTTCGTGCGCGGCTATGCGTTCCAGTTCGGCCGCGGCACCGGCCCGGTGTTCGAGGCCGTGACCAGCGAGGCGCGGGGCCTGCTGCCTTGGGGCGAGGATCACCACGCGGCATTTCGCAGGCTCAATGGCCATCGGCTGGCGATTTCGGCGATCTGCGAGGACCTGCCGGAAGAGCACAACCGCGTCACGCTCGATCCCGTGCTGAAGGACAGCCACGGCATTCCGGCGCCGAAGGTCGACTACACCATCGGCGAGAACTCCGCGAAGATGATGGCGCATGGCATCGCGCGGGCCAGGGAGGTGCTCGACGCCGCCGGCGCCACCGATATCTGCGTCAACTCGCCGATCCTCTATGGCGGCTGGCATCTGCTCGGCACCGCGCGGATGGGGACCGATCCCGCGCGCTCCGTGGTCAACGAATGGGGCCGCGCCCACGACGTGAAGAACCTGTTCATCGTCGATGGCAGCGTCTTCGTCACCGCTGGTGGTGTCAATCCGACCTCGACCATCCAGGCCATCGCGCTCTATATCGCCGACCAGATGAAGCAACGTCTGGCCAATCTGTTTGATTGAGGACAGCATGCCAGTTCAAGTCTCGTCGGCTCATCTCTCGCCCAATGCGCTCACGCCGGCACAGCGCGACGATTTGCGGATCATCGCTGCGATGATGATTCCGGCGAGCCGGGAGTACAACGTCCCCGGCGCCGATGATGCCACCGTTCAGGCCGACATCCTCGCCACCATGGGGCGCGATACCGACAGCATACGCGCCGCGCTCGATTCGATCGCGCGTCTCGCCGGATCACCGCTGGCGCAACTCGACGCCGCCAGCCGCGATGCAGTGGCGAGCGAGTTCCGCGCCACCGGCGGGGCTCCCGCGGCGACGCTGATCCGCGTCATCCTGCAATGCTATTATCGCGACGACCGCGTGCTGCGCTCGCTGAACCTCGAATTGCGGCCGCCGTTTCCCAGGGGGTATGAGCTGGAGCAGGGCGACTGGTCACTGCTCGATCCGGTGAAGGCGCGGCCTGCGATGTGGCGCAAGGCACCATGACCGCGGAGCAGCTGACCATCGACCTCGGACAAGCCGGCCGGGTCTCCGCGCTGCTGCTTCGGCCGCAAGCGGCGCGGGCCTGTTACGTCCTCGCCCACGGCGCCGGCGCCGGCATGACCCATCGCTTCATGGAAGAGGCTGCCTCTGGCTTGGCCGAGCGCGGCATTGCGACACTGCGCTACCAGTTTCCCTACATGGAAAAAGGCAGCAAGCGTCCCGATGCGCCGGCGGTCGCGCATGCCGCGGTGCGGGCGACGGTGGCGGAAGCGGCGCGGCGATGCGGCGATCTTCCGCTGCTGGCAGGCGGCAAGTCCTTCGGCGGCCGCATGACCTCGCAGGCTCAGGCGATCAAGCCACTGCCCGGCGTGCGTGGACTGGTTTTTCTCGGATTTCCGCTGCATCCAGCCGGAAAGCCCGCGACCGAGCGCGCGGCGCATCTCGGCCAGATCCTGATCCCGATGCTGTTCGTGCAGGGAACGCAGGACAAGCTGGCCGAGCCCGCACTGATCGGGCCCGTGGTGGCGGCGTTGGGATCGGCATCGCTGCATCGGGTCGAGGCGGCCGATCATTCGTTCCATGTGCCGGCGCGATCGGGACGGACCGACCGCGAGGTCATGACCGAGGTCCTGGACACGGTCGCCGCCTGGGTCCGCGCCGCGGTGGGCTAAAACGGTCAGGGAGATCGCGCAACCTATTGTTGTCATGATCGGCCGTTACCTTACAATGGGCCGATACGGCCACTGCCAAGGCCGCAAGCCAGGGAGGATGACATGCCTGATGAGGTTCAGCCGCAGTCGACGATCGCGACCGCGCAGGAGGCCGCCGCGTTCCAGTGGGACAGCGGCAAGCTCGAGCCCGGAATCGGCATCGCGCTGTCGGGCGGCGGTTACAGGGCGATGCTGTTTCATGCCGGCGCCCTGGCCCGCATGAACGAACTGGGTGTGCTGTCGCGGGCGCAGCGCATCGCCAGCGTCTCCGGCGGATCGATCATCGCGGGCCATCTGGCGCTGTCCTGGGCCGCGCTCGGCGCGGCTGACGGCAACCATGTGTTTGCGAATTTCAAGAAGATCGTGGTCGAGCCGGTCCTGGCCTTCTCCCGGCACAGCATCGACGTCGTCGATGCGCTGACCGGGCTGTTGCCGTGGACCTCGGCCTCCGACCAGGTCGTGCAAAGCTACGACAAGTACCTGTTCGGCAAGAAGACCCTGCAGCAGTTGCCGGATACGCCGCGCTTCGTGTTCTGTGCGACCAATCTGCAGACCGGGGTGCTGTGGCGGTTCTCCAAATCTTATGCGGGGGACTACGTGGTCGGCCGGATCGACCAGCCCGCGACCCTGGTGTCGCAGGCAGTCGCCGCCTCATCGGCGTTTCCCCCGGTGCTCTCGCCCTGCGTGCTGCAGTTTCCGGCCGGCAGTTTCACCAGCTGGCCCGGCACCCAAGTGATCCCGCCGAACGAGATCGCGGCCTATCGTGGCAAGGTCATCCTCACCGACGGCGGCGTCTATGACAATCACGGCATCGAGCCGATCGTGAAGCGCTATCTGACCAACTTCGTCAGCGATGGCGGCGCGCCGTTCGGGCGCAGCGCCGATCTGCACACGGACTGGATCAGCCAGCTGCGCCGCATCCTCGATGTCGAGGACAACCAGGTCCGGGCGCTGCGTCGCCGCGACCTGATCGATCGCTTCATCGCCGGCAACAAGGTCGGTGATGAGACCAAACTGACCGGCGACGCGCGCATGGGCGCCTATTGGGGTATCGACACCGATCCGCGCAAGGTCGATCCGCCCGAAGCGCTCGCCTGCGATCCCGATCTGGTCCATGGGCTGGCGCATGTCGGCACGCGGCTGAGCGATCTCGGCGACAGCCTGTCGAAGCAGATCATCAATTGGGGCTACGTGGTCTGCGACCGCAGCGTCCGCAAGAACTACACCGGGCCGCTCAACGCATCGCCGCCGCAGCTGCCCTATCCGGAGGCCAAGATCACGCAGGCGTGACGGTGCAGGAGGGCGAGAGAGCACCACTCTTGCGCCGACAGATCGCGTACCCATCTGAGCTGGCGAAGGAAATTCGCCATGCTCGATTTCAGCTCTGATATCCCTGACGACTCATCGTCGTCGCGACCGGCAGAAGCCGGGTCCACCAACGACCGGGCGCTGCTCGACGCCTATTCCAATGCCGTGATCGATGTGACCGACCGTGTCGGCCCCGCCGTGGTCCGGGTCGAGACCGGCCCGAAAGTGCGCAACGCTCGCGAGCGCGGCGGGCTCGGCTCGGGCATAGTCATCTCGCCTGATGGCCTGGTGCTGACCAACAGCCATGTCGTCGGCACCGCGAAGGAGATCCGTCTGCGCGACACCGAGGGTGTCGTGACGGACGCGCGCGTGCTCGGCGTGGATCCCGACACCGATCTGGCGCTGCTGCGCGCCGACGGCGCGCGCGACCTGCGCTATGCCTCGCTCGGCAATTCCAAGACGCTCAGGCGCGGCCAGCTCGTGGTTGCGATCGGCAATCCCCTGGGGTTTGAATCGACGGTCACCGCCGGCGTGGTGTCGGCGCTCGGACGTTCGATCCGCTCGGTCAGCGGCCGCACAATCGAGGACGTGATCCAGACCGACGCCGCGCTCAATCCCGGCAATTCCGGCGGACCGCTGGTGTCGACCGCAGCCGAGGTGATCGGCATCAACACCGCGATCATCAGCGGCGCGCAGGGCATCTGCTTCGCGGTCGCCAGCAACACCGCGCAATTCGTGCTGTCGGAGATCATCCGCCACGGCTATGTCCGGCGCGCCTATATCGGCGTGGCCGGCCAGACCGCGCCGATCCCGCGCCGGCATGCGGTGATCGCCGGCATCGAGCACAAGATGGGCGCGCTGCTGGCGCAGATCGAACCGGACGGGCCGGCGTCGCAGGCGGGGCTGCTGCCCGGCGACGTCGTGATCCGGCTCGATGGCGTCGACATCAACGGCGTTGACGACCTGATCCGCGTGCTCGACCGCGACCGCATCGGCCGCACGCTTTCGATGGATGTGCTGCGCCTCGGGCGCCTGCGCGCGTTCGACATCCATCCCGTGGAGCGCAAGCCGTCGGCGCGGCAGGGGATGGTGCCTTAGGAGCGGAAGCCGCACGTCGTGAGGGGCGAGCGCGCGTCTCCCCCTCGGCTGTCATCACCCGCGAATGCGGGTGATCCAGTATCCCAGAGACGTTGGTGATGGAGCCGAGAGGCTGCGGCGTACTGGATCCCCCGCCTTCGCGGGGGATGACAACCTTCCTCCGGAAGACGTCCCGGCGATCGATCAGGCGCCGCGTGCTCACTCCGCCGCGACCGCGAAGCGGCTGTTGTCGAGCTCCGCTTCCAGCCGCGCCCGTTCAGCCATCGCCTTCCTGACGTTCTCGTCCTTGACATGACCGAAGCCACGAATAGTTTCCGGAATCCGCGCGAGCCGCGTCAGCAGGCCGAGCTGTTCCGGCCTCAGCGCCGCAAGCCGCGCATCGAGCATCGCCAGATAATCCGCGATCAGTCGCCGCTCCGTCTGGCGTTCCGCGCTCCTGCCGAACGGATCGAGCGCGGTGCCGCGCAAGAATTTCAGCCGCGCCAGCACGCCGAAGGCGCGCATCATCCAGGGACCGTATTCCGTCTTCCGTAGATGCCCCGTCACCTTGTCGCGCGCGGCGAAGATCGGCGGCGCGAGATGGAATTTGAGGCTGAACGCGCCGTCGAACTTTTCGGACAGCTTTTTGGCGAAGCTGCCGTCGGTATAGAGCCGCGCGACCTCGTATTCGTCCTTGTAGGCCATCAGCTTGAACAGGTTTTTCGCTACCGCCTCGGTCAGTTCGCTGGAGGAGGGCGCAACCGCTGCTTCCGCTCTGCGGACCTTCGCGACCACGGCGCGATAACGTTCGGCATAGGCCTTGTTCTGATAGTTGGTGAGGAATTCAACGCGTGTGGCGATCACATCATCAAGCGTTTTCGTCGTACTCGCCGTGCGGCTGCGGAACTGCAGCACGCTGCGGACGCGCGCCATGTCGTGGGCGGCTAGCCGGCCCCAGGCGAAGGCCTGCTTGTTCATCTCGATCGCGGCGCCATTGATCTCGATCGCGCGCAGGATGGCCTCGAGCGACAAGGGAAGCGCACCCTTCTGGAACGCGAAGCCGAGCATGAAGGCGTTGGTGGCAATGCTGTCGCCCATCAGGGTCGCGGCGATGCCGGTGGCGTCGATGATGTCGAGATTGCGCTCGCCGACGGCCTCGCGCAGGGCCGCCTGCATCGCAGTCTCCTCGAAATCGATGTCGGGGTTCTGGACAAAACTCGCGGTCGGCTGCAGGTCGGCGTTGACGAAGGCGCGCGTGACGCCGCGCTCGACCCGGCTCAGCGCCGGCGCACTGGCGGTGACCACGATATCGCAGCCGAGGATGAGATCGGCGCCGCCGCTCGTGATGCGGACGGTGGCGATATCCTCCGGCTTGGGTGCGATCCGGACATGGCTCATCACCGCGCCGTTCTTCTGCGCCAGCCCGGTGAAGTCGAGCGCCGAGCAGCCGCGGCCGTCGAGATGCGCGGCCATGCCGAGCAGCGCGCCGATGGTGATGACGCCGGTGCCGCCGATGCCGGTGACGAGGATGTTGTAGGGGGCGTCGAGCGCGCGGGGAGGGGGCAACGGCAGGTCGGCGAACAATTGGCCGGAATCGACGGCGTCCGTCTTGACCCGCTTCAAGCTGCCGCCATGCACGGTGACGAAGCTCGGGCAGAAGCCCTCGACGCAGGAATAGTCCTTGTTGCAGTTCGACTGGTCGATCTGGCGCTTGCGGCCAAATTCCGTGTCGAGCGGCTGCACCGAGACGCAGTTCGAGGCTACCGAGCAGTCGCCGCAGCCTTCGCAGACCAGCTCGTTGATGAAGACCCGCTTCGGCGGATCGGGATAGAGCCCGCGCTTGCGGCGGCGGCGCTTTTCCGCGGCGCAGGTCTGGTCGTAGATCAGGATGGTGAGGCCCTTGATGTCGCGCAACTCGCGCTGCACGGCATCGAGATCGCGGCGGTGATGCACGGTGGCGCCTTGCGGGAAGTAGTTTCCCGTGGGGTATTTATCGGGATCGTCGGTGACGATGGCGAGGCGCTTGGTGCCCTCCGCCCACACCTGATGGGCGATCTGGGCGACATTAAAACTGCCTTCGGCCGGCTGGCCGCCGGTCATCGCGACCGCGTCGTTGTAGAGGATCTTGTAGGTGATGTTGACGCCACTCGCCGCTGCCGCGCGCAAGGCCAGAAGCCCGGAATGGGTATAGGTGCCATCGCCCAGATTCTGGAAGATGTGCTGTTCGCTGGTGAACGGCGCCTGACCGATCCAGCTGACGCCTTCGGCGCCCATATGGCTGATGGTCGCGGTGCGCCGGGCCGGCACATAGAGCGCCATGCCGTGACAGCCGATCCCGGCCATGGCGCGGCTGCCGTCGGGGATCTTGGTCGAGGTGTTGTGCGGACAGCCGGAGCAGAAATAGGGCGTGCGCTGCAGGGCGATCGGCGCCTGCGCGTTGACCGGATGCTCGAAGGATTCGAGCCGCGCCAGCCGTTGTTCGAGCACGGGGCTGTGGTGCCCGAGCCGGCGCAGCCGCGCCACCAGCGCCGAGGCCACCACGGTCGGATTGAGTTCGCCCTCGCTCGGCAGCAGCGGCGCGCCGGCCTCGTCGCGCTTGCCGACGACGGAGGGACGCTTGGCCGCATCCACATTATAGAGGATGCGCAGCAGCTGGTCCTCGATGAAGCCACGCTTCTCCTCGACCACCAGCACGTCCTGCAACCCTTCGGCGAAGCGCCTGGCGCCGCTCTCTTCCAGCGGCCAGGTCAGCGCCACCTTGTAGATGCGCAGGCCCAACTGCTCGGCGTCGCCGTCGCTGATGCCGAGATCGGCCAGCGCCTGCCGCAGATCGAGATAGGCCTTGCCGGTGGCGATGATGCCGAGCCGCGCCGGTCGGCCGTCGAGCACGATGCGGTCGAACGCATTGGCCCGCGCAAACGCGGCGACGGCCGCCATCTTCGGTCCGAACAGCCGCCGTTCCTGATCGAGCGGCGGATCGGGCCAGCGGATGTTCAATCCGCCAGCCGGCATCTCGAAATCGGTCGGCACCACCACCTTGATGCGGGAGGGATCACTGTCGATCGAGGCCGAGCTTTCCACGGTCTCGGAGATCGCCTTGAAGCCGACCCAGCAGCCGGAATAGCGCGAGAGCGCGAAGCCGAGCAGGCCGAGATCGAGATAATCCTGCAAGGTGGCGGGATTGATGATCGGCATCAGGGCCGCGGCCATCACCTGCTCGCTCTGATGCGCCAGGGTCGAGGACTGGCAGCCGTGATCGTCGCCGGCCAGCGCCAGCACGCCACCGTTGCGCGATGAACCCGCGGAATTGGCGTGCTTCAGCGCATCGACCGAGCGGTCGACGCCGGGTCCCTTGCCGTACCAGATGCCGAACACGCCATCGACCTTGGCGCCCGGAAACAGCCCGACCTGCTGGCTGCCCCACACCGCCGTCGCGGCGAGGTCCTCGTTCAGGCCCGGCGCGAATTCGATGTCGTGCTGCGCGAGGTGCGATTTGGCGCGCCACAGCGCGTGGTCGTACATGCCGAGCGGCGAGCCGCGATAGCCGGAGATGAAGCCCGCGGTGTTGAGGCCGGCCGCGCGGTCGCGTTCGCGCTGCAACATCGGCAGCCGCACCAGCGCCTGCACGCCAGACAGGTAGATCCGCTTCGACTCAACGCGATATTTGTCGTCGAGCCCGACCTGCAACAACGTCATTTTGCGGATGCTCCGTGTATCCGAGACCATTTGGTGGCCAAGTGAAAAGCATGGGCTGATAATGTCAACATCGATCGGAGCATGCGTGGGTGCGCGGCAGCGCGGGCAGGCGTCGCGCCGCACGATGGCCGGACTGGAGACTTGATTGCGGCGCGATAATCGCGTGCAGTCGGGTCAACCAGACTTGGTCAACCAGACTTGGGTCAATCAGACTTGGCGGGAGGAGAATGCGATGCACGAGAGAGCCTTTGATGCGGCCATCGAGGACACGCCGGAGCGGCTGATCGGACCATGGCGGTCGCCGTACCAGATGCTGCACGCGCAGGTCTATGACACGCACGCCTCCATCCATGATGATGCCACCGCGCGGAAACTGGGCTTCAAGGGCGGCACCATCGAAGGCCCGACCCATTTCAGCCAGTTCGCCCCGCTTGGCGAACGTCTCTGGGGCCGCACCTGGTTCGAGAGCGGTTGCATCTCGGCGCATTACCGCAACGCCTCATTCGAGGGCGAGGAGGTGCAGGCGATCATGATGAAGCCCGCTTCCGGTCAAAGCCAGTGCGACATCCAGATGCTCAAGCGCGACGGCACCGAGGTGCTGCGCGGCACCGCCTCGGTCGGCGACAATGGCGTGGTCACCGCGCTGGAGCAGCGGCTGACCGAGCTGAAGCCGCTCACCGATCCCGTGATCCTGCGCGATATCCATGTCGGCATGACGAGCAAGCGGCAGGCTGTGCGGATGGCGTTCGACCAGAACATGGGCGACCTCTATCCGTTTTCGCTGCGGCAGAAGCTCGCTGTGATCACGGAGCTGTCGCCGTTTTATTCGGATGCAGACAATCCGTGGGGGCATCAGGTCATTCCGATGGAGATGCTGAGCGTGCTGTTCCAGTATCGCGCCAAGGATGATCCGCTGCCGTCGAAAGGGCCGGCCGTCGGCCTGTTCGCCGACCAGGAGATCAGGCTCTTGCAGGGACCGCTGTTCGTCGATCAGGATTACGAGCTGGAGCGCGAGGTGGTGGCGATGAGCGGCAGCCGCCGCACCGAAAGCCTGTGGCAGCGCACGACCGTGTATGAGCCGGGCGGTACGACGCCGGTCGCCTCCATGCTGCTGAACATGGCGACGTTGAAGGAGTCCTACGCACCGTACGCGGAGGAATATGCGCGGCTTTATCCTTGAGGGGGGCGGGCGCGTAAAGCATAGCCCCGGGTGGCCGACGTCATGCATCTGGTGGTCGAGCCGATGACCCGCGACCGCATTGCCATCGCGAAGGCCGGCCGCGAGGGCAAGCTCGAGGAGACTGCCGGCATCGCGATCTGGGCCGGCGTGTCCGAAGAGGTCGACGCCAGGATCCGCGAGCAGATCCAGGCCCGCGTGTTTCCGATCCGGCTCAAGGCCGAGGACTGGAATAGCGGCGAGACCACCTGGCTGCTCGACGTCATCGCCCCCTCGCAAAAGGTCGCCACCGCCGTGCTCGCCAACTTCAAGCAGGTGGTGAAGGACAAGCCGGTGCGGATCCAGCCAGCTCGTTGATCCGGCCGTGCTGGAGAAAATGAAGGTGCGGCCGGTGGGGGAAGCGGAAAAGAAGGGGGTCGAAGAAGGCCCAAGATGAGTGAGGCCCGGCGAAAGTTTATAGTGTGATCGACGGCGCAGCATCATGGCTGAAAATTGAAATCCGGTCCGGACTGGGACCGGAGACCCACCATCCGTTAGGATTCGCGAGGAAAGAGATATGACCGAGCACGTATGGGTCAGCAGGGCTATGCAAGCGTCCAGGCTCATCCTGTATGTCCACACGGATATTTTCCAGAACGATCAGACACGTGCAGCTGAAGGGGAAAGGCGCAACGAGCGTGGTGAATTCGTTCCCGCGGACATGTGCCCCAAGCGCGTGTGGCTCGAAGCGGATGAGGATCGGCCCATCCCGGACATGTTCTTTGCGGAGGGGCAGCCTATCGTCTCCGCCAGCGTGGCAGAAATCTTGAGCCGTTTCGATCTCGGCAATGGGGCACTCTACCCCGTAGCTGAAGGGTTGTTTCAGAGTGACAACGCGACTCCGATCGCGGGCGCCTACTTCTCCTGGATATTCGGAAACGCGAAGCGGGCCTTTCTGGAAGCCTACTCTCCGACCGCGGAGCCGCTCAGTCCAGGCAGGCGGCACCGGTGCATATTTCCGTTCGCGATGTCCGACGGCGTGTTCGCTGTGTCTCGCGATGCGCTGAGTGGACCTGACGTTTGGGTCGATCCTCTGCTCCTGAAGTCGATCTTCGTGAGCGGAGCGCTCGGTGATGCATTGGAGACCGCAGGCCTTCGCGAAGCGCTTTGCCTGTTCAAGTGCCAAGTCAATCAAGGCTGAGAGGCGAACATGCCCGTCAAAGGCCCTAACGAGTTCTACGGGGAAAGTGAGACCGAGCATCTGCTTAGCAGAGAGCTGTTCAAGGGCAACCGCGGGACCAAGGAAACGCTCGACTAGGCGCTGCCGACATGGCGAGGCGCGTAACCCGGATTGGCTTACAGGGCGGTCGCTACCCGCGATCTGCAAAACATGACCGGTGGATTGCGCCTTCGGCCCGATCCGCCCGCTACTTGCGTCGGCGCCGTGCGCGCTTCGGCGCACGGATTTGGCTGCGGCCTGAATTGAGCTTGCCCAGCCGCTTCGCATTTGCCGCCACATGTTGTCGATAGCGTTGGACGATTTCATCACCCGAGGCACCGGTCATCAGACTGACGGTCGCTTCGAAGGCAGCACGCATCTTTTCGCTGACCATGAGTTCGGCTTCGCGTCGCGCACTTCTGCCGCCGCGCGCCAACTTCATCATCCGCAGCGCAATCACGCTATTTGCTTCGATTGCCAACAACATCAAAGGATTGATCATCTGCCGCGCTCCGACTGGCAGCTGACAAGGCCCAAGAAGCGGAAATGGTTCCGGACTGCTTGAGGGTGTCGACATCAACGACGTTCGGCAATCTTCGGCGCTCCGGTAGTCATACGGGTCGCGTTGAGCTCGCTTATCGACATGTCCGTCGGCGGTATCGAAGTCCAGCAAGGGCCGTCAGCCGCACCATTCCCGCGTGTGCGCAGGCGCAATTCGGTAAGGGGATGTTGATGCCCTGGCGGTCGGCCCCTTCCGCTACCTCCGCGAGGCGTCGCACGGTTTCGGCCGCAAGCCTCTGGATAATTTCGCGTTACAAGGCGCACCGGAATTCCGACCCCTGCGTACACCTCGATTTAAAGCGTCGCTCCACAAATACTCGCAAATCGATGTGGCCGGATGCGGATGCCATCATGATTAGTCGGAGCAACTGCCGCGCACGAATCCTGGAGCGCCTTTCCTTGAGCGCGTTGTCTTTCGCGATCCGCCGGCGGCGCGCGCGCGCCATGCTGGGACGTTTCAGGCGCGATGAGCGAGGCAGTTATGTCCTCGCCGTCGCGTTGATGACGCCGGTTCTGGTCGGGGCTGCCGGACTGGGCACCGAAACCGTGTGGTGGCTTTACAAGCACAAGAACATGCAGGGTGCTGTCGATTCCGGCGCCGTGAGCGCCGCGACCGCAGCAAGCAATCTCGCCGCGGAAGCGAATTCCGTGATGGCGGCATATGGCTATGCCAATGGGGTCAACAGCACAACCGTTACGGTCAACCAGCCTCCGTCTTCGGGCAATTACATGACGAGCCCGCAGGCGGTGGAGGTTATCCTCAGCCAGCCGCAACAGCGCCTGCTGTCGTCGTTGTTCGGCACCGATCCTGTTTCGATTTCGACGCGAGCGGTAGCGCTGGGAAATTCCGGCACCGGCTGCGTCCTTGGCCTCGATGCGACGGCGAGCCCGGCAGTGTCCGTGAAGGGCGGCGCGGTGCTCAACCTGATCGGCTGTAATCTCTATGACAACTCGAGCGGCAGCCCGGCACTGGACGTGAACGGCTCGGCTTCGGTCAGTGCCAACATGGTCTCGACGGTCGGGACCGTCTCCGGTACGAGCAACATCACGGCGACGAATGGGATTCGAACCGGTGTCCGCGCGATGGCGGATCCGTATGCAGGCTTTTCTCCTCCGGCGTCGCCGGCATGCGACCCGAAAAACTATACGGTCAACAGCAATGGAAAGACCACTTCGCTCGACCCCGGTTGCTACAGCGGCAACATCACCATCAATGCCGGTGCCTCGCTGAGCCTCAGTCCAGGTACCTATTACCTGAACGGCAGCAATCTCTCGGTGGCGGGCAATGCCTCCATCACCGGCACCGGTGTGACTTTGGTCTTCACCGGGTCCGGCAGCAATTGGGGGACGGCTTCGATCGGAAGCAACGCCAATGTCAACCTGACGGCGCCGACCTCCGGCTCCACCCAGGGCATCGTGATGTACGGCGACCGCAACATGCCGGCCGGCACGGCCTTTTCGCTGACCGGGGGAAGCACACAGACGTTCAGCGGCGCGCTTTATCTTCCCAAGGCCGCGCTCAGCTACAGCGGCGGCGATGGCTCCACGACCTCGTGCACCAAGATCATCGCGAACACCATCACCTTGACGGGCAATTCGAACGTCCGGGTTAATTGCGCCGGGCTCGGTACCGCGGCGATCGGCACGCTAACAGCTCAGCTCGTCGAATGATGGAGCCTCCGACATGACCACCGCCAGCCCGCATGCATTTCGGCTCTATCGCTGCCTGTTGCGCGCCAGCAGCGACAAGGGCGGAACTGCGGCCGTCGAATTCGGCGTGGTCGTCCCGATGCTGGCGCTGATGGTTCTCGCCGTATCCGATCTCGGCCTCGGCTTGGCGCGCAAGATGCAGGTCGAAAATGCAGTCCAGTTGGGATCGTCCTATGCCGTCGTCCGTGGCTTCGACGCCAGCGCCATTTCGGCCATCGTGACCGGCGATTCATCGATTTCCGCGTCGCCGGCACCGGCGCTGTATTGCGGCTGCGCGACCGGTTCCGGCATCAGCGCGGTGGCCTGCGGCTCGACATGCCCGAACGGAGCGATGGCCGGAACCTATGTGAGCATCTCCGCGCAAGCGACCTATAACACGAACCTGAACTACCAGGTCGTGCCCAGCACCTACACATTGACCGCGCAGTCCACGGTGAGGCTGCAGTGAAGCCCGGGCGGATATGGCGGGACCAGCGCGGCGCGACGGCGCTTGAATTTGCACTGCTCGCGCCCGTGTTCGTTCTGCTGATCTTCGGAATCATCGCGCTTGGCATGCTGTTCTGGACCCAGGTCGGCCTGCAGCACGGCGTCCAGATGGCCGCGAGATGTGCGAGCGTCAACACCGTGCTTTGCCCCGGTAGCGATCCAAACGCCATCACCGCCTACGCGACGCAGCAGGCGCTGGGCCTGAGTTTGCCAGCCTCCACTTTCGCCCACAGTGTGCCGGCTTGCGGCAATCAGGTGAGCGCAAGTTATACGTTCCAGTTCCCCGCCATTCTCAATCTCAACCCCCTCACGCTGACGGCACAGTCCTGCTTTCCGGCTTAGAGCATGATCCGGAAAAGGGTCGGTGGCAGTCAAGGTCACCGGCCCCGTTTTGGAACTCCGGATACAAGCGACGATAGTCCGGCATGCGAGACGGTAGCTCAGTCATTGGGCGATTGCCTTGGTCAAATACCGCAGATTGCACTCCGATCTGCTTGCGGCGCTACCCGCTGATCGATATCGCTCCATGATTCGCCCGTCGGGCTGTTTCGTCCTCGTGATGCACCTCAGCACACACTGACAATTCAGCACGTCGCGGATATTTTTCGGCGCAATTTCCTAAAGCCTTTCAATCCGATCGGGTCGTCCAGTCCTCCCTTCAAAAATATTCTGCTTCCGTTTTTCAGAAATGTGTGATTTGATCTTGCCATCCCGCCTAGGCAAGAGGGGCGTATCGCGATCGTCACGAACGTGAGGTGGGATGCGGTGGCCGCGATGGCGCGTGTGACGAGCGCGCCTGGTGCGGACGGTGAAGCCGTGTGGTTCTGGCGCCCCAATGCTGGCGCTAAGTTTGCGACGACGCCAACGCGTCGCGCGGATGACGGGGGCACAGCAGGTCCCCGGGAAGAGCGCGAAATAAACCGTAAAACCATTGCGTGGGGAATGCCGGATGTTTTCCGGTGCCTCCGCTGTGAATACTGGTGTGCATACTTAACTACCAATATGCGCACACCAGGCTGCGGGTGCATTGGGCACCCGGCATTCCCTGCGCCCTCTTTTCAAAAGGGCTGATGATTTCTGGCAAAGCTCGGGCGCAAGGCGCGGCGAGACCGTGAGGTCGTGTCGAAGGCGGCCGGCGTGCCGGCGAGACGCGGACATCAGGCGCGCACAAGGAATAAGCAGTCGAGGCCATGCATAAGAAAAAAGCAGGATGCTTGAAGACTGCGCCTCCCGCGGCGATCAAGATTCGACGGCGGTAAAACCAATCATTTGAAGTTATGAGGAATTTTTCGATGACTGGCCATACCGGCGCGTTGTACACAATGGCACGGCGCTTGCTTCATTGGGTGCGAGGCTTTCTCTCGCCCGGAGGGCGCGCAGTGACGGCGTATTCGAGACCTGCTGTTGGGACTGTTATCGCTGAGCCCGAGCCGATCAATCTCGATTGGTCGACCACGGCGCTCCTCATCATCGACATGCAGCGCGACTTTCTCGAGCCCGGCGGCTTTGGTGAGACACTCGGTAACGACGTCTCGCAACTGGCCCGCGCGGTGAAGCCGACCGGCGCGCTGCTCAGGGCCGCCCGCGAGATGGCGATGCTGGTCGTGCACACCCGCGAGGGCCATCTGCCTGATCTGTCGGATGCGCCGCCGGCCAAGGTCGAGCGCGGCGCGCCCAGCTTGCGCATCGGCGATCCCGGGCCGATGGGGCGGATCCTGATCCGCGGCGAGGCCGGGCACGACATCATTCCCGCGCTCTATCCGCTCGACGACGAGGTCGTGATCGACAAGCCGGGCAAAGGCGCGTTCTACGCCACCGAGCTCGGCGACGTCCTGCAGACATACGGCATCGAGAACCTGCTGGTGTGCGGCGTGACCACCGAGGTCTGCGTCAACACCACCGTGCGCGAAGCCAATGATCGCGGCTATCGCTGCGTCGTGGTCTCGGACGGTTGCGCGTCCTACTTCCCCGAATTTCACGAAGCGGGCCTCAAGATGATCAAGGCCCAGGGTGGCATCTTCGGCTGGGTCGCTGACTCCGCCGCGGTTCTGAAGGCAATGCAAGCGGAGAATTCGATTCAACACGTCTGAGCGGGGATAGCGCGATGAGCACGAGCATGACGGGGACTGCGAAGGGTGACTTCAAGCCGGTGTTGTGGACGCCGGGGGACTGGAACGCGTTTTTCGGATTCGGCACCAACATCCTCGTCAACATGCTGGTGTTGACCGGGCTGTTGCGCTTCGTGCTGAAGATGCCGGACAGCCTGGTGTTCGGCCGCATCCTGCCGGCGCTCGGCCTGATGATGTGCCTCTCGACATTCTATTATGCCTGGCTCGCCTATCGGCTGGCGCAGAAGACCGGCCGCAGCGATGTCTGCGCGCTGCCATCGGGCGTCAGCGTGCCGCACATGTTCATCGTCACCTTCGTGATCATGCTGCCGATCACGATCAAGACCGGGGATCCCCTGAAGGGCTGGTCCGCGGGCCTGGTCTGGGTGTTCTTCCAGAGCTTCATCCTGATGATCGGCGGCTTCATCGCGCCCGTCATTCGCAGGATCACGCCGCGCGCGGCGCTGCTCGGAACGCTGGCCGGCGTCTCCGTGACGTTCATCTCGATGCGGCCTGCGCTCGAGATGTACATGACGCCGCAGATTGGCCTCGTCTGTTTCGCGATCATCCTGGTGAGCTGGTTCGGCGGCGTGAAATATCCGCGCGGCATTCCGGCCGGCCTCGTCGCCATCGCCGTCGGCATGATCATCGCGTGGGGCTCGAACCTGTTCGGCCTGGGGCTCGGCGGCCTCAGCCTCAAGGGCGTCGGCGATGCCTTCGCGAGCTTCGGCTTCTCGGTGCCGATCCCGGCGATCGGTCAGGTGTTTTCGGGCTTCGAGTTCCTCGGCGTCATCCTGGTGACCGCGATCCCGTTCGGCATCTACGACCTCGTCGAGGCCATGGACAACGTCGAAAGCGCGGAAGCCGCCGGCGACGAATATCCGACCACGCGCGTGCTGACCGCCGACGGCGTCGTCAGCCTGATCGGCTGCCTGATGGGCAATCCCTTCATCAACGCGGTCTATATCGGCCATCCCGGCTGGAAGGCGATGGGCGGCCGGATCGGCTATTCGGCCGCGACGGGCATCATGGTGGTGGTGCTGTCCTGGTTCGGCATCATCTCGGTGCTGCTGGCGCTGGTGCCGGTGGTCGCGATCTCGCCGATCCTGCTCTATATCGGCATGCTGATCGGGGCGCAGGCATTCCAGACCACGCCCGCGAAACATGCGCCGGCGATCGTGCTGGCGTTGACACCGCATCTTGCTGCCTGGGCCAAATTGCAGATCGACACGATGCTGGGCTCGACGATGATGGCGGCGCAGAGCGTCGGCGGGCTCGCGGCTGATAAAGCCGATGCGGTCAAGGCCGCCGCGATTGCGGCGCTGCCGCAGCAGGGCGTGATCTATCACGGGCTTGAGGTGATGGGGGGCGGCTCGATTCTCGCCGGCCTCATCCTGGGTGCGATCGGTGTCTTCATCATCGAGCGCGATTTCACCAAGGCCTCGGCCTTCGCGTTCGCAGGCGCCGTCATGACCTATTTCGGCTTCATGCATGGCGAAGCGGTCGGCATCGGTGGCGGCCTCGGCGTCACGCCCGCGGTCGCGCTGGCCTACGCCGTGATGGCAGCCGGATTGTTCGCGCTCGGCCGGATCGAGACGACTTCAGATTATGTCGCGCATCGGGATACGCCGATGGCGGCGCCGGCCGAGTAGGGCGGATATCGCTGCCTCGACGCGCGACCGATCTTGTCGCGCGCCGGGGCGGCATCCGCTACGGGTCACGCGGAACTGCCTTCGGCGGCACGTTGTCGAGAATGATCCGGCGGGCCTGCCGAAGATCGCCGGCGACGGCCTTGAACCAATAGCGCATGAAGAAGATGCCGTAGACGCCGCTGCCACGATCGATCCACGGAAAGGTGCCCAATGCGCCCGCGCTGGAGACGATGGTGCAGCTGCCGTGCGACGTGACCGCTTCGCACCAATTGCCGAGCGCGTACTCGCCCAGCCCGGCCGCGCCGGGAGGCAGGTAGGCCTTCGGCTTGTTCAACGTCTGTGCGGTCTCGAGTGTCTCGACAGCCGCGGGGGACAGGATTTGTCGCCCCTCATAAACTCCGCCTGCGGCCAGCATCGTGAGGAAGCGGACATAATCGTCTGCGGTCGTGACCAGGCCGCCCTGGAGGTTGGGATTGCGGACGGTGGCGGGATCGAGATCGGGCCGGAGCGCGCCACTCCAATAGGTCCGCTTGAGGCCAAGCGGTTTGCCGATCCGTTCGTCGAACAGCGCGGCCCACGGTTTGCCCGTGGCTTGCTCCGCTAGCCGTCCGGCGACCTGCAAGGCCGGACTGCCATACTTGAAGACCGCGCCGGGCTGATCCTCCAGAGGACGCGCCGCGATCTGCACGACGGCCTCGGCCAACGTGATGTGGGGATCCTGCCTGATATCGAAGAGATCCCGAATGCCGCCTTGCCCCGAGGTGAAGGACAGCAACTGGCGCAAGGTGATCATGCCCGCCTCGCCGGTGAATTCGGGCAGTCGCTGACCAACAGGCTCGTCGAGCGCGAGTTTGCCCTCGTCCACGACACTCAGGATGAGGGCGGCCGCCACCCATTTGGACGCGGACGCGATCGGGAATTGTGCGCTCGGATCAATGTCTCCGACATCGACGCGGTAGAGCAGTTGACCGTTTCTCAGGACCATGACTGTGACCCCTGGCGCGTGGTCGCGTACGACCACGTCTCGCAACTTTGACACCAGGGCTGTGGGCGGCGGGATCATGCCGCTGGACCTCACATTGCCGTCCGCTGGGCTGGTAGCCGTCGAACCCGCCGCCGCCAGGCCCGCGGCAAGACAAAGACGCAGAACCCAGCGCGGTCGCGGCGACAGCGAGGAGCAAGCCACTAGCCGGGCTTTTTCGGGCCGGACGCCAAAACCGCACTGCACTGGCTGGAGAGTTCGCTCGCGTGGCTCTGCAGGCAGGCCACCACGCGGCCGCCTCCGCGCTGCACGCCCTGGCAGAAGCGTTTGTTATCAGCCCCGCAGGCCTGCACGAATGTCTTCAATCGGGCTCTCATCTCGGGTGTGACTTGAGCCTGGGCCACGGTGACGTCAACGGCTGCGATCATGACGGTGAATGCCATGAGCGGAACCGTCATTCGGCGACGAGCTTGAGTGCGGATGATCATGCGATCCTTCTCCAGAAGATGATGCTGCGGCCGAGTCCGCGGTTCAAACCATGTCGCGGATCCGAATCCGGCCAAGTTGGCTGTGGGACCATGCATCGGCAATATGGGCGTCGTTTGATCGGCGCGTATCGATTTTTGTCGATCGGTCAGTGGCGTGTAACGGGTTGTAAACGCGAACTACGAAGGCGTTTGTTCCGGTCGGGCGGCGTGCTACCGGCCGTTGTATTTTTGTCTCAACGTCGAGATTCCGCGCTGGCGAACGGCTTCGCGCCGCAGGCGCGACTTTCTGATACCTTTCGCACCCGCACGCGATCCCCTAAGTCTTGCCCTCAGTGGGCCCAACAAGCCGAGCAACAGGCAAGGCTGACTCACCAGACCGGGGCCGGCGAGGGAAGAGCGCTTTGGGCGGACACGCAAGCGGGCGCGTCGAGGTCATGCATGGCGCCGGCGAGTGGTCTCGTCGGCAGGTGCTGGTGTATTCGTGGGTGGCCCTGCTGCTGGCGATCCTCGGCTTTCTCGTCATTTATCCCGTCCTGACCCTGCTGCTCGGGGCGCTCACCGACACCAATCCGGTGGTCGAGGGCGTGAGCCTCAGCCGTCTCTCGATCGCCAATTTCCTGACGGTCCTGAAGAATCCGAACGTTGCGGAGGCGCTGTTCAACACGCTGGTCGTCTGCGCCGGCGGCACCTTGATCGCGGTGGTGATCGGTCTGTCGTTTTCCTGGATCGTGGTGCGCACCAACACGCCGTTCAAGGGCATCATCGCCGCCGCCAGCATCCTGCCGCTGTTCGCGCCGCCTTTGGTCGCGGGCGTCGCATGGTCGATCCTGGGGTCGCCAAAGACCGGGCTGATCAATACCTTCTTCAAATCTGCCGGACTCGATTGGCGCGTCGATTTCTACTCGCTGTCGGGTCTGGTGTTCGTGTTTGGCATTTACTACGCGCCCTATGTCTACATGTTCACCGCCTCGGCGCTGCGCAACATGGATCCGAGCCTCGAAGAGGCCGCGGAGATCTCGGGCGCCAGCGCATTCTCGACGCTGTTCACGGTGACGTTTCCGCTCATCATGCCGGCGATCGTGTCGGGCATGCTGCTCTCCTTCATCGTGATGCTCGGCATCTACGGCGTTCCGGCGGTGTTGGGCGCACCCAGCAATATCAGCGTGCTCACCACTTACATCTTCAAGCTTACCAACTGGTCGCCGCCGCTCTACAACACGGCGGCCGCGGTCGCGATCATCCTGATGGTGGTGACCGGCTGTCTCGTGGTCCTGCAGCAGAAGGTCCTGGGGAGGCGCAGCTACACCACCGTGGCCGGCAAGGCGTTTCGTCCGCGCAATCTCGACCTCGGGCCCTGGCGCTGGCTGACGCTTGCGCTCGGTCTCGTCTATCTGCTGGTCGTGGTGGTGCTGCCGACCCTAGCCCTGATCGTGGCGGCCTTTCGCAAATTCATGTTCATCCGCGATATCGCCAGCCTGTTCGACATGCGCCAATACTCGCTGATGCATTTTGACAGCATCTTCGACAATCCGCTGACGCTGAACTCGATCTACAATGCGGTCGAGGTGGGCATCATCACCGCGGTCGTCGGCGGCACGCTGGCGTTCGCGATCGGCTACACCATTCACCGCACAGAGGTCGCCGGCCGCGGCGCCATCGACCTGATCGCGACGCTGCCGGTCGCGATTCCCGGCCTCGTGATCGGCGTCGCCTATCTGTGGGCCTGGATCGGAATTCCGGGCGGGCTCTACGGCACGATCTGGATTCTGGCGCTGGCGTTCATCGCGCGCTTCATGCCGGATACGGTGAAGGCGCTCTCCACCTCGTTCCTGCAGATCCATCGCGAACTCGAAGAAGCGGCCTGGGTCTGCGGCAGGGGCATGCTGAGCACACTTGGCACCATCGTGCTGCCGCTGGCGCGGCCGGGCGTGATTGCATCGATGACGCTGCTGTTCGTGCTGGCGATCCGCGAGCTGGGCTCGTCGCTGTTTCTCTACACCTCCAACACCATGGTGATGTCGGTGCTGCTGCTCGACTATTACGAGGGCGGCAACATCGGAAAGACGGCCGCGTTCAGCCTGGTGCAGACGGTTCTGCTCGGCGTCCTCATCGGCGGCGCCAACTGGCTGTCACGCGGGACGGCGCAGGGCGGCGTCGTGCAAGGGATCAGATAGAAGGCAAGATCAGATAGAAGACAAGATCAGATAGAAGACAAAGAGGGAGGACAGGCCATGTTTGGAAGGATTGTCGCTTTCGCCGTGGTTGCAGGGCTTGGCGTGACGCTTGGCAGCGCTCCTGCAAGGGCCGATGACAATGTCGGCCCGCCCGAACTGATCGCGGCGGCCAGGGCCGAAGGCAGGCTGGTCTACTACACCTCGAATTTCGCCGAGGTCGAGCAGCAGGTGATCAAGCAGTTCAACAAGCGCTTCCCGGAGATCAGGATCGAGATGGTGCGGGCGCCTGGCGGGCAGCTCATCACCCGGGTGAAGACCGAAGCCGCGGCCGGAAAATTGATCGCCGACGTGGTCGACCATTCCGACCGCGCCCTGATGGCGGAATTGGTCGATCTGTTCCAGGATTACACGCCGCCGAATGCGGCCGACTACAATCCCGATGCGCAGGTTTCACCCAAACTGTGGCCGCGCGCCACGCTGGTATGGTCGATCGCCTACAACACAGAACTGGTGAAGGACCCGCCGAAGACCTGGATGGACCTCACCAAGCCGCAATACGACAAATTGACGGGCCAGGTGTTTGCGCAGTCGGGCGGCACCACCTGGACCCGCATCATGTTCGAGCGCCAGGTGCTCGGCGAGGACTACTGGGCGAAGCAGGCAGCGACCCACCCGATCCTTTATCCCTCAGGCGCGCCGATGTCGGATGCGCTGGTGCGCGGCGAGATCGCGATCGGACCGCTGCTCTATAACGCGATCTACCCGAAGCAGAAGGATGGCGCGCCGATCAAGATCTTCTTTCCGCCGGAGGGCGCGCCGGTCAACCCCTACGCCACCGGAATCCCGAAGACATCAACCCATCCCAACGCGGCCAAACTGTTCCTCAACTGGTGCCTGTCGACGGAGGGGCAGACCTTCATGATCAAGGAGCTCGGCAACCTGACCTCGCTGAAGGTGGCGCCGGTCTATCCGGAAGGGTTTGATCCCAAGGTGGTCAAGGTCTGGTATCCGAATTTCGACCAGTATGTGAAGCTGCACGCGTCCTGGGTGGCCGATTGGGACAAGACCTTCGGCTATCGCCAGTGATCGATACGCGGAAGAGGCCGGTCAGGTCATGACGGCGACGCTCGAGGTCACCGGCCTGCGCAAGCAGTTTGCGATTGGCCGCCCCGCCATCGATGGCGTGAGCTTTGCGGTGCCGGCGGGCGAGATCGTCGTGCTGCTCGGTCCGTCCGGCTGCGGCAAGACCACGACGCTGCGCTGCGTCGCTGGCCTCGAACATCCGACCGACGGGGAGATCTCGATCGCAGGCCGAGTGGTGTCTTCGCCCGGGCGCGGCATCCTCGTGCCGCCGCGGGCGCGCGATCTCGGGATGGTGTTTCAGTCCTATGCGGTGTGGCCGCATATGACCGTGCGGCAGAACGTGGTCTATCCGTTGAAGCATCGGAAAATCGGCCGCGCGGAAGCCAACCGCAGGGTCGATGAGGTGCTGCAACTGGTCGGCCTGTCGGAATATGCAGATCGCCCGGTGGTGGCGCTGTCGGGCGGCCAGATGCAACGCGTGGCGCTGGCGCGCAGCATCGTCTACCGGCCGCAGCTTTTGCTGCTCGACGAGCCCTTGTCCAACCTCGATGCCAAGCTGCGCCTGCGGCTGCGCGACGATCTGCGCGTCATCCTCAAGCAGACCGGCATGACCGCGCTCTACGTGACCCACGATCAGGCGGAAGCCGTGGTGCTGGGCGACCGTATCGGCGTGATGCGTGACGGCAAGCTCCTGCAGATCGGCACGCCCGACCAGATCTACAACCGTCCCGCCGATCTGTTCGTCGCCAATTTCACCGGTGCCACCAACGAACTCGCCGGCTCGCTGGTCGAGCGCAACGGCGAGTACGGCCTGGTCGATTTCGGCAACGGGCGGCGCGGCGAAGCTGTCCTGCTGCATCCGCTTGCACCGGGGGACAAGGTGCGGATCGCGCTACGCCCGGAAAATATCGCGATCGGCAAGCAGGACGGCGCCAACATATTTGCCGCGCGCGTGGTCGACCGCCGCTACCAGGGCACGCAGACCATCTACGACATCGATCTGTTCGGCCATCGGCTGGAGGCGCTCGAACTCGGCACCGCCGCCCGGCATCAGGTCGGGGCCGAGACGCAGGTCTCGTTGCCGCGCGAAGGCTGCTGGGCCTATCGCGATACGGGACCATCGTCGTACGAATAGAGCATGATCCGATTCAATCGAATCGGCTCATGCTCCGTGCGGCCTTTCGTACGCTAGAACTGATAGCGCCTGAGTCCGCCGTCGACGGGGATCACCGCGCCGGTGATGTAGCGTGCCTGCGCGGATGCCAGGAAAACGGCAAGCGCAGCGAGATCCTCCGGCTCACCCCAGTAACCCACGGGGATCTCTTCCCCGGCAAACCTCTCCCGATAGTCCGGCGGATAGTTGCGGCGAATCTGCTCGCTCATGATCCGTCCGGGAGGAATGCAATTCACGGTAATGCCGTGCTCGCCGATTTCGCGCGACAGGCCCTTGGCCCAGGCATGCACCGCGGCCTTCGCGGCAAACGCCGCGTTCAGTCCCTCAGGCTCGGACTTGCCGGTGATGTTGATGATCCGTCCCCATTTGCGCGTCATCATCTGCGGCAACAGGGCATGGGTGACCTGCCGATAGCGGGTGAAATTCAACGTCAGCGCCTCGTCCCAGGCGCTGTCGGGCGCGTCCACGGGCAGGGGGCGGCTGCCGCCGGCGTTGTTGACGAGAATATCGATGCGGCCGACGGCTGCGATGGCGGCGGTCGCCAGCGTCCTCGCCGAATCCTCCGCCATGATGTCCTGCACGATCGGAATGATCTCCGCACCGCCTGCGGCACGGACCTCCGTGGCAAGCTCGTCAAGCAGGTCCTTGCGCCGCGCCACCGCCACGACACGCGCTCCCTCCGCCGCGAGCATCTTGGCGATGGCCCGGCCAATGCCGACGCTGGCTCCGCTCACCAGCGCTGTCCTCGACTTGAGATCGAAATCCATATCTGACGTGTTCCTCTCTGGTCTTGTCTCGCTTCTTGTCTCGGGATGCCGTGAAGGGCGGCAGCGATGCGGGCGATGGACTTGAGCCGTCGCCTGCGGGCAAATACAAGCAGTGCGCAACGATAACAAGGGGCTCGGCGATGGTCTGGAATCCGCAGCAATATCTGAAGTTCTCAGGCCATCGGCTGAGGCCCGCGATCGATCTCCTGATGCGCATTCCGGATTTTACGGTCCGCTCCGTGGCGGACCTCGGCGCCGGCGCGGGTAATGTCACCAGGCTCATCAAGGAGCGCTGGCCCGATGCGGCGGTCGTGGCGGTGGAGGGCTCGGCCGAGATGGTTGCCGCGGGCGCGAAGGCTGCGCCCGACGTCGCCTGGCAGCATCAGGACCTCGCGTCCTGGCGACCGCAGCAGACCTACGATCTGGTCTACTCCAATGCTGCGCTGCATTGGCTGCCCGATCATGCTGCCCTGTTTCCGGCCCTGATCGAGACGGTCGCACCCGGCGGCTTCTTCGCGGTGCAGATGCCGCGCAATTTCACGGCGCCTTCGCATCTGCTGATTGCGGAGGCGGCTCTGAACGGACCGTGGCGCAGCAAAGTGGAACACCTGGTGACGCCGCCCCCGGTGCAGGACCCGGGGTTCTATCACGGGCTGCTTGCACCGCACGCGCAGGGGATCGACATCTGGGAGACCGAATATCTGCAGGTGCTCGAGGGTGAGAATCCGGTCAAGGAATGGACCAAGGGAACATGGCTCACGCGCTATCTGGATGTGCTGGAAGGACCGGAAAAGGCTGCTTTCGAGGCCGCCTATGGTGAACGCGTTGCCAAAGCCTATCCGCGGAATTCGGCAGGGCAGACCCTGTTTCCGTTCCGGAGGCTGTTCATGCTGGCCCAGCGCGGGGTTTGATCTCGTCAGCGGTGTCCTGGCGCCGGCAAAAGGTGCGACATTTGCGCCGGGCAGGCGGGCTGGAGCCCGCCCGCAAATCTGCCTATAGAGGACGATCTGTCTGCGCGGATCGGTGTTCGCTTCGATCCTAGGCCGCCGCTTCGGCTTAGGTCTAGTTGTTCGAGCCGCCGATTGCTGCCAGTACAGACAGCGGAAAACCAAGAAGAACAGGTTTCCGGTCAAAAGTCGGGAAGGAATGCTCATGCGCAAGTGGATTCTTGCTGGGATCGCGGCTGCCATTCTGATGGCCCCCGCGGCGGTGGTTGCCCAGACCCCCATCATCATCAAGTTCAGCCACGTGGTGGCCAACGACACGCCGAAGGGCAAGGGGGCGCTGAAATTCAAGGAACTTGCCGAGAAATACACCGACGGCAAGGTCAAGGTCGAGGTCTACCCGAACTCCTCGCTCTACAAGGACAAGGAAGAGATCGAGGCCCTGCAGCTCGGTTCGGTGCAGATGCTGGCGCCCTCGACCGCGAAATTTGCCCCGCTCGGCGCCAAGGAGTTCGAGGCGCTCGATTTGCCCTGGTTGTTCAAAGACGAGGCGACTTACGACAAGGCGATGAAGGGGCCGGTCGGCAAGTGGCTGTTCCAGAAGCTGGAGTCCAAGGGTATCTCCGGCCTCGCTTACTGGGACAACGGCTTCCACATGACCTCGGCCAACCGGCCGCTGCTGATGCCGGCCGACTTCCAGGGTCTCAAGATCCGTATCTCAGGCTCCAAGATCGCCGACCGCTATTTCCGCGACGCCGGTTCGATTCCGCAGATCATGGCCTTCTCGGAAGTCTATCAGGCCCTGCAGACCGGCGTCGTCGATGGCTGCGAGAACACCCCGTCGAACTATCTGACGCAGAAGTTTCATGAAGTGCAGAAGGACATCACCGTGTCCTATCACGCGCATCTGCAATACGCCGTCATCGTCAATTCGAAGTTCTGGAGCGGATTGCCGCCCGATATCCGCAAGCAGGTCGACAAGGCAATGGACGAAGCGACCGACTACACCAATTCGATCGCGGTCAAGGAAAACGAGGATGCGCTGGAAGAGATCAAGAAGACCGGCAAGACCACGTTGCACTATCTGACCGACGACCAGAAAAAGGCCTGGCAGGACGCAATGCGTCCGACCTATGCCTGGGCCAAGGGCCGCGTCGGGCAAGAGGTTCTGGACCTTCTTGCCAAGGAACTCGACGTCAAGATGAACTGACACGATCGGTTCGCAGATAAAGACATACATCAAGACGGTCGGGAGTTGCACTCCCGGCCGTTTCGGTCTGAGACGGGGGGACATGCGTGCTTAAAGTGCTCAACCGAGCGCTCGACCATTTGGAAGAATGGCTGATCGCCACCATGATCGCGGCGGCGACCGCGCTGATCTTCGCCGCGGTGGTGCACCGGTACGGGACCGGTGTCTCGATCAATCTGTCGAAATGGCTGGACGTGCGTGGCGTGCCGATCCTGCCCGGAATTCTCAAGGGGATCTATTTGTGGCTCGCCGCCCTCGATGTGTCCTGGGCGCAGGAGCTCTGCATCTACATGTTCATCTGGATGGCGAAGTTCGGTGCCGCCTATGGCGTGCGCACCGGCATCCATGTCGGCGTGGATCTTCTGGTCAACCGGGTGCCGCTGGGCCAGCGTAAGAAGGTCATCCTGTTCGCCTTGCTATGCGGTGCGTTCTTCACCGGAATGATCGCGTCATTCGGCGGCTCGTTCGTGTTCGAGATGTTCAAGACGGGCCAGCAGTCCAACGATCTGGAAGCGCCGATGTGGATCATCTACCTGGCGATCCCCGTCGGGTCGGGTCTGATGTGCTTTCGCTTCCTGCAGGTTTGCTGGTTCTATTACTGGACAGGCAAGCTGCCGCACCACAATGAGGCGCATGTCGAGGGCATCGACATAACTGCGCCAGCGCTGCACCCCTCGACGACCGGTTCGGCCGGCGACTCCCATCGCAAGAGCCCGCTGGGACTGATCCTGATTCTGGCGCCAATCCTGATTCTGGCGGTCTGCCTCGGCCAAAAGGCCGGCATCATCGAGCTGCCGCAGGCCGTGCGCGCCGGTATGATCTTCGTGCTGCTGATCGCGCTGATGCTGACCGGCATCCCGGTTTCGATCGCGCTCGGTCTCACCGTGATGACGTTCCTGTTCACGTTGACCTCGGTCCCGATCGAAGCAGTGTCGATGAAGCTGTTCACCGGCATCGAAAGCTTCGAGATCATGGCGATCCCGTTCTTCATCCTGGCCGGCAACTTCCTGACCCATGGCGGCGTGGCGCGGCGAATGATCGATTTCGCGACCTCCCTGATCGGGCACTGGCACGGCGGATTGGGGCTCGCCGGAATCGTGGCCTGCGCGATGTTCGCCCTGGTCTGCGGCTCCAGCGTCGCCACTGTCGCCGCCGTCGGCGCGATCGTGCTGCCGGAGATGGTGAGGCACGGTTATCCCATGCGTTTTGGCGCGGGCATCATCACGGTCGCGGGCTCGCTCGGCATCCTGATGTTGCCGTCGATCCCGAAGATCATCTACGCGGTCTCCACGGGCACGTCGGTCGGTGCTCTCTTCGTCGCCGGCTTGTTCCCCGGCATGCTCTTGACCTCGATGCTCTGCGTGGTGACCTGGTACCTGGCACGGAAGCGAGACTATCCGCGCATGACCAGGGCGAGCTGGGCCGAGAGCTGGCATGCCTTCCGCGAGAGCATCTGGGGATTGATGCTGGTCGTCATCATCATCGGCGGCATCTATAGCGGCCTGTTCACTGCGACGGAGGCCGCTGCCATGGCCGCCGTCTATTCGTTCTTCATCTCGGTGTTCGTGTACAAGGCGCTCGATTTGAAGGACGTGCCGCGCGTCCTGTTGCGCGCCGCCAATACCAGCGCGATGCTGCTCTATATCGTGACCAACGCGGTGTTGTTCTCGTTCGTGCTCAGCAATGAAAATATCCCCTCGGCGCTGGCCGACTGGATCACCGCCCAGGATCTGGGCTGGGTCGGTTTCCTGCTGCTCGTCAACATTCTGCTGTTGCTGGCCGGAAATTTCATGGAGCCGACGTCGATCATCCTGATCATGGCTCCGATCCTGGCGCCGGCCGCGAAGCGGCTCGGCATCGATCTGGTTCATTTCGGCATCGTCATCGACGTCAACATGGAGGTCGGCCTCTGCCATCCGCCGGTCGGCCTCAACCTCTATGTCGCCTCGATGATCGCCGGCATGCGCATCACCGATCTCGCCATGGCGGTCATGCCGTGGCTGCTGACCATGCTGGTGTTCCTGGTCATCGTGACCTATTGGCCGGGGCTGACGCTATGGCTGCCGATTGCGCTCGGGATGCACTAGCTGCTCGAAAGTTCCATCGGCATCTCCGCAGGCGCTTTCATCGCCATGCCGGCGGCGCGGGTCATCGGGATCGACGTTGGAAGTGCTAGAATGGTGGTGCCAATGTGCGACATGCCGAGACAATCGCGCCTGCGGCTTGATCGGCCTGCACACCAGACAGCTGTTGCACGAGGCAAACATGATAGCCTCTGCTGCTTTCCTGCAACAAGGAGTCACCGTTGAGGGCGAGCCAGTTGCATGCGGAACGAATGAGCTGGATGGCCAGGGCGGATCTCGTATCGCGGATCGCAGACAACTCGCAGTGAGCCTGCCTTTCCACACTGGACTGCGCGACGACGGAGCCGGAAAACGAGATGAGGGTTCCGGCAACGACAATGGCTGTCAGAAGGGGCGCCAGCGCGTGAGTTCGTGCCTTGACAGTGGCTCCGGCGACCCCACGGATAACGCCGTGAATGCGCCGCCAGTTGGGACGTACCTCGACGTCCCCAGGCGGGACCGTCCGGCTTTCGCAGATCGTGCCGTGCACAAGTCCCTCCACCAGTGGCGTGACAAGTCTCATCGATCAGGATGGCTTTAGTCTGGCAAAGCAATCGACGCGCAGCTCAGGCGAGCAACGCGCTCGTGCTCACCGGCGAAATCTGGTAGCTGGCACTGAAGGAGTCAAGACAAGGCCAAAACACGGACGGCAACCTTGACTGGCATCATGGCCGCGTCGCGGGAGCCTCCATCGCCATGCCGACCGCGCCCATACGATTCGCCTGACGGCTTCTGACGATCATGAATGCACAAATGACATAGAAGCCGGCGCCGATGGCGTACGTCCTGGTGATGCCGAATTCGATGGACAGGGCCATGCCCAATACCGATGCCAACATCGACGTAATCCCGTTGGCGCTCCAGAAGAACGGAAGCAGCTCCGCGTGACGGCGCCAGATGCTTAAGCCCAGCGGGAACATCATCCCCATGCAGAACGCCGGGGGTGCCAGCAGCAGGACCGACAACAGAATGCGCATCGCGGTGGCTTCCGATCGGGCCCATGTGGCGAGCAGGGGGGTGAATATCCCGGCCAGGACGAGCATGGTCAGGAGCGCCGCGACCCTGACGATGACCGCGCCCAATCGGGGGATATCGGCACCGACCGTGGCGCTGCCGAGACCGCCAAAGAGCAGAATTGTAAAGAGCACGACACCGAGCCCGTAGACGGGATGTCCAAGGAAGACCATCAAACGTTGCATTTGCGATATCTCGATCAGCATGAATCCCATGCCGATCGCGCAGAAATACATGACCGGTGGTGTCAGTTCCGACAGCGGCATTCGCCTCGCGAGACCGACAAACGGACGGATGATGTAATATCCACATGCGCAAAGCGCCGCGACGATGAGCAACAGGGTCGTGTTGATCGCCGCGTTGTTGTTGGTGACGGCCGATGAAGGCCTGGTGACGAGATCCCCGAAGCGGGCCGTATAGAAGAAGAACGGATTATCGTCCGTGGACGGCGTGATGTTCTCCGGCAATGACGCAAAGAAATCCGCGCCTGCCTTGCCGGACATCAACGTCGAGGTAACGGTGTCGAACGAGACATCCGGCGCCAATAATATCTTGAAGCCCTGGGCGAGAAGTCGCGTGCGGGCGCCTTGCCATTGAGTGTCCGTGAAGGCGTCGGGACGGGTGATCACCGTGACGATATTGCCGACGTTCAGCGCGATGACATGGCGAGGCAGCTCGGCCGCGGACACGCCCTTGCGCAGAAGCGCGTTGGCCGCGATCCCCACGAGCCGATAAAACTCGCCGCGGTGACCCTCCGGATCGTACCAGCGCGAGACTGACAGCAACCCGCCGGGCTTCAGCGCCCGGTAGAAGTCATCCCATGCCTCCACGGTATAAAGACGGTTTTCGGTCAGAGTTAGCCCACCGGCAGCCGTCGCGGCCCAGGTGTCGATCAGTGAAATCTGGACAAGGTCGAACCGGTCGGACGAATGGTTGATGTAGCTGCGAGCTTCGGCGTTGATCAACGACACGCCCGGCTGGCGATCGAGATGTCCGGAGAAATCGGCGAACTTGTCGGTGAGGACTTCGAAGATCGCGGGGTTGATCTCGATGCCGCTGACGTGTCTGGCGCCGAAGTAGAGGGCGGAGAGAATGTCACGACCGCCTCCGACACCGACGACGGCGACGGCGGTGAGCGGCTGCACCAGGTAGGCGGCATTGATGACGTCGTCCTTCAGGTAGGACAGCTTGCCGAAATCGCCATCGCTGCGGGTGATGACCGTGCTCGCATCCGCGTCGATGTCGAGGTAGTTCTGCTCCACCTTCATCTGCTGCGGGTGGGCGAAGCCCCAGCCGAACGGAACGCCCTCGCCAAGCGCGGTCACCCTCACGCGCGAATAGGTATTCCAGCGCTCGAACAGCGTCCCCATCTGCTGATGCCCCTTGGCCCAGAAGATGCCGAGATGGCTCTTGCCGCTAACGGCAAGTGCGGTATGCCCGGTCGCCGCGGCGGCCAGAACAAGCGCGACGGCGCCGCTCAGGCGCCGGCTGCGGATGTCGCCGCTGTCGCGGACCATGATCCAGCCGGCGCCGGCGGCAAAGGCGCCAAGCCATAATGCGGCGCTCACCGGATCGACGACGAGCAGGACGAAGATGACCCCGAGGCATCCGAGCGCAGCCCCTGAAAGGTCCGCGGCATAAAGCCATCCGCCACCATAGGGCAGGCGCGTCAACAGCAGCGTGATGCAGACGCCGCTCTCGGTAAAGGGCATGACGAAGGCGAGGGTCGCAATGGCCAGCGCCACCGCCACATAGTCTGCGGGAATGACGAGCGGCACGCACAGGAAAGCGATCATGGCGCCGACGCCTGACATCGCGAACCACGATGCGTGCCGTGCGAATTCCACGCCCACCCGTTCGGAAGCGTAGCGGTCAGGATTGCCGTAGACCTTCATCGCTCCGCGAGTAAGCCCAAGCATGGCAAGCGAAATCGCCGCAAACGCGAAATGATAATACAGCACGACGCTGAAGAAGCGGGTGATCAGGATCTGGTAGGAGAGGGTGGCGGAGGCCAATATGAAGATTGCGAAATAATGGCGGCTTGAAAGTTTGGGGATTGCTTGCACGATACCGTCCTCAATGAAGGTCCCGACCATCCGCGCGACGCAGCCGTTCCAGGGGAACAATTCGTCCGGAAGGACCAATAGCTCCGGTAGCCGGCTTTGTCCGAGCGAACCGCGCGTCATGTTCTCCCGCCAAGCGCCGCCCTGGCAAGTCCGAAGAATGCCAAACTCCCGCCGTGGCGCGACGCGTCAGGCTCGGCAAAAACAAGCAATGAATGAGCAAGCGAAAATGGACGCTGCGGAAACCGCGTCGTTTTGCCTTGAACAACCCCTGCCGACCAATAAGATGGGAGATCACTGGCAGGCTACGTTTCGGAGGACGCCAATATGGCGTTGAATTTGCTTCGTTCCGGATACACAACGCTCGAATACGAGATCGCCCAGGAAAAGGCGTCGGCGCTCGGGCGGCTCGGACGGCGGCTGGAGGCCGCGCTGACGGCACTTGCCGTATGCCCGCGGACGGCCAATTCCGATCGGACAATCCGCAATGATCTCGTCGCGCAGGCGGGATATGCGCTCTGGCTCCTCGCCGTGCAACGCGAGGCCTGCGGTCTCAACAAGATCGCCCACGTGATGCAGGAATACGAGGTGCCGAACGAGGTGTATGCCCGCATGGGGCCATTGGCCATGCCGAGGGAACATCCAACAACGAACATGGCTGGTTGAGGAAGCGCCTGCGCTCGTCCTCCGAAACTCCCTGTAGGGGGATGCTATCCAGTGTTCTGACTCTGACAATTGTTTCGGTCATTCCGGGGCCTGCGCAGCAGGAACCCGGAATCTTGTCGCCACCACCTCTGGTGGCCGCCTTCCGGCGGCTTCTCCGACTGACAGGCGCTCGAATCAGGCAACTCGCTTGAGCGCCTCGCGCGCTGCCTGATTGGCGCGATCGAACGCAGCACGGGTTTCCGTCAAAACGGCCATCAGCGCGGACCATGACTGTGTGCCCAGCTGGTCCATGTGCTTCTGGAGTTTTTCCTCCGCCGCGGCGGCATCGGCCTGCATGCGCTTCACGGCGGCATCGATTTCGGCCTGGCGCTCGGTCGCGAATTGCTTGGTATCGCCGCCGAGTTTGTCGGCGGCTTCCCGCCACGCCTTCAGTTGGGCTGCTGACTGAAGCTTGAATGTCGCCTGCTGCTGTTCGACTTGCTTGCTGAAGCTCTCGACGTATTTCTTGACCTCGGCCTCGAACGAATTCCACTCTGGCTCCAGTCTCGCCTTTGCGCTGGTCCATGTGGCCTCGTTGGCTTCGGCCTGCTTCCTGACGGCGTCCCGAAACAAATCACGGCTTTTTCGCAGGTCGGCGAGCGCCTTGCTGGCCTTGTCGCGGGCATCGGCCTGCACCTCGCCAACCTTGCTTTCAAGCGATGTCATGACGGCTTCCATTTCATCGAGTCGTTCCTTGGCCCAATTGACATAGAAGTGGATGTTATTTTGCGTCTGCATTGCTCATCTCCAGAAATGGCCTTGCCCCTTGGTCCGCTTAACGTGCTTCCCGTTTTTCCTTCTTGATGTGCGTCAATGCCGAGTCGCCGCGAGCGCGCGTGATGTCTAAGCGAACCAGCGAGCCGATCAAGGCCGCACCGCCGGCGCCTCCATCGTCATGCCGGCCGCGCGCGTCATCAGGTAGAGTTCGAGTTCGACCAGCTCGGGCGCGCCGAACGCATAAGGCTGCGCGCGGACGCCGAAGATGCAGCCGCGCAGGCGGCGCTGCAGCGAACCCAGCGTTTGCCATTCCAGCCGATAGAGCGGATAGCCGGTCGCCTGCGCCTGCGTGATCGCGGAGCCGGCGAGGCGCCTGTCCCAATTGTCGTCGTGGCAATTGGCGCAGGACAGATTGAGTTGGCCTTGCCGCTGCATGAAGAGCTCGCGTCCTTTGGCGATGAACGGCGTAAGCTCTTCATCGCTCCCTGCGGTGATCGGCATGCCGCGGGATTGCCGCGCGATGAAGGCAGTCAGCGCCAGCAGGTCGCGGCTCTCATAGGCGAGGGGAGAGGCTTGCTGATGCCGCGCGCGTTCCAGATTGATCCGCTGTTCGAGATCGACCGGCCGGCCGAGCTCGCGGTCGAAGGCGGGATAGCGCGCGGCGACGCCCTTCATGCTCGCCTGCGCGTCGCCGTGGCAATCAGCGCAAGCCTTGTCGCCCGTGCCGACCTTCTTGTTCCACAGCTCCTCGCCCTCCAGCGCCCACAGCATGCCGGGATTGGCGGTGTCGTCGTCCTGCATCGCCCTGGTCTGCGGCGCCATGAAGCTCGTGCCGGAGCGGCGCTCGCCCTGCGGGACATCAGCGGCGCGAACCGGAATTACGGCCAGTAGCAGCATCGAGACGATGATGATGCGAAGCCGCCTCATTCGACGGTGATCGCGGCCTTCGCCGTCGCGCTGAAGCCGCGGTCGCCGATCCATTCGAATTCGAATGTCCCGCTCTCGGTCGCCACCGTGAAGAACGAGATGAACGGGTTCGCCGCAACAGCGGGAAACAGGTCGGCGCGGAAGATCTCGTCGCCGTTATAGCGGCAGGAAAAGCTCGTGAGGATGTCGCGCGGGACGACGGCGCCGTCCGCGGTGCGCCGATAGCCGGTTTCCATGATGTGCGACATCAAGGTCTTGATCTCGATGATATCGCCGCGCTTGGCTCTCGGCGGAACGTTGATCAGGGCCGCCATCAGATCACCTCCTCGGTGCAGGCGGCCAAGGTCACGACGACATCGACGCTGACCGACCAGAACGAGCCATCCGAAAGATGCGCGATGGCCGTGATCTTCTGGCTGTCGGCGAGCCGAATCCGGGTCGACACCTGCGCGCGGCCGGCGCGCGGGCCGAGAACAAAATTGCCGATGTTGGGTTGCGGGTTCTTTTCGTTGAAGACGTGGATGCTCTTGACGTGATCCTCCGATGTCATCGGGCTAGCGACACTCACCGTCATCGGCACGGTGTTGCCGTTCTCGACCAGCGGCGGGATGTCGAGCTTGACCTTGCCGGTGCGCACCACCGCCGCGCCGACGACATCGCGGATCGCGGCGGCCTGCATCGCCGGCGTCGCGTCCGCCGGCCGGATCGTGACAATCGGAACGAAGCCGGTCACCGCTGCGCCACCGGCTAGCCCAAGGAAATATCGGCGCGTTGTGACGTCGTGCTTCACCATCGAACTCAACTCTCTTATTCGCTCAGCGTTGCCAGAAAAGCCACGATATCCTCGATCTGTTCCGCCGACAGGATCGGTTTGCCACGCCAGTTTGGCCCGACGCGATCGAGCCCATCGACGCGATAATAGGATGGCATGATCGTCTGCGCATTGAAGCGGGAGGCATCGACCAACCGCAGCCGCAGCTGGCTCGCGCTCCAGCGGCTGCCGGCGCCGGCCAGGCTTGGGGCGAGGTCGCCCTGGAACCTGACCTCTTCAAACGGCCCGCTATGGCAGAGCATGCAGGTCGAGCTGCGCTCCAGCACCAGCGCGCGTCCGCGCGCGGGATCGCCGGGCTTGCTCGTGAGCGACAGCGGAATCCCATCGCCCTCGACCACATAGCTCTGCAACATCGGCTCGTCCGCCGCGCAAGGCGCAGCGCACGTCATCGCTGCGAGCACTGCGGCGAGCATGGTGATCCCCCACCTAACCAAAGCTGTCCACCGTGATCGACTTGAACCAGTTCAGGGCCTCCTCGGCCTCGCGCTTGCGGACCTCCGGCGGTGCATCCACCGGGCTGGTTGCGCCGCCCTCGACTTCAGCGAAAATGTCGTCCTTCGGCTGGTAGTTCCCGGCCAGCGAAAACGCATAGCCGGGCGCGACGGTGTTGTAGCAGAGCCCCCTCAGCCGCGGCGGCTCGGGGACCTGGCCCGACATCAAGGTCACGATCGCCGCCGCGCAGGCCTTGCCTTGCGCGTTGGCAGCGGCCGCCGATTTCGGCAGGGCGCCGCCGAGGCAGGCATCGCCGATGACGTGAACGTTGGCGACACGCCTGGATTCGAACGTCACGGGATCGATCGGGCACCAGCCGGTCTGGTCGGCCACCCCCGCGATGTCCGCCACGCGCCCGGCCTTCTGTGGCGGGATGATGTTGGCGACGTCGGGCGTGTAGTTGCCGAACTCGGTGATGATGGTGCGGCTGGCCGGATCGACCGATGTGACGCGGCCGCCCTGCGACAGCGCGATGCGCTCGATCAGGCCGGGATAAAGCTCTTTCCAGGCATTTTCGAACAGCCGCTGCTGGGAGAAAGTGTCCTTGGCATCGAGAATGAGAACCTTGGAGCGCGGCTTGTGCGCCTTCAGATAATGCGCGATCAGGCTGGCGCGTTCGTAAGGAGCCGGCGGGCAGCGCGAGGGATTGGCGGGTACGGCGATCGCCACCACGCCGCCATCGTCCATGGCCTGCAGCTGCCTGCACAACAGCAAGGTCTGCTCGCCGGCTTTCCAGGCATGGGGCATTTTGACCGATGCCGCCTCGTCATAGCCGGGCAGGGCCTCGTATCTGAGATCGATCCCGGGCGCGATCACGAGGCGGTCGTAGGCAAGCGTGTCGCCGTTGGCGAGGGTGACCGCGCGCGCGACGGAGTCGATCCTGACGGCAGCCTGAAGCACGACGTTGATCCCCTCGGTGGCCAGCCGGTCGTAGCCGAAATGCTGCGCCTCGATCTCGCGCAGGCCCGCGATCACTTCATTGCTCAGGGGGCAGGCGGTAAAGGTGCGGTTGGCCTCGACCAGGGTCACCGCGAGTCCGGGATCGGATCGTCTCATCGCACGGGTCAGGGCACGGGCGCAGGCCGTGCCGGCAAAGCCGCCGCCAATCACGACGATGCGCGCCGCGCCGAGCCCGCGCGCGAGGTGCGGGAACGCGAGCGATGCCGTAGCCGCCGCGATCCCGCGAACGACTGTTCTTCGCGTCGCCTCGTGTCGCGCGTCCATGAACTGATCCAAAGAGGAGGCGGCGGCCGCTTGCGGCCGCCGCGGCAGGTGTCAGGCGAAGGTGATGTTCTGGTCCCGCAGCGGCACAGAACGAATGCGTTTGCCGGTCGCTGCGAAATAGGCGTTGAGCACTGCCGGTCCCGCGACGCAGATGGTCGGCTCGCCGACCCCGCCCCAGAACCCGCCGCTCGGCATCACGATGGATTCCACCTTCGGCATTTCGGCGATGCGCATCGAATTGTACGTGTCGAAATTGGCCTGCTCGATGCGGCCGTCCTTCACCGTGCAGCCGCCGTAGAACAGCCCGGACAGGCCGTAGACGAAGGAGCCGGCGATCTGCCGCTCGATCTGCGCCGGGTTGACGGCGTAGCCGGGATCGGTGGCGGCGACGATGCGGTGCACCTTGATCTTGTTGCCGTCGGTGACCGAGATTTCGGCGGCACCGGCGACGTAGCTGGCATAGCCCATATGCTGGGCGATGCCACGATAGACGCCCTTTGGCGCCGGCTTGTCCCAGCCGATCTTCTCGGCCACGGCATTGAGTACCGCGAGATGCTTGGGGTGCTGCCCCATCAGCTTGCGCCGGAACGCGAGCGGATCCTGGCCGGTCGCATGTGCGAGCTCATCCATGAAGCATTCGAGATAGATCGCGTTGTGATTGACGTTGACGCCGCGCCAGAAGCCCGGCGGGACGTGCGGATTGCGCATCGCATGCTCGACCAGCAGGTTCGGCACCGAATAGCCGATCGCCGCCTCACCCGTGGCCGCCAGGCCCTGGAACGCGGCCGGGTCCATGCCGTTGACGAGTGCCGCCGGACGCAGCGCGAACAGGATCGACTGCCCGGAGAGCCGGACATGCAGCGCGGTCAGATTGTTGTCGGCATCGAACGCGCCGGTCAATTTGCACTGCGTGACCGGGTGATACATGCCGTGCTGCATGTCCTCCTCGCGCGACCACAACAGCTTGATCGGTGTGCCCGGCATCTGCTTGGCGATCGCGACCGCCTGACGGATGTAGTCGGTCTGGCCGCGCCGGCCGAAGCCGCCGCCGAGGATCTGCTTGTGGACGTCGCATTTGTCGGCCGGCAGTCCGGAGGCCTCGAGCACCGCGGCAAACGCTGCTTCGCCGTTCTGGGTGCCGCACCACACCTCGCATCTGTCCGCGGTATAGAGCGCGGTGGCGTTCAGCGGCTCCATGGTGGCGTGGTTCTGGTAGGGATAGTTGTAGACCGCCTCGATGGTCTTGGCGGCGCCGGCGATTGTCCCCTTGGCATCGCCGTTCTGGTTGCCGACGAAGGCGGGCTGCGCATTGTCGAGGCCTTCGGCGAGCCATTTGGCGATCGACGCGCTGGAGACCTTGGCATTCTCGCCTTCGTCCCAGACGATCGGCAGCGCATCGAGCGCGGTCTTGGCGTGCCACCAGGTATCGGCAACGACGGCGACCGCGCTGTCGTTGACCCGCACCACCTTCTTGACGCCCTTCATGCCTGTGATCTTGGCCTCGTCGAAGCTCTTGAGCTTGCCGCCGAACACCGGGCAATCCTTGATAGCGGCGTTCAGCATGCCCGGCAGCTTGACATCGATGCCGTAAGTCATCGCGCCCGTCACCTTGTCGGGGGTGTCGAGCCGCTTCAGCGGCTTGCCGGCGATTTTCCAGTCCTTCGGGTCCTTCAGCTTGACGTCGGCCGGCGGCTCGAGCTTGGCCGCAGCTTCGGCGACCTTGCCATAGGTCGTGGTCTTGCCGGAGGGGGTATGCGTGATCACGCTGTTGGCGGCGGTGCATTCGGACGCCGGCACGTTCCAGTCATTGGCCGCCGCCTGGACCAGCATCGTCCGTGCGATCGCGCCGCCCTTGCGCACATAGTCCTGCGAGGTGCGGATGCCGCGGCTGCCGCCGGTGGAGAAATCGCCCCAGGCGCGCTTGCGGGCGACGCTCTGGCCCGGCGTCGGGTATTCGGTGGTCACCTTGGACCAGTCGCATTCGAGCTCTTCGGCGACCAGTTGCGCCAGCCCGGTGAGCGAGCCCTGGCCCATTTCCGAGCGCGCGATGCGGATGACGACGGTGTCGTCGGGCCGGATCACGACCCAGGCGTTGACTTCCGGCGAGCCGTCGGCGGCGCGCACGACCGCGGGGCCGCCGAAGGGAAGATCGAGGCCGAGTGCCAGGCCGGCGCCGGCCGCAGCGGTGCCGATGACGAAAGCGCGACGGCTGACGCGAGGTGCAGCAATATGCTTGTTCATGGCTGGCCTCCTCAGGCGGTCGCGGCGGCGTGGATCGCTTCGCGCACCTGCTGGAAGGTGCCGCAGCGACAGATGTTGGTGATCGCCCCGTCGATATCCGCGTCGGTCGGCTTCGGGTTGTCCTTGAGCAGCGCCGCCACCGCCATGATCATGCCGCTCTGGCAATAGCCGCATTGCGGCACGTCGTTATCGATCCAGGCCTGCTGCACCTTGTGCAGGGCGCCGCCCGCGGCGAGACCTTCGATGGTGGTGATCTCCTTGCCGGCGGCCTCGCCGACCGTCATGCCGCAGGAGCGCACGGCCGTGCCGTCGATGTGAACCGTGCAGGCGCCGCATTGTGCGATGCCGCAGCCATATTTGGTGCCGGTCAGGCCGGCGTTCTCGCGGATCGCCCACAACAGCGGCGTATCCGGCTCGACATCCAGATTGAAAGCTTTGCCATTAATCGAAAGGTTTGCCATCGCACGTCCCCATATCATTCAACCCATCGGTTGAACTCAGGGCGCGGAATGTGAACCGGAACATGGAGCAGTTCAAATCAAGAATCTGCGCTTGCGATGGGAACATAATGCACGCTGCGGTGTTGCAAGCGGTCGTGCCCTTTTCGCATGACCGTCATGTTCAACGTGCCGTGCTGCAGTCGTACTCAACCAGGGCTTGTCAGCTGCGACGCGGCCGAGGACCGCGGGCGACGCCGGTCTGTGCCGGCCCATCCGCGTGGTCCGCTCAGGTCCGGCGCGCCGGACCGACGGTGAGACGCAGCACGCTCGTCACGCTGCCGAGCCCTGCAAAGCAGGCGCCAAGGGCCAGCGCCAGCGTGGCGCCGTCGTGTCCGGCGAGGCTGAAGCACAGGGCGGCCAGCGCCGCGCCGAGGGTCTGGCCGGTCAACCGCGCGGTGGCGACGATGCCGCTCGCACTGCCGCTACGATGGCCGGGCGCGCTCGACATCAGCGCCCGCATGTTCGGGGTCTGGAACAAGCCGAAGCCGATGCCGCAGATCGCCATGCGCCAGACGATGTCAGCGACGCCGGGCGCTGCCGGAAGCATCGCCAGCAGCGCCATGCCGGTCCCGAGCAGGACCAGGCCGATGCTACCGAGCACGCCGGCCGTATAGCGGTCGGACAGCCGGCCGCCGATCGGGGCCATGATGGCGACCACGAGCGGCCAGGGGGTCATGAAGAAACCGGTCTCCACCTGCGACCGCTGCAGCACGTCCTCGAAGTAGAACGGCAGCGCGACGAATGCCAGTCCCTGCACCGCGAAGGAACAGACCGCGGTGGCCGCCGACAGCGCGAACACCGGCAGCCGGAACAGGTCGATCGGCAGCATCGGCGCCGGATGTTCGGCATGGCGTGAGATGAGGACGAGACCCAGCACGATGGCGGCGCCGAGTTCGCTCGCCACCGGCAGCAGTGGCGCCTGGTGCGCCGCGCTGCCGATCCCGGTGATGAACAGGCCGAGGCAACCGGCGGCCAGCACCGCGCCGGGAACATCGAACGCATGCGCCGCGCGCGGCGTCGGTGGCAGGGTGATCGCGCCGATTGCGAACGCCAGCAGGCCGAACGGCAGGTTGACCGCGAACAGCCAGGTCCAGGGGCCGAGCGCCAGGATGGCGGAGGCGATGGTCGGCCCGAAGGTGAACGCGGTCGCCACCACCAGCGCGTTGTGGCCGAGGCCGCGGCCGAGCAGCCTCGTCGGATAGATGAAGCGCACCAGCGCAATATTCACGCTCATGATTCCGCTGGCGCCGAGCCCCTGCAGCGCACGCGCGACCAGCAGGCTTGGCAGCGACCAGGCCAGCGCGCAGCCAAGGGATGCCAGGGTGAACAGCACGAGGCCGCCGAGATAGATTCGCTGGTGGCCGACGATCTCGCCGAGCGCGCCAAGCGGCAGCAGGGTCGCAACCACCGCGATCTGATAGACGTTCACCACCCAGACCACTTCGGCCGGGCTGACGTGAAGATCGGCGGCGATGGCGGGCAGCGCGATATTCGCGATCGCGGTGTCGAGCGTGGCCATCGCCACGGCGATGAAGATCGCGGCCATGGCCCATCGCCTGCGCTCCGCGGGCAGGCCATCGGCGGCCGCACTCGCCGGCGTCGTCACGTCGATCGGCTTGTCCAGCATCCCCGATACCTCGTTGCGTCAGTGCGATGTACACCAGGCAGGCCACGCTCCACAGCCGCGCCGGCGCATGATGCGTATGCGGTGCCGCTTCCGGAAATCGGTTCACACCGTTCCGGGTCATGCCCTACATTGGGCCAACGCCATCGGGACCCTGCCATGCGCCTCATTGTCTTGCCCGGTGACGGGATCGGGCCGGAAATCACCGCCGCGACCACGCTGGTGCTGCGCGCCGCGTCCGAGCGGTTTCAGCTGGCGCTCGAGCTGGAGGAGCATGCGGTCGGTCACACCAGCCTCAAGCAGTTCGGCGCCACGGTGCGGCCCGGGCTGCTCGAACGCGTGCGCGCCGCGGACGGGCTGATCCTCGGTCCCACCGCGACCTTCGACTTCAAGGACGAGGCGCGCGGCGAGATCAACCCGTCGCGCTATTTCCGAAAAGGACTCGATCTGTTCGCCAATGTGCGGCCGGCGCGGACCTATCCCGGCCAGCCGCACCGCTTCGGCGCGTTCGACCTCGTCGTGGTGCGGGAAAACACCGAAGGCTTTTATGCCGACCGCAACATGGAGCAGGGCAACGGCGAACTGCTGGTCACGCCTGATGTCGTGATCTCGCTGCGCCGGATCACCCGGCACTGCTGCGAGCGCATCGCGCACGCCGCCTGCGAACTGGCGCAGCGCCGGCGCAAGTCTCTCACTATCGTGCACAAGGCGAACGTGCTCAAGCTCGGTGATGGCCTGTTCCTCGACATCTGCCGCGAGGTTGCGCGCGGCTATCCAGGGCTCACCGTCGACGACATCCTGGTCGATGCCATGATGGCGCATGTGGTGCGCCAGCCGGATCGATTCGACGTCATCGTCGCCACCAACATGTTCGGCGATATCCTGTCCGACCTCACGGCCGAATTGTCCGGCAGCCTCGGGCTCGGCGGCTCGCTCAATGTCGGCGCCGGGCATGCGATGGCGCAGGCCGCGCACGGCTCGGCGCCCGATATCGCCGGACAGGACGCCGCCAATCCGGTGTCGCTGATCCTGTCGGCCGCGCTGCTGCTGGCCTGGCATGGCGAGCGCAGCAACGCCGCGCGCTACGTGTCCGCGGCGCGCGCGATCGAAAATGCGGTGGCGACAGCGATCCAGCGCGGGCTTGCCACGCGCGATGTCGGCGGCACGCTCGGCACTGTGGCTGCGGGCCGCGCCATCGTCGAGATCCTGCAATCTGCGTAGGTTGTCCGTCGAGACGATAACCTCTGATTGCGTCGTAACATCGGTGCTGTCGGGGGCGCCGTTGCAACACTCCTGAAGATGCCATTAGATGCCCGCAAAACGCGGGAGGAATTCATGACGCAGGCAGGCAACGTCGTGCCACCGGACGACACGCCGAAGGATGCCACGCCTTCCGTCATCGCGCAGCACCAGGCGATGCTGGACGCGCTGCCGTTCGGCGACACCGCCGATTTCGACGATGCCGCGCGCGGCTTTCTCGGGACCATCGAGAATGCGGCGATCATCTCGCCGCAGGGCAGGGTGGTCTGGAGCCTGGAGCCCTACGGCTTCCTGTCCAGCGAGCAGGCGCCGCCGACCGTCAACCCCAGCCTGTGGCGGCAGTCGCGGCTCAACATGCGGCACGGCCTGTTCGAGGTGGTGCCCGGCGTCTACCAGGTGCGCGGGCTCGACATCGCCAACATGACGCTGATCGAAGGCGACAGCGGCGTCATCGTCGTCGACACCCTGATGTCGATCGAAGGCGCGCGCGCCGGGATGGAGCTTTACTTCCGCCATCGCGGTGCGCGGCCGGTCGCGGCGGTGATCTTCACCCACACCCACACCGATCATTGGGGCGGCGCGCGCGGCGTGCTGGACGAGGCGATGCTGGCGAGCGGTCGGGTGCCGATCATCGCGCCGAACCTGTTCATGGAGCACGCCGTCTCCGAGAACATCATCGCGGGGCCGGCGATGCTGCGGCGGGCGCAATACCAGTTCGGCCCGCTGCTGGCCAAGGGGGCGCGCGGGCAAGTCGATTGCGGGCTCGGCAAGTCCGTGGCGGCGGGCGCGGTGGCGCTGCTGCGCCCGACCGACCTGATCATGGCGACCGGTGACGTCAGGACCATCGACGGCCTCGAATTCGAATTCCAGATGGCGCCGAACAGCGAGGCGCCGGCGGAGATGCATTTCTTCGTGCCCCGCTACAAGCTGTTGAACCTCGCCGAAAACTGCACCCACAATTTCCACAACCTGCTGCCGTTCCGGGGAGCCGACGTACGCGACGCGCTGGCGTGGTCGAAATATCTCGGCCAAGCCCTGCAGCTGTGGGGCGGCAAGGCCGAGGCGATGTGCGGCCAGCATCACTGGCCGGTGTGGGGCCGCGAGCGCATCGACACCATGATCCGGCAGCAGCGCGACCTCTACAAGTTTGCCCACGACCAGACCATCCGCCTGATGAATCACGGGCTGACCGCCAGCGAGATCGCCGAGACCATCAGGCTGCCAGCGAGCCTTGAAGGCGCCTGGCACACCCGCGGCTATTACGGCCACATCCGGCACAATGTGAAGGCGATCTACCAGAAATATCTCGGCTGGTACGACGCCAATCCGGTGCATCTCGATTCCTTGCCCCCTGTCGAGTCGGGGAGGAAATATGTCGAGTACATGGGCGGCGCTGACGCGATCCTGTCGCGTGCGCGCGCCGATTTCGCCAAAGGTGAATTTCGCTTCGTTGCCGAGGCGCTCGGCCATCTCGTCTTCGCCGATCCCGACAACGGCAGCGCCCGCGCGCTGCTCGCCGATACGCTCGAACAGCTCGGCTATGGCGCCGAAAGCGCGACCTGGCGCAACGCCTACCTGTTCGGCGCGCAGGAATTGCGGCAGGGCATGCCGAAGGTGCCGTCGCGCCCGCCGATGCCGCGCGAAACTCTGGCCGCGCTGCGCACGGAGCAATTGTGGGACGTGCTCGGCGTGCGGCTCAACGGCCCGAAGGCCGAAGGCAAGCACATCGTGCTGAACTGGAGCTTTACCGATACGGCTGAGAGCTTCGTGCTCACGCTGGAGAATTGCGCGCTAACCTATGCGGAAGGCGCGCCGGCTTCGAGCGCTGATGCGTCCTTCGCGCTCGATCGCGGCACCCTGGACGAGGTGATCGTGAAAGCGACGAGCTTTCCGGAAGCGGTCGCGGCCGGCAGGATCAAGGTCTCGGGCAACCCGATGCGGCTCGCCGAGTTGATGGCCCTGATGGACGAATTCCCGAGGATGTTCGAGATCGTCGAGCCGAAACGGGCGGCGGTGACGTAGCCCGTCGGATGGCTGGAGCGTGAACACGGCATATCCGTGTGTCCACCGCTGATGTCGCGACGGGTCGCACGCCGAGCACTCAAGACGTGGGTGAGCGCCAGCGCAAAAGCCTCAAGGCGTTTGCCGTGACGAGCACCGTGGCGCCCGTGTCGGCCAATATCGCCATCCACAGCGTGGTGACGCCGAACATCGTTGCAGCCAGGAAGATCGCCTTGAGCCCGAGCGTTACGCTGATGTTCTGCCGAACATTCGCGAGCGTCGCGCGAGAGAGCATCACCAACTCGGCCACGCCGGATACGCGATTCTTCAGCAGCGCGGCATCGGCGGTTTCCAGCGCCACGTCGGTACCGCTCCCCATGGCGACACCAACATTCGCGGCTGCAAGCGCCGGGGCGTCGTTGATGCCGTCGCCGATCATCGCGACGGGCCCGCCCTTCTTCAGGTCGGCAATCACCGCGAGTTTGGCATCTGGAAGAAGTTCGGAATTCACTTCGATGCCGAGCGTGCGCCCGATGGCCTCGCCCGTGCGCCGATTGTCGCCGGTCAGCATGATGGTTCGGATGCCGAGCGCCTTCAGCCGCGCGATGCCATCCGCCGAGTCCGCGCGCGGCTCGTCGCGAAGGGCGATGAGGCCGATGGCGCGCTTGGCACGGAGCACAATGACCACGGTCTTGCCCTCGGCTTCAAGCCGTTCGATGCGGGGGGCGGTTTCTTCGACGATGGCTCCGAGCTCCGCCGCGTAGCGCGGTGATCCAACCGAGACGAAGCCCTCGCGCAGGCGCGCGGTCACGGCTTTGCCGGGGATTGCACGGCTGCCGCCGAAGCTTTGCGGAATGGTTTGGCCGCGCGCCTCGGCGGCGGCGATGATGGCGAGGCCAAGAGGATGGCTCGAGCCGCGTTCGACCGCCGCCGCTCTCGTCAGGACATCGTCCTCGGTGCCATCGATCGCCACGACATCGGTCACCTGCGGTTTGCCGACCGTTAATGTGCCGGTCTTGTCGAACGCGATGGTCCGGACGTTGCCGAGCGTCTCCAGCGCCGCACCGCCTTTGATGAGAAGCCCACGCCGCGCGCCCGCTGCGAGACCGGAAGCGATGGCCGCAGGAGTCGATATCACCAGCGCGCACGGACAGGCAATCAGCAGCGTCGCCAATCCCCGGTATGCCCATGTGTACCAGTCGGCCCCGGCCAGCAGCGGTGGCCCGATGATGACAAGCGCCGCGACCGCCATCGCGGCGGGGGTGTAGTAAGCCGAGAATCGGTCAATGAAGCGTGCGGTTGGCGCCTTCGATCCTTGCGCCTCTTCGACCAGATGGATGATGCGCGCGATGGTGTTGTCGGCGGCGGTGTGCGTGAGCCGGACGCGCAACACGCCGTTTGCATTGATGCTGCCAGCATACACCGCATCACCCACGCCCTTGGCGACCGGCACGGACTCGCCGGTGACCGGCGCTTCGTCAACCTCGGATTGGCCTTCGGCCACGGTACCATCGGACGGCACCCGGTCGCCCGGACGGACCACGACGATGTCGCCCACACCCAGGCGCTCGACAGGCACTTCCCGAACACCGTCCGTGTCTTCAACGCGGGCGGTGCGCGGCACGAGAGCGATGAGAGCCTTGATGCCAGCACGCGCGTGTCCCGCTGCCACGGTTTCGAGAAGTGCGCCGACCGCGAACAGGAACAGGACGACCGCAGCCTCTTCGGCGGCGCCGATTGCGATGGCGCCCGCAGCCGCCAAGGTCATCAGCGTCTCGATACTGAACGGCGTGCCGGACATGGCTCCGGCGAGCGCGCGCCGGATGACAGGTATGAGTCCGGCCAGCGCCGCCGCACCATATGCCCAGAACGAGAGTTCGGGCCGCGCGGTCGCGATCGCAAACGCTAGCGCAAGGACAATTCCGAAGCCAAGGACCATACGGTCCCGGCGCGGGTTCCACCAAGGCTGATCGCCAGCAATGGGCTCTGCCGTCTCGTTCGAGACCGCTCCGTGCAGCGCGATCGGCGTATAGCCCAGCGACCGGATTTTGCTCTCCATGATCTCGCGCGAGGTGCGATTCTGGTCGAGCCGCACGGAGAGCGTCTCGGTCGCATAGTTCATGTTGATGTCGCTGACACCGGGCAGCCGCTGGAGCGCGTTTTCGACTTTGATCGCGCAGGCGCCGCAATCCATGCCCTCCACGCGCATTTTCAGCGTATCACCGGGGGCGACCGCGGGTTCTATCGTTGACGTTTGGGTCATTGTGTCTTCTCGACTTTCTCGATCTGACACTCCATTTAGACCCTGTAGCAACTACAGGGTCAATCCCGTGACCGCAAAGCAATTCACGATCGGCGATCTCGCCAAGGCGACCGGCACGAAGGTCGAGACGATTCGCTATTACGAGCGCATCGGGCTTCTTCCGGCGCCCGCCCGCACAACCAGCAATTACCGTTCCTACAATCCGAAGCACCTCGGGCGGCTGAGCTTTCTCCGCCGCGCCCGCGACCTCGGATTTTCACTGGAACAGGTGCGCGCGTTGCTCGGCCTGTCCGACCAGCGGCGGCGCTCGTGCGAAGCGGTCGATAGGATTGCCCGCGAACACCTTGCGGAAGTGGACCGCAAGATCGCCGATCTCGCGGCGCTGCGGCGTGAACTCCACAGCGTCATCAGTCAGTGCGGCCATGGTACCGTGGAAGAATGTCGCATCATCGAGGCCCTTTCTCCCCGCCTTTCGGGTCGGCGGGAATACGAAAGCGCCTGACCTCGGGAATCGGATTCCAGAAGGGATCGTCACCGAACGGCCGAGACGCCGCTTCCTATTTTTCGGGATCCGCGGGCGGCTCGGGGCGCAGGAGTCTAAGGGTTCGTTCCGGCAGAGCCATTTTCAATCGCTCAATCGCTCAATCGGTCGCCAAGCAATACGGCAAAGTCGTTGCCCAGTGTGTGAGCTTTTTGGCCCGTGAATTGTGACCATCAATTGTGCATCGGAGGTCTGATCCTTCGGACCATCCCGGAATGACGGCTTCTGCATTGCCTGGTTCCCCGCCCGATGGAACCCTCGCAACAGGCCGGCGCGTGGGCGCTGTTGCGCCGCGACATCCCGCAACCGACGGAGTGCCTCAACTTTTTGCGGTACGGGATGGGATTGCCGCAACTTCTTCCGATTTTGACCGCTTTGCGGCCTTGGCTGCCATGATTTCTGTGGCCGCAGATTTTACCTGTTCTTTGATCTGGTACAGCCTTAGAAAACCATCCGGGGCATCAAGGATGTTGCTGCAAACCTATCCTGAGCTGCGCACCCGCGATCTCGACGCGGTCGGCGCCGCGTTCAAGTTGAAGGCGTTCGCGGGAGGGGCGAATCTGTCCGCCGCGCGCGCCGGCGGCGAGTTCGTGTTCAGGGCCGCGAACTTCAAGCAGGCCGGGTTGTCCCGCGTGGGCTACGATTCGTCCATCATGCTTGAGGTTGAGCCCTCGAGCGATATTCTCATCGCCTATCAGCTGCGCGAAGTCAGCGAGGTGCTCGTCGACGGCGAGGTGATCGAGAACGGGGTCATTCATCCCGGCTGTCTCATTCCGAGCGAGCGGCCGTGGTCGGTGCAGAATCCCTGCGGATACCAGGTGCTCATGCTGCGCGTCGACACCGAGACGCTGCGGCGCAAGCAGTTGGCGCTGCTGGGGGTGGATCACGCGCGGCTCGAACTGCGGCAGCCGCGTGCGGCCGGTGCCTCGCGTGCGCTGCTGCGTGAATCGGTCCTCACCTTCGCCAGGGAACTCGATGTCGTTGACAGGTGCTTCCTGCCCTCGCTGGTGGTCAACGCGGTCGACGAAATCTGTCTCGGAATTCTGACCTCGCTGAGCGAACACTATTTGGAGGCGGGCCGCCCGCCGGCCGCCCCGTCCCACGTACAGATGGAGCGGGTGGAGCAGTATATCGCCGCGAACTACCAGAGGCCGCTGACCGTGGAGGCGCTCGTGGAGGTTTCCGGCGTGAGTGCCCGCAGCGTGCTTCGCCACTTCCTGCCGCGCCATGGCTACACCCTGCACGACTACCTGGCGCGGATCCGGCTGACGATGGCGCAGGCGACCCTGCCCGCCTATCGGGACGAGGCCAGCGTCGCATCCGTGGCGTTGCGTTGCGGTTTCTCCAGCGTCCACCAGTTCGTGCAGGCCTATCGCAACAGGTTCGGCGAACTTCCCACGGTTCCGCTCGGCGAGCGTCCGCCGGGCAGGCACTGACCGGTGACGTTAGAACCGCGACCCGAGCAAGCGCTGGATGAGCGCAGCAACATCCGGAAATGATCTTCCCGATGCTTGTCGTCGCATGTCACATTCACTCGCTGTGAGCGATCAGAGCGCGCAAGACGACCGGCGCGGAAGCGGATGGCAAAGGCGTGCGGTGCCGCGCCGGTCGCATCCGGTGGTGTAGCGTCTGCTACGCCTGCGGGCCGGACAGGCCGATCTCACGCTCGGCGCGGAAGACATTGCTGTAGAGGTTCGCGACCCACTGCCGTCCGCTCGCCGTCATGTTGAGGTAGCGGATGGCGGTCTGGACATGCGGGGCGACACTGTTCCAGTAGAACTGGGGGTAGCGGTCGACGATGTCGGCGGGCGATTCGTAGCCGAGCTGGCGGTTGATGCCGACCTCCTCGAATTCGTGATAGAGGGCGTTGGCCTTCCTGATGTAATTGGGGTCGCCTAGCTGGCCGATGAAATCCGCGGCGCGGACGATCGAGGCCTCCTCGTCATATTGCTGGCCCTCGTTGGCCGGAAAGCGGGTGCCTTCGATGGCATTGGCAAGGCGTTGCCGGTCGTACGGCGCCTCGGCTGCGATCCGGTCCATGATGTAGAGCTTGGAGCGGTCGACGTGATGCGGCATCAGGGCGGCATCGGACGCCCCACGCGGCAAGGTGATCTTCTTGCCCGCCGCGTCGATCACGAAGCCGTCGGCGTCGTCGGCCTTGAGGACGCCGCGCACATAGCCGATGTCGTGCGCGAGGCAGGCGGTGATGATGTGGGCGTATTCGTCGGCGCGGAGCTGGGTGTACAGGGCGCGGCCGCGAAGGATGTCATGCCCCGCGAGCGTGACCAGCAGCGTGTGCTCGACATTGTGGTAGAGCGCGTCGCTATTGCCGATGCATTCAAGCGCAATGCGCGCAGCCGCCGGGACCAGCTCCACGAAGCGCGTCTGGGTCGATCCGAACCGGCGGCGCATATAGGTCGCGATAAACTTCTCCAGGGCATCTGCCGCCAGCTCCGGAAAGGTCATCATCAATGCTCTCCCGCTGAAATATTCGTTTGCGCATGACTCCCGACTTTCTTGTTTTTTGTCTGTCTCTATCCTTGTCTTCAAATAGACGAGTTGGCCGAGCCGGAGGCCGCTCGCATGAATATGCTTGCAGCGGAGTGAGGACCTGACATTGCCGGTTCGTGACCCTGGGCCAGATCGGCCGTGAATGTCAAATCCACTCCACGGGTCAGCATAACGCATCTCGGGTGAGGTCACCACAGGCCGAATGTCTCCCGATGATAATGTGATGTTGCAGTGCCCTTGCTCCGATACCGCCGCGTGTATTTCGCGAGCGTCGTCCGTCGGCATGCAAGAACGGCCTGTCCGAAAGGCCACGGCGGCCGCGACAGAAAAAGCCCCGCGGAGATGCCGCAGGGCTTGGAAGTCACGCAGGGAAGAATCAGAAGTCACGCGGGGAAACGAGCTGAAATCTGTTTGATACAGTCTCCGTGCTAACGCGTTTTCGCCGATACCGCTGTTGCCGGATCAGGCTCTACGCATCCATGGTCCGCAGGCGCTGACGGTTGCGCAGCACGATCTGGCGGGCGCCGGAGAAACCGAGAACGCCCTGGCCGTGCAGCTGCGACAGCGCGCGGGACACGGTCTCCAGCGTCAGGCCGAGATAGTCGCCGATGTCGCGGCGGCACATCGGCAGCGCCATCATCCCGGTGACGGAGAGGCGGCGGTCCATTTCCAGGAGGAAGGTCGCGACCCGCTCCATCGCGGTCTTGCGGCCCAGCAGCAGCATATGATCCTCGGCGTGGCGCAGGTCGCCGGCGGTCATCGCCCAGAGCTTGCGGGCCACATTGACGTCGACGGTTGCGGCCTGTTCCAGGCTGCGCCGCTTCACCAGACGCACCGTGGTATCGACGATGGCCTCGGCGGCGAGGCGATGGGCGGTGCCGGACTCCAGCCCGAATACGTCGCCCGGCAGATGGAAGGCGCCGATCTGGCGGCGGCCGTCGGAGAGAAGCTTGTAGGTGCGCACCGAGCCGGAGATGACCTGGTAGACATATTCCGCTGGCTCGTCCTCGCCGTAGATTTCCTCATCCTTCCTGTAGGAGAATTCGGTGGCGATCAGCCCGGCATGTCCGGTGATCGCGGCGAAGGGGTCGGATGCCGGGAGGGGCGCATGGCCGACGGTGGGAGCGAGAACGGGGGTGCTGAGCGACTGGGTGAGCATTTGGCCATCTCCTTAACAGCGGATGGCAAAGTGCTATCGGAGGGCGCCCGTTTGCGAAATTCGGCGAGATAACTTAGGGAGGTTCACTTACGTAGGTTTACGGAGGTCGGCAGTTGACCGGCCGCAGGGGGCGGCAGGGCCTCCTCAATCGCGGTCTTGATATGTTTGGCGAGGCTGTCCCCGAGCAGGGGTTTCAACAGCACGTGGTCGATACCCGCCGTGGCGGCCCGGGCCGCGATGTTCTCGTCGGGATAGCCGGTGATGAGAACCACGGGGGTGACGATGTTGTTGCCCCGCAGCAACGCGACCAGATCGAGGCCGTTCATGTCGGGCATCTTGTAGTCGATGACCAGGCAGTCGAGATCGGTCGGCGGGGCCGCGCTCAGCAGCGCTGCGCCGCTTCGGAAAGTTCGGACCTCGAAGCCGTCGGTTTCCAGCAGGAAGCGCAGCGATCCGAGCACGCCGACATCGTCGTCGACGACGTAAACCGCAGGTTTGTGGGATGACGACATCGCGGGCCGCGCTTTGTTGCCGAAAGATTCGGTTGCCGAAAGATTCGATTTTCAGCATAGCGCCCCTGATCCGCTTTCGGCTTGATTTGCCTCAATCCTTGATCAGGCCGGCGCGCATCCCGAGCCGCACCAGTTCGGAGAGGCTGTTGGCCTGCATCTTGGTCATCACATTGGCGCGATAGACCTCGATGGTGCGTGGGCTGATATCGTATTCCCGGGCGATCAGCTTGTTCGACATGCCGGCGATCAGCCCGTCCATCACCTGCCGCTCCCGCGGGCTCAGGCTGGCCACGCGCGCGGCGATGTCGTGCGCGACAGCCTCGCTCTTCGCCGCCGGCTCCGCCTCGCGGATCGCGGTGTCGATCATCGCGATCAGGCGGTCGTCGTCGAACGGCTTCTCGAGAAAGTCGACCGCGCCGAGCTTCATGGCCTCGACCGCCAGCGGCACGTCGCCATGCCCGGTCATGATCACGATCGGGAACGTGCTGTGGACCGCCTTCAATCGCTTCAAGAGCTCGATCCCGTCGATGCCGGGCATGCGCACGTCGGAGACCACGCAGCCGAACGGCAGCGCGGGCAGGGCGTCGAGAAACTGCTGGGCGGCCTCGAACAGCGTCACCTCGAAGCCGGCGGAATCGAGCAGGAACATCAGCGAATCCCGCATCGCTTCGTCGTCGTCGATGACATACACCTTGCGCGGCATCGTTCAGCTCTCGTTCGCCGCGGCGGGCAGCGTGAAGCGGAAGGTCGCGCCTCCGGCGGCATTGTTTTCGGCCCACATCCGCCCGCCATGGGCCTCGACGATCGAGCGGCTGATGGAGAGTCCTACTCCCATGCCGGTCTCCTTGGTCGTGAAGAAAGTCTGGAACAGGTTGGGTTTGACGTCATCGTGAAATCCGGTTCCGGTATCGGAGACTTCGATCTCGATCATGTCGTCGGCGACCTTGCGGTTGGCGACGATCAGTTCCCGCCGCGGTGCTTGCGCCATGGCTTCGAGCGCGTTGCGGAACAGGTTGACCAGCACCTGCTGGATCTGTACCCGGTCCGCCAGCACCAGGGTGGCCTCGGGGGTGAGGCCGAAGCGGAGCTGGACGCCTTGTTCGCGGGCGCCGGCTAGCCCCAGCGCACCGGCCTCCTCGATCAGCTTGGAGATGTTTTCGACGCGTTTTTCCGATTCGCCCCGCGAGACGAAATCGCGCAGGCGGCGGATGATCTGTCCGGCGCGCAACGCCTGTTCGGCGGCGCGGTCCATGGCGCTCTCGATCTTCGGCGCGTTGGCGTCCGTGCTTCCCGCGAGCAGCCGGCGCGAGCCCTTCATGTAGTTGCTGATCGCGGCGAGCGGCTGGTTGAGTTCATGGGCCAGCGCCGAGGCCATCTCTCCCATCGCGCTCAGGCGGGAGACGTGAACCAGCTCGGATTGCAGCTCCTGCAGCCTCGCCTGGGTCTGCTGATGCTCGGTGAGGTCGCGCACAAAGCCGGTATAGTAGGGCTCTCCGCCGGAGGCCATCTCGCCGATCGACAGGTGCATCGGAAACGTCGTCCCGTCCCTCCGTTTGCCGGTGACGATGCGTCCGATGCCGATGATATGCCGCTTTCCGGTGGCACGATAGCGCGAGATATAGCCGTCGTGGCGCGAGCGATCCGGATCCGGCATCAGTTCGCTGACATTGCGGCCGATCGCGTCCCGCTCGGGATAGCCGAACATCCGTTCCGCCGCGATGCTGAACAACTGAATGATCCCGTGGCCATCGATCACGATCATCGCGTCGGGAACCGTGTCGAGGATGGAGCGCAGGTGGTTTTCCCGCTTGCGCAACTCGTCCTCGACCTGCTTTGCGTCGTTGATGTCGAGGACGATGCCGCAGAGATGGCGCGGTGTGCCGCTGACATCGTTGATCAAACCGGCGCGCAGGCGGATCCATTGACTGCGGCCATTGCTGCCGCGCAAGTTGAAGGACTGGTCGAAATCGCTGCACGCCTCGATCGTGCGTGCGACCGCCCGTTCCGTTCGCTGTCGATCGTCGGGGGCCAGCAGGGACAGGAACAGGTCGTAAGTGACGGGTTGATCGTCCGCGACACCGAACAGGCTCCGCGTCGTCGCCGACCAGACGAGATCGCGCGTGGCGAGGTCGAGATCCCAGGCTCCGACGCCGAAGCCCTCGGCACGGAGCCACGGATTTTCGTTCCGAGCGGTTTCCCCGGTTGGGTTAAGCGTTAGTCCGGTCACACCAAAGCTTTCTCGTCTCCATCGACCCCGTCGGACCAAGCCGAGCCGCAGGCCGGTTTGGCCACCCCTATACCAGATTGCGGTTCGGGAAGCAGTGCCAGGCGCAAATTTTGGTACTGGTGTTTCTCCCCGCGCATCGACCAGTGGCGCCGCTCTGGCCTCGGTGCGTCCTTGAAGGTCCGTGGAAGGTCACTGACGGGGCGATGCCGGACCGGCCCCTGGCGTTCGTTGGGCCATTTCAGGTGAGTTTGATCTATCTCATCCTGGCGCGCGATTCCGCGGCTAGCGTGCCGGTTTCCGACATTCGCATCGCGGCTGGTCCGTTTGCGACCGTCAGAACCGGGCGACGCCAGCAAATGTATGGTTCCAGGGTGGTTTTGGATTTGGCATGCGGAATGAGGGCTTGCGGAAACACCGATGCGAACGCCAAATCCAGGCATACCGGAAGCGCAACGGTGAATCTTCCTTCCGAAGCGCACTGGATTTGAAACGCCGGGGGTATGGTAAGGTGGGAGAGCGCGGATGACGCTTGCGACGGTCATGGTCAGTCTTGCGTTCGACGCACCGAACGACGCCCGGCTCGAGGTCGCAGGCCAACTGGCCGAGCGATTCGACGCCGGAATTGTCGGGGTCGCCGCCGCCCAGTTCAGCCCGCCGCTCTATTTCACCACCGGGCAGATGGCCCAGGATCTGATCGAGCAGGGGCAGGCGTCGATCAGGGAGCGGCTTGCCGAACTGCAAATCCAGTTTCGCGACGCGGTCAAGAACCGGGCCAAATATGTCGATTGGCGCAGCGCACTCGATTTTCCCACCCGTTTCGTGCTGCAGGAGGCCCGTTGCGCCGACATCGTCGTCACCGGTGGCCTCAGTCCGGCGTTTTCCGATGCCTTCGCGCTGGCGAGCCCAAAGGACCTGGTGATGCAGACGGGGAGGCCGCTGCTCGTTGTTCCCGATAGCGTCGACTGGCTTGATTCGCGCACGATTCTGGTGGCGTGGAAGGATGCCACCGAAGCGAGGCGTGCGATTGCCGATGCGCTGCCGCTGCTGCGTCAGGCCACGAATATCGTCGTCACCGAGATTCCCGAAGGGGATGGCGAACGGTCCTCGGCGGAGGCGCGGGTCGGCGACGTCGTCGCATGGCTCGCCCGCCATGGGCTGATCGCGTCGGCGCGGGTGCCGGATCGTGGTGAGGGCGCGGATGCCACGCAGCGATTGGACGAAATCGCCAATGACCTCGGTGCCGGCCTGATCGTCGCCGGCGCTTATGGCCATTCCCGCTTTCGCGAACTCGTGCTCGGCGGCATGACGCAGCATCTCGTGACGCAATCGGCGCGTTGCGTCCTGCTGTCGCATTGATTGAGTCGCGCCGACGGACCAACCGCAACAACGACGGGACCGCATCGTGTACAGATTTCTCGAGGATACCGCCGGACATTACATGACGAAGCCAGTCAAGACGGTGACGCGCGGCGTCACCGTGCACGAGCTCGGCGACATGATCAAACGCGACGATTTCAACACCTATCCGGTCGAGGAAGACGGGCAGGTCGTCGGAATCGTCACAAAATTCGACATGCTGAAATGCTTTGCCTTCACACCGAGCCAGATGGTCCCGCGCTACAGCGACCTGATGAACAAGACGATCGGCGACGTCATGACCTCGGACTTCATCTACGTTCGCTCCGATACGAAATTGACCCGGGTGCTTCAGCTCATGGTCGAACACCGCATCAGGAGCCTTCCCGTGATCGACGGTGGCAGCCGCCTGGTCGGCATCATCGCCCGCGAGGATGTGTTGAAGGCGCTCGCGGCGGCGGCCGACGATTAGCGTTGGCGGTGTCTCAGATTTGAGATTCCCGGGCGATTCGCCTGGCCGAATTGCGCATCATGTTGCGGCGTCCCCTTTAGCCGCTTCCGGAGCGCCGCTATCATTTGCGCGATTCTCGTGCGCTTTTCGCCGTCCGGCCGAGACCGAATTTTCCGTGGGTGTGATTGCCCCCCGCGCCTTCAGCCGAATCGTTCAAGACGGATAGGAAAGCGCTGTGTCCGTGTGCTTTCCAACATTTCGACCGAGTCGAGGCGGCTGACTTGATTTCGATCAATTCCAGTTGATCGCGACTGTGGTTTTTTAGATTCGTGTCCTTTTAGCGAGAATCCGCATGAGCCAGTCCTCTGCAAAATCAATGACCATCGGTGAAAGCGGCTTGGCGGCGGTATTCACCGTGACCGCTTTTCTCTGTGTGATCGCATCGGCCAAGGCGCTCGATGCTCCCTTCGCGTTTCATGCCGCGCTCAGCGCCGCGGCGAGCATCGCGACGGTCTTCGTCATTCTCAACCGGTATTTCGAGCGTCCGGCGGAGCTGCCGCCGCAGGAGATCAACGGCCGGCCCAACTACAATATGGGGCCGGTCAAGTTTTCCTCCGTGATGGCGATGTTCTGGGGGATCGCGGGCTTCACCGTCGGTCTGCTCATCGCGTCGCAATTGGCCTGGCCGGCGCTCAATTTCGATCTGCCATGGACCAGCTTCGGCCGGTTGCGGCCGCTTCACACCTCCGCGGTGATCTTTGCGTTCGGCGGCAACGTGCTGATCGCGACGTCATTCTATGTGGTGCAGAAGACCTGCCGCGCCCGCCTGGCCGGCGAACTCGCGCCCTGGTTCGTCGTGGTCGGCTACAACTTCTTCATCCTGATCGCCGGCACCGGCTATCTGCTCGGCGTCACGCAGAGCAAGGAGTATGCCGAGCCCGAATGGTACGCCGACCTGTGGCTGACCATCGTCTGGGTCACCTATCTCCTGGTCTTCCTGATGACGGTGATCAAGCGCAGGGAACCGCACATCTTCGTCGCGAACTGGTTCTATCTTGCCTTCATCGTGACCATCGCCGTGCTTCACCTCGGCAACAATCCGGCGCTGCCCGTCTCGGTGTTCGGCTCGAAGTCCTACATCGCCTGGGGCGGCGTTCAGGATGCCATGTTCCAGTGGTGGTACGGCCATAACGCGGTCGGTTTCTTCCTGACCGCCGGCTTCCTCGCCATCATGTACTACTTCATCCCCAAGCGCGCCGATCGGCCGATCTATTCCTACCGGCTGTCGATTATCCACTTCTGGGCGCTGATCTTCCTCTACATCTGGGCGGGGCCGCACCACCTGCACTATACGGCGCTGCCGGACTGGACGCAGACGCTCGGCATGACCTTCTCGATCATGCTCTGGATGCCCTCATGGGGCGGCATGATCAACGGCCTGATGACGCTGTCGGGGGCATGGGACAAGCTCCGTACCGATCCCGTGCTGCGCATGCTGGTGGTCTCGGTCGCCTTCTACGGCATGTCGACCTTCGAAGGCCCGATGATGTCGATCAAGGTGGTCAACTCGCTCAGCCACTACACCGACTGGACCATCGGTCACGTTCACTCCGGTGCGCTGGGCTGGGTCGGCTTCGTCTCCTTCGGCGCGCTGTATTGTCTGGTGCCCTGGCTGTGGGATCGCAGGCTGTACAGCCTCAAACTCGTCAACTGGCACTTCTGGGTCGCCACCCTCGGCATCGTCCTCTACATCTCGGCGATGTGGGTGTCCGGAATCCTGCAGGGCCTGATGTGGCGCGCCTACACGTCGCTCGGCTTCCTCGAATACTCCTTCATCGAGACCGTCGAGGCCATGCACCCCTTCTATGTCATCCGGGCCGCCGGCGGCGCGCTGTTCCTGATCGGCTCGCTGATCATGGCCTACAATCTCTGGATGACCGTGCGCGCCGGAGAAATCGAGGTTCAGTCCCCCGTCGCGCTTCAGCCGGCGGAATGAGGAGCTTAGTCAATGTCTTTCTGGACACGGCATCATATCTTCGAAAAGAACTCGATCGTGCTGATCGCCGGCATCCTCGTGGTGATCGCGATCGGCGGCCTGGTGGAGATCACGCCGCTCTTCTACCTGAAGAGCACGATCGAGGTGGTCGACGGCGTCAGGCCCTACACGCCGCTGGAGCTGGCCGGCCGCAACATCTATGTGCGCGAGGGCTGCTATCTCTGCCACTCGCAGATGATCCGCCCCTTGCGCGATGAGGTCGAGCGCTACGGTCACTTCTCGCTCGCCGCCGAGAGCATGTACGACCATCCGTTCCAGTGGGGGTCGAAGCGGACCGGGCCGGACCTCGCCCGCGTCGGCGCGAAATATTCCGACGACTGGCATGTGACGCATCTGACGAACCCGCGTGCGATCGTCCCGCAGTCGGTGATGCCCGGCTATCCCTTCCTCGCCACCACCGAAGTCGATCTCGCCGGCGCGGCGGACCATCTGAAGGCGCTACGTGCGGTCGGCGTGCCCTATTCGGACGACCAGGTCGCCAATGCCGCGGCCGACTTGAAGGCGCAGGCCGATCCCGACAATGCCGGGGCCGATGCCTTCGCCAAGCGCTATCGCAAGGCCGTCGTCCGCAACTTCGACGCCAGGCCGGGCACCCCGACCGAAATGGATGCGCTGATCGCGTATCTGCAGATGCTGGGCACGCTCGTGGACTTCAAGATCTACAACGAAAAAGCCAATCTACGTTGAGAAGGCGCACACGATGAAAGCCATCATGACCGTCCAGAACCTGGCGTCGGATCTCGTGACGACGGTCTGGACACCGATTTTCTTCGCACTGTTTATCGCAATCGTCGCCTACGCCGTTTGGCCTCGCAACAAGGCCTCTTTCGATGAAGCCGCGAAAATGCCGTTGCGGGAGGACTGACCATGACCGATCACAGGGAAGAAATTGACAGTGTCTCCGGCACGGCCACGACCGGCCACCAATGGGACGACATCAAGGAACTGAACACGCCGCTGCCGCGGTGGTGGGTCATTGCGTTCTATCTCAGCATCATCTGGGCGGTCGGTTATTGGTTCGTGTATCCGGCCTGGCCGTTGCTGACCAGCAACACGACGGGGTTCCTGGGCTATTCGTCGCGCGCCGATGTCGCAGTGGAGCTCGCCAATCTCGACAAGATCCGCGGCGAGAAAATGGTTGCGCTCGGTGCCGCCTCGCTCGCCGATATCGAGAAGGACCCCGGCCTGCTGGCCCTGGCCCGCGCCCGCGGCAAGACGGTGTTCGGCGACAATTGCGCGCCGTGTCACGGCAGCGGCGCTGCCGGGGCCAAGGGTTACCCCAACCTGAACGATGACGATTGGCTGTGGGGCGGCACGCTCGACCAGATCATGCAGACCATCCAGTTTGGCGCGCGCTCCGGCCACGCCAAGGCCCACGAAGGCCAGATGCTCGCGTTCGGCAAGGACGGCGTCCTGAAGCCGGACCAGATCGTGGCGGTCGCCAATTACGTGCGCGCGTTGTCGGGCCTGTCGACCCGGCCGGGATATGAGGCGGCCGCGGGGACAAAGGTCTTCGCCGAAAACTGCGTCGCCTGTCATGGTGACAACGGCAAAGGCAATCCGGAACTCGGTGCGCCGAACCTCACCGACAAGATCTGGCTCTATGGGTCCGACGAGGCTGCTGTCATCGAGAGCATCACCAATGGCCGTGCTGGCGTCATGCCCGCATGGGAAGGGCGGCTCGATCCCGTCACCATCAAGGCGATGGCGGTTTACGTCCACTCGCTCGGTGGCGGAAAGTGACAAAACGGTGCTAAACTTGCCGGGCGGTTGAGGTGGATCAACCGCGTGAATGAGGTCAGGTCTAGGCTCTTCCGCAAATGCGACATGAGTCCCGGCCATGAACAAGCCCGCACCACCAGCCGATTTGCAATATGACGATGTCGGGCCGCTTTATGCGGCCCGCAAGAAGGTCTATCCGCAGAGTGTCTCCGGGACCTTCCGCCGCATCAAATGGGGCCTGATGGCCGTTTGTCTCGGCATCTATTACTTCCTGCCGTTCGTGCGCTGGAACCGCGGCCTCGGCGCGCCCGACCAGGCGGTGCTGATCGATTTCCCCAACCGGCGCTTCTATTTCTTCTTCATCGAGCTGTGGCCGCAGGAGGTCTACTATTTTACCGGCCTGCTGATCATCGCCGCCGTCGCGCTGTTTCTGATGAACGCGATCGGCGGCCGGATCTGGTGCGGCTATCTCTGTCCCCAGACGGTCTGGACGGATCTGTTCTACGCCGTCGAGCGCCTGATTGAGGGCGATCGTCGCGAGCGCATGAAGAAGGATGCCTCCGCCGATCCGATGAGGCTCGAGCGCATTTCGGAAATCGTGCTCAAGCATTCGATCTGGCTGTTGATCGCGTGGTGGACCGGAGGCGCCTGGGTGCTCTACTTCAGCGACGCGCCGACGCTGGTGAAGGAACTCGTCACCTTCCAGGCGCCAATGACGGCCTATATCTGGATCGCCATGCTGACCGCCTCGACCTATCTGCTCGCTGGTTTCATGCGCGAACAGGTCTGCACCTACATGTGTCCCTGGCCGCGCATCCAGGCGGCGTTGACCGATGAATGGGCGCTCAACGTCACCTATGAGTACGATCGGGGCGAGAAGCGCACTTCGCTGAAGAAGGCCGCGGAACTGCGCGCCCAGGGCGAGCGCGTCGGAGACTGCATCGATTGCTATCAATGCGTCGCGGTCTGCCCGACCGGCATCGACATCCGCAACGGCCCGCAGCTCGAATGCATCCAGTGCGGGCTCTGCATCGATGCCTGCGATTCGGTGATGACCAGGATCGGCCGCCCGACCCGGCTGATCGGATATGACAACGACATCAACATCCAGCGGCGCGAGGCCGGCAAGCCGCCGATCTATCGTGTCGTCCGTCCGCGCACGATCGTCTACAGCTCCGTCATCGCGGTCGTCGGCGCGATTATGTTGTATGCGCTGCTGACGCGCTCGCTGCTCGATGTCAACGTGCTGCATGACCGCAATCCCGTCGCGGTCAAACTGAGCGACGGGTCGATCCGCAACGCCTACACGGTTCGGCTTTTGAACAAGCGCGGCTTCGATCGCGTCATCGCGATCGACGTCGACGGTCCGGTCAATGCTACCGTGCATGTGGTCGGCGTCGATTCGGTGACGCCGGACCGGCCGATGATCGTGGTCGGGCGCGACCAGACCGCCGAGTTTCGGGTGCTGGTCACCGCGCCGGCCGACAGCAACCCCGAAAAATCCGTTCCGGTGAGATTCCACGTCACCGATGTCGGGCTTGGCGAGGTTGCCTCCGCCACCGACAATTTCGTGAGCCCGTAATTTTCCAGCGACGTCATCGCACCGCAGGAGTTTTGATATGCCGACATCTTCCGTTTCGCCGAAGCCGTTGACGGGACGTCTGGTGCTGATCATGCTGCTCGGGTTTTTCGGCATCGTGTTCGGCGTCAACTTCACCCTGATGAAGCTTGCCATTGCGACGCTGCCTGGCACCGAGGTCGACAGCGCCTACGGCGCGAGCCTCGGCTACGGGAAGGAAATCGCAGCGGCGCACGACCAGACGGCGCGAAAGTGGCGGGTCGACGCGCATATCGAGCGCGATGGCAGCGGCGCCGCGACCTTGCAGGTTGAAGCGCGCGACGAGCGCGGCCAGCCGATGACGGGGCTCAAGTTCCAGGGAACGCTGGAACGACCGACCGACAAGCGGGCTGATGTCGCGGTTTCGCTGGCCGAAGTCGGGATTGGCATCTACCGCGGTTCGGCGCCGGCGATCGCGCCCGGACAATGGGACCTCGTGCTGGAAGGCGATTCCGCCGGACAGCGCATGTTCATGTCCAAGAACCGTGTATTGTTGAATTGAGAGCATCCATGCAGACGACGCGCGATTTCTCACACTACGTGAAGGACCTGGGGGCTGGCCTCAATCACATCGATCTTGCGGTCGAAGGTGTCAGTTGCGCCGGCTGCATGTCGAAGATCGAGCGCGGACTGTCCGCGCTTCCGGACGTCACGATGGCCCGCGTCAACCTGACCGACCGCCGCGTGGCGCTGGAGTGGAAGCAGGGCATGCTCGATCCGGCCCGTTTCATCGATCGGCTCGCCGAACTCGGGTACAAGGCCTACCCGTTCGAAACCGAGAGCGCGGAAGCCAGGGAGGCCGAACAGTCGCGTTTCCTGTTGCGCTGCCTCGGCGTCGCCGCTTTCGCGACCATGAATGTGATGATGCTCTCGATTCCGGTCTGGTCCGGCAATGGCAGCGACATGCTGCCCGAGCAGCGCGACTTCTTCCACTGGCTGTCGGCGCTGGTCGCGTTGCCGGCGGCGGCCTATGCCGGCCAGCCCTTCTTCCGCTCGGCCCTTCGCGCCCTGAGCACACGCAACGTCAACATGGACGTGCCGATCTCGATCGGCGTCACCCTGGCGCTCGGCATGTCCGTGGTCGAGACCATCAATCATGCCGAGCATGCCTATTTCGACGCCGCGATCATGCTGCTGACCTTTCTTCTGGTCGGGCGCGTCCTCGACCAGAACATGCGGCGCAGGACCCGGGCGGTGGCCGGAAATCTCGCCGCGCTGAAGGCGGAGACCGCCACCAAATTCGTAGGTCCCGATGAGGTGTCCCAGGTGCCGGTGGCGGCGATCCATGCCGGCGACATCGTGCTGCTGCGCCCCGGCGAGCGCTGCGCGGTCGACGGCACCGTGATCGAGGGACGCTCGGAGATCGACCAGAGCCTGATCACCGGCGAAACGCTCTACGTTCCGGCGGAGCAGGGCACGCCGGTCTATGCCGGCTCGCTCAACATCTCCGGAACCTTGCGCGTCAAGGTGTCGGCCGCCTCCGAAGGCACGCTGCTGTCGGAGATTTCCCGGCTGCTCGACAATGCCCTGCAAGCGCGCTCGCGCTACATGCGGCTCGCCGACCGCGCCTCGCGGCTCTATGCGCCGGTCGTCCACGCCACTGCGCTGCTCACGGTGATCGGCTGGGTCCTGATGGGCGCGAGCTGGCACGATGCCATCGTCACCGGGGTTGCCGTCCTCATCATCACCTGTCCCTGTGCGCTCGGGCTGGCTATCCCCACCGTGCAGACGGTCGCGTCCGGCGCGATGTTCTCCTCCGGTGTCCTGCTCAATGCGGGCGATGCCATCGAACGGCTGGCCGAAGCCGACCGCATCATCTTCGACAAGACCGGCACCCTGACCTTGCCCGAACTCGAGGTCGTGAACGCAGCCGAAATTCCGGCCGAAATCTTCGCCCTGGCCGGCCGGCTGGCGCTGTCGAGCCATCATCCGCTGGCCGCGGCGGTCGCGGAGTCGGCCAGAGCGAAATCGCCGTTGCTGGGTGCGATCGAAGAGCCGGGCCAGGGCGTGCGTGCCCGTCTCGGTGATGTCGAACTCAGGCTGGGCCGGCCGTCCTTCTGCGGCGCCGAGCAACTGGCTATGCCAACCGCCAATCTTGATCCCGAGGCGTCTGTCGTGGCGTTCAGCCGGGGTGACGACAAGTATCTGTTTTCCGTGCGCCAGGCCCTGCGTCCCGACGCCGAGGCGATCATGGCCGCGCTGAAAGATCGTGGCATCGCCGTCGAGATCCTGTCCGGTGACCGCGAGCCGGCGGTCGCGGCGGCGGCCCGGGCGCTCGGGGTGGCGGAGTGGCGCGCGGGCGTCACGCCGGCCGAAAAGATCGCGCGCATCGAGGAGTTGAAGCACCGTGGGGACAAGGTGATGATGGTCGGTGACGGCATGAACGATGCGCCGTCGCTCGCGGCGGCGCATGTCTCGATGTCGCCGATCAGTGCCGCACATCTCAGCCAGGCGACCGCCGACCTCGTCTTTCTCGGCAGGCCGCTCGCGCCGGTGCTGGCGGCGATCGATTACGCGCGCAAGGCGCTGCAGCTGATGCGCCAGAACCTCTGGCTCGCCGTCGGCTACAATGTGCTGGCGGTGCCGCTCGCCATCAGCGGCATGGTGACGCCGCTGATCGCCGCGGCGGCGATGTCCGGCTCCTCGATCCTGGTCATGGTGAATGCGCTCCGCGCGCGCTCCGTCGCGGTTCGGAGGTCCTGATGGAAGTCCTCGTCATCCTCGTGCCGCTGGCGCTCGGACTCGGTCTCGCCGGGCTCCTCGCGTTCCTCTGGTCACTCAAGAACGGACAATACGAGGATCTCGATGGCGCGGCGTGGCGCGCCATCTCCGACGACGATTGAGCGCTTAATCTTCATCCGCGATGACAAGGCGCGCGGTCAGCAGCGCCGCGACCGTGAGCGCGACGCCGACACCCAAGACGCAGGCGGTCCAGCCGAAGCGATCGAACAGCTGGCCGAGCAACGCGCTGCCCGCAAGTCCGCCGCCGAAATAGCAGGCCAGGTAGGTTCCGCTGGCGACGCCGCGATTGCCGCCCGCAGCCTGTCCGACGAAGCCGGTGGTGGAGGCTTGCGCAAAGAAGGTGCCGCAGGCGATCAGAACCATGCCGGTCATCACTGCGGCAAGATGCACAGATAGCAGCAATGGCAGGCCGATCGCGGCGACACCGAGGGCGCCCCACATCGTCGGCCGCGTTCCGAACCTTGCGACGACGCTGCCGGCCAGCAGCGTGGTCACGACGGACGGCAGGAACACCAGATAGACCAATCCGACATCCATCATGCCGAGCGACAGCGGCGGACGCACCAGCACGAAGTTCACGAAGGTGAAGACGCCGATGAAGGCGAACAGGATGCAGAAGCCGATGCCGAATGCGGCGCGCAACGCGCCGTTGCGCCAGTGACCGATCATCGCCGCCAGCGGCGATTGGGCCGATACCATCATGGGCATGGGCCGGACCCGGCGAATGGTGAAGGACACCAGCGCGGCGCCTGCGAGGTTCAGCATGGCGAAGAAGAGGAAGTTCGATCGCAGGCCGAAGCCGTCGACGACCGCGGCCGATAGCAGCCGGCCGATCAGGTTGCTCGCGACGTTGCCGGTGATGTAGGCGGCAAAGGCGCCTCCGGCATCCATCGCGCTACATTGTTCGCCGAGATAGGCGAGCGTCAGCGCGAATGCGGACGCCATGCACAAACCCTGCATGACGCGCAGCATCGCAAAGACGGTGAGATCAGGTGTGAAGGCGAGCAGGGTGGTGGGGATCGCGAGAAGGGCGAGACTGAGGAGGATCCCGAGCCGGCGTTCGATATGCGGGCTCAGGAATCCGACAACGAGCCCCGCGATTGCCATGCCCATGGTGCTGGCATTGACCGCAAGACCCATCGCCGCGGGACTGACCTGATAATGGCGCGCCAGCGCCGGCAGGATCGCCTGCGTCGCGAACAGATCGACCAGGGTCAGGAAGGCGGTGAGTCCGATCACCAGCGAGCGAAGCGCAGCGCCAGGCGACCGACCATGCAGGTCCATCGTATGCGATGTGATCTCGGCTGAAATCTCGGTCATGGCGCTTCGTCCTGATGCGAATGAGGAGGGAGGGATGTGACGCCCGGGCGTGTCGGGCTGACACGCGGGATTCCGGGACGTCACATCGGGCATGAGACAGCTGAGGCGCGTTACATGTTGTGGTCGCGCGGATCCTTGCGGACGTCGCCGACATAGAGAATCACGGTCTCCCTGCCGAGGTTCTTCCACCAGTGCGAGGTGCCGAACACCTCCGGCCTGAGGTCACCGGCCTTGTGCAGGATCGGCTCGGCGCAATTGCTGGCATATTCGACGATCTCGCCCTGTTGCACGAAGATCAGCGCCGGCCGGTCGTCATGGCTGTGCCAGGGCACCACGCCGCCGGGCGCGATGGTGAGCTTGCGGAAACGCAACTCGCGACCCTCGAGATGGACGGGCTGCTTTTCGAGGTCGATCGCGCCGAGCGTCACGTCGGTGACGCCAGTGGCCTTGGTGTCGACCATGGCGCGGACATCGGCTTTCATCTTGTCGGCGGGACATTCGCCGGCGAAAGCCGCGGTGCTTGCGATCGCCGATCCGGCGACGATGCAGGCAAGCGTGAGGCCTTGGCGGAATTTGCGAGAGCTTGCGATCGGATTGAACATGTCGGTATCTCCTCTGCTTTTACCTTTGCGAACCACGATGCGCGATCCGCCTGTGTCCTCACCATCGTCGAAGTCGGCTCGGTTCGGAAATGCCCGATGGCTGTGGTTTCGATAGCGTTGCGCTATGCGTGGGTGAACATGTGCTTGATGTCGGAGGCGAACGTTGGATAGGCGTAGACGTTATCCTTGAGCTGGCTCGCGGTGATGCCGAACTTGATTGCAAGGCCGAAGATGTTGACCAGTTCCTGGCCGGCATGCCCGACGACATGCGCTCCGAGGACGAGATCGCTGCCACGGTCGACGATGATCTTCGACCACGCGACCGTCTCGGCATAGGTGCGCGCCGAGAACCAGTCGTGCATGTCGTTGACGTAGACGTCGACCGTGCGCTGTCCGTCGCGGGCGGCAGCCTCGGTCAGGCCGACGGCGGCGAGCGCCGGCACCGTGTAGACCGATGTCGCCATGCCGGCATAATCGGGGCTGTGTTTCGGGCCCTCGACGATGTTGCGGCCGACGATGTCGCCCTCATAGGTCGCAAGTGGCGACAGCTGCGGCGAGGTCGGCACGGCGTCACCGCAGACGAACACGCGGGGATTGGAGGTCGATCGCAGGTGACGATCGAGGTCGATGCGGCCGCGGTCATGCGCGACCTTGCCCTTGTCGAGATCGAGCCCGTCGATATCAGCGATGCGACCGGCGCCGTTGACGACACGATCGGCGTCAAGCGCCTGCTCCCTTCCGTCATGGACGAAGACCACCCGCAGCCGGTCGCCGACCGCCTCGATGCGTTTGACGCTGACGGCGGTCTGGATGCGAATTCCGATCCGTTCGCTTTCGGCCCGAAGCCGTGCCACTGCCTCGGCGTCCATGGCCGGCAGCAGTTGCGGCAGCGCCTCGAGGATGGTGACATCAGCGCCAGCCCTTGCATAGACATGGCCGAACTCCAGCGAAATGACGCCGCCGCCGATGAAGATGACGGAGGCCGGCAGGTCGCGGTCGCTCAGCATGTCGTCCGAGGTGATCATGTGCTCGGCGCCCGAAATGGCGAGCGGGCGCGGCTTCGATCCTGTCGCGATCACGATGTGCCCGGCTTCGAGTAGGCGGTCGCCGACGCGGATGCTGCTGGGTCCGGCGAAGGTGGCATGTCCGTCGATCACCGCGACCTCGCGGCGCGCCATCGACCGGGCGAGGTTGGCCGGGATATCGCGGATCATCGCCTTTTCGCGGTCGATCAGGGCGGCCCAATCGAGCCTGAGTTTTCCGACCGCGATGTGGTGGACGGCGGCGCGTTCGATTTCGTTCAACGCATGCCCGGCGGCGACCAGCACTTTCTTGGGCGTGCAGCCGCGGTTCGGACAGGTGCCGCCGAGATCGCGCGCCTCGATCATCGCGACCGAAAGCCCGGCGCGCCGGACAGGCCCGGTCACGCCGATGCCGGCGTTGCCGCCGCCGACAATGACGACGTCGAATGTCTCGGTGCTCATGGGCGTGGTCCAATCTGTTGATCGCTTGCCAGGGACAAAACTGAAATACGGCTCCTTCGGGCGTCCCGCCCGAAGGAGCCACGAACGGGATCCGGCGCCGTTACTTGCCGGTGATGGTCGACGTGATGGAGTCGACCACCATGGTTGCCATCTTGAACTGGGCCTCGCGGTTGCTGATGTCGTGGCGGCGGGCGATCCAGGCGAAATCGGTCCAGACCGCCCAGACATCGCCATTGTCGTCCTGGGTCAGCAGCAGGCGAACCGGCCAGTCGAGCCCGGCGTCGGGGTTCGCGGTGATGAATTGCGTGCCGAGCGGCGGGTTTCCGAACACCAGCAGCGTCGACGGCCGGAGCTTGATCCCTGCGTCGGCGGCGAGTTTGGACTGATCGATCTCCATGAAGAACTTGATGCCCTTCTTGGCGATATCGGCCTTGATGCGGGTAATCGCATCGGCCATCGGAACCGCGCTCTTGACGCGCACGATGCCGTTGTCGCTTTCGGGGCGTGCTGGCGACGTCGCCAGCACGAGGAGGAAGGGCAAGATCGCGACGAAAGCGGCGAAGCGTCGTATGAGGTGATGGGCCATTGGAATCTCCTGTTGGGCTGTGTCGGCTGCCCACCAGGATGACGTGTCGATCGCGCCTGCTGAAATGCCGGCTCGCTCTGAAGTCGATAGCCGTCCGCTATCCCTCGCAGATAGCGGGCGGCTATCGAACCGATTGCGCAATGGTATTTCTGCCGCGCGCGGATTTCGCCTCAGATGGCGACGCGTCCGCTTGGCGGGCGGCGGTTTGTCCCTTGTGGGCGGCCTGTAAGGGAAAATAAGATCGCAACGCCGCATGTGCCGGAGCAAGACATGACCTCGCTTTCGCCCGCTGACGCCGAACGTCTCAGGTTGGCCTTTCTGCACTGCCGGGACATGGACGGCACCTTGACGCAGCAGCTCGAGGCCTATGCCGCGGCCGGTCGCGAGATCTTTCCGGCCTATGGCGCGGCGGTCGACCGGCTGGTGGCGCGCATTCACGAGAACGGAGGGGGCGAGAACGCACCACGTCCCGGTGACGTGATGCCACCCTTCATGCTGCCGGACGAGGGCGGTCGTCTGGTCGGCCTGGAGCAGCTTCTCGCCGCGGGGCCGCTCGCGGTGATGTTCTTTCGCGGCCACTGGTGCCCCTATTGCCGGCTCAATGTCAGGGCCGTGATCCAGGCGCAGGACCGCATCAAGGCGGCAGGCGCCCACACCGTTGCGATCATGCCGGAGCTTCAAGCGTTCACCCGAAAATTCAAGGCCGATTCCGGCGCGGCGTTCCCGGTCCTGACCGACCTCGACAACGGCTACGCCCTGTCGCTCAATCTCGCGATCTGGCTCGGCGTCGAGATCCAGCAGCTCTTGTCGTACCAGAACATGGCGAGTTTTCACGGCAATGACGGCTGGATGCTGCCGATCCCTGCAACCTTCGTGGTCGGCCGCGACGGCCTGGTCAAGGCGCGCTTCGTCGATCCTGACTTTCGCCGGCGCATGGAGATCGATGATCTGGTGGCAGCGCTAAAGAGCGCGGGCGGAAGAGTTGGTTCTGCTGCGTCATAGACTGCTTTATCCCCTCGTCCTGAGGAGCATCGCGCAAGCGATGCGTCTCGAAGGATTGAGGCCACAGCCGGGCCTTCATGGTTCTCCGAGCGATGCCAACGGGTCGCGCGAATGCGCGCCCGATGACAGGCTCCGCATCGTCCGGAGACGGCGCGCCGCCGCAAGTATTGCGTGGGGATGGTGCGAACGCGCGCCTCCTCACCATGAGGATCTGATGACGCGGTAGGATTAGTGCGCGCTCTCGTCCCGGTTCAGGAATTGCTGCCAGTCCGCGCCGCGCAGCATGCGCATGATGGCCGATGCGACCGCGGTGCGTTCGCGGCCGGCGACGCTGTAGAGCTGGACGGTGCGGCGGGCGTCCAGCCCGTCGACCGCCGCACGTTTCAGCGTCGGCGGGATCGGCGAGGTGAGGGGGATGACCGCGACACCGATTTCGGCTTCCACGAGTTCGATCAGATCGCGTTCCGAGGCGATCTCGTGGTTGCGGTCGACATCGATTCCGTTCTCGCGCAGCGACGTGTTGAGTTGTCCCGAACCTTCGCAATAGCTGCGCGACAACAGCTGCTCGGTGCGCAGATCCTCGATGTCGATCCTGGCGCGGTCCGCGAGGCGATGCCGTCTGCTGATGACGAGATGAAAGCCTTCGGTAAAGAGCGGCCAGGTGTCGAGCCGGTCCCAGTCCTCGTCGATTTCAGAGGCAATGCCGAGTTCGGCCTCGCCCTTCTTCAGCATCTCGGCGACCTCCTGGCTGCTGCCACGCATAAACTTGAATTCCAGGCGGTTGAACTGGCGCCTGATCGCGTCGAGGTGAGGGATCAACAGCGCCATGTCGATCGAATGCGTCAGCGCCAATCGCAACGCGCCGATTTCACCGCTCTTGAACGAGGACGCCAGCGACCGCGCCCCCACGGCGGCCTCGTAGCACTGCTTCAGCAACGGATGCATGCGCTGGCCGAGTTCGGTCAGTTGCGCCGCCGGCCGCTCGCGCCGGAACAGGTCGCCGCCGAGTTCGGCTTCGAGCTGCTTGATCGCGCGCGTCAATGAAGGCTGCGTCACATTGCAGTCGTCGGCGGCGCGCGTGAAGTTCAGGAGCCGCGCGACGGCCAGAAAATACCGGACCTGATGCATCTCCATCGTTCTGGGCTCCCCTTCGATTCCGCTGACCTTACCCGATTGGTCCGGCAATGGCACCAGATCGGCGATAGCGGCGCCCTATGGTTTCGGAAGCCAAAGGGCATTTCCGCAAATGGCCGGCGCCCTGCAGATTGGCGCTGACGGTCCGCTTGGGCACCGAGGTTCGAAAATGAACGCGAGAATGAAACGAAGGGTATTCTGGTCATGAACATCCAGCTGAACGCGCAAGGCTCGACCGGTGTCCGACCGCTCGCCGGCAAGGTTTCGCTCATCACCGGTTCGACCAGCGGAATTGGCCTGGGCATTGCCCAGGCGCTCGCCGCGGCCGGCTCCGACGTGGTGCTGAACGGCTTTGGCGCGGCTCCCGACATCGACGCGACCCGCGAGCGCATCGCGACGAAGCATCGCGTCAATGTGAGCTATTCGGCCGCCGACATGTCGAAGCCGGAGGCCATCGAGGAGATGATCGCGACCGCGATCGCCGACCACGGCCGCCTCGACGTGCTCGTCAATAATGCGGGCATCCAGCATGTCGCGCCGCTCGAGCAGTTTCCGGTGGCGAAATGGGATGCCATTCTCGCGATCAATCTGTCCTCGGCGTTTCACACCATGCGCCTTGTGCTGCCCGCCATGCGCAAGCATGGCTTCGGGCGCATCATCAATATCGCTTCCGCGCATGGTCTGGTCGCGTCGCCCTTCAAGGCGGCCTATGTCGCGGCCAAGCACGCGATCGTCGGCCTGACCAAGGTTGCCGCGCTCGAGACCGCCGAAGCGGGCATCACCTGCAACGCGATCTGCCCGGGCTATGTCTACACGCCGCTGGTCGAGGCCCAGATCGACGGCCAGGCCAGGGCGCACGGCATTTCGCGCGATCAGGTCATACGCGACGTGCTGCTGGCGCAGCAGCCCAACAAGCGTTTCGCCACGGTCGAGGAGATCGGCGCGCTCGCGGTCTTTCTGGCCGGCGACGCGGCGGCCTCGATCACCGGGATCGCTCTGCCGGTTGACGGCGGCTGGACAGCGCATTGAGCCGTCGGCGTAACAGACCTCATTCGTCTCGCGTATATCGATCGATGCCACCGGTTCCGAGGAGCAGGACATGAACAAGATGCAGGGCGTCCATTCTTCCGACAGTCTCAGGTCTCTGGGCCGACATCTGCCCGGCCAGGTCGTCCTGGTGCTGCAGGGCGGCGGCGCGCTCGGGTCCTATCAGGCCGGCGTCTATCAGGCGCTGCAGGAAGCCGGCATCGAGCCGGACTGGATCATCGGCACCTCGATCGGGGCCATCAATGCCAGCCTGATCGCGGGCAATGCGCCGCAGGCGCGGTTGCCGCGCCTGCGGGAGTTCTGGAGGCGGATGGAGCAGAGCCCGGTCTGGGATTTCCGCTCAGCCTTCCCGGGCTTCAACGAGCGGCTGTCTTATTGGTCCACGATCACCCACGGCATTCCCGGTTTCTTCCGGCCCAACGCTCTGGCGCATGCGGGCGATACCTATCCGCTCGGTGCCGAGCACGCCGGGTATTATTCGACGGCGCCGTTGGAGAAAACGCTGACGGAGTTGGTCGACTTCGATCTCGTCAATCGCTGTACGCCGCGGCTCACCGTCGGCGCGGCGCATGTGCGGACCAGTCAGATGCACTATTTCGACAGTCGCGATGGCGCGCTCAATGTCAGGCACATCATGGCCTCCGGCGCGCTGCCGCCGGCGTTTCCCGCCGTGCGCATCGACGGCGAGCTCTATTGGGATGGCGGCATCCTCTCGAATACGCCGACCGAGGTGGTGTTCGACGACAATCCGCGACAGAACTCGCTGATCTTCGCCGTCCATCTGTGGAACCCGATGGGGTCGGAGCCGACCACGATGGCGGACGTGCTCAACCGCCACAAGGACGTGCAATATTCCAGCCGCATCGCCAGTCACATCGCGCGCCAGCAGCAGGCGCACCGACTGCGTCATGTCATCAACCAGCTCGCCTCGCGTCTGCCCGAGGCCGAGCGCAACAGCGCCGCCGTGCGGGAATTGACCGGTTACGGTTGCCAGACCCGCATGCATGTGGTGCGCCTGTTGGCGCCGCAGCTCGACCGCGAGACCCACACCAAGGATATCGATTTCAGTCCGGCCGGGATCATGCAGCGCTGGGATGCGGGCTACGCGCACACCAGGGCGGTGCTGGAGCGCAAGCCCTGGATCGGCGAGTTCGATCCGCTGAGCGGCGTCGTTCTTCACGAGCAGGTCGAGTTGATGTCGGCTGCGGAGTGAGATGATTGGCCTCATGGTTCGAGACGCGCGTTCCGCGCTCCTCACCACGAGGGTTGACACCTCATCCTGAGGAGCATCGCGGAACGCGATGCGTCTCGAAGGATAGGCGACCGAATAAGATGATCTAAGGCGACACGGTCTTTTGATACAGCGCGCTGTAGCAGGCTGCCGAGAGGTCCCAGCTGAAGGACCGCGCCATGGCGCTGCGGCGCATGGTGTTGAGGCGGTCTTCAGCCATGAAGGCCGCGAAGGCGCGGCGGATGCCGCCGAGGAAGGATTCGGTCGAGGGCTCCTTGAACAGGAAGCCGGTCTCGCCGTCGCTGATGGTCTCCGTCAGCCCGCCGGTCGCATGGCCGATCGGCAGCGACCCGAACCGCTGCGCATACATCTGGCTCAGCCCGCACGGCTCGAATCGCGACGGCATCAGGGTGAAATCGCTGCCGGCGAAGATCCGCCGGGCCTGGCCGTCGTTGAAGCCGATGGCCACCCCGATCGCCTCCGGCCTGCGGCGATGCGCATCGACCAGCGCCTGCTCGATGCCGGGCTCGCCGGAGCCGGTGACCACGATCTGGCCGCCGGCATCGATGATCTCGTCAGCCGCGGCGAGCACGAGATCGATCCCCTTCTGATGCACCAGCCTCGCGACGATGCCGAAGATCGGACCGCGCGACAGCGCCAGCCCGAACTGCTTGCGGACATAGTCGGCATTGGCGCGCTTGCCGATCCAGTCGCCGGCGCCAAACGGCTGCGCGAGCTGCGGGTCGGTTCTCGGATCCCAGCTCTCGTCGATGCCGTTCAGGATCCCTGTCAGCTGATTGGCGTCGGATCTGATCCGCAACAGGCCTTCCATTCCGCATCCGAGTTCGGGCGTGGTGATCTCTCGCGCATAGGTCGCGCTAACGGTGGTCAGATGCGACGCGTAGACGATGCCGCCCTTCAGGAAGGACAGCTGGTCGTAGAATTCCACGCCGTCGATGTGGAAGGAGGCCTCCGGCGCGCCGATTCGCCGCAGCGAGTCGCGCGGGAAGAGGCCCTGATAGGCGAGGTTGTGAATGGTGAGGATGGAGGGCACCCTGGCGCCGCTCCAGGCGAGGTAGGCCGGCACCAAGGCGGCCTGCCAGTCATTGGCGTGGACCACGTCGGCTGCCCAATTTCTGTCCAACCTGCCTGCGGCGAGCTGGGCCGCGGCGGATGCAAATCGGGCGAAGCGAATGTCGTTGTCCGGCCAGTCGCGGCCGCTTTCGTCGCCGTAGGGATTGCCCGGCCGGTCATAGAGCTGCGGGCAGAGCAGCACGTAGACCGGCAGGCGGTCCCTGGTCGCGGCGCGCCCGAGCGTGCAGGCCGGCATGTCCGCAAGCGCTGCGCAGTGGCCGACGATCTGGATATGGATGAGCTGTTCGACGACGTCGCGATAGCCCGGCAGCATCACGCGGACATCGGTTCTGGAGATCAGCGCCCGGGGCAGGGCGGCAGAAACGGCGGCCAGTCCGCCGACGCGGACGAAGTCGTCCATCTCCGCAGTCACAAAGAGAACTCTCAAGCGACGCCCTCAGCCAGCTCTGCCTGGAGTGCTATGCAAGAAAGGGTCCAAGCGTCCCTTCAACGCGGGGATGAGCGCGTCCCGGCGGCAACGCTTTCCTGCCGGGCCGGCTCAAACTAAGCTCGCGCGCGTTCTCGCTCGCGGGAACTTGCTTTCACGGTGGGGACGAAGGAAGAATCTCGCAAATGAGAATAACGAATCTTGATGAGAGGACTTTGACAGGGACCTTCGAAGGCCTCCGCGTCCTCGACTTTTCCACCACGATTGCCGGCCCGCATTGCGCGCGGATGCTGGCCGATATGGGCGCCGAGGTCATCAAGATCGAGACCGCCGAGGGCGAGACCATGCGAACCCGCCCGCCGCTGCGCAACGGCTGCTCGACGGCGTTCGGTCAGCTCAATGTCGGCAAGAAGAGCCTGGTGCTCGATCTGAAGTCGCCGGAGGGGATGGAGGCGGTGCGCCGGCTGGTCGCGCGCACCGATGTTCTGGTGGAGAACTTTCGGCCCGGCGTGATGCGGCGCCTGAAGCTGGACTACGCGGTGTTGCGCGAGATCAACCCCGGACTGATCTATTGCTCGATCTCGGGATATGGCCAGACCGGTCCATCGGCCGAACTTCCGGCCTATGCACCGGTGATTCACGCCGCCTCCGGCTATGACATGGCGCATCTCTCCTATCAGCCCGGCCGCAGCCGGCCGGACTATTGCGGCATCTATCACGCCGATGTCGTCACCGGCACCTACGCCTTCGGTGCGATCGCGTCCGCCCTTTATCAGCGCGAGAAGACCCAACGCGGCCAGCATATCGACGTCTCGATGCTGGAATCGATGCTGAGCCTGACCTTGAACGAGATCCAGTGGTCGCAATTCGCGGTCGAGCCGACCCAGCGCCCGATGTTCGGTCCGATCGAAACATCGGACGGGTATGCGATGGTCGCGATTGCCAGCGAGAAGACCTTCCAGGGCCTGATGCAGGTGATCGGCCATCCGGAATGGATCGGCGATCCGAGGTTTGCGAAATATTCCGACCGGCGCGGCAACTGGGCCGCCTTGATGGATGGTGTCGAGATCTGGTCGCGCACGGTCACAACAGTCAGCTGCCTGGAGGCGTTGAACGCCGAGGGCGTTCCCTGTTCGGCCTATCGCACCGTGGCCGAGGCATTGAAAGATCCCCAGATCTTGCATCGGGGCGCGTTGAGCGGGGTCGAGGATGACGGCGGACCATTCAATGTTCTCAACCAGCCGTTTCGCATGTCGGAGGCCAGGGTCACCGCGGGAAAGCGGACGGCCACGCTCGGTGAGCACACGCGGGCGTTGCTGAAGGAGGCCGGACTGTCGAAAGAAGAGATTGCGGCGCTGTCCGGCTAGAGCATGATGAAATCAGGCTGATCTGGCGCAGCACTCCTCGCCCCGCAAGCGGGGCGAGGTGGACCGAGCTAGCCGACAGAGCGATATCGAACAAAAGTCATCCTGCTCTCGTCGCTCGCGACGTCGCGCTGACGAAGCGCATATCGTCGTGACGGATCGTTGTGCCGCCCGGCGGCTCAGCGCGCGCGTTCGTGCGCCGCGGCGGCCCAGGTTGGCAAGACCGTGAACCGGGCTTTGACGCTATTTGTCGCATGGTCGAGTGCGGTGTCGGTTCGATTCCCGACCGCGCGTTCGACGCGATTGCGGCCGAAATGGATTCAAGGCAATCCCGCTCAAGGACGATCGGGCCTATCGGGAATTGAAGGTCGTGACGCGCATCCGCCTGGTCTCTCGGCGGCAACAAAGATGCTTGTTGATTTGATGTCATTCTCGCAAGCTGAATAGCAACGTTTGGCGACCCCGCGCGCACATTGCCGAGCGAGGCTGGACGCCGGAAGGATGGCGGCGCTGTCCGGCAAGTGGCGCGACAAATTGCGACGACGAGGTGCATGCGTCTTGCGTCTGTCTCTTGCGCCTGCGTCTTGCGTCTTGCCGGCTCGTGCGATTCCGGCCATGCTGATCCAACTGCTGGCAAACGATCCGGAATACCGGACGGAAGGCAATCGGGAGGTCTGACCAATGAAAGCGGCAATCTGCTTGCGCGCGCTCGCGCCGATATTCCTTGCGACGGTATTTGCGAGCGGATCATGGATGGGTCCCGCCAGCGCCCAGAAGCAGGGCGGCAATATCACGGTCGGGCTCGAACTCGACATTCCCGGTTTTGATCCGCTCAAGGTCGGCGTGTACGACACCTCGGCGGAGACCGCGGCGGCGGCGATCTTCGATACGCTGACCACGCTCGACGACAAGGGCGAGCCGCAGCCCAAGCTGGCGCTGTCCTGGACCCATTCCGACGATTTCAAGACCTGGACCTTCAAGCTGCGGCCCGGCGTCAAGTTCCATGACGGGACGCCGTTCAACGCGCAGGCGGTGAAGGAGAACTTCGACCGGCAGAAGGACCCCGCCAACAAGTGCCGTTGCGCCTTCTACATCGCCTATGTTCATGACCTGGAGGTAACAGACGACTTGACGGTGATCTATCATCTGAACGATCCGCAGGTGAACCAGCCGGCGTTGATGACGCTGCAAAGCTCCAACAACGTCGTCCACTCGCCGACCGCATGGAAGACCAAGGGCGACGACTACAACCGCAATCCCGTCGGCACCGGCCCCTACATCCTGAAGTCATGGGCCGCCGGCGACCGCATGGTCCTGGAAAAGAATCCCGACTATTGGAACAAGGGGCATCCCTATCTCGACCGCATCGTGCTGAAGCCGTTGCCGGACGCGCAATCGCGCTTTGCGTCCCTGCAATCCGGCGAAGCCGATATCGTCTGGGACGACGAATACGATGCCGACAATATCCAGAAGGCACAAAAGGATCCGAAGCTGAAGGTGCACACCTATGCGGGTTCGGGTGCGCAGGTCTACGCCTTCAACACCAAGGCCGCGCCGTTCGACGATGTGCGTGTGCGCCAGGCGATGGTGATGGCGCTCGACCGCAAGAAGTTTTCGCAGGCGATCACCAACGGTCTGGCGCGTCCCGCCAGCAATCCCTATGGCGATGGCTCCTGGGTCAAGTGCAAGGATGACGGCGCGCTGCCCGAGGACGTCGAGAAGGCCAAGGCCCTGCTCAAGGACTACGGCAAGCCGGTCGATTTCAAGATGATCGCCACTGCGACCCCGCGCGGCCGCACCGTCGGCCAGGTGTTTCAGCAATTCTGGAAGCGGGTCGGCGCCAACATGGAGATCGAACAGGTCGACCAGGCCACCATCGTGCCGCGTGCCTTCATGCGCCAGTTCCAGCTGACGCCATGGCGGATCGTCGACCTCGCCGATCCCGATCCGCAGATGTATGCGAACTTCCATACCGGCAGTCCGGTGGCGCTCGCCAATTATTCCGATCCGGAACTCGACCGCCTGCTCGAACATGCGCGGGTCACTGCCGATCCGGAAAAGCGAACCGAGGACTATTGCGCGATCACCCGCCTGATCAACAAGCAGGCGATCTGGTTCTGGACCTTTCAGAACACCTATTACGCCATCTCCAGCGCGCGCCTGAAAGGCCTGCCCAAGATCTATGGCGGGGTGATCGACGTCTCCGACGTCTGGGTGGAATAGACCCTCATGCTCGGCTTCGTCGTCCGACGGCTGCTCTATCTGATACCGGTCCTGCTGGCAGTCACCTTGCTGACGTTCCTGATCGCGTCATTGTTGCCCGGCGATCTCGCCTACGTCATCCTCGGCGATCAGGCGACGCCGGAGAACGTTGCGGCGCTGCGTCACGACATGGGGCTCGATCAGCCGATCTGGTGGCGCTATCTCAGTTGGCTCGGCCACGTCCTGCAAGGCGATTTCGGCCGGTCATTCCGGACCGGCCAGACCGTGTTGCAGGCCGTCACCGAACGGCTGCCGGTGTCGATCGAACTGATGCTGCTCGCCGAGATCACGGGGCTCGTCATCGGCGTCCCGCTCGCGATCGTCTGCGCGGCGAAGAGCGGCGGCGCGTTCGACCGTTTCATGACGGGCACGGCCTTCGGCATGCTGTCGGTGCCGACCTTCCTCTCCGCCATCCTGCTGATCTATCTGTTCGCGGTCGAGCTCCGTTTGCTGCCGGCGACCGGCTACGTGCCTTTTTCCGAAGATCCGGTCGGAAACCTGCGCTTCCTGGTGCTGCCGGCGCTGACCCTGGCGCTTGCCGAATGGCCGGGGATCATGCGCGTGCTGCGCTCCGACATGATCTCGACCCTGCAGGAGGATTATATTGCGCTCGCCAAGGCCAAGGGACTGAAGGCGTCGCGCATCCTGTTCGTGCACGCCTTGAAACCATCCTCGCTGACGCTGGTCACGGTCACCGGCATCAATATCGGCCGCCTGATCGGCGGCGCGCTGATCGTCGAGACGGTCTTTGCGCTGCCGGGAATCGGCCGGCTTCTGGTCGGCGCGATCTACACGCGCGATCTGATCATCCTGCAGGGAGCGGTGCTGCTGGTCGCCGTGGGTTTCGTGATGGTGAACTTCATCGTCGATCTGCTCTACGCCATTCTCGATCCGCGGATTCGCCATGGCCACGCTTGAGCTCACAATCCGGGAAGAAGATGTTACTGCGGCCTTCGTGCCGCGGCCACGCCGGCTCGGGGTGCTGTTCTGGATCGCGATCGGCTGGATGGCGCTGGTGTTCGCCGTGGCGATCCTGGCCGACATTCTGCCGCTGCCGAGCCCGACCGACATGGACATGCTGGAGCGGCGGGCGCCGGTCTCGGCTGAGCACTGGCTCGGCACCGACGGGCTCGGCCGCGACGAACTGGCGCGGTTGATCCACGGCGCGCGCATTTCGCTGGTGGTCGGGCTCTGCGCGCCGATGATCGGCTTCGTCATTGGCGGCGCGCTCGGCATGCTCGCCGGCTATGTCCGCGGCCGTTTCGAGACGCTGGTGGTGGGCAGCATGGACGTGCTGCTGGCCTTTCCGCCGCTGATCCTGGCGCTCGCGGTGACCGCCTTTGTCGGCCAGTCCATCCTCAATCTCACCTTCATTCTCGGCGTGCTCGGCATTCCCGCCTTCATGCGGGTGGCGCGCGCCGCGACACTGACTTTGGCGCGGCGCGAATTCGTGATCGCGGCCGAGGCGCTGGGGGCCACGCATGCGCGTATCCTGCTGCGCGAATTGCTGCCCAACGTCCTGCTGCCGCTGGTGGCGTTCTTCCTGCTCGGCGTCGCCATCACCATCGTGGCCGAAGGCGCGCTGTCGTTCCTGGGGCTCGGGGTGCCGCCGCCGATCTCGAGCTGGGGCAGCATGATCGGGGAGGGGCGGGAGAGCCTGGACGTGGCGCCGCGGCTCGCTTTCTTTCCGGCGTTCGCGTTTTTCCTCACCGTGCTGTCTTTCAACCTGGTCGGCGATGCGTTGAAGGCGCTGACCGATCCGCGTCAGGGCGCGCTGTGAGCGGCGCCCCCTTGCTTTCGGTGGAAGATGTGGCGGTCGACCTGCCGACACCGCGTGGACCGCTCCGCGCGGTGGACCGTGTCGACCTCACGCTCGGCGCCGGACGAACGCTCGGCATCGTCGGTGAGTCCGGCTGCGGCAAGACCATGCTGTCGCGCGTGATCCTGCAGCTGCTGCCGAAGAAGGCGAAGCTCTCCGGCCGCGTGATGTTCGACGGCGAAGATCTGGCCCGGATCGATCGCGAGCGCCTGCGCAAGCTGCGCGGCCGTTCGCTCGCCGTCGTATTCCAGGACCCGATGACCTCGCTCAATCCGGTCCTGACCATCGGCACCCAGTTGATCGAGACGCTGCAGGAGCATCTGGAGTTTGACGCGGCGACTGCACGAACGCGCAGCGCCGAACTGCTCGCGGCGGTCGGCATCCCCGCGCCCGAACAGAGGCTGGCGCAGTATCCGCATCAACTGTCCGGCGGCATGCGACAGCGGGTCGCGATCGCGATCGCGCTGTCCTGCGAGCCGAAGCTGCTGATCGCGGACGAGCCGACCACCGCGCTCGATGTCACGATCCAGGCGCAGATCCTCGATCTGCTGGCGCGCGAACAGCGCCGCCGCCACATGGCGATGATCCTGATTACCCACGATCTCGGCGTCGTCGCCGGCCGCACCGACGAGGTCGCGGTGATGTATGCCGGTCGCGTGGTCGAACGCGCGCCGACGCCCTCCTTGTTCAGGGCGATGCAGATGCCCTATACCGAGGCGCTGCTGGCGGCGATCCCGAAGCTTGATGCCGCGCCGCATACGCCGCTGCCGGCGATTTCCGGGCGCCCGCCCGATCCGACCCGGCCCATCAAGGGCTGCTCGTTTTCGCCGCGCTGCCGCTATGCGGTTGCGCGCTGCCATCAGGAGAAGCCGGCGCTGACCGCCTCACGGTCGGCCGACCACCACTCCGCCTGCTTCCACCCGATTCAAATGACTGCAGGCGTTGACGCATGATCGAACCGGCCGCGCGGTCCGCCTCCGCCGAACCGCTGCTCGCGGTCGAGAACCTCGTCGTCGAATATGGGATCGGCGGCAAGACCATCCACGCAGTGTCCGGCGTCAGTCTCGAGATTGCCCGTGGCGAAACGCTGGGCCTCGTCGGCGAATCCGGCTGCGGCAAATCCACGCTGGGGCGCGCGATCCTGCAGTTGCGCCGGGCCGTCTCCGGGCGAGTCCTGTTCGACGGCGAAGATCTCTCGGCGATGCACGGTGAGGAGCTCCGCCGCATGCGCCGGCGCGTCCAGCTCATCTTCCAGGACCCGATTGCGTCATTGAATCCGCGGCGACGGATCGGCGATATCGTCGCCGAGCCGCTTCTGATCGCAGGCACCACCGATCCGAAGAAGCGGCAGGAGCTGGTTTGCGAGACGCTGAGCGCGGTCGGACTCGACCCGGCGCTGGTGATGGGACGCTTGCCGCACGAATTTTCCGGCGGGCAGTGCCAGCGCATCTCGATCGCGAGGGCGCTGGTGCTCAATCCCGAATTCATCGTCTGCGACGAACCGGTCTCCGCGCTCGACGTCTCCATTCGCGCCCAGATCCTCAATCTGCTGGAGGAGATGAAGGCGCGCTTCGGGCTGACGCTGCTGTTCATCGCCCATGACCTCGCGGTGGTGAAGGCGGTCAGCGACCGCGTCGCGGTGATGTATCTCGGCAGGCTTTGCGAGGTCGGCCCGTCCGAGCAGGTATTTGCGAGACCCGCGCATCCCTACACGGCGCTCCTGATCGAGGCGATCCCGGTGCCCGACCCGGACGTGCGGCCGGCCGAAACGATACGGGTCGGCGAGCCGCCGTCGCCGATCGCGCCGCCCTCAGGCTGCCGCTTCCGCACCCGCTGCCCGCGCGCGGACCAGCTATGCAGTGACGAGGTGCCGAAACTGCGCGCCGTGGCGCCGAACCAGTCCGTGGCTTGCCATCATCCGCTGACGTAAATATGGGTGTACCGGCCAGATCCGGGACGACAAGAATGAAATATCGGGAGCGAAGCGATGAAGAGCTTTCAGGTCGCTGATTTCAATGCACCGTTGCAGGAAGTCGACCAGCCGACACCGCAGCCCGCGGGTACGCAGGTGCTGATCAGGGTCAAGGCCGCAGGCGTCTGCCACAGCGACCTGCATATCTGGGAGGGCGGCTATGATCTCGGCCATGGCCGCAAGCCGCTGTCCTTGAAGGATCGCGGCGTGTCGCTGCCGCGCACCATGGGTCATGAGACCGTCGGCGAGGTCGTGGCCTTCGGCCCCGACGTCACACCCGCCGATCGCGGCGAGCTCAACAGCGGCGACGTCGCGCTGGTCTATCCCTGGATCGGCTGCGGCAGATGCGCGACCTGCCTCGCCGGCGACGAGAACATGTGCCTGAAGCCGAACTCGATCGGCGTCTATTGCGACGGCGGTTACGCCGATCACATGACGGTGCCGCATCCGCGCTATCTGTTGAACCTGAAAGGGCTCGATCCGGTCACGGCGGCGCCATACGCCTGTTCGGGCGTCACCACCTACAGCGCGCTGAAAAAGGTCGAGAAGGATTTTGCGACCCCGATCGTGATCTTCGGCGCCGGCGGGCTCGGCCTGATGGCGCTGTCGCTGTTGAAGGCGATGGGCGGCAGGGGCGCCATCGTCGTCGATATCGATGCCAGGAAGCGCGAGGCGGCGGAAACCGCCGGCGCGCTGGCGACCGTCGACGGCAAGGCGCCCGACGCGCTCGAGCAGCTGGTGAAAAAGGCCGGCGAGCCGATCCGGGCGGTGATCGATCTGGTCGGCAATCCGGCATCGACACAGCTCGGCTTCGACTGCCTGACCAAGGGCGGCAAGCTCGTGATCGTCGGCCTGTTCGGCGGCGGCGCGCCGTGGGCCTTGCCGCTGATCCCGATCAAGGCGCTGACGATTCAGGGCAGCTATGTGGGCAACCTGCGGGAGACGCAGGAACTGCTCGATCTCGTGCGCGCGAAGAAGATCCCGCCGATCCCGGTCACGACCATGCCGCTTGCGAAGGCCAACGAGGCGCTGCTCGATCTGCAGAAGGGCCGGCTGGTCGGCCGCGCCGTGCTTACGCCGTAGGTGTCGTCATTGCGAGCGGAGCGACGACGTGCGGCACAGTTTCAGTCGTCATCGCCCGCGAAGGCGGGCGATCCAGTATTCCAGAGACGTTAGTGATCAACGGGGAGGCCGCAGTACTGGATACCCCGCCTGCGCGGGGTATGACAGCGGTGTGTGTGGCTCGCAATGACGTTCCAGAATCTTCAGTTTTCACTTTAAGGACCCTCCATGTCAGCCAATAACGCGCTCCACATCGCAGTTCTCGCCGGCGACGGTATCGGCCCCGAGGTCATGGCTCCGGCGCTGGAAGTGTTGCGCAAGATCGAGGCGCGATCCGGCCTCGCGTTCCGTTTCACCGAGGCGCCCGCGGGCGCCAACAATTATCGCGACACCGGCAAGTCGATGCCGGAGAGCACCGTGCGGCTGTGCGACGAGGCCGATGCGATCCTGCTCGGCGCCTGCGGCCTGCCGTCGGTGCGCTATCCCGACAATACCGAGATCATGCCGCAGGTGGAGCTGCGCTTTCATTTCGATCTCTATGCCGGGGTGCGGCCTGCGCGCCTCATTCCCGGTGTGCCGAGCCCGATCGTCGGCGCCGACACCCACGGCATCGATCTGGTCGTGATCCGTGAATCCACCGAAGGCCTGTTCGCCTCGATGGGCAAGGGCGTCGTCACCCACGACGAAGCGCGCGAGACGCTGGTGATCACGCGGAAAACCTCGGAGCGGCTGTTCGAGTTTTCCTTCAAGCTGGCCGAACGGCGCAAGGCACGCGGCCGGGTCAATGGCGGCTTGACCTGCGTCGACAAGGCCAACGTGTTCAAGGCCTTCGCCTTCTTTCGCGAGATGTTCGACGAGGCCGCCACGCGGCATCCCGACGTCAAGGCCGACCGGCTTTACGTCGATGCGTGTTCGGCGCTGCTGGTGAAGCGTCCCTGGGATTTCGACGTCATGGTGATGGAGAACATGTTCGGCGACATTCTCTCCGATCTCACCGCGGGCCTGATCGGCGGCATGGGCATGGCGCCGTCGGCTGATATCGGCGATCGCCACGCCGTGTTCCAGCCCTGCCACGGCACCGCGCCCGACATCATGGGGCAGGGCAAGGCCAATCCGACCGGGATGATCCTGTCTGCGGCGATGATGCTGGACTGGCTCGCCGACAAGCACGGCCTGGAAAGTGCTGCGGAAGCCAGTGAACAGATCGAGCGCGCCGTCGACCAGGCCTATGCCGGCGGTATCAAGCCGATGGAGTTCGGCGGCAGCAACGGCACCGCCGATATTGCCAAGGCGGTGCTGGCGGCGCTGTGAGCGGCGACCTGCCAATGGCAGGCCGCCAACCGACGGCTTGTTACGCCGCCGATCGCAGCGGCTCGGGTTGGCCGCTCTGGTCGTGGCTCCGACCCTGCGGCCGGCGCAGCCTGCGACGTCCCCAGATCAGCAGTCCGGTCGTGAGAAGTCCGAACAGCACGACCGACGTGACGACGTTGAGGGGACCTGCGATCAAGGCCGACCAGTTGCCCTCGTGCAGCAGACGCGGCCAGTTGCGCGGCAGAGCGACCATTCCCTCGGCTGTGAATGTGTAGGCGCGGAGTTCGCCGCCCTCGTAGAGCCGCGCCATGATGCGCCCGCCACGCGTTCCGATCGAGACCACCTGCGCCAGATCGCGCGATTTGGCGATGATGTTGACGGCGTTGGGTAGCGTGATGCGCGATCCGGGATTCGCCGGTGGTGCCCCGCTCATGAAGGTCAGGCCGAGCGCCATGAACAGGCCCGTGAGCGGACTGAGGATGAGCAGCGGGAGAGTGAACCAGGCCGCGCCCTTGTGCCATCCGGACAGGCTGTTGCGCAGTCGGGGCAGACCCATCGCAATGCCGAGCGTCATGATGACGAGCATGGCGATGGTCGAGGCGGTGACCAGCCATGATTGACCGAGCAGCCGCTCATGGGTGCGGCGGGCCCACAGGAAGATAGTGGGGAGATTGGATGGGTTCGTCGCCGCATCGCCGGTCGCAAGATCGATCTGCGGCGCGTCGATGCCCTGCAGCGTCATCGTCTGCGCTGCCGCGTTGAAGCTGAGTCCGCGCGCCTTGCCGTCGGGATCGTAGCGTCCGATAAGGCTCACGAGCCGCTCGGCGCCGATCGATTGCGGCTTGATTCCGGTAGTCTGGACGATCGGCTCGACGGACAGGATCAGGCCAGTGGCGATGATCGCCAGCAGTGGCAGCGCAAAGACGAGCGTGATCCAGCGATGGAATCTGAGAAGCAGTGGTTTGATCATGATGACCTCCGAACGATTCAGGTTTGAAGCATCCGGACGCGCAAGACAAATGACGCTTTGTCCATTTAGAAAACAGCTCGCAGCGCATGCGAGGCGTTTGCAAAATGCTTGGAATGATTCAAGTAGGTCGATCGCGAGATGCGGCGCTCGGAGACATCAATCCAGCGGCGTCACAAGCCGCCTGAGAGTGCGAGGTGATTTGCCGCAAGCATCATGTGTGAGAATGACGGGACGCTCCGGCTTGCCCGCTACCGTCCCTTGAATCGGGGCTTGCGCTTTTCCATGAAGGCGGTGCGGCCCTCGCGGAAATCCTCGCTGTCCATGCAGGCGATGCCGATCTGCCTGATCGCCTCCATGTCGCGGTGGCTTTCGTCCTTGAGCACTTGCGCGATGGTGATCTTGGCCGCTCGAATGGCGAGCGGCGCGTTGGTGGAGATGGTGCGGGCGATGGCCATGGTCGCATCCCAGAGTTCGCCGTCGGGAAGAACGCGTTCGACCAGTCCGATCCGAAGCGCTTCCGCGGCATCGATCCGCATGCCCGTATACATCAAGAGCCTCGCCCAGGAGGGGCCGACCAGCGAGACCAGATGCTTCAGCCCGTCATAGCCATAGGCGATGCCGAGCCGGGCCGCCGGGATACCGAACTGGCTGCTATCGGAGGCGATGCGGATATCGGTGAGCATCGCCACCTGCATGCCGCCGCCAAGACAGAAACCGCGGATGCAGGCGATGGTTGGCTTCGGATAGTCGGCGAGCAGCGCGCGCTGTGCTTCGCTGCGTCTGGAATAGTCCGCGGAGGCTTCCGCGTTGTGGCGGGTCTTCTCGAACTGGCTGATGTCGGCGCCCGAGACGAAGGCCTTGTCGCCGGCGCCGACCAGGATCACCACGCGGACGTCCGCATCGTCGCGCAATTCGACCAGCGCCTGGCCGAGCCCCTCCCACATGTCGAGCGACATGGCGTTGCGTTTCTCGGGATTGTTGAAGGTGATGATCCCGACGCCGTCGGTGACGCGCTTGAGGATCTTGCCTTCGGCGAGGGATTTTTCAGGTGTTGTGGGACCATCCAGCATGGGGAGGCTTTCGGTGATGGAGCGGATTGTCTCGGTACCTTAGCGCATCTTTCGGATCCGGGTGGCCTCATCCTTCGAGACGCTCCTCGGGACCCTCGTGGTGAGTTGGGGCCGGCCTTCTGCCGACCTTCGTTGATGAAACAAGCTGGATGTGGGGCATCGAAGAAGGGCGCCCACGAGGGGCGCCCCTACGAGATCGACATGGCGTAGGGGCGCCCCTCGTGGGCGCCCTGTTCGAACCGTCTCCTTGTTTTCTTTTTAGGAGCCCGCCGCATCGCGTCGGGCGTCTCGAACCATGAGGTCGGGCCGCCAGCCGCTTCACGGTGCCAGATGCGATAGCGCCGCGAAGGCGTGACCTGAAACGCATGGGATCAATGGGAGAGATGATCGAAGCTGGTCGGCGAAGGTGTCAGTCAACCCCTGCGATGAAACACTCATGGGGTCTTTGTAGCGCCGAGGAAACCGTATTTGATATTTGCGGACTTTGCTTTGTCGCTGCAACGGCTAATGTGGTTCGTAACATCCGAAGCGGCCTCCCATGAAAAGCGGCGGCATGGCCGGGAGAGCCATGGTGTTTCAAGGGGGGCCATGATGGTGAAACGCTCGGGCGCCGAACTGGAATGAGCAATCCTGATGTCCTGATCATCGGTGCCGGCCCCGTTGGGCTCACGCTCGCGCTTGACCTCGCGTGGCGCGGCATCGACGTGACGATCGTGGAGACGCGTGCGCGCGCGGCACCGCCCGAGCCGAAATGCAACCATGTCGCCGCGCGAACCATGGAGATCTTCCGGCGGCTCGGCGTCGCGGACAAGATCCGCAATGCCGGCCTGCCGGCGGACTATCCGCATGACATCAGCTATCGCACGTCATTCACCGGCCAGGAACTGACGCGCATTCGAATTCCCTGCCGTCGCGATCGGTTCACGGCGACGGACGGGCCGGACTGCAACTGGCCGACCCCCGAGCCGCCGCATCGCATCAACCAGATCTTCCTCGAGCCGATCCTGTTCGAACACGCCGCCGCGCAGCGGCGCATCACCATCCTCAACAGAGTGCTGGCCGAAGACGTGGTCGTGCGGGATCACTCGGCGAGTGTCTCGCTGCGCGACCTCGACAGCGGGACCGTCAGGCGCCTCGATTGCCGTTTCCTGATCGGCTGCGACGGGGCGCGCTCCATCGTGCGCCGGGCGATCGGCGCCGAGTTCACCGGCGATGCCGTGATCCAGCGCGTGCAGTCGACCTTCATCCGTGCCTCCGACCTGATCGACCGCCAGCAGCATGATCGCGCCTGGGGCACCGGCGCCATCAATCCGCGGCGCTCGGGGATGGTGTATGCCATCGACGGCCGCGAGCGATGGCTGGTGCACAATTATCTGAAAGCGGATGAAGCGGATTTCGAGTCTGTGGATCGTGATGCCTGCATTCGCACGATCCTCGGCGTCGGATCCGATTTCAGCTACGACATCATCTCACGGGAGGATTGGTACGGACGCCGTCTGGTCGCGACCAGGTTTCGCGACCGCAGCGCCTTCATTGCCGGCGACGCGGCGCACATCTGGGTCCCCTATGCCGGCTACGGGATGAATGCTGGTATCGCTGACGCCACCAACCTGTCCTGGCTGATGGCAGCGCATCTCAATGGCTGGGCGCCGGCAGCCATTCTCGATGCCTATGAAGCCGAGCGTTTGCCGATCACCAGCCAGGTGTCACGGTTCGCGATGGCGCATGCGGAGGCCGAGATTCGCCGACGTGGGGCGGTTCCGGATGAGATAGAAGAGGCGGGATCGCGCGGCGAGGCCGCGCGCGCCGAGGTCGGGCGGATCGCCTATGAGATCAACGTGCGACAATATGCCTGTGCCGGCCTGAACTTCGGCATCTATTATGACCGCTCGCCGATCATCGCCTATGACGGGGCGGAGCAGCCGGGCTACACGATGGACGCCTATGTGGCTTCGACGGTGCCAGGTTGTCGTACGCCGCATCTCCGGTTCGAGGATGGAACGTCGCTCTATGACGCAATGGGGCCGGAGTTCACGCTTCTGCGGTTCGATTCCAGTGTCGACGTGGCACCGCTCGAAGTCGCGGCCAGCAAACGGGGCTTGCCGCTGAAAGTTCTCGATATCGATCGAATCGATAGGTTCGACACCGCCGGTGTCCATGGCGGCAGTCTGATATTGTCCCGTCCCGACCAGCACGTAGCTTGGCGCGGCGACAATGTGCCGGAACATCCTGTGGTGTTGATCGATCGTGTTCGCGGCGCTGCCTGAACCCGGGCTGGGCAACAGCCGCGACCGTCTATTCCTCGTTTGCGGCGATCGATTCCATCAAGGACACCAGCTGACGTTGCACCGTCTGATCCTTGATCTTGCTGTAGGCCCGCAACAGCCTGAGGCTGAATGCGCTGTCGAGGAACAGCAGGCTCTCGACTTCGCGCGCCTTGCCGTCGCCGTCGTAGAAAAAGGTGACGGGCACGTCGAGCGCGGACGCGATTTGCTGAAGGCGGGCCGCGCCGACGCGGTTGACGCCCTTCTCGTATTTTTGCACCTGCTGGAAGCTGACACCCAGCTTGTCGCCGAGCTCAGCCTGCGAGATCTTCTGTTCGACGCGTCGCAGCCGGATGCGCTTTCCAAGCTCAATGTCGGATTTACCGGCACTGCGCTGCTTCATCTTCTTTGCCGTTGATCTGTTCATCCTAGTCTTTTCGTCCTCTAGTCTGAAATCCCCCCGATGAGTTGGGTCAGGGGTTCACCCATATACACTGGTTTAGGTTGTTTTCGACGAGGGATTTCGATTTAAAACCACGGCTATTTTACGGGGAGGGTTAAATAGCGTTGTTAATTCGTGTTCGATCGCTGGCTTCCAGGAAAATCTCTAACGTCATGACAACAAAGCTAAATCTAGGTGGTGGGCTAGACTTGATCAACTGGAACGGTAGCATTTTCCTGCCCACGACCACGGTCGCGAGCAGCGGCAACCAGTGGTTGGCCTGGAGACTTTTGGTAGTGGACCGTCGGTCTTTCGCCCTTGACTCCACGGTTTCCAGCGGCGCTGCGGACCCCGCGACGAATGCCGGGCGCCGATTTGCAACGAAATGTTTCATACATGGCCGCCTCTCGTGCTAGGGTCGTTGGTGGTTCGCAGCGTTGATGGGCCAAGAGTGCGGGGCATCGTGTTGGCCGGACCATGCAAGTCAGGGAATGGGAAAGTACGCCCGTGGCTAACTCAGAAGAAAACTTGCTTTCAGTGCTGGCAAAGCTTGAGGAATGCCGGTCTTTGCTTCTCGCGGGCGGCATCCGCGAGACGGCAGAGCTGGTTTCGGTGGTCATTCTCGAGCTTCGCATGAAGCTCAATGAGATCGACGACGCGGAGCTCAAGGCGCTCTGCGAAGCGATGACGAGGGGCAAGGAACCTGCTGAAAAGACGCGCGATCTCAAATCGACGCAGTCTCAGCGTCGGCGTCCGTTGCTGCGCCTCGTCAAGTAGGGCGGCAATCTGCTGCGCGGTACTCGGTCGCGCTGCCGCGGGCGGCGCGGCGTGTGGGTGCTGCTCCCAAAGCCGAATCTCAATCCACCGCGCTGGTTTCGAGCATTCGTGACTTGAAGCCGCCCCCGACCTTCGGGCACCAATGTCCGGGCCGGGCCGAAGGCGGTCGGGCCTTGCGGCGTGAGCCTCACCTCCGGGGCCTCGGTATGGCCTTCAGGACATGGCGATAAGGGTATGATGCAAAACGTATCGATTCCGGCGGCGCTGATTGCCGGCCTGGTCAGCTTTTTGTCGCCCTGCGTCCTGCCGCTGGTCCCGCCCTATCTGGTCTATCTGACCGGTGCCACGATCGAGCACGTGGCCAATGATGAGTCGGATTCCGCCTCGCGGCGCGCGGTGATGCTCTCCGCGGCGCTGTTCGTGCTCGGCTTTTCCACCGTCTTCGTACTGCTCGGGGCGAGCGCGTCCCTGATCGGAGGACTGATCCGCGCCTGGTCGGCGGAGCTCTCGATCGTTGCCGGAATCATCATCATCGTCATGGGGTTGCACTTCCTGGGGCTGACGCGGATCGGGCTCCTGATGCGCGAAGGCCGGTTGCCGATTCCGAAGCCCGTGGGCCTGTGGGGGGCCTACATCATGGGTCTCGCCTTTGCGTTCGGCTGGACCCCGTGCATCGGTCCGATCCTGGCGGCCATCCTCTCGATCGCGGCCGGGGAAGCGACCGTGGCCAAAGGAGCGGGCCTGCTCGCGGTCTATTCCGCCGGCCTCGGGATCCCCTTTCTGATCGCGGCCTTCATGGTCGAGCAGTTCTCGTCCCTGTTCATGCGGATGAAGCGGCACCTTGCCAATGTCGAGCGGGCGATGGGGATGCTGATGATCGTCACCGGGATCGGCTTTCTGACCGGCGCAGTCTCCAGCGTCAGCATCTGGCTCCTGGAGACCTTCCCGGCGCTGCAGAGTTTCGGTTGAGGGACCGCGCGCCGGGCGATCGGCGGCACGAAAGCCGGATCGCAACAAGGAGCTGGAGGCCCCGCTTCGGATCGGAATCGGTGCTAGCCCAGCGAGGCCGTGGATCCATCAATCCGGCGGGTGACTTGCCAGCGTCCGCCATGCTCCTGCATCGGAGGGTAATGGCGGCCGCGACCAAGCCCAAGCCGTCCACGCCTTCATGCCGGAGCTACGCCAATCCGTTTGAGCCGAATGAAGTAAGCAATGAACGCCAACACGAACAATGCGTCACCAATAATGACGACGATCGCGAACTGAGAAGTCCACCCACTCTGCATCATGTAGGCGAGATTGAAGGCAAACAACGCCTTGCCCGATCCGCCCATCCACACGACGCCAACATGGCGGACCGGATCTCTGGCGGTCAACAGGAAGCCGAATCCATAGAGCAAGGCAGTGCCCCACGCGCCGCGGTAGATCGCCATCATGACCGGATCGGTCAATTCGCGTCCAAATTCCTGTCTGAACATGGCGCTGCTGTCGAACAGGCCGGGTATGGCGCCTGCAAAATTCCACACGGCTGCAGTCACAAACAAGGCGGCAAACGCTATCCTATCAAACTTTGTTAGCGGATTTCTGACCAACATGATCGCATTCTCTCCAGGTCAAGCGATGGACGTATTCCGCGCAGCAGCCAACGGCGGCGAGTTTGAGGATGGCAGGCTTCATGGCGGCGCTGTGGAGTGTCCCGCAAGCGGCATGTCCCGTATAGAACCGAAGCGACATGGCTCGACAATTTCGGGGAGCCGCAGACCGTCCTGAGGCACTGCCCAAATGTTCCGGCTGTGGCGTGGGGCTCTCGTTCGACGACCGGACCCGCTTGTCAGACGTCCACCGGGAACTATTGAAGTCGTGTAACATCGAGGTCCGGCGTCGGATAAAAGGCCCACATGCATCTCGCCGACACGCTCAACGCAAGACTGCCTCAGTACACGGCATGAAACAGAACGTATCACTTGACCATGACGGCTGCTCGTTGTTGCTGCCACGCCCCTCACTCGCGGGCTGCATCTTCTGCGCCATGGTGCGCGACACCCGCCATTTGGCACTCAACCCCCAAGAGCGCGTCACCTATTATCCAGCCAACCCTTACTCCGGCATCAACCTGTTCTTTGAAGGCTGCAGCTCACTGTTCATTGAGGTGGGCACGTCGAGCAAGCCGGACTTCGATCGTGAGGGCGCGCTGAAGCCGTTGCCGGCTGTCGTATTCAGTGGCCCTCAGGGGCAGCCGCGAGTGAGTGTCGATTCGGGACCCGTCTACGTCCTCTGGATCGGGCTCTATCCTGATGCGCTGCATGCCATCGGCGGACCAAGACCCGTCACATATTTCGACAACAGCGTTGACATATCGGCGGCATTGGCGCCGCGCCTGGCAAGCGTCTTTGTTGATGCGTTGAAACTTGATAGCGCCGAGGCGGCTTTCGAACAGCTCCAAGATGCAATCGATCCGATGTGGCAAGCCGGGCGCCCGGACGCTGCGGTGGCGTCAAAGCAGATCGCAGATTGGACCCGCTATCTCGCGATGCGCGCCGCCACGACAGGTGCGGGCCGAAGTGTCCGCCAGATCGAACGCCGATTCAAGAACTCGGCCGGCCAGACGCAGCGTGAACTGGCCACGCTTGCGCGCAGCGAGGAGATCTTCAGGCAGACGATGATGCGCCTTGCCGATGACCATGAGGATTGGGCGCGCCTTGCGCTCGACACAGGCTACTCGGACCAATCCCATCTCGTCCGTCAAACGAAGCGGGCAACCGGTTTCACCCCCGCCGATCTCCGCCAGCGCATCAGAACCGAACGTCCTTTTTGGGTCTACCGGTTGATGGGCCAGCTATGAAGCGCAGCTTGCAAAATCCAACATTGCACAAGTCGGCGCTAATCTGTTTCGACGAAGGAGCGCTATGGGTCACTCGCTACAGGTCATTTGCCGCCGAGCCGGACGCGAAGTGATGCGGCTCTCAAAGCAATACAAGAGCAATACTGAAACACGCTATCAGCGTCGCGGTGCACAATGTCACCGTGACCAGGGCCTCGTTCTTGCGCCTGTCCAACTCTTCCATATGGACCTAACGCGACCACCCTCGTCCGGTTCCCGTCAGTACCCGCCGACGCAGGTGGCCCATGGCATCACCACAAGGTTGCACGTCGTGCACTGGAAGTTGGCGCCATACCGGGGCGGCAAACGACCCTGAAGCCATCGGTAGGCCATGAACGGTCATCATCAGAGCCGGTCGCCATGTCTCACAAGTGCAGCGCAAACAAAAGACCGCCCGAAGTCACCACCCTCGGCCATTTCGATCATACCCTTGACCTCTTGGAGTCTTTCGCGAGGCGCCGGAGCGGCACGACGTACCGCTCTCAGGTTATCGCGAGCATCAAGCTCCGCTCAAACTCGGCTAGAAGCTGAAGCCGACGCCGCCGGCTGCCAGATGGTGGGACGTCCCGCCGAAGCTGGTCGTCCACGGGCTGGTCGGAACATGAGCAGGGTACGCGGTGGAGCCAAAAACCTGGTTCACGTCGCCGACATAGAGGTAGCGGTACTCGCCAAACAGGTAGGCGCCGCTGTCGCCGAGGGCGAGGCGCGCACCGGCCTTTGCCTGTGCCGCAAAGGTCCAGGCTGAGGAGTCGGGGCTCGCGTTGAAGTGGTTGATGTCAGCCTCAGGCGGGTCGATCTGGGTGGACGTGGCGCCCGTGATGGAGACGTTGGCGGCCCCGATCCCGCCGCCGATATAGGGCGTGATGCCTTGATAGGGCGTGCGGAAGCCGACCACCATATTCGCCAGAAGCACCGTGGTGCGGGTCGGGAAAGTCGTGTCGAAGGCGTGTTCTTCAAGCCGCGGTGTGGGGTTCACCAGCGTCGCACGCTGCTGGTTGCTTGCCAGATGGAAACCTTCGATCTCGAGGGCGGGCCGCAAATACGCGCCATACGACCATTCGTAACCGAGATGCGCGCCGACGAACCCGACGCCGCCGCTGCTGGTTCTTCCCGTGGCATCGATCGCCATGGGGCCTCCGACAGCCTCGGGGAAAAACGCGGTGCCGAACTGGCTGACGGTGCTGCTACTCCGCCTGCCACCGCCACCGAAAACGCCGACATAGGCATTGCGGTCGGGCGTCGGCAAGACTGCGGACCCCTTGGTGTACATCGCATAGGCCTGCGCGGACGGGGTTACCGCCGCCGTCTCCGCGGCGTCGCGTCCGGCTGGCCTGGCTGCCGTTGCCACCTCGCGGGCCGCTCTCGGAGTTGCGGCGCTCCGCTCCCGTTTCGACTCCTTCAATTCGGCGCGCAGCTCGGAAATGGTCTGCTGCTGCGCTTTCAGCATGCGAAACAGTTCGGCGTTTGATGGAATGTCGTCGGCATGGACGGCGCTCGCCGTCATCAAGCCCGCGGCCACGATGAAACACTTGCGCGCTGTCATTTGATACCCCGCCCCCTGGCTGCGAATCATCGGCGGACACTGTGCAACCTGGTCGGGAAAACGCAAGACGTTCGCGTCTTGGAACAAGCCGACATACGCGGGGGAAACGGCTCCGCGGTTCGTCTGTCAGCCCCCGGGGCTGTCCTTCATGATGTAGCCCATCAGGTCGTCCACGTTGTGCTCCAAATCCCGGATGATGTTCTTGACGACGTCTCCGATCGAGATCACGCCAACGACCTTGCCCGCGTCCAGCACCGGCAGATGGCGAAAACCGCGCTGAGCCATCATAGCCATGCAGCCATCCAGCCGATCGTCCGGCATGACCGTCACCGGGTTGCCCGTCATCACCTGGCCCACCGGCGTCTGCTTCGCATCGAGCCCGGGCAGCAGCACCTTGATGGCGCAGTCACCCTGGGTCACGATACCGACCAGCACGTCGTCGTCGATGACCAGCACCGACCGGACCCGGTGGTCGCGCATCTGGCGCAAGGCTTCGACGACCATGTCGCCGGAACGAACATGGACCAGGGCGCCACTCTTCTGGGCCAGAGCGTTTTTTACTGTGCTCATCGATCTCCCCTCGTGGCCCTGTCCTGGCCCGCTTGATGGTCCGCATTGAAGGATAGTCGAAATATCTCGACTCGTCAGCACCGCGTCGATGTCGCCGGCGAAGCCTGTCACCGATCCCGACAGCGGGATTTTCACGGCCTCGATGGCGTAGCCCTGCAGCACCTTCCACTTGCAGCTCGAAGCCGCTGATGCCATCCACGCGCGGCGCAAACCCGGGAGAGGTACCGTCCACCTTGCATGCCACAGCCGACAGAGTGGTGGAGTAGGGCACCAGGTTCAAGCGGTTTAAGCACTGGCACGGGGCTCAAGGGCCGCTATGGGTCAATCGCTACAGGTCATTTGCCGCTGAGCTGGGCGCGAGGTCCGCTTGGCCCGATGGCGACCGATTTCTGCGGCGCAACCAAGAATCGTAAAGTGCCAGCAGCAGAAGTAGCAGGGCCTCTCAGCAATCACTCGCAATACAGGCGGCAATCTCCCGGCTGAACGGTCCTCATGGCTCGATAGGCTTTATTATCGATGAGACGCAATATCGCGCCCCCTACGGCGCCGTGCTCTTCTTCGCTTATCACCAACTCCTTGCGAAATATGAGTAACTGAGGGTGAACATGTTGGGTCGGGTGTACACGAGATAGCGGCTCTCTCTTTCCCTAACGAGTAACGGCAAGCGCTCCTCGATTCCGTGCGTTACCACGTCAGTTGTCATTTCGATGGTGACGCCCCGCAATCGGACACCAGGACCGAACGTTTGATCGAATTCATCTGCGCGGATGACCCGCAGCGTCGCCGGGTCGTTCGGATCGGAAACCAAGACCAGGGTTGGCATCCATTTGCTTGGCAGTTCTCGCCGGCCTCGCAAGCTTGGCAGCCGTTCGCGCACACTGTCTTCGAACGTATTGAGATTGAACGCGAGCGGCACGATTCTGGTTGGATAATTGACGTCCTCGCCGTAAGGGCCGGAGGCCAGCAACGCGACCAAGCCTTTACCTTCGCGAACCGGAACGAACGCCGCCTCCCCCTGCACGGATTCCAGAAGTACACGACGCTCGAACATTGGACTCGGATTCTTGCGGACGTTGACCTCAATGACGCTTGATCCTGACCGCGCTTCCCCATCCACCTCGATCGTCACAGTCATCCGATAGCGATAGGTGTACGTTGGATACTTTGTCCTGTAGACCGCGAAGCAGACAACAAACACCGCAACCAAGGCGAGAGTGATGGCAGCAATTCTCAGAAAGGGTCGAGGCTTGGTCAACATGCGACGGCGCCTGCAGCGTTATTGTCGACTACGAGCGTCATTATGCATGGCCGCGATTCGCGAGGGCGGGATTGCCCCTGACTTGGAAGGGGAAGGCGTGTCCTTCCGATCTCCAAGCAAAGCCGAGACTGTGTTAACTGTTGGTAAAGCTCGGCGGTGACGCCACGGCTGCTTCGGGTCAATCGCATCACCCGACAGCGAGATTTTCACGGCCTCGATGGCGTAGCCCTGGAGCACCTTCCTGCCGCTCGAAGCCGCTGATGCCAACCACGCGCGGCGCAAACCCGGGAGAGGTACCGTCCACCTTGCTTGCCACAGCCGACAGAGTGGTGGAGTAGGGCACCAGGTTCAAGCGGTCTAAGCACCGGCACGGGGCTCAAGGGCTGCTATGGGTCAATCGCTACAGGTCATGTGCCGCTGAGCTGGGCGCGAGGTCCGCATTGGCTCGATGGCGACCGACTTCTGCGGCGCAACCAAGAATCGTAAAGTGCCAAAAGCGGGCGTGGCGGTTGCACTGCCCGAGGCGGCTCTACATTACGGACGTCGAGCTCTGTCAGCCCTCCGTCTTCTCGCCTAGGCGCCCGATCAACTCCGCGGCGCGGGCCGCGACGATGGCGTTGTGCTGCAGCTCTGGGACAGCAACCGCAGAAGTTCGCTTCCGATGGCGCCCGTGCCTCCAGTGACCATTATCATGCAGGTCCCTCCAGTCAGACGGTCGCCGGCTCACTTCGTGGCGGCGCCCGTCGTCGCTTGCTTCGCGGCCTCCTGGGCCCTCTGGTAGCTCTCGATGACCGCCGCGTAGTTCGGCGCCACCAACGCGTAAAGCTTGGCGAGCTCGGCGGCCTCGGGGCGATTCCAAGTGCGATGCGCTTCGGACAGCACCGCGTTCGTGGAAGTCGGAATGACTCCCGCCTGGATGAAGCGGGCGACCGTGGTGCGTGATGCCATCTCGCTCGGATCGCCCGACGCATCGATCACGGCATAGACTCTGAACCCGGCTTCCTTCGCGTCCAGGGCCGGAAACATCACGCAGACGCTGGTCCACACGCCGGCCATGATCAGCGTCTTTTTCCCGGTCGCACGCACAGCCTTGACGAAGTCCTCGTTGTCCCAGGCATTCACTTCGCCTTTGCGTCCCACATAGACTGCATGCGGCGCGAACTGATGAATTTCGGGCATGAGCGGCCCATTCGGCCCGTTCGGTTCGGAAGCGGTCGTTATCACGGGAATTTTCAGGAGCGTCGCGAGTTTCGCAAGCATGATCGTGTTCGAGCGCAATTCGGCGACGCTGATGTCCTTGACGGTCTGGAACAGGCCGGACTGGTGATCTAACAGCAGGATGACCGCGTCGGATGCGTCGAAGAGCGCGGCGCCGCCGCCCGACGGCAATACGCTGGCGCGTTGCGTATTGTTGGTCTGGGCGAGTGCACTCGAAGTCGGCGACAACGTCAGCAACGCGAGAGCGGAGGCAATTGCGCAGGAAAAAAGCTTGGAAGCGATTGACATGACGGACTCCCATTCATCGTTATGCAGAAGCCATCCCGTCGACGCTGATGCGGTGGGCAGTCAGGAGATTGCTCTACGTGGCAGACTATGCGTACCTGCCCCTTGTTTTGGACGTTCAGTCAACGGAGCCACGGCCGGAACTCGAAAGCTTGATATAGATCAAGGAGCGTAGCTTCTTTTCGCACGCGCGCATGATGCTTTGCATCAATCAGGGCGGCGGTCGCGATGCGAAGTCGATGGACGGTCCGAGTGGCACTACGCCCGTCGGATTGATGGTGGTGTGGCTTTCGTAGTAGTGGTGTTTGATGTGTTGGAGGTTGACCGTTTCCGAAACATTGGGGAGGTTGTGGATCTCCCGGACAAAGCGCCACAGCGCCGGATAATCGGCGATACGCCTCAAGTTGCACTTGAAATGGCCGTGGTACACAGCATCGAACCGCACAAGGGTCGTGAACAGCCGTATGTCTGCTTCGGTGAGTTGGTCGCCCGTGAGGAAGCGCGCGTTCGACAGCCGCGCCTCCAGCCAATCGAGGGCGTCGAACAGCGTCACGACGGCTTCTTCATAGGCCGCCTGCGTGGTGGCAAAACCGGCGCGATAGACGCCGTTGTTGACCTCCTGGTATATGCGCGTGTTCAGATCGTCGATCTTCGCCCGCAAGGTGACGGGGTAGTAGTCGCCCGGCGTCGCTCCAAGGTCGTCGAAGGCGTCGTTGAACATGCGGATGATCTCCGCGGATTCGTTGGAGACGATGGTGCGGCGGGTCTTGTCCCAAAGGACAGGCACCGTGACGCGGCCGGTATAGTGTGGGTCCGCCGCAACGTAGACTTCGCTCAGCGTCTCCGCACCATTGACTGGATCGCCTGTCACGCAAGGGCCCGGTGCGAACGTCCAGCCGCGTTCGCGCATGCGCCAGTTGACCACGGAAAGGGAAACGGCGTTCTCGAGGCCCTTCAGACGTCGCATGATCAGGGTCCGATGCGCCCAGGGACAGGCCAGGCTGACGTAGAGGTGATAGCGTCCTCGTTCAGCCAGAAATCCGCCCACACCGCTCGGACCCGGCGAGCCATCGCGCGTGACCCAGTTGCGAAACGAGCTTGCCTTGCGCTCGAAGCGGCCGCCGGTGCTCGCCGTATCGTACCAGATGTCGCGCCACTCGCCGTCGACGAGCATGCCCATTTCAAGCCTCTTCTCGCTTCGCCGAGGCGACCCGCCCCGAAGCCGCTCGTGCTCAGAAGCACCAACGACCTGTCTGTAGGGATTGATCTATGTCAAAGGATGCCACGGAAAGCCGGAACTTCGTATGTCAGTCGGAGAGCTTTTGGGGAAGGCACCATGACTGGCAATGCACCGTTTCCTGGTCTCTCTACGGCCGAGTTTTTTGCGCTGGCGAACGCGCGCCTCTCGCTCGATGAGCCGGAAGCGCTTACCAATGCGCACTTCATGCCGCGCCTTCATGATGACGACGCCGATCCGGCACTGATCGCGGCGATCGCTGCGATGTGGCCAATCCGGACGGCCGCTGTCCTCGTACCGATCATTGCGCGAGCGGGGCCCACGGTGCTGTTCACGCAGCGCACCGCGCATCTTTCGGACCACGCTGGAGAGATTTGCTTTCCGGGTGGCAAGATCGACGCCGCTGATATCAGCCCGGCGGCGGGCGCGCTGCGTGAGGCTGAGGAGGAAGTTTCGCTCGACCGCCGGTTCGTTGAGCCGATCGGCTATCTTGACGTCCAGATCACGCCGAGTGGCTATCGCATCCTGCCCGTCCTCGCGCGCGTACACGAAGGCTTTTCTCTTCACTTCAACCGGGGTGAGGTCAATGACACGTTCGAAGCGCCGCTCGCTTTCCTGATGACATCGCAAAATCACAGGCGCGAAAAAGCGGAATGGAACGGCATGACCACCACCATCTACGCCATTCCGTTCAACGACCGCAAGATTTGGGGCGTCACGGCGGGTATACTCCGCAATCTCTGGGAGCGAATCTACAGAGATTGATGGGATAAGCGATGAATGTCGGAGTTGGGTCATTCGCGGCTGGGGCGAGACGACGGCCGATCGATCCATTTCCGCTGTGCCCCGATTGCTACCGGTTCTTGCGGCGCAACCGAAAATCGCAACGTGCCAACTTTGGACATTCGTTACTGCACTTGCGGCGCTAGAGTGATGCCGATTGCCGTAGTGTCGACGCGGGGCACAGCGATACGTTAAGGAGCGGTTATTCGGGGACAGACGCTCGATTTTGCGGTGGGCGCGATAGCACGTGAAAGGGTGAAGCGATAATGGTTGCAGATATTCTACGTGTCGAGGTCGCCGACAGCGAAGTCGTTACCGCCGTGCGCCGACTGCATGCCCAGGTCTCGTCGTCAGCGACCGTCCCCGGTGCCGACGACATCGCGGGCATCGTGGCAGGACCGACAACGCTGCTCTTCGTCGCACGTGAACGAGATGGGACCCGATGTATCGTTGGCATGCTGACCCTGGTGATGTTCCGAATCCCGAGCGGCTTGCGCGCGTGGATCGAGGATGTAGCGGTTGATGAGGTCGCCCGCGGCCAAGGAATTGGAGAGGCACTCAGCCATGCGGCCATCGACCACGCGCGCGCGCATGGAGCCAGGACCATCGAACTAACATCCCGGCCGACGCGCGAAGTTGCGAACAGACTTTATAGAAAACTTGGCTTCGAGATCAGGAATACAAATGTCTATCGTCTAGCCCTTTGATCGGATTTACAGCCGCCGCTTCTCGCCCAGAGCGTCGTAGCGCGGAGGGCGAATTGAAGCGCAGCGTCATCCGCCGTCTTAACCGGAGCAAACGATCCGTGCGCAATTCCGAATGCCACGACGCATTCTGATCCTGGCTCCGCAGCCACGACCATTGGAGCGCCACCGACATGAGCGCGACCGCGCAGCTTCGCGAATATTGCGGCGGATTACGCTTGGCTAATCCGCCCTACGAGCTGATCCGCGCCTGGTCGGCGGAGCTCTCGATCGTCGCTGCAGAGTTTCGGTTGAGCGGTCGAATGCTGGGCGACAGGCCGCACGAAAACCGGGTCGTGCCGAGCCGGGCCTGATGCGTCCTACAGATTGCGCGAGGTTGCCATGATGCCGGTGATTTGCCCGACGTGTCAAATTGTATTCGCGGGATGACGTATCGATCATCCGGCTACTTTGCATGGGGTTGTTTTCGATATTTTTGGTGGGAGGGTCGGTCCGGCGATGGTCGGCTTGCCGAGTCGTCATGCGCGGCACCGGTCCGCCTTCGCCCTGTGGGCTTCGGCGAGACAGCCTTTGCTCGCTACGCCTGGCATTCGTGGCCCGCAGGCCTAATCCTCCTGATCGAGCGCGCAGGTGAGGGTGTAGACGACGCCGCGAGGGAGGAAGTCGACCGTCGCCTCGCCACCGAGCTGGTCGCGCGCACTGCGTTCGATCAGCCGCGATCCGAAGCCGTGCTGGACGGGTGCTATGACCGGCGGCCCGCCAGCCTCGGCCCAGGTCAGTCGCAGCTTTCGACCTTCGGTGATGATCTCCCAGTCCAGCGTCACGGTACCGGTCTCGTTGGACAGCGCGCCATACTTGGCCGCATTGGTCGCGATCTCGTGCACGATCATCGACAGCACCACCGCAACCCGTGGGGAGAGCGGCACCCTTGGGCCCGTCATCCTGATGCGGTCGGGGGCGTTGAGGAGATAGGGCTGCAGCACGCGGTCCACCACGTCCTGCAGACCTGAACCCTGCCATTTCTCATTGCTCAGCAGATTATGCGCTTCGGCAAGCGCCCGGAGACGGCCTTCGAATTTCTCGCGCTCATCCTTGCTCGCGGTCCGGAAGGTCTGCACGGCGATCGCCTGCAGGATGGCCAGCGTATTCTTGACGCGGTGGTTCAGCTCCTCGACCAGGAGATCGTGCAGCATTTCGCCCCGTGCAATCGTGGTGGCCATTCTGACCGCGAAGGCGAGACCCACCAGCAGCAACACGCCGCCGATGATGCTGGTGATCGCGAGATTGCGCCACAGCGGGGCGGACAGGGAACTTTCGGCGATGCCCGCCGCGACGGTCCATCCCGTGAGTGAGGAGCGCGTGAAGCTCGTGATGAGCGGGACGCCTTCGAGCGAGATCGTCGGCAAGGTTGCCTCGGTCTTGCGAAAGAGCTCGGCGTAGAGCAACGAGGATGCCTGCTTGCCGATGGTGTCCTGCGGGTTCGGCACCCGCGCGAAGTTGATGCCTTGTCCATCGAACATCGAGATCGTCCAGTCCTGGCTCGGACGCTGCTTCTCGATGAGATCCTGAAAGATCTCGTTCGGGGGACTGAAGGATATGTCAAAGACAACCTCGCCATCACGCATGACGGGGACCTCGACCGTTACGATCGGCTGCTTCTTGACCACGCCGATGAAAAGGTCCGAGTATTGCGGGCTCTTGGTGGCAAAGACCTTCTCCACGATCTCGCGATTGTTGCGCGGCGGGAGGTCGGCGGTGTCAGTGGCCACCGACGAGAACAGTTGATGGCCCTCGCGGTCGGCGACCAGGATGATGCCGTTCTTGCCGTATTGGTCAAGAAAGCCCGATGCGATGCGCCGGAAGTCATCGAACTGGCCGTTGCGCAGGGAGTTCGTCAACGCCAGAACCTGAAGACCGCCCGTCATGCGCTGCATCTCGGCGTCCAGCACGAGGCGAATGCTGCGAACCGTTTCCAGGACGCGCCGCGTCGCGTCCTGGCGGTCCTGCGCGTGGTCGTTGAAAATCAGGACGGTCGCGAAAATGATGAGTGGCAGCGTGGTTCCCGCCACCAGAAGCGCAAGGCGGACAGGCAGTGAGGGCTTGCGCAACGCAGTGCTGCTGACCGCGATCCCCGGCGCGGGAAGCTTGCTTCTCGCCGTGGCACCCCAGGGGATGAACTTTGAAGACATGGGGTAGCCAACTCCATCGCTTCCTATGCCGCGTCGAAGGTTCCCGTCCTGGGGCGCATTGAGCCGGGAACCCGGATCGCCCGCATCGGGGCCCGTGGGGCACCGCGTCGGTTCGCAAGAACATAGGTGAAGCGGCGGACGTCCGCCATTTTTTTGCCGGGTTCCGCCGAGTTGCGCCGCGAAGCCTCTGCCCGCTACAGATTGCTTTCCGTGATCGCCGCGTAGACCATGGTGCGCAGTTCGCGTCGGAGCGGATAGGCGCTCGACGGCAGCACCTGGGTCATGAAGATGGCGATCAACTCCTCCGCGGGATCGATCCAGAACGAGGTGGTTGCGGCGCCGCCCCAGGCATATTCGCCGGGGCTGCCGGGAATAAGGGTCCTGGTGGGATCCATGGTGACGGAAAAACCCAGGCCGAAGCCGATGCCATTATAGGTCGCCTCGGCGAACATCGATCGTGACAGCGCCGGAAGGTCGACGCCGCCGGGCAGATGATTGGACGTCATCAGCTTCAGCGTCTTCGGTCCGAGCAGTCTGACGCCACCGAGTTCGCCGCCATTGATCAGCGCGCGGCAGAAAGTCAGGTAGTCGGCCGCGGTCGAGCACAGCCCGCCGCCGCCCGAAATGAAGTCCGGCGGTTGCAGGAAGGAACTCGTCGTCGGATCGTCCTGCAAGGTCAGTCCGCCCTTGCGTTCGACCGCATTGAAGTTGAAGCCGCCCTGCGGGTCGGCCGAATAGCAGGCCGCGAAGCGGTGGGCCTTGTCGGCGGCAACATGGAAATCGGTGTCGGTCATGCCGAGCGGATCGAAGATGCGCTGCTTCAGGAACTGCTCGAACGGCTGGCCGGAGATCTTGCCGATCAGGTATCCGATGACGTCGGTCGAAACCGAGTAATTCCAGGCCTCTCCGGGTGAGAACTCCAGCGGAATCGTGGCCAGGTCCTCGATCATCGATTGCAGCGTACCCGCCTTGACGACCTCGCCGATCTTCTTCTCCCGGTAGGCAGCGTCGACATTCGAGCGCTGCTGGAAGCCGTAAGTGAGGCCGGAGGTGTGGCGCAGGAGATCGACGATCAGCATCGGACGCGCCGGCGGGCGGGTCAGGAAGGCGGGAGACGTCCCGGCGACGAAGACACCGAGATTCTTCCATTCCGGGATATATTTATGGACGGGCTCGTCGAGCGCGACGCGGCCCTCCTCGAACAGCATCATGAAGGCGACCGTCGTGATCGGCTTGGTCATCGAATAGATGCGGAAGATGGTGTCGTCCCGCATCGCGACCTTGCGCTCGACATCGGAAAAGCCCTGGACCGAACTGTGGGCCACCTTGCCGCGGCGGTAGACCAGAAGCTGGGCGCCGGGAAAGCGTCCGGTGTCGATGTAGCGTTGCTTCAGGTGCCCATCGATCCGGTCCAGCGCGGAGCGGGACATGCCGACGGTTTCGGGCGAGGCGGGGGCAGGGGCGAGCATCGTCATGATCTCCGGCTGTGACCTGACGCTTGATAGCCGAAAACAGGGCCGTGTTCCAATGGCTGACTCTGACCCCAGGCACCCCCCCGATTTCGCGCGCGGACCGATCGAGCCCCTGCCGAACCGGCGAGGTCGAGACCGCGGCCGCATGGGGGCGGCACCCCGGTGGCGATGGAGTCTTCTAATGTCGAAGACCGTGCTGGTAGGCGAGCAGGGCAAGGACGATGCAGAAAAGGATCACCGTCGTGCATTTCCAGAACAGCAGGGGATTGCGTTCGAGCAGCGGAGCCACGGAGGGGCCGAGATGGTTGGCGTTGGGATGGCGGAGGTCGAACAGGTATTCCGAAAGGCTCTCGTAGCGCCGGCCTGGATCGGGATGCACGGCTTTCCGCAGTGTTGCGTCGATCCAGATCGGGATCTCGCGCTCGTCGTCGAGAACCGAGTTGTATCTCAGCTTTCTGACCTGCGACTTCGTCCTCGCCTTGGCGACGCTTGCGCCATAGGGCAGCTTTCCCGTCAGCATCTGGTAGGTGATGACCCCGAGCGAGAACAAGTCGGACCGCGTCGAGCCCCGTTCGCCGAGAAAATATTCCGGCGCGGTGTACTGGGCCGTGCCGAGAATATCGTCGTGGTCCGTCGGCGGCGACGCCTCGGCCACTCCAGCGACCTTGACCGATCCGAAATCGATGATCTTCACCGTCTTGGTCTGGTCGATGATGATATTGGCTGGCCTGAGGTCCTGGTGCAGCATTTCCTTGCGGTGGAAGGCGCGCAGCCCCTTGGCGATCTGTTCGACGATGCCACGGACGGTTTCGAGGTCCGCTCTCGGATGGTCGATCATCCATTGCGACAGCGTCTGCCCATCGACGAATTCCGTCACGACATAGAGGTAGTTGCGCCGCCGCGATGGCGAGCGAGGCTTGAGAACATGGGGGCTGTCGATCCGCCGGGCGATCCATTCTTCCATCAGGAATCGCTTCAGATAGGCCGGATCGTCGCGCAGATCGATCGACGGAATCTTGATCGCCACCGGCGTATCGGTTTCCACATCGACACCCAGGTAAATATGGCTCCGGCTGCTGCCATGGATCTCCCTGACGATCCGGTAGCCATCGAAGACCATCCGCGGTTCCAGCAGCGGAGGCGGTGGCAGTTCGAAGGTTTGTGCGAGCACTTCGCCGGCCTGCCCGTCGGCGACTGCATCGACGCGGACGATCTGAACCGTGATGTTATCCTCGCTGCCCTGCCGGTAGGCCTCCGCGACGATCAGTTTCGCCGCCGCGTCCAGATCGCCCGCGTTGTCGTTGACGGCACCGACGACAAAGCGCGCATCGACATGTTCATAGGCGCCGTCCGTCGCCAGCACGAAGACATCGCCCTGTTCGACCCTGATCGCCTGGTAGTCGATTTCGATCTGAGGGTTGATGCCGAGTGCGCGGCCCAGATAGGTCTGTTCCGACGAAACGATGATCCGGTGATCGTCGGTCAGTTGTTCGAGCGTAGGCCCCGCAATCCGGTAGATGCGGCAATCGCCTGCATGAAAAATGTGCGCCGTGGTCGATTTGATGACCATGGCGCTCACCGTGCAGACGTAGCCGCGGTCCTTGTCATAGGGGTCCGGACTTCGTCGGGTCTGTGCGTGCAGCCAGGAATTGGTGGCCGCCAGCACGCGCTGGGCCGACGTTTTGACCGACCACGACTCCGACGTGCAGTAGTAGTCGCTCAGAAAGCTCTTGACGGTGGATTCGCTGGCAATGTGGCTGACGCTGCTGCTGCTGATGCCGTCCGCGAGAACGACGGCGACGCCCTTCGAACTCAACAGCGGCTCGGCCGGAACCAGGATGCCGTGAAAATCCTGGTTGGTCGGCTTGCGACCTTTGTCGGAATGTTGCCCGGTCGATATCTGCAGGTCGCGGGACATGACAATCAAGGGGGCAAGACTTAACGGGGCATGACGATGAGGCCGCCAACGAAGGGAGCCTCACCCTATCAGGTGAGGCCCCCCTGTTGAGACAAATCAGGCCGCGATGCGGGCCGGCGCCTTGCCGGCGTCGCGCTTCGGTGCGGTCCTGACGTGGGTGGCATAGAGGGTCAGCCCGGTGAAGGACAGGCCGCCGATCAGATTGCCGAGAACGGTCGGGATCTCGTTCCAGATGAAATAGTCCATGATCGAAAATTTCGCGTGGAGCATCAGCCCCGACGGAAACAGGAACATGTTCACGACCGAATGCTCGAACACCATGTAGAAGAACACCAGAATCGGCATCCACATCGCGATCACCTTGCCGGGGACCGTGGTCGAGACCATGGCGCCGACGACCCCGGTCGAGACCATCCAGTTGCACAGCATGCCGCGGAAAAACAAGGTCGCCATGCCCGCCGCGCCATGCGCCGCATAGCCCAGCGTTCGGGACTCGCCGACGTTTCCGATTGCCGCGCCGACCTTGTCGGGCTCCTGCGTGAAGCCGAACGTCGTCACGAACGCCATCATGAAGGCCACGGTAAGCGCCCCGGCGAAATTGCCGACGAAGACAAGGCCCCAGTTCCTCAAGACCCCAAGCAGCGTCACGCCCGGCCGCTTGTCGATCAGCGCGAGCGGCGACAGGACGAACACGCCCGTCAGCAGATCGAAGCCCAACAGATACAGCATGCAAAATCCGACCGGAAACAGCAGCGCCCCGACGAGCGGCTGGCCCGTGTTCACGTTGATCGTGACGGCGAACCATGCCGCCAATGCCAGGATCGCGCCGGCCATATAGGCGCGGATAATCGTATCCCTGGTCGACATGAAGATCTTGGATTCTCCGGCGTCGACCATCTTGGTCACGAATTCTGAAGGCACGAGATAGGACATCACGCTTCCTTTGCTTGCTTTGCGTGTTGGTGAAAAAGGCGCGCGCGTCTGTTCGCGGGATCGCGGCGTTATTCCGCAATTCTCGTTGGCGACGGCTCGCCGTGGCTGGAGCGATTTCTCGGGGCTGGCATCACGACGAACTGTGCCGAGTCGGCTTCTTGAGCCGTCCCAGAGTCTCAGCCAGCGTTGGCTTCGACAAACCGGCGAACCGCAGTCATCGTTGACATGCTGTAAAAATATGCAATCGACATGCCAACTGCGCATTGCGCTGGAAAAGGCGAGAAATGCGCGGAATCCGACCGGAGACGCGCAAATGCGCGATGCAGGTCAGGATAACGCCGCCGCTGCAGTGGTGCGGCATGCACAGATGTCGCGCAGCCGTTGCCCATTGTCGTGACAATTTTGGCAAGCCACAGGCGGAGATTTCGACAGCCCAAGCCTGCGGACGTTGCGTTTGCCCATCTATTGTGCAGCGCACAAGGATTGGGCGAATCGCAAATTTTCGGTGCGCGGTCTTCTTCAGAGGCTTCTGTCGCAGATGGAATAAGCCATTGAAGAAGCTTTATATTTTTTGATTATCTGGCTTGGCACGAAGCTTGAATATCCAGTGCTGACGCCATCGACGCCGTCCCTTGAGACCAATCATCCGAATTGTGAAACCGCCAAACCGGGGCCTCCCCGGAGCGCGCCTCTGTGCGCCCGGCTCATCCCAGCGTCAGACCGGCGGCACACAGCAGATAAAGGACGACTGCACCTATGACGAAGTCTGCTCATCCGGCCTCCCGCGGCGGCATCAGCCGCCGCCAGATCCTCAAAGGCACCGCGGGAACGGCCGCGCTGTTCGCGGCGGCCAAGCTGAATTTTCCCGGCGGCGCGTTCGCCGAGGGCGCGGGCCCGGAAGTGAAGGCCGCCAAGCTCGGGTTCATTGCGCTGAGCGACGCGGGTCCGCTGTTCGTGGCCAAGGATAAGGGGCTGTTCGCCAAATACGGCATGCCCGACGTCGACGTGCAGAAGCAGGCCTCATGGGGCACCACGCGCGACAACCTCGTGCTCGGCTCGGAAGGCAACGGCATCGATGGCGCGCATATCCTCACGCCGATGCCGTATCTGATCTCGGCCGGCAAGGTGACGCAGAACAGTCAGCCGACGCCGATGTACATCCTGGCCCGGCTCAATCTCGACGCGCAGTCGATCTCGGTCGCCAAGGAATATGCCGACCTCAAGCTTGGTGTCGATGCCGCGCCCTTCAAGGCGGCGCTCGACAAGAAGAAAGCCGCCGGCAAGTCGGTCAAGGCCGCGATGACCTTCCCGGGCGGGACCCACGATCTCTGGATCCGCTACTGGCTCGCCGCCGGCGGCATCGATCCCGACAAGGACATCGAAACCATCGTGGTGCCGCCGCCGCAGATGGTCGCCAACATGAAGGTCGGCACCATGGATTGCTTCTGCGTCGGCGAGCCGTGGAACCTGCAATTGATCCACCAGGACATCGGATACACCGCGGTGAACACCGGCGAGATCTGGAACAAGCATCCCGAGAAGTCGCTCGGCATGCGCGCGGCCTGGGTCGACAAATATCCGAAGGCGGCGAAAGCGCTGTTGATGGCCGTGATGGAAGCCCAGCAATGGGCTGACAAGGCTGAGAACAAGGCCGAGCTCGCGGCCATCATGGGCAAGCGGCAATGGATGAACTGTCCGGTCGAAGACATCCTCGACCGCACCTCCGGGAAATATGATTACGGCCTTCCCGGCAAGGTCGTCGAGGACAGCCCGCATATCATGAAGTATTGGCGCGACCATGCCTCCTATCCGTTCCAGAGCCACGACCTCTGGTTCCTCACCGAGGATATCCGCTGGGGCAAGTATGAAGCCGGCTACGACGCCAAGGCGCTGATTGCCAAGGTCAATCGCGAGGATCTCTGGAAGGACGCGGCCAAGGAACTGGGCGTTGCCGCCTCCGATATTCCGGCTTCGACGTCACGCGGCAAGGAGACCTTCTTCGACGGCAAGGTGTTCGATCCCGAAAATCCCGCCGCCTATCTGAAATCCCTCGCCATCAAGCGCGTCGAGGTCTGACCGGAATGGGGCCGCGCGCCGTGACGCGCGCGGCCTGCCTCTCGAACACGGAGAAAACTCGCGATGTCCATGTCCGCAATCAGAACCGAAACGGCCCCGGTGGCTCCGCACACGGCGGCGCCGGTGATCGCCATGACGCCGAAGCGGCCGGCGCATGCCGAGCGCTATCTCAAGATGGCCAAGGAAGCTGCCGTCCGGGTGGTGCCGCCCTTGATCGTCCTGCTGCTCTCGATGCTGATCTGGGAACTGATCTGCCGCCGCGCCGGTTCGACGCTGCCGCCGCCGTCCAAGGTCTTCAAGGACACAAGGGAACTGATCTTCGATCCGTTCTTCGACCATGGCGGCATCGACAAGGGGCTGTTCTGGCATCTCTCCGCCAGTCTGCAGCGGGTCGCGCTGGGATACTCGCTCTCGGCGATCGTCGGCATCGCGCTCGGCACGCTGGTCGGTCAATCGGTCTGGGCGATGCGCGGGCTCGATCCGATCTTCCAGGTGCTGCGGACCATTCCGCCGCTGGCCTGGCTGCCGCTGTCACTCGCCGCGTTCCGCGACGGCCAACCGTCGGCGATCTTCGTGATCTTCATCACCTCGGTCTGGCCGATCATCATCAACACCGCGGTCGGCATCCGCAACATCCCGCAGGATTACCGTAACGTCGCGGCGGTGGTTCAGCTCAATCCGATCGAATTCTTCACCAAGATCATGATCCCGGCGGCGGCGCCCTACATCTTCACGGGCCTGCGCATCGGCATCGGCCTGTCCTGGCTTGCGATCGTCGCGGCGGAAATGCTGATCGGCGGCGTCGGCATCGGCTTCTTCATCTGGGACGCCTGGAACTCCTCGCATATCAGCGAGATCATCCTCGCCCTGTTCTATGTCGGCATCATCGGCTTCGTGCTCGACCGCTTCATCGCGGGCCTCGCGAAGATCGTGACCCGCGGTACCGCGCCAAACTGAAGGACATTGTCATGCACCCCTATCTGAAGCTCGACCACATCGACAAGTCGTTCACCCGCGGTAACGCGACCACCGAGGTGCTGAAGGACATCAACCTGACGATCGAGAAAGGCGACTATGTCTCGATCATCGGACATTCCGGGTGTGGAAAGTCCACGCTGCTCAACATCGTCGCCGGCCTCACCGGCACCACGACCGGCTGCGTGCTGCTCGAAAATCGCGAGGTCAATTCGCCGGGGCCGGATCGCGCCGTGGTGTTCCAGAACCACAGCCTCCTGCCGTGGCTCACCGTCTACGAGAACGTGCGTCTCGGCGTCGACAAGGTGTTCGCCAGGAGCAAGACCCGCAGCGAGCGCGACGCCTGGACCATGCACAATCTCAACCTCGTGCAGATGGCCCACGCCAAGGACAAGCGCCCCTCGGAAATTTCGGGGGGCATGAAGCAGCGCGTCGGCATCGCCCGGGCGCTTGCCATGGAGCCGAAGGTCCTTCTGCTCGACGAGCCGTTCGGCGCGCTCGACGCCCTGACCCGCGCGCATCTGCAGGACTCGGTGATGGCGCTGCATCAGAAGCTCGGCAACACCATCCTGATGATCACCCACGATGTCGACGAGGCGGTGCTGTTGTCGGATCGCATCGTGATGATGACCAACGGGCCAAGCGCACGCATCGGCGAAGTGCTCGAGGTGCCGCTCGCGCGTCCGCGCCGACGGCTCGAGCTTGCGACCAATGCCGCCTACCTGAAATGCCGGCAGCGGGTGCTGGAATTCCTCTACGAGCGGCATCGCTTCGTCGAGGCGGCGTAGGACTTCCTCGGGGCGAGGGGCGCCCCCGCAAGCGGGGCGAGGGCAAAACGACAGGAGCAAGAAAGATGACACCCGATCAAGTGAGCCTGGTGCAGGACAGCTTCGCCAAGGTCGCGCCGATCTCCGAACAGGCGGCGGTGATCTTCTATGATCGCCTGTTCGAGGTGGCCCCCGCGGTGAGGTTGATGTTTCCCGCCGACATGACCGAGCAGCGCAGGAAGCTGATGGCGACGCTGGCGGTCGTGGTGAACGGCTTGGGCAATCTGCAATCCGTCCTGCCGGCCGCAAGTGCGCTGGCCAAGCGTCACGTCGGCTACGGCGCGAAGCCGGAGCACTATCCCGTCGTCGGCTCGGCCTTGCTGTGGACGCTGGAAAAGGGACTTGGTGAGGCATGGACGCCTGAGGTCGCCGCGGCCTGGACCGCCGCCTATGGCACGCTGTCCGGCTACATGATCGCCGAGGCCTATGGCCGCGCGCAGGCCGCCGAGTAGGGAAGCTGAGCAGGGCAGGTCATGAGTGAACCGCTTGTCATCGTCGGCAATGGAATGGCCGCTGCGCGTCTGGTTGACGAACTGGCGAAAACGGCGCTCGGCCGCTACGCCATCGCCGTGATCGGGGATGAGCCGCGGCTGGCCTATAACCGCGTGCTGCTGTCGTCGGTGCTTGCCGGCGAGACCGCTTCGCATGACATCGAACTGAGGCCGGCTGGGTGGTGGCGCGACCGCGGCGTCACCCTGAAATATGGCTGCATGGCCACCGAAATCGACGTTGGCCGTCGCGAGTTGAAGATCGCGGGCGATGAGAGCCTGTCGTTCTCGCGTCTCGTCCTGGCGACCGGTTCGAATCCGCTCCGGCTCAACGTCCCCGGCGCCGAGCTTGCCGGCGTGCACACCTTTCGCGACAGCCGCGACGTCGATCTGCTGCTTGCGCTCGCCGCCGGCCGCAAGCGCGTCGTCGTGGTCGGTGGCGGCCTGCTGGGCCTGGAAGCGGCTTATGGGCTGGCGCGCGCGGGCGCACAGGTCACCCTGGTCCACCTGATGGACCGGCTGATGGAGCGTCAGCTCGATGTCGTCGCGGCCGATCTCCTGAAATCGCTGGTCGAGCGCAAGGGCATCACTGTTCTCCTCAACGCCAACACCGCGCGCATCGCGGGAGATGCCGGTGTCGAAGGCGTCGAACTCGCCGATGGCCGCCGCATCGCGGCGGATGCGGTGGTGTTCGCCGCCGGCATCCGGCCCAATACGGAACTGGCGAAAACCGCTGATATCGCCGTCAATCGCGGCATCGTCGTTGACGATCAGCTCGCGACCAGTGCGCCGGATATTTTCGCGATCGGCGAATGCGCCGAGCATCGCGGCACCTGCTATGGCCTGGTGGAACCGGCTTACGAGCAGGCGCAGGTGCTGGCGCGGCACCTCGCGGGGCGTCCCGCGAGCTACGCCGGCAGCGTGGTCGCGACCAATCTCAAGGTCTCCGGCATCGGGGTGTTCTCGGCCGGCGACTTCGAAGGCCGCGAGGGCAGCGAAAGCGTCGTGCTGAGCGACGTCGGGCGCGGCACCTACAAGAAGCTCGTCATCGCCGAGGGCCGGCTGTCCGGCGCGGTCCTCGTCGGCGATGTCACCGACGCGCTCTGGTATCTCGCCTTGATCCGATCCCGCCAACCCATCGCAGGTATCCGCGCCGACATGATGTTCGGCCGGGCGCTTTCTGGACGAGCCGCCGCATGACCAATTCACAGCCCAATTCATTGTCGATGACATCAGCCGATCCTGCTCGCGCCGCCACGCGCACCACCTGTCCCTATTGCGGCGTCGGGTGCGGCGTGCTCGCCACGCCGGACGGCAAGGGCGGTGCCGCGATCGCGGGCGATTCCGCGCATCCGGCCAATCTGGGACGGTTGTGCTCCAAAGGCTCGGCGCTCGGCGAGACGCTCGGACTCGAGGGGCGTCTGCTCTATCCCATGATCCGCTGCAAGGGCGTCATGGAGCGCGTTGCCTGGAGCGATGCGCTCGACCATGTGGCGCATCGGCTGCAGCACATCATCGCCCGCGATGGCACCGACGCGGTGGCGTTCTATCTCTCGGGCCAGATGCTCACCGAGGATTACTACGTCGCCAACAAGCTGATGAAGGGCTTCATCGGCTCGGCCAATGTCGACACCAATTCGCGGCTCTGCATGGCGTCCTCCGTCGCCGGCCATCGCCGCGGCTTCGGCGCCGATACCGTGCCCGGCTGCTATGACGACCTCGACGCCGCCGATCTGCTGGTGCTGGTCGGCTCCAACGCCGCATGGTGCCACCCGGTGCTGTTCCAGCGCATGCTCGCCAACAAGCAGGCGCGCGGCGCGCGCATGGTCGTGATCGATCCGCGCCGCACCGACAGTGCCGAGGACGCCGACCTCTTCCTCGGCGTGAAGCCCGGCACCGACACCGCGCTGTTCAGCGGCCTGCTGGTGCATCTTGCCGACGGTGGCGCGCTCGACCACGACTACATCGCGCAGCATACCTCAGGCTTCGACGAGGCGCTCGCCCGCGCGCGCGGCATTGCCGGCAGCGCGGCCGCGACCGCGCTTGCGACCGGACTCGCTGAGGCGGATGTCACCCGCTTTTTCCAGATGTTCCACGCTACGCCGCGCGTCGTCACGCTCTACTCGCAGGGTGTGAACCAGTCGGCGCAGGGCACCGACAAGGTCAACGCGATCCTCAATTGCCACCTCGCGACGGGACGGATCGGCAAGGCCGGTGCCTCGCCGTTCTCGCTGACCGGGCAGCCCAATGCGATGGGCGGTCGCGAGGTCGGCGGGCTCGCCAACCAGCTCGCCGCCCATATGGGATTTACGCCGCCCGACATCGACCGCGTCAGGCGGTTCTGGAAGGCGCCGCGCATCGCCACCCATGAGGGACACAAGGCGGTGCAGATGTTCGAGGCGATCGCTCGCGGCGAGATCAAGGCGCTGTGGGTGATCGGCACCAACCCGGCGGTGTCGCTGCCGGACGCCGATGTCGTTCGCGAGGCGATGAAGAAGCTCGAGCTGTTCATCGTCTCCGAAAACGTGATGAGCAACGACACCGTGGCGGTTGGTCCGCATGTGTTGCTGCCGGCGCAGGCCTGGGGCGAGAAATCGGGAACGGTGACCAATTCGGAGCGTCGCATCTCGCGGCAGCGCGCCTTTCTGCCGTCGCCGGGAGAATGCCGGCCGGACTGGTGGATGTTGAGCGAGGTCGGCAAGCGTCTCGGCTACGGGGCGGCATTCAATTTCGGATCGGCGGCCGACGTCTTTCGTGAACACGCGGCACTGTCGGCGTTCGAGAATGACGGCGCCCGCGATTTCGATATCGGCGCGCTGACATCGCTGTCGGACGACGCCTTCGATGCGATGGCGCCGGTGCAGTGGCCGGTGCGATCGGGCGAGACCGAAGGCCTGCCGCGTTTCTTTGCCGACGGCGGATTCTTCACCAACGATCGCAAGGCGCGTTTCGTGGCGCCGGAGATTCCGGCGCTGCGCACCGAGACGACCGCCGGGCGGCCGCTCCGGCTCAACACCGGTCGCATCCGCGACCAGTGGCACACCATGACGCGCACCGGCACCAGCCCCCGCCTTGGCCAGCATCTGCCGGAGCCCTTCGTCGAGGTTCACCCCGCGGACGCGGCGCGGTTCGGCCTCAGTCATGATGGCTTTGCGCGGGTGACCACCGATTACGGCCAGTGCATCCTCAAGGTCACCGTCAGCCCGCGGCAGCAACGCGGCATGCTGTTCGCGCCGATCCACTGGAGCGAACATAACGCCTCGAGCGGGCGGGTCGGCGGCCTGGTTGCGCCCTTCACCGATCCGTTCTCCGGACAGCCCGAGAACAAGGCGACGCCGGCATCGATCATGCCTTACGAATATGTCTTCCGGGGGTTCGTGCTGTCGCGGACCCAACTGGAGATGCCGGCGAGCCTCTGGTGGGCCCGCGTCGCGGTGAAAGGCGGCTTCGGCTATCTGTTCGCCGACAATGCCGACCTGATGCGATGGCCCGGCTGGCTGCAGGCGATGGCCGCGGCCGATATCGCCGAGTATCGGGATTTTGGCGGCGGGGTCTATCGCGCCGCGTCGTTCGTCGGTGACCGCATCGAGACCTGCCTGTTCGTCGGCCCGGCGCGCGACGCCGGCGACTGGGAGATCGTGAAAAGCCTGTTCATGCTGGACTCGCTGGACGACGAGCAGCGCCGGATGCTGTTGTCGGGCCGCTCCAGCGAGGGTCTGGCGAAGTCCGGGCCGATCGTGTGCGCCTGTTTCGGCGTCGGCCAGACGGCGATCGGCGACGCGATCGCGCAAGGCGCAAGGACACCAGCCGCGATCGGCGCGCGCTTGAAAGCCGGAACCAATTGCGGCTCGTGCATCCCCGAGTTGAAGCGGCTGATCGCGCAGACCGGCGCGGCCGGGCAACCCGGATTGGCCGCGACGGCGGGTTGATCGTCATTCCGCGCAGCCAATCGACTGTCCGGCTGACGTCATCTATGCTGGCCTGTCATCGGAACAGGCCAACAAGAAAAAATGATGTATCTGGAAGCGCCGCCGCGTCTGATCGAGACGCGTGTGTTCTCGACCATGCCCGACCATTTCAGGCTCAAGGGTGTCGCGACCTCCTGGGCCGACGCCAATCGCCCGGGCGTCGCAACCGACAGCTTCATCGAAGGCCCTTCATTCGACGCCGAGGGCAATCTCCATGTCGTCGACATTCCCTTCGGACGCATCTTCAGGATCGCACCCGGCGGCGAATGGTCGCTCGTGATCGCCTATGAGGGCTGGCCCAACGGACTTAAAATCGCCGCGGACGGACGTATTCTGGTCGCCGACTACAAGCACGGGCTCATGGAACTCGATGCGAAGGCGGGACGGATGCAGCCCTTGCTGACCGCGCGCAACTCCGAATCCTTTCGCGGCTGCAACGATCTGCATCTGGCCGCGAATGGAGACATCTACTTCACCGACCAGGGACAGACCGGTCTGCACGATCCCACCGGGCGGGTTTATCGCCTGTCGGCGAACGGGCGGCTTGACTGCCTGATCGACACCGGCATCAGCCCGAACGGGCTGGTGCTGGATTCGCGCGAGACCGTGCTGTTCGTCGCGATGACGCGCGACAACGCGGTCTGGCGTCTGCCCTTGATGAAGGACGGCAGCGTCTCCAAGGTCGGTCGCTTCTGCTCACTGTTCGGCACCAGCGGTCCGGATGGCCTGACCATGGATCGGGCCGGGCGGCTGTTCGTGGCGCATGCCTCGCTCGGCCACGTCTTCGTATTCGCGCCGAATGGGGAGCTGATCGCACGCATCAGATCATGCGCAGGTCCGGCTTGCACGAATGTCGCGATCGGTGGCAAGAACCGCGACCTTCTCTATATCACGGAGTCGGCGACCGGCACGGTGCTGGTCGCCGACATCAGTGCTCTCGACCAGGACGAAATGTGAGGCGCGTGTGAAGCAGCAGCAGTTCGGCAGCAACGGTCCGCAAGTTTCCGTCATCGGGCAGGGCACCTGGTACATCGACCGCGGCGACCGCAACGAGGCCGTTGCTGCATTGCGCCGCGGCATCGATCTCGGCATGACCCATATCGACACCGCCGAGATGTATGGCGATGCCGAGCCCGTCATCGCGGACGCGATCGCGGGCCGTCGCGACGAGGTCTTTCTGGTCTCGAAGGTGCTGCCGAGCAACGCCTCGCGCCGCGGCACCATCGTGGCCTGCGAGCGTTCGTTGAAGCGGCTGAAGACCGATCGGCTCGATTGCTATCTGCTGCACTGGCCGGGGTCCCATCCGCTCGCCGACACGGTGGCCGCCTTCGAGGATCTCGTGGCGTCGGGCAAGATCCGCTCCTGGGGCGTCAGCAATTTCGACGTCGGCGATCTCGACGAACTGCTCGAGGTCGCAGGCGAGGGCCGCATCGCCTGCAACCAGGTGCTCTACCATTTGCAGGAACGGGCGATCGAGCACGCGGTCATTCCCTGGTGCGAGCGGCACGGCGTTGCCGTCGTCGCCTACTCGCCGTTCGGGCACAATGAATTTCCGTTACCGCGCAGCGAAACGGGTCTGGTGCTGCAGCGGATCGCCGGCGCGCATGGTGTCTCGCCGCGACAGGTCGCGCTGGGATTCCTGACACGCAGGCCCGCGGTGTTCGCCATTCCGAAAGCGTCTGCGCCGGCCCACGCGGCCGACAATGCCGCGGCCGGCAGGCTCGAGTTGAGCGAGGCCGACATCGCGGCGATCGATCGGGCGTTTGCGCGCGGCGCGCTCCCACGCAGCCTGCCGATGCTGTGACGCGCACGCATTCTAACGATTTGTTTCAAAAGCGAAAACCATGACGCATATCGGCTGCCTGTTTTCGCAGGTTGCCGATGTCGGGCGATTGTCGTTTGTGATGTCAATTCGAATCAAGAATTCATCGCCCAAGGTCCATCGTGAATCCGCCCCCGGCCGTAGCCGTAAGGCTCGACAGTGCCCCGCCGCCTTTGCCTGAACCCGAAGCGCGGCCCCCGCGCGCGCCGGGCCGCGCTGACCGGCCGTTTCGCGGTATCGCGATGATCCTGGCGTCGACGGTCTTTCTCGGCGTCTCGGACGTGACAGCGAAATATCTCTCCGCGACCTTGCCCTCGATCGAGATCACCTGGATCCGCTTCATGGTGTTCGCGCTGATCATGACGCCGGGCATGGTTCCGGGATCGCCGTTGTTTGCGCTGCGCTCGGATCGCCCCCGGTTTCAGCTGATGCGCGGCGTGGCCTTGCTCGGATCGTCGCTCTTCTTCATTACCGGCCTGCGTTATCTACCGATCGCGGAGGCATCCGCGACCGGGTTCGTCTCGCCGCTGTTCGTGACGGCGCTGTCGATCGTCTTTCTCGGCGAGCGCGTCGGCATGCGCCGCTGGGCTGCGACCGCGGTCGGGCTGTTCGGCGTGCTGGTCATCCTGCGGCCGGGAACCAGCGCCTTTCACGCCGCCGCGTTTTTTCCGGTGATCTCGGCACTGTCCTGGGCCAGCACGCTGATCATGACCCGCATGATGAGCGGCCGCGATCCGGCCATCACCACGATGACCTATTCGTCGATCGTCGGCGTCTCGATCCTGACCCTGCTGGTGCCGTTCGTCTGGGTCGCGCCGAGCTGGCATGATGTACTGCTGGGTCTGTTGATCGGCGTCGCCTCGACGCTCGGGCAGTGGATCGTGGTGCTGGCCTTCCGCTATGCGGACGCCTCGGTGCTGGCGCCGTTCCAGTACACCCAGCTGCTGTGGGTCAGCATTCTCGGCTTTCTCGTGTTCGGCGAACTGCCCGACATCTGGACCGTGGTCGGCGCGGTCTTCATCGTCGCCAGCGGCCTTTACACCGCGCATCGCGAACGGGTGCGGCGGCTCGATCTTGCGGTCGTCGCCGAGCGGTCGCCCAACGCCTGATACCGGCACGCGGTCATTTGCCGCGAGCCGCGGTTGCTGTTCGTTGCGGGAAAGATACACCTGCGCGGCTTTCGCCAATCCACCCAAAAAACCACAGGCCCGTCCCGGTTACCTCCGCGGGTATCTCTGAGTCCCGCAGCGCCACAAGGCGCGGCATTGAGGGGAGCAGGGATTGCATCGTCTATCATCATTGGCCGGGTTCGGCGGGCTGGACCGGCTGGGGACGGGATTGCGCTTCGGCGCGATCCTCACCGTCATCCTGCCGCCGACCCTGGCGCAGGCCCAGAGCGCCTCCGTCTGGGGCGGCAGCGGCAGCACCACCGCGACGGCGGATTATAACCTCGCCACCAACTGGTCCAATCCGCCGGCGGGCGCTCCGCCGGTTGCCGGGTCGCAGTCGGTGTTGTTCGACACCACGGGCAGCAGCAGCGTCAACGTGACCTCCGGTCCCATAGCGCCTGATCTGTGGGGCTTCTCGGCCAACGCCCAGTCCACCAGCATCAGCGGGGCGGCGGTGAATTTCAGCAAGGCCGGGAGCGGGGGAGGCATCATCGTCAATTCCGAGCTCGGCCAGACCATGTCAATTGCCAACAATATCGGAGAGACTGTCGCGGGCGTGCAGGTCCAGGTGCTCGCCGAGAGCAAGCTGGTCCTGTCCGGCAGCAACAGCTACAGCGGCGGGACGCGCATCGCCAATGCCGGCACGGTGCAGGTGACCAACAGCAATTCGGTCGGCACCGGCACGGTCACCCTTGCCAACGGGTATTTCGCGGCCGCAGGCCCCGGCGGCGTCACGATCGGCAACAGTTTCAAGACCGACAATACGCCATTCGGCGGCGGCTTCGATGCCAACGGGGCGCGCCTGACTATCTCCGGCAACATCACCGACGGCAGCAGCGGCGCCGGCAGTGTGATGATCTTCAACAGTACGGGGGGAGGGGGCGCCGTGGTTTTCAGCGGCACCAATACCTATTCCGGCGGAACCTGGATCTGGTTGGGTGCAACGCTGCAGCTGGGCTCGCTCGCCAGCTCCGGACGCATTGTGGGGCAGGTCACGAACGCCGGCCAGTTCGACATCGTCAACGCCGACACCGCGGGCATCTCGTCGATCAGCAACGACGGTTCCCTCGGCACCGTGCGGAGCATCTTCCACAATTCCACGTCGGCGTCATCGATCGCGATCAGCAATATCGACGGCGGTCAGACCGTTTTTTTCGACAACAGCAGCGCCGGCAACGCGACGATCAGCAATACCGGCAGCTTTTTTCCCGGCTCCACGACATTCGCGGACAACAGCACGGCCGGCAACGCGACCATCGACAACGGCCACGGCCTCACCGCGTTTCAGGGGCAGGCGACCGCCGGGACGGCCAGCATCACCAATCACGACCAGGGCGGGACCAGCTTCGAGGACGGCGCCTCGGCGGGGTCGGCGACCATCGTCAACAATAACCGCGGCTTCACCGCCTTCTCCAATTATGCAACCGCCGGCAATGCCACCATCGTCACCAACCGCGGCGGCAGCACCTTTTTCCAGGATCACGCCACCGGCGGCACCGCGCAGTTCATCACCAACGGCACCGGCAGCGTCGATTTCAGCGCCAGCACCGGCACCCATGGCGACGGCCGCATCACGGCGGGCTCGATCGCCGGCTCCGGCAGCTATGTGATCGGCGCCGGCAATACGCTGGTGGTCGGCGGCAACAACCTTTCGACCGTGGTCAGTGGCCGGGTCACCGATGGCTGCGGCTGCGGACCGGGAGGATCGGGCGCGCTGGAAAAGGTCGGCAGCGGCCGGCTGACGCTGTCGGGGATCAACCGCTACACCGGCACGACCACGGTCAATGGCGGCCTCCTGGACGTCGAGGGCTCAATCAAGTCCTCGAACCTGACCACGGTGAATGGCGGCGGTGCGCTCACCGGCACGGGCACCGTCGGCAACACCACGATCGCGCGCGACGGCATCTTCATGTCCGGCAACGGTGTGCCGGGTTCCATGATGAAGGTGTCGGGGAATCTCGCATTCCAGTCGGGGGCGCTCTATCTCGTCACCCTGGATTCCACCCGTTCGACCATGGCGAGCGTGTCGGGTACCGCGTCGCTCGGCGGATCGGTCGGCGTCGCGGTGGTGCCGGGCAGCTCGGTCATGAAGCAATATCGCATCCTCACCGCGTCGGGCGGCGTCAGCGGCAGCTTCGACGGCGTGGCGGTGACCGGCGGCCCGGCCGCACTGGTCGGCTCGGTCAGTTATGACGCCCACAACGCCTATCTCAATCTCACCCTCGATTTCGGCGCGCAGCAGGGGCTCGACGAAAACCAGCGCAATGTCGGCACTACGCTCACCAACTACTTCAACGCCAATGGCGGCATCGCCTCGGCCTTCGCGCTGCTGACGCCGGCGGGCCTGACACAGGCCTCGGGCGAAGCGGCGACGGGTACGCAGCAGGCCACATTCAAGGCGATGAACCTGTTTCTCGGCCTGATCACCGATCCCTTCGTCGCCGGGCGCGATGGCGGCGGCAGTGCCGGCGGCGGCGCGCAGGCCTATGCCGCGCCGACGACATCGGCGGTCGCGCGCGAGGCCTTCGCGAGGCTCCCGGCCAAGGCCGAGGCGCGCAGCGACGCGGCGGATCTGCGCTGGAGCGTGTGGGGCGCGGCCTTCGGCGGCGGCTCCGACACCGATGGCAACGCCGCGCTCGGCTCGCATGCGGCGACGCTGCAGACCTGGGGCGTCGTCGGCGGCGCCGACGTCAGGCTCTCGCCGTCGACGCTGGTCGGCTTTGCGTTGTCCGGCGGCGCCACCAGTTTTGGCGTCAGCGGGCTGGGCGGCGGACGCTCGGAGCTGTTCCAGGCCGGCCTGTTCGCGCGCCACACCATCGGCGCGGGCTATGTGACGGGCGCGCTGGCCTATGGCGGCCAGGAGGTCACCACCGATCGCACCGTGACCATCGCAGGCTCCGACCGGCTGCAGGCGCGCTTCAAGTCCAACGCGATCTCCGGCCGCATCGAGGCCGGCCATCGCCTCGCGACGGCCGCGATGGGTGTCACGCCCTACGCGGCGGGGCAATTTACCGCGCTGCATTTGCCGGCCACGGCCGAGCAGGTGCTGGCCGGCAGCGGGACCTTCGCCTTGAGTTATGCGGCCAAGGACATGACCTGGTCGCGCAGCGAACTCGGCGTCCGCACCGACAAGTCCTATGTGCTGTCGAATGCCAACCTCACCCTGCGCGGGCGCGCCGGCTGGGCCCATGATTTCAACCCGGATCGCACCGCTGCCGCCGCGTTCCAGACGCTGCCGGGAACCTTCTTCATCGTCAGCGGCGCGGCCCAGCCACGGGATCTTGCGCTGACCTCAGCGTCCGCCGAGATGACATGGCGCAACGGCTGGTCGGCCGCCGCCACCTTCGAGGGCGAGTTCTCCACCATCAGCCGCTCCTACGCGGGCAAGGGTGTCGTGCGCTACGCGTGGTGACGGGAGGGGTGGTCCGAGCGTGGCCCGGATGGGCTCGGCAGATCTCGCGTGGCGCGGATGCCACACTTATGGCCGAAATACGGATTTTTGCCGCCAATTGACCGGATTCGGGCCGAACCGGGGCTTTCTCCCGGGAACCTCATGCTACCATTGGTTTAGGCGCCGAAGAGAGCGCCGGGAAAATGGGGTTATGGGGTTGACGTTGGTGCTCAAAGGGAAACGAGCAATCGTCCGGGCGATCCTCTTGCCGTTCGCGGCTTTGGCTGTGATCGGTGCGACGATGGATCTCGCGTGCGCGCAGCAATATTTCAACGGCGCCCAGACCACTCCGAACGCCGCCATCAACGGCGGCAATGGCGTATGGAACACCACGACGACGAACTGGACCGACGCCACCGGCGCGACCAGCACGCCGTATGATCCGACCGCCGCGGCGACCACGGTTTTCGGCGCCTCGGGGTCCTCGACACCCGCGACCGGAGGCACGGTCACGGTCGGCCCGGGCGGCGTGCAACTGACCGGACTCGTCCAATTTCAAGCCACCGGCGACAATTCGATCTACACCATCCAGGGCGGCAGCCTGACGGTCGCCGCCGGCGGAACGACGTTCGATGTCAGTGACGTCTCCGGCGCCGCAAGCCCTTCGGCAATCATCTCGTCCGCCATCGTCGGCAGTGATGGAATCAGCGTGCAGGGAATTGGCACCCTCGTGCTGAACGGCGCCAGCAGCTATGCCGGGGGCACCTTCATCTGCTCCTGTGCGACGCTGCAACTCGGCGATGCGACCCACACCGCCAGCATCGTCGGCGCCGTCACCAACGAAGGCTTTTTCAACATCGTCAATGCCAACAACGCCGGCATCACATCGATCACCAATGACGGCGGCCTCACGACGTTCTTCGGTGCAAGCACCGCAGGCACCATGACCATCAACAATATCAACAATGGCCAGACCGATTTCGGCACCGTCGCCGGCACTGATACCGCAACCGCCGGCAACGCAACGATCGTGAACCAGTCCCATGGCGTAACGACCTTCAACGGGTTCAGCACGGCCGGGAACGCCAATATCACCAACGAGCTTCATGGCAGCACGTTTTTTTACGACGATAGTTCGGCCGGCAACGCGACGATCACGAACAACAGCTTCGGGACCAATCTGGGCATTCCGGCCGGATTGGCGTTCTTCGACAACAGCAACGCCGGAAACGCCAGGATCATCAACAACGGATTCATTGCCTTCGGTTTTCCGGGCGGCTTCGACACGGCTTCCGCCGGTCAAGCCAACATCACCAACAATTCCGGTGGGCAGTTGGAATTCAGCGGCTTTACGACCGCCGGCAACGCACTCATCACCACCAACAGCGGCGGCGCCGTCGCCTTCTTCGACAACGCGACCGGCGGCAACGCGCAGTTCGTCACCAACGGCACCGGCTATGTCGATTTTTCCCAAAGCATTGGTCCCAACAGCGACGGCTTCATTACCGCGGGCTCGATTGCTGGGTCAGGTACCTACTATATCGGTGGCATTACCCTCGTGGTCGGCGGCAACAATCTGTCGACCGTGGTCTCCGGCGTGATCGACGACGGCTGCGGCTGCTTGCCGGGCAACCTCGAAAAGGTCGGGACCGGTACGCTCACATTGTCGGGCACCAACACCTACACCGGCAGCACGCTCGTGAGCGGAGGCACGCTGCTGGTGACCGGCTCGATCGCATCCTCCACCGTTGTCTTCGTCGATACCGGCGCGACCTTGGGCGGCAACGGCACGGTGGCCCCGACTTTCCTGTCCAATGGCGCGACGCTGGCACCCGGTCTTCCGAATGCGCTCGGCACGCTGACCGTCAACGACCTGCTGGTGTTTTGTGATTGCACTTTCTACAATGTGAAGGTGACGTCGGGTGGCAGCGATCTCACCAGCGTCGTCTCGACCGGCGGCCCGGCCCTGGCCGGCCTTGCGGGAACGGTGCGTGTCACCTCGCTCAACAACTCGTACAAATTCAACAGCCCCTATACCATTCTGACGGCGCAGGGCGGCTTTGATGCCGGCTCGGGCCCGACGCGATTTGACGCACTGCTGACTCCTACCGGAATCAACGGCTCGCTCGGCTACACGTCCACCGACGTCAACCTGACGCTGGTGTCCGCGCTCGGACAATTGCCGGGATTGAACGTCAACCAGCGCAATGTTGCCAACGTGCTCGATGTCGGGTTCAACTCGTCAGGCAGTTCCGGCGTCTTGGGCGCGATCTTCAACGGTAACATCCCCCAAAACCTGACCCAGGTCTCCGGCGAAACCGCCACGGGATCGCAGCCGGCGACGTTCCAGGCCATGAACCTGTTTCTCGGCCTGATGACCGATCCGTTCGCGGCCGGGCGCAACACTGGCGCGGGCACGGGCGGCGCGCAGCCTTACGCGGAGGAGGGCAATGCCTACGCCGCGGCGAGATTGGCGTCCGCGCACGACGCATTCGCCAAGATCCCGACCAAGGCGGCCGTGGCGCGCAACGATCTCCTCGATCCGCGCTGGAGCGTCTGGGGTGCGGCCTATGGCGGCGGCGCCGACATCGACGGCAACGCCGCCCTCGGCTCGAATTCGGCCAGCGTGCGCGCCTTCGGCTTTGCCGTCGGCGCGGACTACCGGATCTCGCCATCGACCCTGGCCGGCTTTGCGCTCGGCGGCGGCGGCACCAGTTTCAGCGTCAACGGGTTCGGCAACGGCCGGTCGGATCTGTTCCAGGCGGGCGCATTCGTGCGCCACACCGTCGGCGCGGCCTACGTCACCGGCGCGCTCGCCTATGGCGGCCAGCAGGTCACCACCGATCGCACCGTCACGGTCGCGGGGGTCGACAAACTGCATGCGCAGTTCAACGCCCACGCCGTGTCGGGCCGCATCGAAGGCGGCACCCGCTTCGCGACGCCGTGGATGGGCATCACGCCCTATGCCGCGGGGCAGTTCACGACCATCAGCCTGCCGGCCTATGCCGAGCAGGCGCTGGTCGGCAGCAACGCCTTCGCGCTGAATTATGCGGCGAAGACCGTCACGGCGTCGCGAGCCGAACTTGGGTTGCGCACCGATCGCTCCTTCGCGTTCGAGAGCGCGGTGCTGACGCTGCGCAGCCGGTTCGCCTGGGCGCATGATTTCAACACCGATCGCAATGTCACGGCGGTGTTCCAGGGCCTGCCGGGCGCGTCCTTCGTGGTCAACGGCGCGGCCCAGGCGCGCGATTCGGCGCTGACAACGGCTTCCGCCGAAATGACCTGGCGTAACGGCTGGTCGACTGCGGCCACCTTCGAGGGCGAGTTCTCCGCCATCAGCCGCTCCTATGCCGGCAAGGGCGTCGTGCGCTACGCGTGGTAGGGCTTTCGTGCTAATACGGAACGCCCTACAGGCGGAGTGATCCCATGCGCGCGGCCATTTTTCGAAACGGCGAGATCGTCGTCGATCGACTGCCGGAGCCGACGCCCGGTCCCGGCCAGGTGCTGGTCCGAACGCTCGCCTGCGGCATCTGTGGCTCCGACCTGCACGCGCGCAAGCACGCCCATCGCATGGTCGAGCTCACGAGGCATTTTCCCGGCCGCAAGCCGATGGATCTCGCCCGCGACGTCGTGTTCGGCCATGAATTCTGCTGCGAGGTTCTCGACCATGGACCGGCGACGGTGCGCAACCTCAAGCCCGGCACGCGCGTCTGCTCGCTGCCCGCGCTGCTGACGCTGCAGGGGCCGGTCGGTATCGGCTATTCCAACGACAATCCCGGCGGCTATGCCGAGCGCATGCTGCTCAGCGAGGCGCTGCTGCTTGAAGTGCCGAACGGCTTGGCATCCGAACACGCGGCCCTCACCGAACCGCTCGCCGTCGGCATTCACGCGGTCGAGAAAGCCAATATCCGCGGCAATGAAGTGCCGCTCGTGATCGGCTGCGGTCCGGTCGGGCTCGCGGTCATCGCCGCGCTGAAGCTGAAGCGGCTGCATCCGATCGTCGCCGCCGATTACTCGCCGGCGCGCCGGGCACTGGCCGTGAAGCTCGGCGCCGATGTCGTTGTCGATCCCGCGACGTCGGGCCCCTATGCGACCTGGGCCGAACACGCCGCGATGTCGGATGCGGAAAAGGCCGCGCGCCCGCCGCTGCAGGCCTTTCTGCCGGCGCTGAAGCCTGCCTTGATCTTCGAATGTGTCGGCATTCCCGGCCTCATCCAGCAGGTGTTCGAGGGCGCAGCTCGCGATGCCCGTATCGTCGTCGTCGGCGTCTGCATGGAGACCGATCGCACCGAGCCGATGCTCGGCATCATGAAGGAGCTCAACGTTCAATACGTGCTCGGCTACACGCCGGACGAATTTGCTCGCTCCCTGCGGCTGATCGCGGACGGCGAGGTGGATGCAGCCGCGATGGTGACCGCCACCGTCGGCATCGACGGCGTGGCGCAGGCGTTCACTGATCTCGCCAATCCGGAGGCCCATACCAAGATCATCGTCGAGCCGTGGCGGTAGATGTCAACGCGTGACACCGATCGTCCTGCCGTCCTGGCGCATCAGCGGTTTCTGGCGGACAGGCCGTCCTTCGCCGGACTCGATCTGGCGCGGCGCTTTCAGCGCATCCACGACACCAATCTGTGGGGTGCATCGGAATCCGCGTCGGGGCTGGGCTCGGAGATCGATGCGACCGCCGTGCTGCGCGCGGAGTTGCCGCCGCTGCTCGACAGGCTGGGCGCCAGCTCGCTGCTCGATGCGCCCTGCGGCGACGCGGGCTGGATCAACAGGGCCGGTCTCGGCGTGCGCTATGTCGGCGTCGATATCGTGCCGGAACTGATCGGGAGTCTGCGGGCGCGCGCCGCCACAGGCGACATCAGCGGCGACTATCACCTGGCCGATATCACTGGCGATGCTCTGCCGCGGTGCGATGCCATCCTCTGCCGCGATTGCCTGGTGCACCTGTCGTTCGCCAATATCGCGCGCGCCGTGGCCAATTTCGCCCGCTCCGGCGCGGTGTGGCTGATCGCAACGACGTTCCCGGACTGGCAGGCCAACGTGGATTGCGAGGACGGCGACTGGCGCGCGCTGAATTTCGAGCGCGCGCCGTTTCATTGGAGACCGCCGGTTGAACTGCTGAACGAGAACTGTCTGGAGGCCGGCGGCGGCTGGCGCGACAAGAGCCTCGGCGTTTGGCGGCTGGCAGCGATCGCGGAAGGTTGGCATCCGGCATGACCAGGCCGCGCCCCGGATTCTCGCGTTCGAAACCCGTTGTGGCGCGTTCATTTGCGGATGATAGAACTAGGACATACGAGCAAGCACGCTTCTCGGTTTGGTTGTGGATGTGACCATGGCAACGAAGACTGGTGGAAGTCCCGACGCGAGTGTCAACTTCGGTACGCGGGACCATGATTCGGAAAAGTTGCCGCCAAAATACCGTCGGTTCAGCGTTTTGGAGGCGACGGAGTTGAAGCAATATTCGATCTCGAAGGATCAGTCCTGGCAGGTCTATTGTTGGGCCATCTCGATATTTCTTTTTTCGCGCGCGGTGGTCGCGCTCGGACTGGTTTTCTCGCAGAAATATCTGCCCATCGCGACCGATGTCTGGTCCGCGGGACCGTTCTGGTACCACCAATTGCTGCAATGGGATTCGGAATGGTATTTCAAGATCGTCACGGAAGGATATCGGTTCAACGGCGATCTGACGATCGAACAGAATATCGTGTTCTACCCTCTGTATCCGATGCTGGCGCGGGGCCTCGTCATGATCAGCGGCATCACGCCTGCGGATGCAATGCTGCTGGTGTCGAACGTCGCCGGATTGTTGGCTGTCGTTTTTCTGTTCAAGCTGGTCCGGGAAGAATTCGGTGATCGCCTCGCGCTCGCCACAACCGCGCTGCTCAGCTTTTTTCCGACCTCGGTCTTGCTGTCAGCCGGCTATACCGAACCCCTGGAACTGCTCCTGATCGTTGCGTTCTGTCTTGCCTTGAGACGAAAACACTATCTGTTGGCTGCAGTTCTTGCAGGCTTGGCCGTCGCCGACCGCTCGACGGGGATCGTCTTGTTGCCCGTCCTTGTCTGCGAGATGTGGCTCAACCGGGATGAGAAGCCGTTCCTTCCCCTGCTCTTGCCATGCATCCTGCTGGCGACATCGGGCTTGTGGCTGTTCATGATCTATCTCTGGAGTTCCTTCGGGGATCCGCTCGTGTTTTCAAACGGGCAGGCGGCTTACCATCAGGAAACGAGCATGGCCGCGCGATTGCTTGCGGCGCTCAAACTGGAGCCGTTCACGCGAATGATCCTCAATGACTGGAATCCATGGGGGCAGGACAGCTGGTTCACACTCTTGTCGATTGGTTTGATCGCGGTGGGCTGGTTTCGGCTCCCCTTTTCCTGGGCACTGCTCGCCACGGGCGTTTTCTTGCTGCCTTATCTCACGCTCAGCGGCGGGCCGGCCGGCTTCGTGTCAATGATGAGATTTAATCTTGTTTCGTTTCCCCTGTTCGTCGTGTTGGCGGATGTCGGGCTGCGAGTGAAGTGGCTGCTGGTGGGAGTCGTCGCCCTTTTCAGCGCGGCCCTGTTCATGGACGCCGCGCTGTTTGCGCGACGGATCTGGATCGGATGAGCGGTGGAGGCAGCCTTCGGCGGCTGAACGGCTGCAAGCTGCGGCAATGCGAGGCCAATGCGAAGGCCGCAAGCTTTGCGCGGCGGCCTCTCGACACGGCGTTGGTGCGCGAGCATGCTGCTTACGCCGCGAGGCCAACCCGCGCAGTCGATTTTCTGCGCGCCGGTTTTCCGCCCGGTGGTCCCTTGGGCCACGGATCCAGTGACGACAATGCGTCGAGCACCTCGTCGATGCTGACCAGGCGGCGTGATCCCGGCAGTTCTCTCAGCGCCGGATTTGACGCCACGGCGGCGGCATCCGACGCCCACGAAGCGAGGATCGCGCGTTTCTCGCCGATCGATCGTGTCGGATCGGCCACGACGTCGCGGGGATGGTCGTAGGTGGAACCGGGGTGCAGGATCTCGTTCAGGTCAATGATGTTGTCACGACGATCGATCATCGGGAGGACCTCCTTCTCCTTTCGCTGGACACCTTTGGTTTGTGTTCGGGATCGACACGACAAACCGGGTCCCGCCCGGTGGCCGGGCGGGAGCAGGAACGTGTCGGCGGGAAATCTACGCGGCCTTGGCTTCGAGCTGCTGCACGTTGCCGGCCGATGCCTCCTTGATGGCGATCCGCCGCGGCTTCATGGCCTCGGGGATCTCCCGAAACAGCTCGATTTTCAGCAAGCCGTTCTCGTAGGCCGCGCCCTTCACCTGCACGTAATCCGCAAGGTTGAACTGGCGCTTGAACGGGCGGGCGGAAATGCCCCGATAGAGATAGTCGCGCTCCGTCTTGTCCGCCTTGCTGCCCTCGACGGTGACAACATCCTGTTCGGCCGTGACGGTAATTTCGTCCGGTGCGAAGCCGGCAACCGCCAGTGAGATCAGATAGCGGTCGTCGGAAAGCCGTTCAATGTTGTAGGGCGGATAGTTGTCCTCGCCAGCCCGCTGGGCGGTTTCCGCGAGGTCGAAAAGGCGGTCGAAACCAATGGTCGAACGCCACAACGGAGAGAAATCGTAGGTGCGCATAGCCAGATCCTCCAAAGAGCAAAATGGGTACGAGCGACACCGGACACGACCGGTGCCCGTCTCAGGTTCCCGACCCGTCAGGCGTCGGAAACACCACCTCTCGGTGGCGCCAAAAATCTAGAAAAGCCGGATTTTCGTTTCAAGGGGGAAGCCAAAATTTTTTTGCCTGCATCGCGTGCGATCGGCGGGCTCGCCTTCGTCGCGCATGTGAGTACGCGGCCTATCGGATTGAACGCGCGCGAGGCGCCATGTTAGACGTCGCAGAGCTCGCAAACGAGCCGGTGGCGGGCGATCGTCTGTCTTCGCGCAGGCTTGGGGTGTGCACGAATGCGCCTGTTGATCCTCGGCGGCACGCAGTTTCTCGGCCGCGCCATTGCCGCCCACGCCTGCGGGATGGGCCATGACGTGACATGTGCCGCGCGTGGCGTGACTGGAAAAATTTGGCCTGCTGCTCGCTTCATCCGTGTGGACCGCGATGAACCGGACGGCCTTGCACCGCTGGCCGGCGAGGAGTTCGACGCCGTCGTCGACGTGTCGCGTCATCCCGGCCAGGTGCGCCGCGTGGTCGCGGCCCTCAGGCCGCGGGTCGCGCATTGGACCTTCGTCTCGACGGTGAGCGTCTATGCAGACAACCTCACGGTCGGTCAGCGAGCCGATACCGCGCCAATCCGGGCGCCCACGGCCCCGGAGATCGAGCACAGTACCGAGGAGACCTATGGCGCCGCCAAGGTCGCATGCGAGCACGCGATCGGCGAGAACGCCTTGATTTGCAGGGCCGGACTGATCGCAGGTCCTGAGGACCCGACGGGACGTTTCACCTATTGGCCCATGCGGCTCGATCGCGGTGGCGAGGTGCTCGTGGCTGGATCGCCTGACGATGCGGTTCAACTCATCGACGTGCGCGATCTCGCCCGGTGGATCGTCCATGCCGCCCGGACCGGTTTGACCGGGTGTTTTGACGGGATCGGACCATCCTCCACGCGCGGCCGGTTCCTGGCGGAATGCGCCGACGCGCTTGGCGCGCGCTGCACCTTCACCTGGGTCGATCGCGCATTTCTGGAGAGCCAGAACATCAAGCGCTGGTCCGGTCCGCGGTCACTGCCGCTGTGGCTTCCGCTGCCGGACTATGCCGGCTTCAACACGCGCGACACATCACCGGCGCGGCAGGCCGGCTTGACGGTGCGCCCGCTTTCGGAGACGGCGCGTGACACCTTGTCGTGGGCGCGCAGCGTCGGCGGCGCAGTCACCGGTCTCACGGCCGATGAGGAGCGCGCGGCGCTTCAGGCATGGCACGCTGGCAGACCTCGGTGAGACCAAGCTCAGGTCACCATCGCGCGTTCGACGACGCGGCGCAGTGAAGCGTCGGTCTTGAGGGATCCCAAGGTCAGGTGCGGTCGATCGATCTTGCTGGCCCTGAAACTGTCCGCGACGAAATCCGGCGCATATCGCGACAGCAGCGCGTATTGCACGGCGATCGCAATGTCCTCCGCAAGCCGCCGTGCGCCCTGCTCATGACCGGTCACCTCGTCGATCAGATCGTCGATCTCGTCCCATGATCTGTTGAGCACATCCGATCCGTCGACCCGGATCTCGCGCCGCAGCGCGTCGCGGACCGCGGGCTCGCGCCGCAGCACGCGCAGGAGATCAAGACAGATGATGTTGCCCGATCCTTCCCAGATTCCGTTCAGCGGTGCCTCGCGATAGAGCCGGGCGACAACACCCGACTCGACATAGCCGTTGCCACCGAAGCATTCGAGCAGCTCGGCGACCAGCACGGGTGCGCGCTTGCACACCCAGAATTTCGCAAGCGGAACCAGAAACCGCGCCAGCAGAGCTTCGTTTTCGTCCGTGGCGGCAAGATCCTGCGCCTGCGCCGCCCGCATCGTCAGCGCGAGGTGGGCCTCGCTCTCGACCGCGATGTCGGCGAGCACCGATTGCATGATCGGCTGATCGATCAGCGCCCGCTGGAACGTGCGGCGATGACGGGTGTGATGCAGTGCCTCCGTCAGCGCGCGGCGGATGATGGCGGCCGAACTGATCGCCGTTTCCAGTCGCGTCAGATGGGCCATCTCGATCAAGGTGGGAATGCCGCGGCCTTCCTCCCCGATCTGCATCGCGCGGGTTCCGGCGAATTCGATTTCCGACGACGCGTTGGAGCGATTGCCGAGCTTGTCCTTCAGCCGTTGAATGAGAAAGGTGTTGCGCGTTCCGTCCGCCAAGGAGCGCAGGACGAAGAAACAGGTCACTCCGTTCTTCGTTTGCGCCAATGTCAGGAAGCCGTCGCTCATCGGGGCCGAGCAAAACCATTTGTGGCCCGTCAGCTCGTATTCCCGGCCGAATTCGCCGTCGCTGGCCGGCCTCGCGACCGTTGCGACGGCGCGCAGATCGGAGCCGCCCTGCTTCTCCGTCATCGCCATCCCGACGGTGATGGCGCTCTTGTGCCTGAAGGAGATCGGCCGCGGATCATAGCCATTGGCCAGGATTTTCGGTTCAAGGGCGGCTGCCAGGGCAGGGTTGTTGCGAAGTGCCTTGACCGACGCATAGGTCATGGATGTCGGACAGTTCACGCCCTGATCGGCCTGATTCCAGATGTAGCTCAGCGCCGTACGGGCGGCATGGCCGCCCTCGCGAGCGGTCCAGGCCAGGGAATGAACGCCATCGCCAAACACCAGCTGCATCAATTCATGATACGCGGGGTGGAATTCAACGTGATCCGTCCGATGGCCAAATCGGTCGAACGCGTGCAGCTCCGGCGCGTTGCGGTTGGCCACTCGCGCCAGTTCCTGGACCCGTGCGTCGCCGGCGCGCTTGCCTGAATTGCTCAGATGCGGTTCGGCGCTGCGGGCGCCGGATCGCCTGACCGCCTCGCGGAGCGCGACGTCCCCCTCGAACAGATTGAGGGAGGGCAGCGGCGGCGGCTGGTTCGTCACCTCGTGTGTTGGCCACGGCCTGAAATCGAGAGCATGCGTCACGGTCGATCCTTTTTCGGCCTGGAAGGTTCAAGGCGCCCCGGACGGTCGTCCAGATTGAGATCCACGAGAGCAAGCGCGTCGGATCCGCGGGCTATCGTGGTGGTTCCGCTTGCGACCATCTGAAGCGCGATACCGGTAACGGTCGCCCAGAAATTCTGAGCGGCAATCGCGGGGCTCGTCTTCATTCGCCAGCGTTTCCGGGCGAGAATCTCCGAGGTCGCCCGAGCGCCCTGTTCGTGCAGTCGGTCGAGCGTTGCCTTGATCTGCGGGGCGAGGTCGGGACGCCGCCTGGCGATCAGCATCGCCTCGATGAAAGCCAGGACCGCGGGCAGGCCGGGACCAAGCACCGACGCGGCGAGGGCCTTGCGGTAGTCCCGAACGGATTTCGCCTTTCGTGCCGCGATCTCGGCGGCCTGTCCTGCCTCGAGGATGAGACGGCCCGCCGCTTCGACGAACAGCCCGTCCTTCCCGCCGAAATAATAGGTCACCTGGTTGGGAAAAACACCGGCCGCCGCGGCTATCTCGAGGGCCGAAACCTCGGCGAAGCCGCGCTCGGCGAACAGCCGGCTCGCAGCCAGGATAATCTCTCGTCGGGTCTGCTGGGATCCCGCTCTCACGGCTCGGTCAGGCATCGGCATGCCCCGGTCCTACATTATTTTGTCTGTCATACAAACAAGTTTGTTTGTTAAACAAACAAAAACCTTGCCAAAAACGCCGCGCCGCGAGCCCGCGACGGCATGGCCAGTTGAATCACGGGAATTCACTGAGTGCGAATGTTGGACAGTTCTCCGCTGTCATCCTCCGAGAAAAGCGGGCGATCCAGTACTGCAAGACGCCGGTGTGATCCGAGACGTCTCGCGTACTGGATGCGCCGCATCCGCGGGGGTATCACCGCCTCCGCGGACTGTCCTCTTAGAGGCGACCTCGACAGGTCTGGCGATACCGCCGGCAATTTCCTTCGCCTTGTTCGCCCAGCCTGTCCTTGTTGAGGCAAGCTGCTCTCAATTCGCTGCACTCATCCCTCCGAACCGGTCGCTGTTGGCAGGATTCGCGGTATCGGCGGCAGTTTCCCTCGCCGCGCTCGCCTAGCGCGTCCTTGTTTTCGCAGGCGCGCCGCAACTCCTCGCATTGCCCGCTCCCGATTCGGACGCCTCCCGGTCCAATCTCAATGGATTGGGAAAAGGCCGAAACCGGAATGATAAAAAGAGCCGCTGCCGCCGCCACGCCGATTCCATAATTGCGCATTCCCTTGAACATCCTGATTCCTCCAGTGCCGTGGACTGGATACATCACGCAGGGCGCGGGCGTTTGTTCCCGACGAAAAGACGAAGTTTTGATGCAGAAGGTAGAATAGTGACGGAACCTTTGCGCCGGAACTGCGGTGCCAGTGGGCCTGATCCAAATTCGCACCCGCCCAACGATGCGACATCAATGCGATCGTGCGGAAGTGTGATGTTATCCGCTTGTCCTCGCCAGGGCCCGTGATGATGATGCTCTTCAGCTCCAATCCGCCGTCACATATTTGCGTCTGGTCACCGACGATCGTGCAGACAATAAGCCGGCGCGGCAGCTACTTTTTTCCATTCTACGTCCACTGAGTTGCCCGACGGGCGCGGGTTGCAAATTCGTGTCCAGCCCTCGCACGAAAAATATTGTGCTTCTGTTTTTCGGAAACATATGGTAGCTGTCTCGACATCCCGCCGCGATGCAAGGGGCGTTACGGCCAATCGTCACGAAACGTGGGGCGGGATGCGGTGGACGCGACGAGGTCGTGTGCGCATGAGGTTGCAGGGCGAAGCAATTCGTGAGCGATCGAGAGAGGCGCGCAAGACGAGCGGCAGTGTTGCGGACGGTCAAAGCGTGTGGTCCTGACACCCCAATGCTGGTGTCAAGTTTTACTGGAGGCGCGCGAGCCCAACCGGGCAGCGATGCGCGATCATCAGGGAATGACGGGGGCACAGCCGGTCCCCGGGGAGAGCGCGCTATACACTGTTAAAACCATTGCGTGGGGAATGCCGGATGTTTCCGGTGCCTCCGCTGTGAATACTGGTGTGCATACTTAACTACCCTATAGCGCACACCAGGCTGCGGGTGCATTGGGCACCCGGCATTCCCCGCGCCCTTTTCGATGAAGGGCGAAAGTATCACGCAAGATCTCGGGCGTGTGACGCCGCGAGGACGATAGGCATGTTTGTCTAGGCGTGTTGGTCGTCGTGCGGTCAGGCGCCTTCCTCTCAACTGTCATCGTCCGGCTTGACCGGACGATCCAGTATTCCAGAGGCGTTGGTGATGGAACGGATAAGCCGCAGCGTACTGGATGCCCCGCATGCGCGGGGCATGACAACAGTGAATGAGGCGCGATCGATCGGCTTCGCCGACGCAGCGGGTCGTCGCTGGCTCACGCGGAACTATTCTGCTGACGGTTGTCGTTACCCCTCACACCGGCAATGCGATCGAATACTTCACCTGGCTCAGCGCGAAGCTCGACTCGATCGAGGCGATGCCGTCGAGCCGGGTCAGCTTGGTCTTCAGGAACGTCTCGTAGGCCGAGAGATCGGCGGCGACGACGCGGAGCAGATAGTCGCGATTGCCGGTCATCAGATAGCATTCGAGCACTTCGGGCCATTTCGAGATCGCTTTCGCGAAGCGGTCGAGGTCCTCTTCCTTCTGGCGCGCGAGCTTGATCGAGATGAAGACGCTGACATGCAGGCCGAGCGCCTTCTGGTCCACGGTGGCGATATAGCGGGTGATGACGCCGCGCTCCTCCAGAAGCTTGACGCGCCGGTGACAGGGCGAGACCGACAGCCCGACCTTCTCGGCGAGCTCCTGCATGGTGATGCGGCTGTCGGACTGCAGCAACGTGAGGATCTTGCGGTCGATGGCGTCGAGGGCAGGCATTGGAATGAAACCCGAGGTTTTACGTATGAGTTGGAATACTATCCCAATCCAGGCTGGTATGATGCAGGAATTTGAGAAATCCGGGGATGGCAGGGGGCGTAAAATAGCAACGAATTCACCGCCGCAGGAGCCCCGTCATGTCGCGCGTTTCAGAGCGTCTCGACCTCTTGTCCGCATTGTCCCGAAAGGCGCTGTGGCTGTCGTCCTGGACGATCCATCACGCCAATCACATCAGGCCGAGCAGCGACGGCCTCAAGGTCGGGGGCCATCAGGCGTCATCCGCCTCGCTCGCCACCATCCTGTCGGCGCTGTATTTCGCGGTGCTGCGACCGCAGGATCGTGTCGCGGTGAAGCCGCATGCGAGCCCGGTGTTTCACGCGATCCAGTATCTGTTCGGCCGGCAGAGCCGCGACAAGCTGGAGAATTTTCGCGGCTTCAAGGGGGCGCAATCCTATCCCTCGCGCACCAAGGACACCGATGACGTCGATTTCTCCACCGGTTCGGTCGGCCTCGGTGTGGCGCAGACGCTGTTCTCGTCGCTGGTGCAGGACTACGTCACCTCGCATGGCTGGATGAAGGATCGCGCCGAGGGGCGGATGATTGCGCTGGTCGGCGACGCCGAGATGGACGAAGGCAACATCTTCGAGGCGCTGCTGGAGGGCTGGAAGCACGGCCTGCGCAACACCTGGTGGGTGGTCGACTACAACCGGCAGAGCCTCGACGCCGTGGTGCGCGAGGGGCTGTGGGAGAAGTTCGAGACCATGTTCCGCAATTTCGGCTGGGACGTGGTGATCGTGAAATACGGCCGCCTGATGCAGGCGGCGTTCGCGGAAGCAGGCGGCGAGGCGCTGCGGCGCTGGATCGACAACTGCCCGAACCAGCTCTATGCCGCGCTGTGCTTCCAGGGCGGTGCCGCGTTCCGCAGGCATCTCGAGGATGAGATCGGCGATCAGGGCGCGGTGTCGCAGCTGATCGGCCGGCGCAGCGACGATGAATTGCTGGCGCTGATGTCCAATCTCGGCGGCCACGACATGGCCAGCATGATCGAGGCCTTTGAAGCCATCGATCACGACCGCCCGGTCTGCTTCATCGCCTATACGATCAAGGGCGTCGGGCTGCCGTTCCAGGGCCACAAGGACAACCATGCCGGGCTGATGACGGTGGCGCAGATGGAGAAATGGCGGGCTGCGCAGAACATCCGCCCCGGTCACGAATGGGACAAGTTCGAAGGACTGACGCAGGATCAAGCTGCGCTGGAAGCGTTTCTCGCCGAGGTGCCATTCAACCGCGGCGGCCAGCGCCGGCTCAGCGCCGATGTGCTCGATGTACCCGAGCGCCTCGCCTTCACGCCTGCCGCCGTGATGTCGACCCAGCAGGGTTTTGGGCTCGTGCTCAACGAGTTGGCGCGTGGCGATACTGCACTTGCATCACGCATTGTCACCGCCTCGCCCGACGTCACGGTGTCGACCAATCTCGGTGCCTGGGTCAATCGGCGCGGGCTGTTTGCGCGCGCCGAGAGGGCGGATCTGTTCAAGAGCGAGAAGATCCCCTCGACCTTCAATTGGGAATTTTCGCCGAGGGGACAGCACATCGAGCTCGGCATCGCCGAGATGAACCTGTTCATCCTGGCCTCCGCGCTCGGCCTCTCACACGCGATCAACGGCGAGCGGCTGTTGCCGGTCGTGACCCTCTATGATCCCTTCATCCAGCGCGGGCTCGATGCGCTGAACTATGCCTGTTACCAGGATGCGCGGTTCATGGTGGTGGCGACGCCGTCGGGCATCACGCTCGCGCCCGAGGGCGGCGCGCACCAGTCGATCGCAACACCGCTGATCGGCATGGCGCAGGACGGGCTCGCGGCGTTCGAGCCCGCCTTCGTCGACGAACTCGCCGCCATCATGGGCTGGGGCCTCCGCCACATGCAGGCCGAGGCGGGCGGTTCGGTGTATCTGCGGCTCTCGACACGGACGGTCGACCAGCCGCAGCGGATCATGACCTCGGAGCTGCAGCGCGACATCGTCGAGGGTGCCTATTGGCTGCGGCCGCCCGGCCCGAACGCCGAAGCCATCGTCGCCTGTGCCGGCGCGGTCGCGCCTGAAGCGATCGAGGCCGTGGGCTTCATCGGCGAAAGCCGGCGCGACGTCGGCCTGCTCGCGATCACGTCGGCCGATCGCTTGCATGCAGGCTGGACCGCCGCGCGACGGCTGCGGCGCGATCGCCGCGGCGCCCAGCATCTCAGCCACATCGAAAAACTGCTGGCGCCGCTGCCGCGCGACTGCGGCGTCGTCAGCGTGATCGACGGCCATCCGGCGACGCTCGGCTGGCTCGGCAGCGTGCGCGGCCAGCGCCTGGAAGCGCTCGGCGTCGAGCGCTTCGGCCAGACCGGCACCATCGCTGATGTCTATCGCCATAGCGGCATCGACGCCAACGCCATCATCGACGCCGCGGAAAGCCTGACCGCGGGGGCGCCGGTGCTGCATCGAAAAATGGCGGTGTGACCGGCGGCGTTCCACACTCGGGCAGCACGGGTTCCATCAGGTCACCGTTGTCTCCGCTCTTATCCCAAATAAATTTAGTGATGCAGCCGTGCAGCGGTGGGACCGCTGGTGACATGTCGTGAGACGCGTTTCTGTTCCTGCAATGTTGTCGGAATGCCTCACGAATCGCGCGTTGTGCCGCATCCAAATTGCGCGCGGGTTTCGTGTCTTGCCGATTGATCGCGCGACCATCAATGCTCGGTCGAATCCCGTCATGAGTGCTCGCCTTGAGTGGTAGACCGTCGCGGCTCTGCTTGTTTACGTCCAATCCAAGGACTTCGTTTGGTGTTTTCTTGGTGCGAAGGTGGACAGATCGTGAGAGCTGCCGAGCGATCGTCTGGCGGCCAGATGTCGCCGGTGCAGCGACACGAAGGTACTCACAGGCGTGTCGGGCCCTCGCGCGCGAGACCGGACGTCGTCGGCGGTCGCGCGGGTCCGCATTTTCGCAGCGAGGGCTATCGCGAGGTCATCAGCGCGCCGCCGCCATATCTGGTTCGCGCGGGCTCGATCATCACCGCGATCGCTTTCGTGACGCTCGCGATCGTCGCGTGCCTCGTGCCGTACCCCTCGATTGTCGGCGGACGCGCGCACATCGTGTCGGCCCAGTTGCCCGTCACCTTGCTGAGCCGCGGCAATGGCAAGCTCGCGCTGCTTGCGGCGAAGGAGGGGGACCTCGTCAGTCGCGACGACATTCTTGCGATCATCGATGACGGCAGCGACGTCCAGGCGATGCTGGATCTCGAACGGTGGCTGGGAAACGTGCCGGCCGATCTCAGGGAAGGGCAGGTGCTTCCGGCGGTTCCTGCCGTGGCGACCGGAAAACTCGGCGCCGCGCAGGCGCCCTTGCTGGTCGCGATTCAGTCCCTGACGAATCTCGTGGCCTTTCGCGCCTCGAGCGATACCGCCGACCAGGTCGCGCAATTGCGACAGGTCGTCGCCACCCACAAGCAGCTCGTCGATCAGTTTCGCGACAAGGAAAACGCCGCCGAGGCTTCGCTGAAGGCGGACCAGAGGATGCAGGCCGGACGCGAGACGCTGATCGCGAACGGATACGCGAACAATGCCTATCTCGACAAATTCGAGGCCGGGCGCCAGTCCCAGCGCGACCGCCTCGCGGAGAGCCGCATCGCCACCGCCCGCAATCTCACGACGATCGCGACCACCGAGCGCGAGATCAGCGCGCTGCTGGCAGCGCGTCGCGACCGCGATACCGAAATGGCCGCGCGGCTTGCCGGCGCGCTTCGCGAGTTGCGTGGCGTCATGCAGGAGTGGGAGCGCGTCAACGTGATCCGCGCCTCGCAGGCAGGACGCGTCCGCCTGTTCGGGCTGTGGTCGGACGCCCAGAACCTGAAGGCGGGCGATACGTTCGCGGTCGTCGAGCCGGCCGATACCACGCCGACCGCGTTTGCGTTCGTGCCGGCCGCGGGCTTCGGCAAGGTGCAACTGGGGCAGCGCGTGACGATCAGGCTCGATGCCTATCCGAGAATGGAGTTCGGCCTGCTGGAGGCGAGGGTTGCCGCCACCAGCGCGGTGGCGATCGACGGCAAGTATCGCATCCTGCTCGATCTGCCCAGGGGATTGCAGCTCACAGGCGGCAGAACGGTGCAGTTCACGCAGAACATGGACGGGGATGCGCGGATCGAGGTGAACAGCCTCAGACTGATTCAGCAGATGTTCAATCATCTGCTGGCCGTCATCGAGTAGAGCTGCGGAGAATTGACGGACCCGAAGCTCCAGCGCGCTCACCCCATCAGCCGTCATGGAGGGCCGGCGGGCTTTGCTCCGGATGGCTGCGAACGTCCCATCGCTACGGCGTTGCCGCTTCACCACACGCCGCGTGAATCTGGGTGGATCGCGGGTGTTCCAGATTGATGTCGCCAGTTGGGCCGCCGAACACTTGCTGGCCGATCATTGGGGCGGCGGGAAATCGGCATCCGCCACGAAGCTTGACGAAAGGAAACGAATGCAAAGCACGGATTGCAGGGGTGAGCTGAGGACGCTCTCGGAGGACGAACTGCGGCAGGTGACGGGCGGCAACTCCGCGCTCGCGGCGGCGTTCAGGTCGATCTTCGCGGGGATCAATGCCGTGGTCCACGCTGTCGAGGGCCTGATCATCAAGGCCTCGCACAATGATCCAAAGGTCGTGGCCGGCATCAACACCTTCAACAAGGTCGGCCTCGGCATCGAAAACGTCGCCGTCGGAATCGCGTCGGTCGTCTGACCGGCGCGGCGTGTGCCGAGCCGCCGGCTTCGGCCGGCGGCTCAATTTTCGCCGGATCAAGCTCTTGGCAACATTCCCGCACTATCAGCAGCTGGATGCGACGAGTTGCGGGCCGACCTGCCTGCGCATCGTCGCGCGCCACTTTGGCAAACTGATTCCCCAGGCCGAGGCCGAGGAGATCGTGCACAAGGGCAAGCACGGCGTCGACCTGCTGTCGATCTGCAAGGCCGCGGAGGAGGTCGGGCTGCGCACGCTGCCGGTGAGCTGCGATGTGGTCGCGCTCATGAGTCAGGGGCGCGTTCCCTTCCTGGCGCATTGGAATCAAAACCACTTCGTCGTGGTCTACCGGATCAGCGGCAATCGCGTCTACGTCTCGGATCCGGCGGCGCCCGAACTCGTCGACTATTCGATCGCGGAGTTTCATCAGTGCTGGGCGACCCATGTCGAAAACGGGTCGCCGGCCGGCATCGCGGTGTTCTTCGAGCCCACCCCGGCGTTTCGCAGCTGGCAGCCGTCGAAGAGCCAGCCGCAGACGCCATGGCGGCACCTGTTGAACTACGCGCTCGATCACCGCGATCTCGTCGTGCAGCTCGCGATCGGAACGGCGGTCGGGTGTGTGCTCGCTTTCGTCGCGCCGTTTCTCACCCAGTCGCTGGTCGATCAGGGCATCGAGCGCGGCGATGTCGGCTTCGTGACGGTTCTGGTCGCAGCCCAGGTCTGCGTCATGCTCGGACAGAACGCCATCGTGCTGATCCGGGGATGGCTGATGCTTTATCTGTCGTCGCGCATCAGCATCGCGATGATCGCCGACTTTCTGCAGACGATCCTCAATCTGCCGATGACGTTCTTCGATTCGCGCACCACCGGGGACGTCATCCAGCGCCTCAATGACAATCATCGCATCGAAGGCTTCCTGACATCGGGCGTGCTGGAGGCCGCCTTCTCGGTGCTCATGATTCTCGTCTACGCAATTGTCATCGGCACCTTCAGCGGCACCATCCTGCTGATCTTCATGGCCGGTGCTGCCCTCAATCTGGTCTATGTCACGCGTTTCCTGGCCGCCCGCCGCCGCATCGACCATCGGCGCTTCAATGAGGCCGCGGTGAGTCTGGCAAGCGAGATGGAACTCGTGCGTGCCGTCGCCGAGGTCAAGCTCACCGGGTCTGAAAAGCAGAAGCGATGGGCCTGGGAGCGGGTCCAGGTGCGGCTGTTCAAGATCCAGCTCGACGCCATGAAGTTGCAGCAGATCCAGCAGACCGGATCGGTGCTGATTTCGTCGACGACGGCGATTGGTGCCAATGCCTTTGCCGCCTATGCGGTGATCCGCGGCGAGCTGACGCTCGGCGCCATGATGGCGCTGACCTCGATGCTGGGACAGATGGGGGCGTCGCTCGATCATCTGGTCGTGCTCCTGCAGCGGGCGCAGGATGCCGCCCTCAGCCTCAAGCGCATCACCGAGGTCTATACCGCCGAGCCCGAGGATCCGGCCGGCCGTCTCTCCGCGCCGGTTCCGACGGGAGACATTGCGATCGATGACCTCTCGTTTCGCTATGGCAACCCAAGCGCGGCTCCGGTCCTGGACCGGATCACCTTGACCATCCCAGCCGGCAGCACCATTGCGATCGTGGGCGCCAGCGGCAGCGGCAAGACGACGCTGCTCAAGCTCCTGGTCAAATTCTACGAGCCTGAGCGCGGAGACATCCGCGTCGGTGACACCAGCCTTGCCCAGGTGAGCGCCCGTGACTGGCGCGGGGCCTGCGCGGCGGTGATGCAGGACGGCCATGTGTTCGGCGACACCATCGCCCGCAACATTGCCGTCACGGATGAGCGGATCGACCGGGACAGGCTGCTGTGGGCGGCGGAGGTCGCGAATGCGCGGGCGTTCATCGAACGCATGCCGGCCGGCTTCAATACCAAAGTCGGCGAGGACGGTCTTGGTCTCTCCGGCGGACAGGTGCAGCGGCTGCTGATCGCGCGCGCCATCTACCGGCAGCCGCGACTGCTTCTGCTGGATGAGGCTACCAGCGCACTCGACGCGAAATCGGAGGCTGTCGTCTCTGCGAATTTCGCACGCCTGACCGACGGCATGACCAAGGTCATCATTGCGCATCGTCTCAGCACGGTCCGCAATGCCGACCAGATCATCGTCCTCGATGCCGGGCGGATCGCGGAGGCCGGTACCCACCGCGAACTCGCGGCCGATCGCGGACTCTATTTCGACCTGGTGCGCAACCAGCTCGAGATGGGCGCCTGAGGAGCTCACGACCGATTTTTTGGTCGCCGGGCCGGGAAGGTCCGAGGCGCTTGACGCGCCGATACTGCACCGCAAAATGGCGGCGTGACTTCTTGCTGTCGCCCCGGCGAAGGCCGGGGCCCATACGCCGCGGCGCAGTTTGTTTCGAAAGGTGCTTGACGACTTTTTTGAAACGGCTGGCATGGGTGGTTGGGCCCCGGCCTTCGCCGGGGCGACGGGCGTCTTGCTTCCGTCAAAGCGCTGATCATATATCCAGCGTCTGCCGCAATCCGGCGTCCCGCACATGGCGGGTTCCAATTTTCCGGGCGTTCGTGCAAGGATGCTTGCCGAATGCCACGCCCCCTCCAAGTGCACCGAAAAGAAGAGGTTTCCAATGGTTAACCGACTGCAATTCTACATCGACGGCGCCTGGGTCGATCCGGTCGTCAAGAAGTCCACGCCGGTCGTGAATCCGGCGACCGAGGAGGCGATGTATGAGGTTGCGCTGGGCTCCAAGGCCGACGTCGACAAGGCGGTGGCCGCCGCCAGGCGCGCCTTCGAAACGTTCTCGCAGACCAGCCGCGAGGAGCGCGTCGCGCTGCTGACCAAGATCATCGAGATCTACAAGACCCGCATGAAGGAGATCGGCGCCGCCGTCTCCGACGAGATGGGCGCGCCGCTGCCGATGGCGGAAAAGCTGCAGGCCGGCGCCGGCCTTGGGCACCTCGCGACCACGCTGGACGTCCTCAAGAACTATCACTTCGAGGAGCCGGTCGGTACCGCTGTGGTGCTGCGTGAACCCGTCGGCGTCGTCGGCATGATCACGCCGTGGAACTGGCCGCTCAATCAGATCGCCTGCAAGGTCGCGCCGGCGCTGGCGGCGGGCTGCACCATGATCCTGAAGCCGTCGGAATTCACCCCGACCTCGGCGCTCATCTTCGCTGAAATCCTGCATGAAGCCGGCGTGCCGAATGGCGTGTTCAACCTGGTCAACGGCCTCGGCCCCGAGGTCGGCGCCGCCATGAGCGAGCATCCGGACATCGACATGATCTCGTTCACCGGTTCGACCCGCGCCGGCATCGATGTCGCCAAGCGCGCGGCCCCCACGGTCAAGCGCGTCAGCCAGGAACTCGGCGGCAAGTCGCCGAACGTCATCCTCGAGGATGCCGACCTGGCCAAGGCCGTCACCGGCGGCGTGATGCACATGTTCAACAATTCCGGGCAATCCTGCAACGCGCCGTCGCGGATGATCGTGCCGTTGTCGAAAATGAAGGAAGTCGCCGCCATCGCCAAAGGCGTCGCCGAAAAGACCAAGGCCGGCGATCCCCGTGCGGACGGCACCAATATCGGCCCGGTGGTCAATCGCGGCCAGTGGGACAAGATCCAGGCGCTGATCCAGAAGGGCGTCGAGGAGGGCGCGACCCTCGTCGCCGGCGGCCCGGGTCTGCCCGAAGGTGTCAACAAGGGCTTCTACGTGCGCCCGACCATCTTCGCCGACGTGACGCCCAACATGACGGTCGCGCGTGAGGAGATCTTCGGACCGGTGCTCGTGATCATGGGCGCCAAGGACGAAGCCGAGGCGGTCCGCATCGCCAACGACACGCCCTATGGTCTCGCCGGTTACGTTTCGGCCGGCACCGTCGAGGGCGCCCGCAAGGTCGGTCGCCAGATCCGCGCCGGCAACGTCAACCTGCAGGGCGTGCCTAATGATCGCACCGCGCCGTTCGGCGGCTACAAGCAGTCCGGCAACGGACGTGAGTGGGGCAAGTTCGGCCTTGAGGAATATCTCGAGGCGAAGGCGGTCGCCGGCTACAACGCGGCGTAATTGATGCGGCGCTCGCGCCGTGGGTGACGAGTCCGGCTGCCGAAAGCAGCCGGACTCTTATTGTTCCGGCGCACCGTCGTCAGTCGGGGCCGTGCGCCCACGTCCAGTCGCGGCAGCGCGTAAAATAACAAGCAAGAACGGAGAGGGAGATGAAGAAGCTGGTATTTGCGCTGGTTGCGCTGCTGCCGCTGACCGGGGCAGCGCAGGCCCAGACTCTCAAGGATCTGCTTGCGGCCATGAAGGCCAAGTGGAACGCGCCCACCGAGCCGTTCAGGATGATCGGCAACGTCTATTATGTCGGAACCGACGGCTTGGCGTCCTATCTGATCACCTCTCCGCAGGGCCACATCCTGGTCGATACGGTGATGCCGGAATCAACATCACAAATCAAAGCGAGTATCGAAAAGCTGGGGTTCAAGGTCGGCGACATCAAATACCTGCTGAATACCCACGCGCATATCGATCACACCGGCGGCTTGGCCGAAATGAAACAGGCCAGTGGTGCGCAGCTCATTGCTGGAGAAGCCGACAAGCCGCTGCTCGAAGGCGGCTATTACCCGGGACGGCAGGAAGAGACGGACCTCGCGTTTCCACCGGTAAAGGTGGACCGCACGGTTCACGAAGGCGACACAGTGACGGTGGGGGATGTCACGCTGACTGCCCGTGAAACCCCGGGACATTCACCCGGCTGCACGAGTTGGACGTTCACGGTGAAGGACGGCGACGCGACCCGCTCCGTGCTGATATTCTGTAGTGCCACCGTGGCGTTGAACCAGCTCGTCACCAACCCGACCTATCGCGGCATCGTCGACGATTACCGGAAGACCTTTGCGCGGGCCAAGGAGATGAAGCCGGATGTCCTCCTCGCGCCGCATCCGGAAATGTACAACATGCCGGAGAAGCGTGCCAGGATCGCTGATGGCGCGCCCAATCCGTTCGTCAATCCCGGCGAGTTCAACGCCTATGCCGCCAAGCTGGAAAAGGCGTTCGAGGAGAGCGTCGCGAAGCAAACCGAGGCCGCCCAGGACAAGAAGGGTTGAGCCAGCGCTGCTGCGCGCGTCGGGTGTCCCTATCCCCCCAAGGCGCCTTGCGTATTCACATAAAGCGCGTAGATCGACTGGCTCGCGGCCATGAACAGCCGGTTGCGCTTCAAGCCGCCGAAGCAGACATTGGCGCAGCGTTCGGGCAGCGCGATGCGGCCGATCATGACGCCATCGGGTGCAAACACAACGACGCCGTCGAGTTCGGGATCGCCCATGCCCCAGCCGCACCAGAGATTGCCGTCGATGTCGCAGCGCATGCCGTCCGGCGTGCCGGGACCGGCATCGATGAAGACGCGCTTGTTCGTGAGCTTGTCGCCGCCGGGCGTCACGTCATAGGCGAGGATCTTGCGGGTCGGTTGGCCGCGCGACTCCACGACGTAGAGGATCTTTTCGTCCGGAGAGAAGCACAGGCCGTTCGGGCCCAGCACGCCTTCGGCCACGATCGTCGCTTTGAGGCTCTCACTGTCGATCCGGTAGACATGGGTTTCGATCTCGGGCTCCGCCTTGTAGCCCTCATAATTGCCGAGCAGCCCGAAGGTCGGATCGGTGAACCAGATCGAACCGTCGGACTTCACCACGACGTCGTTGGGCGCGTTGAGCCGCTTGCCGTCGAAGGAGTCGATCAGCACGGTGATGGAACCGTCATATTCGGTGCGGACCACGCGGCGGCCGCCATGCTCGCAGCTGACCAGCCGGCCCTGGCGGTCACGGGTATTGCCATTGGCGAAGTTGGAGGGCTTGCGGTAGATGCTGATGGCGCCGGTTTCCTCTTCCCATTTGAGGATGCGCTGGTTGGGGATGTCGCTGCACAGCAGATAGCGTCCATCGCCGAACCAGACCGGACCCTCGGCCCAGCGCAGGCCGGTGGCCAGCCGTTCCACCGCCGAGAGTTTCAGCCAGTATTTCTCGAAGCGCGGATCGAGCGCATGGATCGCCGGATCGGGGTAACAGGTGGCCGGACGCCAGCCTTGGGAATGGGACGCTGCCTCGGACATTTCGCGTTCTCGTTGTTGTTTCCTCGCAGGGGGATTTGCTATCACCCGTGCGGTTCGGCAGCAAGCAACGCAACGCGCAATGTGGTCGCCGGCGAGCACGCTTGCCGCGATGTCACGGCCACGCCATAGTTATTTCAAGCCACGCCAATGAGGGAAGAAATGCCACGCATATTGATGACCGGCGCCGCCGGGGGGATCGGCACATCCTTGCGCAAGCTGTTGCCGCCGATCTATCCGGACCTGGTGCTCAGCGACCTCAAGGCGCCGGCCGATCTGGGCAGCCACGAAAACTTCAAGGCTGCCGATCTGTCGGATCTCGCAGAGGTCGAGGCGATCTGCGACGGCGTTGACGGTATCCTGCATTTCGGCGGCTACTCGGTCGAAGGCGCGTGGGACGACATCCTGCAGGCCAACATCATCGGCGGCTACAATCTGTTCGAGGCCGCGCGCCGCAAGGGCGTCAAGCGCGTCATCTTCGCGTCGTCGAACCATGCGATCGGCTTCTATCCGCGCCACCACCGGATCGGTAACGATGTGACGCCGCGGCCGGACGGCCGCTACGGCGTCAGCAAGGTGTTCGGCGAAGCCGTCGGTTCGCTCTATGCCGACAAGCATGGGCTCAAGGTCACCTGCATCCGGATCGGCAATTTCGGCGACAAGCCGCTCGATCATCGCAGGCTCGCGATGTGGCTCAAGCCCGAGGATCTGGTGCAACTCTGCCGGATCGGGCTCGAACATCCCGACATCCACTTCGAGATCTTCTACGGCGCCTCCCTCAACGAGCGCACATGGTGGGATAATCATCGCGCCTATGATCTCGGCTATCGTCCGACCGGACGGGCCGAGGATTTCCGCGAACATGCGATGGCCGAGCAGGCCAAGCTTCCACCCGATCCGATCGGCGACTACTATCAGGGCGGTGCCTTCTGCAGCATCGAATTCGATGGTGATCGAAGCCGGATCATCGACTGGAAATGATTTTTCACGTCATTCCGGGGCGAGGCGAAGCCTCGAGCCCGGAATCCATAACCACGATCGGGGTTATGGATTCCGGGCCCGCGCCCAAGAGGCGCGTCCCGGAATGACAGTTTTTATTAGGCGCCCTGATCATCGCCGATCCGCCCGAGATAATCCGACTTGCTGAATTGCATGTGGTCGACGCAGAGCTGCGCCAACGCCCAGCTGTCGCGCCCGCGGAGCAGCTCGATCATCAGCTCATGCTGGCTGCGCGATAGCTTTAGCCCCACGGTATCAGCGAGATTCTTGGCGCGCATCGGCAGCGTCAGGTTCATGTAGTCCTGCAGCGAGCGGACCATATAGGGATTGCCGCAGGCCGAGAACAGGGCGACGTGAAAGGCGTCGTTGGTCTCATGGATGCCGCGCAGATCTTGCGCGTCCGCCTTGGCGCAATATTGCCGCTGCAATTCGCCGAGTTGCTCGATCAGGCTCTCCGGCGCGGGCAGGGCGATCATCAGCGCCGCCTGTCGGGTCAGCATCTCCCGCACCTCGTAGATCTGCCGCACTTCCTCTGCCGAGTAGAACCGCACGGTGGCGCCGATGTTCTTTTCGCGCAGCACGATGCCCTGGCGCTCCAGTTGAAACAGCGCCTGGCGCACGAAATGCCGGCTGGCGCCGTAGCGCGTCATCAGCGTGTCTTCGACCAGCCGCGAGCCCGGCGCGAAGCGGCCGAAGATGATGTCCTCCTCCAGCCGGCGGATCACCTCCGCCTGCTCGTCCTCGCGGCTCAGTGCCAGTGTCTCCGGATGCGAGGCGAGCGGCTTCATCGCGACGCCTCCCAGCCGGACAGACGGTAGCAATCCTCCACCAGCTGCAATGTCCCGAGATTGTCTTCCGGCGCGGTCTCGAATGGGGTGTCGTCCCGCAACGAGGTCACAAAGTGTGCAATCGTGCGGTTGTAGGCGCCCTGATATTCGACTGCGAGATCATAGACCTGCTCCGCGGGCGAGGCGCCCGCGCAGGTCAAGCGCGGCCCATCGAGGCGGATCGCGCCCTCGTCGCCGAGAATGTCGAGACGGTCGATCTGCGCCGCCGGATGGCCGTGCGCGGCGAAGCTCGCAAACACCGTGACTCCTGCGCCATTGTCCGCCTTGAGCTGGATCACCGCGCCGTCTTCACCGACGAGCTGATCGCTGCTTCGGCTGAGCTCCGCCGCGGTCACGCGCAATGGTCCAAGCAGCATGCGCAGCGTGTCGAGGTGATGGATCAGCACCTCCGCCACCAGCATTCGCCTTTCCCGGCGCATGAAGGGTTGCCGTTCCAGCGCCGGGCAAAGCCCGTCAGGCCCCGGCAGCACGCCCGATGTCAGCAGCGTCAGTTGCGCCTGCTTGACGTTGCCGATGCGCCCGGCGCGGAGCCAGGCTGCCGCGTCGCGATAATAGCCGCGGAAGCGCCAGTTCTCGTGCACCATCAGGCGCGTGAGATCCCGGACCTCGGCGGCGAGCGCGGTCGCCTCGGTGAGATTGGGCGCGAGTGGCTTCTGGCAGAGCACCGGCAGCCGTCTTTGCGAGGCGAGCTTGACCAGCGGTACGTGCATCTCGCGTGGCGCGGCAATATCGACGGCATCGAGGTCAGTCTCCCCCAGCATGGCTGCCGCATCGGCGTAAGTCGCCGGAATCCCGAACTCGCTCGCGCGTCGCGCGGCGTTGTCGTGGGAAGGGTCCGCGACAGCGACGACCTTTGCCAGATCGGGTATTGCGGCCCAGGCGATCAGATGATGGCGGCTGACCATGCCGGCCCCGATCAGGCCAATGCGCAACGGCTTGTTCATTGGCGTTTCCTTGCGCGCTGGTTTCCCGTCATTGCCAGGAATCAGCACGCACTCGATTTATTGTCAATAATAGAGCGTCTGATGTGTGAATCTGACCGGATTCGGGCCGATAATGTCAAACATTGACAATAATTCATCATGCTCCTTTAGTGCCGCGACGGACAAGACAGGAAGCAACACAATGACCGACGGATTGCGCAAGGGACTGACGAGCTACGGCGACGCTGGCTTTTCGCTGTTCCTGCGCAAGGCCTTCATCAAGGCGATGGGTTATTCCGACGATGCGCTGGAGCGCCCGATCGTCGGCATCACCAATACCTATAGCGATTACAATCCCTGCCACGGCAATGTTCCCCAGATCATCGAAGCGGTGAAGCGCGGCGTGATGTTGTCGGGCGCGATGCCGATGGTGTTTCCGACCATCTCGATCGCCGAGAGCTTCGCTTTTCCGACCTCGATGTATCTGCGCAACCTGATGGCGATGGACACCGAGGAGATGATCCGCGCCCAGCCGATGGACGCCGTCATCGTGATCGGCGGTTGCGACAAGACCCTGCCGGCGCAGATCATGGCGGCGGTCTCGGCCGATTTGCCCACCGTGGTCATTCCGGTCGGACCGATGGTGGTCGGCCATCACAGGGGCGAGGTGCTGGGCGCCTGTACGGACTGCCGCCGCCTATGGGCGAAATACCGCGCCGGCGAGATCGACGATATCGAGATCGAAGACGTCAATGGACGCCTGGCGCCCTCGGTCGGCACCTGCATGGTGATGGGGACCGCCTCGACCATGGCCTGCATCACCGAGGCGCTTGGGCTGTCGCTGCCGATGAGCGCGACCATTCCAGCGCCGCATGCCGAGCGCTTTCGCCTCGCCGAGGCGAGCGGCAGGGTGGCTGCAGTCATGGCCAAGGCCAGGGGACCGCGACCGAGCGAATTGCTGACGGAAAGCTCCTTCCGCAATGCGCAGGTGGTGCTGCAGGCGATCGGCGGCTCGACCAACGGGCTCATTCACCTGACTGCGATTGCCAACCGCACCGAGCACAAGATCGATCTCGAAGCCTTCGACCGGCTCGGCCGCGAGGTGCCGGTGCTGGTCGACCTGAAACCATCAGGTGAGCACTACATGGAGCATTTCCATCATGCGGGTGGCGTCCCCAAACTGATGGCGCAGCTTGGTGAACTGCTCGACCTCGATGCCAGGACCATCACCGGCGAAAGCCTGCGCGACGTCGTGGCGAAGGCCGAGGACGTGCCGGGGCAGGATGCGATCCGCCCGCGCGCCAATCCGATCAAGCCGGAAGGTGCGATGGCCGTGCTGCATGGCAATCTGGCGCCGCGCGGCGCCGTCATCAAGCATTCGGCGGCGAGTCCCAAACTGCTGCAGCACACCGGCCGCGCGGTGGTGTTCGAATCGGTCGAAGACATGGCCTTGCGGGTCGACGATCCCGCGCTCGACGTCACGGCCGACGATGTGCTGGTGCTGCGCAACGCAGGGCCGAAGGGCGCGCCGGGCATGCCCGAGGCCGGTTATCTGCCGATCCCGAAGAAGCTCGGGCGCGCCGGCGTCAAGGACATGGTGCGGATCTCGGATGCGCGCATGAGCGGCACGGCTTTCGGCACCATCGTCCTGCACATCACGCCGGAATCCGCCGTTGGCGGCCCGCTGGCGCTGGTCAGGACCGGCGACATGATCCGGCTCGACGTCGCAAAGCGCAGCATCGATCTGCTGGTCGACGAGGCCGAGATGAAGCAGCGTGTTGCCGCACTCGCGGCCCCGACGACGCCCGACTGGGCGAGCCGCGGCTACGCGCATCTCTTCAACCAAACCATTCTACAGGCCGATGAAGGCTGCGACTTCGATTTCATGCGGGGCAAAGGGAAGGGGTAGCGGCGTCTTTATGTGTCTAACGACCGTCATGCCCCGCGAAAGCGGGGCATCCAGTAATCCGAGACGGTGAGGCAGAACCGAGCCGCCGCGGCGTACTGGATCATCCGCTTTCGCGGATGATGACGCCTGTGCGCCTGGCGCAAAATTTCATTGCGCTTCAACGATCGTCGACTTCCCATCTCGCACCTGCGTTTTCGTCGTTGGTTCGATTGACAATCAAACAACCTCGATGGGAAGATCAAAGAAAACATCATCAAGAAATATCAGGGGAGGGAGACGATGCGCAGATTCGGATTCATGCTCGGCGCGATGGCCGCCGCATCCGTTGTGATGGCGGTCGCGGGCGCGAGCGCGCAGGAGGCGAAGCATTATCGCTTCGCCTATGACCAGCCGAAGACGACCGGCTATGGCATCCTCGGCGATATCTTCAGTGATAAAATGAAGGAGCTGAGCAAGGGCACCATGCTGATCGACCAGTATCCCGGCGCGCAGCTCGGGCAGGAGCCCCAGGTCCTGCAGCTGGTCAAGGCCGGCGACGTGGAGTTCTGCATTTCATCCTCGGCCAATGCCGCGACGCTGTCGCCGCAGGCCGGCGTGATGTCGATGCACTTCCTGTTCCGCTCCGAGGCGCATCTGGTCAAGGCGATGGCGGATCCCGCGGTGGCCGGTGCGGTCAAGGCGATGATTTCGGATACCGTACAGGGCGCCCGCGTGATCGCGCTGGCGACGCTCGGCCTGCGCAACATGTATTCCAAGCGTGAGATCAAGAACGTCGGCGACATGAAGGGGCTCAAGGTGCGGGTGCAGGCGACGCCGACCGAGGACACCATGTTCCCCGCCTATGGCGCGCAGATCGTGCACATGCCGTTCGGCAGCGTCTACACCTCGCTGCAAACCGGCGTGGTCGACGTCGCGGAAAACGGCGTCAACGTCTATCTCGCCAACAAGCACTACGAGGTGGCGCCGGTGCTGTCGATGACCGAGCACGAGGCCAACAACAGCCTGGTGTGGGTGAGCGACAAGCTCTGGAACAGCCTGACGCCGGAGCAGCAGGGCTGGGTGCAGGCAGCCGCCGACGAGGTCAACAAGAGCCAGCCGGCCAAGGCCATCGAACTCGAGCATCAGTCGCAGGACAAGTTGCGATCGATCGGGGTCAAGGTCGTCACCGACGTCGACAAATCGGGCTTCATCGCCATCGCCGATCCCTATCTGGACAAGCTCGCCAAGGAGCTCGGCCCGCATGCCGAGAAGATCAAGAATCTGGTCCGGGCGATCAACTAGCAGGCCGAATTATCGACAATCACCCGAGCTGGCGGCCACAAAACGCCGCCAGCGGCCAAAATCCCGATGTTTTATTGACAATCCCCCGGGCTTGATGGGATGGTCGGAAAAACCAAAAAAGGGGGAAACGGCGCGATGCGAAATCCAGCGAAATTCATCGGTGCGGCCGTTGTCGGCATGGCGGTCCTGTTCGCCGCGGGCGCCAATGCCCAGGATGCGAAGCGCTATCGCTTCGCCCACGATCAGCAGCTCAACACCGGCTACAGCATCGCCTACGACATCTTTTCCGCGCGGCTCAAGGATTTGAGCAAGGGCACCATGCTCGTCGACCAGTATCCCGGCGCGCAACTCGGGCAGGAGCCGCAGCTGCTGCAACTGGTCAAATCCGGCGACATCGAATTCGCCATCGTCTCATCGGCGAATACCGCGACGATCTCGCCACAGGCCGGCGTCATGTCGCTGCACTTCCTGTTCCGGGACGCGGATCACGTCGTCAAGGCGCTTGCCGACCAGCAGGTCATCGACGCGATCAAGGCGATGATCGACGACACGACGCAAGGCCTGCACGTCATCGCCACAGGCTCGCAGGGCGTGCGCAACATCTACAGCAAGAAGGAAATTCATAACGTCGGCGACCTCAAGGGCGTCAAGATCCGTGTTCAGGCCACCGCGACCGAGGACGCGATTTTCCCGGCCTATGGTGCGCAGACCGTGCACATGCCGTTCGGCAGCGTCTACACGTCGCTGCAGACCGGCGTGGTCGAGGCCGCCGAGAACAGCATCAACGTCTACCTCGTGAACAAGCATTATGAAGTCGCCCCGGTGCTGTCTCTCACCGAACACGAGGCCAACAACGCGCTGGTCTATGTCAGCGACAAACTGTGGCAGAGCCTGTCCGCCGAGCAGAAGCAGTGGGTGACGACGGCCGCGGCGGAGATCAGCGCCAAGGAGCCGGCCAAGGCCTTCGAGTTGGAGAAGGCGGCCGCGACCAAGCTGAAGTCGTTGGGAGTGAAGATCGTCGAGGATGTCGACAAGAAGGGCTTTGCGGCGATCTCCGATCCCTATCTCGACAAGCTCGCCAAGGACCTTGGACCGCATGCGGACAAGATCAAGACCCTGATCCGTGCGATCAAATAGGGGCGGACGCCTTATCCGCGAGTCGCCCCGGCCTTGTGCGCAGTTGCACACTTGGGGCCGGGACCCATATGCCGCGGCCTTTCAGTTGAAGCGATCAGGCCGTTGCTTCCTTTCAGATGACCAACGCCGGTGGTTATAGGTTCCGGCGTTCGCCGGGACGACGAAAGCGACGGAGAGCCCGATGTCCACCGCCGACCAACTGATACTGCAGCGGCATCGTCATTTGAAATGGCGCTCGCTCGACTGGCTCGAGCAGCTGTTGATGATCCTGTGCGGCCTGCTGTGCTTCGGGTTTTCGCTGTCGGTCACCGCCGACATCGTGACGCGCACCATCGGCCATCCCTGGCTATGGCTGCAGGAGGTGACCTCGACGCTGTTCATCTACGCGATCTTCATCGGCGCGGCGGTTGCGACACGGCGCAATGACCATCTCTACCTGACGGCGATTTCCGAGGCGATGCACGGCACGCCGCGACTTGTCGTCGAGATCATCATTCGTGTCGTCGTGCTCGGCGTTGCCGGCTGTCTGATCAGATATGGCTATCAGAACTATCTCAGGGGTTTCGGCAGCTTCCGGCTGCCGTCGGGGACACCGATCGCCTCCCTCTATGCGGTGATCCCGCTCTCCGGAATCCTGATCGCGCTGTTCACGATCGAGCAGCTTGTGAACGGTATCGCCAACGGATTCGATCATCCGGAACCGCCGGACGACGACGGTCCGATCGTGCCGCTGGACACGCGTATCGTGGGGAGGGCCGAACTGTGAGTGCACCGGTCATCCTCGCGCTGATGACGTTCTGCTTCCTGTTCTTCGGCTATCTCGGCGTGCCCGTTCCATTTTCTCTGCTCGCAGGCGTCTTCGTCGGCGCGATGCTGGCTGACGTTTCGCTGGCCGCGATCATCCAGAAGGTCTTCGACGGCGTCGATTCGGAAGCGCTGCTGGCGATCCCGTTCTTCCTGCTGGTCGGCGAACTCATGAGTTCGGCGAATGTCGTGGTGCGCATTGCGAATTTGTCGGTATCGCTGGTCGGTCATATCAGGGGCGGGCTGTCGCAGGTCGTGGTCGTGTTCAGCATGTTCTTCTCGGAAATGTCGGGATCGACCACGGCCGACGTCGCCGTGATGAGCCGCGCGCTCGGCGGTCCGATGAAGCGCGAAGGCTATAGCCCTGCCTTCATCGCGGCCATCATCGCCTCCGCGTCCACGATCGCGGCGCTGGTGCCGCCGAGCATCACCGCTGTGGTCTATGGCGCGGTCGGCAATGTGTCGATCGCGGGGCTGTTCATGGCGGGCGTGGTGCCTGGTTTCATGATTGGCATCGGGCTGATGATCTATTGCTATTTCTTCGGTCCCACCGGTTTCACCAAGCCGCGCGCGCCGCTGCGTCAGATCGCATTTGCGGCCGCCGACGCCGCGCTTCCCCTGATGATCCCGGTGATCCTGCTCGGCGGCATCCTGACCGGCTGGTTCACCCCGACGGAAGCCGGCGTCGTCGCGGTCTGCTGGATCATCCTGGTCGTGATCCCCGCGCTCAATCGCGGACACATCCGGAAGATCCCTTACGATTTTTGCCTGGCCGGGCTGATCTTCTCGCTGCCGCTGATCACGATCGGCGCCGCCAATGCGTTCGGCTGGATGCTGGCTTACCTGCGCGGCGCCAGCTATATCGCCGATGTCATCGTCTCGATCGCCGGCAATGATCCGCATCTGATCATGCTGCTGATGGTGCTGCTGTTCACCGTGGTCGGTGATTTCATCGAGCCGGTGCCGACCATCATCATCTTCATGCCGCTGGTGAACACGCTGACCGAGGCGGGCGGGATCAATGGCGTGCATATGGGCGTGGTGCTGATCGCCACGCTGGCCTTCGGCCTGATCACACCGCCCTATGGCTTGGTGCTGCTGATGGCGTCGAAATTCGTCGGCGTCAGTTTTGCCAAGGCGCTGCGCGCGGCGCTGCCGATCTATGTCGTGTTCCTCGTCACCATCACCTTCACGATCTATTTCCCGAAGGTGGTGCTGTGGTTGCCCAAGCACGTCATTCCGGAATCGGTCGGCTGTTTCAAGGCCCCCGGCGGGACGGGGTATATCTGCCCGAATTGATGTTGGTTACTCACCAGCCGTCATGCCCGCGAAGGCGGGCATCCAGTAACCACCGGCGGAGTTTCGAACCGAGACGCTGCGGCGTACTGGATCATCCGCTTTCGCGGATGATGACAGCGAGTTATGCCGCCAGCATCATCGCCGCCTCACTTCCCCTTGCTCATGAATCTGGTCACGGCGGCACGGAATTCGTCGGTGTGCATGCAATCGATGATGGCGTCGCGCTCGTCGTCGAGCTGCTGTTCGATCGGCTGCAGGCGGGCGCGGTGGATCAGGGCTTTCGTCGCCGCAATCCCCGCCGGCGCGTTTTGTGCCAGTCGCCGCGCCAGTTCGAGCGTTGCCGCCTTGAGGTCCGCGGCAGGGACGACCTTCGCGACCAGGCCCCATTGATGGGCCTGGGTGGCGGTAAAACTGTCCTCGGCGAGATAGATCTGCAACGCCCGTCGTACGCCGACGCTCGCGACCACGCCGACCGTACCGCCGCCATCGGGCGAGACGCCGAGCTTGGAATAGGCCGGTGTGAAACGAACATCCTCGGCGGCGATGCAGAGATCGGCGACAAAGGCCAGCGACAATCCGGCGCCTGCGGCCTGGCCGTGAACGCTCGAGAGCACGATCTTGGGCATCCGGCGCAGCCTCGCGATGAAGGCATGGTAGTGCTTGAGCAACTCACCGACGACGGGGGCGATGGTGTCGGCGGCCGCGGCCGCGCCGATGGTTTGCAGGTCGCCGCCGGCACAGAAGGCGCGACCTTCGCCCTGCAGCACCAGCACCCTGATGCTCTCGGATGCCTCGACCTCGGCGCTGAGTTGCTCCAGTCTTCTGGCGATCGACAGATTGATCGAGTTGAAGGCGTTCGGCCGATTCAGCGTGATGGTGGCGATCGCATCGTCGACCTTGAGCAGTGCGGGTTCGGCGTTGGCAGAATCGGCTTTGGACATTGATCTCTCCCAATGCGCTTGTTGTTTCCGGCCATTTAAATCGCAGATGCCGATGGGTGACAATCCCGGCGAAGTCTGCAACAAAACGGGCCCAATTGGGGACCATGAGATGGATGTGGTGCGCGCAACGGGCGCTGGTGCGATCGGTCAGGACGGTCTGGGATCATGACAAAGGGAGCGGCGGTTATCATCGGCGCGGGGCACGCGGGTTTCCAGCTTGCGGCCTCCTTGCGCCAGGCGGGCTTCAGCGAGCCGGTTCGCCTGATCAATGACGAGGCGCATCTGCCCTATCAGCGTCCGCCGCTGTCGAAGGCCTATCTGAAGGGCAGCGGTGCGCCCGACAGCCTGATGTTCCGTCCGGACAAGTTCTATCGCGATCAGACCATCGAGCTGATCCATGACCGCGCGGTGGCGATCGACCGCGGCGCGCGCAAGGTCACGCTGGCGTCAGGCGCGGCGCTCGATTATGGCCATCTCGCGCTGGCGACCGGCGCGCGCAATCGTCTGCTGGACATTCCCAATGCCAATCTATCGGATGTGCGTTATCTGCGTAGTCTCGACGACAGCGAGGTGCTGCGGCCGCTGCTGGCCACCAAGCGGCATGTGGTGGTCATCGGCGCGGGCTTCATCGGCCTCGAATTCGCCGCGACCGCACGGATCAAGGGTCTCGAGGTCGATGTCCTCGAACTTGGCCCGCGCGTGATGGCGCGAGCGGTCACCGCCGAGGTCTCTGAGTATTTCCAGAGCCGGCACAGCGCGGCGGGTATCCGCATTCACCTCGGCGTCCAGGCCACCAGCATCGAGGGCGACGGCAAGAACGTCACCGGCGTCAGTCTGAGCGATGGCCGCCATCTGCCGGCAGACCTGATTGTGGTGGGCGTCGGTGTCCTGCCCAACGTCGAACTGGCTGCGGAGGCAGGCCTTGCGGTCGCCGCCGGCATTATCGTCAATGACCATCTCCTGACCTCCGATCCCGACATATCGGCGATCGGCGATTGCGCCTTGTTCGAAAGCCGGCGTTTCGGCGGTTCGCTGCGGCTGGAATCGGTGCAGAACGCCACCGATCACGCCCGCTGCGTGGCGGCACGTCTGACCGGCGACGCCAAGCCCTATGACGGCCAGCCCTGGTTCTGGAGCGATCAGGGCGACGACAAGCTGCAGATGGTGGGCCTGACTACCGGTTATGACAGCGTCGTGCTGCGCGGCAATCCCGCCGACAAGGCGTTCTCGGCCTTCTGCTACCGGGACGGACAGCTGGTCGGAATCGAATCCGTCAATCGGGCCGGCGACCATATGTTCGGCCGCCGCCTGCTCGCTGCGCGCGGCACCATCGCGCCGGACAAGGCGGCGGATCCCGGCTTCGATCTGAGGAGCGCGCTGGGTTAGGCTGGTGCCGCAGTCATTCTTCGTCGTCCTGACGAAGGTCAGGACCCATACGCCGTGACGCTGACTGTTGGGCAAGACAGAAAACAAAACAAAGAATCTCGCGCCACACTGAGTGCGGTGGTTATGGGTCCTGACCTTCGTCAGGACGACCAAGGAGCACCGACAGCTCCGCCGCGCTCGGCATCGACGGCGCCGCGCCCATCCGCTGCACGCAGATCGAAGCGGCCAGATTGGCATAACCCATCGCCTCCTTCAGAGAGAGGCCCTTTGCCAGTTGCGCCGCGAGCGCACCGACAAAGCAGTCGCCTGCGCCTGTCGTGTCGACGGCCCTGACGTGATGACCGGGAACGACCAGCGTTTCGCCATCCGTCACGGCGAGCGCCCCCCGTCTGCCCAAGGTGACGCAGATGGTCTGGTCGTGTCGTGTCGCAAGGGACGTCGCCGCGTCCGCGAAGCGCGCGGGTTCGTCGCTGTCGCGAAGATCGGCCTTCGCCAGCACGGCGAGTTCGGTTTCGTTGAGGACGAGGATGTCGACGAGATCGAGGAGGTCGCGGCCAAACGCGCGCATCGGCGCTGGATTGAGGATCGTCCTTGCGCCCGCCGCGCGAGCCCGGGTGAAAAAGGCGGAGATCGCTGGCAGCGGAATTTCGAACTGGCTGACCGCGATATCGCCTTTCTCGATGACCGGTACTGAGACATCGTCGGCGCAGACCAGTCCATTGGCGCCGGGGATGACGACGATCGTATTGTCGGCGTCGGCGACGGTGATGATGGCGGTGCCGCTATGCGCCTCGCCAACGTCCCTGACCAGGGTCAGGTCGACGCCTTGCCCGACAAGGAAGGCGCGCAGCTGTTCGCCGAACGCGTCCTGTCCCAGCCGACCGACCAGCATCGTCGGCGCGCCGAGCTTCGCCGCCGCGACCGCCTGGTTCGCGCCCTTGCCGCCCGGGAAATAGTGCAGCGATGTGCCGGCAACCGTCTCGCCGATCCGCGGATGCCGCTCGGCCGTCGCCACCACATCCATGTTGATGCTGCCGGCGACGATGACGCGACCCATGCAAGCTTCCCTTCGACGCCCCGTCAGACCCTGACTTCGAACTCCTGCCTGACCGCCTCGATATCGGCAAGCGTCGGCAATCCCGCTTCGTTGCCGAGCCGCTGGATCTTGAAGGTCGAGGCGGCGCGCGCGAACTCGAAATGATCGTGCCAGCTTTTGCCGGGATTCGCGAGATAGGAATAGATGTAGGCGCCGTGGAACACGTCGCCGGCGCCGTTGGTGTCGATCACGCGCTGGCGGGGAATGGGAAGCGCCGGGAGCGAGTGCACCGCCCCGGTCTCGTCATACCAGAGCAGGCCTTCCTCACCCATCGTGACCCCACCGACACGGCAGCCGCGGCTCTTGAGGTAGTCCAGCATCTTCGGCGGCGTCAGGTCCATCTGTTCGCAGAGTCGTTCGGCGACCATGGCGACATCGATGAATTCGAGCAGTTCGTGGGTATTGGTGCGCAGCCCGCCGCCGTCCAGCGAGGTCAGAATGCCGGCCTCGCGGCATAGCCTGGCATAGTGGATCGCGGCATCCGGCTGGTGGCCGTCGATATGCAGCGCGCGGCACTTGCCGAGATTGAGCAGCGGGAAGGGATGGATGTGCTCGTCGTCGCGGCAGCGGACGATCGCCCGCTTGCCGTCCTTGGGCATGATGAAGGAGAGCGAGGAGGAGTTGACCTTGCGCGGATGGATCGAGATTCCATACTTCGCGCTCATGTCCTGGAACATGCGTCCCAGCCAGTCGTTCGCCACGGTGGCGATCAGGTCCGGCACGATACCGAGCTTGGCGCAGCAGAACGCGGCGGTGACCGCGTTGCCGCCGAACGAAACAGCATAGGCCGAGGCAACATGTTTTTCATCGCCGGTCGGCATGTGGTCGGTGATGAAGGTGACGTCGATATAGGTTTGTCCGATAAAGAGGGCCTGCATGATTGTCCGTTGTCGATCGATGTGAGTTCCGGCCGGCACCATAGACTAGCACTGGTCAGGTGTGCGCCGCCGCTGAAATTATTCGCATATCTGCGGCCTTAATCTCTAAAGATCGGCCAAATGCCGGACCAGGACCCGCATTCCGACGTTCGGCCGTCGACGGCGCGGTTGAATGCAGATGATTGTTTCCCCTGCGTTGGGCCGGCTATCGGCGCACCCCGGCACGACCACCCATGACGGCAACGGCATGGTTCATGGATACCTATTCCATGGACCATGGCCGCACCACCCCAAAATCGTGGCCGTCTCTGGGGCCCGAAGGCGCAATTTGGCCGACCACAACCGAAGGCCCCCCTTGGGCTGAAAAACGCAAGGACTTCTCCGTGATTTCCTGACATCCTGTGCATTGCCGTGCGACGAACTGGCAAGGTTAGTCGGCGTGCGATCCGACGCGATTGTTCCGGGAGGAAGAGGGAGTCATGCGCCGCGACATTCACATTCTCGATCGGGCCTTTGAGCGGATGCTGGCGCGCGCCAAGGCCGCGTACCGCAGTTTGGGGATGGTGATCGGGGTCGACCTGGCCCATGCGGGCACGACCACGCGCGGGCTGTTTGCATGATTACAGGGCTCGACCACGTCGTCGTCGTGCTGAACGATATCGAGGCCGGAACGGCGACCTACGAATTGCTGCTCGGCCGCGCGCCGTCCTGGCGCAGCCGGGGCGAGGGATCGCAGACCGTGCTGTTTACCCTCGACAACATGTCGCTGGAATTGATGGCGCCGTCAGGCGAGTCCACGACGGCCCGGCGTATCCGCGACGTGATCAAGCTCTGGGGCGAGGGCCTCGCCAGCATCTGTTTCACCACCTCGGACATCGCCAGGATGCATCGCCGACTGGAGCGCGTCGCCCTGAAGCCGGATCCGGTCGCCGAGGTCGAGAGCCACGACCTGGTCTCGGGCAAGACCCTGCATTGGAAGCGCACGCGTGCGACCGAGTTGACCCGGGGTGTGCGGATGTTCTTCCTCGAACTGGCCGAGGAGCGCCCGCGCTCACCGGCGACGACGGATTCCCCGATCCTTGGTCTCGACCATGTGGTGGTGTCGACCGAGGACCCCGAGCGGGTCGCGGCGCTCTATGGTGCGCGCCTCGGGCTCGACATGGCGCTCGACCGCTCGCACCAGGATTGGGGTCGCCTGATGTTCTTCCGCTGCGGCGATCTCGTCGTCGAGATGGTCTGCAGGCCGGTGGCCGGCGGGGACCAGGATAACGACAAATTGTGGGGATTGAGCTGGCGGGTTGCCGATATCGAGGCGACGCGGGCGCGGCTGGTGGCGGCAGGCATTGGCGTCACGGAGGTGCGGATCGGGCGCAAGCCGGGCACGCGGGTGATGAGCCTGCGCGACGGCACCTGCGGCATCCAGACCATCGTGCTGGAGCGGACCCCACGGCCGGATGCTTGAGAAGCGCGTTTCTGACCCTGCCCTGGAGGTCAAGGACCACAAGGAGCCCCCTCAGGCGTCCACGCCCACGGCGTCTCGAACGTTCTTCACCCCGTCGCGCGCGAGCAGTTCTGCAAGTCCTCGCGTGATGGTGCGCACGACGCCGGGGCCCTGATAGATCAGCGCGGTCAGGATCTGCACCAGCGATGCGCCCAGGCGGATCTTGGCATAGGCGTCCTCGGCGGTGAACACGCCGCCGGCGCCGATCAGAACGTGGCGCTTGCGGTTCATGCGCCGGAAGGTCTCGCGGATGCAGACGTCGGCGAGGGCCGCAGCCGGCGGACCGGAGACCGCGCCGGGCAGGGCGCGCCAGACCTGTTCGGGCGCGCGCAGTCCCTCGGGCTTCACGGGCGGAAGATTGAACATGAAGCCGGAGACGGACACGCGCCCATCGGCCGCCGCCAGCACCCGTTCAATCGCCTCAATGCCGCCGAGCGGCGATAGCTTGAGAAACACCGGCAGCCGCAGCCTGCTTTCGTCAAGCGCGGTGAGAAAAGCATCGAGATGCCCAGGATCGGCGAAGAAATCGCGGCCGTCGACGGTGTTCGGACACGACAGGTTCATCATCAGATAATCCGCGTGGGGCGCCATCGCTTTGGCGGCAACCGCGTATTCGCCGATGATCTGATCCGCATTCAGGGGCGCCGCACCCGGCCCGCGATTGGTGACCACCAGATTGATGCCGAGCGGCACCGGCAAACGGGTGCCGGCCAATCGCTTGCTGATCACGTCAATGCCGTCGTTCGGCAGACCGTAATGCACGACGATGGCCTTGTCGTCGGGCAGGCGCCACAGCCGGGGCCTCGGGTTGCCGAAGGAGGGATCGACCGAAACGGATCCGATCTCGATCGAACCGAAGCCGAGGCCGGCGAGGGCGCGGATCGCCGCGCCGCTCTTGTCGAAGCCGGCGGCAAGCCCGATCGGGGTTGGGAAGTGAAGGCCGGCCACGTCGGTCGCGACCCTGTCGTCCTCGATCGTCATGGCCGCGCGCAGCGGGCCGGCGGCCCAGCCAAGCCCATGGCCTGCCGCAATTGCCAGATGATGCGCGGTTTCAGGATCGAGCCGGAACGCAAGTGGGCGAAGAACCGAGGAATAAATGGTCATCTTTCGATCATAATCATGGCGCGCTTTCCGGCGCTACGGCTGCGGGCGACGCGTGGCCGCCGCACGCCGGATGATTCATTCTCAAGCCGCGTCCTGCATGCTACATCCGATCCTCGCGTCATCGTCGAGCGACCGATTTGGCCAAGGCAAAGCGAACACTGAAATGGCAGCGCGACCCCGAAGGCATGCGGCTGCGCATTCTCGAGGCCGCCAAGCAGGAATTTGCTAATCACGGGCTGGCCGGCGCGCGCGTCGACCGCATCGCGCTCAAGGCCGGCGCCAACAAGCGCATGCTGTATTACCACGTCGGCAAGAAGGACGATCTCTACCTCGCCGTCCTCGAAGGCGCCTATGAGAAGATCAGGGCCGAGGAGCGCGGGCTGGATCTCGAACATCTCGCGCCGCCCGAGGCGATCAAGCGCCTGATCGAATTCACCTGGACCTATTTCCTCCGCAATCCGGAATTCCTGGCGCTCCTCAACACCGAGAACCTGGCGCGGGCGAAGCATCTCAAGCGCTCCACCAAGGTCAAGTCGCTGCATTCGCCCTTCGTCGAGATGATCCGCACCGTGGTGCGGCGCGGGGTGGAGAGCGGCGATTTCCAGGGCGCCGTCGATCCCGTGCAACTCTATATTTCGATCGCGGCGTTGAGCTTCTTCTATCTGTCGAATGGCGCGACCCTGAGTGTGATCTTTGGCCGCGACCTCCTGAAAAAGGAGGCCAGGGATGAGCGCCTCGACCACATGGTGGGGCTGGTGCTCGCCGCGCTGACCGGAAGGTCTTCCGCGTTGTTCGGCATGGACAAGGGCGCATCGCGAATTTCGGTTGCCGCGCATCAGCCCGTATGAAGGCTTCGTCGTCCCGGCGAAAGCCGGGACGACGTGGAAGATCCTGGGGAACATCACTGTTGCCGCCCAAAAGGCGGCACTGGACAGTATTTATCCAACAGGTTAATTTCGTCCCAGAACAAGCCGAACCGGGAGCGAAACGTGGCCGAAACCAAGGGGCCGAACGTGGTGACGAAGGCGCTGAACGCGGCCTGGATCCGGCCGTTCCTGTTCCTGATCTTCATCGTCGTCGCCTGGGACCTGTCGATCCGCCTGTTCCGGATTCCGGCCTACCAGATCCCCGCGCCCGGCGACGTCGTCGCGGTGCTCGTGAGCGACTGGCCCGAGCTGATGCGCCAGGCCTGGCCGACGACCTACGCGACGATCTGCGGCTTTGTGCTCTCGGCCCTGTTCGGCATTCCCGTGGCCATGCTGATCGCGGGCTCGAAGACGGTCGAGAGCTACGTCTATCCGCTGCTGGTGTTCTCGCAATCGGTGCCGAAAATCGCGATTGCGCCGCTGTTCGTGGTCTGGTTCGGCTTCGGAATCATCCCGAAGGTGATCTCGGCCTTCCTGCTCGGATTCTTCCCCGTGGTGGTCTCGGCGGTGCAGGGGTTCAAGTCGGTCGATCCCGACATGGTCGATCTGGCTCGCGCCATGCAGGGCAGCCGCTTCCAGGTGTTCCGCGCGGTCAACCTGCCGCACGCGCTGCCGGCGATCTTCTCCGGGCTCAAGGTCTCGGTGACGCTCGCGGTGGTCGGCGCGGTGGTCGGCGAATTCGTCGGTTCCAATTCCGGCATCGGCTATGTCTTGCAACGCTCGATCGGCACCTTCGATCTGCCGACAATGTTCGCAGCCCTGGTGATCCTGGCGCTGCTCGGCGTCGTCCTGTTCTGGATCGTCGACCGGATCGAGCGCCTCGTGATCCCCTGGCATGTCAGCCAGCGGGAGGACATCATTTTCGCAGCGTGAGGATGGTTAGATTGAGCTTTGACCGCAAAGGAAGTGCGCCCGCTCTCCCGCTTGCGGGGGAGGGCCGGGGTGGGGGTGCTTCCGCAAAACGCGCTGGTCGAGGGGATAGAGTTTCCCCCACCCGCCGCGCTCTTGCGAGCGCCATAGCCGAAGCCCTGCTTCGGCGTCCTATTTATGACGGCCGCCAGCGGCGGCCTATGCTCCCCCGCAAGCGGGAGAGGTGAACCGAGTTCGCGGCAGATTGCATGAAACAAGAAACAACACGAACGGGAGGAAGACAATGAAGCGATGGATGGTGGTAACTGCAGCCGCGCTGGTCTGGACCGCGCTGGCTGTTCCGGCCGATGCCGCCGACAAGGCCGTGCTGATGCTGAACTGGTACGTCTATGGCGAGCACGCGCCGTTCTATTACGGCAAGGCCAAGGGCATCTATGCCGCGGAGAACATCGATCTCGAAATCCAGGAGGGCCGCGGCTCGGCCGCGACCACGCAGGCGGTGGCCGCCAAGACCGCCGATTTCGGCTATGTCGACGTGCCCACCATGATGCGGGCCGCGATCAAGGGCGCGCCGGTCATGGCGACCGGCGTGCTGCTGCAGACCAGTCCGATGTCGGCGATGGGGTTCGTCGACAAGAACATCAGGAAGCCGGAGGACATCAAGGGCAAGACGGTGGCGATCACGCCGGCTGATTCCATGACCCAGATCTGGCCGCTGTTCCTGAAGAAGACCGGCTTGAAGGAGAGCGATTTCCAGACCGTCGCCGGCGACGGCCAGACCAAGCTCAACGCCGTCATCAACGGGCAGGCTGACCTCTTGCTCGGCTATGTCATGGACCAGTCGATGAAGATCAAGGACGCCACCGGCAAGGACGTCTACCCGATCAAGTTCGCCGACTACGGGATCAACATGGTCTCCTCCGGCGTCGTCGCCAACACCGACTACGTCAAGGCCAACGCCGATCTCGTCAAGCGTTTCATGGCGGCGACCACCAAGGCGGTCGAGGCCGCCGAGAAGGACCCGAAGGGCGCGGCGCAGGCGATCCTCGACGCCAACCCGAAGGGCGGCAAGATCGACACCCTGACGCAGGGCTTCGAGCTGACGATCCCGCTCTATCGCACACCGGAGACCAAGGACAAGCGGCCCTTCCAGGTCACCGACCAGAACATGACCGACACAGTCAACCTGCTGGTCGAATATGGCGGTCTCGATGCCAAGGCCAAGGACAATCCGAAGGCGTTTTACAGCAACGAGTATTTGCCGAAATAGGCGAGCAATGAGTCAGGCGAACAGACCAGCCAGCGACATCCAGCCGGGCGCGCATTTGCGCCTGGTGAGCGATCGTGCTGCCGGCCCGCACCCGGGAATCAGGCTCTCCGGCGTGTCAAAGACCTACCGGTCGCGCGATGGCGACGTACCGTCGCTGCGGCCGCTCGACTTTCACATCAATGACGGCGAGTTCTTCGTCGTGGTCGGCCCCTCCGGCTGCGGCAAGTCCACGCTGCTCAAGATGATCTCCGGACTGCTCGCGCCCTCGACCGGCGAAATCCTGGTCGAGGGCGAGAGAGTGACAAAACCGCATGGCAATGTCGGGATCGTGTTCCAGAATGCGCTGCTGTTGCCGTGGCGGACGATCCTCGCCAACGTCATGCTGCCGATCGACATGAAGCGGCTGCCGCGCGCCCGCTACCTGCAGCGCGCCAAGGATCTCCTGAAGCTGGTTGGGCTGGAGGGGTTCGAGAGGAAGCTGCCCTGGCAGCTCTCCGGTGGCATGCAGCAGCGGGCCTCGATCTGCCGGGCGCTGGTGCACGATCCCAGGATCATGCTGATGGACGAGCCGTTCGGCGCGCTCGATGCGATGACGCGGGAGCGCATGAACGTCGAGCTGATGCGGATCCAGCGCGAGACCGGCAAGACCGTTCTGCTGATCACTCATTCCATTCCGGAAGCGGTGTTCCTCGCCGACCGCGTCCTGGTGATGACCGAACGGCCCGGCGCGATTGCCGCGATCTATGACGTGCCTTTGCCGCGCCCGCGCTCGCTCGATGCCATGGCCGATCCCGTCTTCACCGAACTGGTGCAACGCATCCGCAGGCACTTCTTCACCCAGGGCACTCTGGATTGAGGCACGATCCGATGCCGCTTCGTCTCATGGTGCACGACATCGCCCTGTTCGAACGCGCGGTCGCCTTTGCCCGGCCGTTCCGCTTCGGCGCCGTGGTGGTCGAGGCGGCGACACAGCTCTTCGTGCGGGTCGAGATCGAGGTCGAAGGCAAGGGCCGGGCGACGGGAGCGTCGGCCGAACTGCTGGCGCCGAAATGGTTCGACAAGCGGGCGCATCTGTCGTCCGAAGAGACCGTTGACGAGTTGAAGCGATCGCTTGCGATCGCGCGCGACCTCTATCTCGCCGAACCAGGCTTCGACAGCGCCTTCGGCCTGCATGCGCAACATATCGCCGCGCAGGTCGCGGCGTGCGCAAAGCAGGATATCCCGCCTCTTGCGGCCGTCTTCGGCCCGGCGGAAATCGACAAGGCCATTCTCGATGCGCTGCTGCGCTGTGCGGGCGCGAATGTCTTCGATGGCATGGCCCAAAATATCGCCGGGATCGATGCGCGATTGTCGCCCGACCTGACACAGGACGACATCGCGCGGTTCCTGGCGGCGCTGCGGCGGACGGAACGGGTCGCGGTTCGTCATACCGTCGGCCTGACCGACGTGATCGAAGGCCGGGGTGGCGTCGCCGATCCGAACGAGAATTCCGGCGCACGTTATTTCAAGCTCAAGCTTGGCGGCGATCCCGCCGCGGATTGCGAACGGCTGATCCGGATCGGCAGGGAGCTTGCGGCCTTACCCTATGACTACGGCGTCACCGTCGACGCCAACGAGCAGTATACCGATCTTGCGGCGCTCGGCGAATTGGTGGACCGGCTCGATCGCGACGCCGCATTGCGGCCGATCGCGAGCAGGCTTCTCTATATCGAACAGCCGATGCCGCGCGATGTCACGCGGCAATCGCCGCTCGGTGCGCTCGGGCGCGATGTCATCATCGATGAGGCCGACGATTCCTATGACGCGTTCCCCGCGGCGAAGGCGTTGGGTTATCGCGGCATCTCGTCGAAATCCTGCAAGGGGCTCTACAAGTCGATCGTCAACGCCACCCGCGCCGCCAAGTGGAGCGCGGCCGGAGCACGTTATTTCGTCAGCAGCGAGGATCTGACCTGCCAGGCCGGGCTTGCCGTGCAGCAGGACCTGGCGCTCGGCGCGCTGCTCGGCATCAGCCATGCCGAGCGCAATGGTCACCATTATGTCGACGGTTTCGCCGACACGCCCGCGGCCGAGGCGGAAGCCTTCATGGCCGCGCATCCCGATCTCTATACGGCCGATGCCGGCAAGATTCGCCTGGCCATTCACGACGGCGATCTGCTGACCGGATCGCTGACGGGGCCCGGATTTGCCACTGCGGTCCATCCGGTGTGGTCGAGCCTGGCGCCGTTGACCCAACCGACACCACGAATCCCGCAGGAGCAATTGATATGACGACCCAACGCCTCGGCCTGATCATGAACGGGATCACCGGCCGCATGGGGCTGAACCAGCACCTGATCCGCTCGATCGTCGCGATCCGCGATGCCGGCGGCGTGGCGTTGGCCAACGGTGACCGCGTCATGCCGGACCCGATCCTGGTCGGGCGCGACGGCGGCAAGGTGGAAGCGCTCGCCAAGCGCTTCAACGTCCAGCGCTGGACCACCGATCTCGACAAGGCGCTGGCGGATGCGAACGACACCGTGTTCTTCGATGCCGCGACCACGCAGGCCCGGCCATCGCTGCTGACCAAGGCGATCAACGCCGGCAAGCATGTCTATTGTGAGAAGCCGATCGCGACCAACCTCGAAGAGGCGGTCGCGGTCGTGAAGCTCGCCAATGCCAGGGGCGTCAAGCACGGCACGGTGCAGGACAAGCTGTTCCTGCCGGGCCTGAAGAAGCTCGCCTTCCTGCGCGATAGCGGTTTTTTCGGCCGCATGCTCTCGGTGCGCGGCGAGTTCGGCTACTGGGTGTTCGAGGGCGGCTGGCAGGAGGCGCAGCGCCCGTCATGGAACTATCGCAGCGAGGACGGCGGCGGCATCATCCTCGACATGGTCTGCCACTGGCGCTACGTGCTCGACAACCTGTTCGGCGAGGTCGAGAGCGTCAGCTGTCTCGGCACCACCGATATTCCCGAACGCTTCGACGAGAAGGGCAGCAGCTACAAGGCGACCGCCGATGACTCGGCCTATGCCACCTTCCGCCTCAAGGGCGGCGTGATCGCGCATATCAACATGTCCTGGGTCACGCGGGTCTATCGCGACGACCTCGTCACCTTCCAGGTCGACGGTACCCATGGTTCGGCGGTGGCGGGACTGACCGATTGCGTGATCCAGGCGCGGCAGGCGACGCCGCGGCCGGTGTGGAATCCGGACGAGAAGCGCCTGCACGATTTCTATGCCGACTGGCAAAGGCTGCCGGAGAACACGACCTACGACAACGGCTTCAAGGAGCAGTGGGAGATGTTCATCCGTCACGTCTGCGAGGATGCGCCCTACAAATACACGTTGCTGGAAGGCGCCAAGGGCGTGCAGCTCGCCGAATGTGCGCTGCAGAGCTGGCGCGAGCGGCGCTGGATCGACGTCGCCCCCATCAATCTGTGAGGATCAGGTCATGAACAAACCGGTCATGCCGATGTCGTCGCTGTCGCTGATATTGCCCACGGCGGATCGCGGCCTCGAAACCTATCGGCTCGCCGCATCGCGGGTGTTCCCGGCGAAACTTGAAGGCACCCTGAACCGCGTGGCGTTTTCCGCCGCCCATGTGGTGGCCGATCCGCTCGCCGACGTCGATCCCTGGCTGTCAGCGGCGATCGACTGGGATCGCACGATTGCGTTTCGCGAGCATGTCTGGGACCTCGGGCTCGGCGTTGCCGAAGCCATGGACACCGCGCAGCGCGGCATGGGGCTGGATTGGCCGACCTCGCTGGAACTGATCACGCGCTCGGTCGCGGCTGCGAAAGCGCGCGGCGATGCGCTGGTGTTTTCCGGCGCCGGCACCGATCATCTCGCGGTGGACGATGCGAAAACTCTGGATGATGTGATCCGTGCCTATGAGGCGCAGATCGCGGCGGTCGAAAAGGTGGGCGGGCGCATCATCCTGATGGCGTCGCGCGCGCTCGCAAAACTCGGCCGCAACGCCGACGATTACGCCAAGGTCTATGACCGCGTGCTGTCGCAGGTCCGCGAGCCTGTGATCATCCACTGGCTCGGCGACATGTTCGATCCGGCGCTCGCGAACTACTGGGGCACGCCCGATCTCGATGCCGCGATGGATGTCGCGGTCGGCATCATCAATGCCAATGCCGCCAGGGTCGACGGCGTCAAGGTCTCGCTGCTGGACAAGAGCCGCGAGATCGACATGCGCCGCCGGCTCGATCAACGCGTCAAGATGTATACCGGCGACGATTTCAACTATGCCGAACTGATCGCGGGCGACGACCAAGGCTTCTCGCATGCGCTGCTCGGCATTTTCGACGCGATCGCGCCGGCGGCGTCGTACGCGCTGTCACGCCTTGCGGCGGGCGATGAGGCGGCCTTCCACGACGTGCTCGGACCGACTGTGCCGTTGTCGCGCCACATCTTCGGGGCGCCGACCCGCTTCTACAAGACCGGCGTGGTGTTCATGGCCTATCTCAACGGCCACCAGGATCACTTCACCATGGTGGGTGGGCAGGAGAGCACGCGCTCGACCCTGCACCTCGCCGAGCTGTTCAGGCTTGCGGATCAGGCCGGCCTGTTCGCCAATCCCGAACTGGCGACCCGGCGCATGAAGGCGGTGCTGGCAACACGCGGCATCGAGGCGTGATGCGCGATTTCTCAGGCGATCATCGCTGGCTGTCGCTCAACACGGCGACGGTCCGCAGGCAGGGCGATCTTGTCGCGATTGTCGAGGCCTGCGCGCGCCACGGCATCCGCGCCATCGATCCCTGGCGCGACCAGGTCGCTGGCGTCGGGCTTGATCGCGCGGTCCGTGCGGTGCGCGATGCCGGGCTGGAGCTGTCGGGCTATTGCCGCGGCGGCATGTTCACCTCGGACGCCGCCCGACGTGGCGAGGTCCGCGACGACAATCGTCGCGCCGTCGACGAGGCGAGCGCGCTCGGCGCGCCCTGTGTGGTGCTCGTGGTCGGCGGGCTGCCGCAATACTCGCGGCCCGGCAGCGAATCCTCAAGGGATATCGCGGCGGCGCGGACGCAGGTCGAGGACGCCATCGCCGAGATGCTCGACTATGCGCGGGCGGCGAGTATGCCGCTCGCCATCGAACCCCTGCATCCGGCCTATGCCGCCGACCGCGCCTGCGTCAACACGACGAAGCAGGCGCTCGATATCTGCGATCGGCTCGATCCCGAGCGCACCGGCATGCTCGGGGTGGCGCTCGACGTCTATCACATCTGGTGGGATCCGGAGGTAGCGGCCCAGATCGCGCGCGCGGGGAAAGATCGCCTGCTGGCCTTTCACGTCTGCGACTGGCTGGTCCCGACGAGGGACCTCCTCAACGACCGCGGCATGATGGGCGACGGCGTGATCGACATCAAACGCCTGCGCACCCCAGTTGAGGCGGCAGGCTTTGCCGGCTATTCGGAGATCGAGATCTTCTCCAACGACTGGTGGGACAAGCCGATGGACGAGGTGTTGCAGACCTGTATCGAAAGGCACCGCTCGGTGGTCTAGGCTTGTGCGTATGGCGTCGTCAGCTAGTCCAGCGACTTTGAAGTTCGTATCATATCGGCATCCTCCCGAACCTCATCCAAGGGAGCATCGCGCAAGCGATGCGTCTCGAAGGATGGCCGCAAACGACGGCCGTGCAAGCCGCCATCCTCGAGACGCCCGACTGCGCTGCGCGCCGCCGGGCTCCTCAGACTCTGACTCGAAATGTCGCCGATGACATAGAGCTGTTTCCCCGTCATTGCGAGGAGCCCTTGCGACGAAGCAATCCATTTAGCCTCGTACGCAGACCTGGATTGCTTCGCTGCGCTCGCAATGACGCATTCAAACACCTGATTTCACTGGCCACTTTTTCGGTCAGGCTCGGGTGGGTAGAGCATTTGCGAAACCCACCAATTCCGCCACCGCGATGGGTTTCGCGACCAGTTCGGACATGCGTCCGATCTGGTCACTCTACCCATCCTACAAATGAAACGTTTCATGGAATCGAACGTCTACTCCGCGAGGCTCAGCACCAGGGCGATGGTGCCGACCAGAATCAGGCTGACGGCCCAGGACGTCTCCAGATTGAACCAGCTCCGCGAAATGAACTTCAGACCGAGATAGCGGTACACCAGCCAGGCTGAGCATCCGCTGGCAACCAGCGTCGCGGCCGCGTGGACGAGGGAGACCTGGACGGCCATGCCGAGATTGGCGTTCATGAGGGCGCCCGCCGCCTCATGGCCGCTGTCGAGGTCGGCTGCCCGGCACAGCCCGAGATAGATCGGCACCAGCATCAGTCCGGCGCCATGCGCGATGGCGACAGCGAAGGACCAGAGTCCCAGTTGCGTCGGCGGTATGCGCGCCAGGGCCCGTGGATGACGTCGGTCGACAAGCCGGAACATACCGAACGCGATGACGAGGAGGGCGGCGCCGATCCGTATGTCGCGCTGCCATTCGACCAGGGCGACCAAGAGCGCAAAGGGAAGCATCACGAGCAACATCGCGAGCAGATGGCCGGCCGCCAGCGGCCCAAGCGCAGCCACCAGGCCCCGCGAATTCCGTTCCATCAATCCAGCCGAGACGGCGAGCGGCCACCCCATTCCCGGATTCAATCCGTGATAGAGGCCGCTCGCCACGACCGCCAGCCAGAGCCAGGCGGGCGTCCAGTCCGGTCCGCTCAAGTTCACGCCGATGGATAGCAGAACGAATCCGTCGAGCAGTCGCCGCCGTCGAGCCGGATCTGGTGCGCCCGATATCCGTCGGGGAAGTCGACCCAGTAATCCCTGGCCAGTTCGAGCCCGCCGTTCGGGTTCACGTTGGCCATCACCTCGGCGCCCGGTATGCCCTGCGGATAGAACTGATCGTCCCAGGTCGAGTAGAGCGAGTTGGTCCAGTAGACCCGTTTGCCGTCTCGGCTGATCTCGACCATCTGCGGGCCGCCCCCATAGGGCTTGCCGTTCGGGTGGGGCGCGTGGCGCGCAATGCCGCCGATGCGAACCGATCCGGCAAGCTTCGGCTTTCTGGGATCGGTGACATCGTATTGGCGCATCTCGCCGGTGCCCCAGCAGGCGACATAGAGGAACTTGTCATCCATCGACAGGTCTATGTCGGAGACCAGTGGCGGCACGGCGCCAAAGCCCTGCAGAAGCGGCGGCAGCTGCTCCTTCGGCGCCGGCTCGGCCGGGATCGTCGCCGTTTTCTCGATGTGGAACTTGCCGCCTTCGCGCCACCAGGTCCAGATCGAGCCTTCGAGGTTCGTGGTGTCGACCACGACGCCGAGGAAGCCGTATTCGCGGACGGGGTCGTGAGCCGGACGCACTTCCAGAGCCATCTGATGATTGGCGCCGAGATCGATGGTCTGGACGTTGCGCCGGGCCCTGAGATCCCAGAAATGGATGCGATGGCCATATTTGTTGGCGAGCAGGTCCTCCGCCACGATTCCGTTCTCGAACTGCGGTGGCAACGCCCACTCGCTCGACACCATGTAGTCGCGCGGCAGGTTCCACCAGAAGTCATAATGCAGGTGTTGCGGACCACGATCGATTTCCCACTGTCCGAGCACATCGAATGTCTCGCAGTCCATGATGAAGACGCCGGGCGGTCCATCGGTGCCATCCTTGCCGCCGCCGCCGAGCGTCGAGACGTAGATGCCCTCCGGTCCACAGTGCACCGTGTGCGGCCGCGAGTAACCGGTCTTCCTGAAGATTTCCTCGGGCTCGATGATCTTGTGGATCTTCGCCTGGGTGGGATCGGGTTTGGTATCGACGATATAGATTCGAGAGGATCGGATCCCGGGGATGATGAGGTAGCGCCGCTCGATGAAAGCGTGGCCCGCGAGCGGCGACAACGCCGACGAGCATGCGTTCCAGCCGAAATGATGAAACTCGTCGCCCTTGTTGGGCATCGTCACGGTGTGAACGATTTGGCTGAACGTCGGAGAGCCGGGCTTGACGTCGATGACGGCGAGCGCGTCGGGTTTGGAGAAGTCCGGGCTGAGCAGCAAGGTGTACGCGTAGTTCTCCGGGGGAGCTTCCATCGCGAGCTTCGGCGATGCATGAAACGTGGGATCCGGCCTCATCGTCATCGTTCTGCCTCCCTGATTGTACGGTTGTATCGACGTGCAGCAAGATAGCTCGGCGGCTTGACCTCATGCTCCAGGGTAGAAGACGCGTCCTGCACCAAGCTTACAACTGTTTGTGAGCCGGGGCTGCATCCGAACGGAGGATGCGTCAGAACGGCGCGCCGCCAGGTTCCAGTGGAGCCCGATCACAAAGGCTGCGAAGCGCAGTTGTGCGCCGCAGCGCCATTGCTGGAACAGGCCCGATTTGTGTCGGTGACGATGACGTCGCTATGCCTGGTCGACCTTCTCGACGATCATCCGCCGGCCTTTCACGTCCGCGACCGGGCGAGATCGTCTCCAGCGATCCGGTTTATCCGAACAAGCCCGGCGAGAGTTTTTCGGCCTCCCATCTCCGCAGGAATTCCTCCTGCTGGCCAACACGGGCGGTGTGGCGCTGCGTCCAGGTTTGCGCGATCCAGTTGCAAATGTTCAGATGACAGCGCGCTATTCGCGGACGCCGTGGTGCGCTTCGGTGACGTCAGCGATCCCGCCTCGCCCGCGCGGCTTCGGCGTGGTGCCTGGCCTCGCGCACAGGTGCCCGGCAAAACGCTTCATCTCGCAAAAGTTGTAGTTGCTCGTGATGACTCAACCTGGCGCATGTGCGGCGATACGGATTGCCCCCGAAGGAGATGACTTCACACGCAATTAACCGGCAGTGCGTAAATTTGCGGGAGTTATCGAAAGAGAACATCCATGATGCGTCACCTGAGCGTCTACTCCCGTTTCGTCGTCATCATCAGCGTTCTCTCGGTGGTGTTCGCCGCAGTCATCGCATCCCAGGTTCTGATCCTGCGCCGAACGGTGGTCGAGGAGCGGGAAACGAAGGTCCATGATCTCGTTGACGCCGCCAAGAAGATCTTCGCCTTCTATGACGCGAAAGCTCGCGCGGGCGAGATCCAGCCGGCGGATGCACGCAAGCTCGCCTTCGATGCCATCGGTGCCATGCGCTGGGGCCAACAGGCTGACTATCTCGGCGTCTACGGCGCGGGTTCGCAAAATGCCGGCGTGACCTACGTTCATCCCAACGCCAAATACATCAACGTCAATCGCTGGGACTACAAGGACGCGCAAGGCCGCCTGCTGATTCAGGACATCGTCCGGAAGGCGCAGAGCGGAGAGGGCTTCGTCGAGTACAGCGTTCCCAGATCGGCGGGTGGGCCGGAGGCCGCCAAGCTCTCCTTCGTCGGTGGCTACGGCGCGGGAGAGAACCTGCTGGCGATCCAGGCGGGTGTCTACGTGGACGATATTGACGCCGCAATCCTCAATCGCGCGACGTGGATCGTTGTCGTCGGCCTCGCCGGCCTGTTGGTCGCGGGCGTGGTCGCCTACGCCCTTGGACGCGGCCTTGTTCGCCCCCTCAAGGAGATCTGCGGGGTGATGGATGGTCTGACCGCCGGGGAGCTTGCGACCGACATCCCGTATCGCGACCAGCGCAACGAGGTTGGTCGCATCTGTCGGCGCCTGGGTGAGCTCAAGGACGCCCTGGTGGCGGCGGAACAGGTGCGGGCCGCGCAATCGGATCGGGAGGCCGAGCAGTTCGCACGGCGGCGGGCCGACATGAACCGGCTTGCCAATGAATTCGAGGGCGCGGTTGGCAAGATCATCAAGACGGTTTCGACAGCCTCGATCGAGCTGGAGAGGGCCGCCGGGAGCCTGAGCGCCACGGCGGAGCGGTCGCAGGAACTCACCGACGTCGTCGCCGGCGCCTCCGAAGAGGCGTCAGCCAATGTTCATTCCGTTGCGTCTGCGACCGAGCAGATGTCGTCCTCGGTCTCTGAAATCAGCCGGCAGGTGCAGGCCTCCGCAAAGATCGCCAGCGAGGCGGTGCAGCAGGCAAAGGCCACCAACGAGCAGGTCAGTGAGTTGTCCAAGGCTGCCGACAGGATCGGCGACGTGGTCGAACTGATCAACACGATCGCCGGGCAGACCAATTTGCTGGCCCTCAATGCGACGATCGAGGCGGCGCGCGCCGGGGATGCCGGGCGAGGCTTTGCGGTCGTTGCCTCCGAGGTCAAGGCGCTGGCCGAGCAGACCGCGAAGGCCACCGATGAGATCAGTCAGCAGGTCAGCGGCATCCAGGGCGCGACGCGGGAGTCCGTGCAGGCCATCCAGACCATCGGCAACACCATCGAACGGATTTCGGCGATTGCCTCAACCATCGCAGCGGCGGTGGAACAGCAGGGGGCCGCGACCAGGGAAATATCGCGCAACGTTCAGCACGCGGCCAATGGCACCTCGCAGGTGAGCGCCAACATTTCAGATGTCAAACGAGGCGCCGGCGAAATCGGACAGGCGTCCCTGAACGTCCTCTCCGCGGCGCGGTCGCTCTCCGGCGAGAGCAGTCACCTCAAGGCTGATGTCGAGACCTTCCTGAGTTCCGTTCGCTCGGCTTGAGATCGGCCCTGCATGGCATCGGGCGCAACCGCGTCAAGGCGACGCGCGTTCGTGGCCCGTGCTATAGGCGACGGGTTCCGTCAGTCCTTCGTCGGGAGACCACACCGATGCGACGTGAGATTCGGGTCGAAACGGTACAGGCGGAATGGGTGGCCGCGGTCCGGGCGAGGGCGCCCGTCGGCGGTGTCGCGCAGGTCTGGAAGCCGGCGCTCGACCAGGTGTGGGCATTCCTGCGAACGAATGGCCATGTGAAACCGGGACACAATCTGTTCCTCTATCACCACCCGGCGCATCGCAGCGAGCCGATGGATATCGATTTCGGTGTCCAGGTCGCGCATCCGTTCGAGTCTGATGGCAACGTCCGTTGCATCGAGACGCCGGCGGGCGAGGTCGCAAGCACCGTGCATATCGGTCCCTACGACCGCCTGGGCGCCGCCCACGATGCGATCCACGCCTGGTGCTCTGCGAACAATCGGAAAATCGGGCCGGCGTCATGGGAAATCTACGGCGACTGGACCAGCGATCCAGCCCGGCTGGAGACGACGATCAAGTATCTGTTGGCTTGAGCCCCCACGGGCAAAGCGTTCTGCGCTGCGCCCGAGGAACAAGGCGACCAATCCCTCATGGTGGAGGGGTCGTGACGGATCGCAGGAATGCGACCACCTTTTTTCTCTCGTCGGCCGATGCGAGACCGCCATATGGCTTCATGTTGTTGCCGGGGACGACCTCATCGGGATTTGCGATGAAGCGCTCCAGCTTTTCCTCGTCCCAGTCGAAACCGGCGCCCTTCATGGCCGTGGAATAGTTGTAGTCCGACAGAGATCCCGCTTTCCGTCCGACAATCTTGAACAGGTTGGGTCCGAGCCGATTGTCGCCCTCCCTAATCGTATGGCAGGAGCGACAAGCGTTATTGAACACCTGCTGTTGCTCCTGTGACGCGCCGTCCTGAGACAGCGACGAAGACGATGACAGCGCGTACGCCATTGCGCTGAGCATCGCGATCGGCCAGGTCCGGCCGTGCCGGAGACCTGCGTCCTGCGGGCGACCGGACTTGGGGCCGGCGAGAAGCTCGATGAACCGCGGCTGTCTCATTCGATCACCTCATGGACGAAGCGATGATCCGCTTTATTCTAATCGACCACGCACGGCACCCGTAAGAAACCGCGGAAGCGCACCCGCCCGCCCCGCACCGGGGTGCCACTGAGCCGATACGCCGGGAACCGTGCCAGGAAGCGCGAAATCGCGATCGCGCCCTCCAGCCGCGCCAATGCCATGCCGGCGCATTGATGAACGCCGGTGGCGAAGGCGAGATGCCGGTTGACAAAGCGGCTGACGTCGAACCGTTCCGGATCCTCGAACTGTTTGGGATCACGGTTTGCGGCGCCAATACAGAGGGTCAAGGATGTGCCGGCCTCCAGCATGACGCCGCCGAGCTCGACGCGCTCGGTCGTCATCCGGTTGCCGAGCTGGTTCGAACTCTCATAGCGCAGGATTTCCTCGACCGCGGTCCGAATGAGGTCGGGAGCCTGGATCAGGCGTCGCTTTTCGGAGGGGTGTTGCGACAGCGCGACCAGGCCGTTGCCGATCAGATTGGTGGTGGTCTCGTGTCCGGCGTTGAGCAGGAAGATGCAGTTGTGCAGCAATTCCTTCTCGGTCAGGCGCTCGCCATTGGCCTCACCCTGGATCAGCCGCGTCAGCACGTCGCGCTCGGGATTGCCGGGCCTGGCCCGCCTCCGCTCCACCAGAGTCTCAAGATAGCCAAGAAAATCCTCTATCGCCTTGTTGCCCCGCGCGAATTGCTCCGGCTGGATGACCGGTTCGAGGGCGCCGAGAATGGCCAGCGACCAGTCGCGCAATGGCTCGCGCTCCTCATGTGGCACATCAAGCAGATTGCCGATCACCTCCACGGGAATGGCGGCGGCGAAATCGCCGATCAGTTCGAATTCGCCTTTGGTTTCGATGGCGTCGAGCAGTTGATCGACAAGCCGGATCAGGTCGGGTTCCATCGCCACGATCGCGCGCGGCGACAGCGCCCCCATGATCAGCCGGCGCACCCGCGTATGCGCGGGCGGGTCGTTGAAGACGAGGCTGGTGGTGTGGTGCTCGAACAGCGGGGAGGCGCCGTATTTCGGCGCGAACTCCTTCTTCTTGTCGGATGAGAACACTTTGGTGTTCTTGTAGGCGGTGACCAGGTCGTCGTAGCGCGTCAGGAAGTAGCTGCCGTTGGGCAGGCGCTTGACCGGCTCGTGCTCCCGCAGTGCACGATAGGTCGGATAGGGGTCGGCGTAGAATTCCGGCGTCAGCTTTTCGAGATCGAAATTGGCCGCCAGTTCTCGCGTCGTCACCGTCATGCCGCCATTCTCTTTGCTGCAGAGCGCCATGCCGATTTTGCTCTTTCGGCGGGCGCGCGGCACCGTCTACAGTCCGCCCCGAAACATTGTCCCGCCGCTGAAGTGGAAATGCAAATGCAGGCCTCCGCCGATTCGACCACGGACACGGCGACGTCCTGGCCGGAGGAGATCTTTGCGATCCTGCAGCGCTTCGATGTGCGTCAGGTGCCGTATGTGCCGGATGCCGGGCATTCGCTGTTGATCCAGCGCGTGCTGGGGTCGTCCACGATGCGCGGCATTGCCTTGACCACGGAAGAAGAGGGCGTGGCGCTGCTGCTCGGCGCCTGGACCGGCGGTCAGCGCGGCGTGCTGCTGATGCAGTCCTCCGGCGTCGGCAACTGTATCAACATGCTGTCGCTGACCCAGATTTTCCGCTTTCCGTTCCTGACGCTGGTGACGATGCGCGGTGAATGGGGCGAGTTCAACCCCTGGCAGGTGCCGATGGGGTCGACCACGCAAGGCGTCTTCGAACTGTCGGGGGTGAGGGTCTTGCGCGCCTCGGAGCCTCGAGAGGTCAAGGAGGTCATGCAGGCCGCCGCCAGTCAGGCCTACAACGCCTGCACGCCGACGGCGGTGCTGCTGTCGCAGCGGCTGATCGGGGCGAAGGACTTCACCAGATGAGCCAGGCAAATCTTCTCGATCGCCGCCGCGTCGTAGCTGCGCTGCTGGAGAACCGCGAGGGTGCCCTGGTGGTGGGCGGGCTCGGTGCGTCCACCAATGACATGGCCGCGAGCGGCGATCACGACCGCAATTTCTATCTGTGGGGCGCCATGGGCGGCGCGGTCATGATCGGGCTTGGGCTCGCGCTGGCGCAGCCGGAACTGCCGGTCGTGGTGATCACGGGCGACGGCGAAATGCTGATGGGGATGGGAAGCCTTGCCACCGTCGCCTTGCAGAAACCCGCCAACCTTTCCATCGTCGTGCTCGACAATGAGCGTTACGGCGAGACCGGCGGGCAGATGAGCCACACCGCCATGGCAGCCGATCTCGTTGGCGTGGCGAGGGCCTGCGGTATTGCGAACGCCCAGGCGATCTCCACTTTGGCCGAGGTCGAGGCGTTCGCGAAGGCAATTCCGGACCTTGCGGGCGGGCCGCGCTTTGCCAACGTCAAGATCGACGCCGCGAACCTCGAACGAATCCTCCCCACCCGGGATGGCATGTTCATCCTGAACCGGCTGCGTGGGTCGCTGGGCTTCACTCCGATTTGACCGGATTGAGTCGGTCTCAATTGGTGCACCGCAATAAATCGCCTTGACATAGATCAAGTGAGTGCTTACTCACGACCCATGTCAACCTTGCGCATGACAAGCGATCTCCGGCGGCAGCTGATCCTCAGCGCGGCCAAGCGTTGCTTTGCCCGCAACGGATTCGCCGGCACGACCACCAAGAGCGTGGCGCAGGCCGCGGCGATTTCCGAAGCGCTCCTGTTCAAACATTTTCCTTCGAAAGCAGCGCTTTACGCCGAGATCCTGACCGATGAATGCGAGGCGGATCCGGATTTGGCGCATCTGCTGGGGCAGGAGCCCTCGACAGCGACGCTGGTCGAGCTGGTCACCGGCATGGTCGGTCACTTCCTGCAGATCATGAATGATCCCAACGAGGAAGAGGCGCAGCGGCTGCGTTTGCTGACGACCAGCCATCTCGACGACGGCGAATTCGCCCGGCTTCTCTACGGCAAGGTCGAGGATCTGATCGGCTCGCTGTTCAAGGCCTCGCTCGATCGTGCCGTTGCTGCGGGCGATGCGTCGCGGATCGCCGGCGAGCCGCTCAACCTGTTCTGGTTCGCTCATCACGCCGTATTGATGACGGCACTGTCACGGCTGCCGGGCGTTCCCTGTCTCTCCTACGGCAATCCTGTCGATCTCGAACGGCAGCTTTGCGAATTCCTGCTGCGCGGGATCGGACTTCACGAAAACGCAATTGGTTTCCATCTAAGCCGCGACGTGGCGCAGAGCCCGGCTCCGCCAGCCACCATAGAAAGTGCATGACATGAACATTGTCACCGAACCGAATATCTCGGGGAAACCGATCGAGCAGAAGCCGCACACCCGTCCGGTCAGGATGGTGCTGTGGTTCATCATCGTCGGCATTCTGTTGGCTGCGCTGGTCGGCGGCCTTGTCTGGTTCAACTACTTTCGCGGCAAGATGATCGCGCAGTTCTTCGCCAACAACAAGCCGCCGCCGTTCAATGTCAGTGTGGCCGAGGCCAAGTCCGAGGTCATTCCGAATCTGTTGACCGCGGTCGGCGGTCTCGCCGCCGTGCATCAGGTCAACGTCACCTCGGATGTCAGCGGCCGCATCACCGACATCAAGTTCACCCCGGGTTCGCATGTCACGGCGGGGACGCCGCTGGTGCAACTCTACGACCAGCCCGATCAGGGCGATCTGGCCAACTACAAGGCGCAGGCCACGGTGGCGGAGCTCTCGCTCGATCGCGCCAAGCAACTGGCGGCGCGCCAGTTCGGCCCGCAGGCGACCGTGGATTCCGCGCAGGCCGCATTCGATCAGGCACAGGCCGGCATCGCCAAGACCGAGGCGATCATCTCGCAAAAGGTGGTCCGTGCGCCGTTCGATGGCGATCTCGGCGTCCGCAATGTCGAGGTTGGCCAATACCTGACTGCGGGAACGTCGATCGTGTCGCTGACCGACCTGTCGCAGCTCTTTGCGAATTTCACCATCACGGAGAAGGATAGCGCACAGTTGAAAGTGGGGCAGACCGTGCGGGTCGCGGTCGACGCCTATCCCGGCCGCAAGTTCGAGGGCCAGATCACCACGATCGAGCCCCAGATCGCCACCGATACCCGCAACATCCGCGTCCAGGCCACGATCGGCAATCCCGACAGCATCCTCAAGCCCGGCATGTTCGCAACCACGACCGTGGTGCTTCCGGACAAGCCGGCCGTCGTCACCGTTCCCGAGACGGCGATCGACTATACGCTCTACGGAGATTCGGTCTACCTGGTCACCGAGAAGACGGCCGATGACGGCAAGACCAGCCTGAATGCGGTCCGCACCTTCGTGCAGACCGGCAACAGGCTCGAGGGGCGCGCCGAAATCCTCAAAGGGCTGAAGCCCGGCGACAGGGTGGTCGCGGTCGGTCAGCTCAAGCTGCAATCGGGCGCAACGGTCGCGATCTCGAGCGATCCGCCGCCGCCGATCCCGACACAGCCGCCGCGCTATTGACGGTACGACCCCTTCGGCGGCGCTCCTGCAGACTTGCAGGCTCGCCGTTCGAGGGGATCCCGTTTTACTTTTGAACAGATAGAGAGCCGCGATGACCGACATCTTCATCAAGCGCCCGGTGCTGTCGCTCGTCGTCAGCCTCCTGATCCTCCTGCTCGGCTTGCGGGCCGCGACCGTTCTGCCGATCCGGCAATATCCGAAGCTGTCGAATACGGTCGTCAACGTCACGACCGTCTATCCCGGCGCGTCCGCCGACCTGATCCAGGGCTTCATCACCAACCCGCTCGAGCAGGCGGTCGCCTCGGCCGAAGGCGTCGACTACATCACCTCGTCCTCGGTGCAGGGCACCAGCACGATCCAAGTCTATATCAGGCTCAACTTCGACCCCAATCAGGCGTTGACCGAAGTGCTCGCCAAGGTGAACTCGGTCAAGTACCTGATCCCCAAGGAATCCAACGACCCGATCGTGACCAAGACCACGGGCCAGACCACCGCGGTGATGTATCTCGGCTTCTCCAGCGAGGAACTCTCGGGCTCCGCGATCTCGGACTATCTGACGCGCGTGGTGCAGCCGGTGCTGTCGACCGTCGACGGCGTCGCATCCGCCGACATTCTGGGCGGGCAGACCTTTGCGATGCGGCTCTGGCTCGATCCGGTGCGCATGGCCGGGCGCGGCGTGTCGCCCTCGGAGGTTTCCGCCGCGATCGCCGCCAACAATTTCCAGTCGGCCGCCGGGCAGTCGAAGGGCTTCTTCATCGTCTCCAACGTGACGACCAATACCGGGCTCACGGACGTCAACCAGTTCAAGCGCATGATCGTCAAGTCGAAGGACGGCGGCTTCGTGCGGATCGAGGATATCGCAACCGTCGAACTCGCGGCGCAGAGCACGGACGCCAGCGTCGCCTTCAACGGTGAACACGCGATCTTCATCGGCGTGCAGGCGACGCCACAGGGCAATCCGCTGACGCTGGTCAAGGGCGTTCGCGCGCTGATTCCCGAACTCGAACGCAACCTTCCGCCGTCGATGAAGATGAAGGTCGCCTACGATTCCACCAAGTTCATCCAGTCGTCGATCGATGAGGTCGAAAAGACGCTGGGCGAAGCCGTGCTGATCGTGATCGTGGTGATCTTCCTGTTTCTCGCCTCGTTCCGCTCGGTCGTCATTCCCGTGGTCACCATCCCGCTGTCCTTGATCGGCGTCTGCAGCCTGATGCTGGCCATGGGCTTCACGTTCAATCTGCTGACGCTGCTTGCCATGGTGCTGGCGATCGGGCTCGTGGTCGACGACGCCATCGTGGTGGTGGAAAACATCCATCGCCATCTGGAGGAGGGAAAGAGTCCGGTTCAGGCCTCGCTGCAGGGCGCGCGCGAAATCGTCGGCCCGGTCATCTCCATGACGATTACTCTCGCCGCGGTGTACGCGCCGATCGGTTTCCTCGGCGGCCTCACCGGCTCGCTGTTTCGCGAATTCGCCTTCACGCTGGCGGGCTCGGTGATCGTGTCGGGCGTGATCGCGCTGACGCTGTCGCCGATGATGTGCTCGATCCTGCTGAAAAGCGCTGACGAGGGCCGCTTCGCGAAACTCGTCAACCGGGTGTTCGGCAGCATGACGCGCTGGTATGGGCGGCGGCTCGATCGTTCGCTCGACTATCGCCCGATCACGGGGCTGTTCGCGCTGACGATCCTGGGGCTGGTCGGTTTTCTCTATATGCACACCTCCAAGGAACTCGCGCCCGAGGAAGACCAGGGCATCGTGTTCGCGGTGACCAAGGCGCCGAAATACGCCAATATCGACTACGTGAATTATTACGGCGAGAAGCTCGACAAGGCCTTCCAGAAGTTCCCCGAGACCGATCTGCGCTTCATCCTGAACGGCATCAACGGACCGCAGGGCGGCATCGCCGGCATGCTGCTCACGCCCTGGGACCAGCGCACGCGGTCGTCGATCAAGCTGAAGACCCTGGTCCAGGCGGAATTGAGCAAGATCGAAGGGGTCAACGCCTTCGCCTTCAATCTGCCGGCGCTGCCGGGCGGGCCGGGCGGTCTGCCGGTGCAGATGGTGATCAATTCCACCAACAGCTACCGGTCGGTCTATGAGGAGATGGTGAAACTGAAGGACTCGGCGCGCAAGAGCGGCATGTTCATCGTGTCCGACAGCGACCTCGACTTCAACCAGCCGATCGTGCGGGTCAAGATCGACCGGTCCAAGGCGAGCGATCTCGGCATCACCATGGCGAACATCGGCTCGACGCTGTCGACGCTGCTTGGCGGCAACTATGTCAACCGCTTCAATCTCGAGGGGCGCTCCTATCAGGTGATTCCGCAGGTGCCGCGCGACCTGCGGCTGTCGGCGGAGGCGCTTGGCGGCTATTATGTCCCGACCAACACCGGCCAGCTGGTGCCGCTCTCGACCGTGGTGTCGATCGAGACGGCCACCGACCCGAACTCGCTGACCCATTACAACCAGCTCAATTCGGCGACGTTCTCGGCGGTGCCGATGCCGGGCGTGACGGTTGGCCAGGCGGTCGACTTCCTCGAAGGGGAGGCCAAGAAGCTGCCCACCGGGTTCAGCCATGACTATCTCGCCGACTCCCGGCAGTATGTTCAGGAAGGCAATCAGCTCGCGATCACCTTTGGCTTTGCGCTGATCATCATTTTCCTCGTGCTTGCGGCGCAGTTCGAAAGCTTGCGGGATCCGCTGGTGATCATGATCAGCGTGCCGATGGCAATCCTCGGCGCCATGATTCCGTTGTTCTTCGGTCTCGCGACGATGAACATCTATACCCAGGTCGGCCTGTTGACCCTGGTCGGGCTGATCAGCAAGCACGGCATCCTGATGGTCGAATTCGCCAACGAGCTGCAGCTCAACGAGGGCCTCGATCGCCGTTCGGCCATCGAGATGGCGGCGCGGATCCGGCTGCGGCCGATTCTGATGACCACGGCGGCGATGGTCACGGGGCTCATTCCGCTGCTGACCGCGACCGGCGCGGGCGCCGCGAGCCGGTTCTCGATCGGTCTGGTCGTCGTGGCCGGCATGTCGATCGGCACGCTGTTCACGCTGTTCGTGCTGCCCGCGGTCTATGTCACGATGGCGACCGATCACCGCGCCAAGGCCGGCTCGGACCGCAGCAAGGAGATTTCGGATTTCGATCTGGGACTCAAGGCGACCTGAGTTTACACTCCGGCCACTTCTGCAACGGCGGCTGCGGATGACGCAGCCGCCGTTTGCGCTTTCCGATTTCCGTGGCAAGCTGCGGTCTTGCTTAGCAAAGGCCAGCCATGATCAGTGAATTCCCTGCCGGCAACTACCGGTTCATTCCGGCCGTGTTTCAGTATTCGGGCGGCGCTGCGGCCGATCCCGGCTTCGAGATCGAACGGGTGCGGTTTGGTGACCCGGTGCCGCTCGCGGACGGCTTCACGCGGATCGCAAGCCATATCCAGGCCGCAGGCCGCCCGCTGACGTCGTTCTGCGCCTGCGAGCTGCGCTCGCCGGCCGCCTTTACCGAGGACGGCTTCCGCGCCTTCAACCAGCACTACGTCAAGACGCTCTCTGAATGGGGGCTGTTCGACGGCACCACCAATCCGGTCGCGCGCAGCAATGTCTGTCCCGAGATCGATCCGCCATCCGAGCCGTCGTTTTATGCCTTTTGCTTCACACGCCCGAACGCCAGTGCGAAGCCGTCCTTCGTGATTGCCGGCAGCGCCGAGGCGCGAGGCGGGTCCGGCAGCTATCCCGAGCGGATCGTACGCTACCGCGACGTCAGCCCGGACGGGCTCAAGGAGAAAGTTCGCTTCACGGTCGGGGCGATGGAGGAGCGCATGGCCGCGTTCGGCGCTGGCTGGAAGGACACAACGGACGTGCAGGTCTACACCGTGCACGATTTTCATCCGGTGATCGCTGATGAACTGGTGCGTCCCGGCGCTGCCCGCTCGGGCCTGACCTGGCACTTCGCCCGGCCGCCGGTGGTCGACCTCGAATACGAGATGGATTGCCGCCGCGTGCTGCGGGAGACGATGATTTGAAGTGATGTCTTTCGTCATTGCGAGCCAACGGGTCCGCGCAAAGTGCGGCCCGATGACAGGCTCCGCGAAGCAATCCATTTCTCGGAACGAGAGCTCTGGATTGCTTCGTCGCTTCGCTCCTCGCAATGACGATCTTGGCTCGTGAGCATGCTGCTCCGCTCTTCGGCGGCTTTCCTGCACGGCGGCCGCCCCGTCGCCGCAGTCTGCGGCACTCGTGTTGCCGTCGGGGCGCAGGCCCCACGCGCTGCGTCAGCGCGTGGGGCTTGGTCGCGAGATCGGCTTACTGACTGGAGACCACGCGGGGGCCGGAGCCGGGTGGCAGGCAGGTGAAGGTCACTTCCTTGCCCGGGGTAGCGGCCATCGCGCGCAGTGCGGCGTCCGTCAATGAACTCCCGCTGGCTGCCGTGAAGACTTGGGACGCCGGAGCATACAGATAGCTCCGAACGGCTCCGTTCGCGACGACGCTCGCCACCAGATCGCACTCGGTCACCTTGCCGCCCAGCACCCGCGAGGTGAACGGCGCCCCGGCGCGCTGCTCGAGCAAGGTGACGCGGGCAGCGGCGGTCGTGAGGTTGACGCTGTTCAGCGTCACCTGCTGTCCGACGATGGGAGCGAGATCGCTGTCGAACGCCAGCATATATTGCTCCACATCGCGCCGTGTGGCGTCGGGGTTGACCAGCGGAAAGCCGCTGTTGAGCGTCGGATTGAACACCAGCGCATGGAAGAAGCTGAAGATGGTGTCGACCGAGCCCTCATTGGTGAAGCCGAAGCCGCGGACCTGCGGCCCCATATTGCCGGTGTCCCGCGCGTTGAAGAAGTATACGGCCGGCATGCCGAACATCCCGACCTTGGTGTACATGTTGCGCAGGTGCGGAATCTTGAAGATCTGGTCGATGCCTTCGAAGCTCGCATTGGTGCTGGTGCCGAACCGGCCTTGCGCCGGATCGAGTTCGTGGCAGCCATTGCAGGTGAAGGCCGTCTGGCCCAGGACCTTGCCCAGTCCGGGCACGTCGATGCCGTCGGCGGGACGCCGGCCGCTGTAGAAGGCCGCTCCGCGGCTTTGCGCTGATGTCAGCGAGTTGTCCAGATTGCGCACCGGATTGGGCGGCAATTGGACCTGCAGCGCGAAGTTGGTGAAGGCCTGCATCTGCGCCGTTGTCGGCGCATTGACGGTCCCCAGCAGCCCCTGGAACGCGACCTGGAAATTGTTGAAGGACAGGTTCTCATCGGTCGCATCGACGCCAAAGGCCCCATTGGCGCGGTCGCCACGCCAGTGCATCGCCCCCGCATGGGCGAGCCCGCGCAGGGTCTGCGTGGTCATCGGGCCTTTCATCGGATGGAAGACGTTGACGTCGTTGGTTCCGTTGAGCGGCGTGGTCACGCCGAACAACAGCTTGCCGAGGCCGATCGAAAGCGGGTCGCCGAGATTGACCGGGATCGGGTTCGACGTCACCTTGCCGTCGGGATTGCCGAGATCCCAGGCGAGTTCGTCCTTGTCGCCGAAGGTATGGCAGCTCGAGCACGACGCCTCGCCGTTGCTTCCGAACGGGCGGGCATCGTACAGCATCGGCCGGCCCTGGACCACCGAGGCCGGCTCGGGATTGTTCAGGGCAACGCTCGCGACTTCGCCGCGCGAGCCGAGGTTGACGACTTTCACCGCGTTGTCGAACCGTGTCAGGGCGTAGAGCTGGTTGCGGGCCTGGTCCAGCACGACGCCGCTCGGTCCGCCGCCGCTCAGTGAAATGTAGTTCGCGCTGGCGAGCGTCGGGTCGAGGCTGTTGCTCTCCAGTGCTGTGGTGTCGATCACGCCGATCTTGCTGGACCCGAAGGCGGCCACGTAGAGCGTGCGTCCGTCGGCCGAGACCGTCATGTCGGTCGGCGTCGCCAGGCTGTGCTTTGCCTGCGTGGCGTCAAAGCCCGGATCGCCCGGCAACAGGCTGTAATTGATGTGCTTGTTGAGATGAACGGGCGTGACGGTCCGGCCCGAGATGACGGTGATGCGCGACTCGGCGAGGTGGCCGGTCACGGCGTGTCCGGCGGTCCGCTTGGGATCTTCGAAACGGATCTGGTTCTGTGATTCGGTGTTCGACACATAGAGATGACCGCTGACCGGATTGGCCACCATGTTGAACAAGGTGGTGCCGACACGGGCGAAGGCCGTGGTCTGGGTCAGCGCGTTGGCATCGATTGCGAACACGTCGGTGTCCGGCAGGCTGAACCGCACCGAGTTATCCCACACCCGGCCGATCTCGTCCTGCCAATGACCGGTTGCGGTGTTGAACTTGACGATCTCCGAGACCTTTGGCGCCTGCTCGCCTGACGTGTCGGTGGCCGGGCCGAGATTGCCGCCGGGGCTGATCGAGAGGTCGATCAGCAGGCAGCCCTGGTTGGGGTTGAAGCCGTCGCAGATGCGCCCCTCGTTGATCGTCGTGGTCTGGTTGCCGGTCTCGAAACCCGCGACATAGACCGCATTGCCGTCCGGGCTGACCGCCAGCGCTCGCGGCGTATCGGTGAAGAAGCTCAGGATCTTGACCGGCATTCCTCCCATCGTGGCGCCGAGATTGTTGGGATCGAACACCCAGACGTCGGCACGGGGGACGCCCGCTGTGGTGAGCTGAGGGTCGCCGGCGCCGGGTACGCTGGCGATCGACGGATCGGTCCGCTGCTGGCCGCGATGCGCGGTGGTGATGAAGGCGAGACCGCTGCGCCCGGCGAAGACGATATCGCGCGGCTCGTCGCCGACCAGCAAGGTGCGCACCACGTGGGGGGTGCCCACCAGCGAGACGATGCTGATGCTGTCCGACATGTGGTTGACGACCCAGACCTCGGTGTCGCTGCGGGCGGCGACGGCGACCGGCTCCAGGCCGACCGGGACATGGGCGGTCGGTGTCAGTGACCCCACGCCGATCCGGTACACCTCGAGCGTCCCGTTCGGCGTATTGACCGCGAACAGCGTGCTGCCATCGGGCGATTTGGCCAATGGCCGAACTTGCCCGCTTTCGAACGTGATGAAATTCGGCGGCGACGCGGCGCTGGCGGAGCTTGCGAACAACGGAGCCCCCAGCAGCGCGCTCGAGGTGGCGATCGCCAGCGCGAGAGCCCGTCGCGTCGCGCCGAGAAGCGACCGCAAAAGCTGTGTCATGACCTTAACCTCCCTTACCAACTTTATGGTTATGGGGCAGGAACCCAGGTCTCGAGCGTGGTGAAGCAAGTTTCCGCCCCGCAGCCGACATAGCAGGCGGAGGCTGATCAGTCACTCACAAAAATGAGCATTTGGTTTTTCGGCCGCGCGGGCTCATATCGACTACCTTCCCCCGATCCATCGGCCGGTCAGGTCGCACGCGCGGGAGTTGTGTTGGCGGCTTTTGTGGCGCTGCAACGAAGACGCGCCAGACTATGCGGTCGCAGCTATGCGGATTCGGGGTCGCGGCCCCACAGTCCGGTGGACAGGACGTCGATCAGGCGCTCGATCGCCTCCTGCTCCGGCGGGCCGAGATGCTGGTTGCCCCGCATGTGCCGCTCGATCACGAAGTAATTGTAGAAAAACAGGTAAATCGTCGCGAGCACGAAAGCCGGGTCCTGACCGCACCATCCGGGCCGGCGCTTCGCGCGGGTGAGCACCGGACCCAGCAGGTAGCGGAACTGGGCAGGAATGTCATGAAACAGCGCTGCGAAATGCCGGTTCTTGAATTCGATGACGTCGATGAACATCAGCAGCAGGAAAGCCGACTCGTCATAGACGATGGATCGCACCGCGGTGGCGAGGAGCCGCAGATCGCCGCGCGAGAACGGATCCTCGAGCAGCGTGATGACTTGACGCGTGAAGGCGAGCATGCAGGCCTGGTAGTTGCGGACCAGGCTCGCGAAGATCTTCTCCTTCTTGGGATAATAGGTATAGATCGCCCCCTGCGAGACGCCGGCCTTGTCGGCGATGTCGCGAATGTTGGTGCCGTGGAAGCCCTGGGTGGTGAAGAGCTCGAGCGCAGCGGCTTCGATCGCAAGTTGATTGTCATCGGGCCGGTCGCGGGCGATCTGTGGCAGGAACAGCATCGGCACCTTGATTCTATCCCTGCCCTTGACGCCGGACTTGGAGGCCATGTCCGGCGGCGCGTGCCACAACCGGCCGCAGAGCAGCCTGATGAACTCGATGCGATCCCGCGTCGCCTCGTCGCGCATCTGCAACTGGGCGCGCGTTTCGACGATCCGCTGCGGCGCAGCGCCGTCACTCCGGGGAAGCCGCGACCACAACCCACCGAACAGCAGATCGACAAAGCGCTTGATGGCCAGTTCGTTGCTGACGCCCAGATGCTGGTTGCCGCGCATATGCTTTTCGATCAGCGCGAAGTGGAAGAAGTAGTGATAGACCGCCGCCAGCACGAAGGCCGGATCGTGTCCGCGCCATCCAGGCTGCTGGGTTGCCGCCGTCAGGGCCGTCCCGACGATCGCGCGCATCCGCGCCGGAAGGCTGTCGAAAGCGCCCTGGAAATGCTGGAACTTGAATTCGATCACGTCGATCAGGACCAGCAACAGAGTGTCCGGTTGGTCGCGCATCTTGGCCCAGATCGCCGACGCGAACGCGCGCAGATCGCGTTTCGAGAGTGGGTCCTTGAGCCGGCTGACCGTGGTCTCGATGAAGTCGTCGAGCCGCGCGCGGTAGCGCCGCGCCAGCTCGGCAAAGATCGCTTCCTTGCTGGGATAGAAGGTGTAGATCGCGGCGGAGGAGACGCCGGCCCGATTGGCGATCTCGCGGGTATTGGTGCCGTGAAACCCTTGCGTCGTGAACAGCGCCAGCGCCGCCACGGCGATGCGTTCGCGATGGTCGGACGGCGGTGGATGGCTGACCCGGCGGGTCCTTGTGCGATCGTCAGTCATGGAAAAACGGGTGTGGCCGCTAACGGCGTCGGAGCGGCGGTCACCCCACCATACGCTGCGTCATACCCTACCTATACGCACCACGGGTGTGACCGCAATGGCGCCGCGCACGGGAATTGCCTCCCTGGATCATGAGAAGCTGCATGACGCTACACTGCGCACCGAGGTAACTCAACGTTCCGTTCAGACAGCGGCTGAACTGCCAGCTTGCTGACCGCCCTTCGCATACAATTATTGCACCTTGTCGGCGAGCCGCTGATGGAAGCGCATCACAATCGTTTCGAACAGACCGATCGTCCAGCAGACAGGGCAGCCGCGGAGCAGATAGAGCGACAGCGGCAACAGGACGAGTGAAGGCCAAAGATTGGTGTTCATGGTCGCCAGAGCCACCCAGAGCGCGCCGAAACCACCGATGCCCTTGGCGAGATGAACGACGACACTTCGATTACCAAACGTCATGATATTGTGCCTCTATGCCAGTGATTGGCGGATCAGGTACCGGCCACGATGCAGCCGACTCTTGACGGCCTCGACCGAGACGCCGATTTCATCGGCTGCCTCTTCGGCGGAGAGCCCTTTGACGTCGCGAAGGATTACGACGTCGCGATAGATTCCGGGCAGCGCGACGATCGAACGTGAGAGATCGAGACGCAATTCCATATCGGTCGGGTCGCGCAGCTGAGCCTCGTTCTCCTCGACAAGATTGGTCGCTTTGCGCCGTCGCATATGGCGGAGGCAGGCGCGCTTGACGATCTGAAACAACCAGCCGGAGAAAGTCGCGATCGTTCGCAACGCGCCAAGCCTCCGATAGAGGATCAGCAACGCATCCTGAACCGCTTCTTCCACATCTTCGGTTGCGCAATTGTGCCGCGCATAGCGACGCAGGTCCGGTTGGCAGACTGCGAGCAGCTCGGCGAGCGCCTGTTCGTCACCCTGCCTCGCCGCTTCGATCAGCTCCCGCGCAGCCATGCCCGTTGTTCATTCCGCAACTTGTTTGAGTTTCGCCGCAATTCGCCGGCCAGCCAAGGCGCACATCGGACAGAAGCCGACGACCGATGTGAGCGCCATGGCAATTCCGACGACGGCCCAGACGTAGCCGACAGGCGTTCCCCAGAAGTGCGCGGCGCACGCCCCCATGGCGAGGGCGGCGACCAGACGAATCAGTCTTTCCCAGGTCGGCAGGTTCTTCGCGTAAAACATCGTCTGTCCTTTCGATCCATTTGCTTACATGGACAAAGAGGCCCGCAAACGCCAAAAGGGTTCAAACGTCGCGAAATAAGGTGGAAACGCCGGCCCGGTTGGCAATCTCGCGGGTATTGGTGCCGTGAAACCCTTGCGTCGTGAACGGCGCCAGCGCGGCCACGGCGATGCGTTCGCGAGGGTCGGACGGCGGTGGATGGCTGACCCGGCGGGGCCTTGTGCGATTGTCGGTCATGGAAAACGGATGCTGGAAAAAACGGGTGCCGAGCCGTGGCGCCTAACGGCGCGGTCTCAGTGCTTCGCGGGCGCGACCGGAACCGGGCGCGTCAAGAGGTCGACGTAGAAATCGAAGAAGCGTGGACTATCGAAGCCGGTAATGACCGTGACCTTCTGCAAGGGCAGGCCGGGCGGCGGGGTGTCGCCATAGCCGATCGAGCGCCCGTCGTCGACGCCGACCGTGGTGACCACATCGACATATTCGTCGATTGCCTTGGTCGCAAAGGAGGGATCGACGAGATAGGCGATGGTCAGCGTGTCCCAGATGCTCTGCGTGTAGCCTGGATTGGTCTCGAAGCCGTTCTTCCCGGAGAAGCCGTAGCCGTTGAGCTTCTGGTAGAGCGTCGTGACCGCGGTCGGCGTCTCGGCATGGGCAATGCGGTCATAGACCGGCTTGGTCAGCCGCACCGTGTTGGTGACGTCGAGCGGGATCACGACCTGAGGCACCGGCAGGCGAAGCACGGCCTGGGCGGCCTCGGGATCGAACCACCAGTTGAACTCCGCCGTCTTCGTCGTGTTGCCCCGCACATGCACCGCGCCGCCCATGGAGATGACCTGCTTGATCAGTGGCACGATCTCGGGAAAGCGCGCAGCGGCCTGCGCGATATTGGTGAGGGGCCCGATCGCGACGATCGTGACCTCATGCGGATTGGCCTTCACCGTGTCGGCGATGAAGTCGACTGCGTCCTTCGGCTGCATCCTGGTCGAGATCGCGAAACCGTCCGGAGGCGCCTTGAGGTCGGCGTTGCTCTGCGGCTCCGGCGTCCGCCAGGCGCCGAGATAGCCGTCGCCGGCGGCGCCGGAGGCGATCTCCGCCTGGATGGTCTTGTCGTCGTGCGACAGCGGGTGGTTCGCGCCGGCGTAGACCCCGACCTGGTCGGCGATACCCATGCGCTCGACCGCCTTGAGCGCGTCGGCAATGCCCTGTTTGAGCCACTGATTGCCGGAAACCACCGTGATGCCCATGATTTTCACGACGCCCTCGGCCTGCAGCTGCGCCGCCATGACAGCGAGCTGGCCGTCGTCGCTCATCACGTTGAAGTCGGTGTCGATGATGATCTTCTTCGGCTGGTCGGCGGCGACGGGGCTCGCTGCGGCGAGAGCGAGCGCGTAGACGAGCATAGCCAGCAGGCGCATGCCTTTTCACCTCGCCCTTGGATCGAGCGCGTCGCGCAGGCCGTCGCCGACCAGGTTGAACGACAGCACCACCAGGAAGATCGCCAGTCCCGGCCAGATCGCCATCCACGGCGCATTGGTGAGGAAGCGCTGGGCTGCGTTCAGCATGCTGCCCCAGGACGGCGACGGCGGCTGCTGGCCGAGGCCGAGGAACGACAGCGCGGCCTCCGCGATGATTGCTGCTGCGATCGAGAGCGTGGCCTGTACGAGAAGCGCCGGCATGATGTTGGGCAGGATATGCACCAGTGCGATGCGCCAGCGCGGATTGCCCATGGCGCGCGCCGCCTCGACATAGTCGTCGACCTTGACGCTCATGGTCTGGCCGCGCGTCAATCGCACGAAGATCGGCGTCGTGGTGACGCCGATGGCGATCATCGCATTGCCGAGGCTGGGGCCGAGGAACGCCGCGAGCGCGATGGCCAAGATCAGGAACGGGCAGGCCAGCATCGCATCCGTGATCCGGCTGATCAGCGCGTCGATGATGCCGCCGCGATAGCCGGCCAGGAGGCCCAGCGGCACGCCGACACCGAGCGCAATGGTGACGGAAATCGCGCCGGCGAGCAGCGAGGCGCGGGCGCCGTGGATCACGCGGGCCAGCACGTCGCGGCCGAGTTCGTCGGTGCCGAACCAGTGCAGCGCGGACGGCGGCTTGCGCACCAGTGTCCAGCTGGTCGCGATCGGATCGTAGGGCGCGACCAGCGGCGCGAACAGCGCCAGCACGATGAAGATGGCGATGACGACGAGGCCGACGACGGCCCCCTTGCGCTTCATCAGCCGGCGTAGCGCGCGCCGCGACGGGCTTTCCAGTTCGTCGGATCGCTCGGCAAGGGAGATCGAGGGGAGGGCGGCATCGGTCATGTCATGCCCTCAAGCGTGGATTGACCAGGATATAGGCGATGTCGGCGATCAGGTTCAGCACGATGTAGATCGTCGCGGTCACCAGCACGACGCCCTGCACCACGGCATAGTCGCGATTGAACACGGCATCGACGATCAGCTTGCCGAAACCGGGGATCGAGAAGATCTGCTCGGTCAGCACCGCGCCCGACAGCAAAGTGCCGAGTTCGAGCGCACCGAGCGTGATCACCGGCGTCAGCGCGTTGCGCATCGCGTGTTTGAGAATGACCGAGCGCTCGGACAGGCCCTTGGCGCGCGCGGTGCGGACATAGTCGCTGTCGAGCACCTGCAGCATGGCGCTGCGGGTGTGCCGCATCAGGATCGCGGCGATGGCATTGCCGAGCACGAAGGCGGGCATGATGGTGACGGCCAGGCTGGCGCGCCAGTTCTCCGACAGCGGCACGTAACCGGACGCCGGCAGCCAGCCGAGTTCGATCGAGAACAGGAAGATCAGCATGATCCCGAGCCAGAAATTCGGCGTCGAGATGCCCCACAGCGCGAACAGGTTGGCGCCATAATCCCAGGCCGTGCCCTTCTTCACCGCGGAGACGATGCCGGCGGGAATGCCGATCAGGAACGCGATCAGGATCGCCATCGATGCGATCTGCATGGTCACCGGCAGTTTCTGCAGGATCAGGTCGAGCACCGGAACCTTGATGCGCAGCGACTCCCCGAGATCGCCCGACAGCACGCCCTTGATCCAATACGCATACTGGATGGGCGCGGGCTGATCGAGCCGGTACTGCTTGCGGATCTGCGCGATCACGTCCGGATCGCGCTCCTCGCCGGCCATCACCAGCGCGGGATCGCCGGGCAGCAGATGCTGCAGCGAAAAGATCAGGATCGACACGAAGAACAGCGTCGGGATCAGCTGCAGCAGGCGCTTGGCGAGGAAGTTCAGCATCGGACGATACTTCGGGCTGTGGTCATCCTCACTTCAGCTTCAGCCCGACGACGCGCACCAGCCCGTCCGGGATCGCCTTGTAGCCTTCGAGCTTCGTGGTGTGGGCGATCAGGTTCCTGCGGTGATAGATATAGATGATCGGCTCGTCTTCGAGGACCGATTTGGTCATCTTCTCGTAGACCTGTTTGCGTTGCGCCAGGTCAGTCACGAGGCGGGCGTCGTCGAGCGCCTTGTCGACGTCAGGGTTGGAATGGGCGCTGTAGTTCTGGGGCGCCTTGGTCTTGTGGAAGATATAGGCGTTGCCGTCCGGATCGATGCGGCCGCTCCAGTCGAGGATGAAGGCCTGAAATTCGCCGGCTTCGGCCTGCTTCAGCGCGGTGGCGAGCTCGGTGACCCTGATCTTCAGATCGAACCCGACTTCGGCCGCCATCGACTGGACCACCTGTGCGACCGCCTCTCTCTCGACGTTCTTCGGAACCATGAGATCGACGGAAATCGGCCCGGTGATCCCGGCCTCCTTCAACAGCGCCTTGGCCTTGTCGATATCGCGCGCGCGGACCGGATAGGCCTTCTGGTAATAGGGGTGTTCGGGGTTGACCCACTGATTGCCCGGCACGAATTCGCCGTTGTAGACGACCTGATTGATCGCCTCGCGGTCGATCGCGAGATCCAGCGCCTGGCGCACCTTGGCCGATTGGCTGAGCGGCCCCTTGGCCTTGTCATTGCCGATGTTGATGGTGATGCCTTCATAGCCGAGTGAAAGCGCGTTGGTCAGAGCGAGCTTCGGGTCGGCGCGCACGGCCTTGATGTCGGTCGCGATCAGGCGCTCGATCAGGTCCAGTCCGCCGGACTTCAGATTGGCGAGCCGCACCGTGGAATCGACGATCGGCAGGTACACCACGCGATCGATGAAGATGTTGTCCTTGTTCCAGTAGTCGGCGAATTTCTCGAACACGATGCGGTCCTGCTGCACCCGCTCGACGAATTTGTAGGGACCGGCGCAGACCGGATGCAGCCCGAACTTGTCGCCCGCAGCCTTGGCCGCCTTCGGCGAGAGCATCATGCCGGCGCGGTCGGCCAGCTGCGAAATCAGCGGCGAGAACGGCGCCTTCAGAACCAGCTTGACGGTGAGGGGATCGACCACGTCGACATGGTCGAGGGCCGCGAGTTCGGGCTTGCGGAAGGATCCCGGGAAGGTGAGATGCCGCTCCAGCGAAAACTTCGCGGCGTCGGCGTCGAATGTGTCTCCGTCGTGGAATTTCACGCCGGGCCTGAGCTTGATCGTCACCTCCTTGCCGTCGGCGGAGGTCTCCTGCGACAGCGCCAGCTGCGGCACGATGTTGAGCTTGTCGTCGATGTCGAACAGCTTGTCGCAGACCGCGGCGAACACGATGCGGCCGACATAGGTGCGCGCCATGGTCGGGTCGAGAATGTCGGGATCTTCCGCAAGGCCGATGCGAAGCGTGGTCTGGGCATGTACGCCGGGGGCAAGCGCGAGCGTCAGGGCCGCGGCGGCCAACGCCATTTGAAAGAACTTTGTCACGGTCATCTCCTCTGGATCATCCTCGCCGGCCTGCACTTACCGTACCAACCCCGGCCGGGGCCGATCCTTCCTCGGTCGCGCCGAACGCGGCGACGAGTTTGCTGAGCGTTGGCGACAGGCCGTCATCGAGCGGGACGATCGTCGCCGCCGGCGGCAGTTCGGCGGTGCGATGGCAAGCGGTGGCATGGCCGTCCGCATCGCCCCTGAGGTCGGGGATCTCGACGCGGCAACGATCGACGACGTAGGGGCAGCGGGTGTGGAAGCGGCAGCCCGACGGCGGATGCAGCGCGCTCGGCATCTCGCCCTGCAACAGGATGCGGCTGCGTCTTGCCTGCGGCCTGGGCACCGGGATCGCCGACAGCAGGGCGCGGGTATAGGGATGGCGCGGCGCGGCGAACAGCGCCTGCGTCGGCGCGGTCTCGACGATGCAGCCGAGGTTCATCACCGCGATCCGGTCGGCGATGTGCTTGACCACGGCGAGATCGTGCGAGACGAAGATATAGGCGAGGCCGAGGCGGTCCTGCAGGTCGCGCAGCAGATTGAGGATCTGCGAGCGGATCGAGACGTCGAGCGCCGAGACCGGCTCGTCGCAGATGACGAGCTTCGGCTCGACCGCCAGCGCGCGGGCGATCGCGATGCGCTGGCGCTGGCCGCCGGAAAATTCGTGCGGATAGCGGCGCGCGAACCGCGGCTCGAGCCCGACCAGCCGCAGCAGGTCCGCGACGCGCTCGGGGCGTTGTGCCGCGGGCATCAGATCATGCAGCGCCAGCGGTTCGCCGAGGATCTGGCCCACCGTCATGCGCGGATTGAGCGAGGCGTAGGGGTCCTGGAAGATGATCTGCGCGTCCCGCCGGAACGCGCGCAATTGATCGGCGTCGAATGCCCTGAGATCGCGGCCCTCGAAGCGGAGCTGGCCTAAATCCGGCTCGATCAGCCGCAGCACCAGCCGGCTCAACGTCGATTTGCCGCAGCCGGACTCGCCGACGAGCGCGAGCGTCTCGCCGGCATCGACGCTGAAGCTGACCCCTTCGACGGCTTTGACATAGGCCGTCGGCCTGCCGAACACGGATCGCCCGGCGACGAAATGCTTGACGAGGTTTTTCGCGTCGAGGAGGGCGGTCATCCGCGTTTCTCCAACAAGCACCGACGCTCGTGTCCCGGGCGCAGCGCAGCGTGTAACGTTGCGCTGCAGAACCGGGACCCATCCGGCAAC